>Ga0228666_1000003_pt1 | contig 521081 bp, 457 predicted proteins | sample 80DmetaG_FD_182702 | JGI IMG/M metagenome (GOLD analysis project Ga0228666, IMG submission 182702) | Seawater microbial communities from Monterey Bay, California, United States - 80D | ecosystem: Environmental > Aquatic > Marine > Coastal | place: USA: California | collected 2016-10-11 | reverse complement strand
AACCAGTACCCAATGGATCACCGCTTCTACAACCGACAGCCAAACCCTGGCCTATGGTTCAAGTGCTACCGCTACACAAACCACCTTGGAGATTCAAAATGGAAATGCCCTAACCCTTAAAGCTTCTGGAACCCTAGCCTTTACCCAAAGTGGAAACACATTGACTTTGGTAGGAACAGGAGTAGGAAGCTCAGGTACGGTTACCAACGTTTCCAACGTAACCAACGTTGGCCCTGTGACCAATATCAGTACCACTACCCTAGCAGGAACTACCATTGTTAGTGGAACGCTTACCACAGTCAACAGCGTAACCCATCAAGGACCCGTATCCAACTACGGACCCGTGACCAACAACAGCACCACTACCCTAAACGGCTCCTTAGTAGATGCTTCTGGGAATAGCGGTACTTCAGGACAAATTCTCTCCTCCACAGGAACCAGTACCCAATGGATCACACCAGTTGACGTAGCCAACGGTACCACTACCAACAACACCCTACGCTGGAACGGAACCAGTTGGGCCGAATCCGCTGCACTAACCAATGATGGGACGAAAGTGACTACTAATGCGGATATGACAATAAATGGCTACACTGTGGGTCGCGGGGGCGGCTCTGTTGGTACTAATGTTGCATTTGGGGACGGAGCCTTAGCTAACAATACTTCAGGAACCCATTCAATCGCAATTGGATTTGAGGCAATCCGTGACAATTCTACAGGGGTTCGGAATGTTGCTATAGGAACTGGTGCATTAAAACGTAATACAGGAAGTGAGAATATTGCTATAGGGATAAATACACTGCAGCAATCTGCAATTGCGAATTCATACAACGTGCAATTGGGAAGTCACGCGGGAAATGTCAACCATGGAGACGGCAATGTAATGGTAGGTCATTATGCAGGAAATAATGTCAATGGTGTTCCAGTATGGAATCAATTCTCTTCAAACTCTATTTACATAGGAAGAGAAACTCAATCTGCCACCAGCACTACAACCAATGAAATAGTAATTGGTTATGATGCATATGGAGCTGGCTCAAACTCGATAAGACTGGGAAATACAAGCATCTCCAAGGCACATATTCAAGTGGGATGGACGATTACTTCGGACCAAAAATGGAAAGAAAACATCAGTTCCTTACCTTACGGGCTCAATCTCGTTAAAGCACTACGCCCTGTTGAATACACCAGAAAAAATGCTCCAGAAAAACGGAAAGAAATGGGCTTTATTGCACAAGAAGTGGAAACTGCACTGGATCAAGTAGGGTTTAAAGACTACGGTTTTTTAGAAAAAGACAACTCGGGCTACAGTTTACGCTACAACGATTTTATTGCACTCTCCGTCAAAGCCATACAAGAACTAAGTGCTGAAAACGAAGCACTAAAAACAAAAGTCGAACAAGATGAAAAACTCTTACAACAATTGCTTAAACGAATAGAAGCTTTGGAAAAGAAATAAAATTAAGCCAAAAAGCAAAAGCCTCGAGGAAGTCAAACCTCGAGGCTTTTTTGTTGGAAAAAACCGTTTGTTCCGTCAACCCTACCGTTCATACCCTGAGGGATAGAAAAATAATTTTTTTATCCTAACTTCTTTGTTCATTTAAAGCCCTCAATCCCTGTGTTTAATGGGTATGAGCAGACTCCAAAACGGAGTTTGCACGGACCGAGGGCTCCTAAACAGCATCGGCATGTACATCCATCATTTCAAACGGCATTACGATCTGGACTTGATCCCGGCTTCCCACTCAGACATTTCATTGGGCGACTTGGTTTGGCGTCGGGCTAAAAAACGCCCACTAATGAGTCGAAGAGGAATGCCCAACCCCGTTTGCAATGTTTTTTTGATGGAAGGCATCGTCAGTGATCGTCAAAGGAGGGAGGCCCTCTCTGTTTTTGAATCGGAAGAACTCCAAGCTGCCTAATTGGGTAACTACATGGGCATGCGAGTGTAACCCATCCCTGGCGTGTTCAACGCGCATCCGTTTTTTTGTAAACGACCGAAGGCGAAGGTACACATTACAAGCCTACCCAAACAAGCGAGTAAAAAATCAGGAATTCCACATTAAACCACACAAAGAATATGAAAGTTACCGCAATTATTGAAAAAGGGCCAGACGGCACCTACGATGTAAGAATGAGTCAGGGAAATTTAGACTTCTTACTGTTGGGCGGAGGAAATACCGTAGCCCTGGCATTAGAAGATTTTTTAGCCTCCAATGAAGAAATACGTGATTTGTACAAAGAAGAGAATAAAACTTATCCCGATTTGGAATTCACATACAAATTTGACTTGCCTTCTTTTCTGGAGTATTATTCAAACAAAATAGGCTATTCGTCTTTAGAAAAAATCACCGGTGTAAATCAAAGACAGCTTAGCCAATATGTACAAGGATATCGTTATCCAAGCAAATCCACCACTCTGAAAATTGAAAAAGGTCTTAAGGATTTTGCAAATGAATTAAGTCAAGTCCAATTTATTTGATGTATGAACCCTATCGCTACAGGTATTCGTTTGCAACGCATGCCAGTAGGGTAGGCATCAACTAAGCTAAGGCATCGGTTACAAACACACCTAGTGTAACGGTATTTATTCAAAAAAAAGCGGGTTAAAAAACCGTTTGTTCCGTCAAGCCTACCGTTCATACCCTGAGGGGATGGAAAAATAATTTTTTTATCCTAACTTCTTTGTTCATTTAAAGTCCTCAATCCCTATGTTCAATGGGTCTGAGCAGACTCCAAAACGGAGTTTGCACGGGTCGAGGACTCCTAAACAGCATCGGTATGTACATCCATCATTTCAAACGGCATTACGATCTGGACTTGATTCCAGCTTCTCACTCAGACATTTCACTGGGCGACTTGGTTTGGCGTCGGGCTAAAAAACGCCCGCTGATGAGTCGAAGAGGAATGCCCAACCACATTTACAATGTTTTTTTGATGGAAGGGATCGTCAGCGAACGTCAATGGAGGGAGGCCATCTCTGTTTTTGAATCGGAAGAACTCCAAGCTGCCCAATTAGGAAATCTTCAAGTAGAAGCAGACCGCCGTTTTGGACTTTCCTTTAACCACCCCATCGTAAAACTTTTACAATCCGATGCAACGCTTAAGTCCCAAATCAAATTTTCTTTTCACACCATTCAAGCCCGTGTTTTATCCAATAAATGGCGTGTGATCCTTCATCAAAACCTTGAAAAATTAAGTCCCGAGGCAGAAAAAAAAATTTTTAAACGTTACCGTCCCGTACATCTAATTACAGAACTCTACTACGGCAACATTTATTTTAAAACAGATCGTTCGTTTCGAAAAAAAATAGACCTACTGCTAGACACCAACCGATCTGAAAGACCCCTGAGTAACTATGAACAGGGTCGTTTTCAGGTGTACGAGTTTGACCACAATCTCGTTCCTTTTGCCATGCGCCTGGAACCTCTAAATGATTTTAATGGTTAGCATCTTTGCATCCCAAACCATGCCCTATTAATTCGTTCTTAGTAACTTTAGCCTTCATTATTAAATTTTGAACAGTCTCATTCTCGTATTTGCAAAAACACCCGTATTGGGTAAGGTAAAAACTCGTTTAGCGGAAACACTCGGCGACCAAAAAGCGCTGTGGGTTTACCAACAATTACTGCTCAAAACAGACCAAGTTTTGAAAAAATCTTTTTCAAAAGTGGTTGTATTTTATGCGGGTGACACTCCCTCTGATTTTGGAAATTGTTTTAACGATTTTCCAAAAAAACCACAAAAAGGAAAACATCTTGGCGAACGAATGGCTGCCGCATTCGAATGGGGTTTTGCCCAAGGATATCCTAAAATTATTGGGATTGGAACCGATTTGTGGACTCTCAACCCAGGAATCCTACAAGGAGCACTTAGTGCTCTAGACGGAACCGAAGTTGTTTTAGGCCCCTCCAAAGACGGCGGTTATTACCTCTTGGGAATGAAAACCTTTCAACCCGAACTGTTTAAAAACAAAGAATGGAGCGGTCCTGAAGTTTTCTCAGACACCCTTAAAGATTTACAAACCAAACGTGTCGCCCTTTTAGAAGAAAAATCGGATATTGACTTTTACAAAGATCTGGTCCTCCATCTGGACTTATTAACACACATGAACCAACATTTTGATGAAAGAGAAAATTGATACCAGTGTTCATTTTTTAAAAGAAAAAGGAATTGAAAACGTCGCTATGGGTATCGTACTCGGGACGGGGCTTGACGGCTTGACAAAGGACATCAAAGTGCTCTTTGAAATTCCCTATGAGGGCATTCCAAACTTTCCAACTGCGACCCAGGCCTATCAGAAAGGACGATTGCTTTACGGAGAACTGGAAGGAGCGCGCATTTTAGCCTTTCAAGGTCGGTTTCACCGCTATGAAGGCTTTGACTTTTTTGAGATTACTTTTTGGGTTCGGGTATTTGCAGCACTCGGAGGAAAACAGTTGTTACTCAGTAATGCAGCGGGAGCCATTAATCTGAATTTTAACAAAGGAGAACTAATGCTGCTGACCGATCACATCAACCTCCAAGGGGGCTCTCCCCTGGCCTTTAAAGGAGCCGAAACGTTAGGAGAACGCTTTGTGGACCTGAGTCAGCCGTACAATAAAACCTTACAAAATAAAGCCCGCGCTCTGGCTGAAAACAAAGGAATTCTGCTCCATCAAGGAGTTTATGCTGCAGTGGTGGGGCCACAACTCGAAACCGCTGCCGAATACCGCTATCTTAAAATTATTGGTGCGGATGCCGTGGGCATGTCCACCGTTCCGGAAGTGATCGTAGCTCGGCAACTGGGTCTTGAAGTCATTGCTTTTTCTGTTCTTACGGATGTTTGTGATCCTGATGATTTACAACCCATTCACATCCCCGACATCATGGCCATGGCCAAAAAGGGAGAACTGGATTTGATAAAAATTGTTAAAGGCTTAGTAAAAGCTGGCGAATTGCTTTAATTTTAAGAGAAAAAGGAGATGAGATTTTTATGCAGCTTCCTGTTCGTATTGTGTACCCTAGCCGTTAGCGGACAAAAAAACAAGCATACACGTTGGGATCAAATGCTTGAAAAGTATGTAGATACACTAGGACAAGTAGATTATCAAAATTGGCTCAAAGAAAAAGATCAGCTGGATGCTTATCTTCAAACTCTAGAAAAACTACCGCCTTTGGAACAAGCTAGTAAGGAAGCTAAACTGGCTTTTTGGATCAATGCTTACAACGCCTTGACCGTACAACTCATTCTGGAAAATTATCCGCTTAAAAGTATTCGAGACCTAGACAAACCGTGGGATACGATTTGTTTTCAGCTAAAAGGCAAATCGTACACCTTGGGGGCAATAGAACATGAAATCCTTCGAAAAATGAATGAGCCTCGCATTCACTTTGCCATCAATTGCGCCTCAGCCTCCTGTCCACAACTTTTAAATCAAGCCTATCGAGAAAAACAATTGGAAACCCAGTTGACCGAAAGGACTCGAGTTTTTTTAATGGATACCACCAAAAACAAACTCCAAACAGATCGGATAGAACTTTCTAGAATTTTTCTTTGGTTTGGGAATGATTTTGGATCCAAAGAAGAACGCCTGGAATTTATTTCAAATTACAGTGGGATGAATCTTGAACGTCCAAAAATTGATTATTTACCCTATGACTGGAGCCTCAACGAATCGCATTGAATTATCCGTAATCATTCCTATTCGAAATGAAATTGAGCTACTCCCCCGGTTTATTTCACATTTGCAAAGACAATGGAGCCGTCCGCACCAATTTATTTTAATAGATGGTGGAAGTACCGATGGGAGTTGGGAGTGGATGCAATCTCATTTTAAAAACGAAAGCCATCAAACCGAATTGGGTCGTGCAAATCAGATGAATTTTGGTGTACAAATGGCTAAAAAAGAACTTTTGTATTTTGTGCATGTGGACAGCCAACTGCCTAAATATTTTGACCTTCATATCGCTCAAGCAATTGCCACGGGTGCACGTTCTGGATGTTTCCAGCTCAGGTTTGATAATGCCAATAGCTTGCTGCACCTCGCTGCTGCAGGCAGCCGATGGAATCATCCGCTTTGTAGAGGAGGAGACCAATCGCTATTTGTTTTCAAAAATGACTTTTACCAATGCGGAGGGTACGACACTCAATACACTGTTTGCGAGGATATTAACCTAATTAAAAAATTGTATTCACTAGGAGGTTTTAAAGTACTCCCACAAAAAATTCAAACCTCCTCTCGACGTTTTTATCAAAACGGAGTGCTTCGGCTACTTTTTCATTTTGGAGTCATACACCTTACGCACTGGCTAGGTGCAGGTCCTAAGTTTCTGAAAAATTACTACTTGAAATACATTCGTTAATACAATTCTCCGATAATTAAATAATAGATGCCAAAAATAAATATCCAGAGAAGACCGCATGAAATTAAAAAAATAAGACCGTAGAGAACTCCCGAAAAGAGATCTACACCGTCTCGGAATTCTCTCAGAATTCGATTTAGAATTAGCACGCAGCAAATAAAAAAAACAACATACAAAAAGGTAATCATAAGCGTAAGGTTTTGGTTAAAATTTGGGTTAAAAGAATTTGTTAAATGTTAAGCTGGGGGTTTAAAATTGTATTCACAAGCTTGAATGAGTTTAGGCATGACGAATTCCCAGCCTTGTTGGCAGCGCTCAAACAATTCTACTCCTAAATTCAAAACGGCAAAATCGCCTTGTTTGATGGTTAGGTGTACCCCTTCTGTTTTCGATTTCAACAGAAAGTGCAGTTCAGAATGTACTTCCGGACGCTGGTCCGTAGCTTGATGTAAGACCCTAAAGGCCAAGTGTTTGTAAGGCTCGTAAACGAGAACTTGGGCCTTGACGTGATCAATCCAATTTCCTTCTTCATCTTTGGCTTTCCAAACAGCTCTTCCTCCAACCTCCCATACAGCATGAAGCTGGCAGTCATACATGTATTGCTCAGTCATTTTGGGATCCGTCAAAAGTTGCCAAACATCGGCTTCAGTAGTGTTGAGAAGACTCGTCACTGTTACCCACGAATGGTCCTGATTAGCATTCATTGGTCAAAAAAAGATTACAGAAAATAAATTTATTGAAGAAGGGGCGATTCTCATAAACTAAGTTTAGTCATACGAAAGATACAAATAAAATTTTGAATCAAAAACTGTACCTTAGTACTATGGGAAATGAATTCACTAATAAAGCTATTGTCATTTTAGGGAATGGTATTTCCGGTATCACGGCAGCGCGCCATCTAAGAAAAAACACAACCCATTCCATCACTGTCATCTCAGAAGAAAATCCCTTTTTTTTCTCTAGAACTGCATTGATGTATGTTTTTATGGGACATCTTAAATTTGAACACACCCAACCCTATGAAAATGATTTTTGGGAAAAAAATAAAATTGATCTGATTCAAAAACGGGTTCTACGACTTGATGCTCAAAACAAGGTTTTGGTTCTTGACGATGAAACTTCCTTAGCCTATGATTTTTTAGTGCTGGCCTGTGGATCTAAACCCAATCAATTAAATTGTCCTGGTGCGACCTTGAAAGCGGTACAGGGATTTTATCACAAAAAAGACTTAGACCGTTTGGAAGCTTGGTCAGAAAGTATGGAAACTGCAACGGTAGTAGGCGGCGGTTTGATTGGAATTGAGTTGGTTGAAATGTTACACAGTAGGGGTAAAAAAGTTCATTTTTTGGTGCGTGAATCCAGCTTTTGGAATACGGTATTACCCGCAGAAGAATCGGAACTGATCAACCGACACATCCGAGCCCATGGAATTGATTTACAATTAAATACCGAACTCCGCTCCCTAGAGGGTGATTCGGACGGAAGGGTATCTAAAATACATACTTCTAAAAATCAAACACTGCCCAGCCAATGGGTTGGTTTGGCTGTAGGGGTATCTCCCAATATTGATTTTCTTAAAGGAAGCGGATTGAATTTGGGTAAAGGCATACTCGTAAATCGCTATTTAGAGACCAGCCAAGCTGATGTATTCGCAATTGGAGACTGTGCCGAACAGCAAGACCCCCTACCCGACCGCCAATCCATTGAAGCCGTATGGTACACCGGTAGGATCATGGGCGAAACCCTAGCACAAACACTGGCTGGAAAGAAAACGGCTTATCATCCTGGACCCTGGTTTAATTCGGCCAAGTTTTTCGACATCGAATACCAAACCTATGGTAAAGTAAGTCCAACACCCGACCCTAAAAAAGAAATACAACTTTATTGGCAACACCCCAAAAAAAATAAAACACTACGATTCAGCTTTGATCCTGAAAAACGTAATTTCAGCGGGGTGATTGGTCTCGGAATCCGATTGCGCCATGAGTATTTCAACCAATGGCTTAGTAAGGAAACATCTTTAGATGAAGTGATCAAAAACTTGGAGCAATCCTTTTTTGATCCGGAGTTCTCAACCCACTATGCCATGGAAATTCAAAGTTTGTGGGAGTTAAAAAAATCAACCTTATCACTAAATTTTTAAAAAAATAGCAAATGAATTTAATCAAAAAACAAAGTAGTGTGGGTATGGGTCTTTTGGGTTTGATCTTGTTGTCAAGTGCACTTTTTATTCCCTATGAAAATAAAACACTTTGGTTGAGTGTCAGTTTTTTGCTAATGACGTTAGGGGGTTTGGTTTATTTTCAAGCTGTTTACGGAAATACTTTAGCGGGGGTCAAAAATGATGGTGTTTGGTTTAATGCACTTTCTAGTCGGGGAGTTTCTGGCTGGCTTTTGGGTATGGGGCTTACCGCTTTTTACATTGCCATTTATTGGTATCCCGAAGTCTTAGGCTTTAATTCAGAGGGAAAAAGTAGTGGTTTAGTTTCCTTGTTTGATCCCTTGAGTTATGCCCTAAATGGCAAAGCAGCTACCCAGTGGTTTCTCTATGGCACTTTGTACACATTTGCTATTGTACTTTTCGGAATTAAGTTTATCTGGAAATATCGTTCCAATCGATATCAGCTTTTCAGAACCCTATCCGTTGTGTTTTTCCAATTGTGTTTTGCCTTTTTAATCCCAGAGCTTTTGGCCAAGCTCAATCCCGATACACCCTATTTTGCAAAAGATCTAAAAAACATGTGGCCCTTAAATTATTATTTTCTGGACGAGTGGCATCTGACCAACCTCATTACAGGTGGGAATTTGGGACTGTTTTTTCTTTTTTTTGGTTTGGCAATGATTTTTGTGGTTTCGCCAATACTAACCTACTTCTATGGCAAACGTTGGTATTGCTCATGGGTTTGTGGTTGTGGAGGTTTGGCAGAAACTGCTGGAGACCCTTTTCGGCAACTGTCCAGTAAAAAAATTAGTGTTTGGAAATTGGAACGCTGGATGATTCATGCCGTATTGGTATTTGTTTCCGTAACAACCATTGCTGCACTCTGGTCTTTTTTGTCTCAAAATCCAGAAATGAGTTGGATCAGTAGAGAGAGTTTTATCGGTGGAGTTGTCGTATTTATTATTATTTTGATGGCCGTACTCTTTTTTTGGGATCGTAACGGTTTGGAAAAAGATGCTAAATACACCCTGATCAGTTTAGGAAGTATTTTGGTTTTATCCATTAGTATTCAAGCCTTTTCACAACAAAATAACATTCTTTTTTTAAACAGTTACAGTTTCCAAAAGTGGTATGGTTTTGGAATTGGAGCTGCTTTTTCTGGTGTCTTAGGGGTAGGATTTTACCCTTTTTTAGGAAGTCGAGTCTGGTGTCGTTTTGGGTGTCCGATGGCTGCCATTTTAGGATTGCAGCAACGCTTGTTTTCACGCTTTCGCATCAGCACCAATGGAGGTCAATGCATTTCCTGTGGTAACTGTTCTGCCTACTGTGAGATGGGTATTGATGTGAGAGCCTACGCACAGCGAGGTGAAAATATTGTTCGTTCCTCCTGTGTAGGGTGTGGTATCTGTTCCGCTGTTTGTCCTAGAGGTGTCTTGAAATTGGAAAATGACAAATTGGAAAACCGAATAAACCGAACCGTTTATCCTCTTGGAAATGCAATGGAAGTAAAATCCTAAAATCCGACAACTCCTTTAGGTTTCAGTATCTTTGCTCGTTATGAATTCGATTGCTGTTCTTATTCCTGCTTTTAACGAAGCACTTTCCATAGGTCATGTGCTAAAAGCACTCCCCAAAAGTGTTTCAGAAGTGATTGTGGTTGACAACGGCTCAACAGACGAGACCGCAGCCATAGCAAAAAATCACTCTGCTACTGTAGTGCAGGAATCTCGAAAAGGTTACGGCTATGCTTGCTTAAAAGGGATGGAACATCTCGCCAAAAACCCTCCTGAAATAGTGGTCTTTTTAGATGGAGACTACTCTGATTTTCCAGAAGAGTTGGATCAAATTGTGGCACCCATACAAGCAAAAACAGTGGACTTTGCCTTGGGTGCACGTGTCAAAACATTACGAGAGTCCGGTTCGCTCACCCCCCAACAGGTTTTTGGAAATGGACTTGCCTGTTTGCTCATGCGTTGGCTGTATCAAAGTCGATTTACCGACCTAGGTCCTTTTCGGGCTATCCGCTGGGACACCCTTCAAAGTTTGGAAATGAATGACAAAACCTATGGTTGGACCGTGGAAATGCAATTGAAAATTTTAAGACGAAAAATTTCTTACACGGAAATTCCTGTACATTACAGAAAGCGTATTGGAACTTCTAAAGTTTCAGGTACCGTGAAGGGAACTCTGATGGCAGGTTTTAAAATTTTAGGATGGATCGGTACTTTTTACTTTTCAGGATGGAAATAACTACAGCCTTTCTTAGCCGCTTTCTGATTTATCTCATTCTAGGACTCTACACATTGAGTTTGCTGATGATTTTAATTTACAGTTTAACACAATTGGATCTGCTTCGGTTCTTTTTAAAGTATCAAAAGAAAAAGACTGAGATTCAAACTGAAAAGCCCAAAGACGGTTGGCCTAAAGTAACCATACAACTTCCGCTTTACAATGAATTGTATGTTGTAGAACGTTTGCTAGAATGTATTACGTCTCTAAAATACCCTAAAAATAAACTTCAAATTCAAGTGTTGGACGACTCTACAGACGAGTCCCTTTTACTTTCAAAAAAACGGGTAGCAGCTTATCAGGCTGATGGAATTCCCATTGAACACCTACACCGTAAAAATCGAGAAGGCTTTAAGGCGGGAGCCTTAAAAGAGGGCTTGAAAACTGCTACAGGAGAGTTTATCGCCATTTTTGACTCTGATTTTTTACCTGATCCCGACTGGCTTTACAAAACGATTCCTCCGTTTGAAAATACTGAAGTAGGAGTGGTTCAAACCCGTTGGGGTCATTTGAATCGAAATTATTCACTCTGGACTTCTGTTCAAGCATTTGCTTTAGATGCCCATTTTTTGTTAGAACAGATTGGTAGAAATCAACAACAACATTTTATCAATTTCAACGGTACGGCTGGAATTTGGAGAAAATCCTGTATTCTAGATGCTGGAAATTGGGAAGGAGATACCCTCACAGAAGATTTAGACCTGAGCTACAGAGCCCAATTAAAACAATGGAAATTTGTTTACTTGGATCAAGTCGTAACTCCAGCCGAACTGCCCATTACCCTTAGTGCGATTCGCTCACAGCAATTTCGTTGGAATAAAGGTGGGGCTGAAAATTTCCAAAAAATGATTGGTCGAGTACTGAAATCTAAAAACCTTTCCTTAAAAACGAAATGGAATGCCTTGATACATTTACTGAACAGCACCCTATTTTTAAACGTATTGATTGTCTCTGTTTTAAGTGTTCCTATCTTATTCATCAAAACACAATTTACTGAGTTCTCTTTGTTTTTTAATTTGGGAAGTGTATTTGTACTCAGTACGCTTATTTTTTTCTTCTGTTATTGGTATGTCCATCGAACGATTTTCGGTTCGGGTCTGCTTTCATTTTTTAACTACAGCAAACGCTTCATCCTATTTTACTGTCTTGTAATTGGTTTTTCCATTCACAATTCGGTTGCTGTTCTCGAGGGACATCTTGGCAAAAAAAGTGCTTTTGTCCGCACTCCAAAATTTAATGTGGGGGCAACCGAAAAAAACATTCAGGAAAACAAATACAAACCTCAAAAAATTTCAATTTACACCCTCATCGAATTGGGCTTTGCCTTTTATTTTTTGTTTGGACTCATTAGTGCTTTTAAGTTAAGATCAACCGGAGAATTCTGGCTCTTTCCTTTTCATCTATTGTTGTTTATTGGATTCAGTAGTATTTCTATATTTGGCTTAAGACAAAAATATTAAATGTTGTATTCTCTTCAGCGCATTTTCATACCGCTTGTAATTCTATCAGGATTCTTTATGCTTTCAGAGGGAGTAATTCGTTCTGACACTTGGACTTTATTAAGTATTTACAGTGGGCTTTTTATCTTTCTTTGGTATTGGATCAAAAATTTTAGCAGTGTTGGTAGTATTTTACTGATGGGTATTTTATGTCGTCTGTTGTTTGGTTTTCACCTTCCCGAACTGTCACAAGATTTTTACCGTTACCTTTGGGACGGTCACATTCAGCAACTGGGAATCAATCCCTATCTCTACACTCCAGATAAATTAATCAATAGCGTGGGTTTTCCTGATGCACAATTGTTGTTCGAGAAAATGGGGCCGTTAAGTGCCGGTAATTTTTCAAACTATCCTCCAGCCAGTCAATGGCTTTTTAAATTTGCTTCGCTCTTTCATCAAGAAAAACTCTTAGATGGAGTTTTGATCCTTAGAGGCATTTATTTCATGGGTGATCTGGCCCTCTTTTTTATTGGAATTTCATTTTTAAAAAAATTGAATTTAGAACCTAATCGTATCGCATGGTATTTCCTAAATCCATTGATCATCATTGAGGGTATTGGTAATTTGCACGGGGAAAGCCTCATGTTTTGCTTTACACTGATTAGTTGTTTTTATTTACTGAAAAAACAAAGTGTATTGGGTGGGATTTTCATGGCTATTGCCATTGCGCTAAAACTTATTCCCTTGTTACTGATTCCCCTATTCTACAAGTTTTTGGGTGTGAAAAAATTCTTCTCTTTTTGCCTTTCAATTGTTGGTGTATCATTTCTTTTTTGGTTCCCTTTTTGGGAAGGAAGCATGCCCACTCATTACAAAGATACCATCGACTTATGGTTTACAACCTTTGAATTTAATGGAAGCTTGTACAATGTGATACGTGCCGTAGGTTATGAAGTTAAGGGATACAATATCATTCGTCAATTGGGTAAAATAACCCCCTTTATTGTTTTTGGTCTGGTGGTCCTATTTACCTTTTTCAGATCCAACAGAACAGCTTACGCTTTGATTCAAAGCATGTTGTTTTTACTGAGTAGTTATTTCTTTATGGCAACAACGGTACATCCTTGGTATCTGATCAACTTAATTTTTTTCGGAATTGTCACTGGCTATGCCTTCCCGCTGGTATGGAGTCTAAGTGTTTTTTGGAGTTACAGCGCTTACGGTTCTCATGGCTTTGAAGAAAATACATTCATTCAATTTGCAGAATACCTTCTTGTTTATGGAGTCTTTATTTGGGAAGTAATCAAACAACCTCTAGGGCAGCATTTTCAGAAAGCCCACTTCTTTGATACTGAGCTTTCTCCAATTTCCCCTAGGTAAGTCTTTTTTGGTCAATCCGCCAAAAGTAACACGATCCATTTGGATTACTTTCAAACCTACAGCATCAAAAAGTTTGACCAATGCCGCTGGACTCAATGAATGAACCTCGATTCCTACTTCATTTTTTGATTTTCCTTCTAAATGACTAATGGTATTGATCTTGGTATCTTTATCAAAAATAACATGCCCTTTTTTCAGCTCCTTGATCATGTCTGTAGTTACACTTTTATCTAAAATAACTTGATACACCATGGGGATAGAAGGAGACTGATTGAGTTTTTTTCTCAGTACTTCATCATTGGTAAAAAATAGAAGTCCGGTCATGGGTCTGCCCATGTCCCCTATGGGAGGGATTTTTGTTTTAGCCGCAGTTCGTATCAGCTCTTGTACAGATTTTTTAATCACTCCCCCTTGAGCCGTAGCCACAAAACCTTTGGGTTTATTTAGCAAAACATAAACAGGAGCTGTTTTTTGAATTCTAGAACCGTCAAATTTAACCTCATCTGTTGCGCTTACCTGAAAACCCATCTCGATGACTACTTTGCCGTTAACCTGGACCAAACCCATTTTGATGTTTTCATCGGCTTCTCTGCGAGAACAAATACCTGCATTAGACAAGAACTTGTTCAAACGAACTGTGCCCTCTGTTTTCTCTCTAGCTGTATTGGGTTTTCCTTTTGGAAATGCTTTTTTTGGTTTCATCCTAATCAAGTCCTAACGGTAAATCAAAGCGATACTTAAAACGCCTATCAAAATCCATAGTTTAATAAAATTGTGTGTCCAAAGGTACGCCTTTTCAGTTTGGGCACGCCATAGAAAAACTAAAACAAAACTTAAAAAAGGAACGCTGCAATAAAAGAAGTAAAGCATGGAACCAAGCGCTTGCTGAATTAAAAAGTAGGTTGGTATGAAAGTACATACAATACACAATGTAATGATCGCTTTCGTGATTTGATGGTTGAATACAACTGGCAGCGTTTTGTATCGCTGAACCCAATCGCCTTTGAAATTTTCTAAATCTTTGATTATGTCACGAGCTAAGATCAAAAGAAATAGATAAGTGGCGTGGTAAAAAATAATGGCGTCAAAGTTTTTAAAATAAAGTGTAATCGCCCAAAAAGGAAGTATCATCAACAAAGCTGAAAATACATTACTCAACCAAAAAAGGCGTTTTACTGTACTACTGTAAAACCAAATGGTAATCATGTAAAAAAGAAAAAACAAAACTACCCTTATGGAAATGGCACTGGCAATAACGAACGCTGCCATATTGAGTATGAGATAAAAAACGAGCTGGTCTTGCTGAGAAATCAAATGCTCTAAAATGTATTTCTTGGGTCGGTTGATCTGATCCTTGGCTGCATCGTAAAAATTATTGATGATGTAACCCGCCGCGGTAGTCAATGCAGATGCCGATACTAGGGTAAAAAACTTAAAGTCCAAGAGTATTCCAGACCAAGGTGTTTGGGGTGCCAGTATGTAGCGTGCAGTAAGGTATTGCGCCAAGACCAACACGATAATGTTGTACCCCCTGACCAAGCTAAACAAACTCAATAGTTTGAGTAAGCTACGCTGGTTTGAATCCGAAAGTGACATGGAGCAGTTTAGAAATGATAGACCACTTCAAGTGGGTATTGTTTCAATGATTTTTTTGCCTTTTCAAAATCTTGTGTAAAACCTAAAATAAAACCTCCGCCTCCAGAGCCGCAAAGTTTTAGGTAGTAGTCATTGGTTTCGATTCCCTGTTGCCACAATTGGTGAAAAGTTTCAGGTATCATCGGTTGAAAATTATTTAATACCAGGGAGGAAAGCGATTTAATATTTTTAAAAAGAGAACTGATATTTCCCTTTAAAAAGTCTTCTACACAAGCATCAGAACGCTTGATGAACTGATCGCGCATCATATTACTAAAGGCCTCTTTCTTCATGTTTTCCATAAACATAGAAACCATAGGCGCTGTTTCCCCCGTTTTTCCACTATCTAATAAAAAAACAGCTCCTTTACCTTTGCTGTGTTGAGAGGGGATTCCTGTAGTTTGAATATTTTCTTTTGAATTGATCAATATGGGTAAACTCAAGTAACTATTTAAAGGATCTAAACCTGATGATTTGCCATGAAAAAAAGACTCCATTAGACTAAAAACTTTCTTGAGATAACCCAACTTTTCTTTTGTAAGGTTTTCTAAGACCGTGATTTTACAGCAGGCGTATTGATCGTAAATTGCAGCTACTAAAGCCCCACTACTCCCAACTCCATAACCTTGTGGAATGCTGCTGTCAAAATACATTTTTGATAAAAGATCTCGATCTAATTTTTTCCAGTCAAATTCTACAATCTTGGGATCTAAAGTTTTGAGATAGGTGGAAAAATCTACTAATTTTTGGTGGGAATCTCGGTCGTACTGCGCTCCCTCTATTGGGATTTTAAGCGCTCCTCTGTAAAAGTTGTAAGGAATGGAAAGTCCTTTAGAATCTTTTATGATACCATATTCTCCGAACAACAATATTTTCGCAAAAAATAGGGGTCCTTTCATCTACTCTTTTTTTCTTTTTCTTTTTCTAAGCCGAACACATTAAGGCTATTTTTTTTTATTTAAACAACCATTACAAATGGATTCATTCAAATTTACACTTTTTTCGCTCCGCTTCCAACTGAGTCATAGAGGTATTGCCCTTTTTGACAAAAAGATGCTAAATGATCTGCGATGAAACTTCGCACTTTATCCTTTATCATTTCGGGATAAAGTAGATGTACATTGGCTCCTGCATCTAGGGTAAAACAAAGGGGAATTTGGGTTTGTTTGCGAAATTCCCAAACCCTTTGAATAATTTCCAATGTATGAGGTTGCATTAAAATAAAATAGGGGTTGGAAGTCATCATCATGGCATGTAAGGACAAGGCCTCGGTTTCAACGATGCGCATAAATCCGTCCAAATCACCAGACTTCATAATAGAAATTAAATCTGCAAGATTATTTGTCGCTTGAACAAAGCGTTGGTTTGCAAAAGGGTGATTAAACATCAATTGATGTCCTTGCGTACTGGAAACCGCCTTACTGCCTTTATCCACCAAGAGTATGGTATCTTGAAAATCTTTAAAAAGGGGATTTAAATTTGCTCCAAATGGAGTGGCATACAAATCACTGCCCTCATTTTGAATATCGTTTTTCCCCCACAAGGTAACAGGACCTTCCACACTTCGAGCGGCACTTCCAGAACCTAGACGCGCTAAAAAAGATGCTTTTTGGTTGAAATCAGCCTTCGAAAGTTCTGGAAAAAGGGTTTGTTCCATATCCATAATACACAAACTCAAAGCTGCCATTGCAGAAGCTGAAGATGCAATACCGCTTGAATGCGGAAATGAATTTTGACTGCTGATTTTTAAAGAATATGAAGTAATCCAAGGGATGTAGGTTTTAATGCGTTCAAAAAAAGCATTCAATTTAGGATGAAAATCAGGTTTTAAAGCTCCCTCAAAATAAAATTCAAATTCGATTTCCTCTTTACCACTAGGTGAAAACTGAACCTCTGTAGTCGTTACACTAGATGAAAGCGTAAAACTTAAAGAAGGATTTTTGGGTAGTTGGGGCTCGGTTTTACCCCAATATTTTATCAAAGCAATATTGCTAGGTGCTTCCCATTTTGTAGAATATGGATTACCATTGCTTACCGCTGATGAAATAAAACGACTTTCGGTCATACCCTACAAAGATAATGCTTCAACCCTAATGTATTGGATTCCTAAGCTGTAAATGATTTATTTCTATTAGATTTACAATAATGAAGAAACGTAGCTATGCCTATTTTATCGCCATTACCGTTGGAATTTTTATTTCATTGGCGGTTGGTTTCTTGTCAAGCTTGGTGACAATACAAGCCATTCCTGACTGGTACATGGGTCTGAAAAAACCTTTCTTTGCACCACCCAACTGGCTCTTTAGCCCGGTATGGACACTGCTTTACCTATTGATGGGATGGGCTGCTGGATCGGTGTGGCACTACGGTCGAAGACATCGTTGGGGCAAAACAGCACTTTATCATTTTGGTGCTCAACTAATTTTTAACGGACTTTGGTCATTGGTGTTTTTTGGGTTGCGGAGTCCCCTTTTAGGACTATTGGTTATTATTACACTTTGGATTCTTATCGAAAGAACGATTTATTGGTTTCGTTTGGTTGACAAAAAAGCAGCTTTCCTACTCTATCCTTATCTGTTTTGGGTAAGTTTTGCTACCGTATTAAACGGAGCACTGTTTTATTTAAACTAAAAACTTAGGGGCAGGTTATTTTTTTGGGACTCGCTCAGGATAATCGGTAATAATCCCATCCACACCCAACTCGATCAAAGCAGAAATTTCTTCTGGTTGATTGACTGTCCAAGGAAAAACTTGTAACCCTTCTTTTTGAATTTTAGAAACATTTTCCTTCGTTAACGATCTATGATCAGGATTGATTGCTTTAGCATGGAGTGACATTGCAATCGGTATCGCATCCAAAGGATCATCTTCAGTGAGAATAGCTATCGGAACTTCTTTATTTACCTGATAAAATAATTTTAATTCATCCCAGTTAAAACTGGAAACTAAAATTTTATCTGCAGACCATATTCCTTGCTCAAAATAGTTCTGAAGCAAAGAATCTGTTAATAAGGCCGTTTGGGATCCTTTAAGTTCAATATTCAAAATCACACTGCCTTTAATTAAATCCATAACCTCCTCTAAAGTTGGAATTGTAAAGCCATTAAGCACTTCAATATTCCGAATGGAATCTAAATCCAATTGTTCTATGTAGCCGGTTGCGTTGGTGAGTTTTTCTAAAGTTTGGTCATGAAAAACAACCAATTCCCCGCTAGCACATCGGAAAACATCTATTTCTACAGCATCTACTCCCAACTCCAAAGCCTTATCAATTGAAGGCAAGGTATTTTCTGCCAAATGACCTTTCGCCCCTCGGTGTCCAATAACTAAAGTTTTTTTCTGCGGAGTACACGAACTTAAAATCAAACTCATCACAATCAGTATTAAAGGTTGTCTCATTTTACATTTTTTTAATTTTTTACTAAAATCCAAAATTCCCATGGTTTCATGTCGTATTGATAGGAAGATGAAAGTCGTTTGGACTTGAAATCCTGATAGCGCTTAAAACTCCCCTCGTAAGGCATGGTAAATTGAGCATAGTCTTTACTTAAATTTGCCATTACAACAAGAGTATCTCCATCTTTCACTCTTTCAAAAGCAAAAACTTGTTGATCTTTAGAGGTTGGCAATCTTTGAAATGATCCCCCTTTAGATCCACTTTCTAGGGCAGGATGATTGTTTTTAAGAGCCCCCAACTGTTGTAAAAGTTTCATGGTTTTTCCAGCAGTTTTAGGAAAGCTGTCTTTTTCAAAAAAAAGCAATCGCTTATTTAGGTCATATTCTTGACCAGAGTAAATTAAAGGCATTCCGGGAAGTGTGTAATTCATTGCCATAAACACGTGAGCTGCTTCGCCATAACTTTCCGCAACGGTTCCGTTCCAGGAATTCTCATCGTGGTTGGAAACAAAATTGACCAAAATATTTTCAGGACCGTAACGTCTTAGTGTTGTTTGCAAATGGCGAAAATAATTGTTAGCATTCTTTTGTCCTTGAGCAACTTCTTTTGACAGGTGGTGTCCTGGCCAATCATAGGATGCATCAAACTTACTGACCAACTTCAAGCCTCCAGGGTGATAAATATCGGTTTCAGCTAGAAGAAAAACAGGCTTAATAGCTTTTAGAGCTTCAAAGGTTTTATCATAAAATTCTTGTGGAACGGCATAGGCTTGGTCAATTCGATAGCCATCGATATGGGTTTCTTTTACCCAATAAACCATAGCTTGTCTTAAAGCTTCTCGCATCTCCATATTATTGTAATTCAGGTCAGCCACATCTGTCCAACCAAAAGATTTACCCGTTCGAAAATCAATGGGATCTATGATTTCACCTTTTCTGTTTTTAAGATAAAAATCACTGTGCTCTTTAATCCATACGTGATCCCATCCAGTATGCCCAGGAACCCAGTCCAATATTACATACATTCCCAAATCGTGTGCTTTTTCAACCAACGATTTAAAATCCTCCAAGGTTCCAAATTCAGGATTAACCTGGGTGTAGTCAGAAACTGCATAATAACTTCCTAAAGGTCCTTTACTTTTTGTTGTTGAAATGGGATTGATAGGCATCATCCAAATGATTTTGACCCCCATTTGTTTTAATACGGGAAGGTCTTTAGCAAAAGCGTTAAAAGTTCCTTCGTCAGAATACTGTCGAATATTCGCTTCATAAAGTACCGCCTTGGATACTACCTCACTATTGATGGGTTCAAAAGGTTTTTTTTCAATGGTTTTGATTTCGGGTTTTCGTGCCTGTTCAGATTGCTCTTGGCAAGACCAAATGAGCAAACTTAACAGTAAAATAAAATGTGGTTTCATAAGCTTAATTCCATGATTAATGTTGTTTCGGCTGGTACTTCCAAGACTTCAGACAAGGTAAAGTTTTGATCTGAAATTACTTCATAGGCTTGGGTTCGTCCAGCAATACCTTCGCTGTAGTGATCCAATTTAAGGCTTTGATCTTTAGTATTATTGTTAACCACCACCATTACGCGTTCTTGATCCGTAAATCTAAAATAAACATAAACATCATCACGAGGAATGTAATGCAAGGTTTTTCCAAAATGAACTGCGGTATTGGTTTTTCGCCACTGAATTATTTTTTTTGAAAAGTCAAAATATTGAGCTTGCTTAGGCAAACGTCCATTTTGAGTAAAGGCATTTTGTGAATCGGATTTCCAGCCCCCAGGAAAGTCGCGACGAATGTCGCCATCACCTTGCTCTTTTTTGCCTGTCATCCCAATCTCTGAGCCATAATAAATTTGAGGAATACCTCTTAATGTCATCAAAACGCTAAGCATTTGTTTGTAATTTTTAAAATCAGGATAAAAATCGTTGATCCTATTGGTATCGTGGTTTTCAGCAAAAATGATCACTTTATTGATGTCGGGGTAAAGAAAATCGTTTTGTAAGTTTTTGTAAATCCTAGTGGTTCCATGCTCCCAATAAGAATTCTTTTCATTAAAAGCTTTAACCAAGGCATCGTTTAAAGTAAAATCCATCACACTAGGCAATTTAGAGTCAAAATTCACGAGGGCAGCAATGGGGCTTTTTTCTTGCCAATACGAAAGATGGATACTGTTGTGCATCCAGCCTTCACCTACTACATTAAAATTTGGGTATTCCTTTCTGATGGCTTCCAACCAAGTGATCATCGGTTTGGGATCGTTGTATGGAAAAGTATCGACTCTAAGTCCGTCTAAATGAGCATATTCAATCCACCAAATCGCATTTTGAATCAAATACTTCAGCAAAAACGGGTTCTCCTGATTTAAATCTGCCATTGTGGACACAAACCAACCTTCAACCAATTCTTTTCGGTCTATTGCAGAAGCATAAAGATCTGAATGGATTTCTTTTCTGTGATTCGTTTCAGTGTATTTTTCAAACTGATGAATCCAATCTGGAGTGGGTAAATCTTTGATCATCCAATGCTCAATTCCCCAGTGATTGGTTACATAGTCCATGATCAACTTCATTTTTCTTTTATGAAGTTCGTCGGCTAAACGTCTGTAATCTTGATTTGTGCCAAAACGAGGATCAATTCGATACACATCGCTTTGGGCATAAGTGTGATAGGATACTTTGGGGTCGTTGTCTTCACAAAGGGGAGTGGACCACAAGGTGCTAACACCCAATTCTTCAAGATAATCCAGATGATCAATAATACCCTTGATATCTCCACCATGGCGTCCATCTTTATCTGTTCTGTTTGATTTTTCAGAAACTGAAGGATGCGAATCATTAGTTGGATCACCGTTAGCAAATCGGTCAGGCATTAAAAGGTAGATCACGTCTGAGGCATTGAAACTATCCAGCAAAGGTCTTGATTCTCTAGCTTTAATTTCATAATTGACTGAGGTATGAATGCGGTTATCTCTAGTCAAATTTATCGTTAAAGTGGTTGCTTTCTGATCGGTCAAATCCAGGTTTACAAAGAGGTAGTTTGGATTTTCCACTCGGTGAACTTCTACTTTCTCTAGGTTGGAGATTTGTATTTCGTATTGAGCTAGGTTTTCGCCGTAAAGCATTATTTGGACTGTTTGCTCCTGCATTCCTTCCCACCAAAAAGGAGGCTCTACTCTTTCAATTTGAGCTGTTGCATAACAAGACAGAATTACACAAAAAGAGCAAAACAAGTTTTTCATAAAGCATCAATCAAGGGGTTTGCCTTTACAATGTACAATCAAATCTGGATTGGAATGAATGGCTGCAACTTTTTCTTTATCCACCACCACTTTAATTGGGGTTCCTCTAAAATTAATTTTAAATGAAAAAGCCTCCCACGCCTCCGGGAGTTTTGGATCAATATGCATTTGATTGTCAATAATACGAAGTCCTCCAAACCCTTCTACAACACTCATCCATGTTCCTGCCATACTGGTAATGTGCAAGCCCTCTTCTACTTCCTTATTGTAGTCATCTAGATCAAGACGCGAGGTTTGTAAATAAAAATCATACGCTTTTTCCACAGCTCCTAAACGGGTAGCCAAGATTGAGTGAATACAAGGAGAAAGGGAGGATTCGTGAACGGTAAAAGGTTCGTAAAAATCAAAATGACGTGAAAGGGTTTCCCGATCAAAATCGGACTCGAAAAGATAAAACCCTTGTAAAACATCTGCTTGCTTGATGTAAGGAGATCGTAGAATTTTATCCCAAGACCAATGCTGATTGATAGGACGTTCATCAAGACTTAAAGCACTTACAGGATGGAGTTCTTTGTCCAAAAAACCATCTTGCTGTAAAAATAAGTCTTGATCAGGGTGTTTAGGAAAATACATCTGGTCTGCAATGGTTCTCCATTGAGCAGTTTCTCTGCTATTCCAATTTAATTTATCTGAAAGTTGTTCCCAGCGTTTTGGATTTTCCTGTTTTATTTTTTCTTGCTGATCGGCTGCATAATTCAAACACCATTGAGCAATGTAATTGGTGTACCAATTGTTATTCACATTATTTTCATACTCGTTAGGTCCTGTTACCCCCAACATTACATAAGCCTTTTGGTACTCGGAATAATTGACTCGCTGTGCCCAAAAGCGAGCAATACCAATCAGTACTTCAATACCCTTTTCGGGAATGTATGAAGTATCACCCGTGTAACGCTCGTAATTAAAGATCGCAAAAGCAATTGCACCGTTTCTGTGAATTTCCTCAAAAGTTATCTCCCATTCATTGTGACACTCCTCACCATTCATGGTAACCATAGGGTAAAGTGCTGCACCTTTATCAAAACCGATTTTTTTAGCATTTTCAATGGCCTTATCCAACTGATCGTATCGGTACTTTAGCAAATTTCTTCCAACTTCATGGGTTTTAGTTGCCATGTAAAAAGGCAGGCAATAAGCTTCGGTGTCCCAGTAAGTACTTCCTCCGTATTTTTCCCCTGTAAATCCTTTGGGTCCAATATTAAGCTTGGGATCTTTTCCGTTGTAGGTTTGGTTGAGTTGAAAAATATTGAATCGTATGGCCTGTTGTGCAGCATCGTCACCATGAATTTCAATATCAGACAGGTCCCATATTTTAGACCAAGCAATGTGTTGCTCTTCAATCAGTTTTTTAATTCCTTTTTTTTCTGCCTCCAAAACTAGACGTTGCGCTTCCGCTTCAAAAGTCTGCGGAGAATAGTTCATTCCATTAATGTACCCCCCAAACTTGAGGATGCTGCACTGCTCGCCTTGACGAAGTATTTGCTTTTTGGATTGACTCAACCGTTGATTTTCGCTGACCTCATCAAAGTCGGATAATTGTTGTCCTTTGGGATCAATTAGAAACGTTTGAGCATAGGTTGCTACATCAAAATTCGTTTTGAGAGTTCGCGATTTGAGCAACATCACAGAATTTGAATGCGATGCAGAATGATGGTTCCAAAAAGGATCGTCCCAATTGGAATCTTGATTGGTTATTTTTCCTTCAACATAAGATTCAATTTCAAGATGACAGCTTCCTTCTAAAGCCGTCAACTGGTACTGAATAACTCCCAGAGCTGCTTGATCCATAGATAAAAACCGTTTTACCTCCACTCCTATCCTACAAGCGGAATCGATTTGAACTTCAAAAGAACGAACATAGATTCCTGTTTGCATGTCCAACTCGCGTCTAAAATTATCAACTGACTTGTATTGATTTAAATCAAGTACATTCCCATTCGTATGGATATTGATCCCGATCCAATTGGGAGCATTCAACACTTTGGCAAAGTACTCAGGATAGCCATTCTTCCACCAACCTACTTTGGTTTTATCTGGATAATACACTCCTCCTACATAGCTTCCTTGGAATGTTTCCCCTGAATACGTCTCTTCGAAATTGGCGCGTTGTCCCATAGCACCATTTCCTAAGCTGAAAATACTTTCCGAAGACTTCACACGTTTAGGATCAAAGCCTTCTTCGATTATTTTCCAAGGATGAATTTTTAAATAGTTTGACTTCATTTCTTGTTTAAAATAAAGTTTTTAAAGTTGCCGAGTCCAAAGCTTCAAAATTAGGGAAGCAATAATCCATATCTGAAAATACTTTTTCTTCACCCAAGGCAATGGCTGTCATTCCGCCTGCTTGAGCAGCATGAATTCCTGCTTGTGAATCTTCAAAAACAACACAGTACTCAGGATCAACTCCAAGTAGCTGACTACCTTTGAGAAAAACCTCAGGATGCGGTTTCCCATTTTGGACTGAATTTCCGTCCACAACGGTTTCAAAATAAGAAGTAATCTCAAGTTTCTCAAGGATAATTTGTGCATTTTTACTCGCTGAGCCCAATCCGATTTTGATCTTATTTTCTTTTAGAAAATCCAACGCATGCTTGACTCCTGGCAAAATATTATCCTTTTTAACTTCCTGGATAAAAATGAGATAATCCTTATTTTTTTGATGTAAAAATTGATTAAAAGAATCTTCATCCAAGCTTTTTCCAGCCATTTCTAAAATACGATTTAAAGAATCTGAACGGCTTACGCCTTTGAGTTGTTCGTTGTCTGCTTCAGTCAATTCGTAATCAAATTCTGCAGCTATTTTTTTCCAAGCCAAATAGTGGTATTTGGCGGTATCCACGATAACTCCATCAAGATCAAATAAAGCACAAAGATGTTTTTTTGTTTTTTTCATAGAATTATTCTTCTGGAGCCAAGGTTATTTTTAATCCATCCAAATCAGGGGTCATTTGAATTTGACAACCCAGTCGGCTATTCTCTCTTACATAAAAAGCTTCAGCTAGCATTGCTTCTTCGTCATCTGATCGTTCTGGAAGTAGGTGCTCACTTTCCACATAACATTGGCATGAAGCACAAAGTGCCATCCCCCCACAAGTACCCTCCACAGGTAACTCGTAGGCCTTGCATACTTCCATCAAATTCATTTGCATGTCGGTAGGTGCGGTTAGTTTGTGAAGTTCCCCCTCACGATCGGTCAAAAAAACACGAATATCTGAACTCATTTACTCGATACTTTTAATCGTAGATTTTGCTGCCTGTTTTTGAGAACCGTCAAAGCCATTCACTCCGCTCACAGTTGTGTACTTCAACACATTACGTTTATCCGGATGAATTCGTTTAAAAGCACTCTGACACATCAGAGTTGCCTCGTGAAAACCGCATAAGATTAATTTTAATTTTCCAGGGTAGGTATTGACATCCCCAATGGCATAAATCCCAGGGATATTGGTTTGATAATCCAGACTGTTGTCCACCTTTATTGCATTTTTTTCAATTTCCAACCCCCAATCAGCAATGGGTCCTAATTTTGGAGTCAAGCCAAACAATGGGATAAAAGCGTCGCATTCCAAATCTTTTGAATTTCCTTGATGACTAACTGTAAGAGCTTCCAGTTTTTCTTCTCCTTTTAGTGCAGTGACCTCCGCAGGAGTGATCAAATTGATACGTCCCTTATTTTTAAGTTCTTGCACTTTTTCTACAGAGTCCAGGGCGCCTCTGAATTCATTCCTCCTGTGGACTAGAGTTACTGAAGCTGCAATTTTTTCTAAAAAGATGGTCCAATCCAAGGCAGAATCGCCACCACCTGCAATAACCACAGTCTTATCTCGAAAATATTCAGGATTTTTGACCATGTAATGAACCCCCTTTTCTTCATATTGCTCCAAATTTTTTAGAGGAGGTTTTCTTGGTTCAAATGTTCCGAGACCTCCAGCAATAGCAACAACAGGAGCTTGGTGTTGCGTTCCTTGATCAGTAGTAACAATAAAGTGATCATCCTCTGTTTTTTCGATAGAAACAGCACTTTCGCCTAGGGTAAATCCCGGTTGAAAAGGTTCAATTTGTTCTTCTAAATTTTTGACCAAATCACCCGCCAAAATTTCTGGATGGGACGGAATATCATAAATAGGTTTTTTGGGATAAATTTCTGCACACTGGCCACCGGGCATCGGAAGGGAGTCAATTAAATGACATTTGAGTTTGAGCAAACCTGCTTCAAAAACAGTAAAGAGCCCCGTTGGACCTGCACCGATAATCAGAATATCTGTTTTAATCATTTAAGGTAGGGTCTATGCTCTCCACGGATTCAATTTCAGGAAGGTACTTTTTGATCGTCATTTCAACTCCCGATTTAAGTGTCATTTGATTGACACTACAACCTACGCAGGCTCCGTGGAGTTGAACTTTTACGTGCTTTTTATCCTCTAGAGATACAAATGAAATATCCCCCCCATCTGATTTAAGAAAGGGACGTATCTCGTCCAGTGCTAAGTGGATTTTTTCTATGGTTTCTTCTTGGTTTAGACTCATGATTTTACAGCTTCACATCCAACTAAATTTGTTATTTCTACCGCCTTTGTGGGGGGTAATTCTTGATTTCTCAACAAGGTCTGAGATACTAGTTTTTTGGTTATTTCATCAAAATGGACAGCCAAGCTACTTTGGTCTTGAAGTACGGCAGGCCTACCCACATCGGCTGCCTCTCGAATACTCTGAACCAGAGGGAGCGCACCTAGAAAGGGAACGTTCCTGTCCTTAGCTAAGTATTCTGCTCCTTTTTTTCCAAATATGTAATACTTGTTGTCTGGAAGTTCTGCTGGAGTGAAATAACTCATGTTTTCAATAATTCCCAATACAGGTACCTTGATACTGTCTTGTTGAAACATAGCGATACCCTTTTTAGCATCTGCCAGTGCAACATTTTGAGGAGTGCTTACCACCACTGCTCCATTCAAGGGCAACGATTGGACAATACTCAGATGAATATCTCCAGTACCTGGAGGAAGGTCGATAAGTAAAAAATCCAACTCTCCCCAGGCGGCATCAAAAATCATTTGATTTAAGGCCTTTGCTGCCATAGGGCCTCTCCAAACAACAGCTTGATTAGGTTTGGTAAAAAAGCCAATGGACAAAACTTTAACACCGTAATTTTCAACGGGTTCCATTTTCGACTTTCCATCTACCTGAACGGACAAAGGTCGTGCTCCTTCGACATCAAACATGGTTGGGATGGAGGGGCCGTAAATGTCGGCATCCAATACACCAACTTTACAACCCATTTTGGATAAAGTAACCGCTAAATTGGCAGTGATGGTAGATTTTCCAACGCCTCCCTTTCCAGAAGAGACAGCAATGATGTTTTCAATACCTTTAATTGGTTTTCCTTTAATGGGCTCTTCAGCTTTGGGAGCAGCAATGACTTTGGTATTGATCTTAATTTTTGCTTTTTCATAAACCTGTTCATGAAGTGTTTTTAGGATCGTTACTTCAAGCTTTTTTCTCGCTTGTAAGCTTGGGTTTTGTAATTGAAGGTCAATATCAATTTGATCTCCAAAAATCATAATGTTTGAGATCATCCCTTGGTCAACCAAATTGCCTCCTTCTCCAGGAGGGCTGATGGTTTTTAGTGATTCAATTACGGCTTCTTTTGTAATGTTCATTTCCGTTTTTGGTAAGTTTACAAATATACTGCTAAGGTTTCAATAAGAAAAACCAAAACATTCTAAAAGTCATTCAAGGACTTAACAGGATTCCATAGGTGATTTTTCAAATCTTGGATCTGATCATCAACTACTTTGATTCCTTCGTTTTCCAAAAGCTGCTGCATGATTTTACCTCCTCCAAAATGATGCTTACCAGTAAGGATACCATTTCTATTGACTACACGATGTGCAGGAATATTGGGCTGTGTGTGTGCAGAATTCATTGCCCACCCCACCATTCGAGAACTTTGAGGAGAACCTAAATATTTTGCAATGGCTCCATAAGTCGTCACTTTTCCTTCTGGTATTTTACATACCACCTCATAGACTCTCGAAAAAAAGGAAACCTCATCTGTCATGACTACAGTTTAAATTGCATGTAAGTAATTGCTTTTCCTTGCTCTAAAAATTGCTGCTCGTAAAAAGTTTGAATTGCAGTAGCAACCTGAGGAGCATCACTATTATTGTAAATATTGTGGTGGGCATAGATAATCTGACCATGATTTGCAATGGTTCCCAAAGTGTAGCCGAATAAAAATTCGCTATCGGTCTTTAGATGAATAATCCCTTCAGGTTTAAGAATTTTTTTGTAATTCTTTAAAAAATCGGGGTGGGTAAGCCTGTGTTTCGTTCTTTTGTACTTGATCTGAGGATCTGGAAATGTGATCCAAATTTGATCAACTTCATTTTCAGCAAAACAATGAGCAATAAGCTCAATCTGGGTTCTGAGAAACCCAACGTTTTCTAAGCCATTTTCCAAAGCTGTTTTAGCACCTCTCCAAAAGCGCGCTCCTTTTATGTCAACTCCGATGTAATTTACCTCCGGATTCTTTTGGGCTAGGTGTACTGTGTATTCACCCTTACCACACCCCAGTTCCAAAACAATTGGATTGCTGTTTTTAAAAAAATTCGTGTTCCACTTCCCTTTAAGAGATAGACCTGCAGAGGTCAATATTTCCCGCTCAGGTTGAATCACATTACTGAATTTTTCGTTTTCTTTAAATCGTTTTAGTTTATTTTTACTTCCCACTGATTTGGTCTAATTTTTTGATAAAAATAGAAAAATGAGGTCTTGAATAGCTCTATTTTTTATCTAAAGTAAGTGAAAAAGAAAATTCAGAACCTACTTTAGATTCGCTTTCCACTAAAATTTTCTCATCATGAGCTTCAATAATGTGTTTCACTATTGCAAGACCGAGACCAGATCCTCCCTGATTTCTATTTCGAGTTTTATCGACCCTGTAAAATCGTTCAAAAAGTCGAGGCAAATGTTCTTCATCAATCCCTTCTCCATTATCAGCAATTCGTACCAATATTTTATTTTCTGTTAAAAGCTCAACACTAACTTCAGTAACTCCTTTTTTAACTCCGTATTTTAGGGAGTTGACAATCAGATTTGTCAACACCTGATGAATCCGCTCTTCGTCAGCATTTACTACAATTGGATTGGGATAATCTTTATCAAATTTTAAAACAATTTTATTTTCCAAAGCTTGCATTTCAAGTAATTCAAATACATTCCTTATCGCTGATATGATGTCGAAAGGTTTATTATTTAAAGTGGCAATACCAGACTCAAATTTGGTAATCAAATCCAAATCTTTAATGATGTAAATCAAACGGTCAACACCTTTTGAGGTTTGCTTAAGGTATTTTTTGATAATCTTTTGATCTTCAATCTCACCATCCAAAAGAGTTAAAACATAACCCTGAACGGTAAAGATTGGGGTTTTTAACTCATGTGCAATGTTTCCAATAAACTCACGTCTGAAGTCTTGTTCTTTTTTAAGAAGCTCAATTTCCAGATTTTTATCAGAATTCATCTTTTTAAGACTTGTAGTTAGAAGTTCAATATCATTGGCTTGATTTACGCCACTGGTAAATGAAGTTGTAGGAATTAAACTTTTATACAACTCTTGAACTCGAGTTACTAAAAATCGCTCAAAACTGTAAGACAATAGTATGTAGGTAAAAAGGAGCACCCCAAAAAACTCTGAAATTAGGGCATAGATTATTTTTGAAAAAGCAGGTTCTAAAAAGAAATAAAAAAAGATGCACTGCAACAGGACAACACCTACTGAAACCAGAAGTGCTGTAATAAAACTCGCTTTTCTAAATTTAAAACGACCCACACGATTTTATTTTTCGGATGGGATAAATTTGTAACCAACCCCTTTAACCGTTTTGAAAAAAAGATCACCAATTTTTTCTCGAAGCTTTCTAATGTGAACATCAATAGTCCGGTCTCCAACCACAACTTCGTTTCCCCAAACTTTTTCCATTATTTTTTCTCGTTTAAATACTTTACCCGGTTTTGAGGCTAGAAGATGTAATAATTCGAACTCTTTTCTTGGCATGGAAAGTTCGCTTCCTCTGAGGATGACTTTATATTCTTCTCGATCAATGATTAAATCCTTAAATTCTAGATAAGTGGTAGTAGTTTCTTTCTTTTTAAATCGGCGTAATAAACCTTTAACTTTTAAAACTAATACCTTAGGTTTGATCGGTTTAGTGACATAGTCATCGGCTCCAGCATCAAATGCTGCAACATAAGAATAGTCTTCTCCTCTTGCAGTTAGAAACATAATAATGGTCTCTTGAAAACGTTCGTCTTGCCGCAAACGCTCACAAGTTTCAATCCCATCTAAATCAGGCATCATCACGTCTAGAATGATAAGGTGAGGGACAAATTTATTGGCAACTTTAATGGCTTCTAATCCGTTTGAAGCAGCCTTAATTTGATACCCCTCTTTATCCAAATTGAAACGAATAATTTCAATTATGTCCGGTTCATCATCAACCAAAAGAATTTTAATATCTTCCTTTTTCATTTGTAATTAAAAAATAAAATTAACACATTATTAATGTTAATCATGTTACCAAAGCATTAATATTCATGATAAATTCATAATTTTACGTAGAATTTTGTTCCCCAAATGAAACCGATTACCTTTTTTTTAATGCTCACTTCTTTTGTTGTTGTCTCAGCCCATGAAAACTTGAGCGACACCTATGAACTGGAACATTTAAAAAACCCACAACAGGATAGTCTCCAATTTTCTATTTCTCCAAATCCTGTAAAAGACCAAATGCTTTTTATCAAAACCCAAAGTAGAGCCGAAAAACATATTGAAATTTTCAATGTTCTAGGTGAAAAAAAGTTTGAAACCTACACTACAAATGAAAGTATTTTCTTGGGTGAGCTTTCTCCTGGAATCTACATTTTTAGAATGCAACAAGAGGGAAAGAGTGGATTGAAACGTTTGGTGATTCCCTAGGGAACCTAAGTTTTTTGGCTATTTTTGTACTCTATGGGATTTTCTTTAAAAGCTTTTGACAGAATTGATAATGAAACAGATTTTGTTAACCACAGCCTTGCTCTTTTTGAGTACCAATTTGAAAAAAATTCTATTTATCGATCCTACTGTGATTTGATCAATGTTACGCCAACTGAGGTTCAAAAAATCACAGACATACCTTTTTTACCCATCCAATTTTTCAAATCTCATCTTGTTTGTTCAAAACCAACTCCACCCAAACAATATTTTGAGTCCAGCGGAACTTCCGGTCAAATTCGATCCAAGCATTACGTTTCTGACTTGAGTTTGTATCACAAAAGTTTCGAAAAAGGCTTTGAATTATTCTATGGTTCCATTGAAGACTACACCCTTTTGGCATTATTGCCCTCCTATTTAGAAAGGGAGCATGCATCACTAGTTTACATGGCAGATCAGCTTATTAAAAAAACCAAACATCCATTGAGTGGTTTTTATTTAGATGAATGGGGGAAACTTAAAAAAACCATAGACGCCCTAGAACAAAAAGGGCAAAAAACCATCTTGCTGGGAGTAACCTTTGCCCTACTCGAAGCCGTTGAAAAATACTCATGGAATCTTAATCACACCCTTATTATGGAAACAGGGGGGATGAAAGGCATGCGAAAAGAGTGGATCAGAAGTGCTCTTCATGATCATTTAAAAAAAGGATTCGGAGTAGAAACGATTCATGCAGAATACGGAATGACTGAACTCTTGAGTCAGGCGTATTCAAATGAAAAGGGAATCTTTTACACCCCTCCTTGGATGCGCGTTTTAGTTCGGGCAACTGAAGATCCTTTTGAAATTCAGAATGTTGGCAAAACAGGTGGTTTGAATATTATTGACCTTGCCAATGTTGATTCTTGTGCTTTTATCGCAACTCAAGATTTGGGCCTCGTTCACCCCGACGGTGGATTTGAAGTTTTGGGTCGTTTTGATCAAGCTGAAGTTCGGGGGTGCAACCTTATGGTACTTTAGTCTCGGAGTTTAAGAATGTAATAATTCTTTTTACCCCGTTGCAAAAGAACATATTGATCTGCAATCAAGTCGGTATTTTTAATGACATAGTCTGCGCCAATTTTTTTCTTATTTACCGAAATGGCATTCTCTTTAAGTGCCCTGCGTGCCTCCCCATTAGATTGTAAAAAACCTGTTTCGGCAGATAAAGCAGCTACGGCATCCATTCCTGTTTCTAACTGAGCACGATTGATTTCAGCCTGTGGCACACCTTCAAACAATTCTAAAAAAGTAGCTTGATCAAGCTTTTGAAGTGCTTCGCTGGTAGCTTTTCCAAATAAAATCTGTGATGCCTCTTGGGCTTTGACTAATTCTTCTTCGCCATGGACCAGACGCGTAACCTCTTCCGCAATCGTTTTTTGAAGTACCCTCAAATGCGGAGCTTCTTGATGCTCCTCGATTTTTTTAATGACTTCTTCCTCACTCAAAAAAGTAAAGATTTTAATGTAAGTCACCGCATCTTCGTCAGAAGTGTTTAGCCAAAATTGATAAAATTTGTAAGGGGATGTTCTCGATTTATCCAACCAAACATTTCCATCTTCAGTCTTTCCAAATTTTGTTCCGTCTGATTTTTTAATAAGAGGACAAGTAATTGCATACGCCTTTCCTCCTTCTTTTCTTCTAACCAACTCCGTTCCTGTGGTAATATTTCCCCACTGATCGCTTCCCCCCATTTGAAGTTTACAATCCATTGTTTTGTACAGATGGAGAAAGTCAAAGCCTTGAAGCAACTGATAGGTAAACTCAGTAAAGGACATCCCTACCTTGGCTTCTGAACTCAAACGCTTTTTTACCGATTCTTTGGCCATCATGTAATTCACCGTTATGTGTTTTCCAATATCTCTGGAAAACTCAATGAGACTGTAGGTTTTCATCCAATCGTAATTATTGACTAGCCTAGCAGCATTTGATGATGTTGAATCAAAATCTAAAAATTTTTCAAACTGCTTTTGGATTCCATTGCAGTTTTTTTCAAGGGTTTGTTGATCCAATAAATTTCGTTCATCCGACTTTCCTGAGGGGTCACCAATCATCCCTGTAGCACCGCCCATTAGTACAATTGGTGTGTGGCCAGCTCTTTGAAAGTGCATCAGAATAATGATTTGGACCAAACTGCCAATATGAAGTGAATCAGCTGTAGGATCAAATCCGATGTAGCCCCTAGTAGATTCTGATAAAAGTACCGTTTCGGTGTCGGGCATGATGTCGTGAAGCAAACCACGCCACCTTAGTTCTTGAACAAAATTAGTCGGCATTTATTTTTTGGGTAAAGATAGATTTCTCTGAGGGAAACCAAAAATCAAAATCAAAAAAGTGTACATTCGTTCTCATGATATTGGTAACAGGAGGAACAGGGATGGTTGGTGCTCATGTGCTTTTAGCCTGTGCTAAGAAAAACCTTCCAACCCTTGCAATTTACAGAACAAAAACACGCCTCGAACTAGTCGATCGCTTTTTCAAAAGGGTTGCCCCTCAGAACCCCGAGTATTTTGATCAAATCCAATGGCATCAAGCAGATCTTAACGATCTTGTCAAATTAGATGAGGTTTTTGCAAAAGCAACAAAGGTTTATCATTGTGCTGCAAAGGTTTCCTTTGCCGAACACCACACTGAAAAACTATTAAAAACCAATATTGAAGGTACCGCAAATGTGGTAAACTTATCCTTAAAATACAAGGTAGAGAAATTTGCGTTTGTAAGTTCTATTGCTGCCCTCGGGGTAGAGCCTGCGGTACCTCTTGTAAACGAAGAACACCTGTGGAATTCTAACGAATCACACACCCCCTATGCCTATTCTAAGTTTGGAGCAGAACTCGAGGTTTGGCGTGCTTCTCAAGAAGGGTTGGATGTGGTGATCGTAAATCCAGGGATTATTTTAGGAAGTCATTTTTGGGAACGAAGCAGCGGAAATCTCATCAAACGAGTAGCACAAAGAATGTGGTTTTATCCTACTGGTAATGTGGGAATTGTAGCCTTAGACGATGTAGTTACCGTATTGGTAAAACTCATGGAATCTCCTCTAAAAAATAAACGCTTTATCCTAGTAGCTAAAAATTTAAAATACAAGAAATTGATCTTTAAAATAGCTCAGGTTTTAGATGTAAAAAAACCGAAGTTTTCCCTTTCCAAAACATTACTTTACCTTCTCTACATTTTAGATAAAACAATTTACGCTATTGGACTTAAAAAAAGTTTTCTCAATCGAGCTACCATTAAAAGTTTGTGCAGTGAACAACAGTACGACGGTTCAAAAATCGAAAAGACTTTAGATTTTACCTACGAGGATTCGGATCTCACATTAGAAAATATTGGTGAAAATTACAAAACCTATTTTTGATTGCTTTTTTCAAGTTTACCCACTACATCCAAACTGTCTTTAGTCTTATTCATCCGTTTTAAAATTTTGGAATACATTCGATGATAAACCCTGGGGTGCTTTGCATAATAACGATCACTTTCAAGTAACTGAAGACTATCTATTCCATACTTCATGTAGATGTAGGTTCTTCCATAAACTTTTTCAAAATCTGGATTTTTCGGTCTGAAAGTGCTCATGGCCTCCAACACTGTGATGTCGTACAAAACATTTTCCATGACAGACTCTTCAATTAGATTATCGGGTTTTTCCACAGAACCTGATATGCTACAATTGTAAAATAATGAACAAGTCAATAGTAGCAAAAGTTTGAATTCGGTTCTCATTCTCTGTCAAAGGTTAATTCCATAGCAGCAGACTCCGGATGAATATTCCCGTTGGAATACACCCACTTCCCATTAAGTAAGGTTCGCTCAACGGCTCCTTTAAATTGTGTTCCTTCAAAAGGCGACCAACCGCATTGATAAAGAACATCTTCCTTTACCACTTCAAATTCTTTGTCAATATCAAGTACCACTAAATCAGCAAAAAAGCCTTCTCTAACATATCCACGATCTTTAATGTCAAAAAGGATTGCCGGATTATGACATGCTTTTTGAACCAGTTTTTCTAAAGAAATTTTTCCTTGATGATACGCTGTGAGTAATGCAGGAAGTGCATGCTGTACTAAGGGTCCTCCAGAGGGTGCATTAGTGTAAGGCTGGTTTTTCTCTTCCAGGGTATGCGGCGCATGATCTGTTGCTAAAACATCTAATAAATCTGAATTTAAGCCTGCCCAAAGTGCAGCACGGTCTTTTTTAGTTTTAACAGCTGGATTCCATTTTATGTGGGTTCCTTTTTCAAAATAATCTTCTGAGGAAAACCAGAGGTGATGCGTACAAACCTCAGCTGTAATTTTCTTTTCCTCCAAAGGAATATCATTTCGAAACAACTCCAATTCTTTGGCTGTTGAGACATGAAAAACATGAAGTCGAGCCCCAGTCTCTTTTGCCAATGCTACGGCCTGAGAAGATGAAAGATAACATGCCTCCTCACTTCTAATGTGAGGATGTTCTGCAATAGGAATTGCATCACCATACTTTTTTTGAGCCGCTTGAAGGTTGGTCTTGATGGTTTGTTCGTCTTCACAATGCACTGCAATCACCAAATTAGTACTGCTAAAAATCGACTTTAAAACCTCAGGATTGTCAACCAACATATTCCCCGTAGAGGAACCCAAAAAAAGTTTTAAGGCTGGAACTCTTTTACTGTCTAGGGCTAAAATTTCGTCAAGATTATCGTTAGTGCCGCCAAACATAAAGGCGTAATTTGCGTATGAAGTTGCCGCTGCTCTTCTGTTTTTTGCCTCCCATTCAATTCTTGTTGTAGTTTGAGGTTGGGTATTTGGCATCTCAATAAAAGATGTAATTCCTCCAGCTAAAGCAGCTTTAGACTCAGTTTCAATACAAGCCTTGTGTGTTAGTCCTGGTTCTCTAAAGTGAACTTGATCGTCAATAAGTCCAGGTATCACATAACTTCCTTTTGCATCAAAAACTTCAGTATCAGGATTTGGAATAATTCCTTGACCAATTTCAGCAATTCGATTCCCATGAATCAGCAGGTCACAATCCAAAATCTGATTTTCATTGACCACTTTTGCGTTCTTAATTAATTTTTTGGATTGACTCATCGAAATCTTCTTTTAAAGAGGCGTAAAAATAAAACACCAAAGAGTGCCTCCCAAATAATACCTCCATTCATTTTGGATTTGCCTTTCGTGCGATTTAAAAAAACGATGGGGTGTTCAACCAATTTAAATTTTTTAAGCCAGGCCTTGTATTTGAGTTCAATTTGAAAAGCATACCCAATAAACTTTATCTCATTCAAATCTAGAGACTCTAAAACAGCGCGCCTGTATCCAACAAAACCTGCAGTAGCATCCTTAACGGGCATTCCGGTTAGTATTCTGACATAGAGTGAAGCAAAATAAGACAATAAAATTCTACTCAAAGGCCAATTAACCACGTTTACTCCTTTAACATATCGTGATCCTACCACCAGATCTACATCCGTTTTCAATAAATCAAGCATTGGTCCCAATTCTTTTGGATTGTGAGAAAAATCAGCATCCATTTCAAAAATATATTGATAATTTCTTCTGAGTGCCCATTTAAAACCATGAACGTATGCCGTACCCAAACCCTTTTTATCCGATCTTGTTTCTAAAAACAAGCGTTTAGAAAAAACATGCATCATTTCCAATACACAGTCTGCAGTTCCGTCTGGTGACATATCATCAACAATCAAAACATCCAAAGGCAAGTCCTTATTGAATACCTCTTCAATTATTGATTTGATATTTTCAATTTCATTGTAGGTCGGAATTATTATTAAAGTGTTTTCCATAGATCAAGGGTAAAAATAGGAAATGTCTAAACAACATATAACTTGGATTACTACAATAATTTTTAATAAAACTGTTAATTTTAACCCATGGGAGATTGGATTTACAGACCCGACCTACAGGAAGATTGGATGAGTTTGGTCTTTTTACTCAACTTTATGGTTGTTATGATCCTTAATAAACTTGATTCTGGCAGGTTGAAAAGTCTTCTAAATATTTTTAAACCTCGTATCTATTTCAGCAAATACAGCCACGACAAAGAACTTAATTTTTTTACTTATTTCAATTTGCTGTGTTTTGTGCTTATCATTAGTGCACTTTCCTTGACCTATTTTTCACTATCAATTTACAGTAAAAGACCTTTAGAGTTCAGCTTTGAATTCTACTACCTGCTTTTGGGGATGGGTATCGTTCTTTTTTTTAGACATCTTTTATTTCAAATCATTTCAATGAATTTGGGTTTTAATAAATACATTAGGTTAATTGTCTACAAAAATTTCACATTCGCTACACAAGCATCATTTTTTTTAGTAGGAATTGTTTTTCTATGGAATTACAGCAGTTTGCCAATAATCATCTCTGAGGGTCTAATTTTACTACTTCTTGGGTTTTGGATAGCCAATCAATTCAGTTTATTTTTTTCTTTTTTTAAATCGCATTCAAGAGAACTAATCTATTTAATTCTTTATCTTTGCACATTCAAAATAGCACCGTGGATTTGGGTGTATTTAGTATTTATTGAAACCGAACTGTAATTTGGAAGTTATTATGAAAGTGAAAACAATTTTAGTTTCTCAGCCTGAACCCTCTTCAGAAAAATCTCCATACAACCGCCTTCAAGAAAAATACAAATTGACGGTAAATTTTCGTCCATTTATTCACGTTGAAGGACTTACAGGTAAAGATGTTAGACAGCAAAAGATTGATTTTAACAATTTTCAAAACATCATCTTAACAAGCCGTAATGCAGTAGATCATTTTTTCCGTCTTTGTAAAGAAATGCGTTTTACAGTTCCTGACAGTACAAAATACTTTTGCCAATCTGAGGCGGTAGCTTACTATTTGCAAAAATATGTGGTGTACCGTAAAAGAAAAATTTACGTAGGAGAACGCAGCATCAAAGACTTGGAGAGTACTTTTAAAAAATTCGGTAAAGAGACCTATCTCTTCCCTTCCTCAGACCTCTTGAAACCCGAAATTCCAGAATTTTTAGACAAAACCAAAGTCAATTGGCAAAGAGCCATACTGTATCATACTGTTGTCAGTGATTTATCTGACCTTAGGGATGTTTATTATGACGTGCTGGTCTTTTTCAGTCCCTCTGGAATTGAATCCTTATTTAAAAATTTTCCAGACTTCAAACAAAACGATACACGAATTGCAGTCTATGGAAATTCCACTTCAAAAGCAGCAGAAGAGGCGGGTTTAAAGCTCAACATTAAAGCCCCTACACCCGAAACACCCTCCATGACTATGGCCATTGAAAAGTACATCGAAGAGGTTAATAAATAATCCCTATTTTTTCATAAATGAGCCTGCGGTAAGCACCCATGCAACAATCAAAGCAGTACCACCTAAAGGAGTAATGGGTCCCAACCAACTTACCGAAAAAGGAAGCAAAACTTTAAACGACAAAATAAAAATACTCCCCGAAAAAACCAGCGTTCCCCAAAGCATCAAATAAAAAACAAGCTTCTTTGTTTTTTTAAATCTAAATTCTATTCCTGAAAGCAAAAGCAAACTCAGACCGTGGTAAATCAAATAACGAAGTCCTACCTCAAAGCTATCCAATGCTTCAGCAGATAAAATCTTTTTAAAATAATGACTCCCTAAAGCTCCTAACAAAATCCCAAAAACCATAAATAGGCTTCCAAAAAAACGCATTTTTTTTCTCATTGATTTCAGCTTTTATGTTTAAATTTAAAACAAAAATTTAACATTAACTGTACGTTTTAAACTAAAAAATGAAAATATCCGAACAAACCATAATGATTGATGGAATTGATAAAATCATTCTAAAATTATTAACAAAAGATGCACGCACCCCTATCGTGACCTTATCAAAAGCAACAGGAATTTCTGGAGCAGCAGTACATCAACGTTTAAAAAAACTTGAGAAAGCAGAAGTAATTTCAGGCTCTCAAATTATTTTAAACCCAAAAATTCTTGGATTCAAAACTATGGCATTCATCGGTGTTTTTTTAGATAAAGCAATTCGAAATCCAGAAGCAGTAAAACAATTGGAGCAAATTGACGAGGTAATTGAATGCCATTACACCACTGGAAATTGGAGTATTTTTATCAAACTATTGTGCAGAGATAATGAACACCTAATGGAACTATTGAATAAAAAAATTCAGTCTGTGGAAGGAGTCTCAAGAACAGAAACCTTCATATCGCTCCAACAACAACTCAATAGACAAATCCGACTTTGAAAACACTAGTTTCTTCTTCCTCCAAAAACTTGAAACGCAAAATAGGCCAAGGTAGCCAATGATCCCAATGCTGCAACAACATACGTTCGAGCAGCCCATTTCAGAGCATCTTGTGCGCCCGCTAATTCCTCTCTAGAAACCATATTTTTACGCTGAAGCCATGCCAATGCACGGTTGCTTGCATCGTATTCAACAGGGAGTGTAATAAAGCTAAAAAGAGTTCCTACTCCAAAAAGACAAACTCCAATTACTGCAATTGTAAACCCAAAAGGAACAATTTGCATTAAGACCAGCCCACCAATAATAACCAACATCGAAAGGTTTGAAGCCACCCCAACCATAGGAACCAAGGTCGACCGAATTTGAAGCCATTCATATCCCTGAGCATGTTGCACAGCATGACCGCATTCATGAGCAGCCACTGCAGCAGCAGCTGCATTGCGTTCGTTGTACACGGACTCACTCAAATTTACAGTCTTCTTAAGTGGATTGTAATGATCCGTTAGAGAGCCTTTTACAGAAATGACTTGAACATCTCGAATGCCGTGGTCAGTTAGCATCTTTTCTGCTATTTCTTTTCCAGACATCCCGTTTCGCAATTGCTTCTGAGAATAGGTTTTAAATTTCCTCTTCAGTGTGTTGCTAACCCACATACTCACAAGGGAAATGACAATGATGATTAAATAATAACTGCCCATATTTTTTTTATCAAAATTAAACTAAATCCAACGATCCCATACCGTCAAAATTAAAATTAACATTTTCTAAAGTCCGAAAAAATCAATAAACGATATTGATGATTTTGTTGGGAACAACTATCCATTTTTTGGGTGTTTTCCCATCCAAATATTCTAAAGCTCTTGAGTCTTGTAACACGGCCTCTTGGATAGCCGCTTGGTCAAGGTCAAGAGAAAGCTCTAGAGTAAATCGCATTTTACCATTGAAAGAAACTGGATAATTTTTAGTGTCTTGAATCAAATAAGACTCATTTGCCAGCGGAAAATCAACATGATCAATTGTAGTTTTATTACCCAATTGTTCCCACATTTCTGAAGCCAGATGGGGAGCAAAAGGAGAAAGTAATAAAGTTAAAGGACTTAAAATTTCACTGCTGTGACTTTTTAAACTTGTGAGTTCGTTCACACAAATCATAAGAGCACTTACACAAGTATTGAATGAAAAGTGCTCAATATCATGGGTCACTTTTTTAATGGTTTCATGTAAAATTTTTAACTCTTCTTTGGACGGTTCCTCATTGTGAACCACACTTTGTTCTCCATCATAAAACAAACGCCAATATTTTTTAAGAAAATTATGAACGCCTGAGATTCCTGCTGTATTCCAAGGTTTAGCCTGTTCAATAGGACCCAAAAACATTTCGTACATACGCAGCGTATCGGCACCATATTGCTCACAAATCGCATCGGGGTTGACCACATTGTATTTCGACTTGGACATTTTCTCCACCTCTCTGCCAACTTTGTACACCCCGTTATGCAATTTAAAAGTCGCTTTTTCAAACTGAGGTTGCCATCGTCTCACACCCTCGATATCCAATTCGTCTGCACTGTTCACGAAACCAACATCTACCCGAATAGGTTCTGTTTGATCAGCTTCTTGAATCAGCTCCTTAGAAAGATACGTTTGAGTCCCAGATTTTCGATACACAAAGGCCGAAGTTCCCAAAATCATTCCTTGATTAATTAATTTTTTGGCATATTCCTCAACGGGCAATAAATCCAAATCAAATAAAAACTTTTGCCAAAAACGAGAATACAATAAATGCCCCGTCGCATGTTCACTACCCCCCAGATACAAATCAACTTCTTTCCAATAGGCTGCAGCCTCTTTTCCCACAAAAGAATTGGTATTCGTAGCATCCATGTAGCGGTAAAAATACCAAGAGCTTCCAGCCCATCCAGGCATGGTATTCAACTCCAAAGGAAAAACTGTTTTGTGGTCTATCAACACATTGGCAACAACCTGCTCTTTTTGAGTATCCCAAGCCCAAGTCTCTGCATTACCTAATGGTGGTGCACCTTCTGGTGTGGGCAAATACTTTTCTACTTCAGGGAGAGTTAAGGGTAAGTGTTTTAAATCTAAGGGCTGGGGCAAACCCTCTTGATAGTACATAGGTATGGGCTCTCCCCAATACCGTTGTCTACTAAAGATTGCATCCCGTAACCTGTAATTGATCGTTCCTTCGCCACTACCTTGATCTTCTAATGCTTTTATCACTGTTTTCATGGCTTCCTCATAAGAAAGTCCTGTAAGAAAATCAGAATGATCTATGACGGTAGTTCCTTTATCGGTGAAAGCTTCTTTTTCAATGGAAACACCGCTAAAAATATTTTTTATGGGCAGATCAAAGTGTTTGGCAAAATCATAGTCGCGTTGATCTCCACAAGGCACCGCCATGACAGCTCCTGTTCCATAATCCGCCAAAACATAGTCCCCAATCCAAATCGGAATGCGTTCTTTCGTAAAAGGATGCAAAACATAGCTTCCTGTAAATACTCCAGTGCAATTTTTGACATCGGCCATACGCTCGCGTTGGGTTCTTTTTTGAGTTTCCTCAACATATTTTTCCACCGCTTCTTTTTGATCGGGATGGGTAATTTCTTGAACCAAATCCAACTCGGGTGCCAAGGTCATGAAAGTAACTCCAAACAGTGTATCGGGGCGTGTGGTAAATACCTCAATCCTTTTTTCGTGATTTTCTATTTGAAAAAATACTTTTGCTCCAATGGACTTCCCAATCCAATTACGTTGCATTTCTTTTAAGGATTCTGGCCAATCTATGCGATCAAGCCCTTGAAGAAGTCTTTCGGCATAAGCACCGATTCGCATACTCCACTGTTTCATTTTTTTCTTAGTCACAGCAAAACCACCTCGTTCAGAAACTCCGTTAATTATTTCGTCATTGGCAAGGACTGTCCCTAAATCTGCACACCAGTTTACTTCAGCTTCCGATAGGTAAGTCAGTCGGTAATGCAATAAAAATTCCTGTTGCTCAGTCTCTGAAAAAGATTTCCATTCGCTAGCTGTAATGTTAGGTGTTGAAGCATCGCAAACTGCATTCACAGTTTCGTTGCCCTTTCTTTCAAATTGTTCAATAAGCTGAGTAATGGGTTGAGCTTTATTGGCTGAATTACAATAATAATGATCAAACAAAAGCAGAAAAATCCATTGCGTCCATTTGTAGAAATCGGGTTCAGAAGTTCGCACCTCACGACTCCAATCAAAAGAGAAGCCCATTTGATCCAATTGTTGGCGATACCGATTGATGTTTTCTTGAGTCGTTTTTGCAGGATGCTGCCCCGTTTGAATGGCATATTGCTCTGCGGGCAACCCAAATGAGTCGTACCCCTGTGGGTGAAGCACATTAAAGCCTTTATGTCGCTTGTAACGTGAATAAATATCACTCGCAATGTAACCCAAAGGATGCCCTACGTGGAGTCCAGCTCCTGAAGGGTAGGGAAACATATCCAAAACGTAGTATTTTGGTTTTTCCGAATGGTTGTCCGCCTTGAAGGTCTGGTTTTTTGCCCAGTGGGCTTGCCATTTTTTCTCAATAGTCTTGAAATCGTATCCCACAGTTTTTGGTGTTGAAGGGTGTAGAAAGGCACAAAAATACGCTTATTGATTGAATGTGAAAAAAGGAAAAGAATATTTTATCTCCGTTGTGGGCTTCCAATTCTTTATTATTTTTACGGAAACATTCATTGTGTCAAAAACATTCCAAGAAAAATTCCAAAAAAGAAGAGTCCTAACCGGCTACTTATCCGTAGTGATTAGCATCAGTTTGGTTCTTTTTTTTGTGGGCATCTTGGGACTATTTTTACTGAACACTCGTAATGTTGCTTCTTATTTCAAAGAACAAATTGTGATGACTGTTTATCTTAAGGACAGTGCCAAAGACATTGAAATCACCCAACTCCAAAAAAAGATTCAACTGGATCCTGCAACAAAAAAAGTAAATTTTATTTCCAAAGAAGAGGCAGCTGCCCAGTACGCAAGAGATATCGGCGAAGATTTCCTTGAGTTTCTAGGTTACAATCCCTTACTCAATTCGGTTGATGTTTATTTTAATGCAGCTTATGTTAATACTGTAAGCCTTACCCAAACTCAGCAAGAATTAGAGGTTACTGATTTTGTTGATGAAGTTGTTTTTGATCAACCACTGGTTACACTTTTAGACAAAAACATAGTACGTATTTCCTACGTCTTATTACTCACTACTGCACTTTTCATAACCATTGCTTTATTACTGATCAACAGTTCCATTCGGCTTTCGATCTACTCAAAAAGATTTATCATTAAAACCATGCAATTGGTCGGAGCAACGAAATCCTTTATTCGCAGACCGTTTATCTGGACTCATATGCGATTGGGCATTTTAAGTTCGTTTATTGCATTATCGGGCTTGGTACTGGTGTTCGTGGAGATTAATAAACGATTTCCTGAGCTTAATATGTCCGAAAATCCAGTCGAACTTGCTCTTGTGTTTGGAGGTGTTTTACTATTAGGAGTGGGTATTACAGGTCTAAGCACCTTTTTTGCTACCCAACGCTATTTAAATCTTAAATCAGACGCAATCTATTAATTCAATCCCCATGGAAAAAAAAAGCAGCCCTAAAAAACTATTATTTGGAAAAAGAAATTACCGTTTTCTTTTCTTAGCCCTTTTCGTCATTGCTACTGGCTTCGCACTAATGGTGGGAGGAGGCAGCGAAGATCCCAATTACTTCAATGAAGAAATTTTTAACTTTCGTCGCATTCGCTTGGCTCCTACTTTAATTCTCATCGGTTTTGGAATTGCTATGTATTCCATACTAACTAGAGAAACAACACAAAAATGAGTTCGATTGAAGCCCTAGTTTTAGGAATAATCCAAGGACTTACAGAATTTTTACCCATTTCTTCCAGCGGTCATCTGGAAATTGGAAAAGCACTTTTTGGGACCGGTACTATTGGTCAAGAAGGATTGTTTCTAACACTTGCTCTTCACGTAGGCACAGCCCTGAGTACTCTCGTTGTTTTTCTACCTGAGATAGGTACCTTATTCAAAGGAATGTTTAGCACTAAAAAAAACGAAAGCCACGCCTTTGTCCTTAAAATCATAATTTCCATGATTCCAGCAGTACTTGTAGGATTGTTTTTAGAAAAACAAATTACCGCTTTATTCGATCAAAATTTAATTTTGGTCGGAAGCATGCTCTTACTCACAGGAATCATTCTGTTTTGGGCAGAAAAAACACCAAAAGCTACAGGAGAAGTTACGTCTCGAAAAGCATTTTTCATAGGAATCGTTCAAGCCATTGCAATACTCCCAGGTATTTCTAGAAGTGGATCTACCATTGCAAGTGCGCTACTATTAGGAGTAGATCGTGAAAAAGCTGCTCGATTTTCTTTTTTAATGGTACTTCCTCTTATTTTTGGGAGTATGGCAAAATCAATACTTGATTATGAAGGAATCCCCATGCAATTGGATGTTTTGCCTCTCATTATTGGATTTTCTGCCTCTTTTATCACGGGTATTTTAGCTTGCAAATGGATGCTTCTTTTGGTGAAAAAAAGCCAGTTGATTTACTTTAGTGTCTATTGTTTTATTGTGGGTGGAATTAGCTTATTTTATGGACTTTTTTAAACAATCTTTTTCTGCCGATTCCCTCTTAGAGGGCCAACTACTATTGATTGACAAACCCTTAGGTTGGACCTCTTTTCAAGTTGTAAACAAAATTCGTTGGCATTTAAAAAACGAAACGGGAATAAAAAAACTAAAAGTAGGACATGCAGGAACGCTTGATCCGCTTGCAACAGGACTGCTTTTGATTTGTACAGGAAAAAAAACCAAGTCTATTGAAACTTTTCAAAATCAAGCAAAAGAATACACAGGAACTTTTTTTTTAGGTGCCACTACCCCTTCATATGATCTTGAAACCGAAAGAGATCAAAACTTTCCAATAGACCATATTTCCTCTGATCTAATTCGTAAAACAGCAGAAAAATTTACGGGTGAAATTGAACAATATCCTCCCTTATTTTCAGCTTTAAAAAAAGAGGGAAAGCGACTTTATGAATACGCTCGAGAAGGACTTCGACCTGAAATAAAGCCCAGACAAATTTCGATTTCTCAATTTGAAATACAAAAAATTAAACTTCCTGAAATTGAGTTTTTGGTACAATGCAGCAAAGGGACCTACATAAGGAGTTTAGCTCATGATTTTGGCAAAACGCTTCAATCAGGTGCTCATTTAACTTCACTACGAAGAACTAAAATCGGAGATTACAGTCTGGAAAATGCCTTTCATATGAAAAGCGTTTATGATGAAAATTCACCAAAAAATATTAGCTTGAAAACAAATTAAAAATTGTTATGGCAAACAATTATGATCTTATGCATTCCCAACTTAAAAAATTGGGATACATTCCATCTCCCATTGACAAGAATCTGGATTTGCCCTCAGCCATTAAAAAGCTCAAAAAGGAAAAAAATGCAGTTCTTTTGGCACATTACTATCAAGAGCCCGCCATACAAGAATTGGCAGACTATTTAGGCGACAGCCTCTACTTAGCCCAACAAGCTGCAAAGGTTGAAGCCGACATCATTGTTTTTGCCGGAGTTCATTTTATGGCAGAAACTGCCAAGATCATCAATCCAACTAAAAAAGTTTTACTCCCAGACCTTAAAGCTGGATGTTCCTTGGCAGACTCTTGTCCGCCAAATAATTTTGCAGTATTTAAAGCACAACACCCTAATGCTTTAGTGGTAACTTACATCAACTGTTCGGCTGAAATTAAAGCCTTAAGTGATCTAGTTTGTACCTCAAGTAATGCAAAAGAAATAATTGAAAGTATTCCCGTGAATCGTGAAATTATTTTTGCGCCAGATAAAAATTTGGGCCGTTATCTAATTAAGGAAACAGGTAGAGATATGATTCTTTGGGACGGCGCTTGTATTGTACACGAAGCTTTTTCCTTTGAAAAAATTGTTGCGCTTGCAAAAAAACATCCACAAGCAAAATTTATTGCACATCCAGAAAGTGAATCACCAATTTTAGAAATTGCGCACTACATCGGGAGTACTTCAGGCTTACTTCGTTTTGTGCAAGAAGATACTTCATCTACTTTTATTGTGGCTACAGAGGCAGGCATCCTTTATGAAATGCAAAAATGCTGCCCAGAAAAAACTTTTATTCCTGCACCCGTTGAAGACAGTACTTGCGCTTGTAGCGAATGTGCCTTCATGAAACTGAATACATTGGAAAAACTTTACAATTGTTTGGTTTACGAACTCCCAGAAATTAAACTTGACACTGCTTTAATAAATAAGGCACGAGAACCCATAGAACGAATGCTTAATCTGAGTTCACCATGACAAAGGACATTTTAGTCATTGGTACGGGTATTTCGGGGTTGACTTTTGCGATTCAAGTTGCACAAAAAAATCCTGACGTTACCATGGTTTTGATTTCCAAAAGTGATTTAAATGAAAGCAATACAAAATACGCACAAGGTGGAATTGCTGTAGTCTCCAACTTCAAAAAAGATTCCTTTGAAAAACATATTAAAGACACACTCCAAGCTGGTGCCGGTAGTTGTAATGAGCAAGTGGTAAAATTTGTCGTTCAAGAAGGTTATGAACGACTTAATGAGTTGATAAGATGGGGAGCCCAATTCGATAAAAAAAAGCAAAAGCTAGATTTGGCAAAAGAAGCAGGACACTCAGAAAATCGAATCGTACATTACAAAGATCAGACTGGGCAACACATTCAAGAAGCACTCATTGAAAAAATCAAAACCTTTCCCAATATTGAACTGCTGGAACGTCACACCTTAGTTGATTTAATTACCGATCACCATTCCAAACAAAAAGCCAACAGTTGTTACGGGGCATACGTCATCTCGCAGGAGGAAGAAAAAATAATTAAAATAACGGCAAAAATAACGATTCTTTCAACGGGAGGTGCTGGAAGTTTGTATGCACATTCAACCAATCCTGATATCGCCACAGGAGACGGTTTAGGTGCAGCCTACATAGCCCGTGTTCGGATGGAAGGGTTGCCTTACGTCCAATTTCACCCTACTGCCCTCAGACCCCAAGTTAAAGGACCTACTTTTCTCATCACGGAAGCCGTTCGAGGGGCAGGAGCAAAATTATTCAATACACAAGGAGAACGTTTTATGTTGAAAAATGATCCCCGGGCCGAATTGGCTCCTCGAGACATCGTTGCGCGGAGCATTCAACGTGAAATTGAACAACAAAAAGAAGATTTTATCTGGTTAGATGGATCCGAAATTGAGCTAAAACAATGGGAAGCTCATTTTCCTACCATACTCCAAACTTGTAAAAATCTTGGAATTTCATTGCCAAAAGACTCCATACCCGTTGTACCCGCTGCTCATTATTTTTGTGGAGGAATCAAAGTCAATGAAAAAAGTGAATCTCAACTCAAACGACTTTATGCTATTGGTGAATGCAGTGCCACAGGACTTCATGGTGCCAATCGACTTGCTTCTAACTCCTTGCTTGAGTCTTTGGTTTTTGCTCATCGTGCTGCACACGATACCCTTTTGGAATTAAAAAAAGAATTTCCAAAAGAGTCTTTTTACAAAGCCATACCCAAATGGGATGGAGATGCTTATTCTAACAGTACAGAAATCCAATCCATAAAAAAATATCGCTTAGAACTTCAGCAACTTATGACTCAATATGTTGGAATCTTTAAAACCAATAAAGGCTTGCAAATTGCGGAAAAACGTATTGACAAAATTTATGAAGCGGTCAATACCATTTACAACAACCACAAGCTGACCTACGGGCTGTGTGAACTCAGAAATATGATCAGTATTGCCTATCTGATCACAAAACAATCCCAAGAAATTACACAAAACCAAGGAGTCTTCTACAATCATGACTATGCATAAAGAGTACTACAAAAAATATCAGAGTCAGTTTGAGCATTTAATTGATAATGCCTTAGCAGAAGACATTGGGACTGGTGACCACAGTAGTTTATCGTGCATTGACCCTGAAAGTCAAAGTAGTGCCGTATTGCTCATCAAGCAAACGGGTATCCTTGCTGGCTTGGATTTAGCTTTACAAATTTTCAAACGTTATGATCCCGATTTAAAATTTAGACCCTTACTAGAGGAGGGATCAATTATTAATCCTGGAGATCAAGCTTTTATTGTTAGCGGTTCGACTCGATCCATCCTAACCGCCGAGCGCATCGTGCTGAATACCCTGCAAAGAATGAGCGGTATTGCTACTTTAACTTACCAACTCAACAAAAAAATAGGTCACACCTCTAGTAAATTGCTAGATACCCGAAAAACAACCCCCAATTTTCGATATGCTGAAAAATGGGCTGTCCTAATTGGCGGTGGAACAAATCATCGTATGGGACTTTTCGACGCTTTAATGATTAAAGATAATCATGTCGATTTTTGTGGGGGTATGACCCAAGCACTTCAAAAAACAGAAGCATATCTCAGTCGTTTCGAAACTCCAATGGAGGTTGTAGTAGAATGCAGAAACAGCCAAGAAATAGAACAAACACTCCCCTTCTCTTTTGTAACTAGAATTCTTTTAGACAATCATACCATTGCACAACTGAAGCAAGCACTGGCACAAATAAAGGGTAAAAAACCTACAGAAGCTTCGGGCAACATCACCGAAGAAAATCTAGTCTCTGTTGCAGAAACTGGTGTGAATTTTATTTCTATGGGAGCTTTAACTTATGATGCAAAATGCATTGACATGAGTTTAAAGGCAATTTAAACACTTACACAATTCATGCAATACAAAACAGGAGTTGAGAATGTTCTCTCTTCAACCCAGTAAATTATGCTTTAATTTTTATATTTGTTAATACATTTTTCTCAATGAAATATCAAAGAATCCTTTTAAAATTGAGTGGAGAGGCCCTCATGGGAGATCAAACCCACGGGATCGATCCCGTTAAAATTGACACTTACGCTAAAGAAATTAAAAAGGTATTTGACAAAGGCATTGAAATTGCCATCGTCATTGGGGGTGGAAATATTTTTAGAGGAATCTCTGGAGCAAGCAAGGGAATGGATCGTGTACAGGCTGATTACATGGGGATGCTCGCCACAGTCATAAACGGTCTTGCCTTACAAGGAGCATTGGAAAATAACAATGTGCCTACAAGACTTCAGACCGCAATCAAAATTGAAGCCATTGCAGAACCCTTTATCAAAAGAAAAGCAACACGTCACTTAGAAAAAGGAAGGGTTGTGATTTTTGGATCCGGAACAGGAAACCCCTATTTCACTACTGATTCAGCTGCTGTTCTCAGAGCCATTGAAATCAATGCTGATGTCATACTTAAAGGAACTCGGGTTGATGGAATTTACACCGAAGACCCAGAGAAAAACGATAAAGCCACAAAATTTGATAACCTTTCTTTTGATGAGGTGCTAAAAAAAGGGCTTAAGATCATGGATACCACAGCTTTTACCTTAAGTCAAGAAAACAAATTGCCCATAATCGTTTTTGATATGAATACTCCAAACAATTTGGACAATGTATTACAAGGGAAAAATGTAGGAACTAGAGTAGATCTTTAAATAATTTAGATATGGAAGATGAAATGAACTTTATTGTGGATACGGCTAAAGAAAGCATGGAACAAGCCATTGCCCATTTGGAGAAAGAAATGCTGAATATTAGAGCAGGTAAAGCAAATCCGATCATGCTCTCTACAGTTAAAGTTGAATATTACGGAACTCCAACTGCGCTGTCTCAAGTAGCGAATATTAATACGCCTGATGCGAGAACACTAACCGTTCAGCCCTGGGAAAAAAACCTGTTGGCGGATATTGAAAAAGCCATCTTAATTGCCAATCTAGGCTTCAACCCTATGAATAACGGAGAGTCCATAATTATCAATATCCCTCCATTAACAGAAGAACGTCGAAAAGATTTGGCCAAACTTGCTAAAGCAGAATCTGAAAATGCTAAAATTGTAATCCGATCCGCAAGAAAAGATGCTAACAACGAAATTAAAAAATCAGATAGCTCGGAAGATGTCCAAAAAAACTATGAAATTGATATTCAAACTTTAACAGACGAGTTCATCCAAAAAGTTGATACTATTTTCAATTTAAAAGAAAAAGAAATATTAACGGTTTAGCTTTATTTTGACTATTTACAGCTGCTGAGGCTTCATGAAAAAGAAAAAAGATTCAAATGTTTGGGGCCTTGTGGCTCGGCTTATTTTGCGAAATAGGTTTATTCTATTAGCAGCCATAATCGGGATGACTTTTTTCTGGGGTACCCAGTGGAAATACATGCAGTTTACCTTTACTGAAGCAAACTTACTTCCAGACGATCATCCTGAAAACATCCTTTACAAATCATTTACTGACACTTTTGGCGATGAAGGTAATGTTGTGGTAATTGCCTTACAAGACGATCAATTTTTTACTCCTGAAAAAAGGAATGCTTGGCGAGAACTAAACAATCAAATAGAAGCTTTTTCAGAAATCGACATGGTCCTTTCTACTGACAACTTGCAGGAGTTGGTAAAAGATCAGAAAAATAAAAAGTTAATCCTCCAAGAAGTTGCCTTAGCATCAGCCAAAGACTCCACGTCCATTTTAAAATTCAAGGAAAAACTATTTCTAGAACTCCCTTTCTACAACAACTTGATTTTCGATTCTGAAACCAACACCCTCAGATCCGTAATTTACATGAATCCTGAAATTGTAAATACAGCCAAAAGAAAGGACTTTATTTTCGATCAATTCATCCCCCTAATAGATTCTTTTGAAGATAAAACCAAGACCGATGTCCACGTATCTGGCATGCCCTACATCCGCACGCTCAATGCACAAAATATTGTAGATGAAATTGGGCTTTTCGTTTTGGGTGCAACGCTGATCACTTCTTTGATCTTTTTTTTATTCTTCCGATCGTTTCGAGCCACATTCATCTCCTTATTCGTAGTAGCTATTGGAGTGATGTGGGCTTTTGGAATTTTGGGATGGTTGGGCTATGAAATTACAGTACTTACCGCATTGATCCCTCCTCTGATCATTGTAATTGGAGTACCCAATTGTATTTTCTTAATCAATAAATACCAACAAGAAATTGCAAAACACAGCAATCAGGCTAAGTCTTTACAACGTGTCATCATAAAAGTTGGAAATGCCACATTGATGACCAATCTTACTACAGCATCTGGATTTGCGACTTTTATTCTGACGAATAGCAAAATTTTAAAAGAATTTGGAGTGGTAGCCTCCATCAATATTATTGCCATTTTTGCTTTGTCTTTACTCATTATCCCGATTACTTACAGCCTAATGCCACTGCCTAAAAAGAAACATCTCAAACACTTGAAAAACAAAACCATCGACTATTTTGTCAGTTGGATGGAAAGTAAAGTGAGAAAAAAAAGAGTGAATGTTTACATTGTATCACTGGTCGGGCTCATTATTGGAATAACTGGAATTTATCAAATAAAAATCTCTGGAAGTTTGATTGAAGACATGCCAAAATCTGCTGAATTTTTTAGTGATATTCAATTTTTTGATCAAAGCTTTAACGGTATTGTACCGGTAGAAATATGGATTGACAGCAAACGTGAAAATGGTATTGTAAAACCCGCCACCCTGCAACGAATGAACCGCCTTCAAGAAACCATCGAGGAAATTCCCGAACTTGCGTCTCCACTCTCTGTTGTCAATGCGGTTAAATTTGCAAAACAAGCCTACTACAATGGCAATCCTAATTATTTCTCACTTCCCACCTCACAAGAAAACAGTTTCATCTATCCTTATCTTAATAATGCCAAAGGTAACAATCAACTAATCAATGGATATGTAGATTCAACTGGTCAATTCGGAAGAATAACAACCTACATGAAGGATATCGAAACAGATCGTATGGAGAGCATTGAAGCCGACCTCCGAGAAGCCCTTGCGAAAATCTTTCCCAAAAACAGATACGGTGCCGAAATTACAGGAAAAGCACTACTCTTTTTAAAGGGTACAAAATACTTGATCAACAATTTAATTCTTTCGCTCAGTCTTGCCATCCTATTAATTGCTCTTTTTATGGCATTCTTGTTCCGTTCGTTTAAAATGATTATCATTTCTTTGATTCCCAATTTGCTCCCGCTCATCATCACAGCAGGTGTAATGGGCTTTACTGGAATTCCCTTAAAGCCATCAACAATTTTAGTTTTTAGTATCGCTTTTGGAATTTCTGTAGATGACACCATTCATTTTCTAGCAAAATACCGCCAAGAACTCATTGCCAACGGCTGGAAAATAAATAAGGCCGTTTTTGCTGCATTACGTGAAACAGGGATCAGCATGTTTTACACATCCATTGTACTCTTTTTTGGTTTTTCGGTTTTCATGTCTTCAAATTTTGGAGGTACCCAAGCACTCGGAGGCTTGGTTGCCGTTACGTTATTAATGGCCATGTTAGCAAATCTTATCTTACTGCCCTCACTTCTCATTTCATTAGAGGATACCATCAGTAACGACAAAGTACTCAAGAAACCTAAAATTGAAATTTTAGACTCCTAAGGGGAAGTATTTTACTAAATATTTTTCTGAAATAAACTTATCTTTGCCAAGCTGATTGAAATATTAAAATCACACTTTAAAATATTGTTTAGATCTGAAATCATAAAATCCATTTTTGATCTGTAACAATTAAAAAAATGAAATAATGAACGCAAACAAAATAAAATCTATTTTAGAATCGAATGCAACAGATCAGAAATGTGAAGTTAAAGGTTGGGTAAAGACCTTCAGAGCCAATCGTTTTATTGCATTAAATGACGGATCTACAATAGAAAACCTTCAATGCGTAGTAGACTTTGACAAACTTGAAGACAGCGTTCTAAAACAAATTACTTCTGGAGCTTCCTTACAACTGAACGGTACCCTTGTAGAGAGTCAAGGCAGCGGACAAAAAGTAGAACTTCAGGTTGAAGAATTGACTATTTTAGGGGCCTCTGATCCAGAAAGCTATCCCATTCAACCCAAAAAACACAGCTTAGAATTCCTCAGAGAGAAAGCACACTTGAGAGTTCGAACCGCTACTTTCTCTGCTGTGATGCGAATCCGTTCGGCTTTGTCCTTTGCGGTACACCAATTCTTTCAAGAGGAAGGTTTTTTTTATGTCAACACACCAATCATTACGGGTAGCGATGCCGAAGGAGCTGGAGAAATGTTCAGAGTCTCTACTTTAGATCCTAAAAACCCTCCCTTAAACGAGGAAGGAAATCCAGATTTTAAACAAGATTTTTTTGGAAAAGAAACCAACCTGACCGTTTCAGGACAATTGGAAGCTGAAGCCTACGCACTCGCACTGGGTGACGTTTACACCTTTGGTCCCACATTTAGGGCAGAAAATTCAAACACCTCTCGACATTTAGCTGAGTTTTGGATGATCGAACCTGAAATGGCATTTTACGATCTCAATGACAATATGGATTTAGCTGAAAAATTCATCACCAGTGTCCTAAAACGGGTTTTGAAATCCTGTGAAAAAGACCTCAAATTTTTAGACGAGCGTTTTATCAAAGAAGAACAAACAAAACCTCAGCAGCAAAGAAGCTCCATGGGACTGCTGGAGAAAATTGAGTTCGTAGTCAACAATGACTTTAAACGAGTAAGCTACACCGAAGCAATTGAAATTCTAAGAAACTCAAAGCCCAACAAAAAGAAAAAATTCCAATACCCCGTTAACGAATGGGGGGTTGACTTACAAAGTGAACACGAACGCTTTCTAGTTGAAAAACATTTTAATTGCCCTGTAATACTCTTTGACTATCCTGCAAACATCAAAGCTTTCTACATGCGAAGAAATGACGATGGGAAAACAGTTCGAGCCATGGACATTCTCTTTCCAGGAATTGGAGAAATTGTAGGCGGATCCCAACGTGAAGAACGCTTGGAAGTTTTAGAACAACGAATCAAAGAAATGGAAATTGATGCTGAAGAATTATGGTGGTATCTTGATCTGAGAAGATTCGGTAGTGTACCACATAGTGGTTTTGGACTCGGTTTTGAACGTTTGGTTCAATTCACAACCGGCATGGGAAACATTCGAGACGTAATTCCTTTCCCCAGAACACCTCAGAATGCAGCATTCTGATGACTACAAAGTAAAATATTTATCTTTGTACTAATCATTGTCTTATGTTAAAACAACAGCTCCAAATAAAGCTTTCCCAAAAGCTCTCTCCTCAGCAAATCAAGTTGATGAAGCTGATTCAACTTTCTACGCTCGATTTGGAACAAAAAATTGAGACGGAAATGGGAGAAAACCCTGCTTTAGAAAGTGGTACTGAATCTGTTAAATCTGAAAATCAGGAAAGTGATTTTGAGGAAACAACCAAAATCGAAACTGATGAAATTGACATTGATCAGTATCTAAGTGACGATGAAATACCCTCGTACAGACTTTACACCAATAACTACAGCAGCGATGATCAGGAGCGAACCATACCGCTTAGTGGTGGGATTAGCTTTCATCAAAGTCTTTTACAACAAATGGGCAATCTGATTTTAAATGAAGACGAAATGCTGATTGCTGAATTTCTGATAGGTAGTATCGACGACAGTGGCTATTTAAGACGAAGCGACGATGAACTTATCGATGATCTAGCCTTTACCCAAAATATTTTTACTGATAAAAAACAACTAAGCAAAATTATCCGATCCGTTCAGTCTTTGGATCCCCCAGGGGTAGGTGCTCGTTCTTTACAAGAATGCCTAAAACTGCAATTGGAAAAGAAGAAAAAAGACCGACCGGAAGTAGTTCATGCATTAAAAATCATCCAAGACGAATTTGATCACTTCAGTAGAAAGCATTACAGTAAATTACAAGACCGCGTTGGAATCACTCAAGAGGAATTAAAAAAGAGTCTGGACTTAATTAGCAGACTGAATCCTAAACCAGGTGGAGCATTGTCCAGTACAGTTCAGAATACGCACGTTGTTCCTGACTTTATTTTGAGCATAGAGGACGGCCAAATCGAAGTGCAATTAAATCGGAGAAATGCACCACAACTCAAAGTTTCAAATGCCTACAAGGAAATGCTGACCGGTTACCAAGAAAGTCAAAAGAAATCAAAAACGCAACAAGACGCAGTTCAGTTTATTAAACAAAAGCTAGACGCTGCCAAATGGTTTATTGATGCCATTCAGCAAAGACACCAGACACTTACACTTACCATAAATGCAATTGTTGCCCATCAAAAAGAGTATTTTTTGACGGGTGATGAGCGTAAGCTGAAACCCATGATATTAAAAGATATTGCAGATAAAGTAGATATGGATATTTCTACTATTTCAAGGGTTGCAAACAGTAAATACATAGACACCCCCTATGGAGTAAAACTCCTTAAGACCTTTTTTTCAGAAGGGTTAAAAAACGAAGAAGGAGAGGATGTTTCTTCCATCGAAATAAAAAACATATTGAGTCAACTCATTGCAGAAGAGAATAAAAAGAAGCCGATTACCGACGAAGTTCTCTCAAAATTAATGAAAGAGAAGGGCTACATCGTTGCAAGAAGAACGATTGCTAAATATCGAGAACAACTGGACATTCCCGTTGCCCGATTGCGAAAGGAATTATAAAATGTAAAAGATTAATCCAATTTTTAATGGATTGAGTTCGAGAGGAATTGAAGTAGGACTTAAAGCCTGCTGATCAAAGAAAGGACTCAAGTGATAGGCCAAGAAAAAATTCCAAGTATTGTAGCCAAAACTCAAATGCGCTACCGCTCCCAACCTCTGAATTTCAGAACTGTTTTTCAAGAGTAAAGCATCTTGACGAATTTTGTTGTAATAATTCCATCGGAATGAGACTCCACCATAAACCCGCCAAAAAGCATAATCATCTACGGTTGCACTTCTCCATCGAATACTTAAAGGAAGTTCGAAAGAGTGAACCGAAAAGAATAAAGGAGAATCAGAATCTTCAGCAATCGAAAATTGAGTGCTATTTACTCCTTCTGGGCTTCGAAAAAAGTTCGTATTGTATCTTTCAAAGCTCATTCCAAGCCCTAAACCAGACGACCATTTCCCTGAAGCACTAAGTGGGAAATCTCTTACAAAACCCCACTGAAAATGTCTTGACAATCCTTTGGGGTTGAAATCCTCTTGATTGCTTTGAAGCACCATAAAGGATACGCCCAAATAAAATTGATCTTCACGAAAAAAATCATCTTGAACCGGATCCTCATCTTGACCGTACAAAGAACGAACTGAAAAGAAACAAAGAATAACTGCAATACAGTGCAAAAGTAATTTTGAAAACAAAGAAGCAAATTTCATTTCGGTTTAAAATAAAAAAAAGTGCCCTAAAATGTAAGGCACTTTTTAAACATTAAATTTAAAAAACTAGTTTATGTTCTGAGTGTAATCACCTAGACGTGTAGTGTAGTTAATTTTCAATGCGCTTACCTTACGAAGTTCCTGCTTAATGTCTTGAACCAGTCCCATTTTAGTGTCACTGTCAACCTTTAAGGCAGTAGTCAATACATTTTGTAGTTCTTGTCGTTTTGCAGCTCGTTCAGCTAAAATAAATGCTCCGACTTCGCTTACCGTAGCAAATTTATCATTCAACTGAATTTTTGCACTGGTCCCATATTTATCTTGGTAACGGTTAGAAGGCTTTCCAGCATAAATGTACATCACACGATCTTTTTTATCCAACTTCTGAACTTGATCTGCAGCAGGTAATTTATTAGCTACCATAAGGGTACTGTCACGCATTACTGTTGCAACCATAAAGAAGAACAAAAGCATAAAAACAATATCAGGCAAAGATGCTGTAGAAATGGCTGGCAAATCGCCCCCTTTTTTCTTTTTAAATTTTGACATAGTTTATTGTTTTAATTTGTTTTACTAGGTTCTGCCTCAGATAGTTTTTGTGGAAACATTTTTTTTACCACATCAATCTTGGGCTTTAAGTCTTCTACATCATCTACTGAAGTTCGCGGATCATCATATTTCTTTTGAGCATCCACAAAATTCAGTCCAACAGACGGATAGAGTCTTAAAAATTCACGGTTTCTCAACTCGTTGTAGGCCGCAACCAACTCATTTTGAATTGCGATGTACACTTTGTAAGAAGTTTCACGATTGTTTTTAAGCGAAATAATGGCTTTGTCTGGATTGTCAGAAGAAGATTCATCTCGTTCTCCCTGGCAATAGTCACAAGCCTCTTCACCTACTCCACCTCCGTTATCTAAAAAAGCTACTGCTAATGATCGAAGATCTTGGATATCCGTAAGTTCTTCTTCTACCAAGAGTTGGTCGTTTTTGTTTACAACTACAGTGAAGATATTTTTCTCTCTAATAATCGGAGGATCTACCTGGTCTTCCATAGGAGGCAACTTACGGTTTAACCCGCTATCGGTCTCAATGGTCGTAGTGACCAAGAAGAAAATCAATAAGAGAAACGCGATGTCCGCCATGGACCCTGCGTTTACTTCTGGTGCTGATCTCTTTGCCATAATTATCGATTAAAAATTTTCTTTGCTCCTGAAAAGATCATAGAAAGAATTGCTAAGGCCGCAAGAATGTAAAACATGCGTAAGCCTGTTCCTACCCATCTAGATCCGCTAGCAGAAAGCATTTCACCATCTTTAAGAGGTGTCTCAACACCTTCTGAAGCCGCAAAAGCTATGCCAACAACAACGGCGAAGCAACCAATAAAGATTAATGATTTTTTAAGTTTCTGTGAGCTAGAAGCAAGATTAAGTAAAGAGAATAATAAGGTCACTACTACGGCTATCAATAAAATGGCAATAGAAAGTGATACTAAAGGAGAAACCGTACCGAAGTCTCCCATACTGGCAGCCATCTTAATTTCTTCATCTCCAGCTCCTATTATTCTAAATAAGAAAATAACACCTAGCAAACCAAAAACAGCACTGATAATTTTTACAATTGTTTGAATATTCATGAGAATTGCTGTTAAAGGTTAATTATTTTTTTTGTGCAACAAGAATGTCTATCAAGGTAATTGATGCATCCTCCATATCGTTTACGATACTGTCAATCTTAGCTACAATGTAGTTGTAAAAGACTTGTAAAATAATCGCTACGATCAAACCAAATACTGTAGTCAAAAGGGCTACTTTAATACCCCCTGCAACAAGCGAGGGTTGCATGTCTCCTGCTGCTTCGATTTTGTCAAATGCTTGAATCATTCCAATTACCGTTCCCATGAAACCAAGCATGGGTGCTAATGCGATAAATAATGAAATCCATGACACATTTTTTTCTAATTGTCCCATTTGAACACCTCCATAAGCAACAACAGCTTTCTCAGCACTTTCAACGCCTTCATCGACGCGGTCCAAGCCTTGATAGAAAATTGAAGCTACGGGGCCTTTGGTGTTTCTGCAGTATTCTTTGGCAGCTTCAACACCTCCAGAAGAAAGGGCCTCTTCAACACCTTCGGTAAGTTTTTTAGTATTGGTAGTTGCAAGATTTAAGAATATGATACGCTCAATTGCTATGGCTAGTCCTAAAATAAGACAGATCAATACGATTCCCATGAAACCTGGACCACCTTCAATAAAACGTTTCTTTAATTCTTGTGTAAAGGATGCAGATTCAGCAGTAGCTTCCTCTTCCATGTCTTGTACACTTGTTGCAGCTACGGATGTAGACAGATTAGGTAGTACAGTTGATGCGTTGGCAGTAGCCATAAAACCTAAAAAAGTAAGGGCAATAAATAGTTTTTTCATTGTGATTAATGTTTGTTCTTTTAATTAAATGCGTTTAAAGATAAAAAAAAATATGTTCCATATTAATTTTTGCAGAGAGGAAGGGATTCGAACCCTCGATTCCAATGCAATTGGAATACACACTTTCCAGGCGTGCGCCTTCGACCACTCGGCCACCTCTCTAATTCCTTGTACCAAATAAAGGGAAAAAATATGTTTTTAAAAAAAAAAAATTACTTTTTAATACCAATTTTTTGATTTTCGAAAACAGCCTTTGCATTTTGAGTTGTTAGGGCATCAATCTCATCAGCAGAACTACCGTAACAGTTTGCAATTTTATCTCTGATTAATGGTAAATAAGCACTTTCATTTCGTTTACCACGATACGGTACGGGGGCCAGATAGGGTGCATCTGTTTCCAAAACAATAGAACTTAAGGGCAACTGGTTTAAAAATTGATCAATTTTACCATTCTTGAAGGTAACCACCCCCCCGATTCCTAACTTTAAATTAAAAGCAATTGCACGTTGTGCCTGTTCTAGTGTTCCTGTAAAACAATGAAAAATACCCCGAAGAGATTCCCCCTGTTGACCCTCCAATACTTCAAAAACCTCATCAAAAGCATCTCGACAATGAATCACTATGGGTAAGCCTTTGGATTTAGCCCAAGTTATTTGAAGGTCAAAAGCCTCTTGCTGTTGCTGTAAATACTGTTTGTCCCAATACAAATCAATCCCAATTTCTCCCACGGCTGAAAATTCTCGTTCTGCTAATTGCTTTTCAACACAAGCCAATTCTTCTCTAAAATTATCTTTTACGTGAGTAGGGTGTAACCCCATCATTAAGTGAATCCTTTTGGGATAGGATCGCTCCAAATCAAACATACGCTGATGGTATTCGCTGTCTATTGCAGGAACGTAAAAATCCGTTACTCCTTCACTAATTGCTGACTGAATCGCTGCGTCTCGATCTTCGTCAAAAGCTTCTACATACAAATGGGTGTGCGTATCTATCAATTGCGTTTTCTTTGAATGACAAAAATAGTTAAACTAATAAAAGAAAATACTTATTTAAATAAGTATGACGTATTTTTGACTACAATGAAGCATGCTTCCTTTATTTCTTTAAAAATATCAAAAACCAAGCACTTACTGTGTCGTGCTCGAATCAACGGTCATAGTGCCGTTCTTTTAGTTGACACTGGGGCTTCAAACAGTTGTATTCACAGCGAGTTACAAGAAGTATTTCAACTCAAAATCAAGGGCGATCCCTTCGATGCCGCAGGTGCCAGTGAAGGAAAAATGAAAGCAACCATGACCCAAAAATGTGAACTTCACTTGGGGCGTCACAAACTCGCAAAACACGCTTTTGTGTTACTGGATTTAAGCCACGTAAATCAAACACTGGATTCGCAAGGAGCTAAACCCATTGATGGAATTTTAGGCGCAGATTTTTTAATCAAAAATAAAATAGTGATTGACTACAGAAAAAGGAAGCTTATTTTATAATTCCAATGCCTTTTGAGCATCTCCCTCCATCAAAATAGTCAATGGATCTTCTAAGGCTTCTTTGATCGCTACCAAAAACCCAACCGATTCTCTCCCATCAATAATTCGATGATCATACGAAAGTGCCAAATACATCATGGGTCGAATAACCACCTCTCCGTTTACCGCTACTGGTCGCTCAATGATGTTGTGCATTCCCAGGATTCCAGATTGAGGAGGGTTGATTATCGGGGTTGAAAGCATGGATCCGAACACCCCTCCATTGGAAATGGTAAAGGTTCCCCCGGTCATGTCGTCCACAGTAATTTTGCCCTCTCTTGCTTTTACTGCAAGGCGTCCTATTTCTTGTTCCACTCCTGCAAAACTCAATGTTTCCGCATTGCGAACTACAGGCACCATCAATCCTTTAGGGCCCGAAACGGCAACGCTAATATCACAATAATCATACGCTATTTTGTAGTCCCCGTCCATCATGGAATTTACATCTGGATAAAGTTTTAAAGCTCGAACAACGGCCTTGGTAAAGAAGCTCATGAAACCGAGTTTTACCCCATGTTTTTCTAAGAACGCATCTTTATGTTTTTTTCTCAAATCAAAAATAGGTGCCATATCAGCCTCGTTAAAAGTAGTCAACATGGCCGTTTCATTTTTTGCAGCCACCAGACGTTCCGCTACCTTTCTTCTGAGCATTGAAAGTTTCGATCGATCTTGATTGCGATCTCCCCAATCGGGTTGCGTTCCCATAGAGGGAACTGCTTTAACAGCATCTTCTTTGGTAATACGTCCTCCCCTACCTGTTCCTTGAATGGCAGCTGCGTCCATCCCTTTTTCAGCAATGATTTTACGTGCTGCTGGCGAGGGTGTTTGTGTGGCATAACTGGGAGTCGTTTCTGAAACAGCAGGCTGAGGTGTCTCCGCTTTTGGAGCCTCTGAACTGGAAGAAGCAACGGCCCCTCCTTCAGGAGCTTCCCCTTCGGTATCAATATGACATACTACAGCTCCTACCGCCACCGCGTCGCCTTCTTCGGCCTTCAGGCTAATGGTTCCGCTAACCTCTGCTGGAAGTTCTAAAGTAGCTTTGTCAGAATCAACCTCAGCAATTGCCTGATCCTTTTCCACATAGTCTCCATCAGCAACCAACCATTGGGCAATTTCAACTTCGGTAATCGATTCACCCGGTGAGGGAACTTTCATTTCTAAAATCATGATTTACTTCTTTGTATTTCTAATAAAATTATCTTGTGAGGAATCAAAAACATAATCCAACACTTGTTGATGTCGTCTTTGGAAACGAACAGCACTTCCTGCAGCTGGAGCTCCATAATATCTTCGAGTTGCCGGACGAAATTTACGCGCAGCATCCCATTGTAACAACAAGTAGCTCCAGGCCCCCATATTTCGTGGTTCTTCTTGTGCCCATACCCAATCTTCTGCATGAGGATACTGTGCTAAATTCTTTTCTATTTCTTTAATGGGTAACGGGAATAATTGTTCCAAACGAATGAGCGCTACGTCTTTACGACCTCTTTTTTCTCGTTCTTGATCTAAATCGTAATAGAATTTACCCGAACACAACACTACCGTTTTCACTTCTTCCGCTACTACATCAGAATCTCCAATCACGGCTTGAAAAACGTCATTAGTCAACACTTTTTTTGATGAGACTGCCTTGGGGTGTCGTAACAAACTTTTGGGTGTAAAGACCACTAAGGGTTTGCGGAACTTGGTCTTCATTTGTCGTCTTAACAGATGAAACATGTTTCCAGGAGTGGTACAATTGGCAACAAACATATTGTCTTTGGCACAAAGTTGAAGGTAGCGTTCCATTCGGGCAGAAGAGTGTTCTGCTCCTTGACCTTCGTATCCATGAGGTAATAACAAAACAATCCCGTTTTGCAATTTCCATTTGTCTTCAGCCGAAGAAACATATTGGTCCAACATAATCTGTGCTCCATTGGAAAAATCGCCAAATTGAGCTTCCCAAAGGGTTAGGGTGTTCGGACTTGCCATGGCATAGCCGTAATCAAATCCTAAAACTCCATATTCCGAAAGAAGGGAATTGTAAATACTAAAACGACCCTGAGATTCAGGATTAATATGATTGAGAAGTACTACTTCTTCTTCGGCACTTTCGGTTTTGATTACCGCATGACGGTGAGAAAAAGTACCTCGCTCTACATCTTGACCTGACATTCGGACATGGAACCCTTCTTGAAGAAGTGTTCCGTAAGCCAATAATTCGCCCATCGCCCAATCCAAACTGTCTTTCTCAAAGTACATCGCTTTACGATCGGCAACCAAACGTTCAATCTTACGAAGAAATTTTTGGTCCTCAGGGAGTTGGGTTAGGGTCTTTGCTACCCGATCTAAATCTTTTTCCGATACCGATGTTGAAACTGATTTCATCATCTGGGTTTCGTCAACCCGTTCAAAGGTCTTCCATTCATCTTCCATAAAAGGAGTGATGACGGTAGTTTCTATTTTTCTAGAATCTTGTAAATCATCTTCTAAAATGCTTTTGTAGGCCTGCTCTAATTCTTTAACATATCCCTTTTGGATATGACCACTTTCAAGCAATGTAGCAGCATAAATGTCTCTCGGATTGGAATGTCGGGCAATGGCTTTGTAAAGTTCCGGCTGAGTAAATCGGGGCTCATCGCCCTCGTTATGTCCGTATTTTCTGTATCCCAACAAATCAATAAACACGTCTTGTCTAAAGCGCATACGGTAATCTAAGGCAAAAAGTGTGGCGTGAACCACCGCTTCTGCGTCATCTGCATTTACATGCATGACAGGCGACAGCGTTACCTTGGCTACGTCTGTACAATACGTACTGGATCGGGCATCCAAGTAATTGGTGGTAAATCCGATCTGATTGTTTACTACAATGTGTACTGTACCTCCAGTACCGTAACCTTTGAGTTTTGCCATTTGAACAATCTCATAAGGCAATCCTTGTCCTGCTATGGCGGCATCACCGTGAACTACAATGGGGAGTACTTTATTGGTATCGCCCTCAAACTTGTTTTCCAATTTAGCTCGGGTAATCCCCTCGACTACCGCGCCAACCGTTTCTAGGTGAGAAGGATTGGGAGCAATGTTCATGTTAATTTTTTTACCACTGTCTGTAATCCGTTGAGAAGTCCATCCTAAGTGATATTTGACATCCCCATCAAAAATGGTTTCTTCGTAATCTTTTCCATCAAACTCACTGAAGATATCTTTTGTGGATTTTCCGAAAATATTGGTCAGTGTATTCAATCGTCCTCTGTGAGCCATTCCCATAACAAACTCTTCTACTCCTTGGTTTGCCGCAGCCTCTACCACTGCATCAAGAGCTGGGATCAAAGATTCCCCTCCTTCTAGGGAAAAGCGTTTTTGACCCACGTATTTGGTATGCAAAAAGTTTTCGAAGCTTACCGCATCATTTAGTTTTTTGAGAATGTGTTTTTTCTGTTCTACCGAAAATTGCGGGTGATTGTCATTGATGTTCAATCGTTGTTGAATCCAATTGACTTTTTCAGGATTTCGGATGTACATGTATTCAATCCCTATTGAGTCACAATAGATTCGCTGTAAGTGTTGTATGATCGTGGTCAAATTACTGGGACCAATTCCCATAATTTCTCCTGCGTTGAATACCGTGGGTAAATCTGCTTTTGAGAGACCAAAATTTTCAAGATCCAGCGTTGGGCTGTATTTTCTTCGTTCTCTTACTGGGTTTGTTTTGGTAAACAAATGTCCTCGACTTCGGTAACCGTCGATTAATTTTACAACTCTAAATTCCTTTTGCAAATGCTCGGGAACCTCAACCTCAGGGGTTTCCAACGAGCCGTTGCTCTCTACACCAAAATCAAAGCCTTGAAAAAAAGCCCTCCAACTGGGCTCTACACTATCGGGTTGTTGTAAATACTGGTCATAAAGCGCTGCGAAATGAGCGGTATGTGCAGCATTTAGAAACGAATAATTATCCATGCAAAAAAGCGCTACTAAAATCCTAAAACAAAATTACAACTTTTGGGGGAAGTGTTTCTCTATTTTTCTAAAAATACAGAATTCACATTAGGAATCTCTTTTTTTAAAAAAGAATTGCCCTTCTTTAGCTCTCAAAAAAGGAACTGAATTGCCTAGAATTTTTTGTGTAAAAATTTTCCCTATCTCCTTTCCAAGACACCTAACATTTTATACCTTTTACCCATGTTTGCACTCGTTGATTGTAATAACTTTTACGCCTCTTGTGAGCGGGTTTTTCAACCGCAATGGGAAGCGAAACCCATCGTTATCCTCTCCAATAACGACGGTTGTGTCATTGCTCGGAGTAACGAAGCCAAAGCACTAGGAATTCCTATGGGCGCCCCTGCCTTTCAATACCGCTCCTTTTTTAAACAAAAAGGGGTTCAGGTTTTCTCCTCTAACTACCCCCTCTACGGCGATATGAGCAGTAGGGTCATGTCCATCTTAGAACAATACACACCCAATCTAGAAATTTACAGTATCGACGAAGCCTTTTTACAATTCAAGGGCTTTGATTTCTTCGACCTGCAAACCGAAGGTCACCGAATGCGAAAACAAGTTCGGCGGTGGACGGGCATTCCCGTTTCTGTAGGAATGGCACCCAGCAAAGCATTGGCTAAAATCGCTAATAAAATTGCCAAAAAGTACGAAGTAAAAACAGGCGGTGTTTATTGCATTGATACCGAAGATAAAAGAATCAAAGCTTTAAAATGGACTTCTATTGGAGACGTTTGGGGTATTGGCAGGCAGCACCGCAAACGTCTCGAAGCCATGGGAATCACAAATGCTTGGCAGTTTAGCCTACTTCCTGACGATTGGGTTCGGAAGCACATGAGCATATTAGGTCTTCGCCTAAAAAAAGATTTACAAGGACTGCCTTCCATTCAATTGGAAGAAATTCAACCGCCTAAAAAGGGAATTGCAACCACCCGCAGTTTTGAAGGAACACTGACCGCCTTTAGTGATCTAGAAGAACGCATCTCTACTTTTGCCAACAGCTGTGCAGAAAAAATGCGGAAACAAGGCAGCAGTTGTACCGCTTTACTTGTCTTTTTGCGCAGTGATCCTCATAAAAAAGGAACCCTTCCCTACCGAAATAGCTGCGTACTCACCCTACCCTACGCAACCAATTCCAGTATTACCCTGAGCAAATACGCCGTGTTGGGTTTGCGCAAAATTTTTAAAGACGGAATACACTACAAAAAAGCAGGAGTCATGATCATGGGATTGGTCCCTACAGCAAACCGACAACTCCCTTTATTTGAAAAGGAAGAAGTCAAACATCTAGCCGTTATGCAAGCCTTGGATCGTATTCACAAACGCTTTGGACCACACCAAATGAAGCTGGGCAATCAAGACCTAGAACGTACCTGGAAAATGAAACAAGAACACCTCTCTCAACGCTTTACCACTGAAATCAGTGAAATCATTACGATAAAATAAACTTATGGAGTCCAAAAAAATAACCTTTTTTCATCCCGATCAAAACCAGCAAAAGTCACTGCACCTGGCACAAGAGGGAATCTCTGCTGGATTTCCTTCTCCGGCAGACGATTTTAAAGAATTGCGGATCAGTATCGATCAGGAGGTGGTGCGCAACGAAGAAGCTACTTTTTATGCACGGGTCTCTGGACAGTCCATGCAAGGCGCTGGACTGGATGATGGTGATCTTTTGGTCATCGACCGAAGTATCGAACCTCAACACGACAAAATTGCCGTTTGCTACATCGACGGAGAGTTTACCGTAAAACGCCTAAAAGTAGTTCCTAAAGGCGTCTTTTTAATGCCTGAAAACCCCAATTACGAACCCATAAAAATAACCGAAGACAACGAACTCATCATCTGGGGAATCGTTACCTATGTGGTCAAAAAATTATGAAACGCCTACCCCTCAAAACGCTTACATTCAACCTTTTTATTCTACTCTTTCTGGTTCAGTGCAAAAAAGAAGAAATTCAAATAGTGCCGGATTGCATTCAACAAAAAATTGACGTGCTAAAAAAAGAACCTGTCAGAAATCCACCCGCAAAACTGTATCAGTACACCTACAAAAACCAAACGGTTTATTTTTTTCCGCAATACTGCTGTGACCTTCCCAGCGAATTGTATGATGAAAACTGCGCACTACTTTGCTTGCCCGATGGAGGAATTACAGGACAAGGAGACGGTAAATGCACTGATTTCTTTTTAGAGCGAACCCTTGAAAAATTGATTTGGGAGGATGTGAGAAGAGAGCAAAGCTAAATTTTATTTTGTTGATTAAGCAGATCATAATAAATCCCTTTTTTAAAAATCAAATCCTGATGACTGCCCTTCTCTTTGACTTTACCATTGTGCAAAATAACGATAGTATCAGAATGATAAATAGTACTTAATCTATGTGCAATCAATATTATTGTTTTTCCCTCTTTTTTTAATTTCTCAATTGTTTTTTGAATATAATTTTCAGAAGCACTATCAAGAGAAGATGTTGCTTCGTCAAGAATCAAAATTTCAGGGTTTTGATACAAAGCTCTTGCTATTGCTATCCGTTGTTTCTGACCACCAGAAAGCAAGGAACCATTTTCTCCCAAATGAGTAAAGAATTGATTGGGCAAACTTTCTATAAAATCTAAAATTCCAATGGATTTACAAATAGAAAAAATACGTTCTTGATTGGGCTCAAATTCTCCTACGGCAATATTTTCAATAACATTGCCACTAAATAAATCAATTTTCTGAGGCACCACACTCACAAGGCTTCTTAAACTTGACAATTGAATATGATTTAACGGAAGGTCTCCGATACTTATTTTTCCTTTTTGAATGGGATAAATATTTTGGATTAATGCAATTAAAGTAGACTTCCCTGATCCACTTTCACCAACAATAGCAGTAACCTCGCCTTTTTTTATTCTGAGATTAAACTTCTTAAAAACATCTAGTCGAGTACCGTACCGAAAAGAAACATTTTTAAAAATGATGTCTCCAATAGTGTCTTTTGCAAGTTCAATTTTTTGCTCCTCTTTTTCTCGTTCCAAATCCATAATTTCAAACAACCGATCTGCTGCTATCCATGCATTTTGAATCTGAACATTGGCACTTATTAGACGAGTGACAGGACCTGTAAAATAACCTATGATGGTGTAGAATGAAAACAATGACCCAACGGTCATCTCGCCTCGAATTACAAAATAGGAACCCACCCATAATTGAATAATGGTAAACAGTTGGGAGAGTCCACCAGAAGAAACCGAGGTAAAAATACTGTTAAGCGCAGACTTATATCCAATTTTAAGCAATCCTATAAATCGGGTTTCTGTTTGTACATTGGCAAAGTCTTCTAGACTAAAATGTTTGATTGTAGCGATGGAATTGAGTGATTCTACCAATTGACTTTCTAGGTCTGCGGCTCGTTCCATTACTTTACGCTCCGTTTTTTTATTCAGTCGATTAACAATTGCATAATTGACTACAAAAAGAGGTATCATAAATAACATTATCAATGCTAACTTCCAGTAAAAGGTAAACATAAAAACAAATGAGAAAATAAATATTAGAATGTCAACCGTTAGATTTAAAGATACATTATTAATAAAGTGACGAATTTTTACAGCATCACCAATACGTGAAATAATTTCTCCTACACGCATGGTGTCAAAGAATGATTGTGGCAGCTTTAGTAAGTGCTTGTAATACCCTAAGATTAAACGAGCATCGATCTGTTGTCCTGTTTTTACTAAAAAAATATCCTTAAATACACCTACCGTAAACTGAACCAAAAAGGCGATTAACAAAAGGACACTCAATAAGTTTAAAAGATTAATGTTTCCCCCAACCAAGACAAAATCGGTCAGTTTCTGTATGTAAATAGAGGTGGAAAATCCTAAAAGCGTATAGGCTACAGCACCCACAAAGGCTTGGATCAAAACTCCTTTATGCGGACGCAACAAAAACCAAAACCGTTTTACTATCGAGACTTTTTCATTGCCCTGTTCAAAAGTATCATTTTTCTCCAAAAGCACCAGTACACCCGTCCACTCTGCCTTAAATTTAGAGTGGGGCATTTTATGAAACTGCCCGTCTGCGGGATCCATTATTTTGACAAACTTTGGACTTACTTCAAAAACCACCACATAATGATGCAATTGTTTTTCTTTTAACTCCAGATGGGCAATAGCAGGTAAGGGTATTTTGGAAAGACTGTCCATTTCTCCACGTACCCCTATGGCATTGAAGCCCAATTTTTTTGCCGCTTCCGTTAACCCAAGAACATTGGTACCCTTTTTATCGGTTCCTGCATATTGCCGAATTCGTGCAATAGGAATATGCAAATGCCAAAACGCTGCGATAGAGGCCAAACAAGCCGCACCACAATCCGTAATATCGTGTTGTTTGATTTTGATTTGAGACATAACATATTACCAAGAGAATTTAAATCCAGTATTAATCTGTGCTTTCTCTTTTAAACTTGAATATCCAGGTAAGAAACCTTTTCCTTTCCAACGAATACCTGAAACTAAATAAATATCATTTCTATTCTTATTGACTGAAAATAGTTTATAAGAAAAATCTAATTCTCCGCCTATTCCACTAAAATTTTCGCTTGATTGAAATAACATATCATTAGGTTGATTCCAATAATGAAATCCAACATCAAAAGAAAGAGACTGATTGATTGGGTAATTGAGAATTCTAAATCCTGTTCCAAAAAACCAATCCTCTTTGTTATGAAATTGTCTTGTATAAAGAAATAGATTTAGTTTTTCTTTTTTTATCCAAAAGTTTTGGTCGAAATGACCTCCAAAAGGTGCAAGAGAATAACCCAGAGAGAAATTTATTGTAGAATTTGTACTCAGTGTAAAATGCTTTTTACCAAATAGCATTGGGTTAATCAAGTTTAATAAAGAATATAATACCGTCTTCCTTGCGTATTTTTTTTCATCATTTGTTAAATCATCAAAAAACGTATAGCGATAAAAATTTTCCGTCGGGCGATGAAGATGTCTAATGGCTCCCAAAATATCGTGACCCACTATATCTCGTTCCAACTCATTTTGTTCCTCCTCAAAGTCTGAAAAGAGAAAAGGAGTTATGGTTGTTAGAAAATAAAAAAGATGGGAAATCTTCCTTGTAAAATAATCATACTTTAAATGATTCAAATCATCCAATTCAAAAGTTATAAAATTCTCCAATTCAAGAATTGACATATAATCTGATTCTAAACCAGCAGTATGAAGATGAACATAATCTGGCAAATTATTCCTTCTAAGGTTAATAAGTGTTTCATCAGAAACGCCCTTGACATAGAGCAAACCCTTATCAAAAGAGAAGGGTTGACTTATTGACCCTATGTTTAATTCGGTTAAAACAGAACGATGTCCTTCTTCATGTGAAATTCCTATTCCAATAGATGGAATTAAAATTTGCAAAAACAAGCTTAATCTGTTGTCATTTTCATCCAATGCTCTAGTGATTAATCGATTTAGGGTAATCGTATTTTTGAAGGCTTGATTTATTCTGCTTTTTGAGACTCCTTCTATAACACTAATGTGATATTTGATTGGTTTTTGAATTGAATCTCTTTTTTGAGCATATAAACTTGGACTTAATAATATTAAAATAAATACCAATCCATTTAAATAAAAAAGGCTAGTAGAATATAACCAGCCCATTTTATAATAGAATTTTATCTGATTCATTACTTACTCGCAATTATCAAATGAATTTCCAATTGCGTTTCCTAATCCAAAGGCAGCTAAAGCAAAAAAACCAACTATAATGATTCCAAAAATACCACCGTTGATAGATTTCATTTCTTTATTTGATAGCAACTCAATACTTTCATTATTGTTAAAATTATTCATGATTTTATTTATTAAATTATTAAATTTTTATTCTTGGCAGCCATCATCACCATTTGAAAGACCTAAAATTAATCCAACAATAAATGCTGCTCCAAGTATTGCCCATATAATCCCTCCTCCATTAATAGCTTTAGCCTCGTAAGTTTCCAATTTTGAAACCCCATAATTTTCTAAACATACATTTTTCATAATATATAAGATTTAAGTTAAACATTATTTAAACAGTCCAATTGTGCACTTTTTGGACTTTGTTCTTCAAAGGTAAAATCGCTCATTGCCAAAAGCTGGCAGGGAAGCCTTTTTTTTAAAAAAAGTTCCTCCGTAGAGTTTAACCGTATTATTCTTACTTATTGCCTTAACCGTAATAGAAACTTCTAAATCAAAATTTTCACAGTAATAATAGGTGTTTTGTTTTCGGTCAAAACAAATAGCTGCATCTAAATCTTTGAGCTTCTCTATAAGGCGATGTACTGTACGTTGACTGGTCTGCATCCGCTTGGCAAGTTGCGCAGGGGTACCTGTACACTCATTTTTAATGAGGACATGCAATTGTTGGAGTCGTTCTAATTCTTTGATACGTTGCATTAGGGCTTTACACTTAAGTTTGGTTTGAATTTGTTTTCATGGGGTTAAACCAATTCTCGGCTTTGTCAAAAAGTAATTGCCAAAGGGAGCGTCTGGCTCTAAAAAACTGCGCTTTTACCGTCATGCCTTTTTTTAATTTACCTGCAATACCATTTTTTAGATAAAGTTCTTCTTCATTTAGCAGGCATTGTACTTGAAATACTACTCGATTTTGAATCAATTCAATATCACTCCCTATCGTTTGGACTTTCCCAGTTGCCCAACCCCATTGGTTGTAATTGTATGCATCAATTTGAAATTTGGCTAGAGTATTTTTTTCAAGATAGCCTATGTCCGTGGGACTGACATAACAATTCACAATCAATGAAGTGTCTGGCGAAAGCTCTGCTAAGGGCTGACCAGCAACCAAATAAGCATTTGTTTGGATTCCAATGACGTTGAGTAAGGCACCCTCTAAAGGTGCGGTCAGTACATATTGAGATTTTCCTTTGCGCAATTGTTCTAATTGACTTTTTAATTCAGAAAGCAAGAGCTGCTCCTGATTGTATTCATTTTGCCATTGAGAATGTATTCTTTTTTTAAATTCGGTGTAATTGCTACTTGTCAAATCAAATTCAAATTGAGCTTGCTCCATCTCTACAGCAGCAATAATTTGTTTTTTAAAAAGGTTTTTATTTCGATTTAAATCCTGTTTTACTTTTTTAAGTCTCACATTGAGATCATGTAATTGCTGTTTGTATAAAATATTTCCTGCAATAAATTTTTGGGTCTTTAGATTTTTACCCTTTTTGTCTTGGGGGTTCAACAACAAATTAAGATCAGAGATCCATCCCTCTTTCTGTTTAATTTTCTGAAGGAATAATCTTTCTTTTTCTTGTAGTTGTTCATTTTCAAGCACCAATAAGGTATCCCCTTTTTTGACTCTTTTATGTGCTTCAATTTGAGAATAAAGAACTCTACCCGACTGAACAGATTGCAAAACTACTCTTTCCTCCTTGGGTTTTAAAATCCCTGAAGCTGAAACATAAATATCAATAAAAATAAAAGGAAGCGCAACAATAGAAAATAAAACTGAGATAAGAATAATTACATAAATGGTTTGCTTCTTTTTCGAAAGAATAAACTGGCGTACAATAACAGATTGTTCTAAAATCTCTTTTGGGAAAACTTGGGGTTTCATAATAATATAAATTTAAGAAAATAATCAGAAACCTAAAAAATTGATTTGGGAGGATGTGAGGGAAAATTAAAAGTGTTCTAGTATTACTCCATCAAAACCTTATGAAAAAGCTTTGCTAAAAAGGTAGCCAGTTGGTCGCTGGTGAGTTTGATGTCTGAAGTATGGGTAGCCAAAAATAATTCTGGAGGGGCACCGACCAACATAAAACTGAGTAGTAGAAACTCGTATTTTTCGGTAAAGGATTTGACCTTCAAATCGGACTTTAAATCTCGGTTTAAGTTTTTGACAATGGTTTTAATAATTGCACTTTGGTAAGAACTTTGTCGAATATGAGCTTGATTTAAAACATGGAATTGAATCATTTGAGGGCTACTGATCAGGTTAAAATAGCCTTTAAAAGTTCCATACAGGTAGTCGTAAACCGTTTTACTTTCTCTACGGGTGTGCTGAATGGCAACTTTTACCTTTTGGTTGAGCTCGTCAATTAAAGCATCGAAAAGGGTCTGAGTATCGGGGAAGTAATTGTAAAAAGTGCCACGAGCAATATCGCATTTTTCTACAATGTCTGCTACTGTAGTTTTTTCAAACCCTCTTACAGAAAAAAGGTTTAGGGCTTCATCGAGAATCCGTTCACGTATTTGTTTTTTTTGGGTTTCACGTTTACCAAGAATTAATTCCGTTTCTTTCATATTCATAAACGCTCAAATACTCCCGCAATTCCTTGACCTCCTCCCACACAGGCAGTGACCATTCCGTAGCGTTGGTTTCTCAATTTCATTTCCTCCAGGAGTTGAATGCTTAGTTTTGCTCCCGTACAACCCAGCGGATGCCCTAATGCCAATGCCCCTCCGTTTACGTTTACGGTTTCTGGATTTAGTCCTGCTTCTTGAATTACTGCTAGAGCCTGAGCAGCAAAAGCCTCGTTGAGTTCTGTTTGCTCGATCTCAGAAAGTTTAAGTCCGGCTTGTTTCAAGGCCTTTGGAATGGCTACACAAGGACCTATTCCCATGTACAAAGGATCCACCCCTCCTACTGCACAGGCTGCCAATCGCGCTATGGGCTCTAAATTTAAAGCCTTAACCACATTTTCACTTACAATCAAAGTAAAAGCTACTCCGTCTGAAGTTTGCGAAGCATTTCCAGCAGTAACAACTCCTCCCTTTTTAAAAACGGGTCTTAGTTTTGCCAAACCTTCTAGGGTTGTATCGCGTCGTACTCCTTCATCCATGGCAACCACATGACTTGAAGTAATTTTCTTACCGTCTTTTACAAATACATCTTCTACTTCGACAGGAACAATTTGATCCTCAAATTTACCCGCATCAATAGCTGCTGCAGCTTTTCGATGTGAATCAAAGGCAAATTGATCTGCTGCTTCTCGGCTGATTCCATACTTGGCCGAAACAGCTTCTGCAGTATGCCCCATGCTTAGGTGGTAATTTATGTTTTCCATGTTGGCTTTGAAACTAGGAGAAAGTTTGTAACCTGTCATCGGGAGCATGCTCATACTTTCAATTCCTCCTGCAATGTAAATCTCGCCAAATCCTGCTTTGATCTTCGCTACTGCCTGACCAATGGCTTCCAAACCTGAAGCACAATAACGATTAATGGTGACCCCAGGAACTTCTATCCCCAAGGCACGGGCAGAAATCAACCGTCCGATCTGTAGCCCTTGCTCTCCCTCCGGATTGGCGCAGCCTACAATAACGTCATCCACCGTTTTGGGATCAACTTCTGGAACTGTGGTCATTAAATGTTTGATGATATCAACTGCTAAATCGTCAGAGCGATAATTCTTAAACCCTCCTTTTTTAGCTTTTCCAATGGCAGAACGATAGCCTTTAACAATGTATGCCTCCATAATTTAGTTTCTTAAGGGTTTGTTATTCATTAATAAATATTGGATCCGATCCAAGGTTTTTTGGTTTCCTAAAAGACTCATAAAACCTTCTCTTTCAATCTCTAAAAGATATTGCTCACTTACTTGTTGGGGTGCTGTCAAATCACCGCCACACATAACATAGGCAATCTTTCGAGCAATTTCTACGTCATAATCCGACATGTATTCTCCCATTCTAAATTCGTTGATGGCAGAATACAGGATTCCCATTCCCGACCTACCCAAAACTTGAATGTCCTCTCTCACGGACGGTGGGATGTAATTTTTTGATAATTCAAGTACTTTGTCCTTTGCTCTACCGATATTCATGGGAGTATTGACACAGACCTCGTCTCTATCTTTTTTAAGATAATTTAAATCATAAGCTTCATAGGCCGATGTCGAAACCGCAGCCGTAGCAATGGATTTGAAATAATTGATTAATGTGGGAGATTGTACATCGCCCTCAAAGAAATCATCGGAGGCGCGCAATGCAAACTCCTTGGTTCCTCCTCCGCCGGGCAAAAGTCCTACTCCTACCTCAACCAAACCAATGTAGGATTCGGCGGCGTAAATCCCAGCATCGCAATGCATGGCAATTTCGCAACCACCACCAAATACATACCCTTGCGTTGCCACCACCACCGGTATTTTTGAGGTTCGGATTCGCATATTGATCTGCTGAAAATCGTCCACAAATCGCTCCAAAACATCGAACTGTTTTTGCATGGCAAACATTCCAATATTCATAAGGTTGGCACCTACAGAAAACTGTTTTGCATTGTTTCCAATCACCAAGCCTTTCCAATCGCCTTCTTCTGCCAATTCAATCACTTCCAGCAAGGCTTTCCCAACTCCTTCACCTATGGAATTACTCTTGCCCGTAAATTCCAAGCAGAGGACTCCATCACCAATGTCATGAACAACCGCCTCACTGTTTTTAACTAAAGGGGTTTGAGATCGGTAACTATCCAATAAAATAAAGGCTTCCGTTCCAGGTACTGCCTCGTATTTTTTGGATTCCATGTTGTAGTATTTTTTTTGTCCTGCTTCAAATTTGTAAAACTGTAAATTTCCTGCTGATTTCATTTCAGCTATCCAATCGGGAAGCGCTGCCCCCACCTTTTCAATCAATTGAATCCCTAAGTCAAAGCCAATCAAATCCCAATATTCAAAAGGACCGTAATCCCAAAAATAACCCGTACGCATAGCATCATCTACTGGAAAATATTGATCTGAAATTTCTGGAACACGAGCCGCTGAATAGCCAAATAATTGTCCAAAATACTCCGCGAAAAACTGCTGCTCTTTCGTCTCACCTTCCACAAGGTATTGCAGTCTTTTGTTCATCAACTCCATCCCTTTTGCTGTTTTTACCACTTCTATTTTAGGACGGATGGCCGGTTCATAGGTCAACGTTTTTAAATTGAGTGCATTGATGATGGTTTTCCCCTTTTCGTCTTTCTGATTGGTTTTTTCGTAAAATCCTTTCGCTGTTTTGTTTCCTAAAAATTTATTCTCCAAAAGGAAATTCATAAACTTGGGTTGGGGGCGTTTTTTAAGCTTGTCAATGTAATCGTCATGCTCCACATTGTCTGCTACAAATCGACTTACATTATCTCCCGTATCAAGTCCTACAAGATCTTGTAATCGGAAGGTGGCGGTATTGGGACGACCTATCAGTGAACCTGTCATGGCATCTACCTCTTCGATTCGGAATTGATATTTTTCTGTCAATAAAGTCATTTCAGACCCTGACATAACTCCAATACGGTTTCCAATAAATGCGGGTGTGTCTTTACATAAAACGGTTTGTTTTCCTAGAGTTACTTTGCCAAACTCCATAAAGAAGTCAACAACTTGGGGTTGAGTTTCGGCTATGGGAATAACTTCTAGCAATCTTAAATAGCGTGCCGGATTGAAAAAGTGAGTGCCACAAAAACACGCTTTAAAATCTTCTGAGCGACCCCCAGCTAATAACTGAATGGGGATACTTGAAGTATTTGAACTGACCAAACTTCCCGACTTTCGGTACTGATCCACCTTTTCAAAAATCTGTTTTTTTATGTTTAAATTTTCAACGACAACCTCGATGATCCAATCGGCCGCTGTAATTTTTTCAAAGTCATCCTCAAAATTTCCGGTTTGAATTCGCGACGCAAACGATTTGTGGTACAAAGGCGCAGGTTTGGATTTGATCGTTTTTTGTAGAGCCGAGTTTACCAATTTGTTGCGATGCATTTCATCTTTGGATTGGTCTCCTTCAAGCTTGGGGGTTACGATATCTAACATGAGTACCTCCATGCCTACGTTTGCCAAATGGCAAGCAATTCCAGAACCCATTACCCCGGATCCCAAAACGGCTACTTTTTTCAATCGATAATTCATACTTTGGATTTTGATTCAATAAATTTAATTAAAAAAATGACACCGTGTCATTTTTTCTTTTTACTTTTAATAAAAAAACAGCATGAGTGTAGAGCATATGATTTCTCAATTCGAAAAAAAAGCAGGAAATTCAGCACCCATAGGGGGTACCATTAAGTTTGAAGTTGACGGTCATGGTATTTTAATTGACGGTACAGGAGATACAAATACAGTTAGCGCATCCAATGGTGAAGCCGATTGTACGATCAGTCTGACAGCTGAAGTTCTGGAAAAACTCAGAGACGGTGCTATCAATCCTATGATGGCCGTAATGGGAGGACAAATAAAAATTACTGGAGATATGGGACTGGCCATGAAGGTTCAATCCTTGATGGGATAAATCTCAATTAAGGTAAAATTCATAGACCAAAACAGCTAGGACAACTCCTTTAATAAAAGCAATCCAAAGCATCGGATAAATGCCCATGCGATCCGCGAGATTTTCAGCAATTCCTTTATGCCATTTGTAAAGATTCATTTCAGTTCAATTCGGTTCTAAAGATTACAATTCATGTCTTCCCCACAACATTGGGGAGATTTGATCTTTCCCTCACAACTTCTGCAAATAGAAATTTGAACTTCACTTCCGTTGTCAAGAGATAAATGATCGTTTTCAAGGGGTTGGTCACATGTTGCACAGCTTGCATTAACCGCCATACCACAAGATGCACATTCGTAAGTAGCCATATCTAGTTGTTTATTTTACACCTAATTTAATTATTTTTTATGATACGGAGAAGTGTCTTACTTAAAAAATAGAGCAGCACAAACCAAGGAGCACCATGAAGGAATAAATCAAAAACATCCATCGCAGCCATTCCTTCGCCACCTCCTAAAACCCAACGCACTTTTCCAAACAAATGGGGCTCTGGAGTAAAAGGTGCCAAACCTAAAGTCAAACATAGGAGTATTGATAAAAATAAATTGGAATTGAAAAACTTTTTCATTTTGAAACAGTTAAGGCAATTGAGGGCCATGCCACAATCTCTTGGGTAAATTTATCTCTAGGCATTTGTGCATTTACTAATTTTAAATGAGCGGTTAAGGTATTCGCTAGCTCCTTTACCTTTTCCATTTCTGAGGTAACTAAATTTTGGTTTTCTCCAATATCGTTTTTAAGATTGTAAAGTTCGAAAGTTTTGTTGGTATGAAAATAAATCAACTTCCAGTCGCCCTTACGAACAGCACTGTAACTCCCAATACCTGGGCCTTCAGGACCCCATTCGTTTGGATAATGCCAAAATAAGGAACGCTCTTGGGGAGCGGTTTCAGACTGCTGAAATAAAGAGGTAAAACTTCTTCCGTCAACCTTTTGAGGAATATCATTTGCTTCAATTTGAGCCATTTCCAACAGAGATGGAAAAAAATCTTCAATAATTAAGGGCGTTGCATTGGTTGAACCCGCTAGGGACTTTCTGGGCCAATAAGCCAACATGGGTACGCGAATGCCTCCTTCATAAATCGATCCCTTTCCACTTTTCAACGGGAGGTTATGACTGTGCTTTTCACCGCCCCGTGCAACCGCACTCAAGCCCCCATTATCCGACATAAATAAAATAATGGTATTGTCTTCCAGTTGATTTACCTCCAAGTAATTGAGAACATCTCCTAAGGCTGCATCCATACTTTCAATCATAGAAGCATATCGTGCCTCAGGTTCTTCCAATCCAAGATCACGATACGGTTTAATAAAACGATCATTTGCCATTAAAGGCGTATGAATACCATACAGTGAAAAATACAAGAAAAAAGGCTGCTTATTTTTTACGGGTTTGTCCAGTGCATGAACCACTTCTTGGGTAAGGGCTTCGGTTAGAAAAATATCTTGTCCGTGGTATTTTTCTAAACCGGGAACTGCCCAAACTTCTTTTCCTGGTTTACCGTTGCCAAAGTTTTCACGACCTAAATAACTTTCCGGTGCACCTGCTGCATGACCGGCAATATTGACCGCAAAACCCAGATTTAATGGATCAGAAGAAGGGTACCCCAATGCCCCCAAATGAGCTTTCCCCGCATGAATAGTATGGTATCCGTTTTCTGCTAATATCTTCGGGAGAGGCTTTGCATAGGCTGCATTTGGAGTGGATGAATCCAAACCAATCCCATTGTAATTCCAATCGGGAAACTCCAAAGTTGGATGATTCAGTTCCATGGGCTGTTTTTGATCGGGTCTTAACGTCCAATTCGTAACTCGGTGTCGTGCTGCATTCATCCCTGTCATCAAACTCACTCGTGTTGGAGAGCAAACAGGGGTAGCATATGCATTGGTGAATTTCACTCCTTTTTGGGCAAGGCGCTCCATGTTGGGAGTCTTGTAGGTTTTATTAAACTCGGTGGGTTGATTCCAAAAAGGAACTGAGGTGTCTTGCCAACCCATATCATCTACAAAAAACAAAACAATATTTGGTGGTGTTGATTCTGATTTTTGGGTTTGGCAACTCCAAAGAAAAAACAAAAACAGGATAAGAGAAAACAAGCGTTGCATATCAATCAATTTAATTCAGGTGCTTTGAAAAGCCCCATATTAGAAAGTACAACTTGCGCCTTGGCATCGGTAACGGTAAATCGGATTCCCTCAACGACTTGGGTTGGAAAGCGAACCAAACGTTTATTCCCAATGGTAGTGCCTTTGTATGCTTGTTTCCAAACCCCTTTTTCTAAAACTTCAAGTGTAAACGATTTTATGCGTTGCCCCATGGGAAGGTACTCTTGAATCATAAAAGTATTTACAGATTTGGGAGCTTCCAAATACAGTGTAATTGTGGGCTTTTTATCACTGAACTTTGAAACCCAGTACGTCTCCAGATCGTTATCAATAAGGGCTGATTCTGAAAAATTCATTGCTGTAGAACTGGTTTTGAGACGCTGTTCTTTGACATAATTTTTAGAAAATGTTTTCTTTAAAAAAGCGGCTAGTGCATTCAAATTAGCGACTTCGTTTTCGTGAACCAACCCTCGAGTATCTACAGGTAGATTCAACAAAAGGGAACTATTTAACCCTACAGAATTGTAATAAATATCCACCAATTTAGAAAGGGATTTAACTTGATCGTCTTGTTCTGGGTGGTAGTACCAACCGGGCCGGATGGAGACATCGGTCTCAGTAGGGATCCAATGCGTTCCTTGCTCCTGACCCGAAGCAAACTTTTGAAAATCGGGCATGCCTCCATACACACTGTCACGGTAAATGGGTGACCAAGTGGTTTCATTGGCATAACCCTTTTCATTTCCAACCCAACGAATGTCTGGGCCCGCATCACTAAAAATAACTGCTTGAGGCTGAAGTCTTCTGACCAGTTTTACGGTAGTGGGCCAGTCGTAATATGATTTTTTGTCAACCCTCCGTTCTTCATTTGCTCCGCCGTAATAACCGTCTCCTCCATTGGCACCGTCAAACCAAACCTCAAAGATTTCTCCATATTCTGACAACAATTCTCTAAGCTGATTGCGGAAATAGGTAATGTATTCTGGTGTACCGTAATCGGGATGATTCCGATCCCAAGGAGACAAATAAATTCCTAATTTTAAATCGTATTCTTTACAGGCTTCAGCTAATTCTCGAATCAAATCTCCTTTACCCTCTCTCCAAGGAGAATTTTTAACCGAATGCTCTGTAAATTCACTTGGCCATAAACAGAACCCATCGTGGTGTTTAGCCGTAATGATAATGCCTTTCATGCCCGCCTCCTTGGCAACACGAGCCCATTGACGGGTATCCAATTCAGTCGGATTAAACTGTGAAGGCTTTTCGTCCCCGTATCCCCACTCTTTGTTGGTAAACGTATTCATATTGAAGTGAATAAAAGCGTAATATTCCAATTGCTGCCATGCCAACTGGTACGCATTGGGTAAGGGCTTTACAGGCTCCAAAGGAGGCTCAACAGAAGTACAACCTCCAATAAGGAAAATGAATAGCGCTACTTGAAAAAGTTTTTGACACCTAAACTGATGCATTGGTTTATTTTTTAAATTTTGGATTAATAAATTCCCATTCTCTGATATGCGCAGGGCGATGCGCAATGCGTTGTAAAGAATCTATTTTTAAAACAATTTCAGGATGTTGCAGGGCTAAATTTTTTTGCTCTTGGGGATCTTCTTTTAAATTGTACAATTCCCAATCCGCTTCTGAATTTACTTTCATTTCCACTTTTACCCCTTTCCAATCTCCCATTCTCAAGGCAATCTGTCCGCGTTTTTCGGGGTATTCAAAGTAAATAAACTCGTGTTGTTGTTGTCCTTCTTTTCCTAGAAGCTCAGGTAAAATAGACATTCCATCTGGGGAGCTTTGCTCTTGTCCACTCAGAGCCGCGAAAGTATCAAACATGTCCCAATGTCCAGATACCAAATCCGATACCGTTCCGGGTTCAATTTTTCCTTTCCAGTAGGCAATAAATGGAATTCGAATACCTCCTTCATAAACATCCATTTTTAACCCTCTTAAACCTGAAGTACTGTTGAAATAGTCGGCCTCTACCCCTCCAGCAAAAGTAGGACCGTTGTCACTACTAAAGAGAATTAAGGTGTTTTCTTCCTGACCTCTTTGCTTTACAGCTTCCCAAATTTTTCCCACCTCAGTATCTAAATGGGTAATCATTGCAGCATAAGCCGCACGCGGATATTGATGGGCAGTGTAGCCTTGATTTCCATAATAGGGTGTTTCCTCAAATTGAGTACGATAGTCTTGAACCAACGAATCCGGTACTTGAAGAGAAACATGTGGAATAGGAGAAGGATAGTACAAGAAAAAAGGTTTTTCAACATGGGTTGTATCTAAAAAGTGTAATGCTTTGTCAATCATCCGATCGGGGGCATAATCCTTCCCTTTGAATTGGTCGAAAGCCTCTTGACCACTCCCCTCTTTAATACGATTGTGAACCAAAAAATACTCGTTATCCAGAGGTGCTTCTACGTCATTTTCCCAGAGGTGGGTTGGGTAATAATTATGTGCCTGTTTTTGATCCAAATAGCCATAATAATAATCAAAACCTTGAAGTAACGGGCTCCCTGTAGTATCGTTCATACCCAGACCCCATTTTCCTACCATTGCAGTTTGATAACCTGCTTTTTTGAGCATTTTTGCCAGGGTTGGAGTTGATTCTGGTATGGGCATTTGACCTCCTTCGTTTTCGTCTTCAAATTGACCCAATTCGTAATTCCCTCTTATGTAGGCATGACCGGCATGGGTTCCTGTTAAAAACATGTATCTCGAAGGAGCACAGACGGGTGCCCCAGTGTAGTGCTGAGTGAATCGCATCCCTCCTGCCGCCAAACGATCTAAATTGGGGGTTTTGATTTTTTCTTGACCATAGGCTCCAAGTTCACCATAACCCAAATCGTCAGCTAAAATGTAAATAATATTAGGAGGTTGAGGCTTGTTTTGTACAGGGTTTTTACATCCTAATAAAAACAGTCCAAATAAAAAAAAGAGTGCTGAATTTTTCATATTAAATTTTGATGAAAATTTGTTTTTTAAACAACCAATAACAGACGTACCACAATCCAAAAAGCACGACAAAACCTGAAGTTAAGTCTGCTAACCAAGGAGAAAAGCCACCGATAAAACTGTTCGAAAAAGGTCGGATAACTTTAAGAAATAAACCACCACCACCTAGGGAAGCAAAAAGATAAATAAAGAGAGGATTCACCCCAACGATTCTAAATACAAATGTTTTTTTGATGATTTGCTTTACATCAATTAACCAATAACAAAGTGTGAGGGCTAAAAAAGTCCATCCGCCTGAAAGCAATACAAAGGAGGTCGTTGAAATCCGTTTGATCACCGGAGTAAATATGGATGTAATAAACCCTAAGGCAAGTAATACAACAGCTGCAATTACTAATCGTTTGATTTTTTCGGACTGTTTGCTGTTTTCCATCAACCATTTTCCTGCAACTACTCCCCAAAGGGTATGTGCAGCAGTAGGGAGTGCATTGAATGCAGCCCAGTGCCCACCGTATTCATAGCCTGAAATCAAAATATTAAACCATGCACCAAAATTTTCTCCTGCCACAAAAGCCTGGTCGTAACCTACAATAGGAAAAAAGCGGTAGAGCAAATCTGAAATTAGTATGCAGATAAAGCCCACCATTATTTGTACAGTGGAAGCTTGTTTTAATAAAAGGAAAGAAATAAGATAGGTAAAGGACAATTGAGCCAAAACATTGTCAAACTGAAAGACAATTTTTTCAGGTCCAATACAGTAGAGTGCCCAACCAAAAAACAATAATAAAAATGCCCTTCGAAAGGCATGATTGCGAATCTGTGCTTCATTTGCTCCTTTTTTCTTCCGATTGGCATAGGAAAGCGGGATCGAAACCCCCACTATGAACATAAAAAAAGGCTGAACTAAGTCCCAAAAATGCAAGCCCTCCCATTGAGCATGATGAAACAAAAAGTCCATTATTGCAGTGAGTTGTTCATTACCTGAATCCGTCAATACCTCAAAAAGATGAGCAAATTCTGCGATCAGTAAAAACATAACTACACCCCTGAAAAAATCTAAGGAAACAAGTCTGTTATTCAATTTATTCTCACTCACTTCAATTCAATTTGGATTACTGTATCAATGGCATCTCTTTTGAGTTTAGAAACATCAATTGCCAATCCGAAATCATCATTTCGGTACGGTAATTTTGTGTTGGTTTTCAGGTCATAAATCCCTTTAATTTTCACAGGAACTTCGTCTGCATGTATGATTTCAATTTCTGGATTCAACAAGTGAACATAAACTGTTTTTCCTTTTTGGGTAGAAACAAAATCGTCGTTAGGAGGAATCGGTCCTTTACGTGTACCGTAAATTGTTTCACCATTTTGTTTTAACCAATCACCCATTGCCCTTAATGACGCTTGGTGTTTGGGTTGTATTTTCCCATTAGGCATTGGACCTACATTGAGCAACATATTGCTTCCATATCCTGCAGCCTTTATCAAGTAGTGAATCAATTCTTTTTCTGATTTGTGTTTTCGGTCTTGAAGATTGAATCCCCAAGAACCATTAATGGTCTCACAAACTTCTAAGGGCACCGTTCCAATTTGATCGGCTGGCGTTCCCCATCCCGTAGTGTTTTTACCGGGTAAATCTTTTTCAAACATTTGGAAATCTTCTCCCTCAATAACAGCTATGTGATGATTGTTCCCAATAAGCGCTTGAGGTTGCATTTCATGAATCATTCCATAGATGTCATCATAGTGCCAGTCTACTTTTGAAGCACCGAATTTTTTTCCATCCCACTCCTTTTGATCCCAATGACCGTCAAACCAAATTCCACCAATTTCGCCGTAATTGGTAAGCAATTCTTTGAGCTGTGCTTTCATAAAGGCAACATAATCTTCCCATTTTCCTTCGCCTCTTCCTGTTATTCCCAATCCCGTTCTCCCTCGTGGGAAATAATCGTCTCGATTCCAATCCAAAAGGGAATAATAAAAAAATAATTTGATTCCTTGCTTGCGGCATTCTGCGGCTAGCATTTTCAAAACATCCTTTCCGTAAGGGGTTGCATCCACAATGTCGTAGTCGGTGACCTTGGAATCAAACATTGAAAAACCATCGTGATGTCTGCTAGTAATGGTTATGTACTTCATCCCTGCATCCTTAACCATAGTGACCCATTCCACAGGATCAAACCCAATGGGGTTAAAAAATTGAGGGAGTTTTTCATATTCCTCTACACTGATATTTTGATTGTTCATTACCCATTCACCATCGCCTAAGATGCTGTACACGCCCCAGTGTACAAAAAGGCCAAATCGAGCATCCTGAAACCACGTCCTTGCTTCCAAGTTTTCTTGACTTGGTACATAATTTTGTGCATTTAATGGAGTTCGTAAAAGAAGTAAAAAACAAGCAATAAAAAGTGGCTTAAAATAGAAACGCTTCATGTTTTAGAGTTTAGTTATCTAAATGTAATAATTTTTAATTTGTTTAATAAACAATGCATTTCTGATAAGGATTTTTATTACTGTCATTTTCATTGTACCTTTTCTAAATATTATTATTCAACTTCAATATGCGATTACAACTTGCACTTTTTTTCTTAAGCTTGGGTTTTGTAAGCTGCTCTCATTCCAATGAGAAATTAGAAACACACTTATTTAAAAATGAGGTAGGAGATTATGCCTGTTACCGAATTCCAGCGATCGTTCAAACCCCAGAGGGAACGCTACTGGCATTTGCTGAAGGAAGAAAAACAGGCTGTAACGATTTTGGCAATGTAGATATTCTACTTAAAAGAAGTAACGATGGAGGTCGGCATTGGAGCGAAATGGAGGTTGTTGCAGAATTCGGCGAACTACAAGCAGGTAATCCAGCTCCAGTGGTAGATCGCTTTGATCCACAATATCCTGAGGGGAGGGTGTTTTTATTTTACAACACAGGCGATGTGTCAGAGCACGATATGCGTTTGGGAAAAGGAACCCGTGAAGTTCACTACATCACCAGTACTGATCAGGGAAAAACTTGGTCAAAATCGACCAACATTACAAATCAAGTTCATTTCAATGCTACGACAGCTTTTGCTGAGAAGGATTGGCGAACTCATGCGACTACTCCAGGTCATGCACTTCAATTTAGGCAAGCACCCTACCGCGGACGCATCTATGTTCCTGCCAATCATTCACAAGGAGACCCTCTTGATGGATTTAATGAATACCGAGCTTATGGATTTTATTCAGATGATCACGGAAAAAATTTTAAAGTCAGTCCTGATCTTAAAACACATTCCTCTAATGAGGCTATCGGTTTGGAATTATCCAACGGTACACTGATGCTCAATGTGAGAGAACAAAACGGAGCTACAAAACAAAGACTCATCGCGCTCAGTTCGTCAGGTGGTGCGCAATGGGATTCTGAATTCTTTGACGAAGAATTAATTTCACCTGTTTGTCAGTCCAGCGTGCTACTGTTTCAAGGAAGCCAAGACACCCTTGTTTTGTATTCAGGTCCAAACAGTAAAACACAGAGAGCTAAAATGACTATTAAAGGAAGTTTGGACGACGGAAAGACATGGCCCTTAGAAAAAGAAATTTATTCTGGTACTGCCGCTTATTCTGATTTAGTTCAAATTGACGAAAAGACCATTGGACTTTTCTATGAAAGGGACAATTCAGGAATTTATTTTACTCGTGTTGATTATTCAGAGCTCGAGAAATAATTTTATTTTTAAACAAATATGCACTATGAAAATCAATAAACAGTTTCTGTTACTTACACTATTACTAGTATCAAGTAGTTTTATTTTTGCGCAAGATTGGGCAAATTTTGAACAATTTAAAGCTGCAAATGAAGCACTCCCAGCGGTTAAAAATGGAGAAGACAGAATTGTCTTCATGGGAAATTCCATAACCATTGGTTGGTTGGAAACCCATCCCGAGTTTTTCAATGGTAAACCCTACGTAAATAGAGGTATTAGTGGTCAGACTACTCCCCAGATGCTCGTTCGTTTTCGTGCGGACGTAGTTGCACTTGACCCAAAAGTAGTAGTCATTTTGGCTGGGACAAATGATATTGCTGGAAATACAGGACCTACTACCTTAGAAATGATTGTGGACAACCTGAAATCCATGACAGAAATTGCGCAGGCTAATGGAATTAAAGTAATTCTATGCTCAGTCCTTCCCGCCTATGATTACCCGTGGCGCCCTGGGTTAGAACCCAATGTGAAAATTCCAAAACTCAATGCGCTTATTAAAGATTATGCCGAACAAAACGGGGTTTACTACCTTGACTACTTTAGTGCTTTAGATAATGGTAAGAATGGAATTGATGAAAAAAACAGCTATGACGGAGTACATCTAACTCTAGAAGGCTATCAAATTTTAGAACCCTTGCTGGAAGCTGCATTAAAAAAGGTCTTGAACTAAAACAGTTGCAAGACCTTTTAAATTTATTCTAAAAGAAATTTTAAATTACTTTGAGAAGGAAACTGTGGCTCTGTTGTAACCCCATCCAAGGTGCAGATCCATACCATTAGCACTACCCTTTTCAAAAATCATTGAAAAAGCTTCAAGTGAATCATCAACTTCTGAAAGTGGCGCGGTAATTCTAGCTACATCTAAATCTTGGCTGTAACTGTAGGATCCCCAAACATGTGTCGCTTTATTAATGATAAGGGTAATTTCACCTTCAGCGGGAATTGCGTACATGGTGTAAGTTCCTGCATCTAAAGTGGTATTCCCAACTTTCATGGAGGTGTAAAGAGTCAATTCAGTTGCTTCATTAGCACCCATACGCCATAATTTACCATCGGGTACTAAGGTTGCAATATCACGTCCTTTTAATTGCGGACGACTGTAAAGAATTCGAGCCCAAGGCTGCTCCCCTTTGTTTGGAGCATATTCGATCATGTCCATGGGGCTTTTGTCTAAACCTTTAAACTTTTGAGCTTGAAGTGTTGAGACGGTTACAAAAAATAAAACTGCGGAAGTGATAAGATTTTTCATTTGTAATGGTTTTAGGATACTAAGATAAGACAGTATTGATAAAAACAAATTTAATTTCTAAAAGAAAGTCGAGCGGCAACCGGATGATGATCAGAAACCCACAGCCCTTTTTTGGTTTTAAACCACAGATGCTCAGCCTGGATCAACTCAAATCCCTTTTGAAATATGTAATCTATTCTGCGATCTCCAACTGTCTGAGTATCGAAACCCGTAAAGGTTCCATAATTTGGTGCCTCTCTCGAAAGTTTATGCTGCACATCTTGATAAGCTGATTGGAGTATTTTTATTGGCTTTTCTTCTGGCACTAAATTAAAGTCTCCAGTAATGATAACAGGGATCTTTCGCGTGTTTAACTGAGTTGCCTGCTCCAAAATCAGTAGGGCGGCGTTAGACCTTGCTTCCGTTCCCACATGATCAAAATGAGTATTGAAAACCCAAAATTCTTTTTTGTTTTTTTTGTCATAAAATAGAGCATAGGTGCAAATTCGTTCCAATGCAGCGTCCCATCCTATTGAAATTTGATTGGGAGTCTCGGACAACCAAAAGGTGTTGGAATCTATCAGTTTAAAGCGTTGTTTATTAAATAAAATAGGACTGTACTCGCCTTCCGTTTTACCGTCTGCACGACCTACACCTACGTAGGAATATCCTTTCATTCCATCAGTTAAGTCCAACAATTGACTGTGTAAAACCTCTTGCATGCCGACAACGTCAGGCTTCATTTCAGTTAGTGCTTTAACCATATCCTCCTTCCTATTGTCCCAAAGATTGGGTCCATCATCAGGGCTTGCATAACGAATATTGTAAGACATGACGCTTAATTCCTGAGCGTTAATATTCAGTATTGCTCCACTTGTGATTAGCAAAAAAAAGCTAAAAAAAATTTTTATTTGGTTTTTAAAAATCATTACTCAAAAGAATTGACTTGCGAATCGTAAACACACATTTTATTATCCGATTTAACAAAATAAGATTTGTAATTGGTGGCTTTAGGATCGGTGCAACCGCATAAATTTAAAAGTTCCATATTTTTAAAATCTATGGGGTGACTTTCAGCCTGAACGGCAATAAAACCTTCACTTAATCTTTGTCCTTCTTTAGCAATCCATTCGGCTTTATTGGTTACTCCCATGGATTCCCAATCAGAACCATTTAAAGCTTTACTGATAAAAGCACCTCCAATTTGTGGATGTTCGTAACGCAATACCGTATCATTATCAATCAAATGAGCAATGTACTCATCTCCCATAACAATTACTTCTACACTAACCCACTGATCACCCTCATACGTTTTTGAATTTGAATCGATACAGTGTGAGTAATCAATCTCCCCAAAACGCTCAACGGTCGTTCCTGGAGAACATAAGTTGGCTGTAGTTCGTTTTTTACCATCACCCAAACCTCCCAACAACTGAACCTCTACAGATACTGGAAAATGCTGTTCAAAAGTATTGCTTTGGGCAGATTGCGAATGTACCATAATCCCACTATTACGAACATTCCACGCTTCTCCACCCGGGGTTTGATCGCCTAAAAATCGATAATCAAAACGAAGTTTGTAATGCGAGAAAGGTTGATGATAGTACATATGCCCATACTTATCATCAAAATTTTCATATTCATCATAAACAATACGCAGCATGCCTTGCTCTACCTGAAAAGTATTTAAATAATTATCATTTAGATTTCGGTCTGCAATTTTGATATCCCAACCGCTTAAGTCTTTACCGTTGAAAAGAGCTATCCATTCTTCACGGTCTGGGTCTGCATTGGTACTTTGTTCAAATAATAAAGTACTTGCTAGACAAAAGAAACTCAAAAAAAGTGCATACTTCATAGGCGTAGTTTAAAGTTTAGATGTGTTGTAAAGTTATCAATAAATAAATGCTGAAAATCAAAAAAAACTCCGATTTTTAAAAACAACCCTGTGGATCTAACACTTTTTTGTATTTTTCTTAAAAACTAAAACTAATGAAATATTCTTTTTTAACCGTAGCCTTTTTTTTGGGTTTATTGATCAGTCAAGCCCAACACGGAAAAGTGATGGACAATCTTAGCTTGGAAAGCAAAATTTTGGATGGTGAACGTAAATTTTCTGTTTATCTCCCCCCAGACTACGAATCCTCAAGCAGAAGTTATCCCGTACTTTATCTTTTACATGGATACACTGATGACCATACGGGCTGGGTTCAATTTGGTGAAGTTCTTCACATAGCAGATCAAACCATTAAAAGTGGGGAAGCCACCTCAATGATTATTGTCATGCCCGATGCAGATACTGGCTTGCCTGGCTACACCAATGCCATATCGGGGAAATGGAATTACGAAGATTTTTTCTTTAAAGAGTTGATGCCCCATGTAGAAGAACGTTTTCGAATTAAAAAAGAAAAACGCTTTCGTGCAATTGCAGGACTCTCCATGGGCGGAGGAGGAACATTTCTCTATGCACTCCACCGACCCGATTTGTTCTCCTCTGCAGCACCCTTGAGTGCTTGGATGGGTCCTCAAAACCTTGAAGAGATGAATGATTTTGCGAATCGTGAAAACATGAAATTCGATGAAAATAAACTTGAAAGCTTCTTGGAAAAAAACAACCCGCTTCGGCTTGTAGAAAAAATGGACACCAAAGAATTGAATTCTGTACGCTGGTACATTGATTGTGGCGATGATGATTTTTTGTATGAAGGAAATAGTCTAATGCACATCAAAATGAGGGATAAAAAAGTAACTCATGAATTTAGAATCCGGGATGGCGGTCATACCTGGACATATTGGAGAACTTCATTACCCAAAGTTCTCGCATTTATTTCCGATCACTTTCATCAGCGCTAAAGGGGATTAATTGTGAAAACGCAAATCACCCTCTGTTTAATTTTGATTTTTTTTATGAGCAGTTGCTCCAAGTCAGAAGATGTCACAAATGCCTCCGGAATAAATTCTGAAAATAGAGCGAACTTGAAATCCCTGCCTTTGATTTCAATTAACACCAAAGGCAATACCATAGTGGATGAACCCAAAGTAAGTGCCGATATGCAAATCTTTGAAGGGGACTCTTTGATTGAATCCCACCAAATTGGGATTGAAATTAGAGGATCCAGCTCTCAAATATTCGAAAAAAAATCTTTCGGTTTTGAAACATGGGACGCAAACAACGAAGACTTAGATGCCTCCGTAGGAGGTTTTCCAGAAGAAGAAGATTGGATTTTGTACGGTCCTTACAGTGACAAGTCATTAATACGCAACGTGCTAATCTATCAGTTGTCAAATGAAATGGAGCGCTATGCCACCCGTACAGCCTTTTATGAATTAGAAATAAATGAGTCTTTTCGAGGAACCTATGTCTTAATGGAAAAAATAAAGCGAGACAAAAACCGAGTTGCCATTAGTAAGAATAAAGAGGAAGACGTAAGTGGTGGATACCTATTAAAAATTGATAAACCCACTGGAGATGGTGAAAGCTACACCGAGGCGATTTCTTTTAGCTCTCAATACACTGTTAACGGTACTTTAGGGCAAAATAAAAACACTCATTTTCTTTACGAATATCCTGATGAGGACGATATCAATGATTTGCAAAAACAATACATCCAAACTTACATTCACGATTTTGAAACCGCACTTGTATCAGAAAACTTTAGCTCGTTAGAAAACGGATATCAAAACTACATTGATCTAGACAGCTTCATTGACTTTTTTATCCTGAACGAAGTTTGCAAAAATCCTGATGGTTTTAGAATCAGCACCTTCTTGCATAAAGACAAAGGTGAAAAATTAAAAATGGGGCCCATCTGGGATTTCAATATCGCATTTGGAAACGTGGACTATTGTGGCGGTGATTCACCTGAGGGATGGACGCATCGTTTTAATGAAATTTGTCCAAATGACAACTGGCTGGTTCCTTTTTGGTGGAATCGTTTTTTGGAAGATCCTGTTTTTGTTTCGGCACTTAAAGCACGTTGGACCAGTCTAAGAAATACCCTTCTTGCCACAGATGAGGTTCTAGAAAAAATCGTCACCCTTCAAGAGTATTTAGAAACAAATAATGCCGTTCAAAATAATTTTTCGAAATGGTTGGTCTTAGGAAAATATGTATGGCCCAACGCTTATGTAGGAAACAATTACGAAGACGAAATGAATTATTTGAAGGATTGGACCATAAAACGTCTCGCATGGTTAGACAATTCAATTGATGCCCTTTAAATGTTAAAAGCCGTTATTTTCGATATGGATGGGGTAATTGTTGACAGTGAACCGTTGCATCATAAAGCCTATCAAAAAATGTTTGTCGATTTTAATTTAGACGTTTCTAATGCGCTTTATGAATCATTTACAGGCCAAGCAACTCTTGCGATTTGCGAAAATTTGTGTACTACATTTAATTTGAAAGAAGACCCCAAAATACTCGTAGAAAGAAAAAGGACACATTTCAATTATTTGTTTGAAGAAGATCAAGAACTTGAGCTTATTGAGGGTGTGTTCGAACTCATCCAGAATTATTTTAATGCGGGACTTACTCTAGTTTTAGCTTCTTCAGCTTCAATGCAAAATATTAATCGAATTTTTAAACGGTTTGATTTAGACCCTTATTTTAATGCTAAATTTAGCGGTGCAGATTTGCAAGCCTCAAAACCGCATCCTGAAATTTTTATTAAAGCCAATGCTTCAACTGGATTCCCGTCCGAAAACTGTTTTGTTATCGAAGATTCCACAAATGGAATTCAAGCTGCTAAAACAGCAGGACTTTTTTGTGTAGGATTTGATAGCCCACATTCTAAAAATCAAGATTACAGCAATGCGGATCTGACCATTCAGTCATTCAAGGAAATTGAGTATTTAAAAATGAAATCTTTTTTTGAATAAGCCTCCGCTTTGGATCTGGTTTCTTTCTACTTAGGCAAAGAATACTTCTTACCAAAAAAGAATTTCATCAACAAACAGCCAAGCATCTTCTCCAGCCGCTGGATGCCAACTGGGGAGTTTTCCGAAATTTTCTACCACTACTTTTAGTTCCGTATGTGTTCCAGATGAAATAGGTACGGTAAAACTCTTTTTGGTGGTCTCGGTAGGAATTTTCTCAGGACGGTATTTGTAACTTCCTATTTCAGTGAAGGAGTTTTGTCCGTTTCGCCCAAATATGCGAACACTTTTGGGATAAATAATCCAACCTCCTATGGATTCCATACAGCTTATCGTAATATTATTTATGGATTCTTCTTGATAAACTTTTGTAGTAAAAACAAGATCATTACCAGAAAAACCTAGCCATTTGCCATCGGCAAAATTGGTAGATCCTTCTTCAAAATCAAATAGTTTGTGAACTCCTGAATAACGGTTTGAAGGACGGGTCGCCATCTCATAATCTTTAATACTCTTTCCTACTTTAAAATAATCTTCAGTAAGAACATCACTGGGCAGCCAACCGCTTTTAAAACTCCTTGCTTTTAGAGTTAACGATTTATTTATCTGAATAGGATTTTCGTAGATGATGGCTGTAGAATCAGGATCACTTCCATCCAATGTGTAGCGGATAACATTTCCTTTAATTTTGCTAAAAAAATTGACTTCCAACGTAGTGTCAAAAAGTGTTTTCTCAGTAATAAGTTTTGGAGGTTTTAACTGTTGTGGATTTGAAAAGCCATCAAACACGCCAAACACCAATTTGATTGATGTTTTCTCCTGCAGTTTTTCTTCTTCGTCCGATTTTATCTGAGCATTCCATGCATAGAGGTATTCCAAGGAAGGGTGCCGAAAGAGTTTTTCAATTCCTGCTGATGAAACATTGGTACCCCCAATATTTAATGAACGTAAAGGCAGATTGATCAACTTTTCAACATGATGGTCTTCAGTATTAGTTTCATTTAACTTTAATTTCAAAAGGTTTTGGAACGATTCAACTTCTTCCCAAAAGCGATCGGGTAATTCAAAATTAGACAGTTCCAATTCAACCAGTTGTTCGGCAGCTTTCAACAATACTTTTATTGCACTTCGGTCCAAAGTCTCGCCTTTGAATTTGGCTTGAATAAAAGGGGTGTCTGCTGTGTAGGAGGTGATACGAAAGCCCGCTTGCTGTAGGTCTAAAAGCACACTTGCTTTGAGCGGACTTACATCGGGCAACTCTTTGGGTAAAAATTGCGCAAAGGATGTTTGAACTTGTTGAGGAAGAGACTCAAAAGAGGCTGTACCCTCAAAATGACCTCCCTGATCTATCCAATAAGCTAAAATTTTGAGCTCAGTAGAAGTCAACTGAGGTCTTCCTTTAGGAGGCATATGCAAATCATCTTCTAAGGGTAAGGCTGCATATTCTATGATTCTGCTTTCCATTGAATTTCCAACTAAATAGGGCATTCCGCGTTCTCCTCCCTCCAAAATTGCCTGAGGCTGATGCAGTGCGAGTTCTCCTTTTCTTTTAGAAAAATTATGGCAGCTCACGCATTTTTTATCAAAAATCTTTGCCACCGCTTGAGAATACAATTGAATGGAATCCAAATTTATGGAGGCTTCCTTTTCTTCTGCTACAGGAATTGACAGATACTCTTCCCCATGGGTAATCTGACCTCCGTAATGACCTGTAAGTCCTACTATCAAAACACTAACTCCAAACAATGGAATGAAAAGAGTTTTGTAAGCAATCCTTTCGAAAAGGATCCATAAGAGAGCAATACTTAATGTAGTACTCCAACCTAAAATCAAATGTTTTTGAACACTCGCTTCCTCATACCCTCCTGATTTGTAGAGTAAAACACCGAGAATACTCGAAAGTAAGGCACTAAAAAAACTAAAAATTAAACCTATTCTGATGGTGTTTGAATACGAATTGGGTTGCTTGAAAGCGATAAGCGCAATTACGAAAGTAAACAGCAACGCACCAATAGGAAGGTGTAAAACAACCGGATGGAATTTTCCAAAATAGTCAAGCCAGATTTCCATTACTCGATTTTATTTAAACTTGAGAAATTATTCATCAACTTAAAATGGAATGAATCACATTGCCCGCAACATCAGTCAATCGAAAACGTCTTCCCTGATACTTGTAAGTCAGCTTGGTATGATCCACACCAAATTGATTTAAAATTGTTGCCTGCAAGTCATGGACATGCATTGGATCTTTGGCTACATTGTATCCAAACTCATCAGTTTCACCATAAGTAAATCCGGGTTTGATTCCGCCCCCTGCCATGAAAATAGTGAAAGCTCTTGGGTGGTGATCTCTTCCGTAATTTGTATCGGTCAGGGTTCCTTGACTGTAATTTGTCCTTCCAAATTCTCCTCCCCAAACAACTAAAGTATCTTCCAATAACCCTCGTTGTTTTAAATCCATTATCAAAGCTGCGGAAGCTTGATCTACGTCTTTAGCCTGTTTGGCAATTTGAGTGGGAAGGTTATCGTGTTGATCCCATCCCATGTGGTAAAGTTGAATGAAACGAACATCCTTTTCGATAAGTCTTCGCGCCAAGATACAATTTGCAGCAAAAGTTCCTGGAGTTAAGGCTTCTGGACCGTACATTTGGAAAATATGGTCGGGTTCATCCTCGATATTCATCACATCCGTTACTGAGGTTTGCATACGGTACGCCATTTCGTATTGAGCGATGCGATTGGCAACTTCTGGATCTCCGAAAAGTTTTTCTTGTTCTTCGTTCATAGCTGCTAAATAATCCAACATTTGGCGGCGTTCTTTTCGTGTGATTCCATCTGGATTTTTAAGATACAGCACAGGATCTTTTCCAGCTCTAAACTGAACCCCCTGATGGAGGGAACTTAAAAAACCATTGCCCCACAACCTTGAGTAAAGAGGTTGACCATTAGGGCGCCCTGTTCCTCTTGAAAGCATAACGATGAATGCAGGAAGATTGTCATTAAGACTCCCCAAGCCGTAACTCATCCAGGACCCAAAACTAGGTCGTCCTGATTGTTGCGATCCGGTTTGAAAAAAAGTGATTGCTGGATCGTGGTTAATTGCCTCGGTATGCATTGACTTTACAAAACAAAGTTCGTCGGCAATTTTAGCCGTGTAGGGCATCAATTCACTGATCCAAGCACGTGACTCTCCATACTGTTGAAAATTAAAAACGCTCCCTGTTAGAGGAAAGTTATCTTGTCCAGAGGTCATTCCGGTAAGTCGCTGTCCTCTTCGTATGGATTCTGGTAAATCTTGACCTCTCATTTTATTGAGTGTTGGTTTGTAGTCAAATAAATCCAACTGAGATGGTCCTCCGCTTTGAAAAAGATAAATAATTCGTTTGGCTTTGGGTGCAAAATGAGGTAAGGGTACTGGACCCGTTTGCAATAAATCGGCTGCAGAATTCCCACCGGTTAAACTCATGGGATCCAATAAACTTCCTAAAGCAAGACCCCCAATTCCCAATCCCATTTTTTGTAAAAAATGACGACGATTTTTATTTAATAAATGCTGATGTAGAGGATCCATAAACTTAACTTTTTTGTGTGGTTTCATCTAGATTGTAGATCAGCAAGGCCAAATCCACCAAAGGATTTTGATCGGGCTCTGAACTATCCTCTCGAAGGGTATCATAATAATCGTTTAACAATTTTTTTTCTTCGTTACTGGGTTTTCTCAAAGTAATGGTTCTAAAGAGCTTTTGAATTTTTTCTGTATCAGAAGCGGCATCAGATTCCACAGTAATTTTTTCAGCAATGGCTTTTGCTGCATTGTAAAACTGGGGGTCATTTAACAAAACTAGAGATTGAAGCGGGGTACTCGTTTTTTGACGTTCAACGGTACAAAAATCACGCGTGGGTGCATCAAATGTAATCATGTTGGGTGGGGGCACTGTTCTTTTCCAAAAAGTGTAAAGGCTTCTTCTAAAGCGATTTACACCTCCATCGGGTTGGTAGCGAGTCAATCCTTGACCTGAAGTGGTTTCTTCCCAAAGGCCCTCAGGTTGGTGGGGCTTTACACTGGGTCCACCAATAGTAGCATTTAATAAACCGCTTGTAACCAAAGCATTGTCTCGAATCATCTCAGCGGGCAACTTCTGTCTGGGATAATGAGCCAGTAAACTATTTGTAGGGTCTATCTGGTTTACCTCAGGGGAAGTTTTACTGGTTTGTCTGTAGGTGGCAGATAGAACCATCCTTTTGAGGAAAGCTTTGATATTCCATTGATCGTCTTCTCTAAAGGTAACTGCAAGCCAATCGAGTAATTCAGGATGTGAAGGTCGAGCTCCTTGATTTCCGAAATCATCTGGTGTAGCCACAAGACCTCTTCCAAAAAATTGCTGCCAAAAGCGGTTGACAATCACTCGAGAGGTTAACGGATTTTTTTCATCAAAGAACCATTGGGCAAGACCGCGTCTGTTCTTTGGATAGGTCTCGTCAAAAAATAAGATCTGAGATGGTGTTCCAGGGCTCACTTCTTGGTCTGGAGCGTCATACTGACCCCGTGCTAAAGTGTACGTCTTTCTCAAATCTGCCACTTCCTCCATAACCATTAATTCAACAGTAGGAATACTGTCTGGCAAATTCATAAAGGATAATTCTTTTTCGACTATGGCTTTATCAATGGTAATAAATGGAGCGGGTGTTTCTCCGTATTCAATACGTCCTTTTTCATCTACATTATTGAAAAAACCATAAAGACTAAAAAATTCTTTTTGCGAAACTGCATCGTATTTATGGTCGTGACAACGAGCGCATTCAACTGTAATTCCCATAAGTGCTTTAGAAGTAGTAATGGCTCTATCGGCAACATATTCAACACGATATTCCTCATCTATTACACCCCCCTCTTGGGTAATCTTATGGTTTCTGTTGTATCCTGTAGCAACGATTTGTTCCAGTGTAGGCTCATCTAATAAATCTCCCGCCAGTTGCCATGTAATGAAATCATCATAGGGTAAGTTTTTATTGAATGCACTGATTACCCAATCCCTCCAAGGCCACATGACCCGTTCCAAATCATCCTGATATCCATGCGTATCGGCATAACGTGCAACGTCAAGCCAAACCGATGCCATACGTTCCCCAAATTGAGGTTGTGCCATTAAAAAATCTACCATTTTTTCATAGGCCTCTGGGGAATCATCTTGTAAAAACTGATCCATTAATTCAATTGAGGGGGGCAATCCGGTAAGATCAAATGCCAGCCTTCTCAAAATAATTTCTTTTTCAGCTTCAGGTGAAGGCTGCAAGCCTTTAGCTTCAATTTTTGAGGCTACAAAATGATCGATTTGATTTTGAGACCAATCTGTAAAAGTCGTTTTAGGTAAGGGTAACTTTTTTGGAACTATGTACGCCCAATGGTCTTCCCATGCAGCACCTTGTAAAATCCATCGCTCTAAAATCTGCTTTTGTCTTGTCGATAATGTCAGGTTTGAATCAGGAGGGGGCATTTGATTTTTTGGCTCAGTACTATTGATTTGAAAAACTAGGGCACTTTCTTTGGGAGCCCCCCTTTTTATGATGGGTAACTCACTGAGGTTTTTTGCAAAGCCAAAGGCCCCTTGCTCTGTATCTAACCTCAAATTTGCTTGACGTGCTTCTTGATCTGGACCATGGCAGGTGTAACACTTATCAGATAAAATGGGTTTGACATCAAAATTGTAGCTAACGACTTCAGGCAACACATCATTTGCTTGAACTGTTTTTGTCAAAGACACCAACTCGCTAGAGGGTCCCGTGACAAAAAATTTGTAAGACCAAATGAGAGCAATCGGAATCAATAAATAAAGACTTAGTTTAATGTATTTTATCCTTTCGCTATGCTTCATTTTTTTTTAAAATTTTGCGACTTATTAAATAGTTTATTGCATCAGCAATTTAGAAATAAATAATTAAATTAGAGTTGAAAAAAAAAAATTCAGAAAGAACAAATTGGCTTTGGTAAAATTCAGAATGAAAAAAAAGAGTCTAGGTACTCTTGAGACTTATTTTTTAAAGGGTAAAAATACCTTTCAAATAACATATTCAAAATTCCTTTTTTTGGTGTTTTATTTCGGTTTAAACACAATCATACTTTTCAACAGTTGCCAAAGCAATGATTTTGAGAAAATTGAATCTGTTGTATTGCCTAAAATGTATCTTTCAAAATTTACACCCCAACCTCCGATTGTAGATGGTTTAGAAGACATACTTTGGGGAGAAGTGAATTGGTCAGATTCATTTATTGACATTGAAGGAGACAAAGCACCCCCGTATCAAACCCAATTCAAACTCCTGTGGGACAAAAAGCACCTTTACATTTTGGCCAGTCTCAAAGAGCCGCACATTTGGGGAAATCTAAAGCAACGCGATACGATTATTTATTACAACAACGACTTTGAAATTTTTCTCGATCCCGATGGAGATACTCATGACTACATGGAATTGGAGGTGAATGCTCTCAATACAGCATGGGATCTTTTTTTAGAAAAACCGTACAGAAATAAAACTAAAGTTGACAATCATTGGGATATTGAGGGAATTCAAACTGCGGTTTCGATTGAGGGGTCTCTTAACGATCCTACCGATTTGGATCACAGGTGGTTGCTTGAAATAGCACTGCCCTGGACAAGTTTAAAAAAAGGCAATAAAGGAGATGTTATTCCTGTAAATCAATTTTGGAGAATCAACTTTTCAAGAGTTAATTGGGACTTTAGTCTAAAAAATGGACGTTATTACAGAAAGCAAGACTCAGAAGGGAATTATTTGCCTGAATACAATTGGGTTTGGAGCCCTCAGTGGGAGATTAATATGCACTTACCCGAACGCTGGGGTTATGTTTATTTTACTGATAACCAAGAGGAAAATGAAATTGAATATCCGGAAGATGCTCAATTGATCCAATGGATGTATGCCCAGTATCGAGATAAATTAGCTCAAGAGAAAAAAAAGATTCCCTACACGTCGAAACAAACAGCTTCTTACAAAAGTCAAAAAATTTCATTTGATTACAGCATCCTTAATGACACTGTTTACTGGACTACTTTTAATCCAATCAATAAAAAAACTTATCTAATTCGAAAAGATGGAAAATTATTCATTCGCGACTAAAAAATATGCACTTCTTTTAATCTCTTTTTTAACTGCTTTTGTTAGCTGTCAAAAACCAATTGATTCAAAAAAATCAGAAGAAACATTCCGAGTAGGAGCTTGGATGGGAGCAAATAGCAAGACTTCTACTGCCGAATTGGAAAACACATTCTCTAAATTAGAGCAAGCAGGTTTTCATGAAGTTCTTATCAATACCGGTGGAAATTCAGAATTATTAAAAAAAATCACTCCCCTAGCCAAATCTTATGATTTAGATGTGCATGCTTGGATGTTTACCATGAATCGTCCGGGAGATACTTTGTCCTTAAAACATCCCGACTGGTACACTGTGAGCCGTGACGGAAAATCCTGCTATGACACCCGTCCATATGTCAATTATTATCAATGGCTATGCCCTTCTAGAGAAGATGCTGTAAATCATGTGCTCTCCCTGGTTAGACAATTGGCAGAAGTTCCAGAAATTAAAAGTGTTCATTTGGATTACATTCGGTTTGTTGATGTTTTTCTACCCATTGGGTTGCTCCCAAAATACGATCTGATTCAAAACACCGAACTTCCAGAGTATGACTTTTGCTATTGCGAAGTTTGCAGAGCCAAATTCAAAGCACAACACCATCGAGACCCATTGGATTTAGAACATCCTGAATTGGATGTTGAATGGCGACAATTTCGTCTAAATGCTATCCGAAATGTAGTTAATCAAGCTTATGAAATTGCGCATCAAAACAAAAAAGAATTGACTTCAGCTGTATTTCCTTATCCAACTATGGCTGCCAATATGGTTCGTCAAAGATGGGATAAATGGAATGTAGATCGCGTGTATCCAATGCTGTATCATAATTTTTACAAAGAGCCTCTTGAGTGGATCGGTTTTGCAACCCAACAGGGAGTAAATGATTTGAAAGCTAAACAAACGGTTCTGAGTTCAGGGGTTTATGTCCCTGCAATTGAACCCAGTGAAATCCCCAAACTTATCCATATGGTGAAATCCAGTGGTGCCAACGGAATTACCTTTTTCGATGCCAAAGCACTTAGTGATGCACATTTAGAAATCATAAAAGAGGTTCTTTTTTCCCTACCCAAGGAAAAAAAATAAGGGCAGTAATAATTTATGTGTTAATAAACGTTAAAATAAATTTATTTAATTAAATTTACTCTTAGACATTTAAATAACAAACTTAATTATGAAACAATTTAAACACAGAAATCTATTACTGGTTTTGACTTTTTTGATGGGCGGACTGATTTACGCTCAACAAACTATCAGTGGTCTGGTTACTGATGAAACGGGGGTTCCACTTCCTGGTGCAACAGTGATCGTTGATCAAACAAATGATGGTACAACTACTGATTTTGACGGAAACTTCAGTGTTTCGGCTGCTGATGGCCAAACGCTATCCATCAGTTATGTAGGGTACAAAACAATTCGTATTGACATAACCGGAGGTTCAGACACTTACAATATTAGTTTAGAACCTGACCAACTTTTAGACGAAGTGGTTGTAACTGCCTTGGGAATCGAAAGAAATACCAAAGCAATCGGTTACTCAATTACTCAGGTAGAAGGTGGTGAAGTGAATGAAATTAAATCGACCAATGCAATCAACGCACTACAAGGAAAAATTGCAGGGGTTCAAATTTCAGGGAATTCAGCGGGTGCAAAAGGTTCTACACGAGTCATCATTCGAGGTAACAGTTCCCTAAGTGGAAACAACATGCCTTTGTATGTAATCGATGGAATTCCGATTGACAACACAAACTTGGGCTCTGCCGGAGTTTGGGGGGGTGCTGATGCTGGTGACGGTATCTCTGCATTAAACCCTGATGAAGTACAATCGATTTCTGTACTTAAAGGGGGTGCAGCAGCGGCACTTTATGGCTCTCGTGCTTCCAATGGGGTGATCTTAATCACGACCAAATCGGGCGCTGGAGTAGAAGGGATTCAGGTTGAAGTAACGAGTTCCGTTCAATATGACGACATTCGAAACGATCCTTACGATCCACAAACAACTTACGGTCAAGGACGTGACTTTTCAACAAATTCAGATAATGTTGACACTTACGCGAACTGGGGGCCCGCTTTAAACGGTTCTAGTGTAGAACAATGGGATGGTGTTTCAAGACCTTACAGCTACAAAGGAAACAACCTTGAGAAATTTTACAGCACAGGTTCTACCTACATTAATACTGTAGCGGTATCCTCTTCTAGTGAAAGTTCAAATGTACGTTTGTCTTTTTCTAATTTACAAAATGAAGATATTATTCCTAATTCGACACTTGACCGAAACACATTGGGGTTAAACACAACGCAGCGATTTGGGAAATTTACCTCTAACGTTAACATGAAATATATTGTGGATGATGCCGTTGGAGCACCGAGACTCTCTGACTCGCCGGGTAATGCGAATTTTGGGATTCGCCTTTTTGCACCTTCTATTGACGTAAATGACATGTTAGGTGCTGGAGGTTTAGGGACTAACGAAGACGGATCAGAATTTAGAACAAGTGATAATACTTTTTCTCAAAACCCTTGGTTTGCTGCTTATCAGTACTTTGACAATTCAGTAAAAGAAAGAGTCATTGGTTCTGCAGCGATACGCTGGGACATCACTGATTATCTTTACGCAAAAGGTAGGTTTGGAGTTGACCGATATGACTACGACAGAACAAGTGGTACTCCTTTCGGTACAGCTTATCAACCTTTGGGAAGTATGTCAGAATCTAAATTAACTCGACAACAAACAGATCTTGACTTATTTGTAGGTACGGACAATCTTAAAATTATTGATGATTTAACTGTAACTGCTTTTGCTGGGATCAACCAAAACTACATAAACTCAGAAAGTGTTTCTGCTAGTGGATCGAATTTTATTGTTCCCTTTTTGTACAATGTAAAGAATACTCAAAACCAAGGAAATGGTTTTGGATTTAGTGAACGTCAAATTAATTCGGTTTACGGTTCTGCAGAAATCGGATTTAAAGATGCACTTTATTTGAGTGTTACCGCAAGAAATGACTGGTTTTCAACTCTTTCATTAGCCGGTAAAGAATCGCCTAATAACGATCTTTACACCTCGGCTTCTCTTTCTTTAGTATTATCTGACTTGGTAGAGCTTCCAGAACTAATTTCTTTTGCGAAATTAAGAGCGGGTTATTCACAAGTTGCAGGGGGTGCAGGAAATCCTTACCGACTGAATTTAACATACTCTATTGTTGATCAAGGTCACCAAGGAGCTTCCTTAGGAAGAATTTCTAACAATTCCATTCCAAACTCAGAGATTACTCCTTTTGAGAAAAATGAAACAGAGCTTGGTCTTGATTTAAGATTACTTGATAATCGTTTTTCTGTAGATTTCACTTATTATGACAATGAAACAAATGGTGATATTGTCGGAGTAAGTGCTTCGTCTACTTCTGGATACAACAGCGCATTGGCAAACCTTGGGGTCATTTCTAATAGTGGTGTCGAGCTTTTATTAAATGCAAATGTGATTGAGTCTGATGATTTTGATTTAGGACTTACTTTCAATTACTCCAACAATACCTCTGAGATTGTATCTACAAACGATGCAGGAACAAACATTACTTTAGACGAACCTCGTTCTAGAAACTTGAATGTTACTCATATCGTAGGAGAACAATTTGGTGCACTTTACGGTACATCCTATGTTAGAGATGCACAAGGTCGTATTGTTCATGACATTGAAGAGGACGGAACTCCTATTCCACAAGTGGGACCTAGAAAAATATTAGGGTTTGGAGTTTCTCCAGTATCGGTAGGTTTTGGAAGTAATGTACGTTACAAAGACTTTACCCTGAGTTTCTTAATTGAAGGAAAAAATGGAGGTCAAATGTTCTCTGGAACAAATGCTTTAGCTAAATATTTTGGAGCGCACAAAGGAACCATTGACGCTGACGGACGTGAAAACGGATTTACCGTTTCAGGTGTAGATGCCAACGGAGGTACTTTTACAACTGCAATTGCTCCTGATAGAATTGAAGATTATTGGAGAAGAACATATCAAATTGCAGAAGAGTCTATTTATGACTCTGACTATCTAAGACTTCGACAAGTAAGTTTAGGATATCGAGTGCCTAGTGAATTTTTAGATAACACTTTTATTTCTAGTGCAAGAGTTTCTTTAATTGGAAGAAACTTATTTCTAATTTCGAACAGTGTTGAAAATGTAGATCCAGAATCAGGATACAACGTTTCTAACTCGCAAGGGTTGGAATGGTTTGGAATGCCTGTGCCAAGAAGCCTAGGACTTAATGTAAACCTTAAATTTTAATTTAAAATGAAAAATATATATTTAATAGTATTTGTATTTAGTATCATTTTCACCAGCTGTGAATTTGATGAAGGTTTTGAGGAAATGAATGTTGACCCAACAAAAGCGGCAGCAATTGATGTGAATAATAAATTTGCTTCTGTATTCCTTAGAACTTCAGGCGGTCGTTATGAAAATTGGAGAACAAGTCTGATTTATTCTTCACAGATTATTCAACATATGTCCTCTACCGCGACCTACTGGACAGGTAATTTTTACACACTAAACCAAGGTTATTCAACTTCCTTGTTCGATAGAGCCTATCCAGAACAAGTAAAGGAAATTGAAGATATCATTTATCAACTAACTGAGGAGGGTGTAACTGGAACTCAAATGGGAGTAGCCAAGATATGGAGATCATTCATTTATCACAGATTGACAGACCTCTACGGTGATATTCCTTATTCTGAAGCTGGAAAAGGTTATATTGAAGGGGTTCTTAAACCTGCCTATGATGCACAACAAGATATCTATCTAAGCATGTTAGCCGATATTGAAAGTGGTATCGGTATGTTAGGTGCAGATACCATGGGTGGTTCAGATCTGATCTTCCAAGGTAGTGTTGACAAATGGAAAAAGTTTGGTAATTCGTTAATGCTTCGTTTGGCAATGCGTTTGACTAAAGCAGATGCTGCAACAGCTCAGGCTTGGGCTCAAAAAGCAATCAGCGGAGGTACAATGACTTCAAACGATGACATTGCTTACATTCAACACACATTAGGTCCAGCAGGAATTAACAAAAATGGACATGGTGAGGTATTTACAGCGGATGGAAACATGAGAATGTCCAAACTATTCATTGAATTTTTACAAGGAGGGAACGATCCTAGACTTCCAATTTTAGCCGCTCGAAGAAGCGATGGAAGTACTGATCCTGCAAACCTTCAAGGTATGCCTAACGGTCTGACTTCAGGAGCACTTGAAGCTAAATACGGAACAAAAAGCGATGTGTATGCTGAGCCAAACCGTGCTGTATTGGGAGGTGAAGATACTGCTATGGTTTTCCAAACGTATGCTGAAGTAGAGCTTTTGAAAGCAGAAGCTGCAACCCGAGGATGGAGTTCAGGCGATGCCGAAACGCATTACAATAATGGGGTAAAAGCCGCAATGCAAATGTTGAGTATGTTGTATCCTAATGCAGCAGCTATCAGTGATGCTGAAGCAGAGGCCTATTTAGCAGCCAATCCTTATGATGCTTCTAAAGCAATGGAAATGATTCATACTCAGTACTGGGCAGCAACATTCTTAAACGAATATGAAGCTTTTGCCAACTGGAGAAGAACAGGCTTCCCTACACTTCAACCTTTTGGAGGAGAAGACGTCTATCCTGGAAATGAAACCAATGGTGAAATTCCAAGAAGAATGATCTGGCCAAACAGTGAAGCAAGTACAAACCCTGAAAATTATGAAGCTGCTGTGAGCAGACAGGGACCCAACACTTTAACCACTAGAGTTTGGTGGGACAAACCATGATGGGTAAGTACAGCTTATTAATAATTTATTTTTAAATTTGAAAAGGTGGTTTAATTACCACCTTTTTTTATTATGTGGTATTCAAAAAAATTTATTTTAATTACCGTTTCGTTATGCCTTCTAGGCTACGGACAAAAATTTGAACTTCTTATCCCTAATCATACTGGAATTAATTTTTCCAATGATTTGGTAGAAACTCCAAAAGAAAATATCATTACCTATGAATACTTTTACAACGGAGGAGGTGTTGCCGCTGGCGATTTGAATAATGATGGGTTAACAGATCTAATTTTTACATCCAATCAGGATCAAACCCGAATCTATCTTAACAAGGGGGAACTTAAGTTTGAAGACATTACCAATAAAACAAAAATTAACAATCAAAATGGTTGGAAAACAGGGATTGCACTTGCCGATGTAAACAATGACGGTTGGCTGGATATCTACATTTCCCAATCTGGAAATTACTCTCAAAAAAACAGGAGGAACAAACTTTACATCAACCAAAAAGACTTAAGCTTTACTGAGGAATCTAAAAAATACGGTGTAGATGACTATGGTTACACAACACAATCTGCCTTTTTTGATTACGACAAAGATGGAGATTTAGATCTATTTGTACTGAATCATAATGCCAAGCTTTTTAGAAATTTTGATGCCGCTTTTGCCAAAACACAACAAGACGAAGATGCAGGTGATCGCCTTTATGAAAACAAAGGAGGTAAATTTATCGATGTCACTTCAAAAGCAGGAATTCTCTCTAATCCCATCGGATATGGTCTTGGGGTAGTTGTAACGGACACCAACAACGATGGCTGGCCTGATTTTTATGTTTCCAATGATTACGTTGAAGAGGACTACCTCTACATCAACAATAAAGACGGTACATTTAGTAATCAATTAAAAGAACAAATGTCTTGTATTTCAAACTTTTCTATGGGAGTAGATGCTGGAGATGTAAATAACGACGGCTTGATTGATTTGCTCACCTTAGACATGCTTCCACAGGACAACAAGCGTCAAAAACTTCTTTATGCACCCGATAATTTTGAGCTTTACAACAATATGGTTGAAAATGGATTTCATCATCAATCCATGCGCAACATGCTCCAGTTGAATAACGGTAACGGGACGTTTAGTGATGTTGGACAGCTAGCAGGTATCTCAAGTACTGATTGGAGTTGGGCTCCTCTTTTAGCAGACTTTAATAACGACGGATTGGTCGATTTGTACATTACTAACGGCTATGGCAGAGACATGATCAACCGAGATGTGATGAAGTTTTACATCGATGAACGAGTAAAGTACATCGAAGGAAATTCAGATAAAAAAATGTTTGAAGTACTTCAGGGAATAGAATCAACCCCTCTTCAAAATTATTTCTACCTCAACAAAGGGGCTTTAACTTTTGAAGACTCTACAACGGCTTCAGGCTTAGCAGGTACCGATTTTTCGCACGGTGCAATTTACACCGATTTGGATAATGATGGAGATTTAGAAATCGTCGTGAACTGCATGAACGAACCCGCAAAAGTTTTTAAAAACTTGACCCGCGAACAAGCTCAACATACAAATTATTTAAGCCTGAAAATAAGCCAAAAAGACAAAAATATTTTTGCTCTAGGTGCTAAAATAACGGTCTTTACTTCAGAAGGTAAAAAACTTGTAAGAGAATTAAGTCCCACTCGCGGTTTTCAATCTTCTTTAATTGAACCTGTACATTTTGGATTAGGAACTCAAACGGTAGATTCCATTCAAATTCAATGGAATGATTTAAGCGTTCAAACCATAAAAGAAGAAATTCCCCTCAATCAAAGAGTTACCCTAATAAAAGAATCAGTGGCCCAGCCGCAGCAACAAACTGAAAAGCCCATTTTTACCGTTCGCGTTGATACAATTCAGCACTCACATAATGAATTATTAGTCAATGATTTTAAAGTACAGCCCCTAATCCCTTACATGATTTCGTACCACGGGCCAAAAATCAAAAAAATAGACCTTAACAAAGATGGATTAGATGATCTTTTTGTAAGCAGTCCAGAAGGTCAAGCACCTGCAATTTTACTTCAAACAATTGACGGAAAGTTTTTTAAAGCCCGACAACCTTATCTCGAACAATCCGATTTCTATGAGGACACCAACGCTACTTTTTTTGATGCCGATGCCGATGGTGACCTAGATCTTTACATCGTTTCTGGTGGCTACGGATCAACGGATGCCGGGATCTCGTTAGAAGATCGACTGTACATCAATACGCGCGGTGTATTTTTGCCTTCTAAAAACCTACCGAAAGATACGCTTGTAGGATCTGTTGCTGTGCCTTGGGACTATGATTTGGATGGAGATTTAGACCTGTTTGTGGGAACTCGTGTGAAGCAGTCTGAATTTCCAAAAGCAGCACCCTCTTTAATTTTAACCAATGATGGAAAAGGTAATTTTACACAAGCTCCTTTTTCTAAATCCTTGGAACGAGTAACTGATGCCGTGGCTCAGGACTTTAACGGAGACCAGATCAATGAATTGCTTGTGGTTGGAGATTGGGATACACCAAAAGTATTTACTTATGAAAACGAATCGTTTCTTGATGTAACGGATCAATATTTTTCAGAAAATCTTGCTGGATGGTGGAATGTTATTAAAACGAATGATCTGGATGGCGATGGTGATTTAGATATTGTCCTAGGAAATTGGGGAACCAATAATCAATTTAAGCCCACAATAGAACAACCCATGGAACTCTTCTACGATGATTTTGATAACAACGGCTACCTCGACCCTATTTGGTGCTACTACATCAATGACATTTCCTATCCCTTTGCATTAAAAGATGAACTGACAGACCAAATTGTATCTCTGAGAAAACGATTTGTAACCTATGATTCCTACGCTGAGGTAACCATCCATGACATTCTATCAGAAGATCAAATCAATCAAGCACCCAAATGCATCACCAATTTTATGGAAAGCTGTTGGTTTGAAAATAAAAATGGAAAATTTGTACGTCATTCACTTCCTGTTGAAGCAAATATTTCGTCAGTTAACGCCATTGCAGTAAATGATTTTGATCAGGATGGCAACCAAGATCTTTTTTTGGCTGGAAATGTTCCTTTCAATCGAGTTCGAATCGGGCGTCGTGAAACCTCTTATGGGGTTTATCTTCGAGGAGATGGTGCCGGAAATTTCACCTACCTCCCCAATTGGAAAACCAATCTCAGTATTGAAGGCTCTGTGAGGGCATTAGAAACAGTTCAAACCAAAGAGGGTGAAAAGTTAGTCGTTGGGATTAATGATGCTAAGCCCTTACTTATTAGTATTCAAAATGATTAAAACGGTTAAACTTACTTGGCTCACTTTAATACTGATCGCTTTGTTGGGCACACCAAGAATCTCAGCACAAATGGCCGCTACCAAAGCTTATGTTGAAGACGTTAAAGAAATTACCGACATCATGGTTTATGATGTCACTTCTCCTGTTGCCGCAGCACGTTACTATGCCTACATTACGTTAACTTCTTATGAAATCATGGCGCAAGAGGAGAAACAAAACTATTCAAGCTTTTCAAACTTTTTTAACAGACCGTTAAAAGCCCCAACGGATTCAGAAACGCAGTTAAAGAATAAAGTTGATGCTTATCGTTATGCCCTACTTTTTACCGGGCTTAAATTACTTCCCTCTGGCAACAAACTTTTGGCCAGAATCCAGAAGGTAAAACAAAATCTTAGCGAAAAAGAGTTAGACTACATAGAAGGAATTGCCCAATCAATTGTTGCATATGCCAATCAAGACGGATTTCTTCAACTCAACAATCTAAAGCGTTACACACCCAAAAGAGGTGAAGCTTATTGGCAACCAACCAAACCTGCCTACATGGCTCCAGTAGAACCAAATTGGAATACCATAAGCCCGTTTTTTTTAAAATCTGCGAATCAATTTTTAACCAAGCCTCCTATTAAATTTGATTTGAATCCAAACTCAGAATTTTACAAACTTTTAAGTGAAGTAAAAGAAATCACCGATCGAAATGATAAGGAATTTAATGAAATCGCTGCCTTTTGGGATTGCAATCCTTATGCGATCTCTCAAATTGGACATCTAGAATTTGGACTCAAAAAAATTTCTCCAGGGGGCCACTGGATTGGCATTGCAGGGATTGCCTCCATAAAAGCTAAATTAGGAATAGAAAAAACCATTTTTACTCACACCCTACTCTCCCTGACCTTACACGATGCTTTTATTGCTTGTTGGGATGAAAAATACCGTTCGGATAGGGTACGTCCAGAAACGGTCATCAATAGGCACATGGATAAATTTTGGAACCCCCTACTTCAAACGCCTCCTTTCCCTGAATATGTTTCGGGTCATAGTGTAGTCTCTACCGCTTCGGCTAAAATTTTGTCACAAATTTTCGGTTCTAAATTTCGCTTTAGAGATACCACCGAAAAAGAATTTGGTTTAAAAACAAGAACCTATCAATCTTTTGAGCAGGCTGCAGAAGAAGCTTGTATTTCTAGGCTTTATGGAGGCATTCATTACATGGATGCCATAGACGAAGGAATCTGGCAAGGAGAACAAGTAGCTGATTTTATTTTAGATAAAACTAAAGCGCATTTTCCTTTTTGAAAAAGTCTTTGCAATTAAGTTATTCAAAACGGGTACACCAATCTCTTGAACTACCCGTCTGGAAATCATCATCAAGATTTATTTTGTAACGAAAATCAGTAGTCCCGCTATTGAACTCCAATTCGGCCACCACAACAAATTCTCTAGTACACTCTTCTTGACAAAAGCAAAAAGTAAGCCCGTCTTGACTTGTACCTGACAATACATAAGCTATTTGGCTTCCACCCCCAGTATTCTCATTCGTGAGTGTGATGTATTGTATCGGTTCAAAAACAGTGGGATTGGCGGTGTAATTTTCTTCTTCGGTAGCACAAGCCATTACCAACAAACAAAATAGTAGTAAATATTTCAATTTTTTCTTACTAAGCTAAGAGATGTTTTGGAATTAGCCTAATGGCTGTTAGAAAAATCAAATTTTGCCTCACATTAGTTTCCGGGAAAAAGTTATATTTATTTTTTGTTTAAATCCAAAAAAACAAGTCAAACAAGACCAATACACTGTTGTTTTATGCAGATTAAAATTTACCCTGGCTTTGCTTTTTTACTACTCCTTCCCTCTTTCGTTTGCTCCTTTTTAAGCTGTAGTGACTCTGATATTTATGAAACAGAAGTTCTTGTTTTAGGAGGAGGAACAGCAGGAACCGCAGCAGCGATAAGTAGCGCTCGTATGGGAATCAAGACCTTACTGGTGAGTGAGGAAGTGTGGTTGGGTGGAATGCTTAGCTCGGCAGGAGTCAGTGCAGTTGACGGAAACACCAAACTCCCTTCAGGAATTTGGGGTGAATTTAGAGATAGCCTGATTGCTCATTACGGAAGCCCTGAAGCACTAAAAACAGGATGGGTAAGCAATCATCTGTTTGAACCTTCCGTTGGAGCTTCAATCTTTTTAAATATGGCAAAAAAAGAACCTCAACTAAAATTTTGGACGCTTTCACGCTGGAAAAATATTTCAAAGCATCCTGATGGGTGGATTGTTAACATCCACAAAAACAATAAAACCATTAAGGTAATTGCTAAAGAAATAGTTGATGCTACTGAGTTAGGTGATGTAGCAAAAGCAGTCGGCATCCCTTATCATATTGGAATGGATAGTAAATCACGCTTTGGAGAAGATATTGGTTCTGAACTTAAAAATGACATTGTTCAAGACCTTACCTATGTAATGATTCTTGAAGAATTTGAAGAAGCACCTGTACCAGTAAAGCCGAATGACTACGATCCTTCTCTTTTTTATTGTGCTACCGAAAACAAAAAATGTGACAAAGCAGATCAGATGAAACGTGTGTTGTGGCCCAAGGAAAAAATGATACAGTATGGCAAATTACCCAATAAAAAATACATGATTAATTGGCCCATAAACGGGAATGATTTTTATGCTAATGTATTGGAAATGAATTCTGAAGAAAGAAAAAAGGCCTACGAAAAAGCAAAGTTAAAATCAAAACAATTTCTTTACTATTTACAAACGGAGCTAGGCTTTTCAAATCTAGGAATAGCAAAAAATGAATTTCCAACTACTGATGGATTCCCACTCATCCCCTACCACAGAGAATCCAGAAGAATACAAGGCCTTACAACCCTTACCATTCAACATCTTTCAAAACCTTACGAGCAAAGTGAAGCTTTGTACAAAACTGGAATCGCTGTTGGTGATTATCCAGTAGACCATCATCATGATGCGCATCCCAATGCGGAAGATCTTCCTGAGTTGTATTTTTACCCCATCCCATCATTTAGTGTTCCGATAGGTTGTATGATTCCAAAAGATCTAGATCATTTTACGGTTACCGAAAAATCAATATCCGTATCCAATATTGTCAATGGAACAACACGACTTCAACCCGTAGTACTTCAATTGGGTCAAGCTGCTGGAATTACAGCAGCACTTGCCGCTAGAGACAATAGCACACCCCAAAAAGTATCAATAAGAGCAGTGCAAACAGAACTTTTAAACCAAGGCGGCTACATCCTCCCCTATCGAGATGTTCCCAAAACAGATCCCAATTTTAAAGCTTATCAAAAAATTGGAGCCACGGGAATTTTAAGAGGGGAAGGTAAAAATGTAGGTTGGGAAAATCAAAGCTGGTTTTATCCTGAAAAAGAATTAAGCCCTGAAGAGCTTTACCTAGATGATTGGAAACACCTATTCCCTAATGAATTTCCTAACGCTCCAACAGTGAAAAATATTTTAGAATGGTTTCAAAAGTCCGATCCTCAAAACAAGCTAAAGTCCTTTTCTGACTTAGCATCGCTTCAAAAACATTTTGGGTTTTCACAATTCCATCCAGATAGCCCTATCACAAGAGGTCAGTTTTCAGTTATTTTAAACGCCTTTTGGGATCCTTTTTCGAGAAATGTAGATCATCATGGACATTGGATAGACTAAGCATAAGCTTAGCTTCTAAAAGTAAATTCTATTAATTACAATCCAACGAGTAATAAGCACCTCCATTCACTACCCAAGTAGAACTGATTTCATAAGTGTTTGGAAAACCATCCTTATCAATCCATGCCCAATTGTTGTAACACGATTCCTCTTCTAGCTCTGAGTATTCTGGAATTCCTAGTGTTTCACAATTTGGTGGTATGGCACTCAATTGGGCTTCAGAAACCGTTACGCATTGAAATGGATTCCCTCGAGCTCTAAACCAAAACAAATTCTCAATCGAGGAAACGTCCAAACTATTCAGATTATTAAATGAGACATCGAGAAATTCAATTTTTGTATTTTTTGAAAAGTCCACATCAGTCAAATTATTATTCCCCAAAGAAACTCGATCCAGATTTGTAGAGCCAGAAAGATCTACCTCGTTCAGGGCGTTATTACTTATTTCCAACACCTTTAGAGACGATGGATTTGCAGGTAATGATAACAAATTCCCACTTGTGGTAAAAATTTGAAATGCCACTAAATACTCAAGCTTGGATAGATTGGTAAGATCAAGTTCCTCTAAATCACTATCCCAAATTCTTAAATTTACCAAATTGGTCAGGTTCGATACATCCAACTCCTTGAGTTTATTGTTATGAACCGTTAGAGATGTAAGTTCCGGAGAGTTTAAAATTTCGATTACTTCTAAAGTATTGGTTCCATAAATCCAAACATCTTTCAATGAAGGATTATTTCTTAAATACAATGCTTGAATCGGATTGTCTGGAAAATCAACGAAAAACAATTGGGTATTGTAAGACATGTCAAGTACCCCTTCAATCTGATTACTCTGCGCAGTAATTCCCTGTAAGTTTACAAAATCTTCAATCCCTACAAGAGAACGAATTCCCCTTTTATTAAGATCTAAATATTCAATCTCCGCAAGGGTTGCGCTCGAAACAAAATTATCTAAAACGTTGTCATAGCCCTGTTCGATTAAATACTTTTCGAATTCAACATCAGCAATGTAGGTTTTACTCTCTTCATACTCCTCATCCTTTTCTCCTTCCAAACTGCTTGTACAAGAATTTTTTAAGTTGATATCAAAACTTATGGTATTTGCTTCTATTTTAATATTCGTGAGTTCCCCAATATTACTTTCAGTATCAGAAGAAAGGGTGATGAAATCCGAACTAACGACGGAATAAGTTCCTATCAAAACAGTATTGTCCGAAATGTAAATTTTAAATGAAGAATCGCTATTTAAAATCAGGTCAGTGACATCGCAAGCATCTTTTTTAAAAGAGGAGACTCTTCCTTTTTTAATTTTCCACTTTCCTACACCTAGAAAAATTTCTTCCTCAACGGCTTGTTCATTTTTTGAACAACTCGTCACTAAAAAACTACTCAATAGTAAAAAACAAATAAAATAAAATAGTCTCATTTAAGTCTAAACTACAAATAAAAAAATTCTGTCATTCAACAAAAATGAATTCTTTTTCATGATTAAGCTAATTGGATTTAATTTTTAGTTAATATTTTAACCTCAAAAGGTACTGCTTGATAAAGCTAAACAACTAAAAAAAACCCTCCAGAAAGGAGGGTTTTGTACTCGGAGCGGGACTTGAACCCGCACGACCGCAATGGTCATTGGATTTTAAGTCCAACGTGTCTACCAATTCCACCATCCGAGCAAACGACAGAGCGAAAGACGGGATTTGAACCCGCGACCCTCACCTTGGCAAGGTGATGCTCTACCCCTGAGCTACTTTCGCATAGTGGTTTGCAAAGGTAAAATAAAATTTAATTTTTTTGTTAAATCGCTTCAGCTTTTAACACAAAAAATAATTCCATAATTTAGAGTCAAACTAAAATTTAAATCCTCGGCAATGCGTTATGTTTCAATTTGTATTTTTTTAATCCTTCTATCCACACTTTCCTGTGAATCTACTCCAGAAAAATCTTCTGATTCCAAGACCAATTTTATCATCATTTTCGCAGACGATTTGGGCTATGGAGATTTGAGTTCGTTCGGGCATCCCACCATCAAAACCCCCAATCTGGACCGCATGGTAGCGGAAGGACAAAAATGGACAAACTTTTACGCTGGAGCCAGCGTGTGCACTCCTAGTAGGGCTGCACTTCTTACAGGACGTTTGCCCATTCGCAGTGGAATGAGCAGTAACAAACAGCGTGTCCTTTTTCCCGATTCTCACCACGGGTTACCCAGTCAAGAAATTACCTTGGCTGAGCAGCTTAAAATTGCGAATTACACTACTGCTTGCATCGGTAAATGGCATTTGGGACATAAAGAAGCTTATTTACCCCTTCAACACGGTTTCGATTACTATTTTGGGATTCCTTACTCAAACGATATGGACATCCCCGATGTAATTCTTAAAGAAAAAGGAGGCTATTGGAAAGTGGTGTCCGATCCTAAAAACAACCTCATTGAAAATTTTCAAGTGCCTTTAATTCAAAATAATACCGAAATTGAACGCCCGGCAAATCAAAATAACATTACCCAGAGATATTCCGATGAAACGGTCAAGTTTATCAAATCGAATAAAGACAAGCCTTTCTTTATTTACTTGGCTCACAACCTTCCCCACATTCCTTTGTTTGCCTCAGAAGAAGCTTTAGGAAAAAGTTCAAGAGGAATTTACGGGGATGTTGTTGAAGAAATAGATCACGGAATTGGAAAAATCATTCAAGCTTTAAAAGAGGAGGGGCTTGACAAAAACACTTTAGTTGTATTTACCTCAGATAACGGACCTTGGACCGCTTTCAACGACCAAGGAGGCAGTGCAGGACTTCTCCGTGCTGGAAAGGGAACTACTTGGGAAGGGGGAATGAGAGAGCCTACCGTATTTTGGGCACCTGGAAAAATCGCACCAGGTATCGTAGATCAGCTAGGTTCAACCCTAGATTTGTTTCATACTTTTAGTACTCTGGCTGGGGTTCCCTTGCCGGATGACCGTATTTTAGACAGTTATGATTTAAGCCCTTTGCTGTTTGAAAACCAAAATGCAAAACGCAATCAATTCTTTTATTACCGAGGAACAGATCTTTATGCGGTTCGTCTGGGTGACTTCAAGGCACATTACATCACCCAAGGAGAATACGGCCTCTACGGTGGAAAAGAAATCCACAACCCTCCGCTACTGTACAACTTGAATCACGATCCTTCGGAAGAATACAACATTGCCGACCAACATCCTGAGGTGCTTGAAGCCATGAATGAATTGGTCGCGGCACATCAAGAAAAAATGGTAATGGGTGAGGATCAATTAAAAGACCGAGGAGGGGAATAAATCAACTCTTTTTTTGACTCAACCGCCGTTTGATTTGATTGAGTTGCATTAATGCCTCTACAGGGGTTAGGGTATCAATATCCAAGGCTGTAATTTCATCACGCAAAGCTTCCAAAATGGGATCATCTAAAGTGAAAAAACTCAATTGCATCTCTTCTTTTTTATCCCTACTGGTTTTTGGCGCTGTGTCCTGAGTTCCATGAGAAGATTCCAAGGTTTTTAATTTTTGTTGGGCCGTTTGAAGAACGTGCTGTGGCATTCCAGCCATTTTAGCAACATGGATTCCAAAACTGTGTGCACTGCCTCCAGGTACTAGTTTTCGCAAAAACAATACATCGTCTTTTGATTCTTTAATAGCAACATTGAAATTCCGGATTCTAGAAAAATGCGAGGTCATGTCGTTCAACTCGTGATAATGGGTGGCAAATAAAACTTTAGGACGGAACGGGTGTTCGTGAAGGTACTCTGCAATAGCCCAAGCAATAGAAATACCATCGTAAGTACTGGTTCCTCTTCCTATTTCATCCAAAAGAACCAAACTGCGTTCTGAGATATTATTTAAAATGGAGGCTGTTTCATTCATTTCTACCATAAAGGTTGAGGCTCCCATGGAAATGTTATCACTGGCTCCCACACGAGTAAAGATTTTGTCAACCACTCCTAATTTTGCTTTGGTTGCAGGAATAAAACTCCCAATTTGTGCCATCAAGGCTATCAAGGCAGTTTGTCTTAATAGCGCTGATTTTCCTGACATATTGGGTCCTGTTATCATCAAAATTTGCTGGGTTTCTTGATCTATGGAAAGGTCGTTCGCAATGTAAGGGGTACCCGGATCTAATTGTTGTTCGATCACAGGATGTCGTGCCCCTTGAATATGGAGGGTTGTATCGTTTGTCCATTCGGGACAACAATAGTCGTGTTTTTTGGCTGAACGGGCAAAAGAACTCAAAACATCCCATTGGGCAATAGCTTCAGCATTGCACTTTAGAGATTCCAAATCAACTTGAAGTTTGTGAATCAAATCCAAATAGAGGATCTGCTCTAAGCTTTGGATACGCTCTGCGGCTTGTAAAATTTCTGATTCAAATATTTTTAACTCTTCAGTAATGTAGCGTTCTGCATTGACCAAAGTTTGTTTACGTGTCCACTCTTCAGGTACTTTGTCTTTGTGCGTATTGCGCACTTCGATGTAATAACCGAAAACGTTGTTAAAGGCAATTTTTAAAGAAGGAATTTGGGTGCGTTCCGTTTCGCGAGCCAACATAGCATCCAAGTGTGACTGAGAAGTATCACGCAAGCTTCTTAGGGCGTCCAGATCTTTTGAAAATCCATCCGCAATTACGTTTCCTTTGGATACTAATACGGGTGCTTCAGGATCTAAAGTTCTTTCAATTAGATCTTTAATTCCGTTTGTATCGGGCAGACTTTGAAGCTGCTGTTGTAGGGTTTTATGGGCTTTCTCTTTGAGATGTTTTTTTAAATGAGCAATGGCTTCTAGTGAACTCTTCAGCTGATTTAGCGCTCTTGGACTAATTTTTTCAGTTGCAATTTTGGCAACAATTCGCTCCATATCTACAATCTGTGACAAGGACACTTGCGTCATTTCCAAAAGTGCTTCTTGGGAAACAAAATCCTGTACGATCTGATGTCGGAGTTCAATTTGAACCCGATCTTTTAAAGGAAATGCCAACCATTGTCTTAGCATTCGTGCTCCCATAGCAGTTTGGGTTTGATCAATAATGTCGATCAGCGGAACACCCTCTGGGTAAGTCGATTGAAACAATTCTAAATTGCGCTGGGTAAAACGATCCAACCAAACATAGCGTTCTTGTCCAACAGGTCTGATTTGACTGATGTGTTGAAGCTTGTCGTGATGAGCATCCGTTAGGTAATGCAAAATTGCTCCTGCAGCGGAAACCCCAACAGAATAGTCTTGAATTCCAAAACCTGAAAGTGAATTCGTTTGAAAATGACTGATCAGTTTTTCCCTGGCAGTGCTTTCTTCATAGGCCCAATCGTCCATAAAAAAACAATGAAAAGCGTTTCCAAACTGCTCTTTAAAAAGTTTCTTTTTAGGCTTAGGAACAAGGACTTCACTGGGGCTAAAGCTTTGTAACAACTGTTCGATCTGTTCTCCGTTCCCCTCAGCTACCCAATAGTCTCCAGTAGAGATATCAAGAAAGGAAACGCCCCATACTTTATTAAAAAAAACAGCTGCTAGATAATTGTGTTTTTTTTGTTCCAACACATCATCATGGAGAGATACACCGGGAGTAATGAGCTCTGTCACTCCTCTTTTGACAATCTTTTTTGTCATTTTAGGATCTTCCAACTGGTCACAAATGGCAACCCGACACCCCGCTTTAACCAATTTAGGCAAATAGGTATTGAGTGAATGATGGGGAAATCCAGCCAATGCTGTTTCGCTCGTACTTCCAGCACCTCGTTTGGTCAAGATAATTCCCAAAATTCCCGATGCCTTAACAGCATCTGAGCCAAAAGTTTCGTAAAAATCTCCAACACGAAATAACAATAGAGCATCAGGATATTTCGCCTTGATGCGATTGTATTGTTTCATTAATGGAGTCTCTTTTACTGCTTTTGCCAAAACGTGATCGGTTTCTACGAATGTATTTAAAATTTACCGCCTGATAAAAAACAAAGATGCGAATAGCTACGGAAAAAATAAGAGTATGTACTTTTGTTTTTTCTAACAACTTATGCGCAAAATAAAAAACGAGGAACTGAATCGAAAAACAGTGGCTGAATTTAAAGCTGCGCCAAAAACTCCTCTTACATTAATTCTGGATAACATTCGCAGTTTAAATAATGTGGGATCTGTGTTTCGATCCGCAGACGCATTTTTGATAGAAAAAATTTACCTCTGTGGAATCACCGCTACCCCTCCACATAAAGACATACACAAAACCGCATTGGGTGCCACCGATAATGTGGCTTGGGAGTATTCGCCTACTGCGCTAGAAGTAGTTCTGCAACTTAAGAAAAAAGGCGTTTCTGTTTGGGCCATAGAACAAACTGAAAAGGCCCTTCCCTTGAATCAATTTCAACCGCAAAAACAAAAATCACATGCTTTCGTTCTGGGCAATGAAGTACGAGGGGTGTCGCAAGAAGTTGTCAATGCATGTGGACAAGCACTCGAAATTCCGCAATTTGGAACCAAGCACTCTCTAAATATTAGTGTTGCTACTGGCGTCATACTTTGGGACTTTTTTACAAAAATGAAGCCTGAAATACAGCTCTTAAAATAGATTGAAAATCCGTCTCATTTGATTCAAAATCTAGATTTTTAGTAGCAATAGAAACAACAGGGTAGGGTAAGTCTAAAGCAATGAGCTTTTGATACCCTGATTCAATATTTTCCAAATAGGCTGTTTTAATATGCTTTTCGTAGGGCCTTCCTCGTTTTTTAATTTGTGCCTGAAGCGATTCAATATCCGTGTGCAAATAGACCATTAAATCTGGTTTCTTAAGAATAGATTTCGATTTTTTAAACCGCTTTTCATAAATCAAAAAATCGGATTTGCTTAAATTCTGTGAGGCAAACAACAAAGACTTTTGGATATTGTAATCAGAAACTGCCCTCAAATTATTTTGATTCCAAAAGTGCTGTAACTGCTGTACACGATCTTCTAAAAAAAACGATTCTACGTCCAAAGCATAAGCTGTTGGATTCGAATAAAATTTTTCTAAATATGGATTTTTTGCAAATGTCTCCTGAATGTAAGGCACGTTGTAAGTAGAGGCAATTTTTTGAGCAAGGGTGGTTTTTCCTACTCCAATATTTCCCTCGACAACCAAATAAGGAAAAAGATCGAAAATGGGAGGAGTCCACTTCTTAAAGGGAATTTTTTTAAAGTGATCTTGATCTGAACTTTGTGCTAAAAGCTGACTAACGGATTGATCCAGCACAGGATGTCGCCAGTCAGGAGCGATCTCAACTAAAGGAGCCAATACAAAGTTTCTTAAGTGAAGACTCGGATGTGGAAGCACCAAATGATCTGAACTTAAAACAAGATTGTCGTAAAAAAGAAGATCTAAATCTATTGGTCTGGCTTCATAGCCTTTTGTACTTTCTCGAGTTCGACCTAATTTTACTTCGATTTGTAAAAGAGTTTTGAGTAAAGTGTCTGGCTTTAGATGGGTTTCAATTTGTACACATGCATTGTAAAAAGGGGTACTTTCAAAACCCCAGGCTGGTGTTTCGTAGATTGAAGACAAGGCTAAAATCTTTATGGACTGAGCTTCAACTAGAGCCAGCGCTTTTTGAAGTAACTCCAATCGGTTCCCCAAATTACTCCCCAATGAAATGATTGCCCGATGCTTATTCACGTTTGTAAAGCTATTAGGGCAAAGCTACAAAACCCTATATTTGTAGCATTAAAACATTACAAATGAATTTTTTGAAAAATTTCCTGGCCTCCATTTTAGGCACGCTCACAGCGATTGGACTTTTTTTTGCCCTGATCCTCATGATTATCTCTGCTACTGCAAGTGTTCTTGTTTCTCCTACAGGAGTAAAAGCTGTTCAGTCAAAAAGCGTCCTTGATTTAAATCTTAATGTTCCCATCACAGACCGCAACCCTTCATTTGACGAACTTGAAATTATTTTGAAATTAAACGAAGAAGTGTTGGGTCTTCCCGAGGTCTTAAATGCCATCAATAAAGCTGCTCAAAATCCCAACATCGAAGGAATCAAATTACGTTCCGATTACATCACTGCGGGGTGGGCACAAACACGGAGCATTCGAAATGCGCTTCAAAACTTTAAAAAACAAGGTAAATTTATTTATTCCTATGCCGATATTTTAACTCAAAAAGGATATTATTTAGCTTCGGTAGCCGATTCTATTGTCCTTAACCCCGTGGGTGTTTTTGAATTAAAAGGCTTGGCATCTGAAGTTCTGTATTACAAGGATTTTCAAGATGAATACGGAGTTAAAATGGAAGTGGTTCGTCTCGGTAAATACAAAAGTGCCGTAGAACCCTATTTGGATAATGAAATGAGTGCTGCAAATAGGTTTCAAATCCAATCCTTGTTATTCGACCTTTGGGAGACCCTTAAAAATGAAATTGCGGTTGATCGAGATTTAAGCCCAGAAGTAATAGATACTTTAATTAAAGAACAAAAAACGGCTACTCCTGAAAATGCCTTAGCAGAAAAATTAGTTGATGCACTAGGCTATGAATCCGATCTAAAGAACTTGATCGACTCAAGGCTGGAGCTGGATGAGGAAGAAGAGTTGAACTTGGCATCCGTTGCCATGGTTAACCAATCAATTCCCGATTACAATAAAGAACTAAAAGATCGAATCGCCGTTGTATTTGCCAAGGGTCCTATCCTCTACGGAGAGGGGACTCAAAGTATCATTGCTCAAGGAGTATTTGTAGAGACATTGGAAGAGCTGGCTGAAGACGATTGGGTCAAAGCTGTCGTTCTTCGGATAGATTCTCCAGGGGGAAGCGCCTTGACCTCTGAACTACTGTGGCAAACCATCAATAAGGTCAAACAACAAAAACCCGTTTTGGTCTCTATGGGTAATGTAGCAGCTTCTGGTGGGTACTACATCGCTGCGGGTGCTGACCAAATTTTTGCAGACCCTTTGAGTATCACTGGATCTATTGGCGTATTTGCTTCCTTACCCAATGCGAGTGGCTTACTAGAAAATATGGGAATCCATGTAGAAACCGTGGAAACCCATCCTGATGCTCTTGGTTACAGTATTTTTCAGCCTTTAAGTAAAGCTTTTGAAATCCAAACTAAGAAGTCCATCCAAATTACCTACGAAACTTTTAAAAGAAGAGTTGCTCAAGGCAGAAACCTCAATGAAACTGTTGTTGAAAACATTGCTCAGGGTCGTGTATGGACAGGAAAACAAGCCCTCGAAATTGGACTGGTTGACTCTTTAGGGGGGCTTGAAGAAACCATAGCAGCGGCAGCAAAACTTGCCGGTTTAGAAGAATACAACCGAATGGAATATCCAAAATTTGAAGAAAATCTTTCAACCCTCCTTCCGGGCATGTCCCTTTCAATGGAAGGTAACCGTTTTTGGAATCTCTTTTTCCCTGATCAATTAAAGCCCCAATGGAATAAATTAAAAGAACGAAATCCTGTAGCAAGCATGCAATTGTTGCTTCCTTATGAATTAAATATTCATTAGGATGACAGATCAAAAAAAGGAACTTGCCAAAAAAATTTACCTCTATCTCGCAGGCTTATTCATAACCTCCTTGGTTGTTTCTAATCTGATCTTTCAAAAGTTTTTTTACTGGCGGCCTTTTGAAATATCCCTATTTGGCAATCAACTTTTTGAATTGTCTGTTGGCATACTCCCCTACCCAATTACCTTTTTAATTACCGACCTTATTTCGGAGATTTACGGAAAGAAAAAAGCGAACGAGGTAGTAATTGCAGGAATTTTTGCTTCCTTTTTTTCTATGGGTATTTTGTGGATCGCCAATACGGTTCCTGCTCTAGAAAACTCTCCCGTTGACGATACTACTTTTCAGAGTGTTTTTGCACTTTCCCCTGTAGCTGTTTTAGCTTCCATGATGGCTTATCTGGGTGCCCAATTTGTTGACATTCGATTGTATCATTTTTGGAAAAAACTCACACAGGGAAAAATGCTGTGGTTGCGCAATAACTTTTCAACCTTTAGTTCCCAATTTATTGACACAGTATCTGTTATCAGTTTGTTAAGCATTTTTGGGGTTTTAGAATGGGATTTGTTTTGGGGGCTGGTACTCTCTGGCTTTTTATTCAAAATTCTGGTTGCTGCATTGGACACTCCTCTCCTTTATTTTTTTGTTTTTTTATTCAGGAAAAAATTTAACCTTAAACCCACTGACGAACTTAAAATCTAACCTCCATGGATGAAAAACAAGAAGGTGTAAGACTCAACAAATACCTCAGTGAAATAGGCCATTGCTCAAGACGAGCAGCAGACAAACTAATTGATGCTGGGCGCATCCAAGTGAATGGTCAAAAAGTTGTCATGGGACAAAAAGTAAGTCCTAGAGACCGTATCGAAATTGATGGTATTTTAATTGAAGATCATCAAGAGCAAAATGTGTATTTGGCTTTTAACAAACCAGTAGGTATTGTCTGCACAACCGATACCCGAGTCGAAAAGGACAATATCATTGACTACATTAATTATCCTAGTCGGATTTTTCCCATTGGCAGACTCGATAAACCTAGCGAAGGTCTTATTTTATTAACTAACGACGGTGATATTGTAAATAAAATTCTTCGAGCAAGAAACAATCATGAAAAGGAATACATTGTAACTGTAAACAAACCCGTCACGACTGAATTTGTTGAAAAAATGGCAAACGGAATTCCTATTTTAGATACTGTTACTAGAAAATGTTTTGTAGAGCAAATTCACAAAAAGCAGTTTCGAATTGTCTTAACTCAAGGACTAAATAGACAAATTCGAAGAATGTGTGAATATTTAGATTACCGCGTGGTTAAACTCAAACGTACCCGGATCATGAATATTGAATTAAATTTAGGTGTTGGTAAATACCGTGATTTAACTAAAAAAGAGCTGAACGAACTAAATAGCTTGTTATCAGATTCAAAAAAGCACCTGAATTAATCCATTGACAGTTCGATGCATTGCCCCTCGTTAGAGCGAATGTTGAAAACTGTCGCATCCTCAAAAATTAAATACTGACCCTTGATTCCCATCAATTTACCCTCATACAAAGGGGTTTTAGTCAGATTTAAACTTTTAACTTTTTCTGGATATTGAAGTACGGGAAAATGCAACTCCTGAACTGCAACAGCATCACGAACAATAAAGGGTTTTAGATCTTTTGGAATTCCATCTAAAGCTTGATTACGCATCGTTTCCCAATCAATGGGTTCCGCTTCATTTTGAAGCATTTTTCTCCAATTGGTTTTATCAGAAAAAAAGTTTTTGAGAGCTACCTCACCTACTCCCGCAAGATACCGATTGGGGACTTCTAACAAAACGGATGCTTGATGAGCTCCCTGATCAATCCATCGGGTAGGTAATTGAATTTTACGTGTAACTCCAACTTTAATATGACTACTCAAAGCCAGATAAACTACATGAGGTTGAAGTTGCATCTTCGATTCATATTCCAAGTCTCGATCAGCCTGTCCCAAATGTGCTTTGCTCAGCTCGGGACGCATGATCCAATCTCCTGTAGCTGGGCTTTCAAAAAAGCAGGACTGACAATAACCTTGCCTAAAAATAGCCTTTTCCAAACCACAATTGAGGCATTGAGAACCGTTATGCTGGATGCGGATTGTTTTGCCTAAGAGTGAATTTACATGAAGGAATCCCGATTCTACATCCAAAAAATAGTTGATTGGCTGTAAATTTTCAGTCCTCATTTTTTTTAAAGTAGCTTGAAACATGTCCTCAGAATATTATTTAAATTTACAGTCCTAAGATAACGATAATTTTATGCCCACCTCTCTGTTCAATTCAATCGCCTCATGGATTCTTAAAAAGAGAATACACCAAATGGAACTCTTCATGAAATACCCTGAGGAGGTTCAAAATGAACTTCTTAGTGAACTAATTGGTAAGGCACAAAATACAGAAACTGGAATTCGGTATGGATTCGAAGGCATTAAAAATTACGAAGATTTTAAAAACACCGTTCCATTAAGTACTTATGAGTCTATTGCTCCTCAAATTGAACGATGCCGTAATGGAGTGCAAAATATTTTTTGGCCTACTCCCATAAAGTGGTTTGCTAAATCCAGTGGCACTACCGATTCTAAAAGTAAGTTTATTCCTGTGAGCAATGAAGCATTGGAGGATTGTCATTACAAAGCGGGGAAGGACATGTTATCCCTTTATTTTAATAACAATCCAGACTCTCAATTGTTAAGCGGTAAGTGTCTTCGTTTAGGGGGAAGTCATGAATTGTACAATGAAAACAACAGTTATTTTGGAGATTTGTCTGCAATTATTATTCAAAACTTACCTTTTTGGGCAGAGTTGAGCAGTACCCCCAGCCACAAAACTTCTTTGATGTCAGAATGGGAAACAAAAATACAAGCCATTATTACCGAAGCCCTTCAAGAGAAGGTCACTAGCTTAGCTGGTGTTCCTTCTTGGATGCTCATCTTATTACAAAAGGTTCTTCAAGAAACAGGGAATCGAGTCATTACTGATGTTTGGCCAGATGCGGAAGTGTATTTTCATGGTGGAGTAAGTTTTAAACCTTACAAGGAATTATTTCAAAACCTTTTTCCTAAAAAAGATTTTCATTTCTATGAAATTTACAACGCCTCTGAAGGCTTTTTTGGCATTCAAGATCGCAATCATGCAAATGATTTACTCTTGATGCTTGACTATGGAATTTTTTATGAGTTTATCCCCTTTCAGCCCAATAAAGTAGTTGATGAATCTGAGGTCATTCCTTTGTCTGAAGTCAAACTCGACACAAATTATGAATTGGTTCTAACTACTAATGCAGGACTTTGGCGTTATCGAATTGGAGATACGGTTCGCTTTACCAGCCTTGCTCCCTACAGAATACAAGTTACAGGAAGAACGAAACATCACATTAATGCTTTTGGAGAAGAACTTATCATTGACAATGCTGAAAAAGCTATCTCGTTGGTAAGTAAACAAACCAATAGCATTGTTTCCAACTACACTGCTGCTCCGATATTTATGAAAAACAATTCCAAAGGAGCCCATGAGTGGATTGTAGAGTTCGAAAAAGAACCTAAAAATATTCAAAACTTTGCACAGCTTTTGGATCAAACTCTTCAAGATGAAAATTCAGATTACGAAGCCAAACGAAGATCTAGTCTTGAACAATTGCAATTACACCAAGCAAAGGAAGGATTATTCTATTTATGGCTTTCAAAGAAAAACAAACTTGGAGGGCAACACAAAATTCCACGCCTTTCCAATTCAAGAGCACTTTTGGAAGAACTTCTAAAAATGAATGTTTCTTAAGAAACTACCTTGAGTTTTGGTAGTTCAATTTTGGAAAGTTTCTGATCTGCGTATTGCTTGGTTACTTTGAGTTCCTTCACCCCAGTATTAGGCAATTCAAACATAGCATCGTTTAACACAGCTTCACAAAGTGAGCGAAGCCCTCGGGCCCCTAATTTGTACTGCAAAGCTTTTTCTACGATGAAATCCAAAGCTCCAGAGGTAAACTGTAATTTTATTCCATCCATATCAAACAAATGAACGTACTGCTTGATTAGCGCATTTTTAGGAGTACTTAAAATTTCCAACAAGGTGGATTTATCTAAGGGCTTCATGTAAGTTAAAACAGGAAGTCGTCCTATGATTTCAGGAATCAAACCAAAAGAACGTATGTCTCTCGGTGTAATGTATTGTAATAAATTTTCCTTATCTATTTTGTTTTGCTCAACCGTAGTTTTGTATCCAATGGCTTGCAGATTTAAGCGTTTGTTGATGTGCCTGTCAATACCGTCAAAGGCACCGCCTGCAATAAATAAGATATTGGAAGTATCTACCTCAATAAATTTTTGATCTGGATGTTTTCTTCCTCCTTTGGGCGGAACATTAACCACTGTACCTTCTAAAAGTTTTAAAAGTGCTTGTTGAACTCCTTCCCCAGAAACATCTCTTGTAATGGAAGGATTATCACTTTTTCTTGCAATTTTATCAATTTCATCAATAAACACGATTCCTTTCTGAGCTCGATTTACATCGTAATCTGCTGCTTGGAGTAAGCGAGACAGAATGCTTTCAACATCCTCACCTACATAGCCTGCTTCAGTAAGAACGGTTGCATCTACAATTGCCAAGGGTACCTTTAAAAAACGAGCAATGGTTTGTGCAAGTAATGTTTTTCCTGTACCAGTGGGACCTACCACTATCACATTACTTTTTTGAATTTCAACTCCTTCTGTTGAGGTTTGTTGAAGCAATCTTTTGTAGTGGTTGTAAACGGCAACAGACAATACTTTTTTAGAAATTTCTTGACCGATCACATATGTGTCCAAAAAAGCTTTGATTTCTTTAGGCGGTTTCAACTCAATACTCTCCTCTTCAGAACTGGCTTCATTACCTGTTTCTTCCTGAACAATTCCGTGAGCTTGATTGATACATCGATCACAAATATGTGCATCTAAACCAGCAATAAGCAACTGGGTTTCAGGTTTGGGTCTGCCGCAAAATGAACAATTTAAATCGGGTTTGCTCATGGATTTATGCGTTTATTTGGAACTGTTTTGTAGAACTTCGTCTACCATTCCGTATTTCTTTGCTTCTTCAGCTTTCATCCAGTAATCACGATCACTATCATTCGTTACTTTCTCCATGTTTTGCCCAGAATGTTTAGAAATGATCTGGTACAATTCGTCTTTCAATTTGAGAATCTCACGAGCCGTAATTTCAATATCAGATGCCTGTCCTTGTGCACCTCCCAAGGGTTGGTGAATCATAACACGAGCGTGTGGGAGAGCAGATCGTTTGCCTTCGTGACCTGCACATAACAACACAGCACCCATAGAAGCTGCTATTCCAGTACATATTGTTGCAACATTTGGACTAATAAACTGCATGGTATCGTAGATTCCCAAACCAGCATACACACTACCCCCTGGCGAGTTAATGTACATTTGAATGTCACGGTTGGCATCAGTGCTTTGTAAAAACAAAAGCTGCGCCTGAATCACATTGGCTACATTATCGTCAATCGCAGTACCCAAAAACATAATACGATCCATCATCAAGCGGGAAAATACATCCATTTGAGCAACGTTTAACTGGCGTTCTTCAATAATGTAGGGAGTCATGCTACTCACGATCTTATCGTAATACATGGCATTAATTCCGTGATGTTTTGTTGCGTATTTTTTGAATTCTTTACCGTAGTTCATGCTTTTATTTTTAATAAAATTAAGGAAAATATTACGCTTTGCCGTAAGCCTCTTTTACAAAAGTATCAAAACCAACTTTCTTTTGCTTTAAGGGAGCGTTTTCCTTGAAAAATGTCAAAATTTTAGTACTCATCAATTGTTCCGATATTCTTCTGGTTTCTTCTTGATTTGTAAGAACATTTGAAACAATTCCTTCAATTTGTTTATCATCTGGGACTTGCCCGTACTGCCTCATTTGATTGGCAACTAATGTGCCTGCAAAAGCCTTCAACTCTTCGAGCGTAATATCGAGTTTGTTTTCAGTAATAATCTGCCCTTCAATAAGTTGATAACGAATCCCTTTTTCAGACTTTTCATATTCAGCAGCCGCTGCTTCAGGGGTTAAAGTTTCTTTCCCTGAGGTTTGCATCCAACGCTTGAGAAAATCTTCTGGCAGCTTGAATTTGGTTTTTTCAACCAAAAATTCTGTAATATCATTTAATAATTTTTGATCTGATTGAGGTTCAAACTGTTTTTGTAGATCTTCTTTAATTTTTACTTTTAGCTCCTTTTCTGATGTGACAGTTCCAACAGGATACAATTTATCAAACAACTCCTGATTCAATTCAGCAGGGATTCTTTCGTTAATCTCTTTAATTTCTAATGTGATGTCGCTACTTTTCAAGGTTTTAAATTGATCATCATCAATAGATAACATTCTCTTTAGCGCCTCATCTTCCTTAAATAATCCTTTTACAGAAAGGGTTATTACCGAATTGATCGTAAGTGCTTTTAGGCTTGTAATTGCTTTTTTAGATTTGAGATCCTCTATTTTAAATGTGCTGATTTTTTCAATTTCTAATGCTTCGTTTCTAAACTGAGCTGTAATTTCAAAATCTTTTTCAGGATTTGTTTGAGAAACTAATTTCCCATACTGCTTGGTAATGTAGTCCAATTGTTCGTTAACCATTTTTGTTTCCGGATCAATTTCGTAACGAACTACTTTTTTTAACTGGTCGAGTTTTACCTCGAATTTAGGAGCAAGACCTAATTCAAACTCAAAATCCATTTGATCAGCATTCCAATTCAGTTCCTCTTCCGCTTCTTTTGGAAGTGGATTTCCTAATAGATCAAGTTTTTGATCCTTAATGTAATTTTCAAGGTTTTCTCTAAGCAATTTATTTACTTCATCTGCAATTACAGCCTTTTCGTATTGTTTTTTAATCATTCCCATGGGGACATGACCTTTGCGGAAACCAGGAATGTTTGCATTTTTTCTGTAATCGCTTAAAACATTCTTTACACTAGTTTCATAATCAGATCGGTCTACAGTGATTTTGACTACTGCATTTAATGCATCTAAATCTGTCTTGCTGATGTTCATTTTAAAATAAATTTTAGTGCGCAAAATTACATTTTTTTATTCCCTCGAACAAGTTTAATAGAATTCGTTTTGCATTTGAATAACTATTTTTTTTATTTTTGCATGCTCGCCAAAAACATTAAATGTACTACTGTAAAACCAGGATTAAGGCCCTCGGTAACACGGTAGTGCGTGTTTATGTTTTTGGCGGAACAGCCGGGGGCTATTTTATTTGCCCTGTTTTTTTAAAACACTCTCCCTCAGTTTCCGGGCCCTATTGTCTAAAATCTACATTTATTCAAATAATTGCAATTGAAAAAATAAATTAATTTATATTTGCACCCCGGAATTAATAATCAGAGGATCGGGAATCCTCATAAATTAATATGTTATGCCAGTAAAAATTAGACTACAAAGGCACGGAAAGAAAGGGAAACCTTTTTATTGGATCGTTGCCGCCGACGCTCGTGCTAAAAGAGACGGACGTTACCTTGAAAAATTAGGAACTTACAATCCAAACACCAATCCAGCAACTGTAAACATCAAATTAGAGGATGCCGTGACTTGGCTTGAAAAAGGAGCACAACCCACGGATACAGCAAGAACGCTACTCTCCTACAAAGGTGTAATGCTGAAACACCACTTGAATGGAGGAATCAGAAAAGGAGCACTCACTCAGGAAGAAGCGGATAAGAAATTTGCTGCATGGTTAGAAGAAAAAGAAGGTAAAATTCAAGCGAAAAAAGACGGATTGTCTCAAACTGAAAGTGATGCTAAAGCAAAACGTTTGGCAGATGAAAAGGCAGTTAGTGACAAAAGGTTAACAGATGCCGCAGCTGCTGAAGCTGAAGCGGCTGCTGCAGAAGCTACTGAAGAAAGTGCCGTTGAAGAAACCCAGGTAGCAGATGCTCCTGAGGAGAACGCCGTTGAAGAAACTCCAGCTGCGGAAACTACAGAGGAGATTACCGCTGATGAAGCTCCTGTAGCAGAAGCACCTGTAGCAGAAGCCCCAGCAGAAGAGGATGCTAAAACTGATGCAGCTGCACCAGAAGCTGAAGAAACCAAAGAATAAGTCTTTTCTAAACAACGATGAAGAAAGAAGACTGCTTTTATGTAGGAATCGTCGTTGGGAAATACAGTTTTAAAGGTGAGCTACTCGTTAAGACCGACAGCGACAATCCGGAAGACTACACAAACTTGGAATCAATCTTTGTGGAATTATCCACTGGTTTGGTTCCTTTTTTTATTCGCAAGTGTCAATTACACAAATCCTCATTATTGCGAATCAACTTTGAAGAAATCAATTCGGAAGAAGATGCCGATTCTCTGATCAAAAAGAAACTCTTTTTACCTTTGGAATTGCTCCCTCCTTTAAAAGGAAATAAATTTTATTATCATGAAGTGATCGGTTTTAATCTTACCGAAAAAAATGAAACTGTAGGAGTCATAACCCAAATCATCGAGCAGGGACCTCAAGCTTTATTTGAAATTAAAAATGAGAAAGGCAAAATAAGTCTAGTTCCCATCCACGATGACTTTATTTTAAAAGTTGATCGTAAAACCAAAACCATAGAAGTGCAACTCCCTGAGGGACTTTTAGAGCTGTAGATTAGAAATAAAGTACAAATCCAAATGAAGGTAATGGGGAATCATTGCTTTCATTAGTAGATACTTCTTTCAGACTTCTTGGAAAGATTAGTGTCCCGTCCTGGTTTCGATTCAAACCATATTCTGGTGGAGTTGGGTTGGGTTGTGCTAAGAAATTTTGGACTTCGAAATAGAAGTTGAAAGAAAGTGATTTAAAATTCCATTTTTTATCGATACGAATATCAGCCAAATTAAAACTGTTAAGTTTAACCTCACCAAGACGGTCATAATCTAAGATAAGCTCTGGATAAGCATCGGTACTAGCCTCAAGATTGATTGGTACATAGGGATTTTTTCCTGCAAATCGCCAACGAGCGCTAAGTTCCCAATTTCGTTTCAATTTATATCCTCCTGAAAACGATATTAAATGCCTACTGTCCCACACTGAGGGTCTTAACACACCGTCAGCACCAGTAAATTCACTTGAAAAATAGGTGTAGGCAAAAACACCATAAAAATTATTGGATAACTTTTGCTGAAATAAGACTTCAACTCCGGAGCTTTTTCCTTGTCCATCTGATACAATTGCTTCATTCCCTAAAACTTCAAAACCGCCTCCTTTGTTGGCAAGTGAAACTCCATCAATTAAGGAAATCGGATAATTGGCATAGTTTTTTACAAAACCTTCAACAGTAAATCGTGAAGCAGGAGTCAAATTATATTCAATCCCTCCAACCAAATGGTCGCTTCGTGTGTAGTCAGCTTGTTGATTTAGAAAAGCACCATTTTGATCCTGAAAACCAAGCATGGTGTAGGTTGGAATCTTGAAATAACGTCCCACAGAGGCATTAATTTTCCATTGTTGATTCTCTGTAAGAGCATAAGAAAAAGCTGCTCTTGGTGAAATATTACTCAACATGTTTGAGCCTTGAGAAAAACTATCAGCATCCGATCGTACTCCCCAGGAAAAATTCAAACGTTCATTTAAAAATGATCGAGATGCTTTTAAGAAAAGTCCATATTTTATAAAATTGAGGTTTGTCTCGTAAGCAATGTTGTAATATAAAAAGCGTGTATTGTTTTGATAAGCTGAATTTTGAAGGTTAAATCCAGCAGACCATTTCCAATTCTGGGTGAATTGTGTTGCTTGAAAACGAAGTTTAGTTTCCCACTCATACGAATCGTTTTGGAAAATAGTTCCTGTTTTTGTGGTGTTATCTTCATAACGAGCGAAGACATTTCCCAATCTGTTGGTACTAATTACTGTATTCGAAAAGCCCTTTCCGTTTTTATAATTATGCTTCCATGAAAGTCCAACAGTAGTGCTCCGTTGGTCAATGATAGGAACTTGTTCTAAAGTAGCTTGTTGTTCTTCATCAAACTCATCTGGAGCTTTTACAGAAAAATCATCTATGGCACCAATTCCTAAAAAAGTAAGAGAATTGTAGGCATCAATTTCATGCTTTATTTTCCATTGGTAGTCCCAATAATCTGGTCTAATTGGAAGTCCAATCAGTTCAAAAAGGAATTGTAAATAACTCCTTCTTAAAGAAAACAAAAAAGTGGTTTTGGCAGGCTCTTCTTTATTTTTTCGAAACAAAGGTCCTTCTAAAGTAAGTGCCGTTTCACTTGCTCCTAAACGAAAATTACCGCCAAATTGGTTGACATCTCCCTCGCGTTGTTCAAAAGCCAAAACACCAGAGAGTGGATTGTCATATTCTGCTCCAAAAGAAGAACTTGACAAAGTAACCTCTCGGATAAAAGAAACATTGACCATTCCTACTGGGCCCCCTGCACTTCCCTGAGTACTAAAATGATTGATGTTGGGAATTTCAATACCGTCCAAATAATAAACTGTTTCATTGGGGGCACCACCGCGTATGATAATATCGTTTCGGAACCCGCCTATGGAGGGTGAAATTCCTGGCATGCTTTGTACAACTTTTGTAATGTCATTATTTCCACCCGGGTAGGTTTCAATTTCTACTGCTGAAAAAGTTTGAGTAGATAAAGGGGTTTCTTTACTTGTTTTAAACGGGCTTTGAATTAAAACTACCTCATCTAGATTATCCGTTAGTGCATTTAATTCAAAACGAAGTGGAATATTCCCTACAGATTTTACAATCACATTAAATTCTGTCTGTGATTCGAAACCCAAATAACTAGCCTCAACATTATACGATTGGGTAGGTATATTTTCAATGGTAAAAAAACCTGCTTCATCTGTAACAACACCAACAGATGTTCCAACTAAAACTACAGTTGCTCCTTCCAGAGGTTGTTGGCTTTGAGAATCGATAATTCTCCCACTCAAAGTACCATTATTTTGCGCCGTTGTAAAGCCTGCCCACAAGAGCAATAAACCAAAAATTTTCTTTTTCATTCCCCAAAAATAAATCATTTAATTAGTCCAAAAGAATTAATGTTTACTTTTTTTGATTTATATTTAAACAAAAAATATTATGAACGATCGACGTAATTTCTTAAAAACAGCATGTAAGCCAATTGTTTTGGCTGCTTTAGGCATTCCTGTTTTAGAAGCATGTTCTACTGAAGATGATCCTAGCGCTGATGTCAACAATTCAAATACATCGAGTACAGTAACGCCCAGTGAACCTTTAATTATTGACATATCTGATAATGATTTTGAGTCCATTCAAGCGGTCGGAGGTTGGTTAAATTATACTTCAAAAAATATTTTACTTATTAGAATTAGCGAATCAGAAGTACGCGTTTTTGATAACCGCTGTCCCCATCAAGGCAATAGAGACAAATGGTCTTATGATGGAAGTACTTTTGAGTGTGGATATCACAACAATACTTTTTCCGACTCTTGTTCAGGCTCTCTAGTTTGTTATGATTCTAGTTTAGAAGGCAATACGTTAACGATCAATTTTTAACCTTCTTTTTATCAGCTTTTCGCTTTGCTTTTTCAAGCTGTTTTTTATGTATGTTGTCTTGCTCTTTTTTTTGCGCCTCTATTTTCTCGTTGTAATTTCCGCGTAGCCCTTCTATGTCTTCATTTGAAATTTTGAATTGATCATTGGCCTGTAGACTTATGTCTTCTACACCAAAGGTTGCTTTTTGAGTCTGTGTTCGCATGATTTCTCTAGCTGCTTTCAAATTGTAATACAATCCGGGATCGATCATTTTATTGGCTACATAATGTTCTTTCTTCTTTTTATCCCAACGAACAAATATAAATCCACCATTTACAGAATCAAGTGTTACACGATAGACATGGGCATAATTTGGTAAAGTTTGATATACCCTAATTTTTTCTGGAACGTAACCTGCAGCGTAAAGTAATTCTTGAACAAAAGCGAATTGGGTTTCTAAAGAGGGGTTACCATAATCTGAATAATTTTCAATTAAAGATCCCTCTTGTCCTATTGTTTTTATCGTGTAAAGGACAAAGAATAAGAAATAAAAAGTCGTTTTCACAATATTGATCTAAACAGTATTAGCTTTTGAGGAACTCCATGACATCTTTTCAAAATACAAAAAGGCCTCAATGATGATTAAAAAACCTACTCCATGTAAGATAGGAATTGAAAACGTAAACACGTCCTCATTGAAATATTTTTTATTGTAAGTTAAAAACACATCGCGTATCGAAAATATTAAGAGGCCAATAACTAGTAAAAAGTTTCTTTTTGACACCTTTTTTAGCAACTCCATGATGGTAATACTGCCAAAGGCTGAAAGTGTAATCCCATAAACGAGTCCATGAATCCTCATTGCTCCCAAAGTGTGGTAAACATGATTCATAAAAACTATTAAATAGGATCCATAAAAAAGAATTCCTAATAAATGTGCCCTAAACAAATAGCCCTTCCAATATTTCAAATAAGCCCCTATGAAACACAATTGCATGATCCAGTAAAAAAAGACAGCCCACTGTAAAAAAATAGGTGTTAACTCAATCAACAGAAGTAAATCTCCAAGCCAAACAAAAAAGAATGCCGAAAAAATCAAAAAGTTTTTCTTTTTAGAGCTGATTAAATAATACACTAGAATTAAAGGAATTATAAAAGGTTCAAAATAAAACCGATACTCATAAAGGTTCATGCCGTAAAAATAGGAATCTAGTAGTGTGGCAAGTAAAATAAGGCTTAAAATGAGGGGTTTCATTTGACATTTGGGTAGGTTGACAAATGTAATGAAAAAATAAAATATGGTGGAAAGTTGTTTCCCATAGGGGGAATCTTGGTCAGAGCATTTTTTATGCTTTGTTCTTTTTGAATTAAGAATTAGATTTTAAAAGAAATTTAGAGGAGCTACTTAATATTTAAAGTTTAGTTGTATTTGGAAGTTTCTACCTAGGTCTGCTGAATAAAATCTCATTCTGTTAAGGTAGTCGCGATATTCTGAATTGGTAAGATTTTGAGCAATCACTCGTATTTGACTTTTTAAGTTATTGTTACTTTTCAAGTTAATTGAAAAGTAGACGTCTAATCTTTGAAATCCAGGAGGTGGAGTACTTATATCGACAGTCTGACTGACCAACTGCCCTTCCTGAATTAAATTGAACTGAAAGTTTGAGTCTGGAAATCTTTTTTGACTTGCATTTAAATGATGGATTAGTTCAACATCCCACCTCCCCTTTTTGGGAGTAAACTTAAATTTCTGAAATGTATTGAGTGGAGGCATCAAGATCAGTGGCCTATCATTTAATAAGTCTTGTGCGTAGGTGTAGGAAATCCCCAAATCAAATTTAAATTGGTTATTGAAACGAAATGAAGAAGTGAAATCAGCTCCAGATAAAAAAACATCGGTTGCATTGTATTCCCAAACAGGAAAAGCACCCCTAATTGTTTGTTTAAGTCTTGTAGGCTCAATGTAGATGTAATCAAATGTTTTTGAAATAAAGGGTTCAAAACTCCAAAACAAATCACCTTCTTCTTTAGAAAAACTAATCAATAATTTGTGACTAATCTCTTTTTGAAGCGAGAGACTTCCGTATTCAATTGCAGCGATACTTTGGTGTAATCCATCACTAAATAATTCTGAAGCATTTGGAGCTCTTTGCGAGAGAACATAGGAAGCTTTAAGCTTTAGTTGGTTACTGATTTTAGAAGAAATTCCAGTTTGGGCAGAAAAATTTAAATAGTTTAACCTAGGGTTTGTTAATATTTGATTTCCAATTTTTTGCATTTCAAAATCGCTGTATTGTGTAGCGTAATTTCTCTCTTCCCAAACAGATAAATCATAGTACTTTTTTGCATCAATAAAAATCCGATCCATTCGCAATCCCCACTCCCATAAGAACGTATTAGTCTTCTGAAAATTTCCCAAAAAATAAATTCCAGCTTCGTATTTTAAATAGTCTGGAATCAACCTTTTAATCCCTGTAGTTGGATTAGAAAAATTATCTTGAAATAGACCATTAACTCCCAATTCAAAATTCCAGTCATTAAATTTGATTCCAGACAAACTCCCTACTAGGTTGTGTGTTTTTAGTAATAAATCAATAGCTGGAATTTCTGTTCGCCCTCCCCTGCGGACATCAAACTCTTTTCTATCATTTACTTGAAAATTATATCCAAATTCCAACTTGGTTTGATTCTGAAATAAACTAAAATAATTAAATGAAATTTTTTGATGTTTCCCCTTTTGTTTAGGTGCGTTAATTTCATAAGTAAAGCTTTCAATTATCCTTGGCTCATTTGAACTTAAGGCATAAAATAAATCCTCAATATTTCCAATATGAGCTGATTTTAAAATTGCGGTTTCAATGTTATAGTTAGAGTAGTTAAGCTTCCACCCACTAGTGATTTTATCTTTTCCAAGCTTAATTGAAAAATCCGCTTCTTTCAATCCCGTATTCGAGAGCACATAGTTAGGGGCATGAAAATCTCCATAACGTTTTGCTGTAAGTTGACCATTTACAAAAAATCCGTTTACATACGTTTTTTCTAACCTAGAAGTGATTTTACCTCCTTTTCCATTAGATTCCAAAATCAAATTCGAATTTCCAAAGAGTGAATCTTTTAGTTTTTTTCTATTTGAACTCAAAATTATCAACCCTCCTGGAGTATCGCCTCCATATTTAAGTGCAGCAGCACCTTTAATTAATTGAATGGTTTCAAAAGAGTTAAAATCAATATTTGGAGCATGGTCGGGACCCCATTCTTGATCATGTTGTCTAAAATCATCCGTAACAATACCCACCCTACTTCCATACATTCCGTGAATTGCAGGCTTGGCTATGCCATTTCCTGTTTTTAAAACTGAAGCTCCTGAGATATAACTTAGAGCCTCAACCATAGTGTTACTCCCATAAGAATTTATTTCACCAATATCTAGACTAACTTCTTGAACTGACTTTCTTAAATTAGAAATCCTATTCTCAGAGAGAATAATCTCTTCCAACTCATTTATGTGATGCTCAAGATCAAAATTATAAACCTGACTTGTTTGAAGGTTAATCTTTTTTTTAACGGTAGGGCATTCTGGGTGTTGAATGGTTAGTTCGTATTTTCCATTGCAAATTCCTTGGATTTGATAATGGCCGTCAAAATCAGTCTGTGAAAAAAAATTGGTGCCCTCTATCTTTACAAGAGCACCAATAATTGGAGATCCATCGTGTAGATCACTAATTGTACCGTTTATTGATAAATTACATGATTGGCCATAAATCAAATTGAACCCACTTAAAAAGAGTAGAAAAAATTGAAATAGAGGGCGAAACATCAATCTGTAATTGTAATCGGTATGTCTACCGCTACATCATTAAATCCACCCATTTCCTCACGAGTAGTCGCATTAAAGTCTGTAGGTTGATGAATCAAATAAACACGAGCAATTCCAGATCCAGCTGAATCTGCATTCCAAACACTCTTAATAAGTACGCCTCTACTGCCGTCTTTAGTGTCATCACTAGCAGAACTAACATTGACTGATACACCCGCAAAACCATAAAACACCTGATGTTCTTCAGCTTCCTCAATTACTTCCAAAGTAATATTTTCAATAGCACTCGGGTCACTTGTGTTTAAAAATGAAATCTCAACAGTGTAATCGCTGTTTGCTTTTAAATTTATGGCTTGTGAGTTTTGTTCACTTAGATCCCAATCAACTGTTTGTTTAGATCCATCTGAGGATTGGATTTTTAAAACAACATTCGATATAAACTCTTGCTGATTTACTGCATCTGGATCATCTTTACTACATGAAAAAATTAAAGCTATGGCAACTACCACAAGCTTAATTTTAAATAAAATCTGAAAATTTTTCATTTAATTTTTTTAGGTTATTTATTCAAATACCACCGCAAGGCCATGTAGAATAAAAAATTGCACATGACCCCTTGGCAGTTAATTTAAATGCTTTAAACTACAAGTTTTTAAGCCAAATTTTCACTGTCATCTATGATTATTGCTGAATGGTCGTGCCCATCATGATCGTCATGATCATCGTCTTTTTCGCATGAAACAACAGCTAATGATGTGAAGGCAAAGAGTAATAATAAATATTTTTTCATTGTATAAAAATTAAGGTTTATAAATTTACTTTTGTTAATTATTGACATAAGCTTACTTATGTCTACGGAATTTCTAACAAAAGGAAGGTGGTCCCCTTAATCTTATCTTGTAAAACCTTTGTTTACTAAAGTGAAGTCTATAATTTTCGAATAAAGTTTTAAAGTTCTTCTCGACAAAAAAAGTAGAATAACTTTGAGAGTATTGGATTAGAGGCTGAAAGAAGTAATCCAATGCATCGTTATGGGAAGAACTGGTGTGAAAGTGAGTAGTACTATGCTCACATTCTTTTTGAAATGAATGAAACTCATAGGCATGAAATGCCTTAAGTGCAGGAGGTATAATGAAAAACAATAGCAGCCCAAAAGCCAATGATCTATTTAAAAAGGATGCTATTTGTTTAGGTAAATACACTTATTACAATCGTCTGATTTTAATATTTTTATAAGATATTATTCCAGGGTGATCTTGAAGGCATAAATACCCCTCGTGATACTTTCCAAAACCTTTCATATCGGAAAATTTACTGTTCTTAACCAAAGCATCCCATTCTGGACCGTGTAGTGGGAAACGATTGATCTCTTCTCCATTATGAACTACCGTACCAAGGTTTTTGCCATGGTCTATCGTAATATGATACCTATTCCATTCTCCTGCAGGCTTCGCCATAACCTGTGAAGGAGCTACCATATCATACAGTGCTGCTGTAGTATGGATTTGATTTTCGGGATCGTCACCGTAAATGTCTGCATCAATAATTTGAATTTCTGGGCCAGTTAAGTAGGGGTGTTCATATTCTGAATCTTCACTGACCCCCCACATAAAACCACTATTTGATCCAGCTGATAACTTCCATTCAAACTGAATTTCAAAGCTCCCGTATTTATCGTCAGTAATTAAACTTTTATTTCCTTCTCCTGAAGCCGCTTCTGAGTTAAAGGTAAACACACCATCGGATACAGACCATCCTGTTTTTTCCCCGGTTTCATTTTGGAAGATATGCCATCCGTCAAGGGAATTTGAACTACTGAGAGTTGTCCATTCAACTGTTTTCGTTTCATTACCCTCGGGGCTATTTTCTTTTTCTTTTTTTGAAGTGTTTTGGCAACTAACCATTAGCGCAATAAAACACGATAGACTAAAAATCGATTTTTTAAACATAACTTGAAAGTTTAGCTAAAAGTATAAAAAATTAAGAATATTAAATTTAAAAAAAAGACTTTAATCCAGAATCATTTCTGGTACTTGATTTGGAACAATTAAAAGTCCTTCTGTAGCTTGAATAATTTCTTCAACCTCAACCTGTGGTGCTCGCTCTTTTAAATAAAATCCCTCAGGTGTAATATCTATTACCGCTAAATTAGTAACAACACGCTTCACGCAAGCTACCCCTGTGAGTGGTAAACTACATTTTGATTTGAGTTTGGAGTTGCCTTTTCGATCAGTATGCATCATTGCAACGATAATATTTTCTGCAGAAGCGACTAAGTCCATGGCTCCTCCCATACCCTTGACCAGTTTTCCTGGAATTTTCCAATTTGCAATTGCTCCACTTTGATCTACTTGCATAGCTCCCAAAACCGTTAAATCTATGTGCCTCCCACGAATCATTCCAAAGCTGGTAGACGAATCGAAAAAGCTAGCTCCTGCAAGAGTGGTTATGGTTTGCTTTCCAGCATTGATCAAGTCAGCATCTTCTTGACCCGCTATCGGAAAAGGTCCCATTCCAAGAACTCCGTTTTCACTTTGAAACTCTAATTGTAATCCATCAGGAACATAGTTTGCAACTAAAGTAGGGATTCCAATTCCCAAGTTTACATAGTAACCGTTCTTAAGTTCCTGAGCAATCCGCTTAGCAATACCCTCTTTATCTAAAGCCATGACTTAAAGGGTTTTAAGAGTAAGATTTTCGATCCTTTTTTCGTAGGAAGTTCCTTCAAAAATACGATCTACAAAAATACCTGGCGTATGAATTTGGTTTGGATCTAACTCCCCAGGAGGTAGCAATTCTTCAACCTCAACTACGGTATTTTTAGCAGCCCCACACATAACTGAATTGAAGTTTTTTGCTGTTCCCCTAAAGATTAAGTTCCCTGCATGATCTCCTTTCCAAGCTTTTATTAAAGCGAAATCCGCTTGGTAGGCCTCCTCCAAAATATATTTTTTTGAATGAAAAGAACGCACCTCTTTTCCCTCTGCTACCTCTGTTCCGTAACCTGCTGGAGTATAAAAAGCAGGAATTCCCATTTGTGCAGCTCTGCATTTTTCCGCCAAAGTACCCATCGGAGTTAATACAACTTCAATTTCGTTGGACAGCATCTGACGTTCAAACTCAGCGTTTTCTCCAACGTAAGACCCTATCATGGTTTTAATTTTTTTGTGTTGGAATAAAAGACCCAGACCAAAATCATCAACTCCCACGTTAGCTGAAATACAGGTAAAGTCTTTCAAAGGTGATTTTGCTATTGCTTTTATTAAGTTCTCAGGAATTCCACACAAACCGAAACCACCAAGCATCAAAGTCATTCCACTTTGAATTCCTTCAAGTGCACTTGACACATTTGGTACAGTTTTGGTTATCATGTCTACTTCATTGTTTAGACTTCTTTTAAAGCTCTTAACTTAGAGGTAAGTTCTGGGACTACTTCAAAAGCATCCCCAACTATTCCATAATCAGCAGCTTTAAAAAAAGGGGCTTCAGGATCGTTATTGATGACGACTTTCACTTTTGAGGAATTGATCCCTGCCAAGTGCTGAATTGCTCCAGAAACTCCTATTGCAATATACAAATTTGATGCAACTGGTTTTCCGGTTTGCCCTACATGTTCGCTATGAGGACGCCAACCCATGTCAGAAACGGGTTTAGAACAGGCCGTCGCTGCGCCTAAAACTGCGGCTAAATCTTCTATCAAATGCCAATTTTCAGGCCCTTTTAATCCACGTCCTCCAGAAACCACTACATCTGCATCTGCAATACTTACTTTATCTGATGATTTTTCTTCGGAAACCACTTCTAAATTAAAACTCGAATTTGAATAAGCACTAGTTAACTGTTCGGATTCAACACTTTTCTCATGAATTCCATAAGAGTTCGAAGAAAGTGAAAGCACTACTTTCTCTTTGTTTGAAATGCTGTGGGTAAATGCTTTGTTGGTAAAACAAGATCGCTTCACCTCTAGAGGTGAATATGATTTTGGAAGACCAATAACATTAGAAAAATACGTTGCTTCAAATTTTGCTGCCACAAGAGGACCTAAAAACCTCCCATTGGCAGATCCACTTACAATCAGAATATCAACTGCTTCACTTTTCGCAATCTCTTGTAAAGTTGAACTGTAACGATCAGAATTAAAATTCGATTCTTCTCCTGAAGAAACACTGTAGATTTTATCAATTCCGTAGTGACTCAGTAAAGAAGTATCTGATAAGCCAAAACATACAGCAATTAAAATTGTATCCTTTGCGTCGGCTATTGCACGTCCATAAGAAGCAACCTCCAAACTGGACTTTTTTATTTCTTGTTCTTGGGTCTCAATATAAACTAATACAGGCATAACTTTAAATTTTATAAGGCGTTGGCTTCGTTTTGTAAAAGATCGATTAATTGATCAATATTGTTTGGATCAACAAGTTTTACTGGTCCTTTTGCTGGTGGTTTTTCATAAGACTGAACTAGACTTGAGGGTTCTGCATTGGTAGGATTAAGCACCTCCAAAGATTTTTGGCGGGCTTGCATAATTCCTCTCATATTGGGTATGATTAAATCTTTCTCTTCAACCAAACCTTTTTGGGCTCCAATGACTATTGGAAAACTGCCTTTTGAATTCTCCTTTCCTCCATCAATTTCTCTTTGCAAGTGGACAGTCTCTTGCTCAATTTCTAAATGAATACAATTTGCTAAATAGGGCATATTTAGATGATTTGCCAACATCCCTCCTACCATACCACCGTTGTAGTCAATAGACTCTCGACCCGTAATAATCAAATCAAAGGCTTCTCTTTCTGCATAAGCAGCAAGTTGAGATGCCACAAAAAATCCATCGTAAGGAATACTATCTATTCGAACGGCATTATCGGCTCCGATAGCCAAACACTTTCTTAAAATTGGTTCGCATGAAGCGTCACCAACAGCTGCAACAGTAACCTTAGCTCCTTGTTTTTGTTGCAACCAAACTGCTCTTGTCAGTCCAAATTCGTCATTAGGATTAATGATGTAGGTGACCCCTTGGGAGTCGAAAGCCTTGTTTTCATCAACAAAATTTATTTTGGATGTGGTATCAGGCACACTACTAATACATACTAAAACCTTCATACAATTGGTATTTTATACGAAGCTAATAAAAAAAATGACACAGTGTCATTTTTTTAAAAAAGAAATTTCACAAGCTAAAAATTTGCTGTTTTAACAAGCCTAAAGCCAGTGTGTTGTAAACCTGTATCTGGAGATGATTTCATTCTTGAAGAAACTCGATAACCGGAACAATAGGCATCGTTGCAAAGAAAAGATCCTCCTCGCATTACTTTCTGTCTAAGGTAGGGTTGGTAGGGATCATAGGGGGCATCAGGACCTTTAGGATTACTTGTCTTTTTATTTTGAAACGATTCGTAATAAGTAAAATCGTACCAGTCAGAACACCATTCCCAAACATTTCCAGCCATATCAAAAAGACCAAACGGATTGGGCTCAAAAGAACCAACTGGGGCAGTGTAAAAAAACTGATCTTGAAGTGAATTTTGATAAGGAAAATTACCTTCCCAAGCATTAGCTTTCACAGGTCCTTTTGTAATTGGTTCGTCTCCCCAAGGATACTTTACTCCGTTCTGCCCCCCGCTAGCGGCCCATTCCCATTCTGCTTCTGTAGGCAATCGCTTACCTACCCATGCAGCATAGGCCTGGGCATCATACCAAGAAATATGAACCACAGGATGGTCCATTTTTCCCTCAAGGGTACTTCCTTTTCCTTTGGGATTACGCCAACTTGCTTTAGGTTTCCATCGCCACCATGCGCCGTAATCATTTAAATTGACAGGACCTGATGTAGCTTCAAAAACTAAAGAGGCTGCTTGAAGTAGAGAATCATTTGGTTTGGGTGTATCTGGTGGTAATTCCTTTTTTAATTCCTCCCAATTTGGCTTTTTTTCAGCAGTGGTTACATAGCCCGTTGCATCAACAAAAGCCTTGAATTGCGCATTGGTTACCTCCGTTTGATCCATCCAAAATGCATCTACACTAACCCGATGAACAGGAGATTCATCTTGTCGTGATTGACCCCCCTCACTTCCCATTTGAAAATCGCCAGCAGGTATCAATACCATTCCATCTTTTACTTCAATAGGGGTGTTTTTCTGGGTCTCTCCATTACCACAACTGCTAAAAAAAAGAGCTGAAAGCGTTCCAATTAGTAAGGAGGAAAATTGTTTTTTAAAGTTTTGAAAATTAAATATACTGGTTGAGTATGTTTTCATAAAGTTCTTGCTTACCACTAATTCGCTCTGGTGATTTACTATTCAACGCAATTTTGGATAATTCCTCCAAACTTAAGGCTCCTTTCTCAAATCGCTGACCATTCTCTTGGTCAAAAGAAGCGTATCGTGCTTTTCTTAAGTTTTCTAAGCCTCCCTCATTCATTACTTTTTCCGCAGTTAGCAGCGCTCTAGCAAATACATCCGCACCTCCGATATGGGCATGAAAAACATCTTCTAAATCCGTTGAATTTCTCCTGATTTTTGCATCAAAATTAACCCCACCTCCTTGAAGTCCTCCGGCGCGTAAAAAGACTAGCATGGCTTCAGTAACCTCAAATACATTTACTGGAAATTGATCCGTATCCCAACCGTTCTGATTGTCTCCTCGATTGGCATCAATACTTCCTAACATTCCCGCATTTGCTGCCACAGCTAATTCATGTTCAAAAGTATGTTGAGCTAAAGTAGCATGGTTGACCTCAATGTTGAGTTTAAAATCTTTATCTAAACCGTATTGCTTTAAAAATCCGATTGCAGTTGCAGCATCAAAATCATACTGGTGTTTCATGGGTTCCATAGGTTTGGGTTCGATAAAGAAATCTCCTTTGAAGCCTTGGCTACGAGCGTAATCTCTTGCCATAGTCAAGATTTGAGCCATATGATCCAATTCTCTACCCATATCGGTATTGAGCAATGACATGTAACCTTCACGACCTCCCCAGAAAACATAATTTTCGCCTCCCAAAGCCATGGTAACATCCAGTGCCATTTTAATTTGTGCTCCAGCACGAGCTACTACATTAAAATCAGGGTTCGTTGCTGCTCCATTCATGTAGGCAGGATTCGAGAAACAATTTGCAGTCCCCCAAAGCAATTTTACCCCAGATGCTTTTTGTTTTTCTGCAACATAGTCCGAAATTGTTTGCAAACGTTTTTCGTTTTCAATCAAAGTAGGAGCTTCATCAACCAAATCAACATCGTGAAAACAGAAATAATCAAATCCCATTTTGGTAATAAACTCAAAAGCAGCATCTGCTTTGTCTTTAGCTCTTTGAATAGGATCTGCAGATTGATCCCATGGAAATTGTTGCGTTCCAGGCCCGAAGGGGTCGCCTCCTTGACCACAGAAACTGTGCCAATACGCAATGGCAAATTTAAAATGTTCACGCATTGTTTTTCCCATAACCAATTGATCGGGATTATAATATTTGAATGCAAATGGGTTGTCAGAATCTTTTCCTTCGTAACGAATTGCTCCAATTCCTTTGTAAAATTCTTTGTCTCCAGTAGTAATCATAATTCTTCTCTTAATTTATTTAGTTTGTATTTTAATTCTATTTTCCATTTTTCGTAAGCTAATCGATAAGGTTCTGTTGCTTTTAAAGGAGATACTTCACTCACCTTGTCCAGAGAGGAAACACTTTCGGAATAGTCTTCCAAACCACCAAGGCTTACCCCAGCGGCTCGAGCAGCTCCCACAGCACCGGTTGTGTCATAAATCTCAATACTTTCCCCTATCAGGCTTGCTACCGTATGGGCAAAAATATCCGAACGAAATAAGTTATCATTCCCCGCTCTAATCACTTGGATATCTAGGGCATCTTCTTGCATAATTTCCATCCCATATGCAAAAGAAAAAGCGATTCCCTCAAGAGCCGCTCGAAAAAGATGTCCTTGCTGATGTTGATTTAAATTTAAATTCGAAAAATGAGCCCCTGGTGCTTTGTTGTAAAGCATGCGTTCAGCACCATTGCCAAAAGGAAGATTGATTAAACCTTCACTTCCAACGGCAACCTTTTCCGCCAAATGATTCATTTCGTTGAAATCTGATAGACCCGTCATTTTTCGCAACCAACTGTATTGAATTCCAGCACCATTGACACAAAGCAAGGTGCCAATTAAAGATTCCGCTGGGGTGTAGTTTACATGCGCAAAATGATTTACTCGATAAAATTCCTTGGAAGTAGTTCGTTCTGATACTGCAAATAAAACGCCCGATGTACCTCCTGTTGCTGCTACTTCTCCTGGTTTAAGAATATTTAAGGCCAAGGCATTGTTGGGTTGATCTCCTGCACGGTATCGGATTGGAATCCCTTGGGGCAACCCACTTTGAATTGCCGCTTGGGCGGTAACCCTCCCTTGGTCTTGAAAATTATTTACAAGAGGCGGAGTCAGACCAGTTTCTATTCCATAATAATCCAGCAACCAGTTAGCAACTTTTTTCTCTTTAAAATCCCAAAGCATTCCTTCAGACAAGCCATTAATTGTTGTGGCTATCTCACCCGTTAACTTAAACGCAATAAAATCACCAGGTAACATAAAATGGGCAACCTTAGAATAAAGTTCGGGTTCATTTTCTTTTACCCATTTTAACTTAGAAGCGGTAAAATTTCCTGGGGCATTTAGCAAATGTGAACCAAAGCGAGCTTCCCCAATTTCATCTGCAGCCTTTTCACCTATGGAAACGGCTCTACTGTCGCACCAAATAATGGAATCGCGGAGTACTTTTTTGTCTTTATCTAAAACGACCAGTCCATGCATTTGATATGAAATTCCAATGGCTAGAATTTGATCCGAAGCAACCGCATTTTCACTCAAAATTCGTTGGGTGCCTTTACATAAATGATTCCACCACATTTCAGGATCTTGTTCTGCCCAATGCGCTTGAATTGCCCGAATTGGCATTTCTTCTTGTGGCTCTGTAACTACAGCTATCTTTTTATTGGTATCGGCCTCAACAAGGGCAATTTTAACAGAGGAACTGCCGATGTCATATCCTAAAGTATACTTCATTTTTTGTAAAGAAATTTAGGTAAATCTAAGGTTTTTTCGCAACCTATTTGCTCCATCACTTGACGTAGTTCAGTTTTGATTAAAGCAATAGTATGGGCAGCCCCTTGGCTTCCCAAAGCACCTACACCGTACATAAAAGATCTTCCTAAAAAAGAAAAAGAAGCTCCTTGCGCTAATGTTCGTGCTACATCAGGGCCATTTCGTAATCCGCTATCCATCATCAGGGTTATTTTATCACTATATTTTTTATTTAGATCTTCAAGCGTGCGAATAGTGGACTGTCCTGCATCCAATTGACGACCTCCGTGATTAGAAATAATTACCCCATCTATCCCTAAGCGAATTGCTTTTTCCATATCAGCTTCGCTAGCAACCCCTTTAAGAACAATTTTACCCTTCCACTGGTCGCGGATGGGTTTGATTTTTTCTTCACTTAAACGTCCGCTAAAGGTTTCATCCATAAATTTACCTAATTGACTCAAATTTAGTCCTTTGGGCATGTAAGGCTTTAAGGTCTCAAATTCGGGTTGACCGTGAATCAAGGTTTTAATTGCCCATTCCGGACGTTTCATAATTTGATAAAAATTTCGGGCTGACATTTTTGGTGGCATGGCCAATCCATTTCGAATATCCCGAGGTCTAAATCCAAAACTGGGGACGTCACTCAACAAAACCAAAACCGGATATCCTGCATTTGCAGCACGATCTATGATGTCTTTTCTAACCAATTCTTGGGCGGGATAGTACAATTGAAACCAAGCATTCCCTTCCGTTATTGATCCGATTGTTTCAATGCTTGAAGTGGTTACCGTACTCAGAATAAAAGGGAGGTTATTTTCAAAAGCTGCTTTCGCAAGAATTTCAGGAGCGTTTGGCCACATTAGACCCTGTAATCCAATGGGAGCAACTCCAAAAGGAGCATCATATTCAATTCCAAAAAGTTTGGTTTTAAGACTTACGTCAATAGCTTCCTTGAGGTATTCAGGAACCAATTCTACGGCGCGAAGATCAGATGTATTTTTCCGAAGATTGTCATCATCATTACAACCTCCGTCCAAATACTCAAAGGCAAATTTAGGCATTTTGGTTTTTGCCTTTACACGTAAATCACTTACAGAAGGATATTTCGGATTGAATTTTGATACCATTATTTAAATATAGAAAAAAGTGAACTGTTCTTAATTTTCAAAACCCGAAAAAAAATTATAATTTGGAGGTTGTGTCAAAAACAATTAGCACCAATCTTATGAAAACATTTAAAAAACAAGACTCTAGACGTTCTTTTATAAAAAATATTGCTTCCCTTTCAGCCGGGGTTTCTTTAGGGGTAACAAACTTGTGGGGAGCTCCAGCCTATATTCCCAACTTATTAAAAAACAAAAATGCAATAAATGGTGTTCAGCTGGGGCTGATCACTTATTCTTTTAGAGACTTGAAAGATCAAAGTGCAGAGGCAACTCTTCAATATATCCTTGATTGTGGTGTCAATGCAATCGAATTAATGGGAGGAACAGCGGAGTCCTTTATCGGTCGCCCAGAAAATAAAATAGATCAAAGAATGTTGTATCGCCTGATGAGAAAAGAGCGCAATAAAGAATTGACTCGTGAAGAAAATAAGCAACTGACTGATCTCAAAAAACAAAAAGAATCTTTTGATAAGGAAATTGAAGTATGGAAAAAAAATCGATCCGTAGCTAAGTTTTCAGCGTTGAAAGACATGTATGATGCTGCTGGAGTGAAAATTTATGCTTTCAAACCCGACTACTTGTTACGAAAAGGAAATTCAGAAGCAGACATCAATTACGCCATGCAAGCAGGAAAACGATTGGGTGCAACTCACGTAACACTAGAACTTCCAAAAGATGAAGCCCATAGCCTAAAGTTAGGACAACTGGGTGCAAAAAATGGTATCAAAGTGGCCTACCACGGACACGAACAACAGCATGCCCACTGGTGGGATACCGCTCTTGAACAGTCTTCACATAATGCAATGAATCTTGATCTTGGTCATTACACCGCAGCAGGCAATACTGATGCAATGGAACTCATCCAAAAACAGCATCAAAACATTCTCAGCATGCATGTAAAAGATCGTAAAAATCCTGAAAACGGAAAAAAGAATATGCCCTTTGGTCAGGGAGATACTCCAATCAAAGAAGTCCTACAAATGATGCGAGACAAATCCTACCCTTTTGCTGCAACTGTAGAATATGAATACCGTACACCTAAAGATTCAACGGTAATTGATGAAATTAGAAAGTGTGTTACTTATTGTAAAATGGCGCTAGAGTCTTAAATATGAATTCGAATAATCAATCAATAAAAATGATTTGGTCTGCTATGGACTGACATTTAGTTGCTACGGATTTTTCAACAATACTGTAAAATATTTTTTTACCATTAGCATCTTTTCCTTCATAACGCCGACCCACTCCTTTAGCACTTCTTCCACTTAAAACAGCGTACACAACACAAGCCGCCAAATAAGTACCATTATTACTAGGATGTTTCTGGTCATCTGACAGCAAGTCAATAGTAGGGTATTGTAAAGAAAACATGTCAAATGCCCTACCTACGGGGATGATTTTAATTTTTGAATCAAGAGACAAAAGAGTTTTTAAATTAGTTTCAATGTCCTTAGAATCCTTATTGGTCATTTTTTTATCAGGGAAATTGGGATAGTTCCAAGTGGCATACAGGTAAAGTTTTGTTTGACTCGGAACCAGTTCTTTTAACTTGGCTAAATAATATGCTGTTGTATCAATATGCTTAATCGGATACGTACTTTGATCCTGAAAGATAATTCGGTCAAAGGTGTTTTGAGATAAAATTTCTTTGGTTTTCAACCCTTTATTTCCTTGCCAATGATCTCTTAAAGTTGCACCCCCTGCCGTTGATTGGTAAACATCCCAAAACAAGTTTTGCTCTAAGGCCATTTTTTCTACCTGATTTGGAAGGTTCCAATAAAATGTAAAACTGTTCCCAATAAAGAGTATTTTTTCTTGTTTTTGGGCACTGATAACTTGTGAAAAAAGAAGAACCAAGATGACTAAATTCCTCATTTAGAAACATGATTTTCCACGGTTCCTTCCCAGTCTGGATCTGCAGCTCCAATCCATCTACCATTGATTGTGTCTAATGCTATGGCGTGTACCCTGCCAAAGCGTGCTTTTTGAGAGATCATTTTTATTGGATAAAGACTTTCGTCCAAATTAGCATTCAACTGCTGAACTTCTTGATGATCCTCAATCCAAAGTGAATCCTGAAAAGGATAAACTCGCGGTAGTAATAAAGCATGATTCAGATCGTGTTTTTGAGCCAAATAACGATCCGCTACCTGAGTCACAGCAGTTACGATTCTACTTCCTCCCGCAGCTCCTATTGCCAAAGCAACTTGATCACCATTCATAAACAAAGTTGGTGAAATATGAGAATTGGAACGATCCCCTGGTTTGTATTCTCCTAAATAACCGCCTAAAGTAACTGCATAAATAAAACCCAATTCTTTGGAAGCTACTTTTGATCCCATATTAGGCCCTACAGTCTGGGTTAAACTTACCACATTTCCGTCTTCATCTGCAGCGGTAAGGTGTGTAGTATGCCCCATTGAAGCTACCCATGATCCTGGCATTTCAGAAGTATTTTCTGCAACGAGATTCAATCGGTTTTTTTCAATTTGATTGGCCCAAATCGCTGCCTGATCGTATGAAAGTATTTTTGCTAAACTATCTCTATTTACCTGACTTTTTCTGTAAGTGTAGGCCAATTCCGTTGCTTCTCCAATATTTACAGCCCAGTCTTCTTCTGAATCGGGGAGAGATAAATGATCTAAAATTTGAAGAATTTGAATGGTGATTGCTCCAAAAGAAGGCAGATTCAATGCAAAAACTTTTAGTCCTTGAAAACTACCTTCAAGGACTTCCGAATTTAAGGCTTCGTAATTCTTAAGATCCTCAAGAGTTAGTAAACCTCCATTGGCTTGAATGTCATCCACTATTTTTTGAGCAACTTCACCCTCATAAAATCCTGCTTTACCGTTTGAAGCAATTTTTTTCAAAACCGAAGCTAATGTCTTTTGGACAACCTGATCGCCTGCCTGAAAAGAGGCTCCCTCAGCATTTAAGAAATGTGTTTTTGTTCCCTCATACTGTTGTAAAACTTCTTTTGCCATTTGTTGTCTAAATGCTTCACCAGGAAGTATTTTAAATCCATTTTCAGCATACGCTATTGCGGGTTGTAATACCTTTTCAAGGGGTAATGATCCATGCTCTTTATGAAGTTTTAATAAGCCTGCAACCACACCGGGGATACCAATGGTTTGGTACCCGTGTGAATACTTTTCTTCGGTAGGTTTGTAATTTATTGGAACCTGTGTAGAGGCATCTACTCCTCCAACTTTCCCTGAACTTTTGTGGTAAATTGCTTGAAGGCGTCCACCGATTCCACTCATACTAGGCTCTACTACTGCTAGTGCAAATCCTGCAGCAACTGCTGCGTCAAAGGCATTTCCTTGCTGTTCATACATTTTTTTTCCTGCTTGAGAAGCCAACGGATGGGCAGCAGCAATAGTACTATTCTTAAAAGCGGTGCCAGAAGGCTCTTGGCAACTCACAAGTAAAAGACCCGCCAGGATTGAAAATAAAAGTGATTTTGACATAATAAAAAAGGTTTGTAAGCAAGTTACAAACCTTTTTAAAAAGTATTTAGAAATTATTGATTAACTGCTGTTTTGGTAAAAAACTCAATTTACATGCATCGAAATGAATGTCAAACTTTACATTTAATTCTAATTTACTTTATTTCCAATTAGGTAGTGATAAGACTAAAATCCGCAACATCATTTAAAACATTCTATTACGGATTTGCTTTGTACCTCGGGTGGGAATCGAACCCACACTCCCGAAAGAACTGGATTTTGAATCCAGCGCGTCTACCAGTTCCGCCACCGAGGCATTTAAAATTCATTTAGGTAGGGCACAAAAATAGCAAAATATTTTACCCTTCAATTTAAAATAATCAATAAGGTGATGCATAATTTTATTTTTACATTTGTCTAGATCTATTTTATATGAAAACTCCAGCTAAAATTTTTGCGTGCACACAAAGCACAGAACTCGCTAAAGCCATTGCCAATCAATTTGAAATTGAAATCGGCAAAGTCAATTTTTCACGTTACAGCGATGGTGAATTCCAACCTTCTTTTGAAGAATCGGTTAGGGGTACTCGTGTTTTTATTATTGGATCTACACATCCTTCTTCCGAGAATTTGATGGAAATGCTTTTAATGCTCGATGCTGCAAAGCGAGCTTCGGCAAGACATATTACCGCAGTATTGCCTTATTTTGGTTGGGCAAGACAAGATCGAAAAGACAAACCAAGAGTTCCCATTGGGGCAAAACTGATTGCAAAGCTTTTGGAATCAGCGGGTGCTACGCGAATCATAACCATGGATTTACACGCAGATCAAATTCAAGGATTTTTTGAAAAACCTGTAGATCACCTTTTTGCATCTACTATTTTTCTACCCTACATCAACTCCTTAAAACTCTCAGACCTTACCATTGCCTCTCCTGATATGGGTGGATCAAAACGTGCCTATGCCTACTCCAAATTTCTTAAAAGCGATGTAGTGATCTGTTACAAACAAAGAGAAAAAGCGAACATTATCTCTCACATGGAGCTTATCGGTAATGTTGAAGGTAAAAACGTGATTTTGGTTGACGATATGGTTGATACAGCAGGAACCCTAACCAAAGCAGCCGATCTTATGAAAGAACGCGGTGCCATTTCAGTACGCGCCATCTGTACGCACGCTCTTTTATCAGGCAATGCATACCAAAAAATAGAAGACTCCCAACTGGAAGAACTTATCGTAACCGATTCTATTCCTCCAAAAGTTAGTCACCCTAAAGTAAAAGTATTATCTTGCGCCCCATTATTCGCTGAGGTAATGAAAAATGTTCATTACAATCAGTCAATAAGTTCAAAATTCATAATGTAAAAAACAATATCATGAAATCGATTACCATTAAAGGATCTAAAAGAGAAAGCGTAGGCAAGTCAGCGACAAAAGCTTTACGCAATGCTGGAAGAGTTCCCTGTGTATTGTATGGAGGTGGAGAACCCCTTCATTTTGATGCACCGGAACTTGATTTCAGTAAACTAGTGTACACCCCCAATGCTCACACAGTTAAAATTCAACTTGAGGGCGGTGATAAAATTGATGCCATCTTACAAGACATCCAATTTCACCCCCTAACAGACAAAATTCTTCATGTGGATTTTTATCGTCTCTTCGACAACAAAGAAATCTCAATGAATATTCCTGTTAAAATTGAAGGCGCTGCTCCAGGTGTATTAAACAGTGGTGGAGTCTTGTCTCTCAATAAAAGAAAACTTCGAGTGAAGGCACTCCCAAAAGACTTGCCTGACTTTATTATTGCAAATATTTCAAAATTGGAATTGGGCAACAAACTGTACACTTCTGAATTACAAACAGAAACCTTTGCCATACTCCACCCAGACAATACGGTGGTTTGTCAAGTTCGTACTTCAAGAGCATCAATCAAACTAGACGAAGAGGTTGATACAGATCAAACTCAAGAAGAAGGAGCTGAAGCTACGGAAGCTGCTGCTGAAAACTAAGCATTGCTTTCTCCTAAAAACAAAAGCATGTGACTTCTCACATGCTTTTTTTATTTTAGCACATGTTTTCTTTTAAAAATATTTTTAAAAAAGATCAAAATTTGGCAATGCGAAAATTCTTAATCGTTGGCTTAGGAAATATTGGTTTAGAATATGAGAACACTCGTCACAACGTTGGTTTCGATATTTTGAACAATGTCGCCATATCCAATGATTGTAGTTGGGAAATAAAGAAATTAGCTGCCTACTGCACTTTTAAAAAAAAAGGACGACAGTTTGTACTAATAAAGCCAAGTACTTTTATGAATCGCAGTGGAAAAGCGGTTCGTCACTGGGCACTGAAAGAAAAAATTCCTTTACAAAATATTCTTGTACTCACTGATGAACTTCACCTTCCCTTCGGAACCATACGCATCAAATCTAAAGGAAGTCCAGCAGGACATAACGGCTTAAAAGACATTCAATCTGAATTAAATACTCCCAATTACGCCAGACTGCGTTTTGGTATTGGACCCGAGACCAAACCTTTTGATCAAGTAAAGTTTGTTTTGGATTCATGGACTACAGAGGAAACACAAAAACTCCAAGAACGGATAAAACACTGTTCAGAAGCAGTAGTAAGTTTTGGACTGCAAGGAATTCAAAATACCATGAACAATTTCAACGGAAAATAAAACTATTCAGCCGTTTGAAAACTAAAAACCTCTGACTTAGAAACATTGGCTTCTAAATCAAAAGTAAAAACTTGCCAAAAATAAGTGGTTCCCGAATCCAAGCTAATTAGCACCTGTGAAGCTGTCAATCCTTCCTTATTGAGAATCAAATTCTCCTCATCTGTACCCAGATACAAGTCATATCGATCGATGTCTTGGTCTAAGTCATGCCCCTCCCATAAAAAAGAGACTTTTCCTTCAGCATCTAGTTCAACAATAGATTGATGGTCTGGCTGCGAAAGAACAGCAGGAAAAGGGATAAAGCTCGAATTAGCAGTTCCCTCTAGATAAAACTGCCAAACATCACTTTTAGCAATTGCAGAAGATAAAAGTGATTCGGAATTCACATACCATCGGTAAGGTGCTCCACTGGGTAAAATGAGGGACTCAGTAAGTAATGAGGAAGATTTACCGTATTTTTCATTGGTTAAAGCATTCTCAACAACCAATTCGTAACTGTCCGTATTTAGAGCAATCGTCCATTCAAATCGTACCTGACGTTCAAGTTCATTCAAAACGCTCGCAGTAGTACACTCGTTTAAGTTAGCGGGAGCAATTAGTTGGGTTGGTTCTGGTTCAGGTATTGGTTCAGAACCACAACCCCACAAAAACACAAATATTATTGCTAAAAAGTTTGATCTCATCGTTTAAGTAATTTAATGGATTCAACTTTGTTGGGATAGATTACCTGAAGTAAATAAAAGCCAGGAGCCAATCGACTCATAGGAATTTGAACTGAAACATTATTGGCTCGGATATTTTTCTTTTCCCAAAGAGGAATTCCACTTCCGGACAAAAGTCGTAGATCTACCCCAGTATTTTCAGGTAAAATCAAGGTCGCATTCTCGACAATTGGATTGGGAAATACAGAAGCCGTTTCGCTTGTATTAATCCATTGTTCAAAAATACCTTGACAGTTTTTAGATGTGCTGACTTGAATTCGATTTAATTTTCTTTCCAAAGGCAATGCTAATTCTTGCTTGTTTTGAACTTCAATGCTTGTCCCATTTAAATCAATCCAGTAACGATCACTTCCTGTTAATGACAGATTTAAAATTGAATTTTGCGCATTTAATGACGTAATTACCTCAAGCGGTTGCGGGGCTTCTATTTTTGTTTCAAAACAAAATTCAAATTCCTCAAATGAAGGGGAGTAAACACAAATTGAATAGATACCTTCTGCCAAATTCGAGATCCCGTTACCTAGCTTTGTAAACGTAAGGTTCTTTTGATAACCGTTGTTACCCAAAATTTCAGCTCGATAAATAAAATCTGCTAAAGCGTTAAAGTCTATGCTCCCATTGGTCTGATTTGGACAAGTGACATCTTTTTTTGTGATACTGATGTTTTTAGCTGAAAAAATATCACATACATCTCCAATTCCATTATTGTCCATATCCGACTGATCTTCATTGGTAATTTCAGGGCAGTTGTCATTTTCATCTACAATAGAATCATTATCACTATTGGGCATAGGGGTTCCCTCCAAACAAATGGAAAGCTCAAAACCTACTAATCGGCCTGTATCCTCAACATAATTATCTTCCACAATTAACGACCAACTCCCAAAAGAAGAGGTTCCGTAAAGTGGAGCTAAGCTTTGTATGGGTCTAAACCTTCCCGTGTAGGGTGCTGTTCCATCTTTGATCGAAGTTGTTGCTTCCTGATCAAAAACGGTATCAGAATAGTCATCTGCAGAGTCTCCTAATTCATTAGTCAAAAGATAAATTGTTTCATCGGGTGCCTGCAAATACAATGTAAGATCTTCAAGCCAAGTATGCTCAATGTCAACCAAAACATCTATGTCTTGAATGGGTAAGTCATAATTTACTTTTATCGAGGCTGTTGTAATTCCTTTGGTAAATTCACTGGCATCAGCTAAGTTTTTTGGTACGCCTGATGAGGAAACATCCACACAAGAAACTCTAGTTGTAGCAAATGAAAAAGGATCAGAAAATAATGAAGTACCGCAACTATTTTGCTGTTGTACACGCCAATAAAATTGTTGATTCGAATTCAACTTTAAGGCCGCTAGTTGATTTTGACTTAGAAGAGTGTCCACTACTAAACTTTGGAACGTTTCATCTGAGGCAATTTGAACACGAAATGCATCTGAATTCGGATCATTTTCCCAACTTAAAGTAGTATTAAGGCTTTGATTTTCTGCCGCATCAGATGGACTATTCAGCAAAGGAACAGCAAGATTAGATTCCCGTTGTTTCAAACGCACCGAAAAAACTTCTCTTTCTGTGCCGTAAATTGCCTCAATATTAAAGTCATAATCACCCACCGGCAATTCATTTAAACCAGTGAAAACAAGGGAGCCTGAATCATCGTTTGCTCCAAAAATGGCTTTAGAAGAAATCACCTCTACACCATTGGGCAATGCATCGGCTTGAATAGAAAAAGAGGCATCAAAACCAGCTTTCCGTTCAATGTCAAAGTCAAATTGGATACGATTAGAATTACAATTTTCAAGTTCATAATTATTAAAATTGAGGGCAAATTGACGAGAACTTATTTTAAAGTCTTCACGATTAATCGCAAAAAAGATCCCTCCCTTAGCCTTTACCTTGACTCTTGCCTCATCAGTCTCAATAGAATTTGGAATGTAAATTATCGCTTCTCCTGTATTGGGAACATTGTCTGCTAAAATGATATTAAAATTTCTTCCCCCATCTATTGAAAGTGTAATTTCTACTTCAGTGAGGTTGATGGGTGCTAGATTTGTATCTGCCACATCCCAAACAATCGTTTGTTGAGAACCGCCTTCCCAAACCAGCGAGCTACTTGCCTGTGAACTGACAGCAAACGGTGAAGAGGATGCCACAACAGTGATCTTCATATTGTCTTGAGACAGTTGGGAATATTCTCCAAAGTTTTTTCTAACCGTAAGTCCCCATTCAAGATCTCTTTCAACCAAGGATACCGTTTCCCAAGAATCGCCTACTTCCGGATTCTCTTCAGTCAAATTATTTGATAAGATCCTTTGCAAATTCGGAATGGTCCTAAATGCGTTGGTCTGAGGGGGAAGTGATCGAGCCATGCTTCCCGTGACATTGTATGGTCCAAAATTATCTGAGGTAATTTGACCTGAATCCAACTGTTCCCAGCAGTAAGAAATATCAGAACCCTCCAAGGGTGAGATTGCCAATTCGTAGGGTGTCCCCATGGGAATAAAATAATCCGGTCCCGCATCTACTGAGAAAGGTTCCGTCGGATAAATTTCGGACTCACCGCAACTCAAGCTAGCAACAAATTCTTTGATATTTTGAATACTGTAATAGTGAAAATAAGGATCTCCATGTAGTTGTACATCATCAACAACTGTGATTCCAGCATATCCCATAATGGTTGATCCACTTCCTGGTTCTGCGTTGACCCCCGTACCCTCAGCATTGTAAGAAAACGTATGATAAGCACCAAATTGATGTCCTATTTCATGCCCAACATAATCCAAGTCGAAATAATCATTGCGATATTCACCTCCAAAGATATCAGTAAAGGGATGGGTACTGTATCCTTGCGCTTTAGCTTCCGATTCGCAAACACAACCAATACAACCCGCATCACCATTTGGCTCTCCAAAGTCAAATAAATGTCCGATGTCGTAGTTCGCATCCCCAATTAGTTCGTCAACAGTTGACTGAAGTTCAGAAGAAAAATTGCCTGTAAAAGGATCTGTAGTAGAATCCTCAAAAAGCAAAGAAGCATCTGAAACTAATTCAAGACGAACATTCAGCTCGTCTTCGAAAACTTGATTGACTCGGTTTATTGTACTAACTACAGCGCCAAAAGCATCTTCTGCATTGGAACCATTCAAGGGATCGTCATCTCCCCAAAATTCGGTGTACTCTCCTGTTGCCGCTATTGCAATTCTAAAAACTCGTAATTCTGCATTTTGTTTTGCAGTTCTCGGTCTATCTATCGTGTTTTTATTTCTTATTTTATTTTCGACAGTCTTACAAAAAAATTCCTGAGGTGTATCATTTTTTGTTTTCTGATAAGCAAAATGAATTCCTTTTCTTGATTTAACAGGCTGTATGAAATAATCTCCTGAATTCGGTAAAGTAATCCAAGCATTTATTCCAGAGGAATGGGAACTGAGACGAACTTTTACCTCAGGTCTAGTCAAACTGTATCCCTTGTACGTTCTAATATTGGAATATTTTATTGAAAGAACAGATGACATAACAGGTGCAGGCTTTAGCAAAAAAACTTCTTCTTCGCCTTTTTCATTAGGCAAAGTTATTTGATCAATTGAAGAAGATTTCGAGGAAAATGGTTTGATCACATCTTGACTATGTACCAATTCATAATACTGTTCATTGACTAATGGAACGGGGTACTGGGAAAGTTTTGAATTTCCTATGACTTTCCAAGAATCTTGGCCCTGTGCTTGTTGCCCAAATAAAAAAAAGCAACACCCAATAAAACTTAGTAGGAGATTAAAATAATAATCTTTATTCAGCACAAAAATGTTTTAAACTAGTTAGGTTAAAAATAAGGAAACAAATTAGTCTTTATACGATATTGCTGTACTTTTGTCGATCGAAGACAATTTAATTGCTGAATATGAATGTTTTCCGAAACATAGAAAACTACATTCCCGATTCAAAATGCATCCTAACCATAGGTACTTTTGACGGTATTCATGTGGGGCATCAAAAAATTATCAAAAGTATTGTTAAACTGGCCCGAGATAAAAATCTACAAGCAACAATTCTGACATTTTTCCCCCATCCTAGAATGGTTCTCCAACACGATTCCAACATAAAATTGATCGATACCCTAGACGAGAAAATAAAAGGATTAGAAAATCTTGGGGTAGATAATCTAATAATCCACCCTTTTTCAAAAGCTTTTTCTAGACTGACTGCACAAGAGTTTTGTCGTGATATTTTGGCAAATCAACTTCAAATTGATGCGCTTTTTATTGGTTATGATCATCGATTTGGAAGAAATAGAGAGGCCACGGCAGAAGATCTGGTTACACTGGGAAAGACGTACAACTTTAATGTACACATTATCCCAGCGCAAGACATTTCTTCAATAACAGTGAGCTCTACTAAGGTTCGCAAAGCAATTGCTGAGGGAGATTTTGACTGCGTAACTAATTTTTTGGGTAGGTATTTTGAACTAACTGGCACTGTTACTAAGGGTCAAAAACTGGGAAGAACAATAGACTTTCCTACTGCAAATCTTCGCATTGAAGAAAACTACAAACTAATTCCACCAATAGGAGTTTACTTAGTATCCGTGGAGCATAACAAACAGAAGTTATTCGGAATGATGAATATTGGCACAAGACCTACCGTAAACGGTGAACATGAGACTTTGGAAGTACATCTCTTTGACTTTAACGAGAATCTGTACGATCAAAAGTTAAGAGTCCTCTTTTTGGCAAAAATCAGAGATGAAGAAAAATTCGAATCCCTGTCTGCTTTAAAAATACAGCTAAAAAAGGATAAAGAAATTTGCAAAAGAAGCTTGATCAAAAAGGGGTTGCATTAAAATTCCTTTATTTTTGCAAAAAGATTTTTTATGCTTGCACTGCAGTACATAAGAGAAAACAAAGAAACCATTCTAGAGGGACTCAAAAAAAGAAACTTTCAATTTCCTGAAAAAATTGATCAGATACTAACCCTTGATCAGGAACGCAGATCAAAGCAATCAGCATTGGATCAGCATCTTGCACAAGCAAATACATTAGCTAAAGAAATTGGAGTTCTTTATAAAAAAGGTGAAGCTGAAAAAGCAAACGAGCTAAAAAAAGAGACTGCGAGCTTAAAAGAGCTTACCAAAAAATTACAAGAAGAATTACAGTCTACAGCCACCAAACTGAGTGAATTAAGAACTCAGATTCCCAATGTTCCGCACCAATCAGTGGCAGCTGGAAGTTCGGAAGAAGACAACGAAGAGATATTTAATTCAGGGGAAATTCCAGATTTAGGGGAAAACCCACTACCCCACTGGGAGTTAGCTCAAAAATACGACCTCATAGATTTTGAATTGGGCAACAAAATTACGGGAGCAGGATTCCCTGTTTACAAAGGGAAAGGAGCTCGTCTTCAACGAGGACTCATCAATTACTTTTTAGATAAAAACACTGAAGCGGGGTATAAAGAAATGCAAGTACCGCATCTAGTGAATGAAGCATCAGGCTTTGGAACGGGTCAGCTTCCAGATAAGGAAGGACAAATGTACCACATTCAAAATGATGACCTTTATCTTATTCCAACGGCGGAAGTTCCCTTAACCAATCTTTACAGAGCCACCCTTTTAGAGGAAAAAGATTTGCCTATTTGCCTTACAGGATATACTCCCTGTTTTAGAAGAGAAGCAGGAAGTTATGGAGCTCATGTAAGAGGCTTGAACCGCCTACATCAATTTGATAAAGTAGAAATCGTTCGAATTGAAACGCCTCAAAACGCAATGCAAGCTCTAGATACAATGGTAGCCCATGTAAAAGACATCCTTAAAGAATTGGAATTGCCCTACCGTGTTTTAAGACTTTGTGGGGGAGACTTAGGGTTTACATCCGCATTGACCTATGACTTTGAAATTTATTCCACTGCACAAAAACGTTGGCTAGAAATCAGCTCAGTATCAACATTCAACAGCTTTCAGGCAGAGCGTTTGCAATTACGATACAAAACAAAAGAAGGTAAAAAACTAAATGTGCACACACTTAACGGAAGTTCTCTTGCGCTTCCAAGAGTGGTTGCTGGAATGTTGGAAAATTGTCAAACCGAAAATGGAATCATCATACCTAAGGCATTAGTCCCTTACACAGGTTTTGATAAAATCAACTGATCATGTTTATTTATAACGTTACTGCTCATGTAGAACCGTCTGTTGAAAACGTATGGTTGGATTGGATGGAACAAAATCATATTCCAGAAATGATTGCCACCCAAAAGTTTACCCATAGCAAAATTTTCAAAATCATAACGGATCAAGACACAGGCGGGGTTAGTTATGCTGTACAATACTATTGTGAACATCGCCAAGACTACGAAGCTTATCTAGAAGAAGATGCAAATCGGCTTAGACAAAAAACACAAGCCAAATTTGGAGAACGAATTTTATTTTTTAGAACCGAACTGCAACTAATTCAAGAGTACTCATGAAAAATGTTCGCCCAAAGAAAAAATTAGGGCAACACTTTTTAACAGATCTGAACATCGCAGAAAAAATTGCTGATTTACTTGAGTTTGAAAACTACCAAAAGGTTTTGGAAATTGGTCCTGGAACAGGTGTTTTAACTCAATTTTTAATCCCAAAAACAAACGCTTTACATCTTGTAGAAATCGATCAAGAATCCATTCAGTTTTTACAAACAAATTACTCCTCAGAAGAAATTCATTTAATTGAAGCAGACTTTTTGAAATTGGATCTAAACCGTATTTTTAGCTCCGAACCTTTTGCCATAATTGGAAATTTTCCTTACAATATTTCCTCGCAAATTGTTTTCAAAGTACTTGAAAATAGAATTCAAATTCCTTTTTTTGCAGGAATGTTTCAGAAAGAAGTCGCTGAACGTATTTGTGAGCCTCCTGGGTCAAAAAAATACGGCATCCTGTCTGTACTCTCACAATTGTACTATGAGACCGAATATCTTTTTACTGTTCCTCCCACAGTATTCAACCCTCCTCCAAAAGTAGATTCTGCTGTAATTCGATTGACAAGAAAACAAAACATCGACTTAGATTACGACGAAGCCCTACTAAAAAAAGTAGTAAAATTAAGCTTTCAACAAAGACGAAAAACATTGCGAAATAGTTTAAAAACCTTGAATCTGCCTGATAATTTAAGAGAAGATAGTATCTTTGACCTAAGACCTGAGAAGCTCTCAGGGGATGATTTCATCCACCTTACTAAAAGGATTGGCCATGGCAACATTTCAAATTGATACCCCTTTTTTAGAAAATCTTAAAGATTTAATCCAAGAAAAAGAAGGTGCTAAACTAAAGAGAAAGTTCAAGCCCATGCATTACGCAGACATTGCTGAAATCATTCAGCTCTTGTCACAAGAAGAAGCCATCTACGTAGTAAAGTTGCTTGATAGTGAAACAACAGCAGATGCCCTAGCGGAAGTTGATCCCGATATTCGCGAATCCATCTTGGTAAATCTTTCAGCTAAAGAAATCGCATTAGAGGTAGCCGAACTCGACACCGATGATGCTGCAGATATCATTCTCGAACTTCCTGCAGAACGACAGGAAAAAGTCATGTCTCAAATTGAAGACGATGAACACGCTAAAGATATTCGAGATCTTCTTAAATACGATGAAAATACAGCTGGAGGATTGATGGCAAAGGAACTAGTAAAAGTGAAAGAAGACCTCAGTGTACTTAAATGTTTGAATGAAATGCGTGCCCAAGCAAAAGAAGTTACTCGGGTACACTCTATTTATGTCGTAGATCAAAAAAATAGACTCAAAGGGAGACTTTCTCTTAAAGATTTGATTACTGCCAACTCCAAAGACAAGGTCTTAGACATTTACATTCCTAAAGTGGATTTTGTAACCGTTGATCAGGATAAAGACGAGGTTGCAAAAATTATGTCCAAATATGATTTGGAAGCCATACCGGTTGTTAGCCAAAATAAAGAATTATTGGGTCGTATTACCATTGACGATATTGTAGATGTTATTAAAGAAGAAGCAGAAAAAGACTACCAACTTGCAGCAGGTATCTCAAACGATGTTGAGGCTGATGATACCATTTTCGAATTGGTCAAAGCTCGACTACCTTGGCTATTTTTGGGTTTATTAGGTGGCTTGGGCAGTGTTTTTATCTTACAAGACTTTGAGGATATCATGAGCGAACCAGAGCTAAGAAATTTATTCTTTTACACACCCCTAATTGCTGCAATGGCAGGGAATGTAGGAGTTCAATCTTCTGCTATTATTGTTCAGGGTTTGGCAAATGATGTAGTCAAAGGCTCCTTGTTTAGTCGATTGATCAAAGAGATTGGATTAAGTCTTATCAACGGTTTTGCATTGGCTTTGGTAATCATTCTATTCGGTTTTGTATCTCAACAAGAATTTTTAGTGAGCTTAACCATCGCCGGTTCTATGATGCTAGTCATTGTAGTAGCTGCATTGGTGGGGACTTTTGTGCCAATAATCCTTGACAAAAGAGGGATTGATCCAGCCATAGCTACAGGACCGTTTATCACTACTGCAAATGATATTTTTGGTATTTTTCTGTTTTTTTACATTGCTAAAATTGCATTAGGATTTTAAATGAGTTCAAAACTGATTCTTCATGTAGATGAAAACCACCCGCTTCTTGTCAAAGGACTTAAAGATTTTGGATTCAAAAACCACCTAGCCTACACCACCTCCTTAGAATCAATTTTAGAGGATTTACAAAACTATTACGGTGTCGTGATTCGAAGTCGTTTTCCAATCGACAAAAACTTCATAGATCATGGGCCTAACCTAAAATTTATTGCCCGAGTGGGTGCCGGGTTAGAAAATATTGATACGGTTTATGCTGATTCAAAAAACATTTCGCTAATAGCAGCTCCAGAAGGCAATAGAAATGCTGTAGGTGAACATACTTTAGGTATGCTTTTGAGTTTAATGAATAAACTTCGCCAAGCTCATTTGAATATTCAAGAAGGATTATGGCTAAGAGAAAAACATCGCGGTTGGGAACTTGAAGGGAAAACAGTTGGAATTATTGGTTATGGAAATACTGGTAAAAGCTTTGCGAAAAAGCTTAAAGGATTTGATGTGGAAGTATTATGTCACGACCTAAAAGCCAAAGTTGGAGACGAGAATGCAACCCAAGTGCCGCTTGAGGAAATACAAGATCGCGCTCAGATTTTGAGCCTCCACATTCCACAAACAAAGGAAACCAACGCAATGATTGATAAACAATTTATTGAGCGAATGAAAAATTCGTTTTGGTTTCTCAACAGTGCACGAGGCAAAGCTGTGGTTACCTCAGATTTAGTTGAGGGATTGATTTCTGAAAAAATTTTGGCCGCTGGACTAGATGTTTTGGAATTTGAATCCGCCTCTTTTCACTCTATTTTCGATGCTGAAAATCGTTCCAAAACCCTCGATTATCTGCTTACTTCAGATCGGGTATTGCTTAGCCCACACGTTGCAGGCTGGACTTATGAAAGCCATATTAAGCTTGCTCAAACCATACTGGATAAAATTATTTCCCTAGAAAAAAAAGAAAACTAGACTAACTCAATACGAACTGAGCTGTCTCTTCGGTTCTCTGCTCCAACAGTATTTGCTTACCATTAGCACGTATGGATTGAAGTGCTGTTTGATTGAAATGCCGAACCGTAAATAAATCAACATGTTCTTTCACCTCAACATTGAATCTTGATCTAAGTACCAAAATAAGTTCTTCAAGACGCTTGTATTTGTTGTTCACACAAACCGAAAAACTAATTGCAGAGTTTTGAATCAACTCTACTGGCATCTGATATTCGTGTAATAAACCAAAAATATAACTGATGTTTTCTTCAACAATAAAAGAAAAATCGATAGAGGACAAACGAATTAAAACCTGATCCTTTTTAACAATAAAACAGGGAATCAAAGGGTCTAATGTTTTTCCTTTAGACACAGCAGTACCGTTTTGATCAGGGTTTTCAAATGATTTTACATACAATGGGATTTCCTTTCTTTGGAGGGGCTGTAATGTTTTTGGGTGAATCACAGAAGCACCATAGAAGGCTAATTCAATAGCCTCACGGTAAGAAATTTGATGTAGTAATTCCGTGTTTTTAAAAACTCGTGGATCACCATTTAAAACTCCTGGGACATCCTTCCAAATAGTAACAGATGAAGCATTCAGTGCATAAGCAAAAATAGCTGCGCTGTAATCTGATCCTTCCCGACCTAAAGTAGTGGTAAAGTTATTTGAATTACTTCCAATAAATCCTTGAGTGATGATTAATTGTCGATCTTTAGTATGAGATTTAATCAAATCTTGAGTCTGTTCCCAGTTTAAGTTTGCTGCTCGATAGTAATCGTCTGTTTTGATGCATTCTCTGGCGTCTAGCCAAAAACTTTTCCAGCCTTGGACTTCAAAATAATGATGAATAATTGAGGTAGAGAGTAATTCACCGTAACTCACCACTTGATCATAAACAAAACTGTAGTTAGGTGCTTTGTTAGTTTTTAAAAAAGAGTGTAATTCCTCAAAACAATCCTGTACTACTTTACTTACTTTCTGAGTTTGATCCTCAAAGAGTTCGTCAACTATTTTAAGATGAAATTCTTTTAACATCAAAAGCTCTTGTGACAATTGAGCTGGTTGATCTTTAAAATAGATTTCAATGATTTTCTCAAGGGCGTTAGTTGTTTTTCCCATGGCAGAGACCACCACTAGGGTATCATGGTAACCTACTGTTTTGAGGACACGGATCAGATTTTTCACTCCAGCAGCATCTTTTACAGAAGCTCCTCCAAATTTAAATATTTTCATAAATCAAGGGTATTCAAATAGGCTTTCATTTCTGCCCGATGCATTTGAACACTAGACCAATCATGTAAAACTGTAGCACCACTTTTTTCATAAAAACCAATTGCGGGAGTATTCCAGTCCAAAACATTCCATTCGATGCGTTCAACACCACTTTCATATGCATTTTTAATAAATTCAGAATACAATTGCGAACCAATGCCTTGCCCTTTTGATGATTCGGTTACAATCAGGTCTTCTAGATGAACCGTAGGTCCTTTCCAGGTTGAAAATCTTTGATAATAAAGGGCCATCCCGATGACTTTTTCTTCAAGTTCTGCAACTAGACATTGAAACAGCGGTTTTTGACCAAAGCCATAAAGCTCAATATCAGAAACATTTAACATCACGCTTTCAGGTTCTTTTTCATAAACAGCCAACTCTTGAATTAAATCTAGGATGGCACGGCTGTCAGAAATCTCGGCATGCCTAATTAATGCTTTCATGAGAATATTTTGATAGGCAAAAATAGTACAAGAATTTTGTACCGCCTCAAGTTCTATTAAATATCACGTTTTTTGATAAATTGTTAAAAATCAGCGATGGTTTGATAACCAACGGCTTACCGTTTCAAAAAATAGTTTTGGTTTTTCTGCATGCAACCAATGACCTGCATCTGGAATTGTAACAAGTTCAGCTTTTGGGAAATAATGTCTAAGAATCGGAAGGTCAGTATCTAAAATGTAATCAGATAAAGCTCCTTTCACAAAAAGACAAGGATATTCAGACCGAGAGGTATTTGATAAGTTTTCTCCAATGGCTTCACTAGCATTTTTAAGCACGTCTATGTTGATTCTCAGTCCCAATTTCCCAGGTTCAACCCAATACAAATTTTTCAATAAAAACATTCGAACCCCAGGTTCAGGAACGTATTTTGATAAAAGCACATCGGCATCACCTCTTGATTTTATTTGATCAAAATCTAACTCAGATAATCCTTTTAGTATTTTTTGATGGTGGGGTTCGTATTTTTTAGGAGCGATGTCTGCCACCACAAGTGCTTTTAGAAGTTTGGGGTATTGGCAAGCAAAATAAAGTGCCGTTTTGCCCCCCATGGAATGTCCTAATAATAGGATGTTTTTAAGTCCATGAACTTCACAAAATCGAGCAAGATCATCCGCCATCAATTCATACGAAAAATCGTTACTCCAAAAACTCCTCCCGTGATTCCGTTGATCAATAAGGTGAACTCGATAACCCATTTTTGCCCAATTTTTTGCATGTGTTTTCCAGTTGTCACTCATTCCTAGAAAACCGTGTAGGATTACCAAGTCTTGACCTGAATCGCCAATACTATTGCTGTGGAGTAAATTCAAAACTTTAAACGTTGAAGATACATGGGAATTACATTTTCAAATCCTAAATAAAGACTTTCACAGATCAAAGCATGACCAATGGAAACTTCCAGCAGATTGGGTATGTTCTTGGAGAAATAATGAATGTTTTCAAGGCTTAAATCATGACCTGCATTAATTCCTAGATTTAATTCTACTGCTTTTTCAGCTGCTTTTACAAAAGGTGTTATTGCTTTTTCAGGACTTTCTGGATAGTTTTTTGCGTAAGTCTCCGTGTACAATTCTATTCGATCAGTTCCCACTTCTTTTGCACCTTCTATCATTCGAACATCGGGGTCTACAAAAATTGAAGTACGAATTCCAGCTCCTCTAAGCTGATCGATTATTGACTTCAAATAATCCCCATGAGTGATAGTATCCCATCCTGCATTTGAGGTAAGTGCATCTTCAGCATCAGGCACTAGGGTTACTTGGGTTGGCTTTACAGTATTTACTAAATCTAAAAAATCTGGCATTGGATTTCCTTCAATATTATATTCGGTAGAGACAACTTCAGGAAGAGCACGGGCGTCCTCATAACGAATATGCCTTTGATCTGGTCGCGGATGAATTGTAATGCCTTGCGCTCCAAATTCTTGTAAATCTTTAGCTACTTGAAGTAAATTGGGCATATTCCCACCACGAGCATTTCTGAGTGTTGCCACTTTGTTTATATTAACACTTAGTGCTGTCATTTTTTTTTGTAAATGTATTCGCTTCTGTGCAAATGAGAAATAAATAAGGTCGCTTTTTATGCTACTTACTATTTTCCAACTCTAAACAAGCACTTTCTCGGGAGTTTCGTACCTTTGAACCAAGATTGTTTATCATGCACATAGCTCTATACAGTGCTTTTTTTTCAGAGGAAACGCTTCAATATGTAAAAGCTACGGTCACTTTTTTAGAATCGCATGGGCACCGTATCATTTTAGTTCAACGACTTAAAAAGCATCTTGGTGAACAGGGAAACAATTACTCCTACTTTGATGAAGAGTTAAAACTAGACCCAAAAGTTGATTTTTTGTTTTCAATTGGTGGTGATGGTACCATTCTCAGAGCAGTTACTTTAATTCAAGATTCTAAAATTCCAATTCTTGGAATCAATACTGGGCGTTTGGGCTTTCTCACCTCATTGCATCGTGATGCACTAAACGAAGGGTTGGATCTGTTTTTTAGTGGAAAATTTACCTACATATCTCGCTCTCTACTTCAAGTTAAAACTAGAGAAACAACACCTCTATTGGAAGAATGTGGATTTGCACTCAATGAAGTAAGTGTCAATCGAAAGAATACTACCTCTATGTTAAGTATTCACACCGAATTAGATGGTCAACCTCTAACCACCTATTGGTCAGATGGACTTATAATTTCTACTCCTACGGGTTCAACGGGATATTCTTTAAGTAGCGGAGGCCCCATAGTCTCGCCAAATGCTCAATGTTGGGTACTAAATCCTATTGCCCCACACAACATCAACATGCGGCCCCTAATTGTTCCCGACAGCACCGAAATTAAAATCTCTGTTCAAGGGAGAAGTAAAAATCATTTGCTATCGCTGGATTCGCGAATTCTCACTCTAGAGAATGGAAATGATATTTATCTCAAAAAAGCACCATTTACAGTTCGAACCGTTCAACTTGAGGGCTCGGACTTCTTTAGTACATTGAGAGAAAAACTTTTTTGGGGTCAAGACAAGCGCAATACACAATAAATAGAGGGTTTTTGGGTTAATATTCAAGACTATCGAACCCGATCATTTTGAAATTTATCCATTCCAAGTTTTTAAAATACATCCTCCTGCTTTTTTGCCTCTTTGCAGTAAGTGCACGTGCTCAATTCCATGAGATTGGAATTTTTTTAGGGGGTAGTAATTATATCGGGGATATTGGAACACATCGATACATTGATCCAAACTCCCCAGCATTGGGAATAATCTACAAATGGAATGTTACCGATCGTTATTCTTTAAGAGGTGGATTTACCTTCACTAAACTTACAGAAAACGAATACCGAAATACGGATTTAAATCGCTTTAGCAGATCTTACAAAGTAGACAACAACATTCAAGAAGCAACTGTGGGAGTAGAATTTAATTTTAAAGAATTTAATCTACACGATGCGGATTTTAACTTCACACCTTATCTTTTTTATGGCTTAAGTTATTTTCGCTACGACCAGTTCTACTTAACGCCAAATGGTCCATTCAATCCTCCTAAATATAATAATTATGGAAAAGATCAAGAATTTGCCATTCCATTCATCCTTGGCATGAAATTTAATCCAAACCCCCTTTTTTTAATTGGCTTTGAAATGGGAGCGCGTTATGCCTTGACAGATAACCTTGACGGTAGCAATCCACAAAATCAATTTGCCAATCAAATGGAATACAAATTTGGAAATATTTCGAATAATGACTGGTATATTTTTATGGGTTTCACAATTTCATTTACCTTTGGCGATCTTCCGTGTTATTGTAAGGAATAAATGAATAAACTACCCAAACATGTCGCTATCATTATGGACGGAAACGGCCGGTGGGCTCGCTTACAGGGTAAAAACCGTGTAAAAGGGCACCAGCAGGGCGCTCGTAGCGTAAGAGAGGTAGTTGAAGAAGCAACAAAAAAGAAAATAGAGTTCTTGACCCTCTACGCTTTTTCTACCGATAACTGGAGCCGACCTAAAGACGAAGTAAGTCTATTAATGAAATTACTAGTAAGCTCTTTAAAAAAAGAATTTAATCGATTGATAACCAATGACATTCGCTTGAAAGCAATTGGTGATCTAAACGGTCTCCCCAATGGGGTAAAAGAAGAATTGATCTATGTGATTGAAAAAACAAAGGAAAATAAAGGAATGGTATTAACATTAGCTCTTAACTATGGTGGTAAAGAGGAGTTAACCAGGGCAATGAAAGACATTGCAATTAAAGTTAAAAATAGCATAATTTCACCCGAAAATGTTGACCAATCCACCATAATTGAGCATCTTTACACCCAAAATTTACCTGCTGTAGATTTACTGATTAGAACCAGTGGTGAAGAACGAATAAGTAATTTTTTGCTATGGCATATTGCCTATGCAGAATTGTATTTCACTAAAACGCTATGGCCTGATTTTAAAAAAGAAGACTTGCAAAAAGCACTTGTGGACTACACTAAACGAGAAAGAAGATTTGGAAAAACGAGCGAACAACTCACATCATAAGCCGTATTATAGCTATTTTCTTTTAGGACTATTTCTTCTCTTGGGGTATTCCAACTACGCTCAGACCAATGGGTTTGTAAAGGGAAGAACCTATGTAATTGACACCATAAAGGTTACAGGACTTAAAAGTTTCAATGCTCAGACGGTAATCTCATACAGTGGCCTTCGGAAGGGCCAAAAAATAAGTTTGCCAGGTGAAGAGGTTAGTACCATCATTAATAAACTCTGGGGTCTCGATTTATTTAGCGATATCAACTTTTTTGTTACAAAAGTAGAAAGAGGAGCTATCGATCTCGAAATAGAAATTGAAGAACTACCAACCTTAACGGATGTAAAAATAAACGGACTCAAGAAGGGGAAAATTGAAGGTATTATTAAGGACACTGAACTAACCTCTGGAAAAAAACTATCCGAAAGTTTTCTAACAAATACTAAAAACTACATTGAAAACAAATATAAAAAAGACGGCTTTTTAAACACCAAAGTTGTACTCAACACCATACTAGATACAGTAGGTAAAAACACCTATAAAATGGTGGTAAATGTAGATAAGGGACCTAGAGTAAAGATTGATGAAATTAATTTTGAGGGCAACGAAATCTTTAAAACTGCAAAACTTCAGTCCAAACTAAAAAATACCAAGCATAAAAAATCAATTCGTTTTTGGAAAAAATCAAAATTTATTGAAAAAGATTTTAAGGAAGATCTTGTGAAACTTATTGATTTCTACAAAGAAGAAGGGTATCGAGATGCACGAATACTCTCCGATACTTTAATTAAAGACGAGAACGATCCCAAATCAGTTTCATTAAATCTGAAAGTTGAAGAAGGTCAAAAATATTATTTTGGAGACATAAAATTTATTGGAAATACCGTCTACGGAAACAATACCATTCAACAAATTTTAGGCCTTAAAAAAGGAGATACCTACAATGGAGTTCTCCTTAAGGAAAGAATTGCTGATACTTCCAAACCCGATGGAAATGACATAACCAACCTCTACCAAAATAGTGGTTATCTCTTTTCTAACATTAATGCAGTTGAAGTAAGTGCTGTAAATGATACCATTAATTTTGAAATACGTATTACCGAAGGAAAACAAGCAAACTTCAATAAAATTTATGTAGAAGGGAATACCAAAACCAATGATCATGTCATTTACAGAGAATTGCGGACTAAACCAGGAGAATTGTACAGTAAAGACCGACTGGTAAGAACCATTCGTGAATTGGGCCAGTTGGGATTTTTTGATGCTGAACAAATCAATCCAGAACTTGAAAATGTTAATCCCAATGATGGAACAATTGACGTAAAATTTGACTTGGTAGAATCAGGTGCAAGTCAGATTGAACTTCAGGGAGGATACGGACAAGGCGGGTTTATTGGAACTTTAGGACTTTCCTTCAATAATTTTTCCATGCGAAATATTTTTGATATAAAGTCTTACAAACCCCTTCCAATGGGAGACGGACAAACACTTGCCCTAAGACTTCAAGCAAGCCAATTCTACAATACCTATAGTTTTAATTTTTCGGAGCCTTGGTTAGGTGGTGAGCAACCAGTTCAATTTTCCACTTCTTTACAACACACCATACAATACCGATATGACTATTTTACTGGTCTAGCTGACCGAAGTCAATCTTTCCAAATTAGTGGATTAACAGTAGGCTTAGCCAAGCGGCTTCAGGTACCAGATGATTTTTTCCAGCTTTCTCAAGCCTTATCCTACCAATATTACAACTTACAAAATTACTACACAGGACTTTTTACTTTTGGTGATGGGGAAGCAAATAACCTAGCTTACACCATCAGTCTGGCTAGAAATAACACAAGAGTAAATCCTATTTTCCCAACCGGAGGTTCTACTTTTAATATCAGTGCTAAATTTACTCCACCTTACTCTCTTATCACAGGAAAAGATTACGCTGACCTAGAAAACCAGCCTGAGTTTCAGGATGAAAATGGAAATCCTCTTGTAGATAAAATAGACCAAGAACGTTTCCGATGGTTAGAATTTTATAAAATTAAATTTAATGGAACCTGGTACACTCGTGTATTCGACGATTTAATTCTAAAAACTCAAGCCGATTTTGGATTTATCGGATCCTACAATAAAGATCGTGGAAATATTCCTTTTGAACGTTTTTTCCTAGGGGGAGATGGAATGGTAAGCTATGCTTTAGACGGTAGAGAAACCATTGCACTAAGAGGATATCCAAATCAATCTTTATCAGGTAACGACGGCTCAGTCATTTACAATAAGTTTTCACTGGAATTGCGTTACCCCATTACACTTAAACCTAGTGCTTCCATCTATGCATTAACTTTTTTAGAAGCTGGAAACGGATACAACAGTTTTAGAGAATTTGATCCATTTAACTCCAAACGCTCTGCTGGTGCTGGAGTACGGATCTTTATGCCCGCTTTTGGATTGCTAGGAATAGATTTTGGATATGGTTTTGACAATACGAACCCTAACGCAACCACTCCGAATGGATGGGAAACACACTTTATCATAGGGCAACGTTTTTAACAAAATTTAGGGATATTTTATCTTTATTAAGCATACTAATACTGGGTTTCTCTCGTTATTAAAATAATGAAATACAAACTACACTTAGCCTCTTTTGTATCTCTTGTAATCCTCTACTGCTCCTTGGCTTTTGGTCAACGAGGGACCAGAGTAGGGTACATAGATATGTCCTACATTTTAGAAACAGTTGACGAATACAACAAAGCCAATACCCTTTTAGACAAGACCATAGAGAATTGGAAAAAAGAAATTGAACTGAAAAAATTACAACTCCAGCAGTATGAAGATCAACTCAATGCTGAACGGATTATCTTGACTCCAGAATTAATAAACGACCGAGAGTTAGAAATTCAAGACTTCGCCTCCGATATCATTCGTCTTCAGGAAAAACGATTTGGACCTAATGGTGACATGATTATTCAACGATCTAAATTGATACAACCACTTCAAGATCAAGTGATGACGATTGTAAAGCAAGTTGCTGAAGAAAAAAAATATGATTTTATTTTTGATAGATCTTCCACCGCTACCATGTTGTATTCCGCAAAAAATTACGATATTAGCGAACTGGTTATCAAAAGAATCAATCGACAACAGAAAATTCAAAACAGAAAAGAACAAATTGAAGCTTTAAAATCAAAAACTTCTAGACTTAATAATTAAAACCCAACCATTTATGAAATTTCTATCTACACTAATTGTTAGCTTAACACTCTTAGTTGCGCCATTAACTCTTCAGGCTCAATCCAAGGTGGCTCATATCAATACCCAACAACTCATCAGTGAAATGCCTGAGGTAATTGCAGCACAAGGTGAATTGAAAAAATTGGAGGAGCAATATGCCAAAGAGATGGAGAATTCTGTAAAAGAATTCCAAACCAAAGCACAAACTTATCAGGGTGATGCTGAAAACCAAACGGACTTAATCAATCAGCAAAGACAAGTTGAACTTCAAGAAATGCAACAGCGTATTCAGGAGTTTAGAGAAACTGCTGCACAAGAGCTTCAAAAACGTTCTGCTGACATGATGCGTCCTTTGTACGATAAAGCTAGAGCATCAATAGAAAAAGTTGCTGCTGCGCAAGGTTTTGATTATGTTTTAGATTCAAGCCCTGGAGGTAGTGTAATCATGGCTTCTGGAAAAGATCTTATCGCAGACGTTAAAACTGACTTAGGTTTTTAAAAACCATATTTTTAAAAAAGTTAAAACCATCTTCGGATGGTTTTTTTATTCTCCATTTTTAAACCAGGAAGCATAAAGTACATAGTTTTTTGCAATACGCTCTAGTTCATTTTTTTGAAGATCCTCTGTCAAACTTTTGATCTTTTTAGCGGGAATCCCTGCGTAAATTGAACCCGACGGCACAATGGTTCCTTGGGGAACTACAGCTCCAGCTGCTATGATACTGTTGGACCCTATTTCACAGTGATCCATAACAATGCTCCCCATACCAATTAAGACATTATCCTGAATTAAACAACCGTGAACTATGGCATTATGACCCACAGAAACATTATTGCCAATATGAGTTGAAGCCTTTTTGTAAGTAGCATGAATCACGGCACCATCTTGAATGTTAACACGGTTTCCAATTCGGATGCTGTTTACATCTCCTCGAATAACAGCTTGATACCATACGGAACACTGTTCACCCATGATGATATCTCCAATTAAAGTAGCATTTTCGGCAAAAAAACAATCACTGCCGTAAGAAGGAGTAAAACCCCTAACTGATTTTAGTAGCATTCTTAAAAATTCTTGTTTTAAAATTACGAAAAAAGAAATTTTTCTAATTCCATACTAAATAAACTAAGAAATTCTGAGTGCTTTGACTATTTTTGATGAAATGAAAAAGAAAATGAAAAGCTTTCAAATAAATACTTTTACTGAAAAGGGAAATCCGTGGGCGAAATTTAAATTCAATCACACTATGGGTCCCAGTCAAGAAATCCACTACAAAAATATTGATGAAGCAAAAGGCGCACCACTCATTCAACAATTATTCTACCTACCTTTTGTAAAATCAGTTCGACTGTTTGAAAATAAAATTGAAGTAGAACGTTTTGACATTCTCGAATGGGAGGAAGTTGTAGAAGAAGTACAAGAACAATTACAACAGTACTTAAATGATGGTGGTGTAGTAATTGAAATGACCTCAAATGATAAAATTCCCGTGAGCGTTTACGCTGAAAGTACACCAAATCCAGCAGTTATGAAGTTTGTTGCCAACAAGCCTCTAGTAACTCAAAGTGTAGAATTTAAAAACATTGATGAAGCCAGCTACGCTCCACTGGCGCAAAAACTTTTCCATTTTGCTTTTGTAAAAGAAGTCTTTATGGATGCTAACTATGTTTCTATTACAAAATATGAGGTATCTGAATGGGATACGATTGTAATGGAGGTCAGAGAATTTATTCGGAACTATGTTGAAGAAGGGAACCTTATTTTAAAAGAAGTACCTCAGCAACAAACCTCCTCCAAGGATGAAAATACAACAGATAATTTAGGCCCTACAGAAGCACAAATCGTTTCCATTTTAGATGAATACATCAAACCTGCAGTTGCTTCAGATGGTGGAAATATTCAATTTGATTCTTACAACGAAAGTGAAAAAACAGTTCAGGTTATTCTTCAAGGGGCTTGTAGTGGATGTCCCTCTTCAACATTCACCTTGAAAAACGGAATTGAAAATATGTTAAAGGAGATGATGCCAGGAAAAATTGAAAGTGTTGTTGCACTTAACGGTTAGATTCCTGTTTTGTCTTTAGGAGGCGTGGTCTGAAAATCTTTTAAATAAAAGGGCTCGAAATAAGCTAAAGATTCAAAATCTTGTAAACAGTATTTTTCCCATGCCATCTGCACCATGTTAAGAGCGTCAGGATGCTCATCGTTTAACGAAAACTGGGCATTAATCTCGGGGTTTAATGCTTTAAATTTTTGTGCTCCATCACCCAATACCAAACAAGATTTTTGGTGAACAACATCCTTAAAAGAATCAGGACTCAAAATTAAAGCATTGGTTTTTTGAACCCATTCTCTTTCTCTATTAAAAACTGCTGTGAATACTTCCATTCTTCTCGCGTCTATCATAGGAATGATAAAATCAATCCCTTTTTCTATTGGGTTTTGTGCTAAAATTTCAAGAGAATTCAATGCTATTAAAGGTTTGTCAAGGGCAAAACAGAGTCCTTTTGCGGCAGCGACACCAATTCTTAAACCCGTGTAGGAACCGGGGCCTTTACTTACAGCAATGGCATTCAGTTCACTAGGTGTTACGTCAACTTCTTCCAAAGTTTCTGAAATAAAAAGATGGAGCTTTTCACTATGGCTAAAGGATTCACTAAGTAATTTTCGAGAGACTAAAGGTTTTCCTTCAAAGGCTAGAGCAACAGAACATTGTTTGGTGGAAGTCTCAAGATGCAGAATGTATGCCATACGAATGTCAAAAATTTCTAAAACTGCTTTCTATTAATTTTATCCAGACACGGAAACCACAGAATCGGAAAATGAAATACAAAGATAAGCAACTGTATGAGCTATTGATTGGGTATCAAAAATTCTTTCAAATCTAAAATCGGAAACTTTGAATTGCAAAAAGAAGTCTTGTTTTGATCGAGATCAACTGTTAGAGAGATTGCTGAATTCTAAAGCTCAAGTCCAAAATAAAACTCCAAAACCTTGAGTTTAAAAATATAATCAAACTTTGCACGGACAATATCTGAAGCAGCAATTTGATAACGCTGTCTTGCTTGAACATAATCAAATGAATTCATTACCCCTGCTTCAAAACGCTGCTTAGCGATGTCAAAAGCTTGTTTTCGAGCAATTAATGTTTTTTCAGAAGCATCGTAAAATTTGTAAGCTCCTTTTGCATTGTTGTAAGCTTGGTTGATGGTACTTTCCAAATCCAATTTGGTTTGCTCTAATTGATTTTCAATACGCTCTAAATTTAACTTTCTCCTTTTGATATTGTTCTTGGCAGCCAGTCCATTGAAAATGGGAATGTTTAACGAGAGACCATAACTTTGACCGTCATTTTGACCAAATTGCTTACTAAAAGATGAAGGCCCCGTGATTTCTCGTTCAGGAAATTGGGACACTACTACAGCTCCATTTTCTTGCACTATCCCGATGGGAGTTTCAATAAAGTTGCCCGTTTCAATAAATCTGTCTGAATATGAGATACGGGTATTGTAATTGTAAAAAGCTGTTAAAGTTGGCATTTGTGCTCCTTTTGCTAAATCAATATCTTTTTCAGCAATTTCTAAATTGGTAATCCCCAATTTAATATCGTTTCTTAACGTAAGTGCTTTTTCATATATCGCTTTTGGGGTTTCGGTTAGAATTTCAGAAAAAGGAATATCCATATCTTCTTTAGCAATATCAAAATTTTCGTAATCGGTAATGAGAAGTAACTGAGCCAAATTGATGCGTGATAGGCGGTACGCATTTTCTGCTTGGATGACTGCTTGCTCTTGAGTGGCTATGTTAGCTTCTATTTCATAAATCTCAACAGGGGTTAAAATCCCTGCATCAATGCTCAACTGAGTTCTTTCCAACTCTTGCTTGGCAAGTTCAAGTTGATAGCGTTGGACTTGTTCCAACTCTCGATTAAACATTACTTGAAGGTATGCGTTAGCAACAAAAAGACTGACATCATCTTTCATGTCGTCTAATTGATATTGTCGAGCTAACAAATTCAAGTTGGCACGTGACAGCTGATTTATATTTTGTCGACCGTTGAAAAGTGTTACACCCACATTACCTCCAAAAGAGGAAAATTGAGTGGTTAGATTTTCAATCAACCCATTTGTAATATTTTGGCTCAGACCATTATTCCAAATATGTTGGGATTGTGCATTGACTCTGGGAAGAAAACTCCCCATGGCGTCCGATTTGTCTACTTCAGCAGATTCTAAATCGAGTTCAGACTGTTTGATACTTATGTTATTCTCTAGGGCAATAAGAACGCATTCCTCCAGCGTATATTCTTTTATTTGAGCTGAAAGCACAAGAGTGAAAAGGAACAATACGGCTGAAATAATTATTTTAAAATTCTTCATATTTTGAAATTGAGGATTCAATATTTAAACGTGTTTCTTTTAATTAGGATCAATTTTTATTCATCTTCCTCCTCAGACTCTTCATCCCCTTTTTTAATGGGTTCTGTTTTGTTCCAAACCTTGATTTTATCCTCCATAGAAATTCCAGAGATAAGTTCGACGTTTACCCCATCCGAAAGTCCTATCTCAACATCTCTTTTCTCAAACTGTTGTTCGCCAATTAAAATTTCTACAAATGGTTTTTCAGTTTCTCTATCAAATTGCAATAAAGATTCTGATATCGCCATGATGCTGTCCTTTTTTTCAAGAACTAAAGAGGCGTTGGCACTGTAACCCGCTCGGATAAAAATAGAGTCATTAAGAAATAAATCCGCTTCAATTATGAACTGAACGGCACCTTGCTCTTCATTTCCTTTAGGGGCGATGAATTTGAGTTCTGCGTTTAATGATTGGTCTTCAATGGCACCAAGGTTAACTTCTAGCGGCATTCCAACTCGTAATTTCCCTACTTCGGCCTCATCAACCTTACCTTCAAAAATCATTTTTTTCATATCGGCAATGGTTGCAATGGTTGTTCCAGCATTAAAGCTATTACTAGCAATAACTTGAAATCCTTCTTCAACCGGAATCTCCAAAATCGTTCCTGGCACGGTTGCTCGTATGTTGGTATTGGCTGATGCATCGCCTCCTGCGGAACCTGATCGAATGATTTCCAGATCTGATTCTGCGTTTTTAACACTTTGCAAAGCTTGGTTGTACTGCAATTCTACATTTTGGAATTGCTGCTTGGAAATAATTCCTTTTTCAAAAAGATCTTGATTTCTATCAAATTCAATTTTTGCATTTTTCAATACAATTTTTGAATTCTGAAGACGACCCCTAGCACTATTTAGATTTTGTTCATTAGGAACAACTTTAATTTTGGCCAAAAGGTCTCCCGTTTCTACCAGATCTCCTTCTTCAACAAAAAGACCTTCAATAATTCCTTGAATTTGTGGTTTAATTTCAACTTCATCTTCAGGAATTACCTTTCCTGTAACTACTGTCTTTTTTTCAATATTTGTAATAATTGCCGATTGGGTTTCGTATTCGATTGCAGACTTATTGTTTGTTTTGATAAAATAAGCCGTTGCGAATAAAGCGCCTAAAATGACTGCCGCAATTCCGATGTATCTTAAAATTTTCATAGTGTTTATTTGGTGTATAAGTTTTATTATTCTTCTCTTAATGCGTCGATGGGTTTAATACTTACAGCCCTTTGAGCTGGAATAAGTCCAATTAGTGTTCCTAAAAAGACCATGATAAACAAAGCTCCAAGGATAAAAGGGATAGGTACAGTAGGGTTGGTGTAAGGGAAATCTGTCAAGTCTGCTGTACCTGCATTGATCCCTGCCAATACAAATGCTCCCAAAATAATTCCCAAAATGCCTGCAATAACTGTTAAAAAAACAGATTCAATAATAATTTGGTTACGTACTTCAGCTGGGGTAGCCCCTAAGGCCCTTCGAACTCCAAGCTCTTTTGTCCGTTCTTTGACCGAGATCAATAAAATATTTCCGATTCCAATAACTCCTGCAATAATCGTTGCAATACCCACAATGAGTGACAAAAGAGTCATTCCTTTCGAAAATCCCATGATTTTATTGAAAATTTCACCCAAATTAAATCCTCCAAAAGCGCGTTCATCGTCTGGGGATACTCGGTGTATTCTTTTGAGAGTAGCTTTTATGTCTTTTTCAACTGCGACTACGTCAGCGTCGTCATAGGCTGCAATGGTAAACCACTGAACTCTGTCTCCTGAATTATAAATTTGTCGATAGGTTTCAAAAGGAATAAAAATATCCCCATCACTTTCAAATCCACCTCCAGGAACAAACTTGTGGATCCCAATGACTTGAAAGTAAATATTATCAATCCTTACATACTGCCCAATTGGATTTTCATCCTTTTCAAAAAGTTCTGTTTGAGTTCGCTCTCCGATGACACAAACTTTCCGTTTGTATTTAATATCCTCTTCATTGATAAAACGACCTCCATCGTATATTTTTTTTGTTGCAATTTTGGTGTATTCAGGAAAATCGCCATAAACATTATAATTGCTTGATTTATTTTTACGAACAACTAGTGGACTCACTGAACCTCCGAAAACACCACGCGCATTTCTTGGAGCAATAAACTGGATTTCAGGAACTCGTTTTTTTAGATAATCAATATCCGAAAGTTTTAGCTCAACATTTCTTCCGATTTTAAATCCGTCGTAAGGGATGCTTGTCCGCTGTGCCCAGATAAACATTGAGTTCATTGCAATATTCTCGAACTGACGTTCAAATCCGTTGTCCAAACCTTTTGCAGCACCTGACAGAGCGATGTAAATAAAAATTCCCCACAAAACACCAATTACAGTGATGACTGTTCTTGTTTTATTTTTGGAGATTGATCCAAAAATTTCTTGCCAGGTATCTCGATCAAAAAGAACTTTCAAACTATTCATCTCTTAAGGCTACTATGGGTTTAATTCTAGAAGCTCTCTTGGCTGGAATGTATCCAGCAATGGCTCCAAAAATAATAAGGACAATGGTAGCAGCAAAGGCTGTTCCAAAGTCAATAAATGGATTTTTAATGAAATACTCCTCCAAACTTAAGCCAACATTCTTCAACACAGCGATACCTAAAAACAGGCCAACATACCCTGAAATTGCAGTAATAAAAACAGACTCCTGGAGTACCATTTGAATTACAGATCGAGGTGTAGCACCCAAAGCTTTTCGAATTCCTAACTCTTTGGTTCGCTCTTTTACTACAAATACCATAATATTAGAAATCCCAATTATCCCAGCAATTAAAGTACCTAGTCCTACAAAACTTACGATCAATTGCAAAACTACTGCAAACTGTTGGCTTTGTTTCAGGTCGTCTGTAAGATTTTGAAAATAAATTCCATTGGGATCACGTGGATCTACTGATTTTTTATCCTTAAAAAACTTTTTAAGTGATTTTTCAAAAGCAACAGCCCCAACATGACCTAATTCTTTGGGAAAAGTCACTATGATTTGTCCTACTTTATCGTTACTCTTTTCAAGTAATTGTCGGGTTGTGTACGGAATATAAATGTAGCGTTCTTCGTTGTCTCCTCCATCATCTTGAAAAACACCCACCACCTTAAAAACCGTAGAGCCAACATCAATATACTTACCTATTGGATCCTCTTTTTTAAACAAATCTTTGGCTACTAACCTTCCAATAACTGCGTTTTTGGTTTTTTTATTAAGATCCAATTGATTGATATAACGTCCTTTCATCAAAATAGTTTTTTCGATGAACTGATGCCCTGGAGCTACCGCCCTAGTGGTGTAAGTATTACTCTCATTTTTAAAACTGGTAAGTTCACTACGAGTAATCCTCGGGGTAACATACTCGGTAAACATTGGGAAATTTTGTTTGATATCCTCTACATCTTCATTTTTAAACTCAATCCTCCTGTTTGCCTTAAATCCTTTGTAGGGCATGGATGTTCTTCCTGGATAAATAAAAATCGCATTACTTGCATCATCTAAAAAAAACTCTTGAAAAGTATTTTTTAAACCATTCCCTAAACCAAATAAAATGATGAAAATAAAAATCCCTAAGGCAACCGTAAACCCAGACAAAAAGGTTCGCAATTTGTTTTTACCAATGGTTTCAAAAATTTCTCTCCAACGATCTCTGTTAAACATGAGCTGAGGCTAATACTTGATCTACTTTTTTGTCTTCAATAATAACACCGTCTTTGAGCAAGACAATTCTTTTACACATATGAGCAATATCTGGTTCGTGGGTCACTACCAAAATTGTTTTCCCTTCCTGATTGATTTTTTGAATCAAATCCATAACCTCGTAGGAGGTTTTTGTATCAAGTGCTCCTGTGGGCTCATCGGCAAGTAAAACTTTAGGTCTTGATGCCATAGCTCGAGCGATAGCAACTCGTTGTTTTTGCCCTCCAGATAACTCGCTTGGCAAGTGTGTGGACCAATCCTTGAGTCCTACTCTATCCAAATACTCCAAGGCAAATACCTGACGTTCTTTTCTCGGTATCCCCTGATAATACAATGGAAGGGCTACATTTTCAAGCGCAGACTTGTAATTGATTAAATTGAACGATTGGAAAACAAATCCCAAAAATTTATTACGATACTTTGCTGCTTTAGTCTCATTTAGATTTTTGATCGGAACTTGATCTAAAATGTATTCTCCTTCGTCTGCTCCGTCTAACATACCCAAGATATTGAGTAAAGTAGATTTACCAGAACCTGAAGAACCCATAATTGCCACCAATTCTCCTTCCTCTACGTCAAAATTAATCCCTTTTAATACATGCAATGAGGAAGATCCCATTTTGTAAGATTTGTGGAGGTTTTTTATCTGAATCATCAAATTTTTTACTTGAAAATTAAACAAAACTACTGTTTTTTAACGGTAATTCAATAGTTAGACTGTTAGATTAACATTATGTTACAACTACAGTCAAATTATTTTTTTAATATCTGAAAAACTTTCCACCCCACTAAGCCTACAAGTAGATAGGGAATTGCCATAAGATAAAGAATCCCGTTATTAATCCCCTTTGCTGTTGCTTGTCCTTCCTCAGATTGAAGTACTGCCCTACACATAGAACATTGAGCGTATCCAAAGTCATAACTCAGAAAAAATACTGCTAAAGAAAAAAACATCAAAAGCTTTACTCTTCTAGCCATAATAAGGAGAAATCATTAAGTAAACAATCACCCCTGTCACTGCAATGTACATCCACAAAGGAAAAGTAAACCGAGCAATTTTTTTATGATCAAAAAATAAATTTGAAATGGCTCTCACATAGGTTACCAGTACCATAGGGATAATGCCTATGGAAAGTAGGATATGACTGATCAAAATAAAGTAGTAAACGTATCTTATCGTTCCCTCTCCACCAAATGGTGTTGGATCTGAAGTCATGTGATAAGCTACATACATCACCAAAAAAATTAGAGAAAGACCAATCGCGGTTTTCATTAACTGCTCGTGTAAGACAATATTTTTTCGTCTGATGGCTAAATAAGCTAGGGTCAAGACTATTGCGGTTAAAGCGTTAATTGAAGCGTAGATCGGTGGAAGAAAATCTAAGGGTGCAACATTAGGTATTCGAACCATAAAAAGGAGTGCTACAACTACAGGAATCAAGATAGAGACAACCCAAATCCATACACGATACTTTTCTACATAATTTATTTTACTTGAACTCATTAAATACTATTCTTTTAAAAGTTTGTCAATGTCTTCCACGAGTAATTCGACTTCTTGAATGTCGACATCGTCTTGATCTAAGCCCATGTAATACACTATGGGATTACCAAACTGATCGGTTCTTGAACGGATGTAACCGTTTTTATCTATTAAGGCAAAATAACCTTGATGTTCAAAACCACCTTCCACTCTAGGATTTACTGATGCAAAGATATTAAATCCTTGATTTGCAAGAGCATATGTTGCTTCTTTATCTCCTGTAAGAAAATGCCAATTCTGTGAAAAAACATCATAACCTTCAGCATATTCTTTTAAAACTGAAGGGATATCATGCTCAGGATCTATGGTGAAAGATGCAATTCCAAAGTCACTTCGGGTACCAAATTTCGTTTCTAATTTTTTCATGTTTTTATTCATGATAGGACAAATACTGGGGCATGAAGTAAAGAAAAACTCCGCAACATAAACCTTTCCTTTAAAATCTTCGTTTGAAATGAATAAACTGTCTTGATTTAGAAAAGTAAATTCAGGAACTCGTTTTGCTTCTCCATTTAGGACAATGTATTGCAAGGGCTCTGCTGATGCAGATCGTCCATCTTGAACTACAGCATTGTTGCTAATACGATCAATAATTTTTGGAATAAATAAAACTCCAAAGATTAAAATCACCAGAAAAAGTCCTACATATTTGTTCCTATTCATCTGCGCTACTTTTCTCTTTTGGCATTGTAAATTTTAAGTGCCAATCGGTATTCTGCTAAAATCACTTTCACATCGTCAATCATTTTTTTATTGATCTGTGCTACAGAACGTGCGTCAAATCCATAAAGGGTTCCTTGGTCTTCGTCATCGTTTCTCCCTCTAAGATTACTTTCTTTGTCAACAATAAAAACAAAAGGACTACTCCCTGACTGATTTAATTCTAAGGGTGTTTTGAGTGAATTAAAATGGGTTTGCATATTTGTTCTAGAAACGGTCACAAAATTCCATTTTGACAAATCTGTACCTACCCCTTCTCGTAAAGCATTTTTAAGTTTGTCAACCTCTGATGAATATTCTTCATTGACTAAAAAGACAAATTGAAAATCTTCGAATTCATAAAACCGTTTGTAAATCTTTTCGTTAAGATTTAGCGCCTCGGCCTGTTTTTCCTCAAGACTTCCACCCCAATATCCTAAAATGGTAATTTTATCTTGGAACTGAATTCCCGATGTGGTGTCAAGTTGACGGATCTCAAGTACCCCTTCAGTTAAGATGGGTAATTTTGCAAAATTGTTTTTTCCTGAGGCAAAAAATAAATAAACCAAAAGAGGGAATATGAAAAGAACTCCTAAAACAATTTTCTTATTTAATTCATTCTTCTTCATAAAAAAAAAGCGGTGATTTACCGCTTGATTTATTTAGTCTTTAAAAATTCCATGCTACAAAGCCCGAATCCATCACATCAAATATGTAGTCTGCCTCTATCAAAAGAATAAAGGCTAAATAAGGTATTAAAATAAGTAGTGGAAGTACAATTGAATTTTTCAATCCACTTTTTTCATCTCGAATGTGCATAAAATCCCATGCAATGTAATATGCTTTAACTATGGTTAGTATGATAAAAATCCAATTGAGAATTTTCATTTTTAAAAAAGGTACCATTAAAATTTCTGGTTTCACAATACCCAACGCAACCTCAACTGTGGTAACAATGGATAGAAAAATTAAAACACCCCAGATTTTTTGTTGATTGGATTTAAATTTTAAAAGTCCTCTGAAAATTGCAAGCTTATGTCCTTCTGCAGCCATTTTTTAAAGTTTTGTTGATTAAACGAGATAGAAAAAGGTGAATACAAATACCCAAACCAAATCGACAAAGTGCCAATAAAGTCCAACTTTTTCGACCATTTCATAATGACCTCTTCGCTCATAGGTTCCGAGGATGACATTAAAAAAGATAATAATATTGATCACCACTCCTGAAAGTACGTGGAATCCGTGAAAACCTGTAATAAAGAAAAAGAAATCTGCAAACAAACGATTTCCGTACTCATTGTGAATAAGGTTTGCCCCTTCTACTACTGTAACCGCTTCGGTCAATTTACTCAATGACTCTGCTCTAGAAAGTACTGTTTTTTGACCTTTTTCGTTGAGTTCTTGCGTCCGGATTACTAAATTTTCGTCTGCTAAAAAACCTTTTTTAACTTCTTCAAGTGAAACTGTTGGCAGTGGAGATTCATTCTGATACCATATTCCATTACTGGATTCATGAACGGCGCGTTTTGTTTCTACACCTACAGCAAATTCCTGGATTGCGGCACGCTTACCATTTGATGCATCAACAAACTGGAGGATTTGACCCCCTCGAGTTTCAAGAGCACCGTATTCTCCTTTGATAAAATTTTTCCATTCCCATGCTTGTGAACCTACAAAAATAGCACCCCCAATAATGGTTAATAACATGTAGAAAGTAACTTTAGATTTTTGCATATGATGACCCGCATCTACGGCAAGTACCATAGTTACTGATGAGAATATCAATATGAAAGTCATCAAAGCAACATAATACATGGGAGCATCAATGCCGTGTAAAAAGGGAAAGTGAGTAAAGACCTCGTCCGCTATGGGCCAAGAATTAATGTTTTTAAAACGAGAAAAACCGTAGGAGACTAAAAATCCAGTAAATGTTAAGGCATCGGAAACAATGAAGAACCACATCATCATTTTACCGTAACTGGCGTTTAGGGGTTTGTTCCCTCCACCCCAAACTTCTTCATTCTCTGCAGCTGCGTTGGCTGTTACTTCCATAATTTCATGTTAAATTCGTTTACAAATTTATTAATTTTTAGCCGTAGAATGAAACGAATAAAAATAAATATAACCAAAGAATATCGAGAAAGTGCCAAAATGTTACCGCTAGCTCAAAACCAAGGGTATTTCCTTTGGAGTACTTTCCCTTTAGTGTCTTAAACAAAACATACAAAACAATGATGATACCCCCACTGAGGTGGGCTAAGTGCAATAACACTAACACATACAGATATGAGGTTGTGATAGAACTTTCAGCACCCGTGAAATAATAGCCTTGTGCAATAATTTCCCCAAATCCCTGAAATTGAAAATAGATAAAAGCCAAGGCCAAACTTAAAGTCACTAATAGCAATGACTGAGCTCTTTTTACAAGCGTAGCTTTAATACTGTTTAGTGCCAAATAAAAACTACCACTACTTAACAATAACAATAGCGTACTGATCGTAAAAGCAAAGGGTAACTCTATCTGCTCTATCCAATCTGATCGTGAACTACTAACAACATAGGCACTGGTCAATCCAGCAAAAGTCATACTCATACTGATCATTCCAAACCATAGCATCATTTTTTTAGCTCGGTTATTTTTTACGATTAAAGAGTCGTTTGTATTCATTGTAATAAAAATTTATCAAGTACATAAATCAATTGAATCCCAGTAATGTAAAGGATACTTGTCCGAATTAAAAACTGAGCAGCCTTATTTGTTTTAAGAAACATTAATTGGATACTAGCATAGAGAAAAAAAATACCTAAAAGACCCACTAAAATAGAAGCAGGGAGTGTTAAATAAAGTCTTCCCGTGTAATGAAATGCGGGTAATAATGAGATCAAAACTGTCCAAAAACTGTAAAAAACAATCTGAAAAGCGGTAATTTGATCCGGTTTTCCTGAGGGTAACATTTTAAATCCTGCATTTTCATATTGATCGTGCATTACCCAACCAATGGACCAAAAATGGGGAAATTGCCAAAAAAACTGAACCATGAATAATACCCCAGGCTCAATACCAAATTCATTTGTCGCGGCAACCCATCCCAACATAAAGGGGATGGCTCCTGGAAATGCTCCAACAAAAACAGAAAGTGATGTTTTTTGTTTTAGAGGCGTGTACAAACAGGCATACAAAAAGATGGAAAGGCTTGCGAAAAATGCTGTTTTAATATTGATTAAATAAAGAGCCGTAATTCCGATAAGGGCGAGCATTACCCCAATAAAAAGTGCTGTATTTGGATGCATCCGCTCGGTTGGAAGCGGTCTGTTTTGGGTACGCTCCATGAGCTTATCCAAATCTTTTTCAAAAACTTGATTAAAAACATTGGAGGCACCTACCATAGCGTATCCCCCCACGATGAGTAAAAGCAAAGTGGGATAGTGAACCACATCAACGGCTAAAAAGTATCCTGCTATCGATGAAATCACAACCGTGATTGACAGCCTAAACTTAGTCAGTTCAGAAAAATCGGTTAAGCTCAAGCCTTTGTTTGAAAGCAATTTAATTTTATTTTGGCTCATTCCTCGGCATCTTCAATGGGCAAAGATAGGCGACAAAAAGCCAACGTCCAATCTATTTTACGTTTATTAGACAACTTACTTTTAAAGGTAAGTATGAATCTATTCAATCACTGCAATCGGAAAGTAATCGGAATACTGAATGGTACACGAACGGGTCTTCCTCTTTGTTTCCCTGGGGTCATTTGAGGAAGTAATGAAATGATGCGCTTTGCCTCTTTTTCTAGATTTTTATCAGGCCCTCGCATTTTAATGTTTGTAATACTTCCATCTTTAGAAATGATGAAATTGACAAAAACCCGCCCTTGAATACCCATTTCTTGTGCAATCTCAGGATAGCGAAAGTTTTTTTTAATGTGCTTGTTTATTTTCTCTTGAAAACAATTTCTAAGTTGATCTTTTTTAACTTTTTCACAACCGGGAAAGATGGGTACGTCTTCAATCACTGCAAAGGGTACATCAATATCATCCTCCTCGTCTTCAATTTCTACCGTCTCAACATCAACAATTTCGTCTTCATCGGTTTCAGTAGATTTAATAATGGTTTCCTCTACCTCTTCTTCATCTTTTACAACTTCAATTTCTGTTGGTGCTTGAGCGGGCGGAGGTGGAGGCGGTGGAGGTGTTTTTATTTGCTCCGTGATTGGGATTTCCTCTTCGTCGTCGCTATCAACGTCAAGAGTTTGGTATTCGAAGAGATCTTTCTCATAACTTTTCCATTCAATGGCTCGCCATGTAATGAACAAAATGATACACAATCCAATTACAAAATAAAGAGAGGAATTTTTTCGCAGGTCTACTTTAGGGTCTTTTTTTATTTCCATGGGGCTAGATTTAGATCTTAAAAGCCACAAAAATAATGCCATGGAAGCACTTAAAAACAAAAACCCATCACTAAATAGTGATGGGTTTAAAAGTTTTGCTAATCGTGGATTTATTGCAATCTAAAAGTAATTGGAATACTAAAAGGAACCCTTACTGCACGACCCCTTTGCTTACCTGGTGTCATTGTCGGCAATCTTGATATGATGCGTTGTGCTTCTTTTTCTAGGTTTTTATCCGGTCCACGCATTCTAATATTGGTAATACTACCGTCTTTAGAAATGATAAAGTTTACATAAACTCGACCCTGAATACCCATTTCTTGAGCAATTTCTGGGTATCTAAAGTTCTTACGAATGTGTTTATTCATTTGTTGTTGAAAACAGTTTCTTCTTTCAGATTTTGAGACCTTTTCGCAACCGGGAAAGATCGGTACATCTTCAATGACCGCGAAGGGAACATCGACGTCGTCAAATTCTTCTTCTATTTCTACCTCCTCAACTTCGATGATTTCATCTTCGTTGGTTTCAGTGGATTCGATGACGGTTTCCTCAACTTCTTCCTCATCCTCTACCACTTCAATAACCTCAGGAGCTGGTGGTGGCGGTGGCGGTGGCGGTGGCGGTGTCTTAATTTGTTCTGTAATTGGAATTTCTTCATCGTCTTCATCCTCGACGTTTAAGGCTTCATAACCGTAAAGACTTTTGTCGTAAGTTTTCCATTCTATGGCTTGCCAAGAGATCAATAAAATCAGAGACAAACCGATGACAAAGTAAAGACTGCTGTTTTTACTTAAATCAACTTTTTCATTTTTTTTGGGTTGCATAATAAACCAATATTTAAGTAGCTAAACTAAAAAAAAAACTAAAACAAACAAGTTATTCTTTAACAGAATAATAAAAAAACCCTTTTATTATCAAGGTTGCACAAAGTCCACCAAAGAGGTTTGCAAAAAGATCAGACAGATCGAAAAATCGTTGAAAAAAGGGGATCAATTGAAGTGTTTCTAAAAATCCTCCCAATAATAGTGCACTCAAGAAAGCCTTTAAAACAGATCTCTTATGAATGTAGAATGCAAAAAAATACAAAAATGTAAGTCCGAAATAACAGCTAAAATGGAGGACAAGATCGCCCCTGAAAAAAAATAACGTCCAAGGCTTGGCGTTGGGTGAAGGTGGCTTTAAACTCAGATAAGTAACAACAGCTGTAGCAAATGCAGCTACTGTTTTAAAAAGTTTATCCGCTTGTAACCAACGATGAATATGCTTCCGCATCTAGAAGATTTTCAATTTGAGCAGCGTCGGTCAGCTTTATTTTAATCATCCATCCTGATCCGTAAGCATCTTCATTTACTGTTTCAGGAGCATCCTCCAAGAGCTCGTTAAAAGCAATGATGGTTCCTGATAACGGCATGAATAAGTCAGAAACTGTTTTTACTGCCTCTACAGTCCCAAAAACGGATTCAGCCTCCATGGTTTCATCAAGAGTTTCAACTTCAACGTAAACGATATCCCCAAGTTCTCCTTGAGCAAAATCAGTGATTCCGATGGTAGCTTCATCTCCTTCTATCTTGATCCACTCGTGATCTTTAGTGTATTTTAAATCTGCTGGTACATTCATTAAAAATAGATTTAGTCACAAATGTAAAAGAAATCTCGAATTCCTAGTAGCATTAATTTCCAAAGTTATACCGAACCGTGATCCCTGAACGGATACTGGTTTGCGGAAATGCAGTTGAGATGGCAAACTCAGAGAAGTTATGATCGTAGAAGAAAAGGGCTGTTAAATTTTTTGACAAGGCATAATCTGCATTGATCTTTATGGCAAGTATTCGCTGACCAGCTGTAACTTGATTATTGTCGTATTCCAGATTTCGTAAAACGGTTACGTTATCTCGGTACGAAAGGTCGGCCCTAATGTTTAAATCTCCTTTTAAGGTTACCCTTCTCCCTCCAAAATTTGTTCGAAAACGAACGTCTTTGATACGATAACCCAAACCAGCTACGTATTCATCGCCACTAGATTCCGTAATAAGGTTGTTATCAAGACTTAAAGATATTGCTCGTTCTTTACGAAGCTCTGCCAATAACTTTAGAGAGTTGTTCATTTCCATATCCAGACGGATCAAGGGATTAAACTGTTCTATCAAATTCACGTTGGAGTACAATCGTTGGGAAATTAAATTGCCCAATTTATCCGTACTGTTGGGTTGATCTGGATCAAAGTCAAAGTTTGACTGAAAGTTGGTTAAAGTGTAACTCGCTCGGTAGGCATGATTAATCGACAATCTTGAAAAGATTTTTGCAATTGATTTAATCTCTGTAAGTCCAGTAAATTTCAGATTCCAATTCGGCAAAGGAGTTCCTCGCATTGGATTTAGATCCATTCGATCAGGATGGACTCCTGTGTATGCAGCTAGAAAAGAATGCAACAACACTTCTTGTTGATTTTTGCCAAAACCCACAGGATAGCCTTCTTCGTTTGTTCCTAAGCCTTCAAAAGCGGTATTCTCTACTAATCTTTCTGCAATTTGTGGACGGAATGCCCTAAAGTTTTCAAAATTACTGCTTTCTGATCCTCGTGAGGGATTGAATGCCGTTCGGAGGAGAATAGTCGACATCCCAAAATTTCCAAATACGTTCGAATTCCTTGGAACATAGGTTTGATCTGTAACTTTAAAATTCTCTAGTCGATTCTCCATGTAATCACGGTCGGCATTAAAATCAATGATCAAACCTTTCATGGGAATCAACTGTGCAGAAGCTTTAAACTTACTTGAATGCATTTGTGAGAAGGATTGATTGAAGTTTGGGTACCCTGTAAGCCATCCTTGACGAGCAGCTTCATAACGGATATCGGCTTGACTACCTAGAGTATATCCCAGAGTGGGTTGCAGTCCTCCTGCAAAACCAACCGAAGGTAAATAGCCTGGAAGGACTGAACCGTTATTTTCACTGTAACTGGCTTGCACTCTTTTTACCAACGTCATTACGTCAACCAACTTAGTAAGCCCCTTTTTCAAAAAAGAATTCTTCTTCTTAATTGAATCATTAGCTTTCCGAGCAGCCTGAACTCGGGCATTAAATGGAGTTCTCGAATTCGATTTTAACCCAAGAGCAGAATAGAGCTTGGAGAAAGAAAATGCCGTTGTGAGGGTTTTCGTATTGTTATTTTGGATCGTGTTTACAATTCCAAGAGGAGTTCCATCATCACTGATAACTTGGGACAATGCCTCTGACCCTCGTTGCCAATTGAAATTTCCAGTGTAGTTGTACGTTGCGTCTACAAAACTCAAAAAAGGAATGTATTGAAACGGTAATTTATAGTTGAGCGATAAAGTTTGTAAATGATTATTTGGTTCTCCCGTATTCAAAATCCCTTGCCATAATGCCTTTTTATTCGGTTGGAAGGGATTTAACATACCTGCTTCCACCAATTCATTTTGTCTAATAATACTACTCGTTGCCGCATTAAAATTGAATCGAAGAGAACGGGATAAATTATGGCTTATTGCATAGTTGTAATCAAACAAAAAGTTTCGTTGTTGTAAATTAGGTAAACTCCTTTGTAAAGATGCATCTACTCCTTCTAGATACACCTGTCTAAATTTTTGATTGTTTAAAATCCGGTTCACATTAGCGGAGGCTTCTAATGAACTTGGCAATAGGTTAAAATTGAGTTGCTGAAGCCATTGCCAATATTTTTTACGATTAAAAAACTTCACTTTTTTAAAGGGCTCGATTGGTTTGGAAGAAAAAGAATGACCGTAGTTAGTTCCTAATAGCAAGTTAAACTCCTCCTGATTTTCCAATTCATAATCACGGTGAATTAATTCGTTGTAAGCGTAAGAAAAGTCAAAGTTTTCGGGACTGTAAAAACGTCTCTTTCCTTCTCCGCTACTATTTTTTCGCACTCCGATTAGGCTAACACTTTTTCTCTTGGTGTAATCTATGGATTGATTTTTTATGGAGTCTCTCTGCGAAGTCCTTTCAGCGGTATCTATTCGATCTTGCAACTTGATGTCTTGATAAAAAGGATCGTATTCTGGAGTAATTAGAGTTTCACCAGCAGCAAAACTCAGTGGCACTTGAAGTCCCCATTTTTGCGGAGCCAACTGCCCTAAATTTACATTTGAAATGAGGTCGTATTGAAGTAATTCTTCACGAGTGCGTTCATTGGGTGACATGTCAATACTTCCAAAACCAATACTTGAATAGCGACCTGTTGCTGAAAAAGTTGCGAAATCAGCAAGGTTCGCATCTAAGGCGCCTATTGCTGCCCAACCGTCTTGACTATCGATTCCCGAAATCCGTAATTCATTAAACCAAACCTCACCACAAAGCACATCTCCTAATTGGGTTGAAGGATTTTTAACTCCTATCATCAAAGTTTTAATACTTCCTAAAGAAGGGTTTCCACGAATTGCAAATTTATATTTCTTTTGACCTGGCAGTTCACTTATTGGAGAAAACTCATGAATAGGATTCAATTCCTCGTCAAAGTACAAGGTCTGACCCAAGCCCAATTCTTGAAGTGCAATAGCTTTTAATTTAGCCAATAAATCAATAGGAACTTCAATGGAGTTCGATTCGGGATTCCAAACTTCCTCAGCACTGTATCTGTTTGAGGTATTTTCACTGTAATCTGTGGGCTTTAATGGTATTTCTATTTGATAAAAATTGTCTTGATAATCCGTACCTAACCGAATGAAAGCAACCAGTCTTTTATCAAATTCATCCTCGACCCCCTCTCCGGGTAAAGCTTCCTGTCCGGGAAGTGATTCAGCATGTAAAAACATTCTCAACTTGCTGTATTGTCGCATATCCAAATTCAATCCTTTAAATATTCCACGTGAATCTGATGGCTGCAAATCACAGACCCTGAAAGATAGCGACTGTTCGTTTTGACGAATAATAGAGTTGTTATTATTTATCTGCTCTCTTTGAATTTCAGGTGGCAGTACATAATTTATTGGAATTCTATTTTCGTTTTCTAAAATATTAACTGTACTGATATCTACTGTGGTGTTTTTATTTTCCAATACCTCCTCATTGAGCGGTTTGTTGTATCGTCTCCAATCTCCTCGAACAAGATCTAAAGTACCGAAGCGAAATACAACCTCATCTTCAAATCCAGTGAGAAGCATTCGCATAAATCGTATGGAGCGTAAGTCGTCAATCGCATTTACGGCATCAAAATAAGGATCAAAAGAGGTGTTTTCATAATAACTTTTTTGAATGGGAACTTTAAACTGAATCCAACGTGTAATGTATTCATCTCCATTAGGTGCATTTACTTGCACATTTTCCCTAACGTCAGTTACAAAAGGATGATTCCCAACTTGCATATTTCTAGTAATGGGAACTCGATATTCAAAATAGCTATCAATAGTATTCATGCTTTGATCACGATTGATATCTTCTGTATCGGGTTCAGTAGTATTTCCTCTATCTGTATCGCTAAAAGCAACAGGAGTATTGTTTTCAAATCCGTTGTAACGCTTGTACCGATCCAAAATTCCTCCCTCTGCTTGTAAAAAATATTGATAGTTATCTCCAGCCGGATCATCTGCAGGTCCATTAGTGAAAATTTCTCTTTCCGCTTCGTCAGACAAACCATCCAACCCAACATCTTGTAAAATTCGATCCTCTTCAACTGAATTAAAAGCGTAAACTAAAGACTGATTTGCGGGCACTTTACCCCACGGAGTCTCATAGGTTGGTGTGAGTTCACTGGTTGAGGGCAATCCGTTTTCGAATTGTTTGCGCCCATCACGAAGAATGTCTTCCGAAATATTTCCTAAGTGAAAAACCAATTCTCCTAAATCGTCTGAAGAAGATTCCTTATCCGAGAACGTGTCCAACAACCAAAATTCAATAAACTCTACATTAGACTGTTCAAAATTTGTCGCATTTATGGATCGACTTATTCCCGCCCACTTTTTATCAATATTGGATGCATACTCACTATTTGGTGCGTTATTGTAAGGTCCTCTTTCATTAGGATAATAGGCTAAATCAAATGTGGGTAATGTTCTAGGCGTACCTTGTACTAAATCTTGTTCGGGAAATAATTCATCAATAAAAATACGACGTGTTTCATTCAATGAAATATCATTGTTGTTAATTCCGTCTGGCTGCCTTGAATAAAAAACCTGATCGATGGAATACCAAGCTAATTTAGAGCGAGCATAGCCACTCTCCAGTCCTTCTGCATTTGCTCCAGGTACCCCATTAATGGGAACACTGGAAAGGTTCCAAGCTGTAAATCCTTTAATATCAATGTTAGTTTGAGCTCCTTCAAAATCATCAATGTAAACATTTGTTTCACCATTAAGTTGTGTATTCCTAGGATCGTTAGCTGCTAAATTTGCAACCTCTCCTCTAAAAGAAATTTGAGAAGGAGTATTGGATTTAATTGTGGGCCATTTATTTACCATCCTAGTCAAAAATGGAATTTCTGTAGAAAAATTGGTATTAAAACCCATCATGGTATTGTTAACGGGTTCCGTACCATAGTTAGCTTTTTGGGTTAAAGGGTTCTCGCTTAAGTTAATCAAGGTCCCACCGACATTTATTTTATCTGAAATACGATGGTTGACATTAAATCCAGAAAACCGCTTATTTTGCTGATTGAAAAAAGAATTGTTTTCAACGGAAATATCGATTGGGATATTGGATGCTTTCAAACCCTCGTCTAAAATTTTAACTCGACCTATTTCATAATTAACGATGTAATCTAAGCCTTCTCTCAACACTCTTCCACCAGCAGTAACGCGTACAGATCCTCTGGGAACATTAAAAGCTCCAATATTAATTCCGTCACCTCCTTCAGACTTGTACCTTCCTTTGAGTTGAAATTTATTCTTCTCTGTAAATTCTAATGCAGCTGCTTTCGTGAGGCTGTACATTTCCTTAAAAACATAACGTTTTTGATTTTTATTGTAGCTACTTTCTTGAGCATAGGATTCCTTTGCAGATTCTGGGTTGTCCAAAAGCTCAAATAAGAATTCTCCAAAAGGCTCTACTTTTGGAAAAATAATTCTTCCATAACGAGGGTCTACCGTGATCCCAGGAATAAAATCAAAAAAACCGTCCCCGTTAGGAACCAAGTCTTGATATGCATTTAACCGATCCAAATCCAAGGTATTCAAAAGAACCTCATTATCTAATTGTTCAGGCCAAATAGAAGAATCTACTGGAGTCATGTAATTGATAGGAGAGGGGTCGGTGTACAAAATACTCAGCCTAAAGTCTTCCTCAGACAACTGAAATGCCCCCGTATTGTAAATATTTTTCATCATCAAATCCCATACCGGCTGGCGAACGTCCGTAACACTACTCTTTAGCATTTTAACAATCAGATTATTCGTCTGAACAACGGCTTGTTGGGCATTTTGCTGGGAAGGATTTCCTGTTTGAATGAGTGAAGTGCCTGGAATATCTCCGTTAGCAAATTCTCCAACTTGGTAGATTTTTCCCTGAAAACTGTATTGATAAGCAATTCCTAAAATTTCATCATTACTGAGTCTTTGATTTAAAGAAATATACCCCAATTGAGGGTGGTATGAAAATTCTTGATTATTCAACTTTCTTGCACTTTCTAAAATAGCATAATCATACCCTTCGTTTACACGTGTAGATCCAAAACCCTTTTTTACAGTTGCTATGTCTCGAATTTCTTGAGTCAAAAGTCCGTCAAAACCAATTTCGTCTGGATCAAGACGGTTGACCTCATTTCTAGGAGGGTCATTTTTATCATTGACATTCATAAAATTAGAAACACTGGCTGCCAAAGTAGTTCGCTCTGGGTTTGCTTCACCTAAATCCTGGAGCGCAACAATGTTTCGAACATTCTGGGTTTGGTACCCTCGGTTGGTCACCCAGACTTCAATACGTGTAATCTGAACAGGTGAATTGATGTATGGATAGGTTTCTAAAAATCGGTCGTAATTGTCTCTAAAATATTGACTGATAAAGTAATGACGGTCTTCTTCATAATCCAAAGCGTACAAATCAAATTCTTGCAATTTTCCTCCTCCTTGAGAGGTGATGTTTTGCGATTGAGATCGCTGTTCTGAAAATACTCCAGAGAGAGTCGTATTTCCAAATTTTAAATCTGCACGGACCCCAAATAAGCTTTGAGCCCCCTGAATTAAATTACTGTTGATCGGCATGCTTATGTTTCCGATATCGATATTTTGTAAAATTGCATCTTCAGTAACTTTTCCATTAAGAAATTCTGAAACTCGATTCCCAGCTGCCAAAGGATTACTAGCCAAGTCAGTTGCGTTTTGCTTTAAACTTTCAATCTTCTGACGGGCTTGATTTAAAGTGTTTTTCCCTTCATTGACCAAGCCCTTTACCTCATTTGCCTTTTGCTCAATTTCGTTTAGCTGCTGTTTGACCTCATTTACTCTGTTTTGTACTTGATCTATTTTACCCTGAACATTTTCAAGGGTAGAACCCAATTCTCCAGGTAGCATTCCTGGAACCATGCTTTGAAGTTCAGAGACTTGGGGAGGATTAAATTGAATTTTTACTAGATTTTGGAAGTCAAAAGTAGATTCAGTATCGTAATTGGCAGTTATCTGAAGTCGTTCTCCTATTTTACCCAATAAACTTAAACTGATTCGCTGATCAAATTCAAAACCGGGAGATCGTCGATTGATTACTGAAGCAATCGGATTGTCATTTCTTTGGTAGCGATACCCTAAATCAATTCCAATAGAACCTTGCGGGGTAATATCAATTGCATTACTCCCAAAAATTGATTCAAAAAATTTATTGTTAACATACAATTCAGGAAGTAAGTTTTTTTGAGTCTCCTCTACTCCTTCCCCTCTACCGCTTAGAGCTTGAACTTTTTCTTGAAAATAGGTTTGCATTTTTTCCTTAAGAACCAAGTCTTGATACTCTTTGACCGTGAGAACTAGTGGGACACTAATGGGATATCCTCCTATTTCTTGAGAAAAAATATACCGTTCCGTTGTTGGGTCATAGGTGTATTGACTTGTCACACTGCTTGGGACAGGGAGTTTTAGAGTACCTAAATCAGCCTCTTCCTGAGCCATAACAAGCCCACAACTGAAGAACATCCATAGAAAAAAATGGACGAGGGGTTGAAATGATTTAAAAACTACTTTATGAGTTCTTTCAAACAAAGGGTATTACAATTTATTCAAAGCTGCTTTAATAAGTGCTTCCACTGAACTATCTGGGCTGCTCTGAATGGCGTTATCAATTACTTTCTCAGATTGCTTTCTTGAATAACCAAGAACCTCCAATGCTGATAACGCTTCTTCTTTAATTGTATTGTTTGAAAAGGGTTGAATTTCTTCACCTTCAAAGAGATTTAACATTTTATCTTTCAGTTCAATAAGGACTCTCTGAGCTGTTTTTAAACCAATCCCTTTCACAGATTTAATGGTAGCTAAATCCTCAGCAACAATGGCTCTTTGAATTTGCTGTGGTTCAAGGGAGGAGAGCATCGTTCTCGCGGTACTTGCTCCAATACCAGAAACAGATATTAATTGTTGAAAAATTGCACGCTCTATCGTAGTTTGAAAACCAAATAAAGTGTGGGAATCCTCTTTTACTTGTAGGTGTGTAAATAATTTGATGTTTTCATCATTACTCAACTGGGTAAAAGTATGTAAAGAAATATGAACTAAATAACCAACGCCATTACAGTCGATAACTACTGTTGTTGGTGATTTTTCTACTAAACGTCCTGTAAGTTGTGTAATCATCTTAATTATTTGTTTTTAGATTGAGCATCAATTACTGCGATAGCAGACATATTTACAATCTCCTCCACAGAAGCTCCGAGTTGCAAAACATGAATGGGTTCACTAAGTCCCATAAGAATTGGACCGATCGATAAGGCTTCTTTTAATTCCTTCATCAATTTGTAGGTAATATTGGCCGCATCCAAATTGGGGAAAATCATTACGTTGACTTTCATTTTACTCAAGCTTGAAAAAGGAAATCCTTTTCTGAGCATTTCTTTATTTAAGGCAAAGTCAGACTGGACCGGGCCGTCAACCATTAACTCAGGATTGCTCCGATGCAATATGGCCACTGCTTCACTTACTTTTTTTGCTTGAGGAAAACGAGAAGAGCCAAAATTAGAAAATGAAAGAAGTGCAGTAACAGGCTCCAACCCAAATAGCTTAGCCATATTTGCCGTCATTTGAGCAATTTTGGCAAGTTCTTTAGCTGAAGGATCTACGTTAATTGTGGTGTCAGAAAGAAATAATGGACCTGATTTAGTCAGCATCAAATTGGTTGCTGCCACACGATTTACCCCTTTTGCTTTGGATATGGTTTCCAATATGGGTTTCACTACCGAGCGATAATTTCTTGAATAACCAGAAATCATGGCGTCAGCATCCCCATTTTTTATCATCATTGAGGCAAAATAATTGCGTTCACGCATGAGTCGTTGGGCATCATAAAGCGTGTATCCTTTTCTTCGTTGATCTTTCCAAAAAAGTTCAGCATAAACATTCCTTTGTTCTCTGTAACTCCCTTCTTTAGGATCAATAATCTCAACCTCCTCATCAAAATTAATGGCCTTTCTTAAATCTTCTATTGTTGCTCTATTTCCGAGGAGAATAGGAATGGCAATTCGCTCTTCATGAACAATTTGTGCTGCTTTCAATACGTCCATTTGATCTGCTTCAGCAAATATCAAACGTTTCGGAGCTGCCTTGGCTCTGTCATGAAGAATACGAACCATTTTTTGGCTATTTCCTAGTCTACTTGAAAGTTCGAGTATGTAACGTTCCCAATCTTCTATGGGTTCAGTAGCTACACCCGATTCCATTGCCGCTTTGGCCACAGCAGGTGGAATGGTTGAAATCAAACGAGGATCAAAAGGTTTTGGGATAATGTATTCTCTCCCAAAAGTCAATCTAGTTTCATCATAAACCACATTTACTTGTTCAGGAACCGATTCTTTAGCAAGAGCAGCTAGTGCCTTTACCGCTGCCATTTTCATAGGTTCGTTTATGGTAGTAGCCCGGACATCAAGTGCACCTCTAAAGATGAAAGGAAAGCCTAAAACGTTATTGACCTGATTCGGATGATCTGATCTACCGGTAGCCATGATCACATCCTTACGTGTATTACATGCAAGGGTGTATTCGATCTCTGGGTTTGGATTTGCCATTGCAAATACAATAGGGTTTTTAGCCATCGACAGAAGCATTTCGGGAGTAAGAATATTCGCCATAGACAATCCGATAAAAACATCAGCTCCCTTGATTGCCTCATCTAGGGTAGATATGTTTTTTGAGGTTGCAAATTCTTCTTTTTCTAAACTTAGATTCTGACGATCTTTTCGAATTACTCCTTTGCTGTCTAGCATAACGATATGCTCTACATTGGCACCAAAAGCCCGATACAACTTGGTGCATGAAATAGCAGCTGCCCCAGCTCCAGACACAACAATTTTTACTTGTTCAATTTTCTTTTTTGCTAGTTCTAATGCATTTAATAAAGCTGCAGCTGAGATAATCGCAGTACCGTGTTGATCGTCGTGCATCACAGGTATTTCCAATTCTTCTTTCAAACGGCGCTCTATTTCAAAAGCTTCAGGGGATTTGATGTCTTCCAAATTGATTCCACCAAAGGTTGGGGCTATTGCCTTAACAGCTTCAATGAATTTATCCGGATCTTTTGCATCTACTTCTATGTCAAAAACATCAATATCTGCAAAAATCTTAAATAAAAGCGCCTTTCCCTCCATTACTGGCTTGGAAGCTTCAGGTCCAATATCTCCTAAACCTAATACTGCTGTTCCATTTGAAATAACCGCAACCAAATTTCCTTTGTTGGTGTACTTGTAAAGGTTTGATTTGTCTTGTTCAATTTCCATACAAGGAATAGCAACTCCAGGGGAATAGGCAAGTGCGAGATCTCGTTGTGTATCGTAGTTTTTAGTGGGAACTACTTCGGTTTTACCAGGTCTTGGTTTAGCATGATACACTAATGCTGCTCTGCGCTGCTGTTCTTTTTGCATAAATCCAGTATTTGTAATGTAAAGAAATGATTTTTTTCTGAATCAAACTTGAGTTTTCTCCTTTGGTTGACTAACAAAAAGGGAGAAAATCCCCCCAATAATCAAAAAACTACCCGCGAGTCGGATAATGTTTATTGGATTTTGATCCAGAAAATCGAACACAAAATACTGCACCGTAAAAATCTGGATGATCATCGGTATGACAATAAACATATTGAAAATGCCCATGTAAACCCCTGTCTTCCCTGGCGGTATGGAAGAGGCAAGCATCTGATAAGGCATCGCCATCATGGAAGCCCAAGTGATTCCCAGTCCAAATGAAAACAAGTAAATTTGAGAAACCACAATTCCACTCCCAATCGGTAGGGTAAAAAGTACTGTAGTATCATCCAATAACGGCATACAAAGCAATGCGGTTCCTCCAATAGCCAGACTTATGAAATGGAGTCTTTGAGCTCCTAACTTACGTGCAATGGGTATTAAAGCAAAAGCAATAACAAAACAAATGATGTTGTAGGTTCCGTTTAAGTTTCCTGTAAGCAATTGAGCTTGATTGAAATAAATCGTGCTTTGGTCTAGCGTATCGTACAAAGAAAGTGAAAGTGCTGAGGTTAGATATTGCCAATAACAAAACATCGCATACCATGGGAAAAACATAACCGGGATGAGTTGTTTCATTGGCAATGGCATTACTTTGAATGCTTCGCTAATGTCTTTAAGTGTTCTTAAAATGACGTTACCTTCAGCTTTTGACTTTTTTATTTCCTCAAGTTCTTTTGGAGTGGGAGGATATTCGGAAGTTGTCAGTACTGAGATCAGGATGGTGATGATCGAAGCCGCAGCTCCAATTCCAAATGCCCAGTAGGTAGAAACAGGAATCCCGTTATCCATCTTATCAGAGAGTGCCAGTATCCCAAATGAAACTAAAATCGCTGGGGTAAAATTTGCAAGGGTAGTTCCCAGTCCTGTAAAAAAACTTTGGACTAAAAAGCCAAAAGAATATTGTTTTTCGGGAAGTTTATCAGAAATGAATGCACGATAGGGCTCCAGTGCTATGTTGTTTGCCGCATCTAAAATCCATAACAAGCCTGCAGCCATCCAAATAGAACTTGAATAGGGCATAATAACGAGACTGATACTGGCTATTATCGCACCAATTAGGAAAAAGGGCTTTCTGCGGCCAAATTTTGGAGACCAAGTACCGTCACTTATGGCTCCAATAATGGGCTGTACAATTAAACCTGTAACAGGGCCTGCCAGCCAAAGTAAGGGTAATTCTGCTTCTTCAGCCCCCAAATATTTGTAAATAGCACTCATATTACTTTGCTGCAAACCAAAACTGAATTGGACTCCAAAAAATCCAAAATTCATGGTTAAGATTTGCCAAAAATTGAGCTGTTTTTTTTGCATGAATTTAATTTGGTGAATCCGCTTTTTTCATGGTTTGTAAATTTTCCACCACATAAGAACCAACTGCATGTCCTTGATTAACCCCTTCTTCTATTGCCATCATGTAATGAATCCCTCCATAAAGTCTTGAAATAGCCGCTTCTTCTGAAGCATGAATAAAAGAATTGTATTTTCTTTCAGGAAGACCATACAAAAGTTCTGTAGTATCTGTAAAAGCAAAGTCATCTCCGTACAAGTCGGTTAAGGTGACCGCTGCTGCTCTAGAAATTACAGAGTGCCCGCTGGTGTATTCAGGAAAGGGTGGAGTTTGGAGTAAGGGCAACCACTCTTCATCATAATACTGGTTGATCAGTGTTTCTGGTCGAACGATCAAGGTGTCCCACTTTTCATCCCAACAACTAATAAAACCATCGAATAAAGCAATGGATACATTGGCATAGGCATTTATGGTTTCATCAAAAGTACTTTGAGCTTGTCTTGTTGCAATCGCTGTGATTCCGATCCAGTGACCTCCCGGTGTAATTTTCTTGGTTGCAAACATGGCATGCCCGCGATGGTGGGTAACATAAGGATTGCAATCCCAGAATTTTGCTATTTCTACCTGTTCCTCATTCAATTGATTCGTGACTTCAAATACCTCCATTAGTTGTTTTTGAAAAGGACTTCCTTCCGTCAAATCAAAAGGAAATGGTTCTTTCGGAGCAAATTGATTGGATGAATCAATAACCATTGTTCTGATTTCTTTCCAGTGCGGTTCAATTCCATCCATGTAATCTGGAGGGGTAGGCTTCCAAAATTGGTCTTCCTCTTTGATGGTGTACTTAGGATAGGTACGAGTTTGGTTGTACATATCTTTGGATGCCCAATCTAAAATAGAGGCGGCAACTGCTGAACCATAAGCTTCTGATGCCTTAACCACTCGTCTAGGAACATCTAGCTCTTTTAATTTCGAATTGAAATTTTCTTGAAAAAGTTCCATTTTATCTTCTGAAAAAATCAGCGTCTTTCCAACTGTATTAAATGCGAATAAAGAAGCTAAATGATAATCTACCTTTTCACTTGAGGGCTTAGGTATGGGATTTAACTCTCTTATCTGCCCTACTAAAGAGTTGTATTTTTCAGGATATTTTAATGCCATCACCTCATAAGCAGCAATTGTAGGATACAAATAAACTCGAGAAGCTACTGGAGGTGAAAAAATATCATAAACAACAATATCCGTTAAATTTTGCATTGCACTTTGGAAGAATTCTGCATTTTGAATTTTTTCAATGTAAGCTTTATTATTCCCATCCGAACATTGGACTAACACAAGTAATAGGAGTACATAAAAGATGTTTTTCAATTTCAAATCCTTTTTCATTTTCTTTTACTGTTTTAAGATTTTGGGGATTCTTATGATTTATTAAACTAGTCAACCTTTTACGGTTAATTACTATTCAATTTAATTTCAAAGCAAAAATAGTATTTTTAGATGAATAAAATATTTTGAACGCAACTTAAAAAAGAATAAAAACAGCTCCAGCATCCCAGTTAAAAGACTGTTTTCTTCCTAGAAAAAATGATACTTTTCAATCGATTCAATTTAGTTCAAAAACCAAAATTCGGTCTTTATTCCGCGGCACCAAAATTAATTTTTTATTGTTCTCGAGTTTGATTTCTTGAATATCAGTTCCCACTCCTTCAACAGTAAAACCTGAAAAATGTGTGGGTTTGAACGATTTATTTTGATGTGTTCCCTCAAGAATAAGTCCTCTTAACGCATCGTAATCTCCTTCAAAAGGATTTCCACCAAAATCATTCCCAACCATAAAAATTCGATGTCCTAAAGAGTTATTTTTTTGGACATAAATTGCATTTATTGGGGCCAATTGCGCTTCAACAGCTAATGGGGTGGACTTAAATTTTCCTCCTCCTAAATTTTCAATCACAACCGATTGATCTTGATTAACCCTGAAACTCAAAGCGTTTTCAAAAACCGTATCTTCTAAATATTCTGTTTTTGTTGCTCTTGAAAACTCCCTGTAATTTGCGAATTTTTGTCTAAAATAAGGACTCTGTTGTGAGAGGTTACTCCAAAAATGAACTGGATACTGTTCAAAAAAATGATCTTCATTTTTTTGATAGACAAAAACAACAGGATCAATTACACCACTATCATCAATATCTTTTGCTATCAATTCTAATGGTGTTTTACTGCTTATGTTATACATGTTGTTGGTGCCAAGATTTCCCAGAACCAAATCTAAATCTCCGTCATTATCCATATCAAAACTCTCGACACATCGCCACAGTCCTTTGCTTTGGTCTAAAACTGCATCATCAATTTTTACGAAGTTTCCATTCTTGTTCATGAATATTTGAACTCCAGAAAATTCTCCAACAATTACCAAATCATCAAATCCATCGCCATTAATGTCTGCCCATTTTGCATCGGAAACCATTCCTACTTCTTTAAATACTTCTAACTTTTGTAGCTCATGAGCCTCTAATTTGCCCTTATTATTTTTAATCAAATAATGCTTATCTGGAAGCGGATACTGTCCCGGCTTATTCCTTGCACCTAAAAACAAATCGATGTAACCGTCATGGTCATAATCACTTGCAATTACGGTTGAACCGTTTGAATTTGGAGAATCTTTTAAAGCCAACTGACTAAACACTCCCGAACCATTATTGATTAAAAGTCGATCTTCTAAATTTGTTTTTTCGCGGTTAAAGTATCCTCCTCCCGAAACCAAATAAAGATCTAAATCTCCGTCATTTTCTAAGTCAAAAAGAGCCATGCTTTCAACCTCGTAATCCAGCATTTCTTTTTCCTGAAATAAGTCCACTTTTTTAAATTTTGAGTCATTGGTTTGAAAGAAAATAACCGGGGAATGTTCAAAAGAACTCCCTACGATGAAATCTTCCAACTCATCTCCATTGACATCTCCTACTACGATAGAGGGCCCGTTCTCTGAAACTTTTCTAAGCAGCAACGGCTGAAAGGCAAAATCATTAATTGGCTTTTCATTGTGAACATAATTAATACCATACTTTAATGACACTTCTTCAAACAGAGTTTCTTTGTTCTCATTTATCAATGGAAAACTCAATTCAGAAAATTCAATCTTCTTTGAATTTTGCTGGATTATTTCGTAGCGTTGATTTGCTGATAAATTTTCTAGGCTACTGTAGTTTCCATCGGGCCACAAGACTTCTACTTGAGCGATTTCCCTCCGTGCTCCTAGACCAAAATGGACAATGGGATCCACACTTGACATGTATATTTTGGATAAATTCTGTTCATGAAATTGAAAGGATCCATCGGAAAACCGAATCACCACTTTACTACCTAACGCATTTGGATTCATTGAGTTTCCAATCAACTTAAATTGTACGTAGTTTACTTTTCTTTCATTCGATTTATTTTCAAAAACAAAGGCACTATCGTCAATATTATTGACAACATAATCTAAATCACCATCCAAATCTAGATCTGAATAGACCGCTCCATTAGAAAAAGATTTAACATTCAATCCCCAATGATCGTTGGCATTTTCAAAAATTAAGTTTCCAGTATTCTTAAAAGAGTAATTTTCAATTTTTACTATAGGGATTGAGTCCAACAATCGCTCTTTACTTAAATACCGTTGCACTTCCAAGCGGTAATTCGCGAAGTCCATATCGGTAATGTCTCTTGGAAAACCGTTGGTTACCAACAAATCCTTAAGCCCATCATTGTCAGCATCTACAAAAAGCGGTGACCAGCTCCAATCGGTTTCATAAATACCAGACAAACGTCCAACTTCCGAAAAAGATTTTGAATCACCATTTCCCATAAAGAGCATATTTCGAATATGTTGATCATCGTAATTCCATCTTCTGTTGAGTTCATCCTGTAAATAAGAGTAACCCGAGATTGTTGTTTTTTTTCTTTGATTTGTTTCACCCAACATATCAAGGGTAATCAAATCTACCAAACCGTCATTATTAAAGTCTCCCGAATCGGAACCCATTGAAAACTTGCTCTGTTGATTGATGTACTTTGAAATCTCATTGGAAAAAGTTCCATTCTTTTGATTGATGTACAAAATATCATTTGTCAGAAAATCGTTTGTTACGTAAATATCAGGCCAATGATCCTTGTTGAAATCCGCTACAGTAACACTTAACCCAAACCCTTCAATTAATATGCCTGCTTCATGAGAAACATCTGTAAAGGTTCCATCGCCATTATTCCGAAAAAGTTGATCCGTACTTGGGGCGGAACCGTCCGTTATTTTTTTTCTGTAATTGTTGGGATTAATTTCTGACTGCTCATTGTTTACCACATACAAATCCAATAAACCGTCCTTGTTGTAATCCAGAAAAGAGGCTGCCATACTATTGGCTGAACTGGCCAATCCAAAATCTTTTCCTCGTTCCTCAAAAAGGGGTATTCCGTCTTCATTCAAACCCTGATTTACAAAAAGAAGGTTGGCTCTTTTGTTTTCATACATTGCCGAACAGGTAAAAATATCCATCCAACCGTCTGCATTAACATCTGCAATAGCAATACCAGTTGACCAATGATTGGGTGCAGCTGTTTGGGATACTTTTGTAATGTCTTCGAAGCTTAAATCTCCTCTGTTTAGATACAGACGGCTTTCAACCTGACTCCCTGTAAAATAAAGATCGGGTAAACTGTCTTTATTAAAATCTGCAACTGCAACTCCTCCTCCATTGAAAATGTATTCATTGGTTAGAATATTAAAAGTGTCCGACTCCATAATTTTATTATTAAAATCAATGTGCGTTGAATGACTCAATCGCTGTTTAAAAAGTCTTTTTTTTGAGGGTGTACAACACATCATCATTACTACTATTAAAAACAGAAATAAAACCAAAAACCGATTGCTAATTTTCATCATAAGGGGGAAAAGAAAAAACCACATAAGCTAGTCTTATGTGGTTCAGTGAAGTTTAACTTAATACTTTTTTAGTGTCCAGGATTTTGTGCAAGGACCCCACCGCTTCCATCAATAGCTGACAACGGAATTGGGAATAGATTGTGTTTACTCTCAAATGAGTGACCTTTGCCAAAAGGAATAATCGTAGCCGATTCTCTCTTAATATAATTGTTAATGACATTCTCAGCAATACCCCATCTCTGGAGATCAAAAAAACGATGTCCTTCCATTCCAAGTTCAAGTCGTCTTTCTGTTCTAACTGCTATTCTAGCTGCTGCTTGATCAACCCAAGGCTGATTATAGAGTTCAATTTGATAATTTGCAGCATCAGAACCATCAGCAGCTTTTATATAAGTCATATTCTTTGCACGTTCACGTATCTGATTTATATAGGCTCTACCTTTTTCAAGGTCACCAAGTTCAATTGCTGCTTCAGCAGCCATTAAAATAACATCTGCGTAGCGAATAATATGATAATTTATTCCCGAAAGTTGTTGACCCCAACCTCCTTGTGCTTGGTTTGCAACATCATCTTTTTGATATACATTTTTCTTTGGAAGATAAGGTCCTGAAATATCATCAAAACTAGCTCGAATCCAATCTTTACCTACATGTACACCATATCCGTTATAATCAATTCCTCTTCTTCCTACAGTATAATCAGCACGTGGATCTATAGGACCACTGTAAAGAGTGAAAGCATCACTTGATTTGATATTGTAATCGCTATTGATTACAACACGAGAATCAATCGCCACAGGAAGACCGTCTTTTGTTTGATATGCATCAAGCAAATCCTGTGAGGGCTGGTAGAATCCACAACAAGAGCCAAAAGGCCCTCCGCCTGGATAGTTCAATGCACCTGTAGCGTTGCCTTGCTTGGACAATGCGTCATCCGCAGAATACTGTATTGCAAAAATAGCTTCGGGGCCATTCTCGCTCGAAGACACAAAATTACTCAACAGCTCTGGATGCATAGAATAATTTCCACTATTTATCACTGCTTCTAGACTTGTCAATGCTTCGGACCATTTTTGCTGGTAGAGCTGCGTCTTTCCTAAAAATGCCTTTGCAGCAGAAGCAATCGGTCTCCCAGGCTGAATATAGCTTCCTCCTCTTGTAGATGGAAGATTTTGCGCAGCAAAATCAAAATCAGACTCAATTTTGTCCCAAGTAATTACGGTAGATCCTGAATTGGGTTGATTAAACTCATTGTTATCGTAATTTTCTTGAGAAATAAAAGGTACATTTCCAAATATTTTTTTCAATTCAAAATTGAAATGTCCTCTCAAAAAATGTGCTTGAGCTAATTCAACTTTAAAATCGGATGGGTTATCACTATTATTGATTAAAGAAATAACAGCATTAGCACGATTAACCCCTGCATAAAGAACCTCCCAACGTGCAAGAAAATATCCATTCCCTGTTTGCCAATTATAGACCTCTAGTTCAAATAGATCAGCTTGATCTGAGTCCGTACTCCCCTTATGGGCATCATCAGAAACTACATCCATAACCCAGTTGTCAGCACTTCGCCCCCAACCATTTCCTTTTCCTCCTTGTCTAACACCATCAAGAATAGAATAAGCACCTGTTAAAAGGAGGTCAACTCCCGTAGCGTTTTGAAGGGCGGTATCACTTAACGATCCAACAGGATCAATACTTGTGAATTCCTTTGAACAACTTGCAACAAATATTAAAGTTGCAACTATTATCATCTTTATTATTTTTTTCATTTTAAACCGTTTTAAATATTTTTAATTAGAAATCTAAACTTAAACCGATTGATGTAATCCTAGAAAGAGGATATCTTCCTGAATCAATACCAATAGTTAGCGCATTTGCTTCGCCTCCTTCAGGATCTAATCCATCATAATCGGTAATCGTAAATAGGTTTGTTCCTGAAAGATAAACTCTTAAACCATTTATCCCGGTTCCAGCAAGTTGATTATTACTGAACGTATATCCTAGTTGCAACGATTTTAATCTCGTAAACGAACCGTCTTCTACGAAGAAAGAATTAGGTTGCGTTTCTGAGTTACTGATTGTTTCACTAAGTGCTGGTAATGCAGCATCTGAATTTGATGGTGTCCAAGAATCCAACACTCTTACACTTCTATTACCATTAAAAAATGTTGGGAAATCAGTAAAGATTTTTGAGTAATTATAAATCTCATTCCCTTTAGAACCGTTAAAAAATGCGGACAAATCAAAGTTCTTGAAGGCTAAATTAATATTTAAACCATAAATAAAATCAGGGTGTGGCGATCCAATAAAAGTTCTGTCAGAGTCGTTAATCACTCCATCAGAATTTACATCTTCATAAATAAATCGACCATCATTGCCAATACCTGTTACCTTTCTCCCGTAAAAATACGAAATAGGTTGACCTACTTCCACTCGAGTCACAGCCCCCCCTCTAAATCCAGAATCTCCTGCCTGAGGAGTCTCATTAATCAAACTCGTCACTTCATTTTTATATGAAGAAATATTAAAGGCCAAATTATAACTAAATCCAGATTCGGTCTCATCGCCATAAGCTAATGAAAAATCAATCCCCGTATTTTTTATATTCCCAAAATTCACATATGGAGGTGACGCATCAATGGCAGTAGTTCCAATTAAAGAATTGTCTTGTACAATAAGGTCTTCAGTAGTAATTTCAAACAACTCAACCGAACCAGTAAAATTATTGAACATTCTAAAATCCAATCCAAGATTTTTACTCACGGAAGTTTCCCATGATAAATTGGGGTTGCCCACACTGTTTAATACAGCTCCTGTGTTAACTTGACCTCTTGCTCCCGAAAAGGAGTAGTATCCTGTATTCTCATCCAATGAAGAAATATTCGTGTTTGGATTCTCGTTTTCTCCAGGCAAAAGCTGATTTCCAAGTTCTCCGTAGGAAATCCTCAGTTTTAAATTTTGAACTATATCGTTCTGATTGAAGAAACTCTCCTTATCAATGACCCAACCAATACTTGCTGAAGGAAAAATATCTCCTTGTTGCTCAAGTGCAAATCTTGAAGATCGATCTTGTCTTAGGGTAGCTGTTACTAAATACTTGTCTTGAAAACTGTAACTTGCTGAACCAAAAAAAGATGCCAATGTTGTGTTTGCTTCCCGAGCAAAATCTACAACTGGAGTTCCCGCTCCATTTGACAATAAGTAGTAACTGGGGGTTTCGAACAAATAATCATTTCTTGAAACTTGATTCCCTTTAAAATGAATTTTATTAGCTTCATATCCAACTAATGCATCAATTGAATGGTCTCCAAAAGAATTTTTATAATTTAAAGTGTTTGACCAAACCCACTCATACTGATTAAAATTTTGTTCAGAAAGTTGTTTCGCACCACCAGTTTCTGCCTCTGGAGTTGCTGGTGCATAAGCTCTTCTATTGAAATAGCGTATTTGACCCCCAAACGAGGTTTTAAAAGTCAGGTTATCATGAAGATAAAGAGAAGCGTAAACATCTCCCAAGGCACGAAGCGATTTATTGTAGTTGTCTTTTGCTCTTATCAAAGTAGCATATGGACTATTTACATTTCCTAAACCTAGAGGTGTTCTGTAAATCCCTGCAAAATTACCTTCATTGTCTCTCAACGGTATCAGAGGAGAGGAACGTAATGCTGCTTGTACTTGATTTCCGTTTCTTTCTTTATCAAAAGTAAGATTCATATGCTGACCTATTTTTATTCTCTCATTTACTTTAAATTCTGAATTCAATCGCGTTCCTGCTCTTTCATACCCTGTTTCAATTTGAATTCCTTCTCTATTTATATAATTTGCAGAGATCAAATAATTCCCATTTTCATTGCCATCTTGAATGGAGAGTGTGTAATTTTCGGTCATTGCCGTTCTAAAAATTGCGTCCAACCAATCTGTTCCATTAGGATTTACCGTAGTAGAAATATCAATTCCCTGAAGACTTGTTGGGACTACAGGTGATGAACCATTCCCATATTGAGGATGACTAGGTGTCTGACCATCATTTAATTTACTCTGCCAAATCATTTCCCCATGCTGTTGAGCATTTAGCAATTCTGGAAGGTTTGTAGCTATTTGACTTCCGTAATTTGCTTCAAAATTAATTGCTGGTTTTTTATTTTTACCTTGACCCTTTTTGGTGGTTATGATAATCACACCATTAGAAGCTCTTGATCCATAAATTGATGCTGCTCCATCTTTTAGAACATTTATTTGATCAATATCATTAGGGTTTATGCTATTTAGAACAAATGCGTCGTTTGTTTGAACACCATCAATTATATAAAGTGGATCATTTTGATTGGGTGTTCCATAGCCTCTAACTCTAACTACTGGCGCTGCACCAGGCTGACCATTTGCCACTACGGTAACACCTGCAACTCTACCTTGAATTGATTCTGCTGCGTTAACAACAGGGACTTTGACAGCATCTTCAATATCTACCGATGCAACAGAACCCGTAAGATTGGCTCTAGTTTTTGTTCCATAACCAGTAACTACCACTTCTCCCAAAACATTATCAGCCACTAAAAGAATATTCAATTGATCTTTGTCAACATTTATTTGCTGAGTAGTGTAGCCCACAAAAGAAACCTCGAGTACGTCTCCTTGAGCGGCTTCAATGGTAAAATTCCCATCAAAATCTGTAGTACTAAAAGTGTTTGTTCCTTGCACAAGTATCGTAGCACCCGGCAGTGGACCATCATCACTAGTTACAAGACCCGTAACAGTCTGAGCATAAATTCCAGTAGTTAGCCCAAAAGCTAACAACATCAGAATTTTCTTAAAGAAATTTCTTTTCATCTTAGGTTAAGTTTTAATTTTAGGTTATTTGAGTTTTCTTGTCCCCAATAGTAAAAATTTTTTTAGGAAAATTTTAATACTTTAGTCGAAACCCCATCAAAAAACAAACGAAAAGCTTTTCGTAAAAACCTAAAGCCCAAGTGGAATGAACTTAACCTTAAAAGATATTGCCCAAGCTTTGGGAATCTCAGTAGCAACCGTATCCAAAGCGCTCAAGGGTTACAAAGATGTAAGCCCTTCTACCAGAAAAAAAGTCTTAGAGTATGCTAAAAAGGTTCAATTTAAACCCAACACACAAGCTGCCTTTTTAAGAACCAAGCAAACAAAACTGATTGGTCTTATCCTTCCCAAAATTGATCATGATTTCTTTGCTCAAATTCTGAAAGGGATCCTTAATCAAGCTGAAGAAACAGATTATAAAATAATCATACTTTGTTCTGATGAATCTTATGAAAACGAAAGGAAACACATCCAAGACTTATTGCAACTCAATGCAGATGGTATCTTTATCTCCATTGCAAAATCTACCAACAAATTTGATCATCTAGTAGAAGTTCAAAAAAGTAGAACCTCATTAATCATATTTGATCGTTACGTAAAAATACTTCCCTCTCATCGGGTAATTATCGATGATAAAAAAGCTGCTTTTAGAGCCACGGAACACCTGATTCAAAACGGATGTAATAAAATTGCTTATTTAAGAGGAGATTTGATTTCTCAAATTTCAATCGATCGCTTTTTGGGTTACAAAAAGGCATTGGATCACTATAAAATCCCTTTTAATCGAGATCTAGTATTGACTTGTAATGAAAATACCCTTGAAGAAGGAAAGTCCAAAGCTGCACAGCTTTTAGAAAAAAAATTACCCATAAATGGTGTTTTTGCAGTGGAGGATTTATTGGCACTGGGTGCCATGGAAGAATTTAAAAAAGAAGGATATAAAATACCTAAGGACATCGCTTGTATGGGATTTAGCAATTGGAACCTAGCCGATTTGGTAAGTCCATCACTGAGCAGTGTTGAACAAAATGGCTTTTTAATGGGTAAAAAAGTATTTCAGCTTTTTATTAAGGATCAAAAAAACAAGGCAGAAGAAAAAGCATTTACCACGGAAATTATCCCAACTCATTTGGTAATTCGAGAATCTACTGATTTTGGGATAAAAACTTGATGTTCCTTTTTAAGCCTTCATATTTTGTTCTTTTTACAGCACTGTTTTTAAAAACTTTACCAAAAACCGAATCCGTCATTTCTTCCCACTCTTTTTTAGAAAGTGAAAGCAATTCTGAATGCGGCTCAAAAGCGGGCTCCTCATGTTTTGTTGCAAAACGATTCCATGGGCAAACCGTTTGACACACATCACATCCGAATGCCCAATTGTCCATTTTTCCCTGAAATTCTGAAGGAATACTTTCTTTTAATTCTATCGTCAAGTAGGAAATGCATTTGCTACCGTCAATTTGATAGGGTTGTATCAAAGCCTCTGTTGGGCAAGCATCAATGCAGGCGGTACAACTTCCGCAATGATCGGTAGCAGGCAAGTCGTACTCCAGTTCTAGATCAATAATTAGCTCTGCAATAAAGAAAAAAGAACCTACTTTTTTAGAAATTAAATTGGTGTTCTTTCCAATCCATCCCAAACCACTTTTGGCTGCCCAAGCTTTATCCATCACAGGAGCTGAATCTACAAAAACCCTCCCATCAACTGCGCCGATTTCCTGATGTATGAATTTCATTAACTCCTTGAGTTTGTCTTTAATTACAAAATGATAATCCTTCCCATATGCATAAGTGGCTATTTTAGGAGCTTCTGGATCTTCTTGTAATTGATCTGTATGATAGTTTAACAATAAAGAAACTACACTTTTAGCACCCGGTACAAGAAGTCGTGGATCCAGTCGCTTGTCAAAATGACCCTCCATGTAGGACATCTTACCGTGGTGTCCTTGACTGAGCCATGCTTCCAGCCGTGGGGCTTCCTGTTCTAGAAAATCTGCTCTAGAAATTCCACACGAAAGAAAACCCAATGATTTTGCTGCTGATTTAATTTTGGAACTGTACTCCGATTTCAGGCTCATGGTTGTCTTATTAAAACAATCCTTCTTGGTTGTTTTTCAGTCGACCCAAGTGTGAATAAGCTCTTGCTGTAACCTCTCTCCCTCTTGGTGTTCTTACAATAAAGCCTTGCTGGATGAGAAAGGGTTCGTAAACCTCCTCTATGGTTTCAGCATTTTCTGAAACTGCTGTTGCTAAGGTTGTAATTCCTACAGGGCCTCCTTTAAATTTATCAATTAAAGTCGCCAAAATTTTGTTGTCCATTTCGTCTAGACCGTGTGCGTCAACTTGAAGTGCCTTGAGGGCAAATTGTGTGATTTCAATATCAATGGATCCATTTCCTTTGATTTGAGCAAAATCACGAACCCTTCTCAATAAACCGTTTGAAATTCTAGGAGTCCCCCGACTACGACCTGCTATTTCTATTGCAGCTTCTTGATTGATGGGAACATTCAGTATTTCTGCACTGCGCGTCACTATGGTTGACAAAAGTTCGGTAGAATAATACTGAAGCCTGTTGCTAATTCCAAAACGCGCTCGCATTGGTGCCGTCAACAAACCGGAACGAGTTGTAGCTCCAACTAAGGTGAAAGGTTCTAGATTAATTTGTACCGTTCGTGCATTGGGTCCCGACTCAATCAGGATATCAATCTTGTAATCTTCCATGGCAGAATAAAGGTATTCCTCCACTATGGGGCTTAACCGGTGGATTTCATCAATAAAAAGAATGTCTTGCGTTTGGAGATTGGTGAGTAGTCCCGCCAAGTCTCCAGGTTTGTCCAAAACAGGACCCGAAGTCATTTTGATTCCAACATCCAATTCATTTGCCAAAATATGTGCGAGTGTCGTTTTACCCAGTCCTGGAGGACCGTGAAATAAAGTGTGATCCAAAGCTTCTCCTCGCTGTTTTGCCGCCAGCACAAAAACTTTTAAGTTCTCTAAAATTGCATCTTGACCTGCAAAATCATCAAATTTTAAAGGCCGTAAAGCGCGGTCAATATCTTGTTCCTCAGAGGAAAAGGGATGGTCTGGATCTAAATGCTCATTCATTATTCCAAATATAGAATATTTTCAGCGCTTAAAAATGAATGAATTGTTTTAAGTCAAACCTTTTGCCACTCGCTCCAATCCTGATCGATTTATTATTTTAATGTACTTACCTTCCAGTGAGATAAAACCCTTACTCTCAAAACACTTTAACATTCGTATCATTGATTCGGTAGCCACCCCAATATAATTTGCGATTTCTTCTCTTCTCAAACTAAAAGGATAGCAATCCTTTTGAGTATCGTAAAATTCGGTATGGAAATAAATTAAAAAAGTAGCCAAACGTTCCTCCAGTTTTTTGTTTCCTAAACTCACAATTTTATCATCTGCTTCTTTGATGTATTGAGCTAAAATTTTCATTATGGATTTAGAAAATTCTTTATCGTTTTTCAGCTGATTGAATAAATATGCGTTTGGAATAAAAGATATTGTCAAATCCGTAAGGGCTTCTGCTTTAAGGTTGGTGGGCTCGTTATTTAAAATGCTCCTGATTCCGAGTAAGGTTTTGGGCTTCAAAATTTGAATGATTTGGTATTTCCCATTAGAACTCATTTTTGAAATTTTGCAAACTCCTGACTCAATCAAATACGCACCTTTCAAACTAAAACCTTCCTCAAAAATTATGGCTCTTTTGGGATAGGAAAGGGTTCGAAAAAAAGTATCTGAATGGGTTTTTGTAGAAAAAGAAGGCTGATCATTCTTTAAAAAGTATTCTAGACATATGTCCATGATAGTTAGATTTGGTAGGTCCAAGTTAGTAAAAGTTGACAATTATCAACCTATTTGTTTCTTTTTAATAGTTTTTTTGAAGAAAAAATCGCCTATTGGAAAAACAACAATGCTACCATTGCGGAATTTACTTTAATGAAACACCCATTATTTACAATCATTTAAAATTCTGCTGTAAGGGCTGTATGAGTGTGTATCGAATTTTAAATTCTTTGGACCTAGAAAAATATTACACTCTGGAAGCCAATCCTGGAAACAAACCCGAAGCTTCCAACCTTCGCTATCAAAATTGGGATGATGAAAAACTGAAAGCCCCCTGTGTCGTTTTCAAAAACGAAGAAATCGAAATTATTCAACTTCAAATTCCATCCATGCATTGTTCTTCTTGCATCTGGATTTTAGAACAGCTGCACAAATTCCTTGAAGAAATTCAAAATGTAACAGTTTATTTTTCCAAAAAAACCATTCAAATTTCATACTATCACAAACAAATCTCCCTTTCTAAAATAGCAGTTCAACTCAATAAAATAGGCTATTCTCCACTCCTACTTCCCTTACAGTCCAATCATTCCAAAAATCAAAAAAAACTTTGGTATCAAATCGGTATTGCTGGTTTTGCATTTGGAAACTGCATGTTTTTATCTTTTCCATCTTATTTTGAAAATCAAGAATTCTGGCTAACACAATACCAACCCTTCTTTGATTGGATTCAATTTGGATTAAATATCCCAGTTCTGGTTTACGCTGCAAAAGATTATTTTATTGCGGCTTGGAAAGGTTTGGTTCACAAAACACCTTCACTAGACATTCCTCTAGCACTCGGAATTTTTACTCTTTTTGCAAGAAGTACTAGTGCCTTATTTTCAGAATCGACCTCTGTGTATTTTGACAGCCATGCAGGTCTCGTTTTTTTCTTGTTGATCGGGAAGTTCATTCAACAAAGTGTTTATGAAAGTTTTTATTTCGATCGTGAATATCAGGACTTTTTTCCCATTGGTGTTACCCAAATAACAAAAGAAAACAAAACCCTAAACATCGCTTTAGAAGCAATCCAGAAGGGAGATTTAATCCTTTTGAGACAGGAAGAAATCATTCCCGCAGATGGTAAACTCATTGACAAAAGCATCTTTGTTGATTACAGTTTTGTAACTGGAGAATCCAAACCTGTATGGGTGGAAAAAAACGAAACTATTTTGGCAGGTGGAAAAGTACATACCTCTTGCCGCATGCAAGTACAGAAATCAAATAAAGAAAGTTTTTTAATGCAATTGTGGCAAGGAGAAAATAAATCCCAACAATCGTCTTCTTACTTAAATCCGTTGACTCAGCGCATCAGCAAATACTTTACTCCCGCCGTTTTGATCCTCGCAGTTTTAGGTGGCCTTTTCGCTTTACAACAGCACCCCGATCAGGTTTTTGAAGTTGTAACTGCCATTTTAATCGTTGCATGTCCGTGTGCTTTAGCGCTATCAAGTCCTTTTGTTTTTGGGAATCTTTTAAGGTATTTTTCAAGAGAAAAGTTTTACGTAAAAAACGCTTCTGTAGCCTCTCAACTATCTCGTGTAGATCATGTAATTTTTGACAAAACGGGTACTCTAAGTGTGGCCAATACGCACACCATTCAATACCATGGAAAAACACTTTCAAAATCAGAAAAAAATGCCGTTGCTACACTGCTTCACTCCTCTTCACATCCCTTGGGACAAAGTCTATTAAAAACTCTGAAGGCATCCTTATTAACTACTGTATTAACTCAAAAAGAGGTCATTGGAGCTGGTGTTAAAGGTGAAGTTAACCACAAAAAATACCGTCTAGGAAATGCTCAGTTCGTGGGGCAGAGTATGAAGAAATCAAATGCATTAGGTAGCTCCATTCACCTCTCAATTGACAAAGAATACAAAGGCTATTTTTCCATTGAAAGTAATTTTCGAAAGGGGTTGAAATCATTATTCCAAAAACTAAAACCCATTACAATATCAATCCTCTCGGGCGATTCGGATCATGAAAAAAGTATTTTACTGGGTTATGGACTCAAAGCCTCTAATTTACACTTTAATAAAAATCCGTTTGATAAAATAAAATTTGTAGAACAACTCCAAAAACAAGATAAAATAGTTGCTATGCTAGGAGATGGGTTAAACGATAGCGGTGCTTTAAAAAAGAGTGATGTTGGCATTGCTGTAGCATCAAATAGAGGACTTTTTACTCCTGCGTGTGATGCCATTATTCTCCCTGAAGCGTTAAATAAACTTCCAACATTCATTAAGGTTACCAAGTCAAGTCAACGATTAATTTTGATTTGCTTTGCAAGTTCTCTTGCCTACAATGTTATCGGATTAACGTTTGCTTTTCAAGCCCTACTTACCCCACTGGTTGCAGCAATTCTAATGCCTTTAAGCTCCATAAGTGTTCTTTTTATCGCCACTTTAGGGGTACAATGGATTTCTGTTAAAGAAAAATCAAAAAGCTGACAATTATCAATAAATGTACTCAGGAGTCCGCTTATTTTTGGTCTAGAATTTTTACTAAAAAAGTCCCCAAACAAAAATGAGTGTAATTTATTTACTCCTAAGCCTAAGCCTGATTGTTGCCCTTGTTTTTTTAATTCTCTTTTTGGTTGCTGTCAGAAATGGACAATATGAAGATTTGGATGCCCCTCCAGTTCGCATACTTTTCCCTTCAGCAAAAACAAAAGAAACCCAATCCGAAAAATAGTTTTTTAGCATGGAAAAAGAACATTTTAATTACGACAATATCATTGTTAAAAAATTCCTTCACGCCACCCTTATTTGGGGGATTGTAGGAATGACAATAGGACTATTTCTTGCCTTTTTATTTTTGTATCCCGATCTGAATTTTGGAATCTCTTGGCTGAGTTTTGGTCGTTTACGCCCCTTGCACACCAATGCCGTTATTTTTGCTTTTGTTGGAAATGCCCTTTTTGCAGGAGTTTACTATTCTTTACAGCGGCTTTTAAAGGCTCGTTTGTACAGCAATTTCCTCAGCAATTTTAACTTTTGGGGCTGGCAGCTAATCATTGTTGCCGCAGCAATTACACTTCCTCTTGGAATTACTACTTCGAAAGAATATGCTGAATTGGAATGGCCCATTGATATTGCCATTGCTTTAGTATGGGTTGCCTTTGGAATTAATATGATAGGAACCATTGTTAAGAGAAGACAGCGTCATCTTTATGTTGCAATATGGTTTTATTTAGCAACCTTTGTTACCGTTGCGGTACTTCATATTTTCAACAGTTTTGAGTACCCAGTCAATCTTTTAAAAAGCTACTCCGTTTATGCGGGAGTTCAAGATGCGTTAGTTCAATGGTGGTATGGTCATAATGCCGTAGCCTTTTTCCTTACAACTCCTTTTTTAGGGTTGATGTATTATTTTATTCCCAAAGCCTCTGATCGCCCTATTTACTCTTACAGACTTTCCATCGTCCATTTTTGGTCATTGATTTTTATCTACATCTGGGCAGGACCTCATCATCTGTTGTATTCTGCCTTACCGGATTGGGCACAAAATTTAGGTGTCGCTTTTTCGGTTATGCTTATTGCCCCTTCTTGGGGGGGGATGATCAACGGTTTGCTTACACTAAGAGGCGTTTGGGATAAAGTTCGCAACGAACCCATACTAAAATTTATGGTTGTGGCAATTACAGGGTATGGTATGGCTACTCTAGAAGGGCCACTACTTTCTTTAAAAAACATCAATGCGATAGCCCACTTTAGTGACTGGGTAATTGCCCATGTTCATGTAGGAGCATTAGCTTGGAATGGTTTTTTGACCTTTGGAATGATCTACTGGCTTGTTCCTAAGTTATGGAAAACAAAACTTCATTCTGTTTCATTGGCCAACACACACTTTTGGTTAGGCACCTTAGGAATTGTACTTTACACTATTCCTATGTACATCTCTGGAGTAACTCAAGCCTTTATGTGGAAGCAATTCAATCCAGACGGTTCTCTGGTTTATGGAAACTTTTTGGAAACCGTTGCCCAAATCATCCCCATGTACTGGATGCGAGCTATCGGGGGAAGCCTCTATTTAATAGGAGCCTTTGTCATGCTGTACAATATTTACAAGACCATGAGTCAGGGTGCAACCGTTACCGATGAAGAAGCAAGTGCTGCTCCCTTACTTCGTTTAAAGAAAGGACGTTTTGCAGGTGAAAAGTATCACAGTTGGCTTGAACGTAAACCCGTTCAATTCATCCTCATCACTACAGTTGTTATTTTGATTGGCGGTGCAGTACAAATTATTCCTACCCTTTTAGTTAAATCCAATGTACCCACTATTTCATCCGTTAAACCCTACACACCATTAGAACTTGAAGGACGTGATCTTTACATCAGAGAGGGTTGCGTTTCTTGTCACTCACAAATGATACGCCCTTTCCGTTCAGAGGTTGCAAGGTATGGAACCTTTTCTAAAGGAGGAGAGTATGTTTATGATCATCCGTTCCTTTGGGGAAGTAAACGAACCGGACCGGACTTGTTACGGGTTGGTAAAAAGTATTTAGACAGTTGGCACTTTAATCATTTTCACGATCCTCAGGCCATCTCCCCTGGATCCATCATGCCGCGATATCCTTGGCTAATCCAAAACGAACTTGACACCTCTGAAACTGTAGCTAAAATGAGAGCAATGGTTGCCATAGGGGTTCCTTACACAGATGAAGAAATTGACAATGCGAATCATGATTTATTAAAGCAATCCCTTCAGATTGAACAAAATCTCTTTGAGGATCAACAAATAGAAGCAGTGTTCAAAAACACTCAAGGGCCACCGCTGCACAAAAGGGAAGTCATCGCCATGATTGCTTATTTACAACGTTTGGGGACAGATATTTCACAGACTCAGCTCGAAACGATAAATAATTCTAAATAGACTGACTATGCTACGTTTTGTAAAACATCATCTAGAAACCCTTGAAAATGTGAGTATTTATCCCATTATCTCGCTAAGCATTTTTGTTGTCTTTTTTGCAGGTTTATTGTTTTGGACTTTTCGAATGAAAAAAAATGACCTAGAAAATGCCAAACAAATTCCTTTCGACAAATTAAAATAAAGAAACTATGAGATCATTTGCCTCTTATTTAAGAATATTAATTCTGATGACCGTCGCCTATCTCTCCCTTGAGTTTTTTATGGATACAGGAGATTATCCCATTTTTATGGCAGTCCCTGAAGTAAATTTATTTTTTGTCTTTTTATTTATTTTACTCATTGCTTTTGAGGTCATTATTGGTGCTTTACAACAGATTGCAGCAAGCATGACCACTCCTGAAATGCAAAAGCGGCTTGATGAAAAGAAGGAATTGGCTAGAAAGAACAACCCTTGGAAAAAAGGATGGAACTGGTTGTTAGGAAAAGATACAAAGGAAGAAAGTGAACTTTTGATCGAAGACCATAATTATGACGGTATTCGTGAGCTAGATAATGCCCTCCCCCCCTGGTGGCGATATCTTTTTTACCTAACCCTTGTCTTTGGGCTAATCTACATGGTTCGTTATCATTTATTAGATGCACCTTCTCAATTAGAAGAATTTGAGCAACAGATGGCTGTAGCAGAAGAGGAAATTGAAGCTTACAAAGCAGTTGCCAAAGATTTTGTAGATGCTTCCAATGTTGTAATACTGACAGAGCCCAGTGATTTAGAAGCTGGGGAAGCGCTCTACATAACAAATTGTGCCGTTTGTCATCGCAATGATGGTGGTGGTAGTATCGGTCCCAATCTTGCCGATAACTATTGGATTTCTGGAGGAGATATTGCCTCCATTTTTGAGACCATCTCCAACGGTGGTAGACCAGGAAAAGGAATGATTCCTTGGAAAAGTACACTCAAACCCTCTGAAATACAACAGGTTTCAAGTTATCTTCTAACGTTTCAAAACACCAATCCTGTGGATGCGAAAGCCCCCGAAGGAGATTCCTTTCAACCCTAGCAATCAGGAATGAATAAAATTGAAGAAGAATCGCAAAACTTTAGAGACAGCATAGCAACCATTGACCATTCAGGAAAACGCAATTGGATTTATGTAAAAAAAATAGCGGGTAAATGGTTTCGTAAACGAAAAAATGTCGCCTTTTTACTAATTACTCTACTGGTTCTTGGACCCTTTCTAAAAATCAATGGAAACCAATTTTTTCTATTTAATGTACTGGAGCGTAAGTTCCTTATTTTCGGAATACGTTTCTGGCCCCAAGATTTTCACTTATTGGTAATTTCCATGTTGTTGGGAATCCTTTTTGTGGTTCTTTTTACAGTAATTTATGGAAGGTTATTTTGTGGATGGGTTTGTCCACAAACTATTTTTCTAGAAATGGTTTTTCGACCCATCGAATACTGGATTGAGGGAGACCGAGGGGCTCAAATACGCTTAAATAAACAGGCTTGGAATCTAGAAAAAATTTTTAAAAAGGGAACTAAATGGTTCATCTACTTCGTAATCTCTTTTCTAATCTCCAATGTCTTTTTAGCTTATTTTATTGGTGGAGACGTTCTTATTAACAACATCCTGAACCCTGAAGAATCCTTTATGACTTTGGCATATCTTTTAATTTTCACTGGAGTTTTTTTCTTTGTTTTTGCTTGGTTTAGAGAACAAGTTTGCGTGATTGCGTGCCCCTATGGACGTTTGCAAGGAGTATTACTAGACAAAAATTCTATCGTTGTTGCCTATGACTATTTAAGAGGAGAAAAAACAACAGGGAGAGCAAAGTTTAAGAAAAAAGAAAATCGAGAAGAAACCGGAAAAGGAGACTGTATTGACTGCAAGCAATGTGTTGCTGTGTGTCCTACTGGAATTGATATCCGAGATGGGACTCAGTTGGAGTGTGTTAATTGTACCGCCTGTATGGATGCCTGTGATCAAATGATGGAACACGTTGGACTTCCCAAACAACTCATCAGATACGCTTCAGAAGATGAAATAGCAAAGGGAAATCGCTTTAGCTTTACCCTACGTGTAAAAGCTTACACTATGGTTCTGAGTGCACTATGCATCGCTTTTGTTGTGCTGATGACTTTAAGAAATGAAATCGAAGCCACTATTTTACGCCTCCCAGGACAATTGTACCAAACTACTGAGGATAAAAAATTACAAAACGTATTTACCTTTTCCTTTATCAATAAAACGGCTGAAGATATCCCCCAATTGGAATTGCGAATAATGAATTTAAAAGGAACCATTAAAATGGTTTCTCATAGTAAAATTGATCTTCTAAAAGAAGCTCATCAGGAAGGCACCTTTTTTGTGACTATTGATCCGAATCTTTGGAAAGGAAAAAAACTTAAACTAAAGATTGGAATCTATCAAGGAAACCGACTAATTGAAAAAACAACTACCCATTTTTTGGGACCACAAACCTATCAATAAATGTTTAAAAGAATCAATTGGGGAACTGCTGTTGTATTAAGTTTCATCGCATTTGGAACTTTTATTGGAGTTCTTGTATTTAAAATTCAAACTGACCAACGCTATGAACACAGTTTGGTAATCGAAGATTATTACAAGCAAGAACAAAATCTCTCCGCAAAACTCCAAGCCCTTCGAAATGGGGAACCTTGGAAAAGATGCCTCACTACTGAAAAAACTGAAACTTCTTTCGTTTTTAAAGGTTGTAAATTTGAATCGATCAGTACTCCCATAAAAATAAATGGATACCGCCCAAACGACGACACGAAAGACTTTAAAATAGTAACTCAGGTTCGTGAGGGAATGATTTTGATAGATAAAAAATACCTCAGCCTAGGAAATTGGATCATTACTTTAGAATGGGAAGAGGAAAAAACTCGCTTTCTAGTAGAGCAAAAAATCCTTTTCTAATGCCACTTTGGTTAGGATTTCTGTTAGGACTTTCAGGGAGTTTGCATTGTGTAGGCATGTGCGGACCCATCGCTTATTTATTACCCGTAAAAAAAGGAGTCAAGGAAAATATTCAACGCTTACACTATCATCTAGGAAGAATTATTACTTACACTTTACTTGGACTGTTTTTTGGTGCCTTGGGTTGGACTATTGATCTGAGTTCAATGCATCAAATCATATCTATTTTATTAGGTGTTTTTCTGATTTTATGGAGCCTCATTCCCTTTACTAGATTCATTAAAAAGTCTGAAAAGAGTGTGCTGCACCAATTTGAAAACTTCATACAAAAACAATTCACAAGAATCTTTAAAAATCAAACACCTTTTCGAATGCTATTACTTGGAATTCTAAATGGATTCCTCCCATGCGGATTGGTTTATGTGGCCATTTCAGGCAGCTTCTATTACGCAAATCCAGTCCCTGCAAGTTTGTTTATGATTGGCTTTGGTTTAGGTACGATCCCTTTACTTTATTTAGTGCAACAATTTCCTAAGAAGAGTGTTTTATTTAAAAGGTGGAAAACACAGTATCTATTAGCATTTATTGGCTTTCTGGTTGGATTGCTTATTTTGCTTCGCGGACTGGGATTGGGCATTCCCTACCTCTCTCCACCTACTCAAAAAATGAATCTTATTGAAGCTGTAAACCACGAATGTAGCCCATGAAAAAACTGTATTTTTTTAGAAGTAAAATTAAAGTTGAAAAAAATCATAAAAGAAAAGTACATCCTTGACTTTTATCATTTTTTAGCATGAATCTCTCACCTAGCTTTGCCTCAAAATTCAATAGAATAAACTTTTATTATGAGAAAAATTCTGTGGGTTGGCATAAGTGTGCTCTTCTTTTTTGTACTCAGTTGTGGAGAAAACAACAAAAAAGCAAAACCCGACAACTACGAGGTTAAGATTCAAAAAGAAAAAATTCCAGCCTCCAAAGTAGTTGATTTGAAAAACAAAGGAGTAGGACCTGTTAGTAAGCTTACTCTGGACAATAAAATTGATTCTCAACTGGCTGCTCAGGGTAGTGAAATTTTTAACAAAATGTGTACCGCCTGCCATAAAATTGGCAAAAAATTTATCGGTCCAGATCCCAGTGGAATTATGGAGCGACGTTCACCCGAATGGATTATGAATATGATTCTCGATCCCGAGGGAATGGTGAAAAACGATCCATTAGCCAAGCAGTTATTAATCGAGTTTAATGGATCTCCTATGGCCAATCAAAGCCTTAGTGAAGATGAAGCAAGAGCTGTATTAGAATATTTCCGAACATTAAATTAAATAGTCATGAAAACCTTAAATCAAAACTTTTGGTTGGTATTCTGTCTTATGGCGTTGTCATTTAGCTGTAAGAATAATGCCGAACAAAGCACATCAAAAAATGCAAAAAATGATCAAACAGAGGAGCCCAGAACAGGACAAGCCTTTGTAAAAGATGATGAATCAAGACCTACTGTATTACACATAGCCATAGGGTCAGAGGATCATTCCACACTCGTAGCAGCAGTTCAAGCGGCAGAACTTGAAAATGCATTGGTAAATGCAGGACCCCTTATGGTATTTGCCCCTACCAATGATGCCTTTGATGCCCTCCCTGAAGGCACTGTTGCCAATTTGCTAAAACCCGAAAACAAAGATCAGTTGGCCTACATTTTAAAACATCACGTGACACCAGGTAATTATTCCAAAGACTTCCTCAAGAAATTCAAAAAACTAGGTCAGGCAAGTAACGAAAATATCACCGTTGAAGTTAAAGATGGAGAGGTGTACGTTGGAGGAGCAAAGATCATCGCAAGTGTACCGGCAGGAAACGGTATTGTACATGTCGTAGATAAAGTCATTTTACCAAAAAACTAACCCCAAAGAGCTAATTTAAAAAACCATGAAAAATAAATTATTCCACTTTACCACAATTTCAGTTGTAGGATTACTCCTATTTGCGTGCGGGAACCCCTCACAATCGGGTGCGCTGGGTTCAAGTGCCGCAGAGAAAGTTTACGTAAAACCTGGAGATCACGACGAGTTTTATGCATTCATCTCAGGAGGATTCAACGGGCAATTGTCCGTTTATGGTCTTCCGTCTGGTCGTTTATTCAAAGTTATTCCTGTTTTTTCTCAAGATGCCGAAAAAGCATATGGATACAACGAGGAAACCAAGCCTTTACTCAACACTTCTCACGGATTCATTCCTTGGGACGATTTGCACCACCCTGATATTTCACAAACAAATGGGGTGCTAGACGGTCGATGGGTTTTTGTTAATGGAAACAATACTCCTAGAATAGCCAAAGTCGATCTTTCTACTTTTGAAACTACAGAGATCATTGAAATTCCAAATAGTGCAGGAAATCACAGTTCTTCCTATGTAACAGAAAATACCGAGTATGTGGTAGCTGGGACTCGGTTTGGTGTTCCTGTCCCTCAACGAGATATTTCAATCAAAGAATACAAGGAAAACTTTAAAGGCGTACTTTCATTCATCTCGGTAGAACCTGAAAAAGGAAATATGGATATTGAATTCCAGATCATGATGCCAGGTTTTGATTACGACAAAGCACATCCCGGTAGAGGAGATTCCCACGGATGGTTTTTCTTTACCACTTACAATACAGAAGAAGCAAGTACCTTATTGGAGGTAAATGCTTCCCAAAATGATAAAGATTTTATTGCGGCCGTAAACTGGAAAAAAGCGGAAGAATACATCAAAGCAGGGAACTTTAAAACCATGCCTGTAAACTACGCTCACAATGTCTATGATGAAGAAACACAAATGGCTACAACCACGTGGAAAAAAGAAATAAAAATGCTTGATCCCGCAGAATGTCCCGGTCTAGTCTATTTTCTTCCAACTCCTAAATCTCCTCACGGTTGTGATGTAGACCCCACAGGAGAATACATAGTGGGAAGTGGTAAACTCTCTGCCGATGTAACGGTACATTCTTTTTCTAAAATGCTAAAGGCTATTGAGGATCAATCCTTCACAGGCGATGCTTACGGAATTCCAATTATTGATTTTGAGGCTGTCAATGCGGGTAGTGTAAAGCAGGCTGGACTTGGACCTTTACATACTGAATTTGATAGTGAAGGAAATGCATACACTACTTTTTTTATCTCCTCTGAAGTAGTAAAATGGAAAATCGGTACTTGGGAAGTAATCGACAGAAAACCTACCTATTATTCTGTAGGACACCTCATGATCCCTGGAGGAAACTCTAGAGAACCTTTTGGTAAATACGTAGTTGCCATGAACAAGATTACAAAAGATCGTTACTTGCCCACAGGACCAGAGGTTACACAATCGGCTCAACTCTACGACATAACGGGAGAAAAAATGGAACTACTCCTTGATTTTCCTACCGTAGGAGAGCCCCATTATGCCGCTGGTATCCCTGCTGATTTGGTAAAGCCTAGATCTAAAAAAATCTTTAAACTAGAAGACAACAAACACCCCTTTGCTACAAAAAATGAATCCGACACAAAAGTGGTTCGTGATGGAAAGACGGTTCATGTGTACATGACCACAATCAGAAGTCACTTTGCCCCAGATAATATTGAAGGCATCAAGGTTGGTGATAAAGTTTATTTTCATATTACCAACTTAGAACAAGACTATGATGTTCCCCACGGTGTAAGTATGATTGGCGCAAACACTTCAGAACTTTTAATCATGCCAGGACAAACCGAAACGTTTGTTTGGGAGCCAAAACAGGTAGGAGTATGGCCTTTCTATTGTACGGATTTTTGTTCGGCATTGCATCAAGAAATGCAGGGCTATGTAAGAGTTTCTCCAGCAAGTTCAAACATTCAGTTATCATGGTCGCTTGGAGACGAATAGCATATCTGAAAATAGTTTAACATCATTTTTCATCAAAAGGTGAGGCAACGTGTATTGTCTCACCTTTTGTAGTTTTTTTAAAATCAGTTTAAATGTAAAACCATGAAAAAATCTAAAAAAATCATGCTAGTCGGGGCCATTCTTCCACTTGCTTTATTTTTATTTCCACTTTGGAAAATAAGTCTAGAAGCTCCACAATATCCCATTCCTTTGGGCATGTACATTCATATCAATGACTTCTCTGATGCCAACCCACACGACATAAAAAACATCAATATCATGAATCATTACGTAGGAATGAAATACATTCCAGAAGCCATCCCAGAATTCAAAATTTTTCCAGCGGGAATTATCATTACCTCCATCCTTGGCTTAATGATTGGATACAGAGGAAATTACAAAGGCTACCTGGCATGGTTTATTCTCATGATTGTTTTGAGTACTGCGGGTGTTTATGATTTTTATCTATGGGAACACGATTACGGTCATAATTTGGATCCGAAAGCCATCATGAAATTTACCAACCCAGACGGGACTGAAATGGGTTTTCAGCCGCCACTCTTTGGCTCAAAAGACATCTTGAACTTTAAAGCACATTCTTATCCTCAACTAGGTGCCTATTTTTTAGCATTAGGGATCATTTTATCTTTTTTCGCCTACAGAATTGGAAAAAAAGAATGGTTTATTGAAAATCCTAAACCAACCCAATAGAATTTTTATGCCCTATGTATGAAGAAGTGCTGTGCTAATTTCATCGTAATAATTTTTCTAAACTAAATTTTAAAAACTCCACATATGGTAACACAACGAAAACGCGCCCTGTTTTTTTTTAGCTCACTCCTGCTTTTAGGTTGTCAGATAAATCCCAAACCCATTGAATATGGTTCAGACAATTGTCATTATTGTAAAATGACCATAGTGGATAAACTTCATGCAGCTCAAATTGTCAATCATAAGGGGAAAACCTATGTGTTTGATGCTATTGAATGTATGGTTCAATTTTCAAATGATTTTGACACAACTTCTGTCGCAATGTATTTGTGCAACAGCTACACAAAACCCGAAATACTTATTGATGCTACAAAAGCTACCTATCTAATTAGTAAAAAAATCCCAAGTCCAATGGGAGCTTTTCTGTCGGCTTTCAATACAGAATCAGAAGCCCTTAGGGTACAAAAGAAAATGGAAGGGACCATTTACACATGGGATGCACTGATAAAACATCTTAATGGAAAATCAAGAAGTGCTAACTAAAAAATTGAGTTGAATGTTTAACCAAGAACGATTGAATAAAAGGCAGAGGATTTGGTTTAAGATTTTAAAAGTAACCTCAGCTTGTACCCTACTCTTACTGGCATGCCCTGTTTTGTATGCAGATGTCATTAAAGTCTGTCCGAGCTGTTCAAATTCAAATATCAAAGAGGCCATTATTTTGGCTAAAGATCGAGATACGCTACTCATTAAAAAGGGAACTTATAAAACTTCAGGAATAGTAATAGACAAACCCCTTACCCTCTTAGGAGAAGATTTTCCAGTGATTGACGGTGAAGAAAAAGGAGAAATTATCACCATTACATCAAATAATGTTACTGTAGACGGTCTTTTCATCAAAAACGTAGGCATAAGTTTTACCAAAGATTTTGCAGCACTCAGAGTACGAAACAGTAAAAATTTCGTCATACAAAATCTTATTTTGGAGAAACTGTTTTTTGGAATTTACATTGAAAAATCAAGTCATGGAAAAATTTTTCACAACAAAATAATCGGCAAAGCCAAAGAAGAGTACAACTCTGGAAATGGAATTCAACTCTGGTACAGTCATCATGTCGAAATAGAACAAAATCATATTCAAGGCGTTCGTGACGGAATCTACTTAGAGTTTTCTGATGATTCTGTGATTCAAAACAATACCAGTACTCAAAATCTACGGTATGGGCTTCACTTTATGTTTTCAAATGACGATCGTTATGAAAACAACCTCTTTGAAGAAAACGGTTCGGGAGTGGCTGTCATGTTTTCAAAAAACATACAGATGTACAATAACACCTTTAAAAACAATTGGGGTTCCGCCTCTTACGGCTTGTTATTGAAGGAAATCAACGATGCCAAAATTGTGGGAAATGCCTTCATTGAAAATACAATTGGGATAAATATTGAAGGATCCAATCGGATAGAATATCGGCAAAATGACTTTTCAAATAATGGTTGGGCTATTAAAGTACGCGGGGCCTGTTACGCCAATACATTTTCAAACAACAACTTTCTTTACAATTCATTCGATGTATCCTACAATGGAAAAATAAATGATAATGTCTTTGATAAAAACTACTGGAGTAATTACACAGGCTATGATTTGAATAAAGATGGTCTAGGCGATGTCCCTTACCGACCCGTTAAACTGTTTTCTTACATCGTCAACAGAACTCCTGAGACAATCATTCTTTTGAGAAGCCTTTTTATCGATATCATAAATTTTTCAGAAAAGGTTTCTCCAGTTTTTACTCCTGATAATTTATTGGATCATCATCCGCTAACCAAAAAGATTTTATGATTCGTATTAAAAATTTGCATAAACGATTTCAAAAAAATCTGGTATTGTGTGGTATTGATTTGGATATCAAGCTAGGGGGAGTCTTCGCAATTCTAGGTCCTAACAGTTCCGGAAAAACCACTTTAATCAAATCAATTCTGGGTATGGTAATCCCCAATAAAGGAGTAATAACAGTTTTCGAAGAAAACACAAAATACAGCTCAGCTTACAGAAATAAAATTGACTATTTACCTCAAATTGCCAACTTCCCAAGCAACTTAAAAGTCAGTGAACTTATCAAAATGATCAAAGACTTGAGAGGGGGTCAATCGATGGATGAAAATCTAATCGAACGCTTTCAACTCCATCCTTTTTTAAATAAAAAACTCGGGAATCTATCAGGCGGTACCCAACAAAAAATAAATATTGTTCTCACATTTATGTTTGACAGTCCCCTTTTAATTTTAGATGAGCCTACAACAGGACTGGATCCTATCGCTCTGATTCAATTAAAAAAACTCATTCAAGAAGAAAAAAAGAACGGTAAAACAATTATCATTACTTCGCATATTATGAGTTTTGTCGAAGAAATTTCAGATGAAATTGTATTTCTACTAGAGGGTAAAATTTATTTTAAAGGCAGTATTCCAAAATTAAAGTCTCAAACAAAACAACCGAATTTTGAAACTGCCATTGCATCACTATTGAATCACGACTATGTTTAAAATTTTAAAGTACAGCTTTTATGATCTGATTCGAAGTCGGTGGAGTTATGTGTATTTCATATTCTATTTACTTCTAAGCTCGGTTTTGTTGTTCTTAAATCATGATCTGTCAAAAGCGATCATTACACTTATGAATGTTGTGGTGATTTTAGTCCCACTGATAGGAACCATTTTTGGGGTAATGTATTATTACAATTCAAAAGAGTTCACAGAACTACTTCTAGCACAACCGGTCAAACGTTCATCCATTTTTTTAGGTCAGTTTTTAGGCATCGCTACGTCCTTGTCCATGAGCCTGATTCTTGGACTAGGAATTCCGTTTATTTTTTATGGATTATTTCAATCAAATGCTATTTGGAATTTTTCGCTTTTATTGACAAGCGGTATTTTTCTCACCTTTATTTTTACGGCCTTGGCATTTAATATTGCCCTTTCAAATGAAAATAAGATAAAAGGATTTGGCTATGCCATCTTACTTTGGTTATTTCTTGCAGTTATCTACGACGGGATTTTTCTTCTGTTGTTGGTGTTAATGGAAGATTATCCATTAGACAAGTTTGCACTTATCACCAGCCTGCTAAATCCAATAGATCTATCCCGAACACTAATCCTATTAAAATTAGATATCTCAGCATTGTTAGGCTACACAGGGGCGGTATTTAAAAAATTCTTCGGTACTGATTTTGGTTTTTTAGTCTCTTTTCTTGTACTAACTCTTTGGGTTATTTTTCCTGTGTGGAGAATGGTGAGTGTTTCCAAAAAGAAAGACTTTTAAAAAATCGGATTGATAAAAAAAACCGCTCCTTAGAGCGGTTTTTTAAATGAAATATTATTTAATGTTGAAGTTCTTCTTCCCCTTCTTTTAAAGGAATGTGCTGGGGGATAAAGTCTTCTTCAGCACCTGGTTTGGAGTAGTCATAAGCCCATCGATGAACGTGAGGAATTTCACCTTCCCAGTTTCCATGAAAATGTTCAACGGGTGCAGTCCATTCCAGTGTATTGGAACGCCAAGGATTTTGAACCGTTTCTTTTCCATAAAACATACTATGGATGAAGTTGTACAAGAAAACGATCTGTGCGGCACCTGCGATCAATGCAAAAACTGTGATTAAAACATTAATATCTGCCAAATCATCAAAATAAGGAAATGCGGTATTGGTGTAATATCTTCTTGGTAATCCCGCCATTCCAATGAAATGCATCGGAAAAAAGACACCGTATGCACAAACAGCTGTTACCCAAAAGTGAACGTATCCAAGATTTTTATTCATCATTCGACCAAACATTTTAGGGAACCAATGATACACTCCTGCAAATAACCCATAAAGCGCTGAAATTCCCATTACTAAATGGAAATGAGCCACTACAAAATACGTGTCGTGTACATTGATGTCTAGGGTACTGTCTCCAAGAATGATTCCTGTCAATCCGCCTGTTATGAAAGTAGAAACCAAACCAATGGAGAAAAGCATCGCCGGATTAAGCTGTAGGTTTCCTTTCCAAAGGGTAGTTATGTAGTTAAAAGCTTTCACTGCAGAGGGAATCGCAATCAATAAGGTTGTGAAAGTAAATACTGACCCCAGAAATGGATTCATCCCTGAAATGAACATATGATGTCCCCATACAATGGTTGATAAAAAAGCAATTGCTAATATGGACGCTACCATGGCACGATAGCCGAAAATTGGTTTACGTGCATTGGTAGCAATAATTTCAGATGTAATCCCTAATGCAGGTAAAAGAACAATGTAAACCTCTGGATGACCTAAAAACCAAAAGAGGTGTTCGTATAAAACTGGTGATCCTCCTTGATAATGAAGTACCTCACCTTGGATAAATATGTCTGAAAGAAAGAAAGAAGTTCCAAAACTTCGATCCATAATTAGCAATAAAGCTGCAGATAATAAAACGGGAAACGATACTACTCCGATAATTGCCGTTACAAAAAATGCCCAAATAGTTAAGGGTAAACGTGTCATACTCATGCCCTTTGTTCGGAGATTAATGACAGTTACTATGTAATTTAATGATCCTAAAAGAGAGGAAGCAATAAATATTGCCATAGAGACCAACCAAAGTGTCATTCCTGTTCCAGAACCCGGTTGGGCCTGAGGTAAGGCACTTAAAGGAGGATAAATAGTCCATCCGGCAGCTGCAGGTCCCGCTTCTACAAAAAGGGAAATCACCATGATCACACTGGATAGGAAAAATAACCAAAAAGAAATCATGTTTAGCAAACCTGAAGCCATATCTCGTGCACCAATTTGTAATGGAATTAAAAGATTACTAAAGGTACCGCTCAGCCCAGCTGTCAGTACAAAAAAGACCATAATGGTACCGTGAATTGTTACAAGAGCCAAGTAAACATTCGGGTCCATAACACCGTCGGGGGCCCACTTACCTAATAAAACTTCAAAAATTCCAAAAGGTTGCTCGGGCCAAGCCAGTTGCAAACGGAATAAAAGGGACATTGCAATCCCAATAATTCCCATAAATAACCCGGTTATCAAATACTGTTTCGAGATCATCTTATGATCCTGACTAAAAATGTATTTAGTTACAAAAGTTTCTTTGTGATGATGCCCGTGATCCTCTTCTGTATGTGCTGCTGCTGCTGTTGACATAATCTTCTTTTTTTTATTTTAGTTATTGGATGACTTGAGCAAATGTTTGCTGTGAACTCATCCATTCTTCAAATTCTTTTTCCGTTTCGACAATAATCTTCATCTGCATATTGTAATGCGATGCTCCACATATTTTGTTACAAAGTAAGAGAAAATCAAATTCATAAGGATCTAATGCGGTATCTCCACTTGCTACTAATTCCTTACTTTTTTCAACTCTGATTTTGTTGATCTTTTTCACTTTTGCAGTTACATCTGGATCCATTCGCATTTGATCAGTTGTAATGTTAGGAGTAAAAGCAAATTCGGTAATCATTCCCGGGACACAATTCATTTGGGCCCTAAAATGTGGCATGTAAGCCGAGTGTAATACATCCTGAGAACGCATTTTAAAGATAACTTCTCTTCCCACTGGCAGATGAAGTTCTTGAACCACTACATCATCAAAACCGTTGGGATCAGTGGCATCAATTCCTACTAAATTTCTACCCTCAAAATCTTGAAGAAAACGAACGTTTGCGTCTCCTAATACACCATCTTCTCCAGCATATCTTGCTTTCCAGTTAAACTGTTGAGCGTAAAGTTCAACTACTAAGGCCTCATCATTTTCTTCAACCGTCATGATATCAGTCCAGGTGTAAAGTCCGTATAAAATAAGGCCTGCTAAAGTGATAACCGGAATAATCGTCCAAATCATCTCTAATTTGTCGTTGTCCGCATAGAACAAAGCTTTTTTACCTTTTTCACCTCTGTACTTGTAAGAGAAATAGTGTAATAACGCCTGAGTAATGGTTTGTACAAAGAAAATAATAGCAAACGAAATCCACATCAGGTTATCGTAATCAGAACCGTGTTCAGAGGCTGCATCAGGCAACAATACGTCACCGTATGCCCAGAAAGAAAAAATGGTTATCCCGTAAATAAAAATCAAAAAGACAAACATCAATTTACCATTGAGATTGTTATCCTTATCGTCGGCAACTTGCGTATTCACTTTTTTCCCCTGTGAGAGTTCAAAAATCTTTGTAATCTGCCAAATTGAAATAGCGATTAAAACGAGTACAGAAAGTATCAAAAATATATTCATTTATCTTTTCGATTAAGTTTTTTAATAATGAAAACGTTCACTCTCTCCCATGTAGGGGTCCCCTTTAGCAAGTAAAGGAGCTTTAGTCATTTCTTTAAATACGATGAATATGAAAAGACCGAGGAAAAATAAAAATCCTCCTATTTCTGCTGCACCAATAAACCATTGATCTCCTACCGCAGAGGGCATAATCATGTTAAATACATCCATGTAGTGCCCTAGTATGATCACAATTCCAGCCATTACAATGAAATAATTAATCCTTTTGTAATCACTGTTCATTAAGATCAACAATGGGAAAATAAAATTCATCACCAGCATTCCAAAGAAAGGCAGGTTGTAATCTTCAATTCTCGTAATAAAATAAGTTACTTCCTCAGGGATGTTGGAATACCAGATCAACATGAACTGAGAAAACCACAAATAGGTCCAAAATACGCTAATCCCAAACATAAACTTACCCAGATCGTGTATGTGACTATCATTGACAAACTCTAAGTATCCTTTGGACTTTAAATAAATTGTAATGAGTGCAATTGCTGTTATCCCTGACACAAACATACTGGCAAAAACATACCACCCAAATAAAGTACTGAACCAGTGAGGGTCTATGGACATGATCCAATCCCAAGACATGATGGATTCAGTAACGATGTAGAAAACTAAAAATCCAGCTGAGATTCTAAAATTCTTCTTGTGGTTAGAAATGTCGTCTGCCAAATCTTGGGCAAGAGAAAATTTTCTTGAGAAATAACGATACAAACTCCAGCCTGATAGAAATATCACTGCTCTAGTTAGGAAGAAAGGTACATTCAAGAATCCCGTTTTCCCTGCAATTAATTTATCGTGAGCCACTACTTCAGGATCCATCCAGATGAAAAGATGATTCAGGTGCATTCCTGAAAGAGCTAAAATAACTATGACAATAATACCCCCTGGTAGAAGGTAGGCTGTAATTCCCTCCATGACTCTGTAAAGTACTGGAGACCAACCGGCTTGTGCTGCACGTTGAATCGCATAAAATGCTAGTACGCCGAGGGAAATCATAAAAAAGAAAAAAGCAGCTACGTACAATGCAGCCCAAGGTTTATTTTTTAATTGGTGATAAACATGTAAATCGTGTTCTGCATCATGTGATTCACCATGATCAACGGTAGTGTGATTATCCTCTGCGTGAGCCTCATCAGAAGCAGTTGCAGTCTCTGCATCATGTGTTGAATGCGTATCAGATGATTCATGAGAAGTCCCGTGTCCCTCTCCATGATTTGCGGCAGCAATAGCTTTAGCTTCTTCAACTGTGTTAGGTGTCGTAATAAAACCATAGACGAGTCCTATGAAACCGACAGCCATAAACACAAAGGCTAAATTTCTAAGTTTGTTTGGAAAGGTGTACATCATTTGTTTGCCTTAATATTATTTAACTAACTTATTTCTTAATTCCATCACGTGCTGGGCAATTTGCCATCGCTCTTCAGCATTGACTTGACCAGCATGGGATCCCATTGCGTTTTTACCATACATCAATACATGGTAAATACTGCCTGGTGTAATTTCTCTATCCGCATAACTAGGAACCCCTAAAAATTTCTCTCTTGTCATTAAAATTCCTTGTCCATCTCCTTTATTCCCATGGCAAACGGCACAATAAATACCATAAAGTTCTTTGCCATTGGCTAAGTTTTCTTCTGTGGCTAAAAGTGGTGAATTTAATTCTGCTTTTGCAGCTTCATATCCTTCGTTTGTATCGGGATAATCATAAGGTTCCCATCCTCTAGCTACGGAACCCTCAACAGGTATTTGCGCCTCAATTCCATTTGCAAAAGCGTCTGTATCAGCGTAAGTTTCATAACCTACCGGTTCGTACATGTTGGGAAAATACTGGTAATTGGGTTTGGAAGGATCAAAACAAGACTGCATTCCTAACGCTACAATTACACAAACTAACAGACTTTTATAACTCATCTATTCTGGCTTTTCTATTATTGAAACATCTATTGCTCCTGACTTTTTTAAGAGTTTTTCGAGCTCTTTTTCATTGTCATGAATCCCGATCTCTACAAGAAATTTATCATCTGTAGTCAATGGGTTTGGATTTTCAGCTTTTTTGAAGGGCCACAACTTACTTCTCATGTAAAAGGTGATCACCATTAAGTGGGCTGCGAAAAATACCGTCATTTCAAACATGATAGGTACAAAAGCTGGCATATTCTCCAAATAAGAAAAACTTGGTTTTCCTCCAATATCCTGAGGCCAATCTTCAATCATAATAAAATTCATCATGGCTACAGCTACACACAAACCAATACATCCATAAATAAATGCCATGATAGCAATTCGGGTCTCCTCAAGTCCCATAGCTTTATCTAGCCCGTGTACAGGAAATGGAGTGTAAACTTCTTCAATGTGGTGCTTCTCAGAACGAATCATTTTAACAGCACTTAAAAGCACATCGTCGTCGTCGTAAAGGGCATGTACTACTTTATCACTCATGATTTACCGTCTCTTAGTTTTTTATACTTCTCACCCGAAGCTTTTAATATTGTTTTCACTTCCGCCTGAGCAATTACAGGGAAGGTTCGCGCGTACAATAGGAACAACACAAAAAAGAAGCCTATGGTTCCTATGAAGATACCAATATCTACAAAAGTTGGAGAGAACATAGTCCATGAGGAGGGAAGGTAATCTCTGTGTAACGAAGTTACAATGATTACAAATCGCTCAAACCACATTCCAATATTCACCACTATTGAAATAATAAATGAGAACATAATACTGGTTCTTAATTTTTTAAACCACATAAACTGGGGTGAAAATACGTTACAGGTCATCATTGACCAATATGCCCACCAATAAGGTCCTGTTGCTCTGTTTAAGAATGCATATTGTTCGTATTCAACACCCGAATACCATGCAATGAAGAGCTCAGTAATGTAGGCTACTCCTACAATAGAACCAGTGATCATAATCACGATATTCATAAGTTCAATATGTTGAACTGTAATGTAGTTTTCCAGATTGGATACTTTACGCATAATAATGAGCAAGGTGTTTACCATTGCAAACCCTGAGAAGATTGCACCCGCAACAAAATAGGGTGGGAAAATAGTGGTGTGCCAACCGGGAATTACTGAAGTGGCAAAATCGAAAGATACGATGGTGTGTACCGAAAGTACCAGAGGCGTAGCCAAACCAGCAAGAACCAGCGAAACTTCTTCGAAACGCTGCCAATCTTTCGCTCTACCTGACCAACCAAAACTTAATAAACTGTAGATTTTTTTCTGAAAAGGTAAAACCGCTCGATCTCGAATCATAGCAAAATCAGGAAGTAATCCTGTCCACCAGAATACCAATGAAACCGAAAGGTAAGTCGAGATTGCAAATACATCCCAGAGTAAAGGAGAATTAAAATTAACCCACAGTGAACCAAATCCGTTTGGAATTGGGAGTACCCAATACGCCAACCAAGGACGACCCATGTGAATGATCGGAAATAATCCCGCCTGAATAACCGAAAAAATGGTCATGGCCTCTGCAGAACGGTTGATAGCCATTCTCCATTTTTGCCTAAACAATAACAGTACCGCAGAAATAAGCGTACCTGCGTGACCAATACCAACCCACCATACAAAGTTTGTGATGTCCCAAGCCCAACCTACGGTCTTGTTCAATCCCCAAGTACCAATACCTGTGGAAATGGTGTAAATGATACATCCTACTCCCCATAAGAAAGCAGTCAATGCAATACCAAAAACAATCCACCATTGCTTGTTAGCAACTCCTTCAACGGGCGCAGCAACATCTACTGTAACATCATGGTAGGTTTTGTCTCCTGTTACAAGTGGTTTTCTAATTGGTGCTTCGTAATGCGATGCCATAGATCTATTTTTCTAAATTATACCTCATCGGTATTTCTAACTTTTACTTGATACATAACATTGGGCTTCGTACCGACATGCTCTAACAAATGATACATACGGTCGTCTTGATGCAATGCAGCAACTTTACTTTCTTTATCGTTAAGATCTCCAAAAACCATTGCTCCTGAAGTACAAGCATTGGAACAGGCTGTTTGGAACATCCCATCTTTAATTTCTTCTCCTTTAAGTTTGGCGTCCAATATTGTTTTCTGTGTCATCTGAATACACATAGAACATTTCTCCATTACTCCTCTTGATCGAACAACAACATCTGGATTCAGTACCATACGCCCTAAATCATTATTCATATGATAATCAAATTCATCATTCTTACTGTATAAAAACCAGTTAAAACGACGCACTTTGTAAGGGCAGTTATTGGCACAGTAACGCGTCCCAACACATCGGTTGTAGGCCATTTGATTCTGTCCTTGTCTTCCGTGCGATGTAGCTGCCACTGGACAAACTGTTTCACAAGGAGCATGATTACAATGTTGGCACATAACGGGCTGGAAAGCCACTTGTGGATTGGCAGCAGCCTTCTCCATTTCGCCAAAAGTATTCAACGAATCTCCAATTCCTGAGATTGCGTCTTTTGTTTCATTATCTCCTTCAAAAGTTGTTGATGAAGAATAGTAACGATCAATTCGTAACCAGTGCATATCACGAGATTTTCGAACCTCACGTTTTCCTACTACTGGAACATTATTTTCTGCACTACAAGCAATAACACAGGCTCCACATCCAGTACACGAATTCAGATCAATGGATAAATTAAAATGATGTCCAATACTTCGATCAAATTCAGTCCACATGTCAACCTCTGGTGAAGTAACATCAAATTCAATATGATTCTTAGAAACTTGAGGCATTGGGTTCCAGTGTGCTTTATCTTTGGAATTAAAAACTTCCAATGTAGTTTCCTTAACGATATCTCCACGACCCATCAGGGTATTGTGCAACTGAACGCAAGCAAACTCGTGCTCTCCAGAAACAAGCGCTACAGTAGCTTCCTGAACACTTTCAAAATTTTGGTACAATGCATAAGCATTTACTCCCGTTTGCATTTCATCTTTAAGTCCCATTCGCTTGCCATAACCAAAGGAAAGACCAACCGTTCCTGGCGCTTGACCAGGCTGAATAATAATTGGGACTTTTAACGATTGAGATCCAACCGTAACAGAGGCATAACTTCCATTGAGTGCTCCATCTGCCGTATTCGTGTTTTTTAAACCAAGTGCTTTTGCATCGCTCATGGAAATTGTGAGGTAATTGTCCCAACTTACCCGAGTAATTGGATCAGGAAATTCTTGCAACCAAGGATTATTGGCTTGCTGTCCGTCACCCATACCCGTTTTGGTGTACAAAACTAGAGTCATTCCACTAGCAGAAGCACCCCTCAATTCATCAAGATTTAACTCTGAAAAATCTGGACTAGAAACCTCCAATGAACTTTCTAAAGAAAAATACCCGTCATGTAACGTTTTACTCCAAGAGCTTGCTCCTAAAATAGTCTCGTTCCAAAATGCTTTTATCTCGTCGTAGTATTTTGAATTTTTTCCAGCCAATCTCAGTAGAACATCTTGAAATTGTTGTGTATCAAATAATGGACGTATGGTAGGTTGAGCTAAAGCAAAATGTCCAGACTTAAATTCGTAATCTCCCCAAGACTCTAGATAATGGGGAGTAGCTGCAACAAACTGAGAAACTGCAGCTGTTTCATCCATTTTAGAAGTAAAACTCAGTGAAAATTCAAGTTTTTCAATCGCTTCACCTAGGGCTTTTCCGTTCATTGAAGAAAATACAGGATTAACTCCTACTGAAATTAAACCTCCTACGGTACCTGCCTGGATAGCATCAAAAGCTTTGACAACCTCTTGCTTACTTCCTTGACGGATTAATTTGGGTTGATCGGGTTGGAAAGCTTCACTGTTAAGGTGAGCGTTAATAGCCAATACAGCTACTTGTGCAGTAGTATCCTCAATTCCAGAAACTAAGACTCCTTTTGAGCCTGAGTCCTTGAGGGCTGAAATTGCTTTATCTGCAACGGGCTTTAATTCATCAGATAAGGATCCTTCAGAGCCTCCGATCAAACGATCGTGAATGTAAGCTAAAATATTTTTTTGATCCGCAGGTGTACAAGGTACTCGATGATCGGCATTAGCACCTGAAAGTGACATGTTGGACTCAAACTGGAAGTGTTGAGACATTTCAGCATGACCATGATCACTATGGGGTATTCTGGATGCAGCATACCCCTCATCATAACCTCCTCCTTGCCAATCTCCTAAGAAATCTGCTCCGATGGAAACGATGGCCTTTGCCTTAGAGAAATCATAATCCGCTAAAGCTCTCTTTCCATAATGCATTTCAAATGCATTTAAAGCTGCATCTGAAGAAATGGTGTCATACACCACAGATCTAACATTTGGGAAGGCAGTGGTAAAATCTGCAATAATTTTTTGTGTCGTTGGACTAGGTAAAGTGGGAGTCAAAAGAATGATCTCTTTACCTGTAGCAGCTAGGGCTTTTAACATTGCCTGTGATCGGAGATAAAAATCATCCCATGACACATCTTCGCCGTTAGCTAAAGGTCCTTGTAAACGCAAAGTATCATAGAGCGAAAGAACGGATGCATGTACTCTAGCATTAGCTGAACCTAAGATAGGAGCATCTGGATTACTTTCTACCTTGATCGGTCTTCCTTCTCTTGTTTTAATTAAAATACTACCAAAATCAAATCCGTCTGCAATACTGGTGGCATAATAATTTGCAACACCTGGTCTGATTTGCTCCGGCTGAACTACGTACGGAACTGACTTTATCACAGGCCCCTCACAGGCAGCTATTGTAGCTGCTGCAGTGCTAAAACCTACGTATTTCAAGAAGTCTCTTCGGGAAGTACTGCTGTCTTCTAGTGTTTTTTCATCACTTAAAAAATCTTCAGGAAGCTTGGAAACAAACTCATTTTGTTCCAATTTTTTTACTGCTTCATCAGATGGGTCTAGCTGAGCAATGTTTTTCCAATAAGTTTTATTTGATGCCATATGCTTTTCTTGATCGCCTTTTAATAGTGACATTTTCCACATTCAAGTCCACCCATCTGGGCAACTGTTAATTTTTCTACACCGTATTTCTTAGAAAGTTCTTCGTGTATTTTAGCGTAATACTCGTTGTTTTCTATTTTAACATTTGTTTCTCGGTGACAATTGATACACCAACCCATAGTAAGTGGTGAATACTGATACATGATCTCCATCTCTTCGACAGGTCCGTGACATTTCTGACAAGCGATTTCCCCTACCTCAACGTGTTGAGCATGATTGAAATACACAAAATCAGGAAGGTTGTGAATTCTAACCCACTTCACAGGTTGTGTCTCCCCTGTGTATTGCTGATTCGTTTCATCCCATCCTACAGCTGCGTAAAGTTTCTTTATTTCTTTAGTGTAAAAATCTTTGGTGTAGCCATTTTCAAGATCTTCCTCTCCATTGTATTCTGCAATATTTCTATGGCAGTTCATACAAACATTCAAAGAAGGAATTCCTGAATGTTTGGAAACACGCGCTGAAGAGTGGCAGTATTTACACTCAATTTGGTTTGCTCCAGCGTGGATTTTGTGAGAATAATGAATCGGTTGAACAGGCATGTATCCTTGATCAACACCAACTTGCATAAAATATCCATAAACAAAGTAAGCGCTACTTAATAATAAAAGAATTACACTTACCATTACCAAGAATTGGTTTTGAACAAAAGCAAGCCAAATAGGAGTTCTTTTTGGTTTGGGTTCGGGAGAAATATCTACACCACTAGCGGCAGCGATTTTCATCAATGTTTTTTGAACCAAAAACAGCATTACAACAAGAATGACAAATACCAGAACAAGAGCAAATAAAATGATATTGTTGCTCAATCCTGAATTTTGACCAGCAGTCCCAGCCACAGGTGCAGCTGCTGAGGCAACTGGTGCTGGTGGGGTGTAGTCTGTGTAAACAAGAATGTTATCGATGTCTTCATTTGAGAGCTGAGGAAAAGAAGTCATCACCGAGCCGTTGTATTCTTCGTAAATGGCAACAGCTTGCGCATCTCCTGACTTTACCATAGCGGTACTGTTCTTAATCCAACTGTACAACCATTCTTTGTCGTATTTAGCAGAAACGCCTTTAAGTGCAGGACCTACGGCTCTTTTGTTGAGCTTGTGACAGGCGGCACAATTGGCATTAAATAGTTTTTTCCCGGCTTGAATCGCTTCATCTTCTTGAGCTAAGGCGTTAAAGGAAGAGAAAAAGCTTATTAAAATAACTAGGGCTGGAAAAAGGAATCTTGAGTATTCCTTGATCTTTATTCTTTCAAATAAATATATTCTTATGTCCAAAGTGTTGTTCTAAAATCCAGCACAAATTTAAACCATAGCGAGCTTTTAAAATACCTAATAAATTAAGATTTTAATAATTTATAATCATTCTAAATAACTTGTCTGATTTGTTAAATTAATGCGCAGTAAAAATAAAAAGTTGTTTTTTTGCATTATGAAAAATTCAACTCGTCAACCCCTGTTTTTAGTACTTGTTTTTGGGATTTGTTCTTTAAGCCATTCCCAAAGCATTGATCTATTTGTTAAACAAGATCCAAAACTAGACAGTTTATTAAACAAAAAAATTGAGTTAGATCGGGAACGCTTTGCAAACACCTATTTTACTTTACAATTGTATTACGGTACTCTTGAAACTGCCACAGAGACACTGGAAAACGCAAAAGAAATTTATCCCCATATCCCTGTTGAATTAAGTTTTGAAACTCCAAATTACAAAGTACAAGCGGGACGATTTAAAGATAAAATAGCAGGGCTCAAAACGCTCGACACCTTAAAAAAAGATTTTCCTTCAGCGTTTCTTTTAACTCGAAAAATAGAGTCCTTAAAGTGATTTTTTAATCGCTACTTCTTGGAAACATTCTAAAACATCACCTACTTTGATATCGTTGTAGTTTTTAACCTGCAAACCACAATCATAGCCTTTAGAGACTTCTTTAACATCGTCTTTAAACCGTTTTAAAGAGGTAAGTTGTCCTGTGAAAATCACAACGCCTTCTCGAATAATTCGTATTCCAGAGTTTCTGTAGATTTTACCTGTAGTAACCATACAACCTGCAATGGTTCCAATTTTAGAAATCTTGAATGTTTCTCGGATCTCAGCATTTCCAGTAATCTCTTCACGCATTTCTGGAGACAGCATTCCTTCCATTGCATCTTTGATGTCATTGATTGCATCATAAATAATGGAATACGAACGAATGTCGATTTCTTCTTTTTCGGCAATGGCACGGGCATTCCCCATCGGTCTTACGTTAAACCCGATCACAATAGCATCCGAAGCAGAGGCTAAAAGCACATCTGATTCTGTGATAGCTCCTACACCTTTGTGAATGATCTTAATTTCAATTTCTCCTGTAGAGAGTTTTTGTAATGAATCGGTAAGCGCTTCTACAGAACCGTCAACATCTCCTTTTAAGATGATATTCAATTCTTTGAAATCACCAAGAGCAATTCGTCTACCGATCTCGTCTAATGTAATATGTCGTTGTGTTCTTACACTTTGTTCTCTAAGCAACTGGGTTCTTTTGGCTGCAATTTGTTTTGCTTCACGTTCGTCCTCCAAAATATAAAAAGAGTCTCCTGCCTGCGGAGCTCCATCTAAACCAAGAATAGAGACCGGTGTTGAAGGGGGTGCTTCTTCAAGGCTTACTCCTCTTTCATTAAAAATTGCTTTTACTTTTCCGCTATGTTTACCCGCTAGTAAATAATCCCCCATTTTAAGAGTACCATTTTGCACAAGGATAGTAGAAACATATCCTCGTCCTTTATCTAGGAAGGCCTCAACAACGGTTCCTTTAGCAGCCCGATTTGGGTTTGCCTTGAGTTCAAGAAGTTCTGCTTCCAGAAGTACCTTTTCAAGTAATTCTTTGACACCCGTACCTTTTAAAGCAGACACATCGTGAGACTGGACTTTTCCACCCCAATCTTCTACCATAAGATTCATTCCCGCAAGTGCTTCCTTGATTTTATCTGGATTAGCACTTTCTTTATCGATTTTATTTATTGCAAATACTATGGGAACATTTGCTGCTTGTGCATGACTAATAGCTTCTTTGGTTTGAGGCATGATGTCGTCATCTGCAGCTACAACAATAATGGCAATGTCAGTAACTTGGGCTCCTCTTGCACGCATAGCGGTAAAAGCTTCGTGACCGGGGGTATCTAAGAAAGTTATTTTCTGTCCGCCATCTAAGGTTACTCCATAAGCACCAATGTGCTGGGTTATTCCACCTGATTCTCCAGCGATCACATTTTCTTCTCGTATGTAATCCAATAGTGAAGTTTTTCCGTGATCAACATGTCCCATCACAGTTACAATAGGAGCTCGTGGAGCCAAATCTTCCTCAAGGTCTTCTACCTCTTCAATATTCTCCTCAAGCTCAGCTTTTTCAAAGGTCACTTCATAACCAAATTCGTCAGCTACGATACTTAAGGTTTCCGCATCTAATCTTTGGTTCATCGTTACCATGATACCCAAACTCATACATGCAGAAATAATTTCTGTGGAGGTAATATTCATCATGGTTGCTACTTCTCCCACCGTGATGAATTCGGTTACTTTTAATACTTTACTTTCCGCCTCAATCTGAGCCAATTCCTCTTCCGATTTTTGTCGGTGTTGAACTCTTTTATCTCTTCTGTATTTGGCTCCTTTTGATTTATTGGATTTACCTTGAAGTTTTTCTAAAGTTTCTCTAATTTGTTTTTGAACTTCTTCTTCTGTAGGCTCTTCCTTCTTGACTGTATTGTTTGGTCTTCCTTTCCTTTGTCCTCCACCTCGATTGTTGGAGTTATTATTTTTATTGGCTGAGGGTTTAACGTCTTTACTTATTCTTTTTCGCTTTCTCTTACGTGCGTCTTCTACCGTTTTTTCTTTTTTATTGACCTCATCCAAGTTAATTGTTTGACCGGTTTTCTTAGGACCGGTTAACTTGGTGTATTTTGTTTTTAAAGTTTCGCTTTCGTTATCTGAAGCATTTTTAGAACCCTCTTCTTTTTCGGCTGATACTTTAACAGCAGGTTCATCAGGAGTTGCAGGTGGTGTTTGTTTTTCTTCCACTTTTTCAGCTTCTATTTTGGGTGCAACGACCTCTTCTTTCTTTTCAACAGGCTTCACCTCCTCTTTGGCTGGTGGGGAAGGCTTGTTTAAAGAGTCCAAATCAATCTTTCCTAAAGTTTTGGGTTTTTCTAGCGCTACCCTATTTGTTTTCAGCGCCTCTCTTTTGGCAATTTGATCTAAGCGTTCTTGTTCTTTCTTTTCCTGAATAATCCTCAAAGTTTCCTTTTCCTTTCGCTTCTCCTCACTAATTTCATGAGAGGCTACTTTTTTGGATTTATCCGTCTCGAATTCATCCAAAAGGGTCTTGTACACCTCAGTGGTAATTTTTGTTGTGGGACGTGCGTCTACTTCAATTCCCTTTTGGTTCAGAAATTCAACAGCTCGGTCTAGGGATATGTTGAGTTCCCTTAACACTTTATTTAGTCGAACGCTGGGTTGATCAGCCATATAATTAAATCTATTTGCAAAAATAGGAATTATTTTCGCAGTCTATTCTTCAAATTCTGCTTTCAATATTTGTAAAACCTCTTGAATCGTTTCCTCTTCAAGGTCAGTACGTTTAATTAAGTCGGTTTTGTCTAGCTCTAAAATACTTTTTGCTGTATCTAAACCTACCTTTTTAAATTCATCAATAATCCACTGCTCTATTTCATCACTGAATTCTTTGAGCTCAATATCTTCTTCCACACCTTCGCGGAAAACGTCTATTTCATATCCTGTCAACTTTCCTGCAAGTCGAATATTCGTTCCTCCTTTTCCGATAGCCTTAGAGACCTCCTCTGGATTGAGGATCACTTCCACACGTTTGTTTTCTTCATCAATTTTGAGAGAATTAACTTTAGCTGGACTTAGTGCTCTTGAAATAAACAGTTGCAAGTTGTTGGTGTAATTGATAACGTCAATGTTTTCATTTCCAAGTTCACGTACAATTCCATGAATTCTTGAACCTTTCATACCCACACAAGCCCCAACTGGATCAATACGATCATCATAAGAATCTACAGCAACCTTTGCTTTTTCCCCTGGAATTCTAACTGCCTTTTTAATCGTGATAAGTCCATCAAAAACTTCAGGAATTTCTTGTTCAAATAATTTTTCTAAGAAAATTGGTGAGGTTCTCGAAAGAATGATTCGAGGTTTATTACCTCTTAATTCAACTGTTTCAATAATCCCTCTTACATTGTCTCCTTTTCTAAAAAAGTCACTAGGAATTTGTCGGTCTTTAGGTAAAATGATCTCATTGCCATCGTCATCTAATAAAATGATTTCTCGGCTTCTAATATGATGAACTTCTGCCGTGTACAAATCTCCTTCACGATCTTTAAACTGCTTGAAGATATTTGTACTGTCGTGCTCAAAAATCTTTGCAACAAGGTTTTGCCTAAGGTATTGTATCGATCTTCTACCTAGATCCACAAGTTTTACTTCTTCAGAAACATCCTCTCCAACTTCAAAATCAGGCTCTATTTTTCGTGCCTCTGTAAGTGTAATTTCTTGATTTGAATCCTCAACATTTCCATCTTCAACTACTACTCTATTTCTCCAGATTTCAAGATCTCCCTTATCTGGATTAATGATAATATCGAAGTTTTCATCCGACCCGAACTTACGTTTCAATGTATTCTTAAATACATCTTCCAAAATAACCATCAAGGTAACTCGATCAATAAGTTTATCATCTTTAAATTCCGAAAAAGAATCAATTAAGGCTAAATTTTCCATTTTACTTTCAATTAATTATTTCACTAAAACTTTCGCACTGACTATTTCTTGGTACGAAAGGGTTTCTTGTTTTGTTATTGTTACTTTACCCTTACCTACTGGTTTGGGCTCTCTTTGTTTCCACTCGAGGGTGACTTTTTCCTCATTTGCATCAACCAGAGTCCCTTCAATTGTAGGAGCTTCGTTGCGCTCTATCCGTAGCTTCCGACCTACATTTTTCACATACTGTCTTGTTTTTTTAAGAGGACTTCCAACACCTGCCGAAGCAACTTCAAGTGAAAAATCATGCTGCTCTCGGTCTAAGTTGTGTTCGATTTGTCTACTTACTTCTACACAAGACTGCAGATTGACCCCCTCATCCCCATCCAAAAGTATGCTAATGTGGTTGTCTGTTGAAATCTTACACGCTATCAAAAATAAATCAGGCCTACTGTCTAAAGCGACCTGTACTAATTCATTAACTTGATCTTTAAATGTCATCTAAAAAAAAAGGGGACTTTAAAGTCTCCTCTGGTTTTTGTTCAGAATGTCCGCAAATATAAAAAAAAACAAATAGATCATTGCGGTTTTTGTTTTTAAATTAAATCTTGAGTAAAAGTAAGCTTGACAACAAAACCAGCAACAACTAAATTCTCAATTATTTAATTAACTTTATTAACAGAGACTTCTAAAAATTTAAACTCGTGAAGAAAAAATTAATTGGCTTAATATTCCTAGGCATTTTCACATTACTATTAATCAAAGTAAATCTGACAAAAATGCCTGAATACAATCCAGAACGGACCTATCTGGATATGGAAGAAGCAATTTTAGAAGCTTTTATTCTTGCCAAAGACAGTTCAACCATTCAATTACCCGAAGGACATTATTTGTTTTCTCAAGAGCTGAGTATCAATGGAAAAAAACACCTTACGATCAAAGGAATGGGAATGGACAAGACCGTTCTTTCTTTCAAAGGTCAAACAAAGGGTGCACAAGGCTTACTGATCTCCAATAGCCAAAATATTACCCTCGCCAATATGACTATTGAAGATGCCACAGGTGACAATCTTAAAATTACAGATTGTGATACCGTAGTCCTAAGAAATATCCGTTCTGCATGGACAGGGAAGGCATCCACTGAAAACGGTGCTTATGGTATTTATCCCGTTTTAAGTAATAACGTTTTGATTGAAAATTGTGTTGCTATTGGTGCGTCCGATGCAGGTATCTACGTGGGTCAATCCGATCAAGTAATTATCCGAAATAACAAAGCATTTTACAATGTTGCAGGAATTGAAAGTGAAAACAGTACAGATGTAGAAATCTACAACAACGAAGTTTACGAAAATACCAGTGGACTACTGATTTTCAATCTCCCCAAATTGACACGTTACGGAAGCAAAATAAAAGCTTACAAAAACACCATTTACAATAATAACACCCCAAATTTTGGAGTCAAGGGATCCATTGTCAGTTCCGTACCCAAAGGCACTGGAGTAGTCATCATGGCTACACAAGATGTTGCATTTTATGACAACACGATTAAAAATCACAAAACCTCAAACTTATCTGTTGTGAGTTATGAAATATTTGCAGCAGATGAAGATGCCCGTGAAGAGGAACTAACAGATGAAGCACAACTCCAAGGAATTCGTTCGGTTGATTCGGATTTCAGAAAGGATAGCCTTTACAATCCTTATCCAGGAAGAATTCAAATTTCTCAAAATCAATTTGAAAATAGTTATGGCTTTCCCACGTTAACCAACGAATATGGAATTTTGATGTTGCTCAAAAACAAAAGAATCATTCCAGATGTTGTGTACGATGGTATTTTACCAAAAGGAGCAAAACTTCAAGATGATCAACACAAAATATGCCTTGAAGACAACGGGGAAATTAACTTTGTCTACATGGATGCAGCAAACGAATTTGAGAATTTTTCCAATGATCTAGAGCCATTTAATTGCAAATTAAAAATGAACATGACCCGACAATGACAAAAGGATTAACCACTCACTTATTTAAAATTCTATTTTGTTTGGGTGCCTTAGCTTTTAGCTTAGGCTGTTCTTCTGATTCTAAAAAACAAATTCCTAAAGCCATTAAAGTAAGCTCAAAAAAAAGGATCAGTAATTCTAAGCTCAGTGAAAAAGAATGGTTGTCTGAATACAATTTTTTCAAAAAACCGCTTTCTGATCTGCAACCCAAAAAAGGTGTATTTGCATACGATTTGAATAATGCTTTGTTTACAGACTATGCCTTTAAAAAAAGGTTTATTTTCCTGCCCGACGGCAAAAAAATGACTTACCAAAATGAGGGAGTTCTGGATTTTGAAATCGGAAGTATTCTCATTAAAAATTTTTATTATCCAAAGGACTTCAATAAACCTATGGATGAAATAAAAATCATTGAAACTCGATTGTTAATTAAAGAAGTCGATGGATGGAAACCCCTAAACTATGTTTGGAATGAAAGTCAAAGTGATGCAAAGTTAAACTACGTGGGCGGAGAAGTGCCAGTCAGCTGGAAAAATGAAAATCAAGTGTACAAAAGCATCTCCTACGGGATTCCTAATTTAAATGAATGTAAAAATTGTCATTTTAAAGGAAGTGAAATCACCCCCATTGGACCCACTGTGGCACAACTCAACAAAAAATACAGTGCAATAAAAAGTGCTCAAAATCAATTGGAACGTTTTCAAAATTTAGGCATTCTTGATTTACCAGACTCCCACCCTTCCCTACCCAAACTACCCATTTGGGATGATCCCAAAACAGGATCAATCAAACTACGGGCAAATGCCTATTTAGATGCCAATTGTGCTCATTGTCATCGAGAACAAGGAAGTGCAAAAAATTCAGGACTTTATCTTACCTACAATGAAACCAACATGAGAAGAAGAGGGGTTTTTAAACCTCCTGTTGCCGCTGGAAAAGGATCTGGAAATTTAGAATACAGTATTGTACCGGGAAATCCTGAAGAATCCATTTTAATTTATCGAATGAAAAATAACGATCCTGCCATACGAATGCCCGAAATAGGACGAGTAAGTGCTCATAAAGAAGGAATCGCACTGATCGAACAATACATTCAGTCACTGGCTGAATATTGATTTTCTGATTCCTCTTTTAGATTAACACCTTTTCATCTATCTTTGATTCCTTGCTAAAAAAGAAAACAAATGTCAAATAATTTCCTCCGATCGGGGTTTTTATTTAAAAAACACGTCCTCAAGGCGCAAACTCCCTTTGAAAAACTCTTTGAAATTTTCAAAGAACTGATCACCCATACTTCTGGTGATTTTGACGAAGCCATAGATTGGCTCAGAGAGTTGGATAGAGAATATCAACTCACTGACGAAAACTACACCATTGATGACTTTATTGAAGACCTAAAACAAAAAGCCTACATAAAACCCAAACCCAATCAAACAGGAGACGGAAAAGGGGAAGGGTTTGCTCTGACCCCTAAAACAGAAAAACTACTTCGAGAATATGCGCTCAAACAAATTTTTGGAAATCTAAAAAAGACAGCTGCTGGAAATCATAAAACCAAAAATACAGGAGCAGGTCAAGAAAGCACAGGTGAATTTAAATCGTATCAATTTGGCGATCCTTTGGAAAAAATTTCCATGACAGAAAGTATTAAAAATGCTCAGATACGCAACCTTGAAAACGACTTTACATTACAAGATCAAGACTTAGTTGTAGAAGATTCCTTCTACAAAACTCAGATGAGTACCGTACTGATGATTGACATCAGTCACAGCATGATCTTGTATGGTGAAGATCGAATTACACCCGCAAAAAAAGTAGCTATGGCTTTGGCAGAACTCATCACTACACGCTACCCCAAAGACACCTTAGATATTCTTGTTTTTGGTAACGATGCCTCACAAATTTTACTGAAAGACCTCCCCTATTTGGAAGTAGGTCCCTACCATACAAACACTGTTGCAGGTCTTGAACTTGCGATGGATTTACTCCGAAGAAAGAAAAATACGAACAAACAAATTTTTATGATTACAGACGGCAAACCCAGCTGTCTTAAATTACCTGATGGAACTTATTACAAAAACAGTGTAGGTCTTGATGAAACGATTGTAGAAAAATGTTACAATATGGCACGTCAGGCCAAAAAATTACACATCCCAATAACCACCTTTATGATTGCTCAAGACCCCTATTTGCAGCAATTTATCAGGACTTTTACCGAAGCAAATAGAGGGAAAGCCTTTTTTACAGGATTGAAAGGATTGGGAGAAATGATTTTTGAAGATTATGAAAAAAACAGAAAAAAACGCTTAGAATAAAGGCAAATGAAAAGAGAAAAAATTACTACCCTTGGAGCATTAAAAAAATCCGGATATCAACCCAAAACTATTCAGCAAGAACTTGCGCAAAATTTAAGGCATCGCCTCCAAAACGGTTTGCCTAGCTTTGAGGGACTAATCGGATATGAAAATACCGTTATCCCAGATGTTGAGCGCGCACTGCTCTCAGGGCATAATATGAATTTACTCGGCTTAAGAGGCCAGGCAAAAACAAGACTGGCAAGACAACTCACTTCATTACTGGACGAGTGGATTCCCGTGGTGGATGGATCTGAAATCAATGATGATCCACTGGACCCCATCAGCAGAGAAGCCAAAGCTTTAATCGCTGAAAAAGGAGATGAAACCCCTATTTTTTGGCTTCATCAAAGTGAACGGTTTTATGAAAAACTAGCTACCCCCGATGTTACGGTAGCCGATTTGATTGGCGATGTAGACCCCATCAAAGCCTCAAACCTAAAACTCTCTTATGCTGATGAACGCGTCATCCACTTTGGTATGATTCCCCGTGCACACCGATGTATTTTTGTGCTCAATGAATTACCTGATTTGCAAGCGCGTATTCAAGTGGCTCTTTTCTCAATTTTACAAGAAAAAGAAATCCAAATCAGAGGGTTTAAACTTCGCTTTCCCGTTCAACCCCTTTTGATTTTTACTGCAAACCCAGAAGACTACACAAACCGAGGGAGTATTGTTACTCCACTAAAAGACCGTATCGGGTCTCAAATTTTAACCCACTACCCCCACAATAGAGAAATTGCAAAACAGATTACAAAACAAGAAGCACAAACTGCTGAACAACATAACCCAAATATTCACATACCCGAACTGGCAAGAGATGTTCTAGAACAAATCAGTTTTGAAGCGCGAAAAAGTGATTATGTTGATGCTAAAAGCGGGGTTAGTGCCCGAATGAGCATCACTGCATTTGAAAACCTCCTTTCAACAGCAGAACGGAGAATGTTGATGTGTGGTGAAGAAAAAACATGTTTGAGAATGGCAGACTTTTTAGGGGTCATTTCTGCAATCAATGGAAAAATTGAACTGGTTTATGAAGGCGAACAAGAAGGAGCAGAACAAATCTCTTACTACCTGATCACACAAGCGGTAAAAACCTTGTTCCCAACCTATTTCCCCGAAGTTAAAAAACTCGAAAAGGCAGATGAGATTGGACCCTATGACGATCTTTTGGGCTGGTTTTTTAAAGACAACGAATTGTTCTTAGACGATACTTTAAAGGATACTGATTACCGAACATTATTGGATAAGCTGCCCGGTGTAGATACCCTTTTAAAGACGCATCAGCCAGATAGTTTTGCTGAAGATCGCTATTTCTTAATTGAATTTTTACTTTGGGGACTTGAATCGAATAAAAAATTAAACAAGTACAGAACTTTAGAGGGGTTTCAATTTAAAGACACCCTCGGAAGTTACATCAGCAGACTTTAGTTGTTGAATCTTTTTCCAATTAAAAACCCTCCAAAAGGAGGGTTTTTAAATTTAATCTAGTTTAAAACGTTTGATCGCTTCAAACTCTGAAAGCTCAACCGCTTCTATTTTGGCTTTGAGCTTATCCCAATGCTCATCATAAAAGGTATTCGTTTGCTCTAGGGCAACTTTTAAATCATTTTGTACATGTTCTAAAAGTTTTGTTTCAGTAGACGTAATACCTGAAGGTCTGGATCTTACATAACGATTCGCACTGTAAATTCTTTTCATGACACTGTTTTCAGGATTCCTTACGATTCCTTGTCTTTTGTCTTCTTTTCCGATAAAGCCATTGAGAATCAGATCCATCTTCTCAATGTGCTCTTTTATCGATTCAAGTAAATCTTTATTTTCCTCTTTGTCTTTTACCTCTATCCTTTTCTTGTAGGTGGATAAGGTCTTTTTACCCGCTTTTAATTGATTTACAGCTGCCAAGGCCTTGGCCATGTAACCCTCTAGCGTTTTTGCATAACTGTATCGATCTTCGATAGCCCGTTCTGATATTTCGATTCGTGGATCAGTCAAGACAGTAACTTCTGTTTCAGATTGTCCTTCTTTATGTTCCAATACAACCTTGTAAATTCCAGGTTTTACCTTTACCCCTCCAGGCTCGGCCTTTCTTTTTTGTTCAGAACGGCTAGGACGATTGACCCCTTTTTCATTTAAAGGCCAATACCAACGATGAAACCCTGTTTCTTTAGGAGCCTTTTTCTTCAATGTTCTTATGTGCCGTTCTCCATCGTAAATTTTTAAAGTCAATGAATCCTTTTCTTCCTTATTGGATTTATTGTAAAAATAGGTTAACATACTTCCGTATTTTCTGTTTTCGGCATTGTAAAGAGCATCTCCACCAAACCGAGACCCAGTAGGTTGCTGATAGGCAGCCAGGTAAGCTGTTGGTGGCTCAAAAATATGAACTGCCTTTGAGCTAAGCTCTTTGTTTTTGGCAATTGCACGTAAGGGTCTTATGTCATCCATAACCCAAGCAGCTCTTCCAAAAGTACCTATTACCAAATCGTGTTCCCTTGGATGAATCACAAGGTCTTTAGTAGATACTGTGGGAAATACTTTCGAATCAAATTTAGTCCAGTTGCTCCCTGCATCCGTTGAATAATACAACCCATCATCTGTTCCTAAAAATAACAAACGATCTGTTTCGATATCTTCAACAATACTCAATGCATAACCAAACACATCTTTTTCATCGACTAAACGCTCCCATGATTTTCCGTAATTGGTTGTTTTAAAAACATAAGGAGCATAGTCATACCTTCGGTAATCGTTAGCCACTAAAAGGGCGGTTCCAGCTTGTTTATTTGATGCTTTTATTTGAGCAATCCAACTTCCTTCAGGCAATTGTTTCAGGTTTTTGGTTAGCTCTATCCAGCTTTTACCTCCGTCTTGGGTGATGTGGACTCTACCGTCATCTGATCCTGTCCAGATCAAATCTTTTTGTAGTGGTGAGGGTTCAATAACCAGAAGTGTACAATGGTTTTCTGCTCCTGTAGCGTCTAAAGTCAGTCCTCCACTTTCACTTTGCTTTTGTTTTTCGGGATCGTTGGTAGTTAAATCAGGAGAAATTACCTCCCAAGTCAACCCTTTATCTGAGCTTTTGTGAACAAATTGACTTCCGAAATAAACCGTACTGTTATCAAAAGGATCTTGTCCAATAGCTGCATTCCAATTAAATCTTAACATCACATCTGGATCGGGATGAGTGGGTCTTACTCCATAATTATTCCCTGTTTTCCAATCGTAACGAGAAACATTTCCTTGTTGGCTCATGGCATATCCAAAACGAGAATCGTCTTTGTCTGGAACTACATCAAAACCATCACCGAATGCAATTTCTTGCCAATAAGAATTCCGAATCCCTTGAGTTTTCCAAACATAGGCTGGTCCTCTCCAAGATCCATTGTCTTGCATTCCTCCATAAACATTGTATGGATATTCATTATCCACACTGATATGATAAAATTGTCCTACGGGAATATTACCTACAAAACGCCAAGAAGCTCCACCGTCACGAGTGATATTTAGCCCCCCATCGTTGCCGTCAATCATAAATGAACCGTCTTCTGGATGAATCCACCAAGCGTGGTGGTCCGGATGCACTCCATTGTTTGCATTGTACGCTGGCATTAATTCTTTAAAGCTTTTTCCTCCGTCTTCTGAAACATTAACATAAGTAAAAACTGAATAGACTCTGTTTTCATTTTGAGGATCAACAAAAAGGTCGGAATAATAAAAGGGCCTATTACCGATTTCAGGTTTGTCATTAACTTTTATCCAATGGTCACCCCCATCAACAGATTTGTAAAGAGCATTCTTTTTTGCTTCAATCAAAGCATAAATGATGTTGGGTTTGTTGTGAGCCATAGCTAAACCTATTCTTCCTAAATCTCCTTCTGGAAGGCCGTCATCATTTGTTTTTTTTGTCCAATTTTTACCACCATCTACGGTAATAAACAAACCACTTCCTTTTCCTCCTGATTTAAAAAACCAAGGATCTCTTTTGTGTTCCCACAGGGCTGCAACCAATTTGTTTGGATTCGTGGGATCCATGATTAGGTCTGCTGCTCCTGTTTTAAGATTGGCGTACAATATTTTTTCCCAACTCAATCCTCCGTCAGTAGTTTTAAAAATTCCTCGATCTGGGTGCGCTCCCCAAGGGGAACCAATTGCAGCAACAAAAACCACATCAGGATTGGTAGGGTCTATGATAATTCTATGAATATGACGAGTTTTCTCTAATCCCATCGAAGTCCACGTTTTTCCTGCATCTAAGGATCGGTACACTCCATATCCACCGTTCAAACTGTTTCTTGGGTTTCCTTCTCCTGTCCCTGCCCAAATCACGTCAGGGTTCGACTGTTGTATGGCTAAGGCGCCAATAGAAGCAGTTAACTGATCTTCGAATAGGGAGATCCAATTTACCCCACCACTAGTAGATTTCCATATTCCTCCAGAAGCTGTCCCTACATAAATAGTTGCTCTGTTATTATTCACTACATCAATCGCAGTAATACGACCACTCATCCCGCCCGGTCCTACATTCCTTGGAGAAATTCCTTTCATCCATTTGGGGTTGATGTCTTGAGCTAAAAGTACTTGGGTACAAATAAGAAATAAATAAAGTGCTGTTTTTTTCATGAAAATCAATTTTTGGGAAATTACAAAAAAAAGAGCAGCTGTTTACTCAAACTGTTTTTGATGATTTTTACTTTTCAATAAATTTAAAATTAGAACAAAAAAACCCTCATTAAACAGAGGGTTTTTTAAAATCGAGTTGGCCTACTAGGGCTCGAACCTAGACTCTTCTGAACCAAAATCAGACGTGTTGCCAGTTACACCATAGGCCAAAAGTGGTGCAAATTTAAACGAAAGTTTTTTGTAGACCAACTTTTCCTGAATTTTCTTACCTGTTACATTGTTAAAGGCTATGTTAATAGACCGGGAATGGTTTTCTCTTCTTTGATTTATGCTTACATTCGTTGCTCAAATTTGAATCAAACTATGGACGACAAAACGTTTCGCTTTTGGAATCGCAGCATCGGCTGGACAGTTTTTACAATCGCTTTACTAACCTTTGGAAGTACCGTTGAACCTACTGCGAGTTTTTGGGATGCGGGAGAATACATTTCTACCTCGGCAAAACTTCAAGTGGGTCACCCTCCAGGGGCTCCTTTGTTCCAGATGATTGGTGCTTTTTTTGCCCTTTTTGCAACCAGTGCTCAAAAAGTAGCTTTAATGGTGAATTTTATGTCCGTTTTTTCTTCTGCATTCACCGTACTATTCCTCTTTTGGACACTTACCTTATTGTTAAAAAGGCTTCCCAGTTTTAAAAATCTAGAAACCCTTTCTGATAAGATTGGTGTATTTGGGAGTGCAGCTGTGGGTGCTTTGGCGTTTTGTTTTTCAGATAGCTTTTGGTTCAATGCGGTTGAAACTGAAGTTTATGCAATGGCAACTCTGATTTTGTCAGTACTTTTTTGGATGGGACTGCGTTGGGAACAAGAAATGAATACGGCCAGAGGCGATCGTTGGTTACTGATGATTGCATTTGTGATTGGTCTTTCTTTTGGTGTTCACTTTATGGGCTTGCTCACCATTCCGGCTTTGGGGATGATCTATTACTTCAAAAATTACAAGAAAGTAACCGTTAAAGGGTTTATCTATGCCAACCTAATTTCGGTTGCTGTATTGCTCTTTATTTTTAAACTATTACTTCCGCTTACTCTTTCGTTTTTTGGAAATGCGGAAGTGTTTTTTGTCAATTCCATGGGGCTTCCTTTTAACAGCGGGACCCTTATCGCTGCCCTAGTTTTTATTGGGTTTTTCTATTTCAGCTTAAAATTCACGCGAAGCAAAAACTGGATCAATCTCAATACAGGTGTACTCGCCATTCTTTTTGTGCTTGTCGGATTTTCTTCTTGGATCATGATCCCAATTCGAGCAAACGCCAATACCGTAATTAATGAAAATTCACCCTCGGATGCACGGCTGCTTTTAGCCTATTACAATTTGGAACAATATCCCGAAACCAAGCTATTTTATGGGCCCATGTTTTCAGATGTCTATGCAGGACAAGATCCAGTAGAACCCTTTATTGACGACAAACCAAAATACGAAAGAGATTACAAAACGGGTCGCTACAAAATTGTGAATTATTGGAAAGATGCCCGTTTTAATTCAAACTCTAATCACGATGGAATTCTACCCCGCCTTTGGAGCAGTGAGCATGCGGCGAATTACATGAACTTTACCAAACCTTTAGAATTTTCAATTAAGTCCAGTTACCGATCCAACGCACAACTGCAATCAAGGATTCAAAAATTTAGAGAAGATGTTCAGGAAGGATTGGTCTCAGGCGATCAATACCATGACTTTTTTAAAACTTTCAGTCCTTACATTACTATTGAAAAACCCAGTTTTTTATCTAACCTAAAGTTCTTTTTTGAATATCAGATCGGTTACATGTATTGGAGGTATTTGATGTGGAATTTTACAGGAAGGCAAAATGACGAGCAAGGAGAGTACAACATACTTGATGGAAATTGGATCAGTGGAATTCCTTTCCTAGACGAATTGCGTTTAGGCAATCAATCTGAACTGCATCAAGATGCTTTAAACAACAAAGCGAGAAACACCTATTTTTTCCTTCCTTTCATTCTTGGTTTGATTGGGCTGTATTTTATTTATCAGCAAGATCCCAAACGTTTTTGGGTCCTTCTTCTTTTCTTTCTCTTTACGGGATTGGCATTAAAGGTTTACCTGAACGAACGTCCATTCGAACCACGAGAACGAGATTATGCCTTGGTCGGCTCTTTTTATGTTTTTGCAATTTGGATTGGGTTGGGAAGTTATGCCTTAATTCAAAAATTAAAAGAAACTTTATCCAATAAAATCATCGCTCCCTTAACAGTAGGTATTTGCTTGCTTTGTGTCCCTATCCTTATGGCCTCTCAAAATTGGGATGACCACGACCGATCTAACAGATACACGGCTCAATCCATAGCAAAATCCTATCTACAATCCATCCAAAAAGATAAAGACGCAATCATTTTTACCATTGGTGATAACGATACCTTTGCCCTTTGGTATGCCCAAGAAATTGAAGGTTTTCGAACCGATGTTCGCACGATTAATTCCAGCTTGTTGGGAACCGATTGGTACATCGATCAGATGAAACGAAAAACGTATGAAAGCAGTCCGATTCCTTCTCAAATGACTCACAACTTGTATGCCTACGGAGTTCGGGATGTGATTCGATACCAACCGGTTTTGGATTCCGTTCGATGGGATATTAAAGATTTAATAAACTGGATTTCTAGTGACCATCCGCGGACTAAAATCAAAGATTTACTGGCAAATTCTGGCCAAGATCCCAATCAGCTTCCAGAGAGTCAACAAGAAGGTGTTTTTTATCCAACACGTAAAATAAGAGTCCCTGTCAACAAAGAAAACGTTTTGAAAAGTGGTATTGTAAAACCTGAAGATGCAGATAAAATTGTGCCGTACATTGATATTGATCTTCCCGATACCGCACTTTACAAAAACCAGATGATGATGCTGGATATTTTAGCAAATAATGACTGGGAACGACCTATCTATTTTACAGGTGGAAGTTATTCTGAATCCGAATACTTGTGGATGAAAAAGTACTTACAACTTGAAGGATTGGTTTACAAATTGGTCCCTATTGAAACTGACTTGGGCGATGAAAACCCCTATTTGATGGGAAGGATTGACAGTGATTTAATGTATGATATTGTGATGCAATGGGAGTGGGGAAATTCAGAACGGACAGATATTTATCACGATCCTGAAACACGAAAAAACAGCATTTCATTCAGAAGTAATATGGTTCGTCTAGCTGAAACATTGATCAATGAAGGTAAGTTTGAAAAAGCCAAGGATGTTTTGGACTTGGCTTTGGAAAAAATGCCTTTGGATTATTTTGGTTACTACAGTCTTTTGGTTCCCTTTGTAGATGGATATTATCGGATTAACGAAATAGAAAAAGCACAAAAACTGTCTCAAAAAATTGCCTCGAAGTACAGTGATAGATTGCGTTATTTCTCAAGTTTAGATGCAGCTTTGCAATACAATATGGGAGAAGAAATCATCACTGAAATTGAACGTTATCGCACCTTGGTTGAAGCCGATCTTAAACATGGAGAAAACATTGAGCTTAGCCCTGTCCTTAATCAGTTTATGGAATCCATTGAGCCTTTCAAATATTTGTATGGTGATTACGAATTTTACACAGAGTTGATTGATGTTGCAGAGGGTTATTTCTTAGATGGACAACTCGATTTAGCACGAGAATTAAGTAATAAAATAAGTGCAGAATACAACGAACGATTAGGATTGTACAGTCAAGTTTCATTGGATAGCCAACGTCAGCTTATTTCAAGAATTCAAAGAGAACTCAACAATTTCAATTATGTTGTACAAATCGTAAAGGCCTATGACAGCACTAAATTTGGGGACGAAATTGAGGCTCTTTACACTAAAAACTTGGAATTGTTTACAGAAGCTTTTTCTACTGAAGAAGAAGAAACTAAGCGTTGAGGTGATCTTGGAGCAAACTAATTAATGTATTCGCGTCCTGAATACCACTTTGCCGCCATACCATTTCACTCAGCTTGTAAATCATAAATGTAGGCAATACCCTTACGCGTAATGCTTCGGATAACTTCTGATTTTTATCAATATCAATTTTAATAACTTTACCCTTATCGCCAAGTGCAGCAGCAACGTCTTTTAGGGTTCCATCCATATCAAATAAACCGTTTCCTTCTTGCTGGTAAAAGGCTAGGAGAATGGGCTTTTTTTCATCTAATAATTCACCAAATTTGGACATGATCGGTTAGATTTATTAAACAAATGTAAAAGAAAATGATTAAACCGCAGGTTTTGACTTTTTTAAAGTAATTACACTAATCTCTGGCCACATCCCAACACGTCCAGGATAAGCCAGATATCCGAATCCTCGATTGACATTCAATCGCTGTTTGGCTTGCTCGTAAATTCCAGCCCATTGTTTGTATCTCCATTTTACTGGGCTCCACTTAAACCATCCTGGAATTTCAATTCCAAATTGCATGCCGTGAGTATGTCCACTCAAAGTTAAATGAATTGTATTGGGATGGGGTAAGACCTTAGCCTCCCAATGAGAAGGATCATGTGACAATAAAACCTTAAAGTCATTTGCTCCAACATTTTCCATGGCTTTGTCCAAATCTCCTGCTTGTTTGAATCCACTTCCCCAATTTTCAACACCCATAATAGCCAATCGTTGACCCTCTTTTTCAATAAATCTCGATTCATTCAAAAGGAGATCCCAGCCCATATCTTTTTGTGCTTGGTACAACGCTTTAATATTTTCAACTTTTTGTTCTGGACTTTCCCAGCGCATGTAGTCTCCATAATCGTGATTTCCCAAAACTGAAAACACACCGTGAGGGGCAGAAATTTTACTGAAATGTGGAATCCAAGGAAGAACTTCCGCTGCTGTATTGTTTACCAAATCACCGGTAAAAAGAATGACATCACTTTTTTGTTTATTGATTAAATCAATTCCATAGTTTACTTTTTCTACGCTGTCAAAACTTCCACTGTGAATATCCGAGATTTGAGTAATTGTAAATCCATCAAAAGCTTTTGGCAAATCATCGTATTCGAGTTCATAATTCAAAACCTTAAAATTGTACTTCCCACGATACATCCCATAAAGTAAAGATGTCAATGGAATTGCTGCTAGTCCTAGGGCTATTTTAGAGACAAATGCTCGCCTAGAAGGGAGGAACTGCATTTCGCCTGGTACTCTGGTAAGGTAGGTGTAAATCGCTTGAGGTATTCGAAAAATATCCTCGCTTAGGAGAACAAGACTGATCACTGTTTGAAAAACAAATAAAGAAATAAAGAACCCTATGGCGTACATCAATCGGGGTTCAGTTGTAGGGCTTCTTTCAAAATAAAAGGTATGAACTAGAAGGTTGCCAATTACCATAACCACCACAGCGAAATAGGCAAGCCAGATCCATTTATTAGAAGTAACGGTTTTAAAACCCTGAAAGCCGTACCACTGGAAGACCAACAACAGTAATATGGTAAAGATCCATCTCATGTTTTTTTTTGCGTAAAGATAATCCGTTTATTCTGAAGTAGCTAACGGTCTTAGCTCCCTATGTCTTGAGCCATTCGTAATGCCTTACCGTCTGAAAGACTGGCTACAAAACAACTCACATTTAAAAGTGTTTCATAAAGGCTTTTACATTCTATTGGGGTACCCTCAGGAACTAATGAAAGGATTAATTTATCAAAAGTCCGTGCATTTCCTTGCCATTTTCTTACAGCAGCATCGGCATAGTGTTCTAATAAAACGGTAATGGCTCGATGACCAATTACCTCTTTTTGTACAACCTCCTTGGATTGATAAATATTGCGGATACTCAAGTTAATAATATCTTCAATTTGGGCTTTGTACTGACTTTTATCCAATAGGGCATTCTTAAAACTTCCAGCTAAAATAGCAGGCTCATTCTCTAAGAAAATTCGAACAGCATCTTGAATTAAGCTATTGATTGCTAAGGCTCTGAGGTAACTGAGTCGTTGGGGCTTGTGAACCAATTGGGCGTATTTTTTGGAGTCAATACGGTCGCGAACTAAATTGATTAGATACTCCAAAGCATAATCTTCAGAGATCCATCCTAAATTAATACCATCTTCAAAATCAATGATGGTGTAGCAAATATCATCGGCTGCTTCGACCAAATAGGCTAAGGGATGACGCAAGTACTTGTTCTGATCCGATAAAGTAAGTTCGTCTGCTAAATCCTTAAAAAAGGAAGCTTGCGCTTGGAAATAGCCGTATTTTTTGTCTGCTACATGACTTGTTGGCTTTATGGGAAGACTTGCTTTAGGATATTTCACAAAGGTTCCTAAAGTGGCATAACTCAATCGAAGACCTCCCTCTGTTCCGGGTAAAGAATCTGTTAAAATTTTCAGTCCGTTAGCATTTCCTTCAAAATCACATAAGTCTTGATATTCAAGTTGGGTAAGTTCGGATTGAAATTGAGCTCCTTTACCTGAAGAAAAGAAATGTCCAATGGCTTTTTCTCCACTATGACCAAAAGGAGGATTCCCGATATCATGAGCCAAAGACGCTGCTGCAGTTATGGCTCCAAAGTCATTAGGCTGATACCCCAAAACGTTTTGCAAATGGGGATGCTTGTCTAAGATTGCTTTTCCTGCAATCCGCCCAATACTTCGTCCTACAACGGAAACTTCCAAACTATGCGTGAGTCGGGTATGAACAAAATCAGTTTTCGAAAAAGGAATGACCTGAGTTTTGTCTTGCAAGCTTCGAAAAGCATTTGAAAAAACGATGCGATCGTAATCGACCTCAAAACCCAAACGTAGATTGTCTTGTTCTACTCTGAGACGTTTGTTGGTATCACCAAAACGCTTTAAAGACAATAAAGATTCCCATTTCATATGTTAAGTTCAAACAATAAGTGCAACAGTTAGAACAAATATCGGAAGTAAGCTTCCTGATATTTGAAATCAAAAAATGTGGTTTATGAATCTAATTTCTAATAATCCATCAACTCTCAAAGATACCAAATTGAGGGTTATTTGAAAGCACTAAAGCCTTAGATAAATCGCTGAACAGTTGGTGAATAAAAGGGAAAACTTGTTTGTAAGGTTACCCCCTATGAAAATCAGCGCTTTAAATACAGATGGGTTTGTGATTTTTTATGCCAAATTACTTTTTGTAACTCGTAAAATATTCGTCCATTAAGTTCATAATACTGTTCACCAAGTCCTTTGTTTCCATTAAAATATTAAAATACAAAGTAGTGTTTTTTGGACTGGATTCTTCCAACCGTGTACGTTCAATTTGAGTGTTGATTTTATCTGTGAGAAAATCTATTATTTCTTGCTTTTGAGCGAGGATAAGTGAAACTCTTTCAAATTTTCTACTGTTAAAAATCTCAATAATCTCATTGTACATAAGGTTCAATCGGTCGTCTATTTCTTTAAGATCTTTAAACTGGTTAAACTTTAGTTTTTGATGTTGATTGTTTACATGTTTGTAGCTCTTTTTAGAAATAAAATCAAGCGATTGGGCAATATCAGTAAGATAAGCTAAAATAATAATGTAAAAGTTACTCCCACGAACACTGGTCTCATCTAGACTTTTGATAAGGAAGAAAATATTATCCCGAAGTTCTTCGATTTCGCTGTCCAATTTTGCTACTCCCTTTTTACTCTTTTTGAGCAAATCTGAATTTTGGGTTGAAAGTCCATTTAGGAAATTAGAATAAATCTTACTTGTTCTAGAAATAACATTCACAATGTTATCGGCAGATTCTGAGATGATTCCCTGTACAGTACTACTTTCTGATTTTTTTAGTTCTTTATGATTTACTTGGGATTCTTTATTTCGGTGTTTCAAGAAGTTTCGTGCCAGCAATATGAGGGTTAAAAGTAATAAAGCGGGAATCATTGTTTTCTTGTCCCAACGAATTAGAAAAACAACAACACCCGAGGCCATAAAAGCACCAATAGCAGTAAGAAACCATCCTCCAATAACATTCACTACACCTGCAACACGATAGACTGCACTTTCTCTACCCCAAGCCCGATCTGCCAATGAAGTCCCCATGGCAACCATAAAGGTTACGTAAGTAGTAGATAGCGGTAGTTTCATAGCTGTAGCGATTGAGATTAAGACTCCGGCAACCATAAGGTTTACAGATGCCCTGATCATATCAAATGCAGGTGCATCAATACTTTGATCCTTATTTACTAGAGAAGTATTATTACGTTCAAAACTCTTTTCAATTTTTTGATGTACTGTGTTCGGCAATAATGCCCCTAGACCCGAAGAACTTTTGAAGAAAAGATTTACAATTACCCTTGAGAAAAAGTTAGGGTTAAATTTTTCATGCGTGTCGTACTGTCTTGACAGACCGATCTCAGTTTCTGCCACATTTCTTGCTTTTTTAGAAAACCATAAGGTAACCACCATAATTCCACCGGCAAGGAACAACAAAAAAGGTTCGGCTGGAACTTTTTTATCTAAAGACTCCATGGAAAAGAGAGAGGCGTCAATTCCAGAAACACTCCATGCCTCATAAGAATGATAGGCAGCCATAGACACTCCAATAAAATTAACCAAATCGTTTCCTGCAAAGGCTAAGGCCAAACCGAAAGTCCCCACCAGAATTATGACGATTAAAATACTCTTATCGGATATTTTTTGAAAGAGATATGAAAACCCAGTCAAAATAACAAAAGCTAAAGCAATAATAAGGAGTTCGTTGTTTTTTAAAAACCCGGATAACTCACCGTAGTATGGAGTCCCTTTTAAGCCTTTAATAAAAATAAAATAGGTTATTGAAGTTAGAGCAATTCCCCCAAAAAGGGCTCCAAAATTTTTGATTTTCTTTTCAAATTGAAAAGTGAAAATAATTCTTGACATCCATTGCACTAAGGCTCCTACAGAAAAGGAAATCAATACAGACAACAGTATTCCGCTAATTATGGTTATGGCTTTTTCAGTGTTGATGTAGACTCCCAGATCAGCTAAAGTCTGCGATTCTGAACCCAGAATTTTAAAAACAGACATCACAACTGATGCCCCTAAAAGGTTAAAAACTATGGAAACCGTAGTAGAAGTGGGTAATCCCAGCGTGTTAAAAAAATCAAGCAATAAGATATCGGTAATAATTACTGCCATGAAAATGATCATGATTTCATCAAAATAAAATTCACTGGGATTAAAGATTCCTTTTCGGGCTACTTCCATCATTCCGCTTGAAAATACCGCTCCTATGAAAATTCCTAAACTTGCAACTATCATTATGGTGCGCAGTGAAATTGCTTTGGACCCAATAGCTGAGTTTAAAAAGTTAATGGCATCGTTGCTAACACCAACAATAATGTCCAATACAGCTAGTACCGCAAGGGCAACCAACATAAATAAATAAATATTATCCATCACTTAATTTTTTTAGTTTAAAGGTGCGTTTTATTTTGAATTCTAATGTTATCTAAACTTTAAAAATGCAGATCAAATCCTGTTCTAAAAAGCACATAATCTTTTGCGCCATTAGATTGAGAAAAACTGAGATCTGCTTGTATTTTTAATTTATGCCCCACGATGTATCTAGACAGCCCGTAGGTAATCTGTCGAAGATCTGAAAGACGCGTGACCTCCTTAAAGTCTAAGTTGGTGTAGCGTATTGTCATCTCAAAATTATTTTTAAACAAATAGCTTCCTTGAAAATTGATTGCATTCCCTGCTCCAACAACAGCACCTGTTTTTGTTTTTCCGTCAATCTCCAAAGCTTCTATTGCATCGGCAGTTCTTTTAGCGTATTCTCCGGTCAGTGAAAAACCTTTGTATTTAACAACTCCATCAATAAAAACGGTTACAATATCTGTTTCAAATAATCCTCCATTAGATAGTGTCATGTACGAACCCATATTACTTCTAGTTTTGACTGCATCCTGGTTGTAATCATACGTAAAACTAAACATTGCTTTAACTGATTTTTCACGCACTAAATCGGCTTGAGAATAGTCTCCTTTAGAACTAAATTCCCCAAAGGGTAACAACTCAATTCGGCTGGTGTATTGAAGTCCTCCAATATTTCCTTCTGTAATATTTCTTCCTTCTCCCTGAGCAATAGAGAATTTTTCTCTGCTAATCCAACGACCTCCAAGTCTTGATTTATGCCTTAACTGTATTCCAATATCACGGTCGATGTTGAATTTACTATTCAGTAAGGAACGATCTATCAATTGGAGATTTGCGGAAGAAACTACGCGCTCAATATTCCCTGGCAATTTTGTTTGACCTGCCCACAACTCAAAATTTTCATGGAACTTCCATTTCAGTACTGCATCTAAAATGTAACGGGGAGTATTACGGTTGTACATATTTGCTCCAGAGATATCTCGATTGGAAAGACCAAGTTCAATCTTGTAAACAAGCTTCGGAGAAAAAGCGAAGCCATCAAATTTTAATCGTGCTCTGCGAACCAAGAAATTGTATTCAGCTGGGGCATATTCATAATCATCGTGATCCCATTGGCTCTGATATCGCGTTTGAAAACGAGGAGCAAATTTTACACTAAACGAGCTGTCTTTGGCAACGAAATTGATCATTCCTTTCCCAAACTTAGTGTCACTAATTTGTTGAGAGAAAAGTAGATTTATTGAAGTAAGAAAAAATAAACTAACTAAATGAGTGTTCTTCATTTTAAAAAAAGTTTACACAAATAAACCCTTTTTAACACTCTCCAAAGTTAACAAATGGTTATTAATATGTTTTCATTTTATGACCCACACATTAAGCAATCGTCATCTTCATTATCCTTGGCTTGTGCTAGCATTTGCTTGAGCTCTTGAGGACTCAGAGGCTCTACTGGAACCGTATTTTGAGAAGCTGCTGTGGCTGTGACTGTTGCCTTACTTGTAGCTTCTACTGCTGGAACTGCCTCAGGCTTGGCCTTAGTGTCTAGAGTAAATTTAATTGCATCTACGGCAGACTTTGTTCTTAAGTAATACATTCCCGTTTTCAAACCTGATTTCCATCCGTAGAAATGCATCGAAGTTAGTTTAGCCATGGTTGCTCCCTCCATAAAGAGGTTCAACGATTGAGATTGATCAATAAAATAACCTCTTTGACGTGACATATCAATAATATCTTTCATACTCATCTCCCAAACAGTTCGGTACAGTTCCTTTAAATCGTCTGGAATACCTTCAATACTTTGAACAGATCCGTTATTACGCATCAATTCTTGCTTCATGTCTTCATTCCAAAGGCCTCGATCTACCAAATCTTCTAGTAAATGTTTGTTTACTACAATAAATTCTCCTGAAAGTACTCTTCGTGTGTAAATATTGGAGGTGTAGGGTTCAAAACATTCGTTATTTCCCAAGATTTGTGAAGTGCTAGCTGTGGGCATCGGTGCAACCAACAAAGAGTTTCGAACCCCTTGTTTTTTAACTGTTTTTCGGAGTGTTGCCCAATCCCATCTTCCGCTAAGCTCATCATCTTTGATTCCCCAAAGGTTATGTTGGAATTCACCTTTGGACATTGGCGAGCCCTTGTAGGTTTGGTAAGGACCGTCTTTTTTAGCTTCCTCAGCAGAAGCTGAAACAGCAGCAAAGTACAAGGTTTCGAAAATATCCTGGTTGAGTTGCTTGGCTTCTTCAGAAGTAAAAGGAAGTCTCAACATGATGAAAGCATCTGCCAAACCTTGAACACCTAATCCTACTGGACGGTGTCTGAAGTTTGAATTTTCAGCCTCTTTTACAGGATAATAATTTCGGTCGATCACACGATTCAAGTTTTTAGTAACTCGGACCGTAACATCAAATAAAGCCTGATGATCAAAAGTGCCATCTTTGATAAACATCGGCAAGGCTATGGATGCTAAATTACACACCGCAACTTCGTCTGGTGATGTGTACTCAAGTATCTCGGTACATAGATTTGAAGATCGAATGGTTCCCAAGTTTTTTTGATTGGATTTTCGATTTGCAGAATCTTTGTAAAGCATGTAGGGTGTCCCCGTTTCAATTTGAGATTCTAAAATCTTTTCCCAAAGATCACGTGCTTTAATTGTTTTACGTCCTTTACCCTCTTTTTCATACTGGAGGTAAAGTGCTTCAAATTCATCCCCATGGACGTCGTATAAATTGGGACACTCGTTGGGGCACATCAAGGTCCAATCTGCATTTTCTTCGACACGTTTCATAAAGAGATCCGGTGTCCACATTGCATAAAAAAGATCGCGTGCACGCATCTCCTCTTTACCGTGATTCTTTTTTAACTCTAAAAAAGCAAATATGTCGGCATGCCAAGGTTCTACATAAATGGCAAAAGATCCTTTTCGTTTTCCACCTCCCTGATCAACATAACGGGCCGTGTCGTTGAATACACGAAGCATGGGTACGATTCCGTTAGAGGTTCCGTTTGTCCCAGCTATGTAGGAGCCTGTAGCTCTAATATTATGTATTGACAAACCGATCCCACCGGCAGACTGAGAAATTTTTGCAGTTTGCTTCAGTGTGTCGTAAATTCCGTCGATACTGTCATCTTTCATGGTCAGAAGAAAGCAGGACGACATTTGTGGTTTGGGAGTTCCTGAGTTAAACAGAGTGGGAGTTGCATGGGTAAAATACCGCTTTGACATTAACTCATACGTTTCCAATGCCGACTCAATATCGTCTAAATGAATTCCGATAGAAACCCGCATCAGCATGTGCTGGGGGCGTTCAACAATATTCCCATTAAGTTTTAATAAATAGGAGCGCTCTAACGTCTTAAATCCAAAAAAATCATACCCAAAATCACGATTGTAAATAATGCTGGAGTCTAATTTATCTGCATTTTTTTGAATGATTTTGTACACCTCATCTGAAAGTAACGGTGCTTTTTTTCCTGTTCTCGGATTGACATACTCATAGAGATCGGTCATGGTCTCAGAAAAAGATTTTTTGGTGTTTTTATGAAGGTTTGAGACCGATATTCTCGCTGCAAGCTTTGCGTAATCTGGATGTGTTGTAGTCATGGTGGCTGCAATTTCTGCTGCCAAATTATCCAGTTCAGAGGTGGTAACGCCATCATACAATCCTTCAATTACACGCATAGCAACCCTTACTGGGTCAACCAGTGGATTCAATCCATAGTTTAGCTTTCGGATTCTCGCTGTAATTTTATCGAACATGATGGGCTCTTTTCGGCCATCTCTTTTTACTACAAACATATTTTAGTCTTTATTGATTTTTATTAATTCGGTTTCTTTCGATTTATGGTTAGTCAGAAGCAGATGAATTTAAAAGTCTGCGTCAAAACTGATTTTGGTCTCGTTATTTTCGTTGTTGAGTACTCCTGCTTTTTGATATTCCCCAACACGTTTTTCAAAGAAATTGGTTTTTCCTTGCAACGAAATCATATCCATGAAATCAAAGGGATTGGACACGTTAAATTCTTTTTCAAGACCTAGCTCAACCAACAGACGATCTGTTACAAACTCAAGGTACTGTGTCATCAATTTCGCATTCATTCCAATCAGGCTTATGGGCAACGATTCTGTTATGAACTCGCGCTCAATTTTCAAGGCATCTAGAAGAATTTCCTTGATTCGTGTAGGAGGAACTTTGTTGACTAGATGATTATTGTGCAGGTGTACGGCAAAATCGCAATGTACTCCTTCGTCTCTTGAAATTAATTCATTTGAGAAGGTTAGTCCGGGCATAAGTCCCCTTTTTTTCAACCAGTAGATCGAACAAAATGCTCCAGAAAAGAAAATTCCTTCAACAGCTGCAAACGCAATTAGTCTTTCAGCAAACGAGTCGGAATCGATCCAACGTAAAGCCCAATCTGCTTTTTTCTTAATGGCTGGAAAAACTTCAATGGCTTTGAATAAATTATTCTTTTCTGCGTCGTCTTTAACATAAGTATCAATCAATAGCGAATATGTTTCCGAGTGGATATTCTCCATCATAATTTGAAACCCATAGAAAAATTTTGCTTCTGAGTATTGTACTTCATTCACAAAGTTTTCTGCCAAGTTTTCATTCACAATACCATCAGAAGCTGCGAAAAAAGCAAGAATGTGTTTGATGAAGTATTTTTCATCGTCGTTTAGCTTTGTTTCCCAGTCAGTAAGATCTTGGTGCAGATCAATTTCCTCAGCCGTCCAAAAGCTAGCCTCCATTTTTTTGTACCATTCCCAAATATCGTGGTGTTGGATTGGAAAAATTACAAATCGATTTTCATTTTCTTGGAGAATAGGTTCTACAGCTGCCATCTTGATTGGTGTTTATTTTAGAATTAAAGTTGATTGATTATTTGTCTTACAAAGATTCTAAAATGAACTCAGATTTGAAAGGTGAACTTTTCCACAATGGGGGTTAGTTTTTAACAAAATTGAAGTTTTTTGTCAATTTTGTCAAAAAGGGCTTTTTTTTAATTATCTGTAATTCAAGTTTTTACAAGACGTTATTTTCTCAATCCCTTTTAAACACCAGTATTTCACGTGGACGTCTTTTTTGCATATTCTTCCAAGGCTTCAAACCACACTTTTCCGAATTTTCGAATTAGTGCTGTTTTTACAAATTGATAAACTGGGATTTTTAATGCATTTCCAAAATCACAAGCATCAGAGCAAATGGACCAACTGTGATAATTTACTGCAACCATATTTTCATAGTTTTGAATCCGAACAGGATACAAATGGCACGAAATGGGTTTTTGAAAATCAATCGCTCCTTGTTTGTAAGCATTTTCAATTCCACAGGAAGCAACACCGGTTTCTGAAAAAACGGTGTAGGCACATTCTTGACCACCTACCAAAGGGGTTTCAAAATCACCGTCCGAACCTTTTACATAAACCCCTTGCTCTTCAATAGATTTTATTCCCTTAGCATTTAGATAAGGCTTTATTTTTAAAAAGTTTTTTTCTAAGTAAGTTGTTTCTTCTTTGTCCAATGGAGCCCCGGCTTGACCTGCTACACAACATTCGCCTTTACATTTAGAAATATTACAAACAAAATCTTCAGAAATTAGTTCATCTGAGATTAGGGTATTTTCGATAGATAGCATTTTGCAATTTTTTCTTAAAAATAAGGATAAATCACATTTCATTTGTAAGAATGAAATTACATTTGCAAAAAATTTGTTCAATGTTGAATTTAAAAGAGATATTTTCGGCAAGTCTAGTCTTATTCGCAGTTATTGATATCATAGGAAACATCCCTCTAATTATTAGCTTAAGAGGTAAAGTAGGGCATATTCAGTCTGAAAAAGCCTCGTTAGTGGCTGCCTTGATCATGATTGGATTTTTATTTTTAGGAGAAGAAATTCTAAAGTTAATTGGAATTGATATCAATTCGTTTGCTGTAGCTGGTTCCTTTGTAATTCTTTTTTTAGCTCTGGAAATGATTTTGGGAATCACACTCTACAAGGACGATATTCCCGAAACCGCCTCCATCGTTCCTTTAGCATTTCCAATGATTGCGGGTGCAGGAACAATGACCTCTTTATTATCACTTAGGGCAGAGTATCAGTTACTCAATATCATTTTAGCAATCCTAATCAATATTCTGTTTGTTTACATTGTCCTTAAATCGTCCAAACATATTGAACGCTTTTTAGGTACCTCAGGAATAAATATCATCCGTAAAGTTTTTGGTATTGTTCTTCTTGCTATTGCGGTAAAACTTTTCACCACTAATATTGGACAACTCATTTAAATACTTACTTTTATTCTATGAAAATAGCATTACCCGTTTTATTGATTTTAGCACTTGCAATGTGTATCTTCAATCTAACCCAGGTTGATTGGGCAACACCCTTTGAAGGGAAAAGTGGCATAGCGCTTATTGGTACTATGGCTTCTGCCAGTGCTTTTTTGCTTATTTCTATTTTGATGCTTTCGAAAAAAATTGCATCAAAGATCAAAAAATAGATTATTCAGCATCAACTTCGTTGAGTGCCCTTTTGATGAATGGATCTTCCTTGTTAATAATTCGTGTGAATAAATTTTCATCAAATAACTGGATAGCAATGTAAGCTTTTATTGAATTGATTAAACTTTCTTCATCCTTAACCTTGATCGGGTAGTTATTCTCTTCACAATATTGTAAAAAGGCCTCAATAAAATCATCTTTAAATGGGAGTTCTTCATTGAAAAAACGGGGTGCATTTGTAAAATTATACTTACGAACATTTTTGTCTAATTCTAAAAACACAAAGCGATCAACCAGGTTAGATCGCAATAAATAAGAATTCCAAATCTCTTCTGGTTTTTCCATGTTAGGCATGTAAATATCAGGCGTAATTCCACCACCTCCATATACTTTTCTTCCACTTGGTGTAGTGAATTCTAGACTGTCGTTCGTAGGAATATTGATAGGATCTTCCATTTCGCCTGATCCGTATCGTTGATTAACTTCAGCATAATAGTCGGACTTTGTGGTGCTGTCATAGGGACGCTGAATGGATCTACCCGTTGGGGTGTAATATCTGGCTGTAGTAAGTCGAATTTGATCTCCCTGCCCTAAAGGCATTTGTTGTTGGACAAGACCTTTGCCAAAAGTTCTTCTCCCGATGATCCAACCTCGGTCGTTGTCTTGAATTGCTCCTGCAATTACCTCACTTGCAGAGGCAGAATCTTCGTCAACAAGAACATATAAATTTCCTTTTTCAAACATCCCATCTGAAGATGCGATGGTTCGTTCTCTTCTTCCGTTGTTTCCCTCAACAATAACAATGGGCTTTCCCGAAGATAAGAAATCATCCAAAATCTGTTTGGCAGGGAGCAAATAGCCTCCTGGATTACCTCTCAAATCAAGAATCAGATGTTCCATATCTTGCTTGACAAGTTTATTTAAAGCTTGTTCAAATTCGGGATAAGTGGTTTGAGAAAATCGATTGATCTTAAGGTACCCTACCCCTTCTTTTAGCATGTAAGAGGAAGAAACACTAGGTAAAGGGACCGGCCCTCTATTAAGGTCAAATTTATAAATGGAATCATTTTTTTTGCGATAAACCGTTAATTGGACGGGATCTCCCGATGGACCTTTCAGTCTTGCAATGATTTCCTGATTTGTTTTTCCTTTTGCATAAAGGGTATCCTGATCGGCCATGAGTATCCGATCTCCCGATTTTAGCCCTGCCTTTTGACTAGGCCCACCTTCTAAAACACGAATAACAGCTATGGTATCGTTTTTCATAAAAAACTGAACACCGATGCCCTCAAAATTACCTTGCATACTTTCGGAAAGGGCTTGACGCTGTTGAACAGGAATATAAACCGAATGAGGATCCAGTTCGTCTACAATATCTTCTATGACTACACTTACTAAACTATCAGTATTGATTTTATCGACATAATCTTCCGATAAATAATTCATCAATCTATTGAGTTTTTCTATGCTAGGATTCGAAAAATTAGCAGCACTATTTTGATTGATTTGATGCGACCCAAAAAGGAAACCTATTGCTGAAGACAGCAGCACTATCAAGAATAAAAAAAAAGTATTTCTTTTCAAAATAAATTATTTTTTACAAAGGTACACATGTTAATTCTACTCCTGCTTTTTTAAGAAATTCTAGTCCACTAGAATCTTTATAAGCTTTAGAATAAACAACTCGCACGATACCGGATTGGTGTATTAATTTACTACATTCTTTGCAAGGAGACAAAGTAATGTACAAAGTAGCCCCTTTACAAGATTGGGTTGATGAAGCAACTTTTAAAATGGCATTTGCTTCCGCATGAAGCACATACCATTTAGTGTAATGATCCTCATCTTCACAAACATTTTCAAATCCAGAAGGAGTTCCATTGTATCCGTCAGAAATAATCATTCGGTCTTTTACTATTAAAGCTCCTACTTTTTTTCTTTCACAATACGACAACTGACCCCAAGTCTGAGCCATCTTAAGATATGCTTTATCGTATTTATTTTGTTTGTCTTTTACCATTATGACGAAGATACCAAATTAGGGTAAACCCAAAATTTAAATTCGCTCAAATATCATTGCAAAAGCTTGAGAAAGTATCATTACTCCAATAAAATACTCCCATTTTGAAGCTGAAAATTTCATAACACGAACCACTATCAAATTAGAAATCAATACTCCTAAAACAATCATAATTTGGGCTAACTCTACTCCAATAGCAAACGAAAAAAGTGAAAGACTAACTGCCTCTTCAGGAATCAACATACTAAAGTATCGTCCAAAACCCAATCCATGGATCACCCCAAACAAGACTGTTAGAATTGGGAAAAACCAACTGCTTTTAGGTGCGAATGAAGTTCCTTTTTGGAATAACAAAGAGCCTGCACTCATGGCAATGGTAATTGGAATTAACAATTCGATCCAAAAAGAAGAAAAATTAATTGCTGCATAGAAATTTCCAACCAAAGAAAGGGTGTGGCCTAAAGTAAACAGTGTGACCCACCAAAGTAACTTTTTGCTTTCACTAAAAGTAAAAGGAATGGCTAAGGTAACAATGAAAAAAAAGTGATCCAATCCTGCCCAATCCATGACATGCCAAAAACCCAAATCTGTGTAAAATTTAACCACATCCATTACAAACCTCTTTCTTTTTGAATATTTTCATAAGCCTCTTGTACCCTTTGAAACTTCTCTTGAGCTCCTTTAATTAGAGCTGGGTCTTTTGATCGTAATTTATCGGGGTGGTATTTCTTTGCCATGGTTCGGTATGCTTTTTTCACTTCTTCATCGGTTGCAGAAGAAGGAATTTCTAAAATTTTGTAGGCACTCCCTGTAGCTTTAAAAAACATTGCTTTTATGCTTTCCAAATCATTGGGACTAATTCTTAAAGCAGCCGCAATTTGTTCTACTTTACCTAGTTCAGCCTGCGAAACAGATCCGTCGGCATTAGCGACACCAAATAAAAAATGCAGGATTTGAAGTCGGGTTTCGTATTGAGCCCGTTGAGCGAAAATTTGAGTTAAATCAGGAATATTCTGTTTTTCTTTTTTAACTTCTTCGTTAAACTTCTCGAAAATTGAATGGGCTTGTTCCGGCCCGTAATTTGAAATGAAAAAGTTTCTTACAAACTGAAGCTCTTGTCTTTTCACAGCTCCATCTGCCTTAATTACAGTTGCAGCTAAAGCCAAAAGATTCATCTGAAAGAGTCCGGAGTTAGGACTTTGAAACCGGTTTTGAAATCCAGAGGTTGAAGGGTTAAAAAACTTATCAATTACACCTCCCACAAAAAATCCTAATAAAGCTCCAGGAAATCGGAAGAAGGAATAGCCCAAAAAAGCGAGAATCCACTTGATCATTTAAAATATGCTTATTGGTGCAAATTTGAAAAATAAAAATGGGGTGTCAAAACCTAAAGAGATTCTATTACTTTATTATCTTTGAAAAAAAATTAAAAAATGTACCCAGCCGAATTAGTTAAACCCATGAGAGAAGAATTAACCAACATTGGATTTGTTGAGTTACATTCCTCAGAAGATGTTGCCAGTGCACTTGAAAAATCGGGAACTACATTAGTAGTTGTAAACTCAGTTTGTGGTTGTGCAGCTGCCAACGCACGTCCTGGTGTTTTTTATTCACTTCAAAATGAAAAAACCCCTGACCAACTCGTTACCGTTTTTGCTGGGGTAGATGCCGAGGCAACCAAAAGTGCTCGGGATATGATGGTACCTTTTCCCCCCTCCTCTCCAAGTATTGCCTTATTTAAAGATGGTGAATTGGTTCATATGGTTGAACGTCACCATATTGAAGGTCGCCCTGCCGATCTTATCGCTGAAAATTTAAAAGCAGCTTATCAAGATCACTGTTAATTAGCCCAATTGTAGCTAGGCATGAAAAGTTTACTTGCCTATCCTTTAAGTGTTATTTATTACTTTACTTTCGGAAGCTGCCTAATTATTTTTCATGGCTTTCAATGGATTTGCTACTATGGTCTAGGCTACAAAGCGCATAAAATTTCTGTAGACTTACTCAACTTCTTCATTTTGAGATGTCTCAACCTCTTGGGAACCCAAATTAATTTTAAACTTCCGAAGAACCTTCCCCAGAACAGGTCTTTAATTTTGGTTTGCAATCATCAAAGCACCTATGACATTCCGCCGATCATATGGTATTTGAGAAAATTTCATCCCAAATTCATTAGTAAAAAAGAATTAGGAAGCGGTATTCCAAGTGTATCATTTAATCTTCGACATGGAGGATCGGTTATGATTGACCGAAAAAAACCAAAACTTGCTTTGGGACAAATTCAAAAGTTTGGAGAAAGACTTCATCGTAAAAATCAAAGCGCTGTTATTTTTCCAGAGGGTACTCGAAGTAAAGACGGAAAAACGAAAAAGTTTCAGAGATCCGGACTGGTCTGCTTGTTCAAATCGATGCCGGATGCTCTGGTAGTCCCAATCAGCATTGGAAATTCTTGGAAGTTTGGAACTCATAAATATTTCCCAATGCCCTTGGGGGTGAAAATTCAAATAACTGCACACGAACCCCTAATCATTGACCACAAACAACCTCAGGAATTCGTAGAGCATCTTGAAAAATTCATTCAAAGAGAAGTTGAAAAAAAACAAAAAAAATAATCTTATTCTTTAGGAAGAACAATAGAAAACGTTGTCCCCTTTTTCTGAGTAGAGACAAAGCTTATTTTACCCTTATGAGATTTGATAATATTCTTTACAATTCCCAAACCTAGTCCCATACCGGCTGATTTGGTTGTGAATTTGGGCTCAAAGATTTTACTTTTAAGCTTGTCCGGTATGCCACTTCCATTGTCCGTAATAGAAACTATTGTTTGAGTAGGCTCCGATACAATTTGAACACCAATTTGAGGCGTTTTCTTTTTAGATACCGAATGCAAAGCATTCTGAATTAAATTGGTGATTACTCGTATCCATTGGGTACGATCCATTTTATGAAAAATATGCGCTTCATTAGATGAGAACACAATGTAATCGTGTTGAAAAATATTAATTGCCATCTGAGTTACCTCCACCAAATCACAATCTTTCATCATGGGTTTGGGTAAGGTGGCAAAATCTGAAAAAGCCTCAGCAACCTCACTCATGGTGTCTATCTGCTGAATCAATAACTTTGAAAACTCTTTGAGTTTTTGCTTGCTATCAGGGTCATCAGGGTTGTAGGTGTGCTCAAAACTTTGAATGGTAAGCCGCATCGGTGTCAGAGGATTTTTGATCTCATGGGCCACTTGTCTGGCCATTTCCTGCCAAGCGTTTTCCCGTTCTGTTTTTGCAAGCTTTTCAGCACTTTCTGCAAGATCATCTACCATTTTATTGTAGGAATTTACCAAACTGTCAATTTCCCGTGTAGCATTTTTGAGGTAAATTTTTTCGTTTTTCTTCTCCAAACCCATCTTGCCCATTTTAACTCGAATGGTTTCAAGAGATCGGGTAACAAATTTGGATAAAAAATATGCAATGAAAATTACTCCAAACAAGAGTAAAACATAAATTTGATAGAGGTTTTCTAAAAAATTATTGAGCTCGTTTTCAGAAAAAGAGACATCTTCAAAATAGGGAAAGAAAAGTATGGCATAGGGTCTTTGAAAGCGATCTTTCAACAAACGGTAAGAGGCGTGAAACTTATCAATATCAGAATTGTAATGTTCAAGATAACGACCCTCTTTGCTGGAAAAAATTTTTTCTAATAATATGGGGTCTAGGACATAATCGTTCGCAATGACTTCCAAGGGAGAATGATAAATAAATAATGGGCTTCCATCCGTTTTAAAAAGAGAATATTGAATGTTGTGAATCTCATTTATTTTTTCAAAATCCACGGCGTAAACCTCCCACAAACTATCAGAGCTATTGAATAAATCGTGTTTGTTGACCAAATAATCAATGTGTCTTTGAATTTGAATTTCCTTTCTATTTAGACGTCCCAAATGATAATTCTCTCTTTGCGATTCATATTGGATACTGGTAGAACCCAGAATTAATAATCCTGCAACAAAAAGCATGATGATCATCACCACAAACAATCGGGTTCGAAATGAAAATTTCTTCGGAATTTTAAACGATTTTATCATTTGTTTTTTCGTGTCTTTTTGTACAACTTAATTCCCAAAAAAAGAACCAATCCCAAACCAAATAACCCTAAGATTCCTGAAATCCAATGCAAACTATCTTTAAGGATTACCAGAAAAACAATGGCAAACAAAAACAGTGTAGCTCCTTCGTTCCAAATCCTCATAAAGAGGCTGCTGTAATTGGCCTCATCACGTTGAAATTGCAAATACATTTTATGGGTTTTCAAGTGATAAATTACCAGTAAAACAACAAAAAAAAGTTTCAAATGCATCCAGGGTTGAGCGAGCCACTCAGGCATCAAAACAAGTAACCATGCTGCAAATAAAACCGTGAGAATTGCAGAGGGCCACGTGATAATGTACCACAAACGCTTTTCCATAATTTTAAATTGCGTTGTTAAAATATCCGCTTCATTTTTAGGTTTCTTTAAACCCTCAATATGATAGATAAAAAGCCTAGGTAGATAAAACAACCCAGCAAACCATGTAACTACAAAAATAAGATGCAACGCTTTTACATAGTTGTAATACAAACTGTCTCTATTTTAAAGTTAAATAATCCAAATTGAGCTTAGCAAATGCCGAATTAAACGATTCCAAATCTTCTGAAATTAATTCATTGTAGTGCTCCAATTGGCTTTCCACCTCTTGTGTAAGCTGAATACGAACAGCTTCATCTTGCTCTGTAGGAGGGAAATCATTCACTGTAACTAATCGGTTTAAATGACCCAATTTATTGGTCAAGCGTATGGGAAAGTTCAATGGATCTTGGTTGCTTTTATTTTGAGTCTGATACAATGCTTTTTCGATATCAGAAAACTTGTTTTTAAGAATCTTAGATTGAGCTAAAAGTTCTTTTGCTTCTTCCAATTCTCCATAATTTTCTTCAAAACCACTAAGCTTACTGTTAATGATTCTGATGTTTTTTATTGCCTTATGTGCCTCATCAACAGTTTTATTAACCGTATTTACAAAATCAAATTGCTTTTTCATTTGATCGATATTGACCTCCGCTCTAGGATCCTTCAGAATGGTAAACGCTTGGGTTTTCTTTTGTCCATTCACTTCAAGTTCAACACTGTAATCTCCAGGAACAGCCTTGGCACCAGAAAAAGAAGCCGACCAAAAAATCATACCGTCAAGGGTTTCTGCTCCTTCATAACGGGTATCCCAAACAAATTGATTCCCTCCTTTAGAAACTTCCAATGGGTTTTCCTCTGAAGCTGTACTGAAGGTCTTGATTAGCGAACCGTTGTTTTCTTTAAAATGAAGTTGAAGTGTATCCTTCTCTTGATCGTAATCTTTAAGATTGAAATAAACTACAACACCGTTGGGTAAATTAGTTCCTTGTGTCAAGGAAGGATCGGCAGATCTTCCTTGAGTTCGATAACTATCTTTCGGCTTAAACAATGTCAAAGCATTGTTTTTGGTTTGGTTTTTCAATTGATGCAGAACCGTAAGATCATCCAACATCCATAAACTTCGTCCTTGGGTTGCCACGATCAAGCTATTCTCTTTTATGGTCAAATCTGTAATAGGTACGATAGGTAAATTCATTTGGAAAGGATTCCAGCTTGCCCCATCGTCAAAAGAAATGTACATCCCTGTTTCTGTACCTGCGTAAAGCAACCCTTTTTGGGCTGGATCTGCTCGAAGTACTCGGGTAAAGTGTTCCTTATCAATACCGTTAGTAATTTTTTTCCATGTCTTGCCGTAGTCAGAAGTTTTGTACAAATAAGGTTTAAAATCACCCGTTTTGTAAAGGGTTCCTGCCACATAACATACAGCAGGGTCAAAAGGAGAAGGCTCTATGCTATTAATCATAAGCCATTTAGGCATTTCACTAGGAGTAACATTTGCCCAGTTAGCACCTCCGTCTTGAGTCAAGTGAATGAGTCCATCGTCACTACCCACCCACATAAGTCCTTCTTTTAAAGGAGATTCATTCGCTGCAAAAATAGTGCAATAATATTCCACTCCTGTATTGTCTTGTGTAATTGGACCTCCAGAAGATTTTAATCTTTCAGGATCATTTCGAGTCAGATCTGGACTAATAATTTCCCAACTTTGACCTTCATTCTCTGAAACGTGGACATGATTTGAAAAAGTAAATAATTTTTTAGGGTTGTGCTTACTAAAATGAATTGGGAAATTCCATTGAAAACGATACTTCATTCCCTCTGCTCCATATCCCATTGGATTGTCTGGCCAAACATTAATACCTCGTACCGTATTTGTGTTGTGATTGACACGAGTTAGGTAACCCCCATAACTTCCTCCATAAACAATATCGTTATTCAAAGGGTCTACTGCAATATGAGCGGATTCTCCTCCAGCAGTTGGTTCCCAATCTGCCTCAGAAATTCCACTCCCACTAGAACGGTGCCGAACTCTTAATGTGGAGTTATCTTGTTGAGCTACATAAATCCGATAAGGAAAAGAGTTATCTGTAGTGACCCGATAAAATTGTGCTGTTGGCTGATTGTAATAGGTACTCCATGTTTCACCTCCATTGTAAGAAACTTGTGCTCCACCGTCATCTGCAATAATCATGCGCTGATTGTCTTCAGGGGCAATCCACAAGTCGTGATGATCACCGTGTGGGGCATTATTACTTTTAAATGTTTTTCCTCCATCTTTAGACTTGTGATACGATACATTCATGACGTAAACAACATCTTCGTCTTGGGTATCAGCATAAATTTTTGAATAATACCATGCTCGTTGTCTTAATGCTCTACTTTCGTTAATGTGTCGCCATGTTGCTCCACCATCGTCAGAACGGTAAACTCCTCCTTTATCTTTGTTTTCAACAATTGCCCAAACTTTTTGTGGGTTTACAGCAGAAACCGTAACCCCAATAATTCCAAGTATGCCTGAAGCAAATCCCTCATTCAAACTAATTTCTTCCCAATTTTCACCTTCGTCAGTACTTTTCCAAAGTGCAGAACCTGCACCTCCACTATTCAAACTGTATGGGGTTCTATTGACCCGCCAAGTAGAAGCGTACAATACTCTTGGATTTGTTGGATCAATAACCAATTCCACCGCTCCTGAGTCCGAATTTGAAAACAATACCTTCTTCCAATTTTTACCGCCATCAATACTCTTGTAAACCCCTCTTTCTGGGGTAGGTTTGTAAATATTTCCTAACACCGCAGCATAGACTACATCTGGATTTTGAGGGTGAATGACAATCCTAGGAATATGTCTTGATTTGGGTAAACCAGAAAACTCCCACGTTTTTCCAGCATTTACAGATTTCCACATACCGTAACCTGAAGACACATTTCCTCTCAGTGTTACTTCGCCACCTCCTACATAAATAACATTTGGATCACTATGAGATACAGCTACCGATCCAATACTTCCTCCAAAAAAGCCATCAGAAATATTTTCATAAGTCTGCCCACCGTCTTCTGTTTTCCAAACACCTCCACCTGTGGCACCAAAATAAAATAAATTGGGCTTACCAGGTACTCCAGTAACAGCTGCTGAACGACCTCCTCTGTGTGGACCTATGGAACGGTATTGTAGGGGAGCATAGGCCTCTTGAGGATAGTTAAGAGTAAACTCTTTAACGTTCCGCTTCTTCCGCTGTCCATTTGAATATTGGCTAACAGAAAAAATCAGTAAAACGGCTAAAAACAATTTGGGTGTAGAAAATCTAGTTGTTATCATAAAGTGATGTTTGTTTTTATTTAAAAGTATAAAATTAAATCCTAATCTCTTGTATTGTTCAACCAAGGCAGGTAATTAATCAACTATGCAGTTCTTTTCTTATGGCTTTGTTTAAAAAATAGGCGGTGACCACGGTAGCTATTACATCCGCTACGGGAAAAGCTAGCCATACCCCTTCAACACCGTAATAGTTTGAAAAAAGAAATAACAGAGGAATAAAAATCAAGCCTTGCCTACTTAGGGTGAGTAACAGTGCGGGTAATGCTTTTCCAATAGCTTGAAAATAAGCGGATCCGATGAGCTGGATACCCACCACGGGTAGTGCAGCAAAAACGTATTTCAGTGCTCCAGGTGTTTGAGAATTAACCACAGCATCTTGTGAAAACAACATGGGGATTTGGTCCGCAAAAAATAAAATAAATATCAAAACTAGAGTCGCTAAACCACTAGCAAAGGCGATTGAGATATTAATTACTCTTCGAACTCTATTCCAGTTTTTTGCACCATAATTGTAACCCGCTATGGGAAGAAAACCCTGGGTAATTCCAAAAATGGGAAAAGTAGCAAACATTAACATTCTACTTAGAATGGCATAAACTGCTATGGTGGACTCGCCACCAAATGAAAATAAAATATTATTAACCAACAAAACGGTTACACTGACCATAGCTTGCCTTACAAGGGTTACTGAACCCAAAGAAGTAATTTCTTTCAAAAGAGTAGAATCTAAAAAAAAGGCATCCCATTTGGGGCGGAGCACTGACTTTTTTGAAAGAAAAAAATAGAGAATGTAACTAGCGCATACTCCATATGAAAGTGTGGTAGCCCAAGCAGCTCCCATCATGCCCCAATCAAAAACACGGATAAAAACATAATCTAAAAACAGATTGGATACCGAAGGCAATAGCATGGCGTACATCGCATTCTTAGGTTTTCCTTCAGCCCTAATGGTGTTATTAGACATCATACAAAAAGCAAGTACAGGAACACCGTACATTACAATTACATAATAGGTTTTTGCCAATGAAAACAAACTTCCTTTACCGCCAAATATGGGAATAATTTGATCCACAAACAGCAAACCAAAAAAGACAACAAAGACGGTTAAAATCAGGGTTAAGGTAATTTGATTGGCAAAGGTTCGTTCTGCTTTAGAATGCATATTCTCTCCTAAAGCTCTCGAAATAATCGAGGCACCTCCAACTCCGATTGACATTCCCAGTGCTGCAATAAAAAATGAAACCGGAAGTACCACATTGATCGCTGCAATAGCGTTTGAGCCAATCCACTGTCCAACAAATATCGTGTCAATGAGGATATTCAGAGACATGACCAAAATTCCTATCGAGGCCGGAACCGCCTGTTGTATCAATAATTTAGGGATGGGTTGGCTTCCTAAAGCTTCAGTTGATTTAAAGCTCATTCAGCAGCCTCTTTAAGTGCCCACTCGTCTATCCATCTGCTCAGCACATTTACCCAATCTTCCCGATCGTTAATGCATGGAATAACATGTAATTCTTTTCCTCCATTATCTTCAAAATCTTCGGCTGCCTCCATTCCAATTTCCTCCAGGGTCTCTAAGCAGTCTGATACAAATGCGGGAGTAGCTATTGCTAATTCTTGAGTTCCGTTTTTTGCAAAAGCCTCCACCGTTTTATCAGTGTAAGGTTTTAGCCAGGATCCTAAAATGGAAACTCGAGATTGAAAACTTGTTGAGTAAGTTCCTTCTTTGAGTTCTAAATATTCTGCCACGTTTCGGGTAGTCATTTCACACTGGTGACGATAACAATACGCATGTGCTGGAGAATCTTCAAAGCAACATTTCCCATCCATTTTGCAGTGTGACTTTGTGATGTCAGACTTTCTGATATGTCGTTCTGGAACACCGTGATAGGAGAATAAAAGATGTTCCCAATTTTTTCCTTTTAAGGATTCTTGAATCGAATTAGATAAAACACGAACATAATCAGGATGATCATAAAAAGGAGGTAGCGAGGTAAATTCCATTTGGGGAAAATGTTCTTTTCTTATTTCTTCAGCCAATACAAGAATAGTCTCGGTGGTGGCCATAGCATATTGGGGATAAAGAGGTACCAAAAGCACTTCCGTAACACCTTGTTTGGCCAAAACCTCTAAACCAGAGTGTATGGAAGGATTACCGTAGCGCATTGCTAGTGCTACCGGCGTAGAAACTTTTTTCTCAATCTTTTCTTGTAACCTCTCAGACAACACAATTAGTGGGGATCCTTCTTCCCACCATATTTTTCTGTATGCTTTTGCTGATTTCTTAGGTCGGGTATTCAGGATGATTCCTTTTACTAAAAAAGTGCGAAACCACTTGGGTAAATCAATTACCCTTTCATCCATTAAAAATTCGTCTAAATAAGACCTTACATCATTCGTTTCGGTACTATCTGGGGAGCCCAGATTGACTAAAAGTACTCCTTTCATTTGCAATTTTTTTACGAAGATACTGAACCTAAATATTTCTTTGGAGTGGTTCCATACTTCTTTTTAAACGCAGCAATAAAATGACTCGCTGTACTGTACCCCAGTCTTAAACCTACCTCATTAACATTGTACTTTTGAGAACTCAGCATTCGACATGCCTCTTCCATTTTGTGATCCAATAAATAAGCGTAAACTGTATCTCCATACAATTCTTTAAAACCTTCTTTTAATTTTTTTAATGAAAGTCCAATTTCAACAGCTAAATTTTCCAAAGAAGGAGGATTGGTCATCCGTTCTAAAATGATTTCTTTGGCTTGCCTTATTTTTCTAACATTTTCTTCATCTACCAAAAAAGGACACTGTTCAATAGAAGGGTCTTCGTTTTTATTAAAATACAAACTCAGCAACTCATAAACCTTCCCTTTGATGTAAAGTGCCTTAATACTGTCATGTATTTTCGATTGAAGTATTTGACTTAATACAACTGCAATTGAAGATGAAAAAGTTTGATTATCGTAGTACTTTTTAGCCACATTTTCCGTGCTTAAAAATGGAATATGATCTGCATCTGACGAAAACAAAGCATGAAATTCGGTGATCGATACCAAAATACTTACCAACCAGGTGTTTGGACTCAATTCTACGTCAATCGGAAGTTCCTTAGCTGGATTGTAAAGCAACATAGAATGGTCTTCGTTCAAAGGAAAAGTGTAATTGCCCTCATTGTAATTAAAATTCATCTGTCCCTTTAAACAAAAATGAAATTGTAGGAAGTTTTGAGCCACCCCATGATTTAATCGCTGAACCTGATCGTTATCGTTTTTTGTTCTTAAAACATAACAGCCTGAACTTATTTCGGTAATACCAAAAGAACTTTTTTCGTTATTTTTCTCTTTCATTTAATTAGCATTTTGTTTAACCTTGTGCCCTCAGTTTTTTAAATTTTCAATAAAAATAAGCCTTTTTAAGAGGTTACAAGAATTCTTTCAAAAAAACCTTTATGGGTATTTAAAAACTTTACAGCGTTATTTTTTAAGGTCTGACTCCTTTATTTTTGTGCTTGAATTTAAACTAGTTTCTTTGACTGGATCCAAACAATTCTTTACTATTGGTGTGAGCCATAAAACCGCCTCAATAGATTCCCGAGGTCGCTTCAGTTTAAGTGACGCCCAACTCCACGCACTTTTTTTAGAAGCTAAAGATAAAGGTCTTCAAGATTTACTTTTGATCAGCACTTGTAATCGAACTGAAATCTATGCTTGGAGTTCATCCAGTGACCTCTTGATTGAATTGCTCTGCTCTCACTCAGAAGGGAGTCGAGAAGACTTTGAACAATTCGGTTATTGTCTAAAAGACACAAAGGGAATTCATCATTTTTTTCGCGTAGGTACTGGTTTGGAAAGTCAGATTCTAGGAGACTTTGAAATTATTGGACAAATCAAACAAAGCTTTTATCGATCCAAAAAAATGGGTCTTGCACATGGTAAACTAGAACGTTTGACAAACTCAGTAATTCAGGCAAGTAAAAGGATTAAAACAGAAACCCAGATTTCCAGTGGTGCCACCTCAGTAGCCTTTGCCTCGGTCCAATACATAATGAAAAATGTGAGTAACATTGCTCAAAAAAATATTCTCCTTTTTGGAACTGGAAAAATAGGAGCCAATACCTGTGAGAATTTAGTTAAGCATAGCCAAAATGATCATATTGTTCTAATCAACAGAACCCAAGAAAAAGCCGAAAAAATTGCTGGAAAATTCCCAGTTCTGGTAAGACCCTATGGAGAATTGGTAGCTTCCATCAGAGAAAGTGATGTACTCATAGTGGCTACTAGTGCTCAAAAGCCAACAGTTACTCCAGCACTAATCCACAACCAGAAACCCTTATTGATCCTTGATCTTTCATTACCCAGAAATGTAGATCCTAGCTTGAATCAACAACCCAACACACAGGTTATCCATCTTGACGAACTTTCACAAATCACAGATGCGACTTTTGAAAAACGAAAGAAATTTATTCCGCAAGCTGAGGAAATCATTGAAACGGTCAAAATGGAATTTATGGAATGGCTGATTCACAGAAAATACGTCCCTACCTTGAAGGCTTTCAGAGAAAAAATTAAAACTCCTAGTCCCAATTTAGAACCAATTCCTGAGAATGAAACCGAATATTTGGCTCAGAAAATCATGGGACAGGTCGCTGCATACCTTAGATCTAACCCTGATAAAGCAGACCAAACCGTTCATTTACTTCAAGATGTTTTTGAGTTGAACCCAGACCGATTTAACGAAAAATGATACGAATCGGAACACGCAAAAGCGCTTTGGCACTTTGGCAAGCGGATCAGGTTAAAAAACAGTTAGATGAGCTTGGAGCAACAACAGAAATCGTCGAGGTAGAAAGCCAGGGAGATCAAAATCTTACCGACCCACTTTACCAAATGGGAATTCAAGGGATTTTTACCAAAACACTAGATGTCGCTTTATTAGAAAAAAGAATTGACCTTGCAGTACACAGCTTAAAAGACGTTCCAACCGTAATGCCTCAAGGTATTGAAATCGGGGCAGTTTTAACTCGTGGTGCGCATCAAGATGTAATTGTGTACCCCTCTAATGCGAATAAAGAAGAACGTCAGAATATTATTGGAACGGGAAGTTTGAGAAGAAAAGCTCAATGGCTTAGAAAGTATCCAGAACATGCTGTTGAAAACTTGAGAGGAAACGTGCAAAAACGACTTCAAAAACTGGAACAATCAAATTGGACAGGTGCAATTTTTGCAAAAGCAGGACTCGAACGTTTAGGGCTTACTTCTTTAACTTACGAAACTTTGGAATGGATGGTTTCAGCTCCTGCCCAAGGAATTGTAGGTGTTGCATGTTTGGAATCAAATACTCCGATTAAGGCTTATTTGAAAAAAATAAATTGTGATCATACCGCCTTGTGCGCCTATGTAGAGCGTAGCTTTTTAAATACATTAGAAGGGGGTTGTACGGCCCCGATTGGAGCTTTTTCTAAAATCGAAAAAGAGCAACTTTATTTCAAAGGAGGTCTTTATTCACTGGATGGTAAAAAAGCACTGACCATTGAAGATCAAACTTCTTTGGAAAACGCAAAAGAATTTGGAATTTTAACCGCTAAGAAAATCCTAAATCAGGGTGGAGCTTCACTGATGAAACAAATCAAATTTCAACTGTAAGATGAGGTTATTAGCTACTAAAAAACTGTCCCCTTCACTAAAAGATCGCCTTGTTCAACATGGGTTTTCATTGGTTGAATATTCGTTCATTGAAATTAAACCGCTCACAGTCCAGATCAAATCAACCTTTGATCACTTGATTTTTACAAGTCAAAATGCAGTAAAAATTGCCTTTTCCCATCCTGAAATAAAATCTCAATTGAGAGAAAAAAAATACTTCTGTGTGGGAGAAAAAACCAAATCACTTTTAGAAGAAAATGGGCAAAAAGTGATCAAAATGACTCAAAATTCATCTGAATTGGCTCATTTTTTAGTAAAAAACTTCAAAAATGAAGCTTTTTCATTTTTTTGTGGTAAACGAAGAAGGCCCGAAATCGAATCCCTTTTCTTAAAAAATAACACCCCCCTCGAGATTCATCAACTCTATGACACCCTTTTAACTCCCAACAAAATAGAAAATACATTTGATGGAGTTTTATTTTTCAGCCCCTCAGCTGTTGAGAGTTATTTTGAACTAAACACATGGCATCCTAATACCCAAGGGTTTTGCATCGGAAAAACTACCGCTTCTGCCTTACAAAAATACACTTCAAAATACCAAATTGCTAAACAACCTAATGAGGCACAACTGCTATTGAGCCTCCGTAACTATTACACTCAAGACCATGCTCAAAAATGATTTATTTTTAAAAGCCCTCAGAGGCGAAACTGTTACTCGACCTCCTGTTTGGATGATGCGTCAAGCTGGACGTTATTTACCAGACTTTATGGCGCTTAAAAAAAAATATGACTTCTTTACTCGATGTCAAACTCCTGAACTCGCCACAGAAATTACGGTCATGCCGATTGACCAAATTGGTCCAGATGCTGCCATTCTTTTCAGTGATATTCTAGTTGTCTTGCAAGCCATGCAAATTCCAGTAGAAATGAAAGATACTATCGGTCCTTGGATTCCCAATCCCATTCGATCTCAAGCAGATGTGGATCAAGCCATTGTTCCAGATATTCACGAACATTTAGGCTATGTAATGGATGCAATCAAAATGACCCAGCAAGAGCTTGCCAATAGAGTACCCTTAATTGGCTTTGCAGGATCTCCTTGGACTTTATTATGTTATGCCGTTCAAGGTCAAGGATCAAAAACCTTTGACAAGGCGAAAGCATTTTGTTTTAGTCAGCCTGAAGCAGCTCATAATCTACTTCAAAAAATTACTGACACGACTATCGCTTATCTTAAAGAGAAAGTAAAATCAGGAGTTCATGCAGTACAGATTTTTGATTCTTGGGGAGGATTGCTTTCTCCTGACGATTACCAACTGTTTTCATGGCCCTACATTCAACAAATTATTGATGCTCTGAAAGATGAAATTCCCGTGATTGTTTTTGGTAAAGGATGCTGGTTTGCCCTTCATGAAATGGGTAAATCAGGAGCATCAGCACTAGGGGTAGATTGGACTTGTTCTGCCCGAAATGCACGTTACCTGTCTGGAGGACAAATTACCCTTCAAGGAAATTTTGACCCTTCCCGTTTACTGTCTCCCATCCCTGAGATAACCGAAGCTGTTTACAAAATGATTAATGAATTTGGTAAAGATCGATACATTGTCAATCTTGGACACGGAATCTTACCAAACATCCCCGTAGACCATGCCAAAGCATTTGTTGACGCTGTAAAATCCTATTATTAAATCAAAACCATCCCCATGAAAAATCAATTTTACTCTTACATTCAAAACTTACAAAACCAGATTACACAAGCACTTGAAGAAATAGACGGAAAAGCCAAATTCAAAGAAGATGTTTGGGAACGTCCAGAAGGTGGAGGAGGTCATACTCGTGTAATCGAAAACGGTGACACAATTGAAAAAGGAGGCGTCAACATCTCCGCTGTTCACGGAAACTTACCAAAAAGCATGCAAACTTATTTCAAAGTAGGAGAAGTTGATTTTTTTGCATGCGGACTAAGCTTAGTCATTCATCCTAAAAATCCAATGGCTCCAACAGTCCACGCAAATTGGCGCTATTTTGAAATGTATAACAAGTCGGGTAAGCTGATAGACCAATGGTTTGGAGGTGGACTAGACCTCACTCCTTATTACCTTTTTGAAGAAGATGCTACTCACTTTCACCAACATTGCAAAAAAGCTTGTGACCTTCATCATGCTGATTTTTACAAAGACTTTAAAGCTCAGTGCGACCACTATTTTTTCAATGCGCACAGAGATGAAGCGCGAGGAATTGGAGGATTGTTTTTTGATTACCTAAAAGCTAACGACTCTTTTAGCATACAAGACCGTTATGATTTTGTGACCCAAGTGGGAAATGTTTTTTTAGATGCTTACCTCCCCATTTTAATAAAAAGAAAAGACCTTCATTACACAAAATCTCAAAGGGATTGGCAAGAAATTAGAAGAGGCCGCTATGTCGAATTTAATTTGATCCACGACAAGGGAACGCTCTTTGGACTTAAAACAAAGGGGCGAATTGAGAGTATTTTAATGAGTCTTCCCCCGCATGTTCAATGGCATTATGATTTTGAACCTGAACAAGCGAGTCAAGAGGCCTTACTTATTGAGGTATTAAAAAAACCGAAGGAATGGGTATGATCAAGATGAAACTCACCTCCAATTTTTGTAATTTAAACACAAAATAGAAGTTATGAATACCCTCATCATCTTATTTGTTTTTCCTCTGTTGATCATTTTTTCGTACATGTTTGATGCGTTTGCACGAAAAACAAAGTTCCCTTCGGTTATTCTATTAATGTTTACAGGAATTATTGTAAGAGCAATAACTTCTGCTTATGGTTTTGATGACTTTGGCTTCTTGGACAATCTAATTCCAGTTCTGGGAACAATTGGTTTAATTCTAATTGTTTTGGAAGGTGCCTTAGAATTAGAAATTCGCAAAGAAAAACTCGGTCTAATTCTCAAGGGTTTTTTGGCTGCTCTGGTTCTTTTAATTCTCAATATCGCTGCCTTACAATGGGTTTTTTCTAACCTTTTTCAAATGAGCACCCAATTGTCTATCCTCTCAGCTATCCCTTTGGCCATTATCAGTAGTGCTGTGGCAATTCCTTCCGCAGCAAGCTTAGTGAATCAAGAACGCGAATTTGTAGTGTACGAATCCACTTTTTCAGATATTTTAGGCATCATGATTTTCAATTATGCCTTACGTCAATTTGAAGCCCAACAAGATCTAATAGGAACAACCCCCCTAGTTTCCCTATTTTTACAAATTCTAGGCGTTATTGTAATTTCTTTAGCGATAACTTATGTTTTGTTTCGACTGATTCGTCAAATTGATCATCATGTAAAATTCTTTTTAATCCTCGCTTTACTCATTCTTGTTTATGCATTTGGCAAACTGTTGCATTTACCAGCCTTGGTTACGATTTTTATTTTTGGAATTTTCTTAAGCAATGTCAAGAGCCTTTTACCTCGATTTCTAAAAAACTATTTGGACTTAGATCAAACCGAAAAAGAACTACACGAATTTCATATTCTTACCGCTGAATCCACCTTTATCGTCAGAACTTTCTTTTTTTTATTTTTTGGCTTTTCCATTCAGCTTACCGACTTTAATTCCATTCAGCCTCTATTTTATGGAGGACTGATTATTCTCGTTATGTTGCTTTTGCGTTATGTGTATTTTACCGCAACTACATTTAAAATCAAACCCAGTTCACTGGTCTACATGTCTCCAAGAGGACTCATTAGCATTTTACTGTTTATCCAACTCAAAGAAGTGGAATTTATTGATTTAACAACAAGTCCAATTGATGAACGGGTTCTTTTGATCGTAATTTTAATTTCCATGTTGGTCATGCTCATTGGAACCTTAAAAAAGTCCGAGCAAGCGCATCTAAAAAATGATTTGATTGACGAAGAAGAAATTCCTATTACTGTAGAAATGAAAATTGATTCCCCTGAATCTTCTGAAAATGAAACCGAAGATCCACTAAATTAATAATGATGTATCCACTGAATCGAAATAGACGATTACGAAGTTCGTCACCCATGAGAAGTTTACTCCAAGAGCACCAACTTACTCCTAACGATTTTATTGTTCCTTTATTTGTTGTTGAAGGAAAACAACTCGAAGAGCCCATTCCCTCCATGCCGGGTTATTTTCGACTTTCCTTAGATCGTTTAGAAAAAAAAGTGATTTCGCTTTGGAAAAAAGAATTGAAGGCTGTTCTCGTTTTTGTTAAAGTCCCGGAGGCACTAAAAGATAATAAGGGAACAGAAGCCCTGAATTCAGATGGTTTGATGCAACGTACGATCAAGACAATTAAAAATGCAGTCCCTGAAATGATTGTTATGACTGATGTGGCTCTGGATCCTTATTCCTCATTTGGACATGATGGGATTGTAGAGGAAGGAAAAATTTTAAACGATCCTACAGTTGCAGTACTTAGCCAAATGGCTCTTTCACACGCACATGCTGGAGCCGATGTGATAGCGCCCAGCGACATGATGGACGGACGTATCTTAGCAATACGCAAGAAACTGGAAGAGGCACAATTTCACGACACTCTAATCATGAGTTACAGTGCCAAATACGCTTCTGCTTTTTACGGTCCCTTTAGAGATGCTTTGGATTCTGCACCAGGATTTGGTGATAAAAAAACCTATCAAATGGATTTTGCAAATCGAGATGAGGCCTTGATCGAAACTCAACGAGATATTGAAGAGGGAGCAGATATTGTCATGGTAAAACCAGGATTGGCTTATTTAGACATCATTCGAGATTTAAAAAATACGGTTCAAGCTCCCATAGCAGCCTACCAAGTCAGTGGAGAATATTCAATGCTAAAAGCAGCTGCAGCTCAAGGTTGGCTAGACCATGATTCCGTTATGATGGAACAACTCCTCTGTTTTAAGCGAGCAGGAGCCCAGCTTATCGCTTCGTATTTTGCCGAAGAAGCTGTAGAACTTCTTTAACTACAATTACTTAAATCCATATTTCCTTTCCGGAGCATAAAAGCCCAGAGGAAGAGAACTTTTTTGATTGGAAACTAATTCTGCTACCAATTTACCTGTAGCAGGACCTAGGCTCCAGCCCATCATGGAGTGACCTGTAGCTAAAACCAAATTTTTGCATTTTGAATGTCGCCCAATAAAAGGTAAACCGTCGGGGGATAAAGGACGTAGTCCGCATCTTACCGCTTCCTGTTCTTGTTGAGTAATGGTCACTTCAGGATAATACTCCGACGCTGCTCGGGCAATTGCTGCTACCCGCTTTGGGTTAATTTTATGGTTGATTCCCGAGAGTTCCATAGTTCCTCCAAAACGAGTAAATCCTTCCATGGGTGTTACAGCAACCTTAGCTTCCATCAGTATTGCTGGCAAGGAAATTCCTGTAGCTTGATTCACGTTAAGACGATACCCTTTCCCCGCCTGTACAGAGAGTTGAATTCCCAGTTGCTTTAAAAGAGGCTCGGACCAAGCACCAGAGGCAATAATTACCTCGTCAGCCTTAATTTCCTGAATGGGTGTTTTTACCGATTTTATTGTTTCAGCCGCTGTTGTAAATTGGGTGACTGCTTGCTCTAAAATGAAATCGACCCCTTTTCCTTTTAATACTTCAATCAAATTTTGCATAAACAACTCAGGCGTACTGTGAGCATCACTTTCGTACCAAAAAGCTCCTGCAATATCCATAGGAGCATGGGGTTGTTTTTTCAATAGGGTTGCTTGATCTAATTGTTCGATTTTTAATCCTAATTCTTTTGCCCTAACCACGACTTCTGCCTCTTCTTTTTCAGCTTGAACCGTCTTGTACGCCATTAGAAGTCCCTTGGTTTCCAAATGGAAGTCGAAGTTTTCGTTCCCTTGCATTTCAAGGTAGAGTTGTTTGCTCAATACGTTGATGTCTAGTATTGCTTGCATAGAGCCTTGTACATGACCAGGGGTACACGACCTCATGAATTTTAATCCCCATTGAATCAGGTCTTTATTCAATCGTGGCTTAATGTAAAAAGGACTTGATGCTTTAAACATCCAACGAAAACCTTTTGCCACCATTCCGGGTGCTGCCATGGGAATGATGTGACTTGGTGTAAGATAACCGGCATTGACGTGAGATGCCCCAGAGGTAAGGTTCCCTTTGTCTATGACCGTAACTTGATGACCTTCTTGTTGGAGGTAATAGGCGGTACACAAACCCACTACTCCCCCTCCAATCACAACTATCTTTTTCTGAGTCATCTCACAAAACTTGAAATCCTTTTACATAAGGATCTTCCGGATCCAAAATGAGTTGATTGTACCCTGTTATGCGTGCACTACCTTCAATGCTTGGTAGGATTCCCTGTTTGTTTCCAACCTGAGCTATTGCTTCTACCTTGCCATTAAAGACAGATCCAATAACACTTTCATGGACAAAAGAATCACCTAGCTTTAATTTTCCTTTGGCATGCCACTGAGCCATGCGCGCAGAGGTTCCCGTCCCACAAGGAGATCGGTCAATAGCTTTGTCGCCATAGAACACAGCGTTGCTTGCCGTTGATCCTTTTTGTTTGGGTTGACCTCCCCACAAAACATGGCTGCAACCTTTGATCTTTTCATCTAAAGGATGTTCAAAATGGTGTTTTGTATTAATTTGAGAACGAACTTCTCTACTCCAGCCAATGAGTTGTCCCGCAGTGTAATTCTCGATTCCTTTAAAATTTTCTTGAATATCAATAATTGCATAAAAGTTTCCTCCATAAGCAACATCAATACTTAAGACTCCTAAATCTTGGCATTCTACTTTTAGAGATTCGGCGGCCAAAAAAGCGGGGACATTGGTAAACTTGACAGACTGAATTTTATCGTACATCTTCTTGTAACTAGCTACAACAAGTCCCGCTGGAGTCTCAACCCTCAAGGTTCCTTCTGATTGAGGTTGGATCAAGTTTTCTTCCAATAAAATCGTTAATGCCCCAATCAGTCCATGCCCGCACATTGGCAAACAACCGCTGGTCTCAATAAAAAGTATTCCAACGTCATTTTGAGGATTCTGAGGTTTGTAAAAAAAACTTCCACTCATCATGTCATGTCCACGGGGCTCAAACATAAGCCCTGTACGAATCCAATCGTAAGCTTCCATAAAATGAATTCTTTTTTCGCCCATACTCCCTCCTTTTAATTCAGGCCTTGGAGATTTCACTAACCGAACTGGGTTCCCCGCAGTGTAACCGTCCACACAATCAAATATTATCCGCTCGGACTGTTTCATAAAGCAGCTGAAGTTAGTTTTCCATCTATGCTTCTTTGTAAACCTAAGGGGTTTTCATTTTTAAGGGTATCAGGCAATAGCTCGTTTGGACAATCTTGAAAGGCTATGGGGCGTAACCATCGATAAATAGCATCTGTTCCAACTGAAGTAAATCGACTGTCAGTAGATGCTGGATAGGGTCCTCCGTGATGCATGGACTGGGTTACTGCCACTCCAGTAGGAACTCCTTCAAAAAGAATTCTCCCTGCTTTTGATTGTAATTTGATCAATAACCCTTTTGATGTTTCATAATCCTTAGTTTCACTTAGAATTGTAGCTGTTAATTGGCCAGCTAAAGACCCAGCCACCTCAAATACTTCATCAACAGTTTTACAATCAACCACTAAGGTAAAAGGACCAAAAACTTCTTCAGAGAAACTTTTATCTTTTAAAAATTGAGCGGCTTTGACACTTGCCACTGCGGCTAAACAACTTTCTGAGGTATGAATTGAATTGAGTTTGTCATTCAATTTTAATAAACTGAGCTGTTTATTGTATTGTTTTTCAATATTGGAATGCACCATAGGTGGTAGCTGCATTCCTTCAAGGTGTTTTTTGATCTGGCTTGAAAGATCTATTTTACCTGAAGGGTTACAAGCAACGATCAGTCCAGGATTTGTACAAAATTGTCCTGTCCCTAAGGTTACCGACTGAGTAAGCGCTTCTGCCAAACCGGAATCAGATTGCAACTTGTGTTCCAATACAAAAATCGGATTGATGCTTCCCATTTCAGCAAAAACAGGAATCGGTTCTTCTCTTTTCTGAGCTAAATCATAAAGTGCTTTTCCTCCAGAAAAACTCCCAGTAAATCCTACTCCTTTGGTTAAAGGGTGACAAACCAATTGACTCCCAACCTCATGTGATTGTCCTCCAAGATGAGAAAAAATTCCCAGAGGCAGTTTGCTTTTTTCAATGGCGTTTGCAATGGCTTGGGCAACCCATTCACTGGTACCTGCATGATAGGGATGAGCTTTTACTACAACGGGGCATCCTGCCGCAAAGGCTGAAATAGTATCTCCACCAACAGTAGAAAAGGCCAAAGGAAAATTACTTGCACCAAAAACAACCACAGGCCCGATTGGATGAAGTACTTTTCTCAAATCAGGTCCTTGAGTATGAATACTTGCAGTTGCAAAAGAACCTTCATTCAGCAATTCGATGAACCGCTGAATTTGATCCTTAGTTCGCTGAAACTCTCCCTTTGCTCTACCCTCAGGCAAAGCTGATTCTGTGGTGTAAGTTGTTAGAATATGCTCTTGTAAAACATCTAACTCTACTTTAATGGACTCCAAAAATGCAGCTCTTTGCTTGAAGCTAGTATGGGCAAATAATTCAAAACTTTTAGAGGCTGCTTCTAAGGCAGCTGAAATTTGATGGGACGTAGCTTCCTGAAAATCATAGGGTAAAGGCTTATCCAATATTGGGTCAACCGTTTTAAATCGTTTGGCATCTTGGGAATGCAACCATTTTCCTGCTACTAAATTCTTACCACTTATCATAGGAGTTTTTTAAAATCAAGATTTTGAGGTCGCGTTTTTAAAGCTGCCTCAATAATGTCTTGAACTTGTTGATGTGCTTCACCCGTTAAAGGTTTTCTAGGAGGTCTTACTAGTCCTGTCCCTAATCCTGTTGCCACTTCACATAGCTTAATATTTTGAACCAATTGAGGGGAAATATCCAATTCCAAAAGAGGTAAAAACCAACGGAATACGGCTCTTGCTTTATCCCATTTTCCCGCCTTACAATATGCGTAAATAGCAACTGTCTCTTCAGGGAATGCATCAACCAAACCTGCCACCCATCCTGTTGCACCCATCATTAAACATTCCAAAGCAATGGTATCTACACCACATAAGATCTTAAATCGATCTCCAAATCGATTGATCATTCTCGTAACGTTAGTTGTGTCTCTTGTTGATTCTTTAACAGCAGTGATATTCTCATATTTTGAAAGCTGTTCAAACATCTCTAAAGTAACCTCAATTTTGTAGTCCACAGGGTTATTGTAAATCATAATGGGTAAAGAAGTGGCGGCTGCAACAGAAGAAAAATACGCAACTGTTTCGTCATCTGTGGCCTTGTACCGCATCGGGGGAAGCAGCATTAATCCGCTTGCTCCCTCTGCCTCTGCTTGCTTCGCTAAATTAACTGCATCAGTAGTTGCCTGTTCGGCAATATTCATAATTACGGGGATTTTACCTGCTACACGTTCTAGAGTTGTTGCCAAAAGCAAACTTCTCTCCTGTGCAGTCAAGGTACTCGCTTCGCCCAAAGTTCCTCCCAAGATAATTCCGTGAACCCCAGCGTTTATTTGTGCATCTAAATTAACGCAAAAAGCAGTAAGATCCAGTTGATAGCTTTCATCAAATTGGGTTGTAATTGCGGGCATTACGCCTTCCCATTTAAAGTTTTTCATTTTTAGTTTTATTAGGTCAAATTTTATTCCTTGAATATAAGTTTTTTTGAAAATTGAAAATACATAATTGAAAAGATTTCTACCTTAGTGTAAGGCTTTTATCCAATTTTTCTATGTCCCAATGTTCTCCATTTACAACGTACTACTACAAAAGTCCTCTAGGTTGGATTGAAATTATTGAAAATGAAGAGGGTTTGGCTTCTTTACAATTTGTTACGTCAGCTCCCTTATTGAAAGAAAATAATAATGAATTCAGTTCCTCAGTAAAAGATGATTTGGATCACTATTTTAACAAGGGGCAATTAAAACCTAGCGTAAAACTAACCCCATCGGGGACACCTTTTCAAAAGAAAATCTGGGAAATCTTAAAAGAGATTCCAAATGGAAAAACGAAAACATACAAAGATGTAGCCCTAGCTCACGGTGATTTAAAATCCATACGGGCTATTGCCAATGCCATAGGTAAAAATCCCATCTTGATTTTTATTCCCTGCCACAGAGTTATTGGAAGTGATGGTTCCATGACGGGTTACGCAGGGGGCATTGAAAGAAAAAATAGGCTGTTAGCCCTAGAGGGAATGTCTATTCAAAAAACATTAGATTTGTAATGATCTTGCTTTAAACATAGAAAACAATAATTTCATGATGAAAAAAATACTTAAAAGTATCGGTTTGGTACTCGTTTTTCTATTTGGGATACTTTACATATCGGATTACAGCTATCTCCTCACGGCCATTTCAAAAATTTATTTGAAAGGACATACAACTGCCTATCTTTCTGACTACAAAAATTTTGACAATCGTACCTTAAATTCGTCAAGTAACCCTCAGCCTTGGCCAATTCATTCAAAATTCAATGTTGCAAATTTAACTGAAGTTCAAGAACAACTCATAGTTGAAAATCAAACTGTTGCCTTTCTCCTGATCAAAAATGACAGTATTTATTTTGAAAAATATTATGATGGTTATGGTCTTGATTCTAAAAGCAATTCTTTTTCCATGGCTAAAAGCTACGTTACCTCCCTTTTGGGTAAAGCAATTATGGATGGTTTTATCCAAAATCTAGACCAACCCGTTATTGATTTTTTCCCCGAGCTCAAAGGAGAATATGCTAAAAAAGTAACTGTTGGAGATTTGGCCAGTATGGCTTCAGGGCAGAAATGGGATGAAGCCTATTATTCTCCTACATCTGTTACCACGGCTGCCTACTTTGTGTCTGATTTAGAAAAATTAATTTTGGAGCAACCCATTGACGAAATTCCTGGAAAATCGTATGAATACAAAAGTGGTACTACACAACTACTGGGAATGTTGATTGCTAGAGCAACCGATAAAAAACTTAACGATTACCTCTACGAAAGCCTTTGGAATCCTATGGGAGCTGAACATGAGGCACTGTGGCAATTAGACAGTAAAGAGAAAGGTCTTGAAAAAGCATATTGTTGTATTGCTTCTAATGCACGTGATTTCGCCCGTTTGTCTAAGTTATTTAAGAATCACGGAAAATGGAACGGGAAAACACTCCTGGATTCTACCTTCATTGCCAAATCAATACAGCCCCGTTTTAAGGAAAGTCCTCAGTACGGCTTTGGCTGGTGGTTAAAAAAATACAAAGGGCAAGAGGTTTTCATGAATCGCGGACACCTTGGGCAATATGTAATCACGTTTCCTCAGGAAGATTTGATCTTAGTGAGACTTGGGCACAGTGTCGGAATTAAAGACGACTCGGACGACCCCTTTACTCCTGATATTTACAACTACATGGATATTGCCTTAGAACTCAATAGCAATGCTAGCAAGCCTTGACATAAATAAAATTTTATTTTTAGACATTGAAACTGTTCCGCTCTATGCGAAATTTGATGAAGTCCCTGAGATAGAAAAAATATATTTTGAAGAGAAAACAGCCTACCAAAGAAAGGATCAGGTATCAGCAAAGGATTTCTATGACAGAGCCGGGATATGGGCTGAATTTGGGAAAATCATTTGTATCTCCGTTGGCTATTTTATTCCTCAAAACGCACCAAGAGAATTTCGTTTAAAAAGTTTTTCAGGGGATGAATCTACCCTGTTGATCGAATTTAAAAAACTAATCGAAAAGCATTTCAACAGTCCAAAAAATAGACTTTGTGGACATAATGCTAAAGAATTTGATTTTCCCTTCATCGCTCGACGCATGCTGGTAAATCGGATTCCTTTACCTTCAACACTTCGGCTTTTTAACAAAAAACCCTGGGAAATTCAACATCTTGACACCCTCCATCTTTGGCGTTTCGGTGATTACAAACACTACACCTCTTTAAAACTAATGGCGCATGTCTTGGGAATTCCCTCCCCTAAAGATGATATTGATGGAAGTCAAGTAGCCAAAGTTTACTATGAAGATCAGAATTTAAAGCGTATCATCCAGTACTGCGAAAAAGATGTTGTCACGGTAGCTCAAGTTTTTCTAAGGCTTCGAAACCAATCTTTACTGAAGAGTGAAGAAATCGTTTTTAGCAATTAAAAAATAGCTATATTTAAACTTACTTAGATTTAAATATTTGATATGGAATACGATGCAATTGTAGTTGGTACTGGTGTTAGCGGTGGCTGGGCTGCAAAAGAACTTTGTGAAAAAGGATTAAAAACTTTGGTACTCGAAAGAGGGCGTATGGTAAAACATCTTGAAGATTACCCTACCATGCACTTAGATCCTTGGGATATGAAAAATGGTGGAAGAACTTCTCAAGAAGATTTAAAGAAATACAACAAACAAAGAAGATGGGGAGTTAACGAAGGCAATAAACATTTCTACAATAACGATTCCGAATACGATTATGATGAGGATAAACCCTTTGATTGGATCCGAGGAACACAAGTAGGAGGTCGTTCGTTGATCTGGGGAAGACAAACCTACCGATGGAGTGATGACGATTTTGAAGCAAACCTCCGTGATGGTATTGCCATAGACTGGCCCGTTCGGTACAAAGATATTGCCCCATGGTATTCCTATGTAGAGAAATTTATTGGAGTTAGTGGTGAAGCCTTAAATCTTCCCCACCTCCCAGACAGTGAGTTTTTACCTCCGATGGAGTTAAATTGTGTTGAAAAGGAATTTCAATCTTCAATTGCAAAAAACTACTCCGATCGCTTACTAACAATTGGTCGGGTAGCTCATGTTACTCAAGATACAAAATCAGAAGGTGGCAGAACACAATGTCAATTTCGAAACCGTTGTGATAGAGGATGCCCCTTTGGAGCCTATTTTAGTTCCAACTCTTCAACACTCCCTGCAGCTGAAAAAACTGGAAATATGACTCTTAGACCTAATTCAGTGGTAAGTGAGGTGATTTATGATGAAAATACTCAAAAAGCGACAGGGGTTCGTGTGGTAGATGCCCTCACCAAAGAAGTATTAGAATTTAGCTCTAAAGTCGTCTTCATATGTGCTTCTTCTATGGCTTCGACTGCAATTTTGTTAAATTCAAAATCCAATCGTTTTCCTAACGGGTTCGGCAACGATTCTGGAGAATTAGGACACAACATCATGGACCATCAACTGGGTAGTGGAGCCTCTGGAACTTTTGAAGGCTTTGAAGACAAATACTACACTGGCAGACGTCCTAACGGATTTTACATCCCACGCTTTAGAAACATCGGTGGTAAATCAAAAGAGGTTGATTTCTTAAGAGGTTATGGATATCAAGGAGGAGCAGGTCGTGGAGATTGGTCTAAAACCATTGCAGAATTGGGCTACGGATCAGATTTTAAAAATGCTTTGCTCGAGCCCGGTAAATGGAATCTGGGAATGGGTGGTTTTGGAGAAGTATTACCTTATCATGAAAACAAAATGTATTTGAATTATGATAAAATCGATCAATATGGTATCCCTAAAATCATATTTGATGCCGAGTTCAAGGAAAACGAAAAGAAAATGAAAGAAGATTGGAAAATCCAAGCTGCTGAAATGTTAGAATATGCAGGGGTGAAAGACGTCAATATTTTTGATTCTAATGCTCCCATCGGAAAGGGGATTCACGAAATGGGAACCGCTCGGATGGGACACGATCCTAAAACTTCGATCCTTAACAAACACAATCAAGTGCATAGTGTACCTAATGTGTATGTGACTGACGGTGCTTTCATGACCTCTTCAGGAACTCAAAATCCTTCTTTGACCTACATGGCTTTTACCGCACGTGCTGTAAATCATGCCGTCTCAGAACTTAAAAAAATGAACCTTTAAACCAGAAGTCCTAAGTACATGCCAGAGCATCCAAAACCAATTGAGAAAAAAAAACCTCTATTGGATGTAAGGGGACTTTCTCTGAGCATAGAGGGTAAATTGTTATTGTCTGAAGTTTCATTACAGCTTTCAGAAAATGAAATTCTAGCATTGGTGGGAGAGTCTGGGAGTGGTAAATCACTCCTCGCTTTATCCATGCTTGGGCTCCAACCCAAAAAAGCAGAAGTAGCTGCAGAATGTCTTTCATACAACCAACAATCGCTTTTGAAAATTGAAAAAAAGGACTGGCAAAAGTTGAGGGGAAATAAAATAGGAATGGTTTTTCAAGAACCCCAATCAAGTCTAAATCCCTCCATGCGTTGTGGTAAGCAGTTGACAGAAGTTTTGCAACAACATACTAGACTTTCCAAAAAAGCACAACGAGAAAAAATTAGGGAAGCCTTGACAGAAGTTCAACTCCCTGACCCTAGTCGAATTTACAATGCTTATCCTCACGAAATTAGTGGAGGACAAAAACAACGAGTAATGATTGCCATGGCACTACTCTGTCATCCACAATTATTAATTGCTGACGAACCCACTACCGCACTCGATGTAACCGTTCAAAAAGAAATCATTGAACTTCTCAAAGGATTACAAAAAAAAAGGAACATGAGTGTTTTATTTATTTCTCATGACTTGGCTCTAGTCAAACAACTTGCCGACCGTGTCATGGTAATGTACCAAGGTGAAATTGTCGAACAAAATCTAACCCAACAGTTATTTGAAAAACCAAAAGAACCCTACACCAGAGGATTACTTTTTGCTCGACCTTCTACAGAAAAAAGACTCCTTCCGCTACCTACCCTCAGAGATTACCAAACTGGAACCTTTAAAACTCATCAACAAAGTTCACTAGAACGCTCAGAAGTTCACAAAAAAATTTATGCACAGCAACCTATTTTAGTGGTCGAAGGGATTGAAAAAATTTATCAATCTCGAAGGGGGCTATTTCAAAAATCAAATGCTTTTCAAGCAGTTTCCTCCCTGAGTTTTTCAATTTTTCCAAAAGAAACTCTAGGTTTGGTTGGAGAGTCGGGCTGTGGAAAATCTACCCTTGCTAAAGCTCTAATTTACCTTGATCCTCCCACAAAAGGAAGACTTTATTTTAAAGGTAAACTTATTAATCCAAGGGATAAAAAAATGATGCGTGTCATCAGACAAAAAATTCAATTTGTCTTTCAAGATCCTTATGCCTCGCTCCATCCGCTTAAAAAAGTAGGAGATGTAATTGAGGAAGTTTTGGAATATTATTCCGAAAAATCAGAGCGCAATTTTAAAGACGAAACCTTTAGATTACTGAATCAGGTAGGTCTTTCAGAGACGTATTTTAATCGCTTCCCCCACCAACTATCGGGGGGACAACGCCAAAGAGTTGTCATTGCTCGGGCGCTGGCCTCCAATCCAGAATTATTAATTTGCGATGAAAGTGTTGCCGCACTCGATATTTCTGTTCAAGCTCAAGTATTGAACTTACTCAATAGACTCAAAAAAGAATTAGGACTGAGTTATTTGTTTATCTCACATGATTTAGCAGTTGTAAAGTACATGTCAGATCGGGTTATGGTAATGCAGCATGGGCAACTAGTAGAACTCCAAGAGGCTGATGCACTTTACAAAAATCCTCAAAGCCCTTTTACTCAAAAATTGATCAATGCCATTCCCTAGAAATAAAATCAAAACAATTAAAAGCAGCCCAGGGGTAATACATAGGTAATTTTACACCGACGGATTCGGAATCGCTTCGTGAATTTCATTGATCGCGTCAATCACCTCCTGAGCTAGTTTAATATTTGCAGTATTGATATTCTCTTTTAATTGAGTGAGATCCGTTGCTCCTATGATGTTGCTCGTTACAAAAGAACGATCGTTTACAAAGGATAAAGCAAGTTCAGTCAAGGTTAATCCGTTTTTAATAGCCAAATCGTGGTAAGCTTCTACTGCTTCTAGACAGGGATCAGAACTGTAGCGGTCGTAATGTGGAAAAAGAGTTAAACGAGCATTTTCGGGTTTTTTTCCTTGCCTGTATTTCCCAGATAATACGCCAAAGGCAAGAGGAGAATAAGCCAAAAGACCCACATCCTCCCGATGGCAAACTTCTGCATTACCTGCCTCAAAGGTTCGGTTAAGTAATGAATACGGATTTTGAATGGTTCGCACTCTTGGTCGTTCTGAAGTAGAAGCTTTTAAAAAGCTCATCATTCCCCAAGGAGTTTCATTTGAAAGACCAATATGACGAATCCTTCCTTTTTTAACCTGCTCATGGAGTGCATCCAAAACCTCTTCAAAGTTTTCTTCCCACTTGTCTCCTCGTTTGTAATCATAGCCTCGTTTACCAAAAAAATTAGTAGGGCGTTCTGGCCAATGCAATTGATACAAATCAAGATAATCTGTTTGGAGACGTTTAAGGCTGTTTTCAATAGCGGTATTAATTGTCTCTTTGGAATAACTTTTATCTGTACGAATGTGCTGGGTAAAAGCAGCAGGACCCGCTATTTTAGAAGCTAAAATAATTTTATCTCTAAGCCCTGTTTTTTTGAACCAAGTTCCAATAAAACGCTCCGTAGCTCCCTGTTCTTCTTGGCGGGGAGGGATGGGATACAACTCTGCAGTATCAAAGAAATTAACTCCTTGTTCAAAGGAATAGTCCATCTGGTCATGACCTTCTTGCTCGGTATTTTGCCTGCCCCAAGTCATGGTGCCTAAACAGATTTTGCTTACTTTGATTTGGGTTTGAGGTAAAAAATTGTATTCCATTAATTTGTTTCTAATAGTGATGTGATTTCGTCTAATGATGGGCTCAAAACTACCTCAATTCTTCGGTTGGCTGCTCTTCCCTCTGCGGAACTGTTTGGCGCAATGGGTACAAATTCACTTCTGCCTGCGGCAGTGAGGTTTTGAGGAAGAATTTGTTCGTTTTCCAATAAAATATTAACTACGGCTGTGGCACGTTTTGTGGACAAATCCCAATTGGATTCCAATTGTCCTTTAGGTGAAAAAGGGACATTGTCCGTATGTCCTTCAATTAAAATTGAAATGTCTGGATTTTCTTCTAAAACTGAAGCCAATTCTCGAAGGGCATTTTTTCCTTGGGGTTCTATGTCCCAACGTCCAGATTTAAATAAAAGTTTATTCTCCATGGAAACATAAACTTTTCCATTTCGCTGCTCAACGGTGAGTCCTTTTCCTTTAAAATTCAATAACGCATTGGACAAACGCTCCTTAAGTTCATCTAAGGCCTGTTTCTGATTCTGAATCATTGCTTCCAATTGGTCTACACGTTCTGATCGTGACTGAAGTTCCGTTTTTCTCAATGCAATTTCTTTGAGTAAAGCATTATTCTCGGCAATACTACCTTGGATCTTCTCTTCACTATTTTCCTTTAAGAGAATGTATTTTTGCTCCCATTCTTTGAGTTCATTTAAAGCCTTCGAAATACTGTCTCTAGCACCTTTTAGATGAGACCGTACTTGTTCCAGGTCGCTGTTCTGTTTGTCCCATGACTGTTGAAGCGAATCGCGTGATTTTTCTAGAGCATTTCGTTCTAATTTCACTTCTGCATATCGAGCTTCTAAATCATTAAAAACTTTGGTCGAGACACAGCTTGAAAAACTGATCAGTAAAAAAAATAATACTGTTAAATGTGGGTACTTCATAATTAAAATTTGAGTTCAAGTCCAACTGGACAATGGTCAGAATGTTTTGCTTCAGGCAAAATAAAGGAACGTTCAATGTTGTTCTCAATGGATTTACTTACCAAAGCATAATCAATTCGCCAGCCTTTATTGTTATTTCTAGCATTGGCACGATAACTCCACCAACTGTACTGATGGGGTTCTGGATTGAGATAACGAAAAGAATCGATAAAACCCGATTGGATAAAATTGTCCAGCCATTCTCTTTCCTCGGGTAAAAATCCAGAAACATTTTTATTTCTAACTGGATCGTGAATATCTATTGCTTTATGACAAATGTTGTAATCGCCACAAATAATTAATTTAGGACATTCTTCTTTAAGCTCATTGACATACTCTTGAAACTCGTCCATGAATTGAAATTTGTAATCCAGTCGGTCCGAATTCGTTCCCGATGGTAAATACAAACTCATGATGGAAACCTCGTCAAAATCTGCTCTGAGAATTCTTCCTTCAAAATCCATATGATCAATTCCGCTACCGTAAGTAATATTATTCGGTTTTTTCTTAGAAAAAATAGCAACACCACTGTAACCTTTTTTTTGAGCAGAAAACCAATAATGGTGATATCCGAGATCTTCTAGGACTGAAGTATCAACTTGAGACTCTAGAGCTTTGGTTTCTTGGATACAAATGACATCCGCTTTAGTGGCTTCTAGCCATGGTGCAAATCCTTTTTTTAGAGCTGCCCGAATTCCATTAACGTTGTATGAAAGTATTTTCAAATCTATCTTTCTACGAATATAAAAAATCCAAATGGTTGCTGAAACAGTTAACTAAAAATCCATGATGGCATAAAGTTTGAAGTATCCATTCAAAATCCTCCAAATGAATAAAATAAGTTGCCTACTCCTTCTCTTAATCCTTCCTGGAATTTTATTTTCACAGGTTGATCCAGAAGTAATTGCACCCCATTCAAGCTCAGATTTAAAACAAGAAATAAAGGTCAATATTCTTGATCTATTAATCGTCCCTGCTATTGGCATTACGTACGAGCGTTACATCAATCCCTATTCCAGTTATGGCATTTATGGTTTTGTCAATTTCAACCACTATGATGATGACTATCGTTATGAAAAAATTGAATTGGCTCCATTTTACCGGATTTACTTTCAAAAAAAGAAAAAAGAATCCAACAAGGGGCTTTTTACTGAGTTGTTTTCTGGAATCAATCTTGGAAAAGTAGAATATTATTGGTACCAAGACGATATTTACGAACCTGCTTCACTGTATTCACAAGAATACCTCGGAATTGCCATGGGAGCTTCTCTTGGCTACAAATTTGATAATTTCAATAATTTCACTTTTGAAATTTCTTTAGGGGCTGGAAGGTATCTTAATAAACAAGAAGTTGAAGCTTATCCAAGAGTTAATTTTTCAATCGGTAAGCGGTTTTAAAGTTGTCGCAAAAGCGAAGTAATGCTTACTTGGTCTTGAATGGTCGCATTTAAATTGTCAATAGAAATGCGTTCTTGAATCATAGAATCTCGTTGTCTGAGTGTAACGGTATGGTCTTCTAAACTTTGGTGATCTACCGTAATGCAGAAAGGAGTCCCTAGCGCATCTTGTCTTCGATAACGTCTTCCTACAGCATCTTTCTCATCGTAAACCGTTTGAAAATCCAATTTTAATTTTTCCACTATCGTCCGAGCCAGTTCAGGAAGGCCATCTTTTTTAACAAGAGGTAAAACTGCAGCTTTATTGGGTGCTAAGGCGTAGGGAAATTTTAAAACAGTACGGGTTGCTCCGCCCTCCAGTTCTTCTTCAGTAAGAGCATTTGAAAAAACCGCTAAAAACATACGGTCTAAACCTATGGAAGTTTCCACTACATAGGGCACATAGTTTTCATTACGCTCGGGATCAAAATATTGTAATTTTTTACCCGTAAATTTTTCGTGGCTGGATAAATCAAAATCAGTACGGGAATGAATTCCTTCCAATTCTTTAAAACCAAAAGGAAAACGAAATTCAATATCAGTAGCTGCATCGGCATAATGAGCTAATTTTTCATGGTCATGAAAGCGATATTTATCTTGACCCATTCCAAGGGCAAGGTGCCACTTCATTCGATTTTCTTTCCATTGGGCGTACCACTCTTTTTGCGTGCCAGGAGGAATGAAAAATTGCATTTCCATTTGTTCAAATTCTCGCATTCTAAAAATGAATTGTCTTGCTACAATCTCGTTTCTAAAAGCTTTCCCTGTTTGAGCAATTCCAAAAGGCAACTTCATACGACCTGTTTTTTGAACGTTTAAGAAGTTGACAAAAATTCCTTGGGCGGTTTCTGGACGCAAATACAAATCCATAGCTGTGTCTGCTGAAGCTCCTAGCTTAGTGCCAAACATCAAGTTGAATTGCTTTACATCTGTCCATTCTCTTGAACCCGATTCAGGACAGGAAATCTCCAATTCTTCAATTAACGCTTTAACATCTGCCAAATCTTCTTTTTCTAAAGATTGTCCTAAACGTTTCAAGATGGCTTCTGCCTTTTCTTGATTTGCAATAACCCTTGGGTTGGTAGATCGGAATTGGGCTTCATCAAAAGTGGCACCAAAACGTTTGGCTGCTTTTTTGACCTCTTTATCAATCTTAGTTTCAATTTTAGCAACATAATCTTCAACCAGAACATCCGCACGGTAGCGTTTTTTAGAGGTTTTATTGTCAATAAGTGGATCGTTAAACGCGTCCACATGGCCCGAAGCTTTCCATGTAGTAGGATGCATAAAAATTGCTGCATCGATCCCTACAATATTTTCGTTGAGTTGAACCATTGCTTTCCACCAATATTGTCGGATGTTGTTTTTTAATGCAACACCATTTTGGGCATAGTCATAAACGGCGCTAAGTCCGTCATAAATTTCACTTGAGGGAAAGACAAATCCGTACTCTTTGGCATGGGAGATTACTTTCTTAAATTGATCTGTTTGTTGCGTCATGGCGCAAAAATAATTCTTTTTGTTATTTTTAAGTAGCTCTTGATCTTATTCTATGAAAAAAAATAGTCCTGCCGTTTTACAAGCCTTTATTGACATATTTTTCCCACGCCAATGTTTCGGCTGTGAAACTCCTCTTAAGTTTTATGAAATAAACCTCTGTTTGGATTGTCAAATCAGAATGCCACTGACTTCATTTCACAAAACAAAAAAGAATTTATTATTTCAGAAATTGGAATTGCACTTCCCCATTGAAAATGCTACCGCATTATTTCATTTTGAAAAAGAGGGAGTTCTAGCGCATTTGATTCATTTATTCAAGTACCAGGGAATACAAAAAATAGGCTTGTTTTTGGGAGAATGGTTAGCCGAAAATCTGATAGAAAGCGGTTCCTTTCAGAACTTAAACGGCATAGTTCCCGTGCCACTTCATCCAGCAAAAAAAAGAAAAAGAGGATTTAATCAGGCAGAACTTATTGCTAATACACTTGCTGAAAAATTAAAAATCCCCGTTTATTCCCATGCACTTAAACGAATTAAAAACACCACTGCTTTAGCTCATTTAGGAGAAATTAATCGGCATAAAGAAGTGCAAAATGCGTTTTTAAGAAACCCTTCGTTTTCCTCTAAACCACAACACTTGCTTTTGATCGATGATGTATTCACTACGGGAGCCACACTTGCCGCTTGTGCAAAAGCCTTGAGGAAAAATAGTGAAATAAAATTGAGTATCGCAGTACTTGCTTGTAGGTTGTGAATAGAATAATGCTTTATTTTGTGAGGATTATTTTGAACATGAAATTCGGTTTAAACATTCTTCTTTTAGGTGGGCTGTTATTGTCTACAATTCAATGTGCCAAACGTGCATCACCAACGGGTGGCCCGAGAGATACTATTGCTCCTGTACTCGTAAATGCCTCTCCCAAAATGAATACAGTGTTTTTTGATAAGGAAGAATTCGTACTCAACTTCAATGAATACATAACCCTTAAAGACTTAAGTAAGCAACTCATTGTATCTCCCCCTTTGAATTCAAGTCAGTACAAAGTCTATCCTGTAACAGGGGCTTCAAAAAAAGTCACACTCAAGTTACTAGATACCCTTATGGATAACACGACCTACACTTTCAATTTTGGAGAAAGTATTACCGATTTTAACGAATCCAATCCCTCTTCTTACTTAACGTACACTTTATCCACTGGAGCAACTATTGATTCTCTTTACATTAAAGGGCGGATTACAGATGCTTTTGAAAGAGAGACTGAGCGATTTATTTCCCTTCAACTCTACCCTATTGACAGTACGTTCAGTGATTCTGTAATTTACAATCAAAAACCGCTGTATGTTACAAGTACTTTAGACACTACCATTTACCGATTTCAAAACCTTAAAGCTGGTAAATATTCCATCATTGCACTGGAAGATAAGTCTGGAAATTACTTTTTTGATCAGAATATGGATAAGATCGGTTTTACTGAAAACATAATAGAACTTCCCCAAGATTCCATTCTAGATTTTAGGCTATTCAAAGAAAGGTCTAACTTTTTTTGGGACAAGCCATACTTCGTAAATGATCATCACATCATTCTAGCTTATTACGGAGACCGAGAAGAAGAACCCTTTAAAATGGTGAGTGATGTTCCAGAAAGTTTTGAATCTCTCGTTACAAAAAGCAGAAAAACAGATACACTAAATTACTGGTTTAAAGGAGCTGAATTGGACTCCCTTAAGTTTGAATTAAACATTCAAGATTCTCTTCAAATAAAAACGGTAAAATTTAAAAATCCCGTCCCTGATTCATTGATCATTGACAAGTTTACAACAGGTAGTTTGCGACTTCAAAACAAATTCGAACTCAAAGCAAACCTACCCGTAACAGAGGTCAATTCAGATCAATTAATTGTCACTAATAGAGATACCGTTCAGATACCTGCATCTTTGAAAATTCAAGAAAACTACGACCGTATTACTGTGGATTTCAACGTTATTCCAAACGATCGTTATCAAATAAAGCTTTTACCCAATGCTTTGGTTGACTTTTGGGGCAATACAAACGACACTCTAGTTTTTCGAACTTCGACTAAAAAAATTGAAGATTACGGAAATATTTTTTTAAGAGTCCAGCATCAAAGTCCGTATCCATTCATCATTGAATTGCTAGAGAACAACAAAGTCATTCGCAGATATGACACACCTGTAGAAGGAAACAATTATGCTTTTGAATTACTTGATTCTGGGAAGTACAGAGTTCGCCTCATAGAAGATACTAATGAAAATAGACAATGGGATACTGGAAATTACCTTCAAAAAATTCAACCTGAAAAGGTCATTTATTTTTGGAAAGAAATTGATCTAAGAGCAAATTGGGACATGAATGAAACATTTAATACAAGTCAAAATCATCCCGATCTTCCAGAAAGCGCAACCGCTTCCGATGTGCTTGAAGTTCCAGATAATCCAATTCAGCAGTAACTAAAGTTTCCACCGCTGAAATTTTTCCCGAAACACTATTCCCTAAAGGATCATAAACCGCACTATGTCCTGGATAGAGATGCCCTTTTTCATCTTCTCCTATTCGGTTAACCCCAACCACGTAGGAAAGGTTTTCAATGGCTCGGGCTTGAAGTAACGTATCCCAAGCGTGAATTCTTGGTTTGGGCCAGTTGGCTACATAAAAAAGCACATCATAATCTTGAGTATTTCGAGACCAAACAGGAAATCTTAAATCGTAGCAAATGCGTAGACAAATTTTCCATCCTTCATATTCAAAAATTCCCTCATTTGATCCTGCCCTAAACGTTTTATGCTCTCCTGCAAGGGTAAACGTATGCCGCTTGTCGTAATGCATTACATCTCCTGAGGGGGTCACAATGACAAACCGATTGTAATAATATCCTTCTTCATAAATTACCAAGCTTCCTCCTATTGCAGCATCTAATTTTGTAGCCCAAGTTTGCATCCATTGCATGCTCGGTCCGCCCATAGGTTCTGCAATCGTTTCAGGAGTCATGGTAAACCCTGTAGTAAACATTTCAGGCAATAAAACTATGTCTGTAGAGGCTTTAATGCTTTGAAACTTCCGGTCAATGTAAGCTCTGTTTTTTAATGGTGATTCCCAAAAAAGTGGAATTTGTAAAGCCGTTAGCTGCAGTTTTGATTTCATCGTAATTTGAGACCTTAGTCAATTGAATATCACTAAATTTAAAAGATTTAATTAAAAAATAACAGAATGCGACTCAAAATTTCGTTACTCGCCTTACTCCTTTTTAACACCATTGGTTTTGCACAAAATTATTTTCCTACTGCACACGGGTGGGAATCAAAAAGTCCAAAAGAATTTAATGTTAAAGTTGAGGTGCTTGAAAAAGCAATCGACTTTGCCCAATCCAATGAATATTCTGGAGATCGAGATTTACGAATAGCGATTCTAAAGGGATTTGCACGTGAACCTTATCACCAAATTTTGGGACCTACAAAAAAACGGGGAGGTCCCGCTGGTATCATTTTAAAAAACGGATATCAAATTGCTTCATGGGGAGATCCCCATCGGGTTGACATGACTTTTAGTGTTACGAAAAGTTATTTATCCACTGTTGCAGGCTTAGCAGTAGATCAGGGCTATTTTAATCCAGAAGATCTTGTGGCAAATACCCTTTGGGATACCACATTTGATGGGGTTCATAACCAGCAAATTACTTGGGAACATTTGCTTAACCAATCTTCTGATTGGTCCGGCACATTGTGGGGTGGGCACGACTGGGCCGACCGACCACCACGAGAAGGGTCTATTGATGATTGGAAAAACAGAACCTACCACAAACCTGGAACCCATTTTGAGTACAATGACATACGTGTCAATTTGCTCGCTTATTCCCTGCTTCAAGTATGGCGCAAACCCCTTGCTCAAATTTTAAAAGAACACATTATGGATCCCATAGGCGCCAGTACAACCTGGAGGTGGTATGGATACAAAAATTCTTGGGTAGAACTTGATGGAATGAGAATGCAATCGGTTTCTGGAGGAGGACATTCAGGAGGAGGTCTTTTCATTAATACGGAAGATCATGCCCGTTTTGGACTGTTGTTTCTCAATGAAGGAAATTGGAATGGAAAACAATTGATCAGTACATCGTGGATTAAAAAAGCAATAGCCCCTTCCCCAGCCCAGCTCAACTATGGCTACATGTGGTGGCTTAACAAAAAAGGAACTTCTCGTTATTGGGAAGGAGTTCCTGAAAATGTGTATTATGCTGCGGGCTTTGGAGGAAATTTTATTGTCATCATTCCTGATGAAGCAATGATAATCGTAACCCGATGGTTGGAACCCAGTCAAATGGGAACATTCGTAAAACAAGTACTCGATGCAATACCCTAAAATTTGATGAGCCCCACAAAATCTAATATTTACTTAACTCTAATCTCTTTTAGTTCAGCTTGGATCACTTACTTTGCCCACGAGGCATTTCATTGGTTTGCCTATTCCCTTTTAAAAATTAAGACTCATTTTAAGCTGAATACCATTGAGCTTCTTGATAATAACCTATTGATTCCAGATTCAAAACAAATAATCATTTACGGAAGCGGCATAGGCTTTACCTTTTTTCAAGCATTTCTCTGTTTTTATGTATTAAAAAGAAAACAAATTTTTTGGTTATTTGCACTCCTCATTGCAGCCTTTGAGTTAAGATTACTTGCAGCAATTTTAAATTTTAGTAAACCAAGTGATGAAGGAAAAATAAGCCTCCTTTTAGGTTTGCCACTTCATACCTTATCCGTAGTTGTAGTTGGAGGAATGGGGTACTTTTTTTTTAAAACAGCAACCACCAAAAAATTCGTTGTAAAAGAAACCTTTCTAAGTGCAGTTGTTGTTTTTATTGCTATTTATCTGTTTAGTCTTATCCAAATCTAACTTTATTAAAAAAACCAAAAAAGTTGTAAAAAATTATTACTTTTAAAGTAGGAATCTAGTAAACATTGCTAAAACCAAAACAATTAATTCTCATGTTTTTCGTTTTAATTAAAGTTCGTTGGGATTCAAAATAACCTAAATCTTTAAACACCCCATGAAAAAATCATTTAAACTTACAGCAACCTTACTGATTGCCATTTTATTCTCGAATTGTGCAACTATTTTAGGTGGAGAAATCACCCAACATCAAAAAACAAAACCCCTACCGGGAGAGCCACAAAGAGATGTCAGGGTAATAGCCCTAATTGCAGATCTTGTCCTCTTTTGGCCAGGAACTATTGTAGATTTTGCAACTGGAGCAATCTACAAACCCAAATACAAGTAGTAGTCCTTGATAAATGAAAACCCCTCCCAAATCAATTTATTCGCTTATGATCAGCTAAATATGGTCTGAATTTGTCGAAAAGAGACCCTAAAGCCGAGTAGACACTAACCTACTATTCTTATTTACCATGTCCCCAAAATTAAAACTATTCTATGTAGTTTCCTTTCTACCCTTATTTGTGTTTTGCCAGAAAATTAATTTTGGTATCAAAGGAGGCTTAAATCTTTCAAATGATAAATTCGAAGTTTCCACCCTAGGGAATCCGATCAACATAATTACAGAAATTAAACCCTCTTATCACTTTGGTGGCTTGGTGGAGTTTTTGATGACTGATAAAAAAACTCATTTTCAAATAGAAGTCCTTTACACTGGCAACGGAACTTCAATTCGTGAAAGTGATTTGTCTAAGGCTACTGATGTCAAATTGACACAGATTGCAATCCCCTTTTTAGCCAAATTTGATGCAACAGAGGATTGGAGTCTTACCACAGGTTATTACTTTGGACATATCATAAGCGCAGTAGAAAAAGATCGTTTTAGTGGATCTAGTGACGCCAAAACTGATTTTCAAATATTTGACTTTGGCTTACTTATGGGTTTTGAATTTAAGGTCAACACCAAATTGTTCTTTGATTTAAGATTCAATTACGGTTTACCCAATTTTAATAATTCAACTACTTTTGAGGAAAATAAAACCGAACGAGTTTGCAAGAATAGAACCGTTAACTACGGAGTAGTTTACAAGTTCTGAGGTTTGCTTATCCCTTTAAACTAGCGTACAAATACTCCCGATTCATACGGGCAATATTTTCAAGAGAAATTCCCTTTGGACACTCTACCTCACAAGCTCCGGTATTGGTGCAATTTCCAAAACCCTCTTCGTCCATCTGATTGACCATGTTCAGGACACGATCCGTAGCTTCCACTTTTCCTTGAGGAAGAAGTGCGTACTGAGAAACTTTTGCGGAAACAAACAACATCGCTGATGCATTTTTACAAGTGGCTACACAAGCTCCACACCCGATACATGCAGCAGCATCAAAAGCTTTATCCGCATCGTGTTTTTCAATTGGAATGGCATTAGCGTCTTGCGTATTTCCTGAAGTATTAACACTTACAAAACCTCCCGCTTGTTGAATACGATCAAAAGAAGAACGATCTACTGTAAGATCTTTGATAACAGGAAAGGCTTTCGCTCGAAAGGGTTCGATGGTAATGGTATCCCCATCTTTAAACTTGCGCATGTGCAATTGACAAGTTGTTACTAGGCGGTCAGGACCGTGGGCTTCACCGTTAATAAACATAGAACACATTCCACAAATTCCTTCACGACAGTCATGATCAAAAGCTACAGGATCTATTCCTTTATCAATTAACTCTTCATTGAGGACATCCATCATTTCGAGAAATGACATGTCTGGAGAAACCTCTTGCATTTGATAGGTTTCCATTTTTCCTTTCGCATTGGCGTTGGCTTGTCGCCAAATTTTTAGGGTTAAATTCATCATGCTATTTATACGATCGTGTTTTTACTTCAATTTCTTCGTAATCCAATTGCTCCTTGTGCAATTTTGCTTTTGCTGGCTCTCCCTTAAATTCCCATGCGGAAACATAAGTGAAGTTTTCATCGTCTCGCATTGCTTCTCCCTCAGGGGTTTGAGACTCTTCTCTAAAATGACCGCCACAAGACTCGTTGCGTTCCAAGGCATCTTTAGCAAATAACTCTCCAAGCTCTAGAAAATCGGCAACTCGTGCTGCCTTAGCAAGTTCAGGGTTAAATTCTCCTGTTGATCCCGGTACTTTCACATTTTTATAAAAATCTTCTCGTAGGGATTTAATCTCTGCAATGGCCTCGTTTAAACCTTTAGTATTTCTTGACATTCCACATTTGTCCCACATGATTTTACCCAGTTTCCGGTGATAATAATCTACCGTATGGGTTCCATCATTATTGACAAAAGCTTCCATTTGTGCTTTCACTGAAGCTTCTGCTTTTTCAAATTCGGGTAGGTCCGTATCAATGGTTCCTGTCCGGATATCGTCCGCTAAATAATCCCCGATGGTGTAAGGCAAAACAAAATAACCATCTGCTAGACCTTGCATAAGTGCGGAAGCTCCCAAGCGGTTTGCCCCGTGATCTGAAAAATTCGCTTCCCCAATGGCATAGCATCCTGGAATGGAAGTCATCAGGTTGTAATCTACCCAAACCCCTCCCATAGTGTAATGAACTGCTGGATAGATCATCATGGGTGTTTCGTAAGGATTCTGATCCACAATTTTTTCATACATCTGGAACAGATTTCCATATTTGGCTCGAATTACGTCTTGGCCTAATTTTTTGACAAGGGCTGCATCATTTTCGTCTAGACCTTTGACATGAGCCTGCTCCTTTCCATACCTTTGGATAGCAGCAGCAAAATCCAAGTAAACAGCTTCACCAGTCTTGTTGACTCCATAACCCTCATCACAACGTTCTTTAGCAGCTCTGGAAGCTACATCGCGTGGGACTAAATTACCGAAGGCTGGATAGCGTCTTTCCAGATAGTAATCCCGATCTTCTTCTTTTAAATCAGTAGGTTTTAATCGACCCTCACGAATCGCCTTGACATCTTCTAATTTTTTCGGTACCCATATTCTACCATCGTTTCGAAGAGATTCAGACATTAAAGTCAGTTTGGATTGATGTTCTCCAGAAACAGGGATACAAGTGGGGTGAATTTGGGTAAAACAAGGATTGGCAAAATGCGCTCCTTTTTTGTGAATTTTCCAAGCGGCAGAGACATTACTCCCCATGGCATTGGTAGATAAGAAAAATACATTTCCGTACCCCCCAGAAGCGATAACAACTGCATGAGCACTATGGCGTTCTAATTTTCCGTTCACTAAGTTTCGTGCAATGATTCCTCTAGCTTTCCCGTCCACAACCACAAGTTCCATCATTTCATGACGGTTGTACATTTTAATTTTACCTCTTCCAATCTGGCGATTCATCGCAGAATAAGCTCCCAACAACAACTGCTGACCCGTTTGGCCTTTGGCATAAAAAGTTCGAGATACTAAAACCCCTCCAAAAGAACGATTATCTAGCAATCCTCCATAATCTCTAGCAAAAGGAACTCCTTGTGCTACACACTGATCAATGATATTGGTAGAAACTTCAGCCAAGCGATGGACATTGGCTTCTCTAGAGCGGTAGTCCCCTCCTTTGATTGTGTCATAAAAAAGGCGGTAGGTAGAATCCCCATCTCCTTGATAATTTTTTGCAGCATTAATTCCTCCTTGAGCAGCGATTGAGTGTGCGCGTCGAGGAGAATCTTGAAAACAAAATGTTTTTACATTGTAGCCCAATTCGGCTAAAGTAGCAGAAGCAGAAGCTCCGGCCAAACCTGTTCCAACGACAATAACATCAATCAAACGCTTGTTCGCAGGGCTGACCAAGTTAATATTACTTTTATGCTTTGTCCACTTATCCGCTAAGGGTCCTTTAGGAATTTTAGAATCTAGTGCCATATTAAAATGCGGTTAAATGATGAAACAATGCGATGAATACAAATCCAATAGGAACTACGATAGAGAACGCTACTGTAATTGATTTGATCGCTTTTGAGTATTTATTATTCAAACCTACGGATTGAAAAGATGAAGCAAACCCATGGTACAAATGGAGTGCTAAGAAAACAAAGGAAAGGGTGTAAATACCAACTCGAACAGGGTTTTCAAACCTGTGGACCAATTCTTCAAAATAACGGTTTGGATCAAGTGGTAAAACCTCTACATATTTGTAGTTCATTTCAGGCACCCAAAAATCATAAAGGTGCAATCCTAAAAAAGAAAGGATAACAATTCCTGATAAAATCATGTTTCTAGATACCCAAGGGGCATTGGCTCCTCCTTTGTAACTTTTGTATTTGTGTTCTCTTGATTTCCAATTCTGAAGTTCAAGAACAAAACCCATGGTAAAGTGAAATAAAACCCCCAATATTAAAATGGGCTGAAATACATACTGTACCAAAGGATTATTCCCCATAAAATGCGAGATTTCATTGAAAAGGGTTTCACTAAAAACAGAAGTAATGTTGATGGCAAAATGTTGGGTTAGAAACACAATCAAAAAGAGTCCAGAAAGCGCCATGGTAAGTTTCCTTCCAATTGAAGAGGCTATTAAAGTCATAAGGTTTCAATTTGTGTTACAAAATTAAGGCATAAACAGTCACCAACAAACTGGTTTGGCGTATTTTTATGAATTAGGTTCGGTTCTCCTAAAAAAACCTTTAATCTGTTTAACATTACTTCAATTTTTGACCTACTCTGGCTAAAATGAATGAACAAAAACAATCGTTTTAACGTCTTAACTTTTCTTTTAAAATTGAAAAAAACAGCTGTTTTAAATTTTAAAAATCAATTACCTTAGTAAAAAACAAAAAAATGCGATATCATCCCTTAACTGCTTCCGTTTACATAAAGAATAGAAAGCACTTTGTCAATGCCTTAGAACCTAGAAGTTTAGCCATCTTCAATTCAAATGATATTTATCCTACAGGCGCAGATAGTACCTTGCCCTTTGAACAGCATCGTGATTTGTTCTATTTGTGTGGTATCGATCAAGAAGAAAGTATTTTACTTCTTTTTCCAGATGCTTTTGAAAAAAAGCACAAGGAAATTCTTTTTGTTAGGGAGACCAATGAACATATTGCCGTTTGGGAAGGTGCTAAACTCACTAAAAAACAAGCTCGAGAACTGAGTGGTATCGAAACCGTTTATTGGCTTAGTGAATTCAATCGTGTTTTTCAGCAACTAAGTACCCAATGCGATTGCTTTTACTTTAACACAAACGAACACTACCGTCAGGCAGTAGAAACGCAAACTCGAGAAGATCGTTTTATCGCTTGGTGCAAAAAAACCTATCCCGCTCATAGGGTTGGGAAAAGCAATCCTATTTTACAAAAATTAAGAGCTGTTAAAGCACCAGAAGAAATCAATCAAATTCGACAAGCTTGCGACATTACAGAAAAAGGATTTCGTAGAATTTTATCGTTTATCAAACCTGGAGTTTGGGAATATGAAATTGAGGCGGAATTGGCACACGAGTTTATTCGAAATCGATCCAAAGGCTTTGCCTACACACCCATTATTGCTTCTGGACAAAATGCCAATGTTCTCCATTACATTGAAAATAATAAACAGTGCAAGGAGGGTGAATTAATTCTGATGGATGTTGCAGCTGAATACGGTAATTATTCAAGTGACCTAACCCGAACCGTTCCCGTATCGGGAAAATTTACTTCCAGACAAAAAGAAGTTTATGAATCTGTTTTAAAGGTTAAAAAAGAAGCAACCAAATTGTTAGTTCCAGGGACAATCTGGAAAGAATTTCATGTAGAGGTTGGCAAACTTATGACCTCTGAGCTATTGAAACTTGGGCTTTTAAATAAAGTAGATATTCAGAATGAAAGTTCTGAAAAACCAGCTTACAAAAAATATTTCATGCATGGCACATCACACCACATGGGCTTGGACACTCACGATTATGGCTTACTGCACCTACCTATGGAAGCCAATATGGTTTTTACAGTTGAACCAGGGATTTACATTCCCGAAGAAGGGTTTGGTGTTCGTTTGGAAGATGACGTTGTGATCCAATCTAAAGGAGAACCACACAACCTAATGGATTCAATTCCTATTGAGATAGAAGAAATTGAGACCTTAATGAACGCATAAAAAAAGCCTCCTTTAATTAGGAAGCTTTTTGTGTTTATTTAATTGAAGTGCTTAAGCTTCAGCAGGTTTTAGTTTTCGTTGCCAGAAATACAGTATGGTAAACAATATGATTAAAATCCCTGGAAAGCCAATCATGTAAGTCAGTGTTTGCTGCCCAGCTGCCAAGTCAAGAGCTGTTCCTGTAAGTCCTTTCGTAGCTTGTTCTGCTGTAGAACTGTCAATCCAACTACCAATAATGGGTTGGAAAATAGAACTTGAGAACATACCCATACCCCCAATAATAGACATTCCCAAAGCACCACTTGCTGGAATTTTTTCTGCTACAAAACCAATCATATTAGGCCAGAAATAACAAATTCCAAGGGCAAAGAAAATCGCGGCTACATAAACCATCGATCCCGTTTGGGTGCTAAATAAAAAGATTCCGATTGCAGCTAAAACTGCAGAACCCAGTAAAACCCCTGTCTGGTCAAATTTATGTACAATATCTCCACCAAAATAGCGTCCTACTGCCATAAGACCCGTGATTAATGCTAAAATTACCATGGGTTGTGCGCCGCTGTTTTGCATGATCAAACTTGTCCACTGTTGGGGTCCAAATTCTGAAATAGCTGTTAGTGCCATACATGCTAACATAAAGAGGTAGATCGGAGTAGCCATCGCTTTAAAATTTTCGCTCACTGAAGTTGCAGCCTCCACTTTGGGTTTTGGAAATTCTTGGCCATAAAATAAATACGCATAAATTAAGGTAGGGATCATGATGATCCAAATTTGAGATTGCCATCCAAGATCAGCGTCAGTCATAAATTTGGAGATTAAACTTCCTAGCACAATTCCACCAGGAAACCACATATGGAACCGATTTAAAAGAGTGTTCATTTGCTTGCCCTCATAGGCATCAGCTATCATTGGATTACAAGCGGCTTCTGTACATCCGTTTCCAATCCCAATTAGAAGCGTTGAAATTAACAATCCAACGTAGCCCCCCGAATAAATGGTTAGTACAATTCCCAAAGTATGGGCGATAAAAGCAAAATACATGATTTTCTTAGGTCCAAGAGTATGATAGAATAATCCTCCTAGGATCATGGAAATTGGAAAGCCTAAAAACCACATGGAATTAATAAATCCAAGCTGTTGAGCACTTAAACTGAACGCTTCTCCTAATTGAGGTAAAATTCCAGCTCGAATGCTGAATGAAAAAGCAGTGGTAATCAGTGCAAAACAACTTCCATAAAAAAGTCTGTTACTGTTTGTCATAATAGTTCAAATTTCAATTTTGTTATTCTAAAGATATATTTTTTTTAGAATAGAACACTATGAGATTAAAATTTAAAGGAGATTTCAGTGTTAGTCTTTTAATGGCATCCACAGTCCGTACCACAGGAAGCATTTTTTTTAGCCTTGGGTTTGGGCATCCATTTGAAAATCAAATAAGCTAGGGCAGATACCACTGCAACTAAGACCAATACGTTCTGAATCCATTCCATCAGGATAAAATTTGATAGGTTGAAAAGGCAATTACATAAGCCAATAAGGACATGCCAAACAACTGAATGGTAGGCCATTTCCAAGAATTTGTTTCCTTTTTAACAATAGCCAGAGTACTCATACATTGCATGGCAAAGGCGTAAAAAAGCATCAATGAAATTCCACTGGCAAGATCAAAAAGCGGTTTGCCATCTGCCCGAACTTCAGATCCCATTCGGCTTTTAATCGTTTCTTCGGCATCACTTTCCACGCTGTAAATGGTTGCAAGAGTACCCACAAAAACTTCACGGGCAGCAAAAGAACTGATCAAGGCAATTCCTATTTTCCAGTCGTAACCCAAAGGGGTAATGACCGGTTCAATAGATTTTCCCAAAATCCCGATGTAGGAATGTTCTAGCTTGTACGCATTGATCTTGTTGATTAGCGCTTCGCCTTTTAAGTTGACATGATTTTGGGATACAATTTGCTCTGCGTTAGAAAAATCTTTACCCGGTCCGTAAGAAGCTAAAACCCATAGAAGAATGGATATTGCAAGAATAATTTTTCCAGCTTCGGTTACAAAAGTTCTTGTTTTTTCCCAGACGGTGATTCCAACATTTTTAATCAAGGGTAATTTGTAATTTGGCATTTCAACTACAAAATAACTTTTGGACTGGATTTTTAAGGTTTTACTCAGTATCCAGGCTGAAATTAAGGCCATTCCAAAACCAATCAAATAAAGAAACATCAGCATCAATCCCTGGTAATTGAGTCCAAAAAAAGACCCCTCAGGTATGACCAGTGCAATGAGAATAGCATACACGGGCAAACGTGCAGAACAAGTAGTGAAAGGGGTGACCAAAATGGTAATCAATCGCTCTTTCCAATTTTCGATGTTCCGAGTTGCCATCACAGCGGGTATGGCGCAAGCTGTTCCTGAGATTAGTGGAATGACACTTTTGCCATTTAATCCAAAACGCCTCAACCCTCTATCCATTAAAAAGACCACTCGGCTCATGTAGCCCGACTCTTCCAGTAGTGAAATAAAGAAAAATAAGAATGCAATTTGAGGGATGAAGATGACGATCCCTCCCAAACCGGGAATGATTCCCTCAGCCAAAAGATTTGTAAAAAGTCCTTCCGGAAGTTTGTTTTTGGTTTGCTCACTTAAAGAAGCAAAAGTTGTATCAATAAAATCTTGGGGGATACTGCTCCAGTCAAAAATAGACTGAAAAATCGTCATCAGAATCACAAAGAAAATTACATAGCCCCAGAATTTATGAATGAGGATTCGATCCAATTTACTTCTCAGATCAGTAGCTGCTTCACGGTCAATAATGAGGGTCTCTTTTAATATCCCATTAATAAATTGATACCTTTTCACGGTTTCTTTTTGCTGTAATCTTTTCAAATAGGACTCAGGCTGTGTTTTGAAATCTGTTGCATCGGAAACTCTATTTCTATCAATTTTAGCAAAATTTACGTCTTGGGTGATCACCAACCACAACTTGTACAATTGCTGATTAGGAAATGTTTTTTTTAAATTTTCAAAATAATCCTGGTCAATATGCTCCAATTCAATTGTTGGTCGGGTCGATAGCTTTCTGTAGTCGATCAAATGATTTTTCAAAAGGTCTAAACCCTTATTCTCACGTGTACTGATCAAAGCAATTTTAGTGTCCAACTTGGCTTCCAACAGAGGGATATCGATACTGATTCCCTTACGTTTCATTTGATCAGCCATATTGATTACCAATAGGGTTGGGATTCCCAAATCCTTTACTTGAGTAAACAACAATAAGTTCCGTTTGAGATTTTCTACATCGGTTACTACCACAGCCACATCAGGAAAATCTTTGCTGTTTTTATTGAGCAATAACTCAATAACAACACTTTCATCCATCGAGGAAGCGTTTAAACTGTAGGTTCCAGGCAGGTCAATGATATGCGCTTTAGTTGTTCGATTCAATTTGCAAACCCCTTCTTTCTTTTCAACGGTAATACCAGGATAATTTCCCACTTTTTGCGAGAGTCCCGTCAGTGTATTAAATACCGAAGTTTTACCCGTATTGGGATTCCCTAATAATGCGATATTCAAGGAAGTACTCATGCGCTATTTTATCAATCGAACAAAGATATGCTGTGCTGTTTCTTTTCTTATCGCCAGATGAGATTCATCAATTTTTAGGTACAAGGGATCGTTAAATGGAGCCTTTTGAATCAAAGAAATACTGTTTCCAGGCAGACATCCCATTTCAATCAACTTTAATGGGAGCTGGTCCGTTTCTATGGTTTCAATTGTTGCTTGCTCGCCCTTAGTAAGTTGATCCAGTGGAATCATTATTTAGAATCATTTTAAAGAACAAAAGTAGGAAAATAACTTTCTTTTAAGAGGAAAAGCAAATTAAAAAATTAGGGATTGGGGTATTCTTGCTTTAGAATAAAAATATCGGCAATCAAGGTTTTCATTGCTTCCAAGTCAGTCCCATCGTAAAAACCTCGTATGCGTTGGTCTGGATCAACCAAAATAAAATTTTCAGTATGAATCATATCAAACGGACCTCCGTCTCCATCGTCCTTCACGGCTAGATAGGATTTTCTTGCAAGTGAATATATTTCCTTTTTGTTCCCCGTGAGCAAATTCCATTTGGAATCAACAACTCCTTTTTCTAAAGCATATTTTTTCAGTTGTGCAACCGAATCTATTTTAGGAGTAACACTGTAAGATAAAAACATGACCTGAGGATCTTTCAAAAATTCATTTTGCAAACCTCCCATATTGGCTGTCATTTTTGGGCATATGGTGGGACAGGTTGTAAAGAAAAAATCCGCAACATAAATTTTCCCATTGTAATTTTTTTCAGAAATTAATTTTCCATTCTGGTTGGTCAGTGAAAAGGGAGCTATTTTATGAAATTTTTTTTTGTGCTGCAGGGTACTGTCAACAAGTTCATAATTAACCATCGAGGGTTGATAAATAGGAAGTAGTTTCTGGGGTTTTAGCGCATTGTAAAATAGTGCAAGTATCCCCCCAGACAGGATTAGGAACACAGTAATAAAGCTCCTGTATTTTTTAAAATTCCTTTTCATCATTTATTTTAAAGTGCAAATTTAAAGTTTCTAAAGCTTATATCGAATTCAAAAACTTAAAAGAATGGTAAAAGATGTTTTGAATTTTTATTATGTAGGCTATTGTAGTACTTTTGCCTGAATCAAAAAAAATCTATGAGTCCATTTGTAGTCAAAGCGATCCAATTATTAATGAGTCTTTCCCTGCTCATTGTACTTCATGAATTGGGTCATTTTATCCCTGCTCGAATTTTTAAAACACGAGTTGAAAAATTCTTTTTATTTTTTGATGTAAAATTTGCCCTATTTCAAAAAAAGATAGGGGAAACAACTTATGGGATTGGATGGCTGCCTCTGGGTGGTTATGTCAAAATCTCCGGGATGATTGATGAGAGCATGGACACCGAACAAATGCAACAGCCTGCACAACCCTGGGAGTTTCGATCGAAGCCAGCTTGGCAACGATTAATCATTATGCTGGGTGGAGTGACAGTTAATTTAATTTTAGGATTTTTGATCTACATGATGATACTCTTCGTATGGGGCAAAAATACCTTGCACACCAACGATCTTCCCTTAGGGATGGACCCTACGCCAATTGCTCAAGAAATCGGATTTCAGCCTGGAGACCAAATCATGACCGTTGATGGGAAATCTCTTGACAATGTCCTAGAAATCAACAAACTTTTATTTTTAAGATCAGTACAAACCGTAACTGTTAAACACTTTGACGGTAAAACAGAACGTTTATCGATTCCTGAAAATTTTGGAAAGCAAATGTTTGAATCGGGTGAATTAATCCCTTTTTCTCCCATGTTCCCATCCGTTTTAGACAGTATTATTCCTAACTCTCCAGCAGCCAAAGTTGGGCTTTCCCAAAATGATAAAATTTTAGCTGTAAATGATGTCCCCATTCGGCATTGGACAGATTTTAAACGTGAAATGACTGACGAGTCTCGATTGTTGACCTTGGTTTATCAACGAGGCCAAAGTCGAGATACCGTTCAGTTAACAACTGCTGCTGACGGCACTTTGGGTGTGTACCCACAAGCTTTACCCATAAAATTTACCAATGAAAAACTGGGGATCGGTGCCAGTATCACAGAAGGATTTAGTTATGGCTATTGGACACTTTATGATTACGTAGCACAATTTCAATACATTTTCACCAAAAAAGGAGCCTCACAATTAGGCGGTTTTGGAGCCATTGGAAATATGTTTCCTGACACTTGGAATTGGAAAGGTTTTTGGGCGAGCACAGCATTGATTTCCATTATTTTAGCTTTTATGAATGTTTTACCCATACCCGCATTGGATGGAGGGCATGTAATGTTTCTTGCTTATGAAATCATAACGGGTAGAAAACCCAACGATAAGTTTATGGAATACGCTCAAATGTTTGGGTTTTTTCTCTTACTAACTTTGGTTCTTTACGCCAACGGAAATGACCTTTACCGATTGGTCTTCAGCTAGTCAAAGATTTTTGGACTTATCTTGCTGTAGTATCTCTGACTATGAGTTTTGAGGGAAGTTTTAAAGTTCTATTTTCAGGTTCTAAGCCTTGTTTTTTAAGAGATTTCTCATTTAAAAAAGCTTCAAAAACCTTTACTCCCATCGTTATTCCTGGCTGATCTATGGTGGTAATTGATGGAAAGTAAAATTGCGAAAACCTCCAGTTACTAAAACCAACAACGGCTAATTCTTCAGGGATTTTAATGTTGTGCTCCTTAAAAAGCTTTATTGCACCTGCCGCCGTTAAATCAGAAATTGCAAATAATCCATCAAATTCAATTCCTAAGTCCAATACTTTTTTAGCATTGTAGTATCCTTCGTTTCCATCAGCATTTTCACAAACAAAGACTCGACTCGTATCAAAAGGAATGTCATACTTTTCTAGTGCATCTCGATATCCCAAATAACGGTCTATTGAAATTTGAGGTGAGTAAGCACCTCTAAAATGAAGGATTTTTTTACATCCTTTTAAGATCAAGTGCTCGGTTGCATCAAATGCAGCTTTTCGATCATCAATAATAATTTTTGGGCAATCAATTATTTTTTCAATTTTATCGAACATTACCAATAGCTTACCCTCTTTTTGCACTTCTTCTAAATGTTTGAACTCGTTTGTCTGTTGCGTTACAGCCACAAGAATAGCATCTACATTTTGATTTAAAAATTGGGAAATCAATTTTTTTTCTTCTTCAACAGATCCCTGAGAACACCCTACAAAAACGTTGTATTTACTTTGCTGTGCCCGTTTTAAAACTCCTGCTAAAACACTATTAAAAAAATCGTGATTCATTTCAGGCAAAATAAGGGCTACCGTATTGGTCTCTTTAGTTCTCAGGTAGGAAGCATTTCGGTCGGGTTCAAAACCAACTTTTTTTACATATTGCAATACCCGCTCCCGTGTTTTAGAATTAACATCCGGGTAGGAGTTTAGAACCTTGGAAATTGTTGCTTTGGACAATTTCAGAGTAGCAGCAATATCGGATAGCTTTATCTTACTCAAAATTTAATTAATAGCTAATTTTTATTAATGTTTAAGTTTTTCGAAATCGATTTCGGTCAAAAATACAATACAAACCTTAAAAATTTAACATTTATTTAATATTTATCATTAAAATTGAGAACTTAATAATTTAGACTTAAAACAAATTAAATCGAAGAAAGTAATGAAAAAAGAGTTTTTTAAGAAAATCTCATTGGTTTTTGCATTTTTTGTTACTGTTGGGCTGTATGCCCAAACAGTCACAGGATTGGTTACCAGTGAAGACGGACCACTGCCAGGAGCAACGGTCCAAGTAAAAGGAACAGCAATCGGTGTGAGCACTGATTTTGATGGAAACTTTACCATTCAAGCAGATGACACTGATGTATTGTTGGTTTCTTTTGTTGGATTCACCTCTCAGGAAGTTGCAGTAGGTGACCAAGATCAGATAACAGTCACTCTTGTTGCTGATAATGAATTGGAAGAGGTTGTGGTTACGGGATACGGTTCGCAAAAGGAAAAAGAAATTACTTCTGCCGTTGTTAAGGTAACAGCTGAAGAATTTAACAAAGGACCTATTAATGATGCTACTCAACTGTTACAGGGTAAAGTAGCTGGATTAAGTATCTACAATAAGGGAGGAAATCCAAACGCTCCTGCAACGATACGTTTAAGAGGCCTTTCTACTGTGGGTGCTAATGTTTCACCACTTGTTGTAGTTGACGGTGTTGTAGGTGCTTCTTTAGACAACGTAGATCCAAACGATATTGAATCAATTAACGTTCTGAAAGATGGATCGGCAGCTGCAATTTATGGTTCTCGAGGATCTTCTGGAGTAATCATTGTAACTACAAAAGGAGGAAAAAGCGGTGAAGTAAGTTTAACTTACAATGGTCAACTTGCAAGCGCCTCAATTCTTAACAGGATTGATGTTATGAATCCTGATGAATTTAGAGCTGCTGGTGGTTCTGATTTAGGCGGTGAAACCGACTGGACAGAAGCAGTAACTCGAAATGCTATTTCTCAAATACACAATATCTCTGCTTCAGGAGGTTTTGGTAATACAACATTTCGTGTTTCAGCCAATGTGAGAGAAAATGAAGGAATTGTTATTAATACTGGTTTTGAACAATTTAACTCAAGAGCAAATATTTCTACAAGAGCTTTAGACGATAAATTAAAAGTAGATTTTAACGCTTCATTTACTCAAAGAAGTTCTAGTTTCGGTGAGTCACTGGTTTTAAAATATGCCACCTTGTTCAATCCTACTGCGCCTATTTACACAGAGGGATCTGAATATTTCCCTGGAAATTCTGGTGATGCTATCGGAGGTTACTTTGAAACTTTTGGTCTTTTTGACAGTTACAACCCAGTATCGATTGCTGAACAACACGAACTTACAGGTGAAAGAACAGAATTAAACTACAACTTATCTGTTGGTTATGACTTTTCGGACAGCTTTGATGTTCAGTTTAGAGCTGCGCGCCAAACCTCTTTAAACAACAACAGACGCTATGTTCCAGTAACAGCATTGTTGGCAGGAAACGCTTTGAGTCCAACTCGAAGAGGTCTTGCAGATTTTAATGATAGCCGATACGAGTTTAAATTGTATGAAGCTTTCGCTAATTACAACATCACCTCAGACGGTTTTAATGTGAATCTTACGGGAGGATACTCTTTTCAACAAGATAATTTTACAAGTAAAGCATTTGGTCTAGGTGACTTCCCAGGAAATAATATGGACTACAGTTACAACATCGATGCCTCTGAAGATCTATTAAAAGCTGGGTTTATTACAGCAAACAGTAGTAGAGGTCCAGACAACAAAATAATTGCTTTCTTCGGACGGGCAAATGTTGTTATTGATGATGCCATTTACGTTAATGCCTCTGTAAGAAGAGAAGGTTCAACAAAACTTGGAGACGGAAACAAGTGGGGAACATTCCCAGCATTTGGTATTGGAGCTGACTTAAATAAATACATTGGTACTGAGTACGATTTATTTAAGATCAGAGTCGGGTATGGTGAAACTGGATCTCTTCCTGGAGGAAGTGGTCTTTCACAAGTAGTTTACAACTTCAATTATGACTCAGGAGGTTCTGGAAATACATCTCAAGCACGAGCTGCAAACCCTGATTTAAAATGGGAATCAAAAGCTGAAACGAATATTGGATTGGATTTTGCTCATGGAAAACTTAGTGGTAGTGTAGATGTGTACACAAGAGATATTTCTGATTTTATCTTAGAGACACGAGTTGATGTTGCTACCTATGGATTTGACAGACGTTTCGAAAATTCGGGTAAAATTAATACTCAAGGGCTAGAATTGAATATTGGATATCAGTTTACTGACAATTATCAAACTAACATTAACCTTTCAACATACAATACCACGTTGGAAGAATATGTTATTGAGGATGGTGATATTACTGGAAATCTCGGTTCACCAGGTCAAAACTCTACTAATATGGTATTGATTAGACCAGGAGAAGCAATAGGTCAAATCTGGGCACCTCGTTTTGATGGTGTAAATGCTGATGGATCTAATATTTTTGGAGATGTAAACAATGATGGTGTTATTACCGCGAGTCAAGATAAATGGAATGATGAAAATGCTGACTTTATTTCAGCTGGTAATGGTATTCCAACGCTTGAATTAGGTTGGTCTAACAATGTTAATATTGGTAACTGGAGTGTAAATGCCTTTTTCAGAGGTGCATTTGGCCACAGTTTAGTGAATACGTTTAGAGCATTTTACGAGCCTCGTTTGGCGAGTCAGTCCTCTTACAACTTTGTAAACACAGAACTTGCTTTACCTGAATTGACCGTAGCTCAATTTAGCTCGTTGTATGTTGAGAAAGCTGACTTTTTCAAACTAGACAACTTAACAGTAGCTTACAACTTTAACCTTAGTGAAAGTTCAATTATTGAAAGAGCACAGATCTCTGCAAATGTTCAAAATGCATTTGTAATTACCAACTACACTGGTATTGATCCAGAACCAGCTCTTGTTGATGGTGGAAACGTATTAGCTCCAGGTATTGATAGAAGAAATAATTATTTTACTGCTAGGACAGTGACAATTGGACTAAATATTAATTTTTAATACATAAAACAATGAAAAACTATAAAAAATCATTTTTAGGGATTCTTTCTGTTTTTACTTTTGTAATTGCATGTACTGACTTAGAAGAAGAGTTAGTGAATGATTTTACGGAAAGTTTAACTGTCCCAGGAGTTACTGTGGATGTGGCTGAAACAGATGGTAGCTCTCAAGCAGTACAAGATCAAATCGGTGCTGCATTTGAAAAATTGAGAAATGGTACAGCTGGACACAATGACTATTGGTCTGTTCAGACTGTTTCCTCAGATGAGATGCAAGTCGGCCAAAAAGGTGGTGACTGGTATGATGGTGGTATCTGGTTAGATATGCACATGCATGTTTACACAGCTGCTAGTGGTCCACTGACCAACACCTACAATACCCAGTACAATGCTATTAGTGAGATAAATTTAAGTCTTGCTAAATCGGGTTTAACTGCCAATGAAACGGCTCAACTTCGAGTTTTAAGAGCATTTTTCTATTGGAGATTAATGGATCTTTTTGGAAACGTAAAAATTGTTAAAACGGCAGGTTCAGATGCACCTCAATCTACTCGTGCTGAGGTTTTTGCTTTTGTTGAAAGTGAAATTCTTGCTGCATTAGGTATTACTTCTGTTTCTGATTCAATGGATCTAACAAATAGTGACTTGAGTACAGATCCAAAAAAATACAGAATTAATCAATATGCTGCTTTAGGTCTACTTTCAAGAATTTATTTGAATGCTGAAGTTTACAGTGGAACTGCACGTTATGCAGAAGCTGCAGCAGCTGCAGGATGGGTAATTGACAACGGTCCTTATCAATTAACAACTGAAGCAAACTCTTCCGTTAAGAATCTTGCTAAACGCCCAGGTGTTGCTACTGACCCTGATAACCTAGTTGGTTATCCAGCAATGTTTGCGCCAAATAACCAAGATAACGTTGAGACCATTTGGACAGTTGCTTTTGATGGCTTTAAAGGAGGAGGAATGAACTTTCACATGATGGGACTTCATCAGCCTTCTCAATTTGCTTTCAATTTTGATTCACAACCATGGAATGGTTATCAAACACTTGAGGCAATGTACAGATCCTATGAATCTAATGATGTCAGAGGGCAAAATAACTTCTTAGTTGGCCAACAGTATTCTTACTCTGGACTACCTTTAAGTGATTGGGCTGCTGATGACTTTAATGCTGATGGAACTAAACACTTACCACTAAATTACACTCCTGAAATTAATGAGTTATACCCTAATTCAATTCGTCAGAGTGGAGCACGGATGTACAAGTTTAGTCATGAACAGTTCGAAAGAAATGAAAAGTCTAATGACTTTCCAATTATTCGTTTATCAGAAATGTATATGAATCGAGCGGAAGGTTTGGCTAGGGCTGCAGGTGACTGGTCCTTAGCTTTACCCGATGTTAATATTATTCGTGAAAGAGCAAAAGTAAGTGCTTACTCCTCAATTGATGCTGCAGAATTTTTAGCAGAGAGAGGACGTGAATTTATTTTTGAATCTCACAGAAGAACAGATTTGATTCGTTTTGGTAAATATACTGACGCATGGTTTGAAAAATCAGCTTCAGAGGATTACAAAACATTAATGCCCATACCCACAGATGCTATTACAGCAAGTGGTGGAACTCTTACACAGAATCCAGGGTACTAATACCTTTCATTTTTAGTTAAAAATGGGTCAATCAAAAAATCGGTTGACCCATTTTTTTTATTTTTATCCCTATGAAATCAATTGAATTTTTTTGGTGGATTCCCTTGCTAATCTTCTCTTGTACTTCTTCAAAAAACAATCTTTTTGAAATGCGTGAAGATCTGGAAATTGGCTTTCAAAATAATTTAACCTACACCCAAGACTTTAATCCTTATACTTACAGAAACTTTTACAATGGTGCTGGTGTTGCATTAGGAGATATTAATAATGATGGCCTTTTAGACATCTACATGACAGGAAATCTTGTCGACAACAAATTGTTTTTAAATAAAGGGAACTGGATCTTCGAAGACATTACGGAAAAGGCAGGTGTTGCGTGTAAAGGAGTATGGTCCACAGGAGTAACCTTTGCAGATGTTAACAGTGATGGCCTGCTTGATATTTATGTTTGCAAATCTGGAAAACCAGAAGGGCCTAATAGACACAACGAACTCTTCATCAATCAAGGTGACTTAACTTTTACCGAGGATTCCAAATCCTACGGTCTAGATGTGCTAGGATTGTCTGTCCATGCCGCATTTTTTGATGCAGACCTAGACGGAGATTTAGACTGTTACGTCTTAAATAATTCGCTACGTTCGGTGGGTGGATATGATCTTATTAAGAACCAACGCAATACTCCAGATCCAAATGGAGAAGGAAACAAATTCTTTGAAAATCGAAATGGGGTCTTTATTGATGTAAGTACAGAAAAAGGAATTTACACCAGTGCTATCGGATTTGGATTAGGAATTACGCTAAGTGATTTCAATAATGATCGACTTCCCGATTTGTACATTTCAAATGATTTTTTTGAACGAGACTATTTTTACCTCAATACTAAAAATGGGTTTAAAGAAGCTTTGGAAGAACAATTTCAATCTATTTCCATGGGAGCCATGGGTGCCGATGCAGCCGATTTGAATAACGATTTAAACTCTGATCTTTTCGTAACGGAAATGCTCCCTGCAAATCTGAAAAGACAAAAACTAAAAGCAAAATACGATTCTTGGGATAAATACACCCTCATGGATAAAAAAGGGTATTTTCATCAATATCCGAGAAATTCATTACAACGCAATACAGGAAAAAATCAGTTTCTTGAAATCAGTCGTTTCTCTGGAGTTGCAGCCACCGAATGGAGCTGGGCATCACTCCTCTTCGATATGAATAATGATGGATTAAATGATATTTTCGTGGCCAATGGAATTTTTAAAGACCTCTTAGACCGAGATTATTTAGCCTACATGGCCAATGAAACTCAAGTCCAAATGCTGTTGGAAAACAGAGAGGATGCAATTGAAAAACTAATCGACATCATGCCTTCTAAAGCAGTTCCTAATAGTGCTTTTGAAAATAAAGGAGATTTTCAGTTTGAAGATCAAACAAAAGCGTGGGGCTTAAATTTACCAAGCTTTAGCAATGGAAATGCCTACGGCGATCTGGATAATGATGGGGATCTGGATTTGATTGTCAACAATGTCAACATGCCCAGTTTTTTCTATGAAAACAAAACCGATACACTAAACGCAAGAAGTTTTACTTTACAATTGAAGTCCAAGACTAAAAATACCTTTGCTGTTGGAGCAAAAGCAATAATTTATTACGACCATGGAAAACGACAGATGAAAGAACAATTTCCTTCTAGAGGGTTCCAATCCTCTGTCGCTAATACACTTCATTTTGGACTAGGAAACTCACAACAGGTAGACAGTCTCCAAGTTTTATGGCCCAACGGGGATCAAGAAATGCGCTACAATCTTAAATCCAATACCCGACATGTGTTATTGCAAAAAAAAGAAGCGATCTCTAACGCTATTGCACCCAAAGAAAAGATCCAGAAACAAGTCAATGAAAGTCGTCCTTTGGCATTTAAACACAAGGAAAATAATTGGAGTGAATTCAATCGCGAACGACTCATACCTCAGATGAATCACAACAACGGTCCTGCTCTTGCTACTGCAGATTTAAATGAAGATGGAATTACAGACTTTTACATAGGAGGGGGTAAAAATCAAACTGGAGCCCTTTTTATTTCTAACAAATCGGGATTTGATAAAATCCAATCGCCTTTCGAAAAAAGCAATCGATCAGAAGACACAGACGCTTTGTTTTTTGATGCAGATGCGGATGGGGATATGGACTTAATTATTACAAGTGGAGGAAAATCATTTTCAAAGTTTTCTTCTGACCTAGATGATCGCTATTATGAAAATACAGGAAATCATACATTTGTTAAAAAGGAGAATGCTTTTTCATTTGAAACCCACTTTTCTACTTCAGCTGTAGGATCAGGAGATTTTAATCAAGATGGAAAGACTGACCTGATTGTAGGAGAGCGATTCAACTTACAAACTTATGGGAAGAAGGCTTCCCTCCATTTGCTGATAAACCAAGGAGAAGGAAAATTTATTGAAAAATCAGTTTCTGACTTTGATCAAACTGGAATGATAACCGACCTTACTGTCTCAGACATCAATCAAGACGGATGGCCTGATGTGATTGCTTGTGGAGAATGGATGCCAATCCAAATATGGATCAACACTAAGGAGTCGTTTTCAAATAAAACCAAAGAATACGGTCTTTCGGAAACCAGTGGGCTGTGGAATACGCTACTTGTAAAAGACATAAATCAAGATGGAATACCCGATATTCTTGCTGGAAATCTAGGTGAAAATACTTTTTTTAACCCTGGAATGAGGCTCTATTTAAATGATTTTGATAAAAACGGCACAGAGGAACAAATCATATGTCAGGGAATAAACGAAGATTACTATCCCATTGTAGATAAAGATGAATTGATTTCACAGTTACCCTATTTAAAGAAAAAGGTAGTCAAGTACGAAGATTATGCTAAAGCGCGTATGCAAGATCTTTTTACGCCAAATCAGCTTGAGGAAAGCGAAATCAGTGAACTGAATCTCTTAAAGTCTTCCCTTTTTTTAAGCGATCCCCAAACAGGATATCATTCTCATGATTTACCAGCAGAAATTCAATATGCCCCTGTATTTGCTTTGGCTCAACAGAATCAGGAAAAAACTCTAAAAGGAACTTTTTATCTTGGAGGAAATCAATATTTAGTCAAACCCCAATTCGGGCGCTACGATGCTTCCAAAGGATGGTCTTTAAAATATCGGATTCAAGGAACTAAAATTGAATTCGAAACACCTGAAATATTGGGTGTGAATGGACAAATAAGACAGTTGGAAATTGTAAATTTGAAGCGCAATCCACAGCTGTTAATTGGGATTAATAACCAGGCAGTAGAACTGCTTGAATTGGATTAAAATGAAGAATAAGAATCATGAGTAAAACACTTTTCAAACTATCGGTATTGTTTCTGATCACTACAAGCTGTTCTTTTTCAGAATACGATACACTGTTAAAAACAGAACTCAAAAAAAATCAAAAAGTAGATTCTGTATTTTTTAATCTTCGCTTAGGAGAATCAAAAGAAATCTACCACAAAAAAAGCTGGGATTTGAACAACAGCAGACAGGTAGTACAGGGGCGATCCTATTTTTACATGAAAAAAATTTTTTCAGATTCAAAAACTGAAAAGAAAAGAAACGATTTTGCACTTGAATTTAGTGGAAGATTCAACTCCGAAAAAAAAATGAAGATGTTGGATGTAAAATTTTATCATTTGCTTTGGACTCCCTGGAACGAAATGTATCAAGCACCTAAGCTTCTTCCTAGAATTCTAGATTCCTTGGAACTTTGGTTTCCAGGAAACCCTTTTTTAGAAGTCAAAACCGGTAATGACTCAATCCCCAGCATCCATGTTAAGATAGATGGAGACCGAAGGTTTCGTGTCTTTGTGGAAAATTCACAAGATGTAGCTGTCAAAATAGATGATCTAAATGAAGACAATTAAACCTCAATTTATTTGGAAATGCAGTTCTTTATTGGTGCTGATCTTAAGTATTCTCTCTTGTGGAAAAAACAAGTCAGAGAAACTGTTTCATTTAATTTCTTCTGAAAAAAGCGGAATTACCTTTTCAAATGATTTAACCTATTCCGATGATTTTAATGTCTACAAATACCGAAACTTTTACAATGGTGGAGGTATTGCTGTTGGAGATGTCAATAACGACGGTCTGGTTGATTTGTATTTTACAGCCAATCAAAAATCCAATGAACTTTACCTTAATCAAGGGGATTTTAAATTTAACCGTGTAACGGAAACTGCTGGTGTAGGAGGAAAAAAAGCTTGGGCTACAGGGGTTACTATGGTTGACATTAATGCCGACGGATGGCTTGATATTTACGTTTGTAATTCGGGCGATTTGGAGGGAGACAACAAACAAAACGAACTCTTTATCAATAATCAAGATGGGACTTTTGAAGAAAATGCTGCTAGCTACGGTCTAGACGACAAAGGATTTTCAACCCATTCGGTCTTCTTTGATTATGACAAAGACGGTGATCTAGACGTTTACCTTTTAAACAATTCTTATCAAGCCATAGGAAGTTTCGACTTAAGAAGAGAAGAGCGACCAAAACGGGATGCTCTGGGAGGAGATAAGTTAATGCGAAACGACAATGGCATTTTTGTGGATGTCAGTGAAGAAGCAGGAATTTATGGAAGTGTTATCGGATTTGGATTGGGAGTGACTGTTGGGGATGTAAATGGAGATCAATGGGAAGATATTTTTATTTCTAATGATTTTTTCGAACGAGATTACCTCTACATCAACCAACAAAACGGGAGTTTTAAAGAGGTTTTAACCCAACAAATGAAATCAATCAGCGGTGCTTCTATGGGAGCGGATATGGCCGATATTGATAACGATGGAGACAATGATATTTTTGTTACAGAAATGCTTCCCTCCGATTATGAACGACTAAAATCTGTAACTACATTTGAAGACTGGAACCGATATCGATACAATGTAAAAAACTCCTACCACCACCAGTTTACTAGAAATATGCTTCATCGTAACAACGCTAATGAAAGTTTTAGTGAAGTGGGAAGAATGGCAGGAGTAGAAGCTACAGATTGGAGCTGGGGTGCGCTTTTTTTTGATATGAATAACGACGGTCTTAAAGATCTTTTTGTATCCAACGGAATCTACAAAGACCTAACTGACCAAGACTACCTCCAATACATTTCGAGTGAAGAAGTTGTGAATTCCATTGTTCAAGAAAATAAGGTGAATTACAAAAAACTCATTGATATCATTCCTTCTGAAAAGGTGCCTAATAGTGGCTTTTTAAACTTAGGACAAACTCGTTTCAAGAGAACAGCTTCTTTAGGCTTAGATACCCCGAGTTTTTCAAACGGATCTGCCTATGCAGATCTGGATAATGATGGTGACTTAGATTTGATTGTAAACAACGTCAACATGGAGTCTTTTGTTTACCGAAACAATTTGTCTAAAGAAACCGCAAATTACCTCCAAATTCAACTCAAGGGTGAAGGAAAAAACACCTTTGCTCTTGGTACTCAAGTAAGTGTTTTCACAGAAAAGGATACACTGTATTTTGAACAGCAACCCGCAAGAGGCTTTCAATCCAGTGTGGATCCAAGAATTACAATCGGCTTGGGAAAAAGTGCAAAGGCTTCGGTAGAAGTCTTATGGCCATCAGGTAAAAAGAGCCTGTTAAACGAAGTTGTACAAAATCAAACCCTTGTTTTAGAGGAAAAAAAAGCTCAGTTGATTGAAAATATTCCTTCAAAAAATAAAATTCCTCTTTTTACAAAAGCGAGCGAAAACGTACTCGTCTACAAACACAAAGAAGCTAATTTTGTGGATTTCCATCGCGAGCGACTCACCTATCACATGTGCAGCGGAGAAGGCCCTCTTAGCAGTGTAGGCGACCTCAACGGTGACGGATTAGAGGATTTGGTAATTCCTGGACCGAAAAACGAATCCACTACGGTATTCATCCAAAATTCTCAAGGAAACTTTTCAGCCCTAAGGCAAGACGTTTTTAGTAAGCAAGCACGTGCTGAACATACGGAATCCTTGCTATTCGATGCAGATGGTGATGGCGACCTTGATTTGTATCTTGCCTCAGGCAGCGTTGAATTGAGTGCTTTTTCTGATTTTCTTTACGACCGTTTGTTTTTCAACCAAGGGGATGGAACCTTTAGCATGTCCTCACAAAAATTTCCTTCAGAAGGAACGAGAATGAATACAGGAGTGGTCAAATCCGCTGATTTTGATCAGGACGGTGATCAAGATTTATTCGTAGGAGAACGAACTAAAATTGGTGCTTATGGGCAAGCGGGTTCGGGATATCTTTTAGAGAACAACGGTCAGGGACAATTTGAAGAAGTGAGCTCAGAAAAGGCTCCTTTTTTAAATCAATTTGGAATGATAACCGATGCTGTTTTTAATGATTGGGATCAAGACGGTGATCCGGATCTTATCGTGGCAGGAGAATTTATGGGATTGGAAATTTTAGAAAATGTGGGCGGTAAGTTCATCCAAAAAAAAGATCCTCTTTTGTCATCATACAAAGGTTGGTGGAATACCCTTCACGCGGTTGATGTGGATCAAGATGGGGATATGGATCTCATTGGAGGAAACCACGGGATCAATTCCAGATTCAACGCATCTGAGTCACACCCCATCAAACTTTACCTCAACGATTTTGATCGAAACGGTTCTGTCGAAGGTATCCTAACCTTCTCCAACAAGGAATCCAGAGACCTCCCTTATGCACTGCGCCATACCTTAATTGATCAAATTAAAAGTTTAAAGAAAAAATTTCCTGATTACCAGTCCTTTAAAAATGCTGATATTAATCAGATTTTTAGTCCAAAAGAAATGGAGGGGGTTCAAGTATTGAAAGCCACTACGTTGGAATCCATGGTATTTCTCAATGAAGGTGGGTTTAATTTTAGTGCACATGCACTTCCTCAAGAAGCGCAACTTGCTCCAGTGTATGCTATTGAAGACGGAGATTTTGATCGCGATGGTGATTTGGATCTTGTCCTCGGTGGAAATCTTTATCGGGCCAAGCCTGAAGTTGGAATTTACGATGCCAGCCACGGGGTGTACTTGGAAAATAATGAGGGAACATACATGGCTAGTTCCCGAGCAAATGACTTTTATGTTAAAGGGGAGATTCGAGACATCAAGCGTATCGATAATCAGGTTTTTGTTTTTCGCTCAAATGATAGCATAGCCGTTTTAAAAACTACACGATGATATTAAAAAAAGTATTCGTTGGAATACTGTTGATTGGGTTCATTGGCTGCCAAACCAAGGGGGAGCAGAAAATTGAAAATGCCCATTTCAACATGGCCGTTCGAACTTCAGACCAAACGGGAATTCGATTTGAAAACACGCTAAAAGATCAATCAGATCTCAACATTATTGAGTATTTGTATTATTACAACGGAGGTGGCGTAGCCGTAGGAGATATCAATAATGACGGCTTGGAAGACCTCTTTTTTTCTGCCAATCAGTTGCCAGATAAATTGTATTTAAATTTGGGAGAACTCAAGTTTCGTGACGTTTCAGTGGAAGCTGGAATCGATCAAACCAACTCTTGGTCCACAGGAGTCAGCATGCAAGATGTAAACAATGATGGTCTCCTAGATATTTACGTTTGTAAAGTTGGAACCTTTAATTCATTAGACGCACGTAACCAGCTCTACCTCAACAATGGAGATTTGACTTTTACAGAATCTGCTCAAAAACTGGGGGTTGATTTTTCAGGGTTTTCAACACAAGCAGCCTTTTTAGATTATGATAAAGATGGTGATTTGGATTTTTATTTATTGAATCACAACATTCATTCGGTCAGAAGCTACGGTACAGTAAAAAACCGAAAAGACCAAGATACTCTAGCAGGAGATCGTTTTTATGAAAACAAAATTGATGAGATTGGGGTTTTTGTTGACGTTACCGAGGCATCACAAATTTACAACAGCCCGTTGGGGTATGGACTCGCTATTGGGGTTTCAGATTTTAATCAGGACGGCTGGCCCGATTTGTACATTGGAAATGACTTTCATGAAAACGACTACCTCTATCTTAACAATCAAAACAACAGCTTTACCGAATCCATAGCAACATCCATGAATCATACTTCCCGTTTTACCATGGGTGTAGATGTTGCTGATCTGAATAATGATGGAAAACTAGATCTTTTCACAACAGACATGCTTCCTTTTGATCCTAAAATCTTATTAAAATCGGGTGGGGAAGATTCCGATAAAGTGGCTAGAATAAAACAAAAATATGGTTTTAATAGCCAGTATGCACGTAATCACTTACAGATCAATCAAGGAAATAACACTTATGCTGATCTTGCTTTAATGACTGAAACTTACGCTTCGGACTGGAGCTGGGGAGTCTTGCTGGCAGATTTTGATAACGACGGCTGGAATGATATTTTTATTCCTAATGGAATTGTAAAAAGGCCCAATGACTTGGATTACATAAAGTACTTGAGTAATAGTAATTTCAGTCAATTTGAAAGTTCTAAAAAGGAGCAGCTACGGGTCAAGATAATTGATGAGATGCCAACGTTACAGATTCCCAATCTATTGATCAAAAATAAAGGAAATTTGGACTTTGAGTTGATTGGAAACTCCCCAATCGGGTCTCCTGGATTTACTACAGGAGCAGCCTACAGCGACCTAGACAACGACGGGGACTTGGATCTTATTTTTAACAATATCAACGCTGCTGCCCAAATCTTAGAAAATCAACATGACCCAAAGCGTGGGATTCAAATTGAATTAAAACCCACGAAAGAATACCCTCAATTGTTAGGAACAAAAGTGCGCTATTTTTCAGGGGGGCAAAGTTGGATCAAAGAATATCAGATTTTGAGAGGATTTCAATCCACATCATCTCATAAGCTCAATTTGTCTTTACCGGATGGGAAAACCTTGGATTCTATTCAGGTTTTTTGGCCTCATGGACGCACCGCTTTAATTGGAAGTCCTCAGAAAAATCTTTTGATTTTAAGCCCATCTCCTTCTGACCCTTTAACTAAAAATAAAAAAATAGATTCTCGATTTGAGCTTAAAAAATTTCCTTTTCGACACATTGAAAACACCTATTATGACGAGGATAAAGAGGCATTGATCCCCGAACGGCTTTCGCAAGAAGGACCGGCTTGGGCCTATGCAGACTTTGACCAGGATGGGATCAAAGATTTTTTTATTGGAGGAGCCAAAGAACAGCCTGCCCAAATTTTGTTTGGAACAGCTAAGGGAACTTTTTACAATAAATTTATCTCTGATTTTGACCGTGATAGAGGATTTGAGGACGTTGCTGCGGCTACCCTTGATATTGATCGTGATGGAGATCTAGACCTTTACATCGGTAGTGGCGGAAATCAAGAAATCTCACCCAACCCAAGTCTTGAAGATCGAATTTATGTCAACGACGGACAGGGTATTTTTAAACGGGCCCCCATCCCCTTACCCCAAACCAATACGGGTTGTGTTGCAATAGCAGATTTTGATAATGATCAATTTCCAGATTATTTTATTGGCAGTAGAAATATTACAGGCGCTTATGGTCTAACTCCCAATAGCTTTATTGTCCAAAATGAAAACGGAATCGCCATGAAAATTTTGGACCGTAAACAATGGGGCATGATTAGCGATGCTAAATGGGCCGATCTTAACGGAGATCGCTTTTTAGATTTAATTTTGGTTGGTGACTGGATGCCAATTACAATCTTGATCAATAATCAAGGCAAATCCTTTGAAAATAAAACACTAGAATTCGGTTTGGGCAATACACAGGGCCTTTGGAATACAGTTGAACTTTTTGATTTTGATCAAAACGGCTTTCTAGATATTATTGCTGGAAATTCAGGAACCAATTCCAAATGGCATCCTAGTGAGACGCGCCCTGTAAAATTGTATCTGGATGATTTTGATGAAAATCAACAAGCTGACCCTATTGTATTTTATCCCTACGGAGATCGAAATATTCCTTTTGCTGGAAAAGATAAGTTAGCGAGCCAACTGCCTGTGATAAAAAAACGCTTTACTCGATATGAAGATTTTGCAGAAGTATCAGACATTAAAACTTTACTTGGAAAAAGTGAGGAAGATATCTTACAAATCAAACAGCTAAACGAACTGCGCTCCATGGTTTTTTTAAACCAAGACGGGAATCGTTTTAGTTCTCATCCACTCCCCGATGTAGCACAACAAAGTTCCATTGAAGGATTTAGTATTGACCCTACAAATGGTGCTATTGCTTTTGTAGGGAATTCTTCGGCTTGGGTGGTAGAATTAGGCAGTAGTTTAGCCAATCCTGGTGGGATCCTCCATGGATTCGATCCCAAAACAAAACAATACGAATCTTACGAGGCTTTTCCTTTACCCCTAGGAACCGAAGGGAAACACATTCAACAAATTCCCAATGGGGATTACGTAGTTATTGTAAATAATGGAGACTCATACCAAATAACGGTAAAATAGAATCCTTCTTTTTTATTGCTGGGTGGTGATTTGCACTACCCCTCCCGATCCAGCAAAGCCGTAATTCGCAATTTCAGTAGCTTTTTTTAAAAGTTGGATTTTAGTGATTTCAACGGGATTGACAGAAAAAACCGTTCTCGAAAAAGTACCTACTTGAGTACCGTTTACAACAAAAAGAACTTCCTTTGGAGTGTTGACTCCTGCAATACCTCGAATAAAAACTTGGGCATTTTGTCCTTGCCCACGAGTTACTATTCCCGGATACATCCGCAAACGATCAAGTAAAGATACATTAACTAATGTTTCCTCTTTGGTAGGTCTCTGCTTTGGGTCATTCGATGCAACCTTAGTAGTGCCACAACACATTAATAAAAATCCCAGTAATAAAGTTAAAAATGTTTTTTTCATCCGTTTGTTTAATAGATTAAAAGTACTAATTAAAACTCTTTTTAGAATTTTATTTCACTAGCAGTGAAGTCAAGTGATTTAATTCAAAAATGCTGGAATGGATATCCTCTAATTTTGTAAATTGTATTAAATCAAATTATTTGTATGAAACCAATCATTACCTTTTTGCTGATTTTGAGTTTTATTTCTTGTAATCAGACATCCAAAGATTCAACTCATTCCAAAACAGACCCATCTTACAACCCAGACGCTCAATTAGAAAAACTTGGAATACAATTGCCCGAAGTGTCTCTCCCAGTTGCCAATTATGTTAGGGCAGTCAAAACGGGAAACTTATTGTTTTTATCTGGAAGCGGTCCCAAGAAAGAAGATGGTAATTACATAACCGGAAAGGTAGGTTCCGACTTGAGTATTGAACAAGGCTATGAAGCTGCTCGAATAACTGGTATTAACCACCTCGCTACACTTAAAGCAGAACTGGGTGATTTGAGAAGAGTGAAAAGAATTGTAAAAGTTTTGGGTATGGTGAATTCCTCTCCTGAATTTACGGAACAACCTAAAGTGATTAATGGGTTTTCTGATTTGATGGTGGAAGTATTCGGAGAACGAGGGAAACATGCCCGTTCAGCAGTTGGAATGGCATCATTACCCATTGGAATAGCGGTTGAAATTGAATTGATTGTAGAATTTGAGTAAGCCTTTTTTCGTTGGATCCATTTTAAAGTTGCAACCCTGCTACAGATTACAGTAAAATATTGTTGTTTTTATCATATTTGATTTTATATTTGCGGACTGTTTTGAGGGATTTGCAAATAAGATATTTTTAAAATACGCAAATCAAAACGCAAATGACCGCTTAATATTAAATGTCATATTTTTAAAAAAACTTGAATCCCTTACAAACTTTAACATTCCTCCTTAGCTCAGTTGGTTAGAGCATCTGACTGTTAATCAGAGGGTCCTTGGTTCGAGTCCAAGAGGGGGAGCTAGCCTAACCGCTACACTACACATTCAAACATAAGCCCTCACGGAAAGTGGGGGTTTTTTCTTACAGTTAAATCAGAACTTAAAGTTAGTCAAATTCTTGGCACTCATTTGGCACTCTTTTAAATGTCTTCAATAAATAAGGGTAAATCCTCTACATCAAAACTAATTATAGAAGCTTGTAGACGAGGTAAGGTGTATTGTAATGCTATTTGAAGCAACTTTAACTTTTGAGTATTATTTAGTTCTTCTATTTGGATAGAATTAATCAAACCATCAATTAGGTTTTCTAACTTATTTCTGTTGTTATTTTGTTTGGTGTGCCTGCTGTTCTTCCCATATTTTGTTAAATTTAGTTATGTCTATCTATATACCCATAATTTTTGTTTCTGCTTTATATTATGCAATTGGTCATTTTATAAATAAAGAAAATTCAAAATACCTCCTATCAGGATATAATACAATTTCAGATGAGAAAAGAAAAAAATTTGATATTGATGGTTACCTTAAAATATTTAAACCCTTTTTTAAAAATCAAGCCCTGTATTCCTTTTTTGCATTTCAACTCTTTCATTTTTTATATGATAATAAAGTATCATTAATTATTTGGTGCATTTACATATCTACTGCACCATTGTATCTTGTAATTAAATCACGACAATTTAAGAGATAATAAATTCTTGTACTTTAAAAAAATTACAAGCCTTGTACTTTTCTTTAAAACAATTTTGGCGAAGCGGGTAAGCAAGGCGTATTTAGTCTTATTTGATTTTAAGACATAGTAAACCCCTTACAGGTAAACCTGTTTTATTTAGATTACTTCTTACATTTCAATTAGTCAGTTCGTCAGTTTTACCTTACACCCATACTAACGTTATAGTAAGACCTTTTTCGTAACTATCGGAGAAACCTCAACCACTATGTTTAGATATTATTTCAATCCTGTAGTTTACTTTCCAACGTCTAACCCAATAACTAACTTTCGTCCCTCTTGGGTGGTACGCTTTCTTTTCATTTAACTACTCCTCCTGATAGAGTAGAGCGTGTTACTTTTTATTCAATAAAGTTCATATGAATCTGTTAAGTTTTTAGAACAACTTTATAACATTTTGATGTCTTTATTAAAAGTTTGCAGTATTATGGATTCACTAAAACTTTGTTGTGGAATTTGTAGATTTGAGTAAATGGAAAAACTAAAATATATTGGGTTTTCAATTACTTGCTTTGCTATCCTCTTTAAGTTGATGTCTTGGCAATATGCTGATAAACTACTAATAGCAGGATTAGGGTCATTAGGTATTTATTTTCTAATCAAAGTGTTTAAAAAATAATTTTGCGATGGAATTTATATCTTTATTAAAACTATTAATCAATGATAAAAAAGATAAAACAGAATGGAATTTTATTTATTGGTGGGGGGTTGGGTGTTTTAGGTTTAAGTGATTTAATTGATTTCACAGAACCTATTAAAAATATACTTTCCACAGTAGGATTAATTTTAATGGCTTTACCATTTCCATTCTATATAAATGATTGGATAATGATTCTAAAAAAACGAAAGTCCTAACTGCTTACTCTAAAAATTTGTGTTGTAATTAGTAGATTTGAGTAAAAGTAAAATAAGTATTTAATATGAGTAATTGGCAATCTAATGAATTACCTATCCCTATAACAATGTTAGCGTTGTTCATCTCATCAGCTGCTGATAAAATAGAAGAATTAACCTCTATTCCTTCAATTGTTGTATTCTATTTTGCTGTAGTTTTGATGTTAATCCCTCTATACATATGGATTAGTGGTTGGCTAAAAAACAGAAAATAAATCCTTGTTCTTATAAACCTAACTCCTTACCTCTTCTGTTTATAGCTTTGTAGATATCTTCTATTCTTTATTCTTTAGGTACTTATTCTTTGACTATAAATCATCGGCATATCCTCTTCATTAAGTTCAGGAAGAAAAACACGAAGTAGAGATATTGTAGATTTTATATATTTATAGCTATTAATCATAAATCTATTTGAATGAAAAGGCTTTCTTTTTACTTTTTAATAGTAATTGTATTATCATTCATATTAGTTCAAAGTTGCTCGACTGATGAAGAAGAAACAATTACACCAACTGTTCAAACACTAGAACCTGAAGAGCAGTTAAAACAATATACATTGACAGTAACATCAGCAGAGGGAGGAACGGTTTCTACTGAAGGAGGAACATATGATGAAGGGACTGAGGTTACCATCATAGTTAATGCAAATGATGGATATAGATTTGATGGTTGGGAAGGAAATGACTCCACAAGTGAAAGTTTGACAATAACTTTAAATTCTAATATTAATCTCATTGCAAATTTTAAGGCTATTGATACATCTATTACTAATGACCCTAAAGAATTTAATTATGACATTAATAAAGATTATACTGAACAAATTGTTGATTTTTACCCCAGTGCTTTTTTTGCCTCAGACTTATCTGAAAATGTAATTAATGGAGTAAACCTTGCGTTAAAAACTGCTGCAGATGAGTTTGGGAAATATGGACCTGTAGAATATTGGGTAATGGGTACAAATAGAGAGGCTGGGAATGTATTGCTTAATCAATTTTGCGAACGAAGAGAGGCTTTAGGTCAGTGGGATTTAGCGGAATGTTTATCTAGTGAAAACGATGAATCTAGGGGTGGCTCAATGATTAGTTATATAGCTAAAGGCGAATCCCTTGTTTCTGAAAACCGACCTATTTCATCTGCTGGTCATAATGGAGGGTTTCAGTGGGGAATACATAGATTAACAAGTTCATATCCTCACACGCTTGATAATTATTTTGACTACATCTCATATTTAGAACAATTTAAAGTTATTATACACGAATATTTTCACGTATTTCAATTAGCAAGTGTTTATAATTTAGAGAATGAAGAAAGAGAAAGTAAAATAAAACCAGATGGGGCTATTTGGATGATGGAAGGGGCTGCTGAGTATATGGCATTTTACACACTTTTTAAAAAAATTGAAGATGAAACTTTATATTTTAGCGAAAGTCAACGGATGAATTATGAATCTCTAAAAATAGTGATGACTAATAATATGAGTATAGGAAAAAGGCTTATATCAGAGAGATGTCCAGAATACAAACTTAAAGACATTAAATATGGTGATTGTCAAGGGCCTGTATACCATATTGGACCCTGGGCAGTCGCTTATTTACTAAATAAGGTTAACAACCAAAATATTCTTCTTAATACTTTTTATCCAAACCTAAAAGAACTAGGGTTTGAAGGCGCTTTTAATTTGGCATTTGGATATTCTACAGAAGAATTCTATGAAGAATTTGATTCTTTTCTAGAACTCCCAATTGAACAACAACTAGAAATCATTCCAGATATTTAAATCATCGGCATATCCTCTTCATTATGTTCAGGTATTTATAATGCCTTTAAAGGTGTTTGCAGTATTAAGGATTCACTAAAACTTTCTGATGGAATTAGTAGATTTGAGTAAATGAAAAAACTTCTTTTAATAATAACTATTATCTGTTTTAGCAGTTGTACTGTTGATGATTGTGTAGTAATTACAAGAAAAGAGAATACAGGGGTAAACTTTTTATTCTTTTTTGAAGATGATAGAAACCCTTTTAATGTAACTAATCAAACAGTAGTAGATGAATACGGAGCAATTCCTTCAGGTGCGGTTACAGAAGAAGTTTTTAATCAATATGAAGTTGGAGATACATACTGTATAGATTAAAGACCAAACTCCCTTCTTCCCTTCGCGATGGAATTAGTAGATTTGGGAGATGAAAAAAGTAGGACTATTTATAATGACTATTATTTTTTTTAACTGCGAAAAAGAAATAGAGTGTATTACTATACAAGATAAATATGGGGGAAATGGCACTTTCTATTTTGAATGGGACAGAACAACACAAGGAAATACTGAAAGGCAAATCGGTACAGGTTCTGTGAGCGAAAAAATTTATAATCAGTATGAAATTGGAGATGTTTATTGTATTGAAGAATTAATGCTTCCGATTTAAGTAAAAGACCTAACTCCTTACCTCTTCTGTGTATAGCCTGCATCAAATCATCGGCATATCCTCTTCTTTAAGTTCAGGAAGAAAAACACGGAGTAGAGATATTTTAGAGTTTATTATATTAGTTACTTATTAATCATAAATCAATTAAAATGAAAAAAGTAATATATTTTCTTTTACCCCTTTTTATGTTTAATTGCAATGGGGATTTGAATCATTCAAAATCATTAGAAATGGAAAAAAAATTAAATAAAAGTAACAATCAAGTAACAGTTTTCGTTGATGTTTCTTACACAACAGATAACTTTGATGAAGTAAAGAGATTTATAAAAAATGAACAATGTCCTCTTTTTTTTAATTTGGAGGATTCAGGAATTGTGAGATTTGAATGGTTTATAAATCAAGAAAATAAAACCGGAACACTTATTGAGGTTTTTGAAAATTCTAATGCTTGGGAAGAGCTTGGAAATAAAGTTTTGGGTTCACCGATAAATTTAAAATTCAGGGAATTATTCAAAATTGAAAAGTTAACGGTATTAGGAGAAATAAATGAGGGGTTCAAAGCTAAAATCCAACCAATGAATCCAATAGTAAAAACTTATGTCGGAGGTATAAATTAAATCATCGGAATATCTTCTTCATTAAGTTCAGGTATTTCTTCATATCTTGAAATGATTTCATTTTTATGAAAAAAGAATACCTTTTTAATGCTATAGCTATTTTTATTTCAATAATTGGTTCTTTTGGTGTAGAAAGATTAATTGAATATAGAAAAGAACAAAATGAAATTGAAATTTTAGAAACTAACTTGTTAGATGAGTTAGAACAAAATTACTATTCACTCCTTTCATTAAGAGGAACTTTAAATTCTGTGATTGAAGTTTCTGATAGTATAACTTCAAATTGGGAAAATATAAATTCAGCTGAAGTAAAAGCGATTCACAGTAATACTCTTTACGACATTACTGAAAGAATTGAGTATATATTGTCAAGTTCATATGGGTTAACTCCAAGAAATATGTATTTAAACTCATTAATAAATTCAGGACTAATTTTAAAAATCAAAAATTCTACTTTAAGAAATCAAATAGAATCAGTTAATTTATTAGTAAGTGGACGCTATATGAAATCTAATGAAGTCATTGAAAACAATATAAAAGATTGGTTTATCAAATATTCAAAAAAAGAAGAGTCCTTAAATAATGATTTAATTTTTAATAAGTATAAAGATTTTGAGTTATATCAATTTCTTACAATAAGGAGAAGGAATGAAGTTTATAAGTTGAGTGGGGTAAATGGAAATATTAAGTTTCTTGACGAAATAATAAATGAAATCAAAGCAAATGGATTGTTTTAAATCATCGGCATATCCTCTTCATTAAGTTCAGGTATTTCTAAGCCTTTTAGATGGATATTTATTGTAGGTTTGAAGATAATCTTAAACCATTCAAATGAAATTTTCTCTTTCCTTATTATCAATTTGTATTTTATCATCTATACTTATTTACAGCTGTTCTACTGAAGAAGAAGAATCTGTTGCTCCAGTTGTTCAAACACCTCAACCAGAACCTAAGTCTGTTAAATATTCCTTAACTGCATCAGCAGCAGAGGGAGGAACAGTGTCTACTGAAGGGGGAACCTTTGATGAAGGAACTGAGGTTACAATTACAGCTACTGCAAACGAAGGATATAGGTTTACAGGCTGGGAAGGGAATGACTCTACCAATGAAAGTTTAACCATCACGCTTAACGCTGACCAAACACTACAAGCGCTATTTGAATTAATACCGATTTATACACTTAGTGTAACTACAAGTGAAGGTGGAACAGTATCAAGTGAGGGTGGAGAATATGAAGAAGGGGCTTCAGTAACTATTGTAGCTACTCCTGAAGAAGGATATGAATTTGTTGGGTGGGAAGGGAGTGATGAAACATCAAGTGAGTTAACATTTTCAATCAACTCGGACTTAGATTTAAGTCCAATTTTCCAAATAATTCAATTATATGAAAGTTTGTATTATTCTTATGGAGATATAGTGCCAATTGAATCAATTATTTTTTATGACCGAGAATTGGATGTCAATGGAATAAAGCTAATTGCTGCAGGTAATATTGGAGGTCAAGAAGCTGTTCCAGATTTTTGGATATATAAAACTGCAAGGGTATTTCAATTACTTACAGATAAAGATGCTGAAGATATTGATTCTAATTCTCAACTAAATATGATTAAAACTCTTAAAGGTGAAATTGGTTGGCATCAAGGATACCCGACGGGTCAAAGAATTGCTAAAGGGGGCGGAAATGAATATTCTCCAAATTTTTTAGATGATAACCGGAATCAATCATATCCAGGCATAGAAGCCTTTGAAGATGTTTTAGCTTTAGATGATATGGTTTGGTACAAAAACATTGATAGTAGGGGCACAGGGGACGATGATATAAATGAAATTCTTGAACATACCCTTCACACTCTTCATCGGTTTGGAGTAAGAGGGGGAGTTGAAGGCTCAACAGAGGCACTTAATATCGAGGCAGAAGAGGAGGATATAACCAATACAGCTATTTTTCTTGCAATGAAAGAAGCATATACCAATGGTGTTTTTGATATTGAAGGCTATGGAGGCGACATTAATAACCGTGATGCCTGGCCAGTTATGCTTAAGGAATATCAGTATTTACTGACCTATGGAATGTGGGAATTCAGTGAATTTTGGGAAGGAGGAAGTTTATCTCCAGAGTGGAGTGATAATGCAAGAACGCCGTCAGGAATATTAGCCAATAATCCTTTAGGACACAATTTATACAACACTTATTTCAAGCCTGTAATTTCTAAACCAAGTAAAGCAACTCTAAAAGAAATTTTTCAAGACAACGACCAAGGTGATTCGGGTTATGTGCCGGATTAACCTAAATCTTCGGCATATCCTCTTCATTAAGTTCAGGTACTTCTAATCCTCTTAAATAAGTTAAACTAACATTTATAGATGAGTGTCCCATAGCTTTCTGAAGCTTGGTTATACTTCCTGTTCTTTTAAAGATTTCTATAGCTCCTGTGTGTCTAAAAGAGTAGATTGTAACACTTGGTTCAATTGTTGGATAACGTCTCTTAAATCGTCTCCAAATAAGCGAGAAATAGCTCTTATTGTAGGGTTGTTTGCTGTTGGAGAATATATTGTCTTGATTCTCTCCTTTTACAAGTATTTCTCTAATATATTTCGGCACAGGTACAATTCTGTTTCTCTTTGATTTTACTTTGCTTCCTGTCAGATTAATATGCGATAAATCATCACTAAAATCTTCCCACTTTAATAGTCTTATTTCTTGATGTGGTCTTAACAAGAAACCATATTTCAAAAGACAGCATATGTAAAGGTTATGGTTAAATTCTTTGATTTGATTTAGCAGGAAACGAACATCCCTAATTGGACTATGTAAAACCTCAACTTGTTTTCTTGTTTTAAGCTTTGATATAGGTGTAGGGAAACCATTATTATGTAAGTAATTCACTGAAACATTTAAATGCCTTCTAACTGTGTTAAAACTTGTATTATTTGTGTATTTAAGTGGAATAGAATCTATAAATGTAACTGTTAACTCTCCTTTGTTTTTAAGTTCATTTCTTAATACTTCAGAAAGAGACTTAAGTGCCTTATAATAAATTTTAGATAAAGGTTCTGAAAGCTTATTCTCAATAAGATTATCAAATAACTCTAAATCATTAAGAGGTTTCTTCAAAGAATAATTGTTAGAAACTATATAGTCATAGGTTTGTTTAGCAAGAGATGTTGCTACAGAGTAGCGTAGTTTAGCAGGATATGAATTTGGATTAATAGTAGATTCAATTAATCTTCCACTAAACAACCTATATCTCTTATTGTTGAGTTTAAAATCAATGTAATACTTACCGTCTTTTCTTTTGCAAACTTTTGGATAGGATAGTGAGTTTTTTGGCACTTATTTGGCAATTAAATTAAACTTCTATGTTCAATCTAACTGTAAATGCTTGATGCTCATTGGTTAGTAGCTTTCGCAGAAAGCAAATAGCATCTGACTGTTAATCAGAGGGTCCTTGGTTCGAGTCCAAGAGGGGGAGCTAGCCTAACCGCTACACTACACATTCAAACATAAGCCCTCACGGAAAGTGGGGGTTTTTTCTTTGAATCCCCATATGAATCCCTAATTTTTAGGTTTTCAATGAAATATCCTCAAAATCGCTTTCTAAATGAGTATAAATTAGACTCCATTAATAAATATTAAAATTGTCTAATTGGGCATGACAGTCCTTAATTCTTGTTATGCCAAAAAAATAACCAAAATGAATTTATCAAAAGATTACGCAGGCTTTATCCAGCAATTACAATGGAACTACTTCGCAACTTGTAGAACACCTTATAAGATTCAAACAATGACAGTGAGAAACTGGCTTACAAAGCTTCTAAATAACTCTAATAAGGTAGAACAGGCGTTCTTTGTAACAGAAAGAGACTAGGGAGATTACAATAACCTACATGTTCATATGCTTATTCGCACTAATACAGACATGACCTATCAGGAAGTTAAATATGGAATGGGGAATGTATCAGTGGGAGACTATCAACCAATCTATGATAGTAAAGCGGTATGCAAGTATGTAAATAAACATATGGGTAAATATGTGGACTATGACATTGTATTTAAAAGCTAAAAGTTTCCATACAGCATTAATCCATACAAAGGGGCATGGGTTTTAGGAAACGGTTTTTCTATTGAAACAGGGGGATGGGATTTGATATGTAATCTAAACTTTATAAATTAGGAGTATTGTTAATCATAAATCAATTAAAATGAAGTTCTCGATTTCCCTTTTTTCTTTTTGTATTTTGTCATTTATAATTGTTTTTAGTTGTTCAACTGAAGAGGTTCAAGACACAACACCACCCCCAAGTATAATTCAAAATCCTGAACCAGAGTCTGAGTCAGAAGAATATTATTCTGTTAATTATGAAGGAAATGGAACTTTCACGAGATATGGTGCTCCATATCCTCCTTTGGAGTCCTATGGTGTTGAATTGATAGAAGGGGAAGTCAATGATGAAGGTGAATTTCTCAAAGGATCTACTGTAAGATTTATTTATCAAAATAATCCTGGATGGATGTTAGCAGAGTCCTATAACAAAGAAAGTTTTACTGAAATTCCAGAGATGGCTGTAATAAATGATTTTGATCCCTTCAAATGGTATGAAATTCTTGCAGGGGAATCATTTGTTATAAATGAAGATATTTATATGCCCGTAAATGTAGAGACAACTATGGATACTTTTCCTTATGACCAAGAAGAATCTTTTGGAATATTTCCTAAAGTCGGACCCAATACAGACTTATATCCCGAATGGAATGAACCATCAAATGAATATAACTGGTATGTTACAAATAATTTTTCATGGCCAGGCTATGTTGAGGCATATAAAGACCGTTTGTTTCAGATTACTCAAGTAGTAGGTGATTTTGGGCCATTGGATATATTGATATTTGATTGGGAAGCTGATCCAGAACATAACAGGGAAATGTTTAGGGAAACAAGACAAAAAGCAGCAATTGGAATGTACTACAACCAAGAATGGGCTGGAGCCTCAGCAGATGGTACTTTTTTAATTAATGATTATGATCGTATTGCTGCTGAAGGTGGCTATCCTTTTGGTAGTGCTTCTGCTGATTTAGGATCGCGAAAATTTGTTGGAGAAATCAATAAACAATCTGAACCTAATAGGGGCCTTCAAGAAATTTTAACAAATTGGTCTAATCGTTTAGGAATTACAAATGAAGAGCTAATGAATAGAGAGGATTTCCATTGGGATTGGGTAGGAATCCATGAACCTCTACATATTTGGCAGGTTTCAAGTGAAAAACATGGATGGATGAATGACATTGGTGGCTGTACGTATTGTGGTCTTTATTCTGAAATAGGCTTTGATAAGTATGAAAAACTATTTGATAAACTAAATCCAAGATGGTTTTTTGAAGGGCAAGTTATTGCATTAGAGGATTGGTTTATGGAAAAAATTGGTTTAAGAGAGTGGCCTGATGACTCAGGTTATGAGGATACAGAAAAAATAATGACTGTTCGATATAAACTAAAAAATCGTTGGTTTAGAGGTCATAGAGAAGATGGTTTTGATAGACTTCAAAGGCACGAGTACAAAGAAGATTTATTGACAATATTGTCTGTGGCAGGAGTGTATATAGAAGAAGGCTTAGGAGTTCTAAATGGTTTTGAGAGTTTAACTCCAGTAAAAGGATATTATGATACTGGTGTTATTGCATCTTATTATATGTTTGCTAAAATGAATCACAATTTAGATGATTATCTGGAATTTAATACTACACGTGGAGCAGATGGATTTGACGTAGCAATACAACAATATTTAGGGTTAACAGAACAGCAGTTTTACGATGAGTTTAACACTTGGTTTTTTGACTCTGGATTAACTGATGATCAAAAGATTGATTATCTATGGCCAGAAGGAACAGATCCGATTCAAGTAGACATTCAAAGTAGGAGATAAGATCTTTTTGCACCAAGGGATACAATCCAAATCCATCCTAATACATTGATATCATTGCCTTAACGCAAAATTCCTGTGTAGTGCTTTTAGGGGGGAGTTGTTTGGGGAAAATGTGTAGTGTGATGGGAGAAAATTTAGTTACATCGTATTGTTACTATCTTCTTTTTGTTTTTATTTAAGTAGTTTTAAAATATGAGAAAACTACTCTAACCCTTAGCATTCGCTTTATCAGCATTCTTATTTATTTATAGCTGCTCTACAGAGGATGATGCAACGCCTCCTCCAAGGGTGCAACAACCAACTCCAGAGCCTCCAGCTCCTAAACAATACACCTTAACAGTAACGGCCGGAGAAGGAGGGACAGTTTCAACAGAAGGGGGGACATATGATGAAGGGACGGAGGTTACAATAACTGCTACCCCAGCAGAAGGATATGAGTTTATTGGATGGGAAGGGAGTGATTCTATAGAAAACTCAGTAATGATTGTAATGGGTAGTGATCTAGAAATTAGTGCAATTTTCCGAAAATTAATTATTGAATCCATAATCGTAGAAAATCACATTGAAAGTTTAATTGTTTCTCACAAGTTTATTCCAGAAGTATATGCTAATTATACAAATGGAAATAAAGTGGATATCACAACTGATGTAAAAATTACTTCAATCGAAAATAAAGTTTCAATAATCGATAACAACATATTAATTGGTGGAGTAAAGGGGTACGATGAATTAATATTCGAGTTCGAAGGAATTTCCACAAATTTAACATTATACGTGGATAATATAGAGTTTGAAGAACTTGACAGTAAATTTTTAGAAATAAAAGAATCAACAATCAAAGTTCCATATTTGATGATTAACATCTTTCCTACAAATGATGGAATTATTCATAATGACACTATAGGTCCAGCATCCTATTGGAGTATAACCAATCCTTCTTTAGAAGAATCAAAATCAAAAATTAAAAATATTCTATTAACCACTAAAAATGCAATCGAATTAGGAACTGAATTTAGGGATTATGGGATGGGCACAATAAAACCATACATTGCCCTCATGCCAAAAGCCTATATTAATATTTATGTGGATGAAACCAACTACTTAGATATACTATTTCAATACAACAACAATATCAAGACCTATGACTATGGAAAAATATTTGAGTTATTAGGAATTAAAGATTATGTGGAAAATGAAGGTGTTAAAGAAATCTGGATTACTGAATTTGGGCACGATAGTTACCCGTCTTTAGTTAATGCCGGAATATATAATCCAGATTTTTTTAAAGTTTTACCAGAAAGTAATATGTCAAGCCCATTAACTAAAGATGTATCAAATAGTTGGCAAATTCAAGACGATTTACCTATTTACAATAAAACATACTTAGTTTACGGTAATAGTGGTCACAGAGGAGTTGATACAAATATTCATAATAGAGGTCACCAAATAGAAAGGCAATTAAGATATATTGAAAGGGACAAAAAAAGTGGACAAGAATTATTTTGGAACGATTTTGTGGGAGTTGTTGACGGAAATCAATCATTAAATAAAAGAGCTGGAAATACTCATTTCCCTCCCAATGCTTCCTCTGACTATGATTATTGCAATCAAAACTCAATAGAATCTGATATATTTAACTGGACACCTCAAGGTGGAGTAAAACAAATTGTGAATTGTAATTCTTGGAGAGATTTACCATTAAATTTTACTTACAATAAATATTCAGACGAAGGGATTCAAAACATAAACAATGACCCTCATACAAAATGGCTAATAACTTGGTTTCAGTCAATTCCTGGAGAAAACAATAATATTCCTTACAACAAAAATGGGCAGGATTATGTATTAACAAATTGGTGGGATATATTCTACAACTGGGATGATGCAATAAGGGAAAATAAAAATCTATGGGAATAGAGTTAAATTATTTGAAACATTAAGTTCAGGGAGTAATATGTATATTAGTGCTGTTAACCAAAACCATAAAAAATGAAATTTTCTCTTTCTTTATTATCCATTTGTATTTTATCTTTTATACTTATTTATAGCTGTTCAACTGAAGAAGAAGAGTCTGTTGCTCCTGTAGTTCAAACACCTGAACCTATACCAGTAAAATATACCTTAACAGTTTCGGCAGCAGAAGGAGGAACAGTATCCTCTGAAGGAGGTACATATGATGAAGGGACGGAAATTGAAATTATTGCAACACCTAATGTAGGATATGTTTTTGGTGGTTGGATAGGGTCTAACTCAACTTCTGCTAGCATTAGCTTAAATCTAAGTGCTAATATTGAGTTGGAAGCTATGTTTTTAAGCATAAATTCAATTAATAATGACCCTTTATTATTTAACTATGATACCTCAAAAAGCTACATAGGAGAACTGGTAGATTTTTATCCTAGCGCTTTCTTTGCATCTGACGTTCCACAATATATTAGAGAGTCATTAAATAATGCGCTTAAAACTGCTGCCGACAGGTATGGTAAATATGGTCCTGTAGAATTTTGGAGTCTTGGGACTGAAGAAGCTGCAGCACAAGAGTTACTCAACTTATACTGTGAGAGAAGAGACCATTTAAATCATAGTGATAAACAATCTTGTTTAATTGGAATGGAAGATAATTTTATGGATAGAGCAAAAGTAGGTAGGGATGCTATTCAAAATGGTGAATGTAGAGTTGATGGTAGTCACTCAGGAGGTTTTCAATGGGGGTTTCACGATATGCGAACAACTTACCTTATGGGTTTTGATGATTCATTTGATTGTAGGCCTTTTGGAGATGATTACTTCACAATTGTCCACGAATATTTCCACGTTGTTCAACTTGCGAGTGTTTTTAATTTAGAATCTGAGGTGAGAAGAAACAGAGTTGCTCCCAATGATGCCATTTGGATGATTGAGGGGGCTGCTCAATATATGGGGAAATATACTGTATATAAACTTCAAGATGAAGGAATTTCAATTTTTCCAAGTAATAAATGGACAGGTGGATTGAGAAATGGGATGAAAGATTCAATGGTAGATGGTAAATATCATTTTAATTTATGTCCTGATATAGAATTTTCTAGAATTAAAGGAAGTGATAATTGTAGACAAGCTGCGTATAGTCTTGGTGCTTGGGCTGTTGCATATTTGATTAACAAAGTAGGAAACCAAAATATCTTGACTGATACCTTTTATCCAAACTTAAGCTCTTTAGGATTTGAAGGCGCTTTTAATTTAGCGTTCGGATATTCATCTGAAGAATTTTATGAAGAATTTGATACTTTTCTAAAACTCCCAATTGAACAACAATTAGAAATCATCCCTGATATTTAAATCATAGGCATATCCTCTTCATTAAGTATTGGGATTTCTTCATATATTAAAATGAATTCATCTTTATGAAAAAAGAATACCTATTTAATGCTATTGCTATTTTTATTTCAATAGTTGGTTCTTTTGGGGTAGAACGACTTAGTGAATATAGAAAAGAACAAAATGAAATTAAAATTTTAGAAACTAACTTATTACACGAGTTAGAACAAAATTACTATTCACTTCTTTCGTTAAGAGGAACTTTAAATTCTGTAATTCAAGTTTCTGACAGTATAACTTCCAATTGGGGCAATATAAGTTCAATTAAAGTAAAAAAGTCCCACAGCAATAGCCTCTACTACATTACAGAAAGAATTGAGCATATATTATCGAGTTCATACGAGTTAACCCCAAGAAATATGTATTTAAACTCATTAATAAATTCAGGGCTAATTTTAAACATCAGGAGTTCTACTCTATGAAATCAGATTGAATCAGTTAATTTACTTGTAAGTGGAGGCTATATGAAATCTAATGATGTTATTGAAAACAACATAAAAGATTGGTTTATTAGATATTCAAAGAAAGGTGTGTCCTTAAATAATGACTTAATCTTTGACAAGTATAAAGATTTTGAGTTGTATCAATTTCTCACGTTGAGAAGAAGGAATGAAGTATATAAATTGGTTGGGGTAGTTGGAAATATTACATTTATTAAGGAGATTATAAATGAAATTAAAGAGAGTGGATTATTCTAAATTATCAGCATTTCTTTTTCTTTAATTTTAGGAAGTGATTTGTATATTAGTACTTATAAATCATAAATCAATTAAATGAAAAACTTAATACCTACTATCCTTTTTGCAATATTTCCTTTAGTTAGTTATTCCCAAAAACCAAACTTCTCTGTTTACAATAATCAGGTAAATACGGTAAAAGAAGAAGTAAAGTATTTCGAAATTGAAAAAATTAACAACCAATTCTATATGCTTGTAGGAGGTGGTGGAAATGTCGGGGTCTTTGTCAGTGATAATGATGTTGTCTTAATTGACAATAAATATGAAATCATCGAGGATGTACTTATGGCTTCATTAAGAAAAATTACGGATAAGCCAATTAAATTCATAATTAACACTCATTTTCATCACGACCATTCTGATGGCAATAGAGCATTTGGTGAAAAAGGAATTCCGATTATATCTCATCAAAACGCTAAGAAAAGAATGATGGAAGATATCGAACTTTACGGTGGGATATATGGTTTTATTAAAGATTTTGTTCAGCCTAAATATGATAATGCATCATTGCCTGTATTTACCTACGAAAGTAAAATGACGATAAGTCAGGGAAATGAAGAAATTGAATTATATAATTTTGGGAAAGCTCATACAGATGGAGATAGTGTTGTAGTGTTTAAAAACAACAATATTATTCATACAGGAGACGCATTTGTAAGGTATGGGTATCCATATGTTGATTTAAATAATGGAGGCTCAATAAATGGATTAATTGACTTTTTGGGAACATTAGAACTATTATGTGATGATAATACTATAATAATACCAGGGCACGGTGGATTGAGTAAAAAAGAGGATGTGACAAATTTAAAAAACACATTAGATGACTTATATACAAAAACTGTAATCGGATTGAAAAATGGATTATCATATAGAGAGATTTCAGATTCAATTGAAGAAACACTTAATGGAGATACTACTGTTAAACTCAATTATATCAAATCTATAGAATTAGAATTGTCAAGAAACTAGGATTAATTAAATCATTGCCATAAATTCTTAGTTAAGTTCAGGAAGAAAGACACTGGGTAGAGAAACCAAACATTTATTATTTTTGAGCATTAATCATAAATCAATGAAAAAGATATTTATAATGTCTTTATCCTTTTTTGTGTTTTCTTGTTTTAAAACAGAGATAGTGCAATTTGAGACCGCAAATACGGACCCTGCCACATTTGCAAATGGACAACAGCTTCCTACTGCACCCCGAAGTTATTTAAATTACTGCGGTGCCCCAAAGTCGTGTAAATTTTTACTTAAATATGACGATACATTTTGGGAAGACACAGAAAACTACTATGGTGACTTTTCAGATATTAGATTTTCAAACTATGCACAATATTTTATATCCTTCTTTAAAATTGATAATGATGTTTCATATTGTAAAGGATTTAAAAAAGGAGAAAACACTACAGATGGAATAAAATGGAATATAAAAATCACAAAAGATGAGTGGGATGAGCTCTGGTTTGATTATGATTATTATGGAACTAATGATGATGTTGAATATACCATAACTTATAAATATGAAGTAATTGATGGTTTACTTCATTTTTCAAATACAGAAGGTCAAGAATTTATTTTTCATCCTTCTAAAAAAAACTACTCAAAAGATTTTCTTGAAACAGGTAATATAATTGAGCAAGAAGGCTGTAATTTTTATTAATTATAATAAACTATATCATCGGCATATCCTCTTCATTAAGTTTAGGGGGTAATTGAATAATCACTACTAAATTAAACTTTGCGATTAAATTTTAGTCCAAAAATAAAGCCAAACAAATGAAGAAATTTATCATTGCCTCCTTTTTAAGTGTTGTTTCATATGGTCAAGATTCAAATTATAACATTAAATCTTTTATTAATCAAGATTTAAATATTAATAAAAAAGCCCCAAACACACATTACATTGGAAATGCTTGGTTAAAAAGGCTTATTGAAGCAGATGAAGATTTTGATTATAATTTGACACAGGCTACATTTCAATCAGATTCTACTTTAGATTGGCATAAACATTCAACAGGTCAGGTTTTAATTATTATCGATGGAGAGGGATACTATCAAGAAAAGGGAAAAGAAGTAATTGTTTTAAAAAAGGGAGATATAATTAAGTGTGATAAAAATGTAGAACATTGGCATAGCTCTACACCAAATAAAGATGTTTCTTACATTGCTATTTACGGTAATAGTGAAACTATTTGGACAGAAAAGCTCTCAAAAGAAAACTATGATAGAATTAAACCTATTAATTGAACTCTCTAAATCATCGGCATATCCTCTTCTTTAAGTTCAGGTATCTCTAAACCTCTTAAATAGGTTAAACTAACATTTATGGATGAGTGCCCCATCGCTTTTTGAAGCTTGGTTATACTGCCTGTTCTTTTGAAGATTTCTATAGCTCCTGTGTGTCTAAAAGAGTGGATTGTAGCGCTTGGATCAATTGTTGGATAACGCATCTTAAATCGCCTCCAAATAAGCAAGAAATAACTCTTATTATAAGGTTGTTCTGACTGTTAATCAGAGGGTCCTTGGTTCGAGTCCAAGAGGGGGAGCTAGACTAACCGCAACACCACACAAGACCTAACAAGCAATCGAAGCCCTTCACTTCGGTGAGGGGTTTTTTCTTTTACACCAATGGATACAATCAGGTACCTCTAATCCATTGATACCATTACTTTAACCTAAGATTATCTAAAAGTGATTAGGAGCATGAGTTTTAGAAAATCGTTTTTCTATTGTAACAGGGGGAAGGGTTTTGATACGTAATCCATTAGATTATTTCAAGAATTTTACTTTCCATATTATTGAAAATAATAAAATCATTTATTTTTTTTCCAATTAGCAATTTACCAATAGGGCTTTGGGATGAAATACAATGAAATACTTTAGAATTGATCTCACATGAATCAGCAGCTATGGCAATGTAATAGTTTGCTTTATCAGTAAAAATTAGAGAACCTAGACTAATCCTATTTGAAGTTTTGAAATCTTTAATAGTCTTGAGTTTCTGATAATTTAACTCAATTTCACGAATTTGATTACCTAACTTTTCTCGTTCTAGCTGAATCATGGCCCTACCAGTTTCATGTTTATCACCTGCTGAGCTTTTTGCCTCAGAAGTTAAGTCCTTTTGTAAGTTTTCTTTCTGCTGTTCTAATACCCCCATTTTTTTCTCGAGTAGAGACCTACAATGATTAAAGAGTGCTTTTTTTAAAACAGAAACTTCAATCATCCCCAATTACCTATTAAATAACCTAATAAAAAAGCAATAAGAACAAGTACTCTCATTTCAACTCCTAAACTTTTTGCAATTGAATCAACTGCAGCTAAAACCCATTCTTTAATCTTATCTAAATCCATAACACAAACATAAAACATATGAAAAAAATACGGGGACAAAAGAGTGAGAAACCATTCTACCTTCAAACATAGTGGCTTTCCAAATAGCAAGATACGTTTGAAATGATAGCATACCCAAACACTTCAGTATTTTTTTAGTAGAATTGATTAAATTGTGTGTATGAAAAAAAAATGGAGTACACCTAGTCAGATCCTTTTTCAATTGGTTCTAATCATTATCATTTTATTTCTATTTAGACTCTACACGGGTGATGTTAAATTTTAGTAGCAATGGAAGCAAAAAAATTGCTTCTAATCCATTGATATCATTGCCCTATCCTAAAATTCTCTTCTAAACCTTCTCGAAAACCCCAATAAGCTTTTTTAGGCTCCAATTGTTCATCAAATAGGGTGGGCCAGTCTTTTATTTTAAAGAAAGATTTAATCCATGTATCACGATCATTAAACCCCCAAAAAGTTATTCCATAACGTTGTGCTTTTGGAACAGCTTCGTGATAGAGAGTCACTAAACGTTTGAATTTATTTGCTTGGGCTTGAGCCATTTCAGCTGAATAGTTTTCATACTCTTGTATCCCTCCTGATATGCTATCATTGTGTTTATTGAAAATTAGATCTACTTCTGATAGGTGAATTTTTAATCCAGTAGAAGCTGCTTTTTTAAGACATTTTAGAATAAGACTATCCGGAATATCCATTCTGTAGTGCATTTGAAATCCAATTCCCGTTAAAGGGGTATTCTGACTTTTTAACTTTTCAACTAATGCCAGAAGGCCGTTTAGTTTGAGGGTGTCACGTTCTAAATTGAAATCATTGATAAACAAATCAACATTTGGATCTGCTGCATGTGCAGCTTCCAGTGCCTGTGCGACATAGCTAGGTCCAATGGCTTTAAGCCACTCTGTTTTTCGTAATTCCCCTCCTCGAGTTTCTAGGGGTTCATTAATAACATCCCAGCCACTCACCTTACCTTTGTATTTTGAAACTACTGTTGTGATGTACTCTTTTAAAAACTTTTTACCCCAAAGGGAATCCTTAGCCAATTTATCTTTTACCCATTGAGGTGTCCCACTGTGCCAAATCAGAGCATGACCAAAGAGTCGCATATTGTTTTTTTGAGAGAAGTTTACTAAGGCATCTGTCTCCTTCCAAGTAAAGTCATTTTCCGTAGGCAGCAGACGAAACATTTTCATGCTGTTTTCTGAGGTGAGGCTATTAAATTCTTTTTTAGTAATCTCTAACTTTTTTTGGTCTGCTAGCGTAGATTTTAAATTTATGGCTGTACCAATAGGATAATCACTCACATTTTTTAGTCCCTTTTGGCTGAAGTTGGTGTTACAATTTGTAAAACCCATAAAAAGTAGCCCTATTAAAAATTGTATTTTTCTAGATTGTGTCATCAAATTTAAAATTGATCATAAATTTACAAGATTTCTTTAATCACAATAACGAATCTGATAAGTTCTATGGAAAAGTAAAGTATGGAATGAGTCATCTATCAGTAAGAGAATGTCAACTAATCTACGATAGTGAAGCAGTGTGTAAGTAGGTAACCAAGCATTTAGATAAAGATGTAGACTATGGCGTTTTTGATATTGAGGATTAAGGAAACGGAGATATTAATGATCAAGAAATGTGGGGGGTATTATGCAAAAAATACACCTGTCTGCTTACCTATGAGATGTGGGAGCTAAGTGAGTTTTGGGAAACATCTTTTAAGATAATGACAAGGGCAATTCCAGCTACTCACCCAATTAAAAAAAAGCATCGGTAAATACGCTCCATCCTGTTTATCAATAATTCATTTTAAAATTTTTGAGAAATTCTTTAACTTGGGCTTATTAACCATAAATCAATTAAAATGAATTACGATCGTAGAAAATTTTTTACTTCAATCGCATTAGGTGTAGGTGCTACCGCATTCCCTAATTTTATTGACGATTTTGACCAGCTTGATCCTGTCAAAACAAGTACTGACATCAATCAAGAGGACGTCTCGCTTTGGTTTAAAAAAATTAAGGGTGAACACCGTGTTGCCTATGACGGAAGTCAACCACACAACACCCTCCCCATTGTTTGGAACTGGGCTTTTTTGGAATCCAATAATTCTTTAGGAGTAAAAGATTCAAACATGACTGCAATGACGGTTCTAAGACACGCAGGGATCGTGTTTGCATTTAATTCTTCTGTATGGGAGAAGTTCAAGCTAGGAGAGTTGGTTTCTTTTAACGATAACCAAACCGGGAAACCCTCGCTGAGAAATACCGTTTATGAACCTATGGAAGGGGATATGCCACTACCTCCAATACAAGGAATTAAGGACCTGCAAAATCGAGGATCGATGTTTTGTGTTTGTGATTTGGCAACAAAAGTTTACGGATCAGCTGTTGCAAGCAAAATGAACTTAAATCCTGATGAAGTGTACAAGGAAATGATTGAAGGGATCTTACCAGGCATTAAACTGGTTCCTTCTGGTGTCATGGCATTAGGACGTGCTCAAAACGAAAATTGCGCATACATATTTGCAGGCTAACAGAATAAATTCCAAAACTCAAAATAGAGTTTTCGAATAGGTTGGTATTCTGTAATCAAATCAGAACTTCCCAGTTTAGATAGTTGACCGCTTTTTTTTAAAAAAAGTAGTACCAAACAAAAAGGGCTTCTATTTTTACTGGCTCGTTTATTATGTGTATCATTAGGGATTCACCTAAAATAAAAAATCTGACTTGAAAAAAAATCAAAGCAAACCCAAAGTATCCCTACTAGAAGCCTTTACCTCAATAATATGGCCCAGAAGAAAAATGGTTTTTATCGGGTTAGTGCTCATTGTAATAAGTAAAATAGCAAGTTTTGTAGCCCCCCTTTCTCTGAAAATATTAATGGATGAAATCATTCCAAACAAAGAGTTAGACCGATTAAAAATTCTAATAGCTGTTGTAATTACTGCCATCATAATACAGTCAATCACCTCTTTTTTATTGACAAAAATTCTTTCGGTTCAAGCCCAATTCCTAATTGCAGAGTTAAGGACACAGGTACAAAAAAAAATACTTGGATTACCCATCAAGTTTTTTGACAATACCAAATCTGGGGCTTTAGTCTCTAGAATCATGACAGATGTCGAAGGGGTTAGAAATTTGATAGGAACCGGTTTGGTACAATTGGTAGGTGGAGCCATTACCGCTGTAGTCTCTTTAATACTATTACTGCAAATAAGTGTTTCCATGACTTTATTTACACTCATACCCTTAGCCATTTTCGCAGTAATTGCCTTAAAAGCTTTTAAGATCATTAGACCCATCTTTAGGGCAAGAGGAAAAATCAATGCAGAAGTAAAGGGAAGACTCACCGAAACCCTAGGTGGTATTCGGGTGATCAAAGGATTCAACGCAGCTGAACAAGAGGCTCGGGTATTTGAAAAAGGGGTAAATGAACTATTTGTCAATGTAGAGAAAAGTCTGACTGCAACCGCATTTATGACCTCTTCTGCCACCTTTTTATTAGGACTTGCCACCACCGGAATCATGGGCATAAGTGGATTTAAAATCATGACAGAAACTTTGACCTTGGGAGAATTCCTAAGCTTTACCTTTTTATTAGGACTCATGATAGCTCCAATAGTTCAAATGAGTAATATCGGAAGCCAGCTCACTGAAGCTTTAGCCGGTCTTGACCGAACGCAGGAACTCATGAACGAAACCAGTGAAACAGATGACCCTCAGCGAAATATCGCTTTAAAAAAGATACAAGGAGCCATAACCTTTAAAGAGGTTTCTTTTGCCTATGAAGAAGAAAAAGAGGTATTGCACAGCATAAATTTTTCTGCTAAAGCTGGAGAAACCATCGCACTGGTTGGTAGTTCAGGATCTGGAAAATCTACCATTGCTGGATTAGTGGCCACTTTTATCAATCCCGATCAAGGAGACATAACCGTTGATGGGTTTCCACTCAGAGAAGTAACCTTAGAGAGCTACAGAAAACAATTGGGGGTAGTCTTACAAGACGAATTTCTATTCGAGGGTACCATCAAGGAAAATATTTTGTACGCCAGACCCAATGCCTCAGATGAAAGTCTTTTAGAAGCAGTAAACGCAGCTTATGTAAATGAATTTACCGATCGTTTTGACGCTGGATTAGATACTTTAATTGGAGAAAGAGGTGTAAAATTATCGGGGGGACAAAGACAGAGAATTGCCATAGCAAGAGCTATTTTAGCCTATCCTTCTATCTTAATACTTGACGAAGCTACCTCTAATTTAGACACAGAAAGTGAAGCGCTAATTCAAAAAAGTTTGGCTACCCTTACCCAAGGAAGAACCACTTTTGTTATTGCTCATAGACTAAGTACAATTAGAAAAGCACACAAAATACTTGTCATTGAAGGAGGTAGAATTGAAGAGCAAGGAACGCATGACCAACTCATTGAAGCAAAGGGTAGGTATTTTGATTTATTTACTTATCAGGCTAAAATTTAGACTCCCACACCATTTAACCTCAAGAAATTAAAAAATTTCAAATTCGCTTACTTCAAAATCAATACCCAAATGCTTGAGCTGCATTAGTTTTTATCTGTATCTTGCTTTTTAACTAAATTTTTTTTAATGAAAAAATCATCTTTATTACTACTCAGTTTGTTTATCACTTTTAGCTGCACACAAAAAAAACAAAAAAGTGAACCCGCTTCTAAACCAAGTGCTGAAACCCTTATGGCAGAATCAATGCAACGATTTTCATCTGCATGGAATCAAGGAAATGCGGAAGAAATCTCAAAAGAATTTACAGCCGATGCAATTCGAATTGTTTCCAATCCTCTAAGTCCAATTGTAGGACAAGAGTCCATTTTAAAGTCTTTTGATGCCGTCTTTTCAGAAGGAAGCGAATTGGAAAACAGCCACATCGAAATAACCGTAACCGAAACTCGTTCCGTATCAGAGGATATTTATTTAGGAGCAGGAAGTTTTGCCATATTAAGCCCAGAAAATGAAATTTTAGAACAAGGAAAATGGGGAAATGTTTTTAAATATGACAACGGACAAATTAAATTTCTAATGGAGTCTGCTCACAGACAACCCAAAGAAGCAAACGGATCAGAGACAGAAACTGTTTTAGAAAACTCCATTGCTTCTGATGAACCGCATTTTGACAAAATAGTACTTTCGGTTAAAAATTACATCGAGAATAGCAACAGTAAAAATAGTGAAGGAATTTCAATGTTATTTACAGAAGAGGGGATTCAAAGCGTAGATGGAAAGGAAGGAATTATTATGGGACGTCAACAAATAAAAGATACCGAAATTTATGCTGACGGAAATGAATTAAATGCTAACGTAATGGGCTATCGCTATTTAGGAAATAATATTGCCATTGCCTATGGAAATTGGTCTTCTACCTCTGATGATAACGCAAAAGTCACAGGTCAATGGGGAAACCTTTTCAAAATTGAAGGAGATGAAGCCTTACTCATCATGGAGTCTGCTGGGATGATCCAATAGTCTTTGCAAAATAAAAAAAACCCTCCCAAGTGGAGGGTTTTTTTATGCAATACCTCCAGTAAAGTGTAATACCACGCACCTGGCTTTCCTAATTTTCAAAAAAGCTGACGCACATCAAAGAATCATTACTATTGGTTGGAGGAGTCCCTTTCATGTACAATATGGTTCCTGACCGTGGAGTCACTATTTCTTCCAGTTGCTCTCCAAATTCGTCAGTAATGTAACCTACTACTTCTCCTTTTACAACTTCATCACCCGCTTTAAATGCACTGTAAAAAATACCTTGTACGGTAGATCGGACATAAATCTGATTGTTTAGTTTTTTAATTTTAGGAGAAGTAAAAGCAACCTTTGAGTCGTACATTTCAAGTTTTTGGAGCAACCTGTAAAGTCCCGTTTTGATTCTCTTTACTGCTTCAGGCTGAACATTACCCAATTTTCCGCTTTCAAAACTTAAGGCAATTTTACCCACTTGGCAGGCTTGCTTAAAAGCATACTTTGCTGGTTCGTCTTCTTTTATGGTGTAAGGATAAGAGACTACGTATTCAAATCCGCTGAATTCACTAAGTTCTTTGGTCTTCTGAGTTATTTCTGGGTAGTTTTTATTATCATAATAGCATACAAAAGGGAGTAAATCTTCCGAGGCATCACCGCCGTGAATGTCGAGAAAAATATCACTCACCGGAATGATTTTCGTACTGATAAAATCAACTATTTGTTCTGAAACTGTTCCCTCATCATCCCCAGGAAAAATTCTATTTATGTTCTTTTTATCCAAAGGATTAATGTACGGGGTTCTTGTGTAAAACGATCCCATATTAGTAATGGGCAAAACAATCAAAGTTCCTGACAACTCCTCAGGATTCAATTCTTGAATCATGTCTTGGATGGCAATGATCGGAGGATATTCAAATCCATGAACACCCGCTAGAAGGGTAAAAACCTTACCCGTTTGTTTCCCTTTGATGATCAGCACAGGAAGAGAAGTCTCGTTCCCACTCGTGTCTGTAAATTCCAATTTGAATTTATGTGTCGTGGCCCTTTTGGAGTCTGCAAAAGCACGATCAAATTGACTTTGTGAAAAGGAAAAAACACTTGTTAGTATCAGAAAAAAAATAAAGTAACGATCAAAAATTGTTTTAGAAAACATTCGTGTGAGTTTAAAAAAATTTTTCTCAAAGTTACTTAAAATCAATGGGGGGATACAATTCCTTTTTTTACAAAACCGCATAGGTGTAAACCACTTTAACGAGGAGCAACTTGACCCTTAAAAGAAAAATAGCTCGGAAAAACAAGAGACTGTTTAGAAAAAATATTTTCAAATTTTATTTACTATTTGGGGTTTAAAAGCAACTCATTTTTCGGCTCATTTTAACATTTCTGAGAGTCTTTTTTACCTACATTTAAATTAAATTTTAATTCGATTCTTGTGAAAAATTTTTCAGATGGCTTTTTTTCAGTAGATGCAAACAGTGGTTTTTTACCCATAGAGGAACCCTTGCGAAAGTTGCCCGATACCTATGCTGAATTACAATCTCTTTTAGACGAAATGCCCGTGGTTAAAGACGATGGAAGCCCAGGCTTATTGGCTACAGAAAGGGCATTAGAGCAAGCTACTGAAAGATTGCCAAATTTTTTAAATCAAGTAAAAAAGGAAAAAGATCCAAGGGTCAAAGCTGCCTTATTTAGGGGCTACAGCTTTTTGGCATCCGCCTACACCCTATCCCCTGCCCATCATACCTATTTAAAAACAGGGAAATACGGACTGGCAAACAAAAAAATTCCCCCAACCCTTGCCCAACCTTTTGTGGCCATTGCAGAGGCTTTGGAAGTATTCCCCTGGTTGGATTATCATTATGCCTACTCCCTAGGAAACTTTTACAAAAAAGAAGAAACCAAAGGTTGGGACTGGTCCAATTTATCCATGGCGGTCAAATTTTCAGGAATGCCTGATGAACAAGGGTTTATCATGCTTCATGTGGACATCAATCAGTACTCCCCCGACCTAGTAAAAGCTGCTTTGGGACTAGCAGACTACCCTACCGATGAAATAAACGCAAATCTTGAGCTGTTCGGAACGACTTTACAAAAAATGAACGAAAGACGCAGACTCATGTGGGAAGCCTCTCGATGGAAACACTACAATGATTTCCGAGTGTTTATTATGGGAACTAAAGGAAATGTAGATATTTTCCCCGAAGGACTCATTTACGAAGGGGTTTGGGATACTCCGCATACGTACCGCGGTCAAACTGGAGCGCAAGACAATATCATTCCTACGGCGGATATTATTTCTGGAGTAATCAATTACTACCCAAAAAATCAATTGACAAATTATCTTCTTGACCTTAGAACCTACCGCCCAAAATGCGTTCAATCCTTTTTTCATTTTATTTCCAAAAAAATGAATCAACACCCCCTATTAAATAGACTGGTCGATTCTAACAACTTGGAGGGAATGGTTCACTTAATGAAGGTTTTTGAAGAAATTTATCTCTTCCGAAACGGCCACTGGCAGTTTGTCCAAAAATACATCATGCAAAATACCGCCTATCCAAAAGCAACTGGAGGCACCCCCATTACCTCTTGGATTCCCAATCAAATTAAAGCTGTGCTAAGAGCAATGAAGGTTTTGTTCGACAAAATGAAAGATCACCAAAACCCCAACTGGAATCAATCCGAATGGTTGGAATCCTACAACAAAAAAGTTCAACTACTCAATAAGCAACTTAAAATTGTTTCAATAGAGGCCTTTGATCCTGAAGCGGTTTTTGACTTAAATGAAAAAATGGGATATCAAGATTTCTAATACGAACCAATGAAAGTAAAAATTCTAGTTACAGGTGGAACTTTTGACAAAGAGTACAACGAAATCAACGGCAAGCTTTATTTTAACAAAACCCATGTCCATGAAATTTTAGCTCTGGGCAGATCGGATGTTGCGGTCGAAATAAAAACCTTGATGATGGTGGATAGTTTAGACATGACAGATCAAGATCGGGAAGTCTTGGTAAAAAACATTTCGTCAGCCAAAGAAAAAAACATTGTAATAACCCACGGAACCGATACTATGGTAGAAACCGCAAAATACATAAACAAGAGTACTATTGAAAAAACCGTTGTAATCACTGGTGCCTTGATTCCCTACAAATTTGGAAGTTCAGACGGCCTTTTCAATTTGGGTGCTGCACTCGCTTTTGCTCAAGTATTAAAATCCGGTGTTTATGTTGCAATGAATGGAAAATGGTTCCCCTGTGATGGGGTAGAAAAAAATAAAGAAACAGGAAAATTTGTCAAGCTAGGGGCTTCCTAAATAATCCTCTCCAAAATTCAATCCCCAGTTCCCTTGGGGTCAAAAGGAGAAACTCCACATACGTTCCTTTCCTAGACTCTTCGTCTTGAGCCTAATCAGAACCCGTTTGATTTTAAATTGAGAGCGATTCGCCAACATTTAAGAGCACCAACTCTTTGCCTTTGTCTTTGAAATATTTAACCGCTTTGGGCTTGTCAATTTCAATGGGGGGAAATGTATCAAAATGATACCCAATTATTGTATCACAACGAATTAGATCGCTGGCAATCAGAGCATCCTCATACCCCATTGTAAAATTATCTCCAACAGGTAATAGTGCAACATCAAGTTTTGGACAAAGTAACGGAATCAGTTCCATGTCTTTGGTCAAGGCGGTATCTCCAGCAACATAAAGAGATTTGGAGTCATCGTACAGTACAAACCCCCCGGGGTTTCCTCCATAGGTGCCGTCTGGTAAAACACTGGAATGGACTGCGTTTACATACTTGGCCGTCCCAAAATCAAATTCGTATTTCCCCCCGTGATTCATCGCATGGCCAGAGATGTTTTTTTTACCAAACCAAGAAACAATTTCAAAATTTGATACCAAAAGAGCATCCGGATTGTTTTTCATAACGGCTTCCACATCTAAAACATGGTCTTCATGACCGTGGGTTACAAACACATAATCCACAGCCAAATGCGAAATATCAATATGCTGGGACAGCGAATTCCCTGTGATAAACGGATCGAATAGAATTTTTTTTGAATTCATTTCAACAAGAACGGTTGCGTGACCTAAAAAAGTAATTTTCATATTTGTTTGATTTAAAGAGTTTCTATCCCCAATGGGCTCCTCAAGTTTTCGTCATTCTTTTTGTTTTTAATAGCATTGGGGTTCCTCCTGTTTCGGATCTTCTAAAAAGATACAAAAGATTTCTTTTGTTTTGTAAAGTCGCTACCAGGCAATAGAAACAAAAAATTAGATAATTCATTTTTGCTTCGCGTTTGTTTGGGCTAACAAATTGTTATTTCTATCTTGAGGATCAAATCTCAGGGCACTGATATTTTTAAAAAAAAAAATTGAACTAGAAAATCATTGGTACGCTTGTATGCAAAAGTGAACTAAAAGGGTTTAAAACCATCCTATTTGATAAAACATCTCACGTTTTTATTCTTCTTTTTTCCCTTGCTTTCTATGGCTCAAGTGGGCTTAAACAACGCTTTTGATTTTAGGAGCATTGACAATTTGTATTTTGACGAATCAACAAAAGTAGAGGAAGAGACCTTGGGATCTCCCTTTTTAACACCTCTTATTGACGGTTACAGATACAACTCATTTTTAGACATTATTGTAAACTCCCAAAATGAAATCGTAACTATTTCTGAGCTCCAATTGGGTAAATACAACTTTGTCAAAAAAGATTATTTCGTCCGTTGGAAGAAAAAAGCAACAACGGGTTACTTAATCAAAATTGACGAAACCAGTTTTTTGAGGGTTCAAAAAGTAATCCGCGAAGACTACAACCCAAAACTGAAAAACAATTCCAACAAGAGGTACGAAGAAAAAATCAGTTACTTCAAAAAAGAGGATGGAAAAATAAAACAGGTCAAAAAAAATGAAAACGCCAAAGGCAACTTCTTTGTGCATCTAAACTACATCCAATCCAAATTGAATAATTATTTGGGAGGCTCTCTAAGTAACAGAAATTCAGTCTATTACGCTTTTGGTAGGTCTTTTCGTTTAACCCCTTCAAACGCCCTAAAAAGCAAATTCTTTTTTTCTAAAAATGGGGGATTCGATTGGTACACCGAGGACAACTACAACGGTAAAAAGATCATTACACTGAACACCGTAGGACTTGAACTGCTTTATGAAAAAAGCTACAAACGATTCAGTTTTTTTTCAGGGATCAAATCCCATTATGCCCTCAAAAGAGAGGAACGAAGAGCGAGCATTCGCTACTACGGCTTCCGTTTGAGAGACAAATACCAATCGCTAAACGACGAACTCAAAAAATTTATCCCCATCTCCTTGCCCCTTGGATTCTCCTTTGATCTAATTGAGGACATTGATTTTGAACTGATTTACAATATTGGAGTTTCAAAACTCAATGCAGCCCCTGCAGAAATTAATTTAACCCTAAATACCTTTCAGGCAGGACTGGTTTACAAAATCTAAAAAGAGCATTGAGCCTCCTCCTAAAAACAATACTTTACCGTTTGAGCTGCAGACCAAACTTTAACCGCATCCGTTTTGTTTTTTTGTTTCATTGTGGCTAAAAAATTAAATACTTATTTAAATAAGTATTTAATTTTAACTCCCAAAAAACGCTTGGGGGTGGCGGGTTTTTCGCTACTTTTTCAAAACCTACTAAGGGGACTCCTCACTTAAAAAAAGAAGACGTACCGATCCTTTCCAAAATCAACTGTTTGCGTCTTTTTCTCATTTTGATCCGAACCTCTTCCCCCTTTTTCCAACCCAGTTCTTCCAGGTACTCCACCGGTAGGGTAATACACAAGCTGCTTTGACCTACTTCAATAATCTTGCGATTAAACCGTTCTTTTAATGATTTTCTTGCCATGGCTAACGATTTGAATGAACTTTAAAGTTACTACCAAAACGCTTATCTTGTAAAAACAAAACTCAAATTATCATGTACACCTACAAAGCCAAAGTACTGCGTTGGGTAGATGGCGATACCCTGCTGTGTCTGATCGATCTGGGCTTTTACACCCACAAAGAAGAACGCATTCGCCTGGCCCGTATTGACGCCCCCGAACTCAGAGGCCCTGAAAAAGAAGAGGGCAAACGGATTCAGCAACTGCTTAGCCAGCGCTATCCGCAAGGAACCTTTCTTACCTTGGAAAGTAAAAAAAGAGACAACTACGGCCGTTTTATCGGCGAACTCTATTACCAAGAGCAAAGCATCAACCAATGGATGATTGACCAAAAGCTGGCCAAAGAAGTCGATTACTAACCCCAAAACAACTCCTCATGAAACCCCAAAAAACAAACCTCCGAGGTTTTGCACTTTTCCCCATCTCGGTCATTCTGCTATTGACCACCGTTTGGCTCGGACTTGCCTATGCCGCCATTACCCTGCCCTTTAAACTGTCTTTCCGTACCCTGATCCAGCGATGGAATCAGTATTTTTTTGTCTTGTCAGTGTCCCTAGACCAGTTTGGCAATGTAGCCATGCAAGACCTTTTTAACGATTGGCTGCTACGCCCCAACGCCCCACACCGCTTTGGCAACGAAGACGAAACCATCTCCAGCGTATTGGGCAAAAACAAAACCACCCACAGCCTGAGCAAAACAGGTACCCTCCTTGCGGATTTCCTCGATTGGCTCGACCCCAACCACGTCCTCAACTCCATTGAACCCTTACCTTAAAACCCTCAGCCAATTTATCAAGCTGAATGCATCTAAAAAAAATCTTAAATTTAAATGACTAAAAACCCTAGTAAAATGAAAAAACAATTCGCATTCGTAGCATTACTAGCCCTATGCATTCAGTGCAGCACTACAAACGACCGTTATGTTACAATTGACAGAGCAGCCTATTTAGATCAATTGGAGGGGTTTTGGTTGGCGCAATGCATCGCAAATTGGACGGGACTCATTACCGAGATGGATAAAATTGGAATTCCGGTAAACGGCAAAGGGGGCGGTTTTTACACCCGAGAAGATTGGGGAAAACCCGACCAACCCAACCTGTGGGGATCCAATAACTATTCGGATACAATCACCTTTATTTTCGCTGAAAAAGACAGCATTTGGGGCGCCGATGACGATACCGACATCGAATACATTTATCAAGAGTTGCTCTACAAAAGTCCCTCGTTGGATCTCAGCGGAGAACAAATACGAAAGGCTTGGATGGATCACATTCACAAAGAGGAGGAAAATTATTTATGGGTATCCAATCAGCAAGCTTTCGACCTGATGCATGAAGGAATTGTTCCTCCTGCTACCAGTGACCCCAAGCGGAACCCTCACTATGAAATGATTGATGCCCAACTGACTACTGAAATTTTTGGTTTGTTTGCTCCTACAAAACCTCAAATTGCACTCAAATTGGGAGCACTGCCCATAAGAACCACCGCCCGCGAAAATGCTGCGTGGATTTCTGAATTCAATATCATTATGTATTCTCTGGCCTCCCAAACCACCGCTCACAATTCAATAAAAGAAAAGATTTTGTGGATGGCAAAACAAGCGCGTTTGCAGCTTCCTAATGATGCTTATTCCGCCAAAATGTTTGATTTTGTTTTAGAGCAATACAATCAAAACCTACCCTGGGAAAAAACGCGTGATGCATTGCACGAGAAATATCAAATTCGTCAAGAAGATGGCTACCATTGGGCCACAACAGATCAAAGTTGTAACGGTTGTTTTGCCGCTGGGATCAATTTTGGAGCCAGTATTGTCAGTTTACTTTACGGAGAAGGAGATTTGAAAAAAACAATCCAAATCGGAGCTTTAGCAGGATGGGATTCGGACAATCCTACGGCTACTTGGGGAGGAATGTTAGGGTTTATGCTAGGTAAAAAAGAGGTTGAAAAAACCTTTGGAAGGGAATTTTCTTCTTCCTTCAACATCCATCGTACCCGAAAGGGCTTCCCTAATGGAGGCATCGATACGTTTGAAAATATGGCACTCAAAGGGCAGTCCATTGTAGATCGGGTAATCCAAGAAAAAATGGGAGGTAAAATTGATGCTGAAAAGGACATTTGGCTGATCCCAAAAGAGTGAAAAAAGTTGCCTTGAAAATCAACTGTAAGGCTTTAATCGTATTTGAGAAATCCCCCCTAGAAATCGGTTGACACACATAGGTGCCGGATGAAACGGATTGCCGGATTGGGTGATCCCGATACTGTAGCAAGATACCTTAGCTTCTTTAAAAAGTTTTAAAATTTTTTGGGCTTGTTGTTCAAGATACAGATGATCGTCGATGTGGTTGCCCCAGCAACAAACTACCTTTTTAATTTTGTATTCAGGATTTTGGATCAAGGCTTCTATGAATCGGAAATTCTGTTCGATCAGTTTGAGGTTGGGGGTTTTAGGCAAATCCTTTGGCTTGGGTGTCCGCTTGGGATAGAGGTTGACCAACCACCAGCCGTCGCAACCGTTGTTTTTTGCAATGCGTTCAATGTTTCTTGAGGTAGGATCTAATTTGGTTTCGTTGGCCCTACTGGGGTTGAGACCAATCGCCAACATTTCAGCCGTTCCTTTCTTTCCTAATAAAAATCTTTTCTCAGGATCGTTAAGGGGTAAACACACAATATTACTAGAACCCATCATGCTATTTCTAAAACTCTATTTACATTTGATTTTGTATTCGAACCAATTGAAATACAAATCAAGATAAAAGATTCTGAAAATGGAATTATTGGCCTATTTTTTAGCATTGTTTGGTTTTTTTGTACTGGTTAAAGGAGTGAAACCCGCCCTGGATTGGATTGGGCGGCATACAGCTAAAGATCTCGCAAAGGGCATCGGATTCATTGCGGTGGTACTCAGCCTTTTCTTTTATGTATGGGTCATGTTCGGCTATTTGAAAAGTTTTTAAAAAAACAGGGAAAACATCAAAAAAAGGCCCAAAAAAGTGAAAAACAGGGCAAAAAACAGTCAAAAATGGTAAAAATGGCGTGTTTTAATAAAGTCGTTAAGTGAGAAGTTGTTCAAAAAACCCTCCAATCTCTTTTTCCTTATCCACAAAGTGAATTTCCAATATCCAATCCCTTTTATTCCCATTTTTATCCAATTCAAAAACATTGACATGGTTTTCCGGATGGATGTAATTGGTTTTATCGGTGTCTTCTAATTTTTCATGAGGAAAGTGACCGATCAAATGGCCTGCTATTTCTCCGCCAAATGTCCAGCCATAGGCTTCAGCCAAAGCTACGGTATGCGCATACAACTCGGCTCCTGTAATGGCTTTTTTTGAGTCAAAAAACTTTTTGCAATCGTACCAAGCCGCTGCCACATCGTCCTTGAGCTTGATTTTGTAGGGGTCATTTCCCAGTACATACGTTCTGCCAAAATCAGCCTCCCACTCTTCAAATACAGGTCCAAAATCTATGAACAGTATGTCATCTTCACTGAGTGTTACGTTTTCAGGATTGGAATTGTAGGGTTCTAAGGTGTTTTTCCCGGCTCTTACAATTCGTTTGTGCCAATATTTTTTGATTCCAAAGAGTTCGTAAGCCAAATCAAAAATCTCCGAATTAAGTTCTTTTTCTGTCTTAGCTGCAACGATTAAATTTTGGTTTTCAATTTCTTGAAATAAAAAAGCTGCTTTTTTTTCTGCTTCAATCAATGCGGCTTTACTCATGTCTCTTATTTTTTATTGCGGTAACAAAATACCGATAATTTAATTAGAACCCTCCAACTTTAAACAAAGAGTTTAAGGTTTTGCTTTAATGCTAAGACGTTAATTAGGAATCGGTTACAAAATGCTAAATAAGTGACTAACGAATAGCTGTTTTTTGGTTTTTTATCGAAAAAACATTAAACAAAACGCTTAAAACATACAGTTGTACCTACAAACTTAGAGGATTTCAAAAAATGAAGCAGATATTTGTAATGAAACCAAAACCCAATGAATCAAACAAAAAAAAGAAATCTACTGGCTTATCCCTACATCCAGATGATCGGTTGTGAATGGCTTATTAAGTCCTTCAACTGGGAAGTAGATTCTAAACCCGATATCCTTTGATATTGGACGGGTTTTTTGTTTGATTTTTCGACCTTTCCCTCTTTAAAAAATTTGATGAAATTATTATTTTTGAAAAAAAGTAGTATGAGATTTCGTTTGTTTCTGTTGGGATTATTTCTTTTTGCAAGCTGCCAACCACAGCCCAAGATAGATCTGAATTCTTTTTTAATCGGAGGATCGTGGTGCGGAAAGTCCCAAATGGCAGGTACGGATGTTTGTTTGCAATTTTTCGAAGATAAAGTACTTGTAAAAATTGAGGGACAAGAGGGAGCTGGTGATTATTTTCAATATGCTGTTTTGGAAATTAATGAAGATGAACAAAAGATTTTATGGGAAATGAAAGGGGAAGGATTGGTCAATATTTTTAAAGTAATAGACCAAAACACTGTTGCTTTAACACTAGAAGACATTCGTATGGAACCTTCACGATTTGTTCGGATAAATTAACACGCCTGCTGTCCCGCTTTTAATAAATTTATTGAGGACTTTCCCTTTTTAATAAACCTAGGATTTAGATCGTTTAATACGTATCTTGTTCACGTTATTAAGAACTATTTTTATTTCGTAAATGAGACTGCGTTATCGACTTTCCATAACATTAGCCCATTTCTTTACTCTCGTTTTCTCTTGGCTCTTCCTCATTTTGGTTAGTTGTCAGGCAGAAGTTATCGAAGATACATCGCCTTATTCTTCTGAAAATCGGTTTGACAATACTATTGTTTTTGACGGCGAGTTGGAGGTCAGTGATTTTGTCTGGAAAAGCTTGAACTACTATTACTATTGGCAAGAAGAAGTCCCACTGCTTGCAGACTCTAAAGCAGAAAATGAAGAAGCCTATTACCAGTTTATTCTTCAGAATAAAGATCCTGAAAAACTTTTCGAAAGCTTGATCCATGAAGACGATCGCTTCAGCTGGATCCAAGACGATTACAGGGAATTGGAAAATTCAATTCAGGGGATCATTGCTTCCAATGGTGTTGAATTTGGACTGCTTTATGCTTGTCAAAGTTGCAGGCAATTGATTGGTTTTGTGAAATACATTATTGAGGGGTCTGATGCAAGTACTAAAGACATCCGAAGAGGGGATCTGTTTTCTGGGGTAAACGGCACTCAACTGACTGTTGAAAACTATCGAGAGTTACTGTTTAGTGATAATCTTAATTACACACTCAACATGATATCCATTAGAAATGGAGTCATTACAAGTAATGGAAAAGAAGTAGCGCTTCAAAAAGAGGAAAACTTTGCGGTGAATCCGATCCAGATGAGCAAGGTTATGGAGACCTCCAGTGGCAAGGTAGGCTATCTGATGTACAATCAGTTTGTGGCAGATAAAAGTAGCCTGTTAAATCAAATCTTTGTAGATTTTAAAAACGAAGGGATTTCGGATTTAATTATTGATTTACGTTACAATGGAGGGGGGTCAATACAAAATTGCGTTGACCTTGCCAGCATGATTACAGGCCAATTTCCCGGTCAGATTTTTGTAAAAGAAGAATGGAATTTAAAAATGTCTAATTACCTGTCTTCAGAGTTTGGAAAAGAATCCTTTGTTGAACGCTTTATTTCTAAATTACCTAGTGGTGAATCATTGAACTCGCTTTCTTTGGATCGTGTCTATGTCCTTACCTCTTCAGAAACTGCATCTGCCAGTGAATTGCTTATCAACGGACTTAGATCGTTTATTGAAGTTATCCAAATTGGTGAAAAAACGGTTGGGAAAAATGTGGGTTCCATTACGGTTTATGACTACATAAACAAATCACAAACCAAAAACCCCAACCATACCTATGCCTTACAACCCATTGTATTAAAAATCGCAAATAATGATGGTTTTGCGGACTATTCTGATGGACTAGAACCCAACTTCACTATTCAAGAACGCATTGATGATTTTGGAACTTTAGGAGATCCCGAAGAATTATTGTTGTCAACTGCACTTTCCATTATCAGAGGAGATACGATTGTCTCACCTCAGAAAAAATCTTTTTTATTCCAAAGAAGAGTTCAGGATCCTTTATTATTGAATAGACAAAGGATGCATGTGGACAAAAAAATAAATCTTGGAAAATTAGATGAATACTTTAAGTAATTGGGTTTTCAAAGAGTCATTTCATAAAGCTACTGTTGTTTTAAAACGAAACTTTACTTTTACAGATTCTTGGCCATTTCCAAAATATCTTTTTTTAATGACTCACAAATCTGTATGGCTCTTTTTTTAGCATCCATTGTCCTAGGCATACTTGAGTTAAGGCTGTAAATAGAATTTTCTAAAAACTCTTTGTGTTCTTCCTTTTCAATTCTTCCAATTTTTAAAATAAGGTTGATTCCGTTCAATTTTCCTTCTACCTGATTTACATAGTTTTTTTCAGGATTGTCGTGATTGATGAATTCATTGTAGGATTCAAACCAATCTTGAATACGGATAAAATCCTCAAGAATACCACAAATAATTTCAGAATTTATTTTGAGCTCCTCATCCGAAAAATTCGGCCAATTGTAAAAAGAGTTGTCATGCATGCTTTCCATTTTGGTCTAATTTCTTTTTATAGTAACTAGATTTTTAACAATCTGGCGTAATTGAAATGGAATTCAACAATACAAATATACTAATTTTAAAATATAATAGATTTTTATTAGTTCATTATTAGTAAATAATTAAAAAAAAAGAAACAAGTCAATCCATTCTTTTTAAAAAATTGTAGGTTAGTTCATGATATGATCTGGAAAGGTCGAAGTGTAGGCAACTTCAGATTCTAAATATTAACTGAATTATTTTAATTTATAAAAGTTTGATTTTTTTGTGAGACAATGGTATATTTATGATATAAGTTTTTTCTATTATTAATGTAAAAGTAATACATTTTTAATAAAAACGAATTTTTTTACACATTTTTTATATTTCTATATTTTTTTTGAAGATGAATGAAAGAACTAGACTAAAAAAAATACTCGAGTACACTGGCATGAGAAGAAACACGCTAGCTAAAGTTTTAGGATACACAAACAGTGCTATTTTTTACCAAATAGAAACAGGTAGGAACGGTATTTCTTCCAATCTTGCTGTCCGAATAACAGACAGATTCCCCGAGATTGATCAAAACTGGATTCTAACTGGAAACGGTGAAATGCTTAAATTAACTGAAATAAAAAATGATGGTAAAACAATTGAAAAAATTGAATTTTTAGAAAATCACATCAAAGGACAAGATGCTCGTATTGAAAAACTGGAGCATACAGTCCGAGAGTTACAGTCTTTAATCCCAAAAAAAACAATCTAAGTGAAAAAAATAGAAGCCATTATTCGGAAGTCAAAATTCAAAGATGTAAAAGAAGCTTTGCACAATGTTGAAGTTAATTTTTTCAGCTATTGGGATGTAACGGGTATCGGCAATGAGAAAGAGGGACATGTTTACAGAGGAATCAGTTACAGCACTTCTGAAATCCAACGCAGATACCTTTCTATTGTGGTTAACGATGATTTTGTTGAGACCACGATCAATGCAATCTTAAAAGCGGCCGCTACCGACCGGGTAGGAGATGGTAAAATATTTGTTATGCCTGTAGAAGAAGCCTACCGCATAAGAACAGGAGAAAAAGGAGGGAAATCATTAAATTAGTTTTCCAACACAAAAACTTTATTTTCCAAACTGTTATTGAATTAATTTAAAGTAAAAAAGTATTACTTTTTACTAGGGGATCAATTTCTTTAAAAAAGAAAGGAAGTTGGCGTAGTTTCTAATGTAATATTCTGCTGCCGTTTTTTTCTTTCCGATTTTGATTTTGTGAACCTCTGATGGGAGATTTAAAAACATGTTTTCATCAGTTACGTCATCTCCAGCTACAAGGATAAAATCATATCGTTTTGAGTTAAATAAATCCAAAGCCACTACCCCTTTATTGATATTTGCTGGTACCAATTCCAAAACCTTATTTCCGTCTAGCAATGCCAAATCATTCGGCAATAAACTAGCGAGTACTGTTTTTAATTCTACGGACTTAGCAATTCCCAATTCCGGGTCGGCTTTCCGATAATGCCATACCAATGAATTTTTTTTGTGCTCGATAAACGTTCCAGGTGTATTATCCGTAAAGGTGTCCAACACGGGTAACAAATGCTCTTTCCATTCACTGCTTGCTCCTTTTTTCTCTTCCCATGGAGCATTTGGATATTTGATAAAAAGGCCGTGTTCAGCAACCAAAATTAAATTTAAATGGGCAAAATGTTGTTCTAAAAACTCGTGTGGTCGTCCACTGATGATTACTAGATCCGTATCCTTTTGCTGGCTTAAATTTTCGAGTAATTCCAACAGCGTTTCTGAAGGAATGGCTTTATTCGGATTTTCATGAAAGCCTACTAAAGTTCCATCGTAATCCAACAGCAATAGTCTTTTGTTTGATTTTTTGTAAGAATCCGATAGTTTTTTAGCCACCAAAGTATTAACCCATTTAACTTGAGAAGCCGATTCTTTATTCGCAGATTCATTTAAGGCTTGCATAAAATTGGATGACCATTTGTTAATATCGTAACGTCGAATTCGTTTTCTAGAGATAGAGTTTCGTTCTTTTTGCTCTTTTATTGGCATTTCAATAGCCGTTTTGATTGACTGAGCCAATTGTTCAATATCAAATGGATTGACCAATAAAGCTTGGGGAAGTTCCTTTGAAGAACCTGCAAGTTCACTCAGAATAAGAACTCCGTCATCATCCACTCGAGTAGCTAGGTATTCTTTGGCAACTAAATTCATTCCGTCCCGTAAAGGAGTAATCATAGCAACATCAGAAGAGACATAAAGATCAATTAAGTTTTCGAACTCCATGGAACGATAATAATACCAGACCGGAGTCCAATTGACCGTAGCAAACTTTCCGTTGATTCTCCCTACAACCTCATCCGTTTGACGTTTGAGCTGTTTGTATTGGGCCACTTTTGATCTGGAAGGAACCGCCAACATGACTAGGCGAATTTTATCATGATACTCTGGATAAATATCTAAAAAACGCTCGAAGGCTAACAGTCGATTGACCACTCCTTTGGTGTAATCTAATCGATCTATTGATAAAATTAACTTTCCGTCGTTTTCTAATTTGTGCGCATTGATTTGCTTTTTCAACTCAGAACTCTCCAAAGAATTATTTCTTGCATTTTCAAGAGCCGCCAACTCAAACTTTTTAAAGTCGATCCCCATAGGAAATGTGTTGACTACGATTTCTCGCCCGTGGTGAAGGATGATATTAAAATTGACATCGAAGTTTAAAATACGTTTTACTGAACTTAAAAAATGGCGTTCGTAATCATAAGTGTGAAAGCCAATAACATCGGCTCCTAAAAGTCCGTTTAACAAACGCTCCCTTTCTGGAAAAATTCTAAAAATCTCGAAAGAAGGAAAAGGAATGTGGAGGAAAAACCCAATGGTTACCTCGGGTTTTACATCTTTTATCATTTGTGGACACAGCATCAGCTGATAATCGTGAATCCATACAATATCTCCATCCTCTATGACTTGTAAAACTTCATCAGCAAATTTTTGATTTACTTCAATGTAGTATTCCCATTGTTGGGTATCAAACTGGTGGTATTCAATAAAATAATGGAATAATGGCCACAAACATTTGTTTGAAAAACCAAAATAAAAATTATCCAGCTCAGCATCATTTAAAAAAACGGGGCGATACTGATTCTTTTCTAAGTTTTTGGAAATTTGATTCTTATTTTTCTCATCCAAGCCATCCGAACTTACTCCTGGCCATCCAACCCAAAGAGAGTCTCCTTCTTGATGAACTGATTTCATTCCTGTAGCCAACCCACCACTGGTGGGAGTAAATGACCACGTTTCATCAGTTTTTTGAGCCTGTACAGGTAAGCGGTTAGAAACAATTATATTTTTTGGCATATTTGGAATCTTGATCTCAATTTAAGAGAAAAAACCCTTAACCACCAAACTACAAGGCTGAAGAAATTGAAATAATTACAAATTGTAAATCTTCAAACCTTTAAAATGAGAATTCTTCAATAGAGTCCTAGCTAAAAACAAAAATTGATGATCCTAATTTTTTGGTAAAATCCTAAACCGTTTGGTTAAAAAAAAAATAGCATATTTGGAATCTTGAACAAGCCAACACTAATTAAAAAAACAATTAAACCATGGCGGTTGAAAAAAATTTAAATTTTGGAATCATTGGAAACTGTAGGTCTGCTGCGCTAATCAATGAAAAGGGATCCATCGACTGGTGTTGCCTCCCTAAATTTGACTCCCCTTCAATTTTTGCAAAAATTCTAGATCAAGAAAAAGGAGGTGGATTTTGGATTGAGACCAAAAATAAATTTAACATCACACAAGAATATCTCGGTGATTCATGCATTCTAAAAACAATCTTTGAAAATGAAGAGCAAGCCTTTGAGCTAATTGATTTTATGCCTCGATTTCAAACGGAGGATGGGCAGTACTATGCCCCGCCAGAGTTGATTCGTTTTGTAAATCCCATTAAAGGTAATGCTCAAATTCAATTGCAGTATGACCCCCGATTGGAATACGCACAAGGAAAAACCACACATAAAATCAAACAAAATGCCATAGTAAGTGAAGTGGAAACTCCTACACATGACAGTTTGTTTCTTTACACCAATACAGAAAAGAAGTCTGTACTAAATAAAGAATACTTCAGCTTAAATAGTCCGCTCTTTTTTAACCTCTCTTACAACGAAAAACTTAAACTCCCAACGCTCTCAAATTGTCTTTTGGATTTCGAACGAACTAAGGTTTACTGGATGAACTGGTGTTCTAAAACTCCTGTTTTTGATCAATACAACGGCCTAATTCAGCGAAGTGCAATGACATTAAAACTTATGTCTTATGACAAAACTGGAGCTGTTTTAGCGGCGGTAACTACCTCGCTTCCTGAAACGATTGGTGAAGTTCGTAATTGGGACTACCGCTTCTGCTGGATTCGAGATGCCTCCATGGTAATTCGAGTGATTTCAAAATTAGGACACAAACGTATTGTAAAAAACTTTATTAATTACATCGTTGAACTGATTCCCGATAAAGATCAAAAGCTTCAAATCATGTACGGGATTAATGGTGAAACTCTTTTGACTGAAGAATTCCTCGATCATTTTTCAGGTTATGAAAACTCAAAACCTGTTCGTATTGGAAATGCCGCCTACTCTCAAAAACAAAATGATATTTACGGAATCCTGATGGATGCCATCCACGCAGAAATGAAAGAATTTCCCACAGATTTTGAGCGTTCTGAAGAAATCTGGTCCATTGTCAAAGGTATTGTTTGGGTAGTCAAAAATAACTGGCAAAAAGCAGACAAAGGAATTTGGGAATTTCGATCAGAAGATCAGCATTTTACCTTCTCAAAAGTATTGTGTTGGGTCGCTATTGATCGAGCGATCAAAATAGCTGAGTTGGTTGGAAAACAGGAAATGGCATTGAAATGGACTCCCATTAAAGAAGCCATTAAAAACGACATAGAAACCCATGCCTGGAATGAGGAGGTACAAGCCTACACCCAGTCCTATGGATCCCAATTTCTAGATGCATCTGTGCTACTTATTGAGCAATACGGTTTTGTTTCTGCCCACGAGGAGCGTTTCAAAAAAACAGTGAAAGCCATCGAAAAAGAACTTGCCTTTAATGGGTTGCTTTACCGTTACAAAAACCAAGACGATTTTGGCTTACCCTCCTCTTCTTTTACCGTGTGTACTTTTTGGTTTATTAACAGTTTAATTAAAATTGGAGAAGTTGAAAAAGCTAGAAAATACTTTGAAGACCTAATAAGCTACAGCAACCATTTAGACCTTTTTAGTGAAGATATTGATTTTGATTCCAAACGCTTGCTCGGGAATTTCCCACAAGCGTATTCCCATCTGGCACTTATTGACACTGCGCTTTCATTTAACTCCGTAAATAAGGCTTAGATCAAGCTCCTTTTTGAAAATTAAACCCGTACTTTTTTTCCAAATAAAAGGGTGTTTTCCTATCTTGGATAAACTTTAAAAGACATAAAATGCGTTTTTCAACTGTAACATCACTTCTTTTTCTCCTTCTTATCTCATGCTCGCAGCCTGTAAGCAATCCAAACATCAAAGAAGGAATGGCCTTGGATCGCCTTTCTAGAATTGACAGCATGCTTAATGAGGCAGTACAAACGAAAGAAATTCCTGGTGCTGTGGCTCTGGTTGTACGAAATGGTAAACCCGTTTATCAAAAAGCATTTGGCAGCGCAAATCCAGAAAGCCAACGCCTTTTTAATGATCAAGATATTTTTAGAATTGCTTCTATGACAAAAGCCATAACCTCTTTAGCCGTATTAATGCTTTGGGAAGAAGGAATGTTTTTTCTTGACGACCCCATAGCTAAATACATTCCCTCCTTTTCAGGTGTGGGGATTTTAAAAGATTATGATGCTAAAGACACTACCTACACCACAACAGTACCCAAAAATAAAATAACCATCCGACATTTACTTACCCATACCTCAGGGATTGGCTATGGAGAAATTGATGGGAATCCCGCAATTCGATCAATTTATTGGAAAGAAGAATTACGCGATATTTTTTCACCAGAGCAAAATATGGCAACGCTAACCAATGCTATTGCAAAGCAACCTTTACACCACGAACCCGGGGAACGCTTCACTTACAGCCTAGGGTTGGATGTTCTAGGACATTTTGTAGAGGTCATGTCTGGGATGACGTTTCCCGAATTTCTTAGAAAACGTGTTTTTGATCCTTTGCAAATGAACGACACCTATTTTACATTGCCAGAAGACAAGCACCAAAGACTGGTGCCTGTGATTACCCGTGATGGAGACGATTGGGCTATTTACGAGTCTTCGTTTTACGATGTTAACTACCCGCTTCAATCAAAAAACTTTTTTTCAGGGGGTGCGGGACTTTCAAGTACAGTCCAAGATTATGCTAAATTTTTAACCCTCTTTTTAACTCAAGGCAAAAGTAACGGACAGCAGATTATTGGCAAAAAAACCTGTGAATTGATTTATCAAAATCAACTCTCAGAAAGTATGGGCTTTTCCCACGGATTAGCTTTTGGAATTCTGGCTGAGGCGGATCTCAAAAAAGGGATGGGTGGAAGTAAAGGAACGCTGACTTGGGGAGGATATTTCAATACAAGCTACTTTGCAGATCCTGAGGAGAACCTTATCGGGATCATTTACAAACAAACTTTTGATATTGGAAACGATAGCACTTCTCAAAGATTTAGAGAACTCGTATTTCAGGCTGTAGTGGAATGAATTTGAACTTAAGAACGTTCTGCTTTGGTGAAACGCCCGTTTTTAAGTCTTCTTTTTTCTCTATTTCGAGCGGATTCAAACTCGGTACGCGTGTACCTTTTACCTTGTAAGTAAATGGTATCAACTCCGTCTGGAAAATCATAAAAAAGGATCCTATTTTTCATGGGACGTCTAATTTAGATTCTTTTCCTAAATTTTCAAAACTTTTGTCTAAAATTCTAAAAATCAGACGGTTTTACTTCGAATCTGCTAAATACATGATTTTCCATTGAGTCCCATTCCAAAACAATTGAAATAGATTGAATCCCGAGTGGGAAAACTGCCCGTCAAGGTAAAATTCAAAAGGAATCCACATGCTGGCTAAATTCTTAAAAACATGGATTTCAGGTGAACCGATTCTTTCTTCCCAAACGGGACTGTCAGCTCGATTACTTACCCTGCGAACAAAGTCGGGAATACTCAATCGTTTTACAACAGGCGTTCCTTCTTTAGTGTTTGAAGTGAAGTTAATTTTTGCTTCATCATCAAAAAAATCATAAAGCGCTAGGCTATCTTTTTGGTGGAAGGCCTCAAAAAAAGAAGTCACAGTTTCAAAAGGAGGGGTTTGTTGTCCTTTTACATAAAAAACTGAAACTAAAAAAAACAAGACTGATGCAAGGCACTTTTTGGTGTAATTCATATTTAAAATTATTTAGAGATAATTGGAAGCTTAATGTGGGAAGGGTAACGCTTTGAATGATGAATTTTATTCTGTGCTATTATCCCTTTTGATTCATCGTAATTCGCTCCTCCCGTGTTTAAATTTCTAGAAAATCTAGGAAAATTACTACTGGATACTTCTATTCTAATTTTGTGTCCTTTTTTAAAATAATTACTTGTTGCCATCGGACTTAGTACAACTTTGTACACCTGATCTTTTTGCATGAATACCTCCTGGTCATAGCCTGCTCTGTATCGGACACGCTGGATGGTTTCATCTAAATTAAAAGCTTTACCGTCTGGATGTACATCAATAAGTTTAATGGTTACGTCAGTATCCTTAACATCGGAAGACAAGTAGAGCGTACTTTCAACAAAACCCGTCACCTCAATTCCTTCTTTTAATGCCTCTGAAGTGTACACCAAAATATCCTCTCTTTCTTCCATTTTACTTTGATCAAAAGACCCTCCTTCTACCGCATTCCCAGTACAACAAACGCCCCCTCCATAAGAGGTAACTGGATCCATGGGGTCGTAGTAAAATGAATCTAGCTGTTTGCCCCTTCGATCCATTAAGGGGCTTAGTTTACCGTCTCCGAACCTTGAATTGGCTTTCCCATTACTTTGCAAATAAAAGGTCTTCATGCTGGCATTTTTGGGTGGCCAGTTTTCAGAGGCTTGCCAGATATTTTTACCCATGGTAAAATACTGTACCCTCGGGGTATTTTCCTTAAAATTATTTGCTTTGTCTTTCAATAAAAAATCAAACCAAGCATAAATTTGGGCATCGTAATCTAAACGGGCGTCTCCCATTGACCGCTCACCCACTATCGTGTTTTCTGTTGCTCTTGTAAAGCGGCAATGTAGTGTGGGAGCAATCACTAAATATTGATTGTCTTTAATAAATTCATCGTCTCCATTTTCTCTAATATGATTGAACAACGCTATGTTGGGTGAAACGGAAACATCATACCAAGAAACAAACCAAAAACTGGGTACACCAAAATCCATAGAATCATGATACAATCCTCCCTCAAACCATTGAGCGTCATTGGGTTTTCTACTAATCATCTTGTCAAATATTTCTCTTTTACCATTGACATTTTTTAGCAAATCCTTCAAGGGCAAGTGTTTGAATGCCTCAGCCCAATCAACTGGTGGGTTTTCAGGGGCTAAGTCATAGAATCTAGAAATACGAATTAAATCTTCTTGGGTTGCCTCTTTAGGAATTCGCGGTTTGAATTTATCATGTTCTACACCGTACAACCAAGAAGGAAAAAGGAGTTGCTCAGCACCTCCTCTGTACCAATTTCCTTGTTCAAAGAAAGGCCCTACAACACCAACTCCAGCACCATATCCTTGTGGAACCATGGCAGCATGGGCAGGATGATCAAGTGCTGCAACAGCCATTTGCCATTCTGCAGTTGAAGAACAGCCTAAAGTGCCAATTTTCCCATTAGACCAGTCTTGTGTTTGTAGCCAGCTAAAGGCATCGTATCCATCCGTTAGGGGAACTCCTAAAATATCCCATTCTCCCTCTGAAAAGTACCTCCCTCTTTCATTTTGAACGACGTAAGCATAGCCTCGTTTCAAAGCATCATAAGCTCGTTCCATAGTCCTGGTTCGCTCTTCTCCATCACCCCAAGAGTTAAAATTGTAAGGGGTTCTTGAAAAAATAATCGGGACTTTCTCCGATGTTTTAGGGCGATAAATATCCGTTGCCAATCGGACCCCATCCCGCATCGGCATCATCACTTTTTCTTCAATAAATGCAATGTCAAGTATTTTTTCTTTAATTGACTTTTGTCCAAACAAACTTGCTGTTGCAATAAAAAAAAGTATGGGTAGTTTAACTGTAATAGATAATTTCATGTCCTTTTTTTGATTGAGGAAATAAGTTACAATAAAAATTTGTTTCACCCTTCCAAAAGAAAGAATCTAAAGCCCGTCAAAAATTCAAAGACAGTCCATTTGATCCATTGAATTTAAATTGTAGCTTTAGCTTGATTAAAAAAATGTAAAACTATTTTCTATGAAGCTTAAAGTCTTGTGTCTCCTCTTTTTAATATTCCAATTTTCATTTGCTCAATACGAAGGATATTCGCCAACCAATTGGAACAACCAACTTACGATTGAAGATGTGTTTTTAAAACAATTGGATACTACTACTTTTAAAAAGCACTTAATTAAATTAACTGAACGTCCCCATGTGGTTGGAAGCAAAGCGAATACAGAGGTTCAACGATACATGACACAAGTAATGCAAAATGCAGGCTTTAAAGTCACTCAATATCCTTATGATGTTTATCTACCTAAAAATCCGGGCAACTCTCTCATCGAAATTGTTACTCCTTCACGAACTGTATTGAATCAAAAGGAAGACATTATCGAAAGTGATCGCTTTTCCAGTGACCCTTTGCTTTGGAAAGGGTGGAATGCCTTTTCAGGAACAGGAGATGTTACGGCTGAGATAGTCTATGCAAACTACGGAAGAAAAGAGGATTTTGAACTTCTAAAGGAACTTGGAGTTGAAGTGAAAGGCAAGATTGTAATGGCCAGATACGGTGGTAATTTTAGAGGATTTAAAGCCAAATTTGCTGAAGCAAATGGTGCCGCGGGACTTATCATTTTCACTGATCCTAAAGACAGCGGCTTCACTAAAGGCCTCGTTTATCCAGAAGGGCCTTATTACAACGAAACAACCATACAAAGAGGATCCTTATTAACGACTGATTTTACGGGAGACCCGCTCACTCCTTTCGAGCCTGCATTGCCTCTAGATGGCAAGCAAAAAATCAAACGCCTAAAGCCCTCTGAAGCTCAATTACATTCCATTCCTGTAACACCAATTGCCTACGGTGAAGCCCAAAAAATACTGGGTCAAATGAAAGGAAAAGCAGTCCCTCAATCGTGGCAAGGAGGACTGCCATTTACCTACAGGCTTGAAGGTGGAAAAACTCTTACGGTACGACTTAAGGTTAATCAAAAAATTGATTTTGTCCGAGCAACAAATGTAATCGGGATGCTTCAAGGCAGTGAAGCTCCAGATGAATGGATCATCCTAGGATGTCATTACGACGCATGGGCATTTGGAGCCACAGATCCCAATAGTGGTACAGCCATGCTTTTAAGTTTAAGTGAAACTTTGGGTAAACTCAAAGCCCAAGGATATGCCCCCAAAAGATCCATTTTAATAGGTCATTGGGACGCTGAAGAACACGGAGTCATTGGATCCAGTGAATGGGTCGAGCAAATGCGGGAACAACTCAATGCTAAAGGTGTTGCCTACATGAATTTTGACGGTGGTGTTTCGGGTAAAAAGTTTGGTGCTTCAGCAGCACCTACTTTGAAAAAACTATTGATTGAGGCGTCAAAAAAAGTTCAATACCCCTACACCAATCAAAGTTTATTTGAATTTTGGAAAGGGGAAAATCAAGATGAACCGCAAATTGGAAATTTAGGGGGTGGCTCTGACCATATTGGTTTTTACATGCACGTAGGGGTTCCTTCTCTTAGCGGAGGTGCTGGAGGTCCTAACCTTTATCATTCCAATTATGACAGTTTTCAGTTTTATGAACAATTTGTAGATCCTGAATTCAAAATGGGTCCTATGGTAGAGCACATGGCCGGTTTGATGGCCCTTCGAATGGCCAATGCAGACCTGATCCCCTACAACCTCAACCGATATGCTGCGGATTTAAAACTCCACATCGAAAATGCAACAACAAAAATCAAAAAATTTAATGCTGATTTTAAAGGATTTCAAAAAACCTTAGATGCTATTCAAATACTCGAACAGACCAGTACTTTACTGAGTACTGAAATTAGCACTTATTTAAATCAATCGGATTTTTCAAAAAAAAGAATCAAAGGAATCAATCGTCAACTTATCGGATTGGAAAAAAGTTTTATCTCCGAACAAGGAATGTACTTTGGCTCATGGTACAAATCACTTTACGCTTCCTCAGACCCTTTTAGTGGCTATGCTGCATGGATTCTTCCAGGAATTGAATATGAAATTGCGCTAGAATCCTCTGATCGATTTGAAGCTTGGGATCAGCGTTATGCGGATGCCATACTATCCTTAAAGAACAAGATGGAACAGCTTAGTCAAGAAGTTTCTCAATAAGGAGATTCTTTGAGGAATTCTTTGCAATGCCTTTTCGATTCTTCTAGGAATTTTGTTAGTAATGACACTAAAAACTAGACAAGCGTTAAGTTCCGCAGCTTTGGTTTTGATGATTTTCCCTATTTGTGTTTATTGCTAGATTGGATCAATCTGATATCCCTTGGAATTTTAGGTTAGGGTTGAAAAAATACAACTGTTTAAAACCCTAAGGGGTTTGAAATGAAGATGCGGGAAGACCCTCTTTATTAAAAAGGGTAGCTTCAAAGTAATTTTCCCATCCATACCTTACCCGAACAGGATTTTTAACCTTGGGAGACGAGACGCGAATTTGACTTCCTTTGACAATCGCTTTAGCAGGAAAAAATGGGCCCTCTGAAGCAGCTATTTCAAATCCAGATAAATTGTTTTTACCCATTAATCCCGAACCTACATAATCAAAGCTTAGGTCAATAAAGCCTTCAGCTATTTTTTGACTTTGGTAGAGTGGTCCTGAGGGTACAATTTCATTTTGTCCGTAATCATTGTGTAAAGCCAAACGTGCCAGGCGTAGCCCTACATCTTGTTTATTTGCTGGATGGATGTCTTTTTCTTCACCAATGTCCATTGTAATGGCCATCCCAGTTTTATCCAGTTCTAAGGTTTTTCGTTGAGCCTCTCTAAGGGATTGAGAAGAGGCTTTGGGAGTGTATTCATAAGGAGCAATTTGAACAAAGTAAAACGGAAAATCTACTCCCCACTTTGCTCTCCAATCCGTAATCATACCCGAAAATAATGTTTTGTAATCTTGGTAATTTCCCACGTTACTTTCCCCTTGATACCACAAAGCTCCTTTAATTTTAAAAGGAATTACAGGTTTTAACATGGTCTCAAATAAAATACTGTACTGATTGGGATCGCTGAGGGATCGTCCGCTTTTGACTTGAGTTTTAATTTCTTCATCCTTCTGGGTCAAAGTCTCAAAATTTAATTTGTGCGCTTGGATGGAGGCCCCCAAGAAAAAAGCATGATGTTTTAAACGCCAACTGCCTTGATCCAAAGGTATTTTATCATTTTCACTCTCAATAAAAGCAGATCCTCTAAATCCGCCTTCACCGCCGGTATCTATTATTCGAATCGCAAGTACGTTACCTTCTTTTTTTAAAAGTCCTTTTGGGATGGTGTACGAACGTGTGGTGCAACATGAAAATCCCTTCCCAATTTCAACCCCATTAAGATAGGTGTAGTCAAAATCATCAATTCCTCCATTTACAATAAATTTAAAATCAAGAGATGGGTTTTCAACATCAAATGTTTTGCGTAACCAAACGACTCCGTCTTCTGCTAAACTTCCCATATCAAAAAAGTTTTCAAAAGCAATAACATCGTCTGAGTCACTACCGGCATCAAAAACTGTCCAAGTAGAATCGTCAAAATTTGGATTCTGGTAATCCGAATCGTTTAAATCTAAAGCTTCCCATTCAGCAATATTTTCTGGCAAAGAATAAGCAGTAGCTCCAAGGTATTTTTCATTTGCCTTATTGATCTCAGTATTAAACTGTTCCTCGTTTTCCCTTAAAGCATCAAGTCCGCCTTGGCTTTGAATTTTCAATGCTTCTTCTTTACTTGGGGTCATTTGGGTTAACTTTTCGAGGCTTGTCCAAGCTTCAACACGAGTTCCCCCCCAAGAGGTATTGACAATCCCTATGGGTATGTTGAGCGTCTGATTCATTTTTCTTGCAAAGAAATACCCCACAGCACTAAATTGCTTTGCATTGTCTGGAGTAGTTACTTTCCATGCTGCATCATTAATATTGGTCTCGTTCAAATTTCTAGGAACGGTAAACATCCTGATTTCAGGATAATTTGCGTTTTTAATTTCCTCTTTTTGATTTTTGATTCTTGCATACATTGGCCACTCCATATTAGATTGACCCGAAGTAAGCCAAACTTCTCCTAACATGACATCTTCAAATACAAACTCATGATTTGAATCGTAAACTTTGAGTTGATGAGGTCCTCCGAATTTAGGAGTTTGAATCACAGCTTCCCACTTTCCTTCTGGGTTCACCTGAGTGGTTACTTTAGCGTTCCAACTTGCAGAAATATTAATTTTAGTTCCCGGTTCGCCCTGACCCCAAACGGGTACTTCCGTTTGTTGCTGTAACACCATATGATTTGAAAAAAGTGGTGCTACGGAAAGAGGGCTTACCTCCTTTTGGCAAGCTGAAAAAGAAAAGACTGAGAGGACTAAGCCTGTAAGGATTTTCATAAAGTGTGCCTTCATAATTGAAAAAAACTATTTTTTTGATGCGTTTAAGTTCGACTGAAGGAAAAAGATCCCGAGACTAAATACGAACATCAACCCCGCTGGGAGATATTTAATGGCTTCATCAGCAACTCGGTAATGCATTATCATGGCACCAAACATTAGAACCGTCATCAATCCAGCTGAAGGTATGATTGTTTTTTCTTTAAAAAATCCAATCAAAAGCCCTAGTGCTGCGAGCACTTTCAATCCTCCGATTACATAAACCATGGTTTCGCTTAGTCCATAAACTGCAAATTCTTCGATCATATTAGACGCATTGCCTCCTCTGTAAATCGTAGATTGATTGAACCGAAAAAACCATACGTTGAGAACTACTAATGAAACTGCCGCTGTGAGTAAATACTTTAAAATCTTCATTTTCTTACTTTTATGCTTTTCATAAAGATAAAAGAATTTATAAACATATACGCAAAGGCAGGTAAAGACGAGACCAAATCGTCTTGAATAAAAATTCGAGTTCCCAATGCACCGGTCATCATAAGTGCTAGAATGGCAGCACTGGGAAGTGTTGCTTTACTTTCATAAAAGCCCAAAAGCATCCCCAATCCGGCTGTAAGCTGTAGGGTTGCAATTAAAACTCTTTGCTTTGAAAAACCATAACGAGTAAATTCTTCTATGTAATAGGGGTGGATCAAAGCTAGGATTCCGTAAATAATGTGAGAAATTGCTGAAAATCCTCTTGACAGATTGTAAATCATACTGCGAAACTAGACTTTCCTATTGAATTTTGCCTTGTTTTTATTTACAATTCAATACGTTTCTTCTGCCCTAAAGTTTTTTTTAAATTTACATCGAAATCAATTCCATTTTTAAACTTCTAAAAGTTAGTACCCATGCATAAAATTATTCCTTTCCTCTTTGTATCTCTCTTTATCTCATGTGACCAACAACAAACTCAACAAACTGAATATTCTTTGGTCTGGAGTGATGAATTTGATCAAAGTGACAGCACTGTAAACTCCTCCAAATGGTTTATGGAAACCGTGGCACCTAACAACGGTAGCTGGTTTAATGACGAACTTCAACATTACACAAACCGACTGGATAATGCGTCGGTTCATGAAGGGGTTCTAAAAATTACAGCAAAAAAAGAAGAATACACGCATTCTGGAACTACACAAGCGTACACTTCGGCACGATTAAACTCGAAGTTTTCATTTACTTATGGCAAGGTGGTTGTTCGTGCTAAATTGCCACGTGCTCAAGGAACTTGGCCTGCCATATGGACTTTGGGGAGTAATCTTGAAACTGTAGGATGGCCTGCCTGTGGGGAAATTGACATCATGGAACAACTTTTTGAAGACTTTGAAATGATCCAATGCGCTGTTCATACACCTGCCACACACGGAGACAACACCATCGTCAAACAAGTTGATGTCACAGACGTTACCAAAAATTTTCACGACTACGGCATGGAGTGGACGGAAAATGAAATCAATTTTACGGTAGATGATCAACTGTATTTTACCTACAAACCTGAAAACAAAACCCCAGAAAATTGGCCTTATTTTAATGACCAATACATCTTGTTAAATATTGCCATGGGGGGTAATTTAGGAGGTCCTGTAGATCCAAATTTTGTTGAGGATGTTATGGAGGTCGATTATGTGAGGGTGTACCAAAAAAAATAAATCCTTTTATTTCTTGAGCAACACTTGACCGGATTTAATGGGTTTAAACACTCTTTGGTCTACCGCCAACTTGCCGTTAATGATTACATATTCAATTCCATCCGAATACTGATGTGGATTTTCAAAAGTTGATTTATCAATAACCGTTTTAGGGTCAAAGATTGTGATGTCTGCTTTTTTTCCTACTTCAATTGTACCACGGTCTTCCAAACCCATTACTTTTGCTGGAAAGGAAGTCATTTTAAATAATGCCTCTTTAAGTGATAGTACGCCCTGTTCTCTAACATACCTTCCTAATACTCTTGGAAAAGTGCCGTACCATCTTGGATGCGGATGCCCGTCACCTAATTTGACTAATCTACCATCTGATGCTATCATGGTTTGGGGATGTTTCATAATGTTTACTACATCCTTTTCATCCATTGCGTGAAAAATACAGCTTGCACCTCCCTTTAGTTGAGCTTCAATGACCAACTCAGCTCCGTTTTCTGTAGACGACTCTAACCCTCTTAGCTCACACCAGAATTTTAATGTTTTTCCTTCCAACTCAGGCATCCATGCTACTTTGGCAAACTGAATCCGATCCAAATCATCTCCCCCTCTATCGTTCAAAATATTAAATACAATTCCTTTTTTAATACTATCCTGTAGCTTGGGATTTTTCAGTCGCTCTTCAAACATTTTATTTCCTCCTGCCTGAGCCCAAGCCGGAATCAATACTGAAATTCCCGTATGACTTGCATTGTAAGGATATTGATCCATCACAATATTCAAGCCCCTTTCTCGAGCCTGATCTACAAGAGCCAAGGTTTGATTGCTTGAGCCCCACATTGGTTTTCCTATTACTTTATGGTGTGTTAATACCACAGGAATCTCTGCCTTTTCTGAAATAGTAATGGCCTCTTGTACTGATGCTAAAACTTCCAAACCCTCATCTCTTAAATGAGAAGTGTAAATCCCTCCTTTTTTAGATACTTCTTTGGAAAGTTCAATGACTTCTTCGACTTCTGAAAAACTCCCCGGGAGGTATTTCAATCCTGTGGAAATTCCAAAAGCACCCTCATCCATTGCCTGTGCTACTAAAGCTTTCATTTGACTTAATTCGTCCAATGTCGGTTTTCTATTTTCTAGATTCATGACTTCACGTCTTACAGAATTATGTCCTACCAAAAAGCCCACATTCATTCCGACACCAAGTTGTCTCAAACTATCTACATATGCTCCAAAGGGTGTCGGACCCGAACCGTCCGGGCCTCCCAAACTCGTTGTTACGCCTTGACGGATATGACTCTCACAATCTGACAGCGAAAAAATAGGTTCTAAATGGACATGAAGATCAATAAATCCTGGTGCAACACTCAATCCTCTGGCATCAACAATTTGAGTAGCTTTATGCTTCTCCAAATCACCTAATTGGATGATCCGATCTCCTACAATCCCCAAATCTGTTTCTACGGGGTCATTAAGACTCCCATCGTACACTGTCCCATTGAGAATAAGAAGGTCATACTGTACCTCAGAAGAACACCCAACCAAAAAAAGAATCCAAAGTACAACGCTTATTTTTTTAATAGAGAACATAGAAAAGTATTTAAAACCAAGATACAAAAAATGAATTTTTTGGGTTTTAGAAATCTGTCATTGACAACTCCTACAAACTAATTTGAATGAGCAGACCCAAACTCAAAATATCAGAATCCATGAAGTACTCACTTCTCTTTCATTTCTGAAATCTTTTAGAAAGAATATCATTTATGGAACGGAGTCAAGTAGGCGGGAATGAAAATTGAGCTGAATTATTTATGAATAAAATGTGTTAAATATTTTTTTGAACGCATTTAAAATAAAATTGAAGCTGTATCTTGGCACAAAATTATTCTCAATGACAATCAAAGGTGTTGCAATAATCGTCATAATCACTATGATTCTTGTATTGGCTTTTATCCTTAAGGATATGGCAAAATCTAAGTAAGAATTTTCACATATTTTTCATTTAACATTAAAAAAGTTAGGCAAACTTTTTTTTGAATATTTTATATTGTAATATTGTAATATGGGAATATGGGAATAACAAAAACAGAAGGATTCCGTGCTAAAATTACAGATACAGCTCGGGTATTTAAAGCATTAGGACATCCCGCTCGATTTGCTATTATTGAATTTCTTGTCCAAAACCCTTCTTGTATTTGCAATGAGATCGTGGATCAAATTCCACTTGCGCAACCCACCGTTTCAAGACATCTTGCTGAACTGAAGAATGCTGGTTTGATCAAGGGAACCATAGAAGGTAAAAATATTTGCTACTGTATTAATGAGAAAAGATGGGCAGCGCTAAAGAATGTAATGGATCAATTGAAAATTCCCAAAACGAATAAAACCCAATCTTGCTTAAAACAATAAAATTAAATCCTATGAAACTTTCAGAATTTAAATCAATCCTCAACCAAATTGAAACTATTGAATTTACCCTTCCGGATGGAAGTCTGATTCCTCAACATTTTCACATCACCGAAGTTGGACAACTTGACAAACGTTTTATTGATTGTGGAAGGGTACTGAGGAAAGTCTCCGTAATCAATTTTCAACTCTACACTGCTGATGATTTTGACCATAGATTAAGTGTTCAAAAAATGAAATCTCTGTTAGACAAATCCGAAAAAGCTCTGCTACTTGACGATTTAGAGATTGAAATAGAATACCAGTCGGACACTATTGGGAAGTATGCTTTGGGTTTTGAGCAATCAAGATTCACATTGGTTGCTACCCAAACAGACTGTCTTGCAAAAGATGAATGCGTTGTTCCTAACATATCGAAATCGAAAACAGCTGCACCAACAACTTCGTGCACTTCCGATTCGTGCTGTTGTTGAATCAAAATTTACAAAACATGCTCGTAAAACTGGATTCAAGTATTGAAAAAGCGCTAAAAAAACCCATCTCAAAAGACCGTAAAAAGTTACTTCAAAAAGTAATTGAATACGTCCAAGAGAAAGTAGATTTACACCAAACACCTCTGCTCAATTTTATCTGTACTCACAATTCAAGAAGGAGTCAATTTTCCCAGATATGGGCTCAAACTGCCGCAGCCTATTACGGAATCGATGCACAAGCATATTCTGGTGGGATCGAGATAACTGCATTCAATGAACGTGCAATTGCCTCTTTAAAACGGAATGGATTCGAAATTGATACCCAAGGGGAGTTGAATCCGAAATATCGTATCCACTTTTCATCTAAAACAGCTCCTGTTATTGCTTTTTCAAAACTTTTTGATGATAAAATCAATCCCATAAAACCTTTTGCTGCCATCATGACCTGTGACCATGCTGACGAAAACTGCCCTTTGATACCCTCATCTGAAAAAAGGATTTCATTACAATATGAAGATCCTAAGAGATTCGATGCCACTCCTCAAGAAGCAGAAAAATACGATGAACGGTCATTACAAATTGCCTCAGAAATGTTTTACATTTTCAAAAACATATCGCGCTAATCTTCCCATCAAGATTGGAATATTTTTGTTAAATTTAGGTTTAAATAAGTAATTGTGTTTAAGAACCTGCCCTACACTTCTTTCTATTCTTTAATTCTCTTAATCATCCCTTTTATTGGAACACTTGTTTCAAATGAGGTAAACTGGTCTCTTTTTGATTTTGTCGTCATGGGAGTATTGCTATTTTCAACAAGTGTTGGAGTTCATCATATTTTAAAAAGAACAAAAACATTGGTCCAAAGGAATTTTTTAATTGCATCAATCCTGCTGGTGTTTTTATTTATTTGGGTAGAATTGGCAGTAGGTATTGTTGGAAGTCCATTTGCTGGTGACTAGACTTATTGCTTCTAATTCAATTTTTGTGCTTATGAAACGATTTTTACTATTGACTACTCCCCTTCTGATGATTTTTTTGATTTTCTATTCTTGTGGTTCGTTAAAAGAACAAACCTCCAAGAAAAAAAGCCCCAAAGTAGAACTCCCACCCGATGTAGCTTCAAACAAATATTCCAAAAAAAGAGGAGGGCTTTAAAAGGTTTTTTCCTAAATCAAATACAACAAAAAAGTGATTTAAAACAAAGAAGATATCTTTATGTAATAAAACAAAAAAACCACGAGGGTAATGAAACTAAAATTTTATCAAATTGATGCGTTTACCAATCGGTTATTTGAAGGAAATCCAGCTTGTGTAGTTCCTTTAAAAGAATGGCTTGATGACGCTTTACTCTTAAAGATTGCCAAGGAAAATGCGGTTCCAGAAACTGCGTTTTTTGTAGAGAAAGAAGCCGGCATTCACTTGAGGTGGTTTACTCCTGATCTTGAGATGGATTTGTGTGGACATGCTACTTTGGCAACAGCTCATTGCCTAAAAAAACACTTGAACCACACTTCTGACATCCTCAACTTTGAAACCCTCAGCGGAACATTAAAAGTACGTTTAAAAGGGAGTCGCTATTTTTTAGATTTTCCTTCCAGACCTCCCAAAAAAGCAGAACTTCCAGATTCGATAAAAAATGCATTGAACATTTTGCCTGCTGAAGTGTATCAATCTCGAGATTACTTTTTGGTGTACCCAACTGAAAAAGAGATCCGTGAGCTCAAAATTAATCGAGTAATCTTTGATCAGATCAATTTAGGTACAGGGGGTGTAATTGTGACTTCCAAAGGAAAAGAAGTCGATTTTGTTTCTCGATTTTTCACTCCTCAAGCCACTCTACTAGAAGACCCCGTTACTGGTTCTGCCCATTGCTCCCTCATTCCCTTTTGGGCTAAACGTCTGGACAAGAATAAAATGAATGCCTTACAACTTTCAGAAAGAGGAGGAGAATTGAAATGTGAGGCTCTTGGCGAAAGAGTTCTTATTGGCGGTGAAGCCCGTACCTATTCTGAAGGGCATTTGTTTACCAAGTAAAGAAGTACTATTCTACTCAAAAATTAGAGTCTGTAGCGGATACCCGCTGTCCAAATAAATTGATTAGAGGAAATCGTCTGATTGATAAATCCTCTCAAGTCAAAACGCGAGCTTAAACGATAGTTTATTGTCTCCGCAAATCCATAAGTAGTGTCCAGATCCAAATAGTAGATCTGGGTAGCAAATGAAAATTTATTTTGCTGTAGGATTCCGGTTAGGGTAATTAAATTGATTTCTAAATCATTATTCGTTCCTTTTCCGTGAATGTAATCACTTTTGAGGATCCATTTTTTTGAAATGGGATAAGTAGCTCCTAATCGCTGTGAAAAATAAGTATTTACGGTGTAGTCCTCTTCAATTTGGATCAGAGGAAAAATAATCCCTCCAGATAATTTTAGTTTTTTATCCTTTCTATCCAATAATTTAATTTGGGTAACAAATATGAAGCTTCTGGGGGTTAACGTATTCATTCGGATATTTCCAATCATGTAAGCTGAAATACGTTTTTTAGTACCTGTACCCGCATTGAGGATAACATTTGGAGAAGAATCTGTAAAAGCAGGAACAAAAGAAAAACCACCTGAACTAAGCTCTACACTACCGTATTGAGAGAAAGTGTAGAATGGAACTAAAATTAACGTTAGTAAAAGTAATCTCATTGTCTGAATTTTAATATTGAAATACAAAGTGCTTGAATTGATTCTTTTGGTATTATTTAAAAGTACTTCTGTAACCATGCAAAAGTAAACTAATGACTTAGCTTTTCTGTCTTGAGTCTATTTAATTGTACTTTTTAAGCAATTTAATTTTAATTGCGAAAAAGAAGTAGTCTTAAGAAACCTTTACTATGTCAGAGAAGTTGCTTAATTTTAACCTTTACTTACAACATGTCACGCTATGATAGAAGTTCAAAATAATAGATCTACTTGTCCCATAAGTACGGCCCTAGAAATTTTGGGAGATCATTGGAGCCTTATTGTGATAAGAGATTTATTCCTTGAGCGGACTACTTTTTCAGATTTTCGAAATGCGCCTGAGAAAATCTCTACCAACATTCTTACAGATCGCCTTAACAAATTGCTGAGTTTTGATTTGATAGGTTATGTATTCAACCCGAAAAATAAAAAAATAAAAGTCTACTATTTAAAGGACTCTGGAATTGATTTGTATCCTTTGCTTTATGAGTTATCAATGTGGAGTAAAAAACACTTAGACATGAATTTTCATCCACTTTCAATAGACTGGTACAAGGCTGCAGAAGGAAAAAATTGTGAGGAGTTTATTAACGAGGCTTCTAATAAATACAAACATTTTAGAGAAAAGACCTTAGAAGAAATGACTCATTCAGATGTCCGTTAGTTTTTTAAAACTCCATTAATCCCTGCTAAATTATTCAACTAAAAAATAATGTTCGCACTAGAAATAGTTCGAACATCCACTGTTATGAATTTTATTTTTTTTATTTCAATTTTAATCCAAAAACAAATAAGGAGATTTTTAATCACTATTAATTTTCCTGCCATCATGCTAAATGAAAATTAATAAGATATTAAAAACACTATTGTTTCTGACAATACTGTTTCACTTAATTCCTCAGCTAAATTTTGCTCAACAATCGGAAAAGCGGTCCATTTTTGTAAAAAAAATAACGGATCCGATTCAACTTGACGGAAAGCTTAACGAGTCCATATGGAGCCAAGCCGAAACAGCTACCGACTTTTGGCAAACGTTTCCCACTGATTCTCTTCGATCAACCAATGAAACTACATTAAAATTACTTTACGATGACACCCATATTTACATTGGGGCTTATGCAAAAGGGATTGGACCTGATTTTGTGGTCAGTTCACTTAAAAGAGACTTTAGTGCTCGGTCTAATGACAATGTTACCGTTCTTTTTGATACATTTCGGGATGGACAAAATGCCTTTCTTTTTGGCGTTAGTGCATACGGAGTACAACGTGAAGCATTGATTTCTGAACGAGGTGTAGCTGTAAGAGGTTTTAATTTGACCTGGGACATTAAATGGAAGGCTACAAGTACCCGTGAAGGAGAAGCATTCACCATTGAAATGGCTATCCCTTTGAACTCAATAAAATACCCTGAAGGAAGCCAAAAATGGGGATTTCAATCCTATCGTTACGACATGCAAAGTAACGAACGAAGCACCTGGTCTCCAGTTCCTCAAAATCAAATTCCGATCAACCTTGGATTTGTAGGTGAACTCGTCTTTGAAGAACCTCTAAAACGAGGCAAAACGCCTGTTTATCTTATTCCTTACACCAACATACTCGCCTCTAGTGATTTTAGCGATTCACCAACTAATAAATCACTGAGCGTAGGAGGAGACATGAAAATCGCAGTTGGAAACGGTCTTAATTTAGATGTTACCCTCAATCCAGATTTTTCAAATGTGGAGGTAGATAATTTGATTACCAACTTGACTCGATTTGAAATTTCACTTCCAGAAAAAAGACAATTTTTTATTGACAATGGAGATCTCTTTAGAAATTTTGGTGGAAGTAGAGAAGCAGTTCCTTTTTTTTCACGTCGCATAGGGATTGCTAGAGATGCAGAGGGAAATACCATACAGAACAATATTTTAGCTGGGGTTCGGCTGAGTGGAAAACTCGATGAAAATTGGCGTTTGGGGGTTTTGAGTATTCAAAATCAAGAAGACCTAAGTAACTCCATTGCTTCCAACAATAACGCCATGTTTGCCTTACAACGAAAGGTCTTCAATCAGTCTCAAATTGGAGCTTTTTTTGTCAACCGAGAAACGTTCGGAGATTATGAGTTTATTGAAGAAAAGGATCGATACAACCGAGTCATTGGTTTAGATTACAACTTGAATTCAGCCAACAATAAATGGATTGGGAAATTTTACACCCATAAATCCTTTCAGTCGGATGATTCCGAAGGAAATCTTTCAGCTGGGGCTTCCTTAATTTACAATACGCGCATCTGGCGTTTTACCTCAAAATGGGTTTATGTAGATCAAGACTTTCGTTCTGATTTGGGCTTTATTCCCCGTACAGGAATTATCAAAACAGGGGTTACAGGGAGTCGTTTTTTCTACCCCAAAAAGGGGAAAATCAATTCACATAGTATTCGTTTATTGAATTTTACGTGGCAACAAAAGAATTTAGATTACAAGAAAACCGACCATTTGAAGCGATTTGAATACGCTATGGAGTTTAAAAAATTAGATCGGTTGGAGTTTTCAGTTGGCAACCAATATGTTTACTTATCAAATCCATTTGATCCTACCCGATCTGAAAACGGAATCCCACTTCCCTCAGAAATAGGCTACGATTTTAACGAATGGTCTGTAGAGTATCAGTCAAATGTTGCTCGGCTTTTCAGTTTCTCAACGGAGCTTTCCTATGGAACTTTCTACAATGGTACTCGATTTTCATATCAAGGAAACACTCAATTTCGCATCCAACCCAAAGTGGTTATGAGTTTACTTTGGGATTACAACCAAGTTCGTCTTCCTGATCCCTATCCCTCTGCCAATATTATTTTGGTGAGCCCAAAAATACAATTGACCTTGAACAAGAAACTCTTCTGGTCTACCTTGATTCAGTACAGCAATCAATCTGATAATTTAGGAATCAACTCTAGATTACAGTGGCGATTTGCACCGCTATCCGACCTTTACTTGGTTTACAATGACAATTATTACACTCGAGAGTTTGGTCCTGTGTTTCGTTCGATAAATCTTAAGTTAACTTATTGGTTGGGTCTCTAAGAAAAAGACCCGAATAAATCGGGTCTTGAGTGTTATTAAGAAATTAAAAATACTTAGCCAGCGTTTTGCTTCTTAATGAGGTTTAAGGCTGATCCTTCTTTAAACCAATCAATTTGTTGATCGTTGTAAGTATGGTTAGCTACCACAGTATCCTTTGTTCCATCGGCATGAATAATTTCAATGCTTAACGGTTTTCCTTCAGTAAAATCAGCTAGATCGATAAAGTTGAAGGTATCGTCTTCTTGAATAAGATCATAGTCTGCTTCATTGGCAAAAGTAATTCCCAGCATCCCTTGTTTTTTGAGATTGGTCTCATGAATTCTAGCAAAAGATTTTACTAAAACTACTTTTACCCCCAAGTGTCTGGGTTCCATAGCCGCATGCTCTCTAGAAGACCCTTCTCCGTAATTGTGATCTCCAACCACTACCGTTTCTATTCCAGCAGCTTTGTAAGCTCTTTGAACATCGGGTACTCCGCCGTATTGCCCGGTCAACTGATTTTTTACAAAGTTTGTTTTTTGGTTGAAGGCGTTTACTGCTCCAATCAAACAATTATTTGAAATATTGTCTAAATGACCTCTAAAACGCAACCAAGGTCCTGCCATTGAAATGTGATCTGTTGTACATTTACCGTGGGCTTTGATCAGTAATTTTGCTCCAATAAGGTTTTGACCGTCCCATGGTTCAAATGGGGTTAAGAGCTGTAAGCGTTCCGAATCGGGTTTTACAATAACTTCTACATTAGAGCTATCTTCTTCAGGCGCCAGATATCCATTATCTTCCACATCAAAACCTTTGGGAGGGAGTTCGATTCCTTGCGGAGGGTCTAGTTTTACCTCTTCACCTGCTTCGTTAATCAGACTATCCGTTATTGGATTGAAATCAAGGCGTCCAGAAATTGCAACCGCAGCAACCATTTCGGGTGAAGCTACAAATGCATGGGTATTTGGATTCCCATCCGCTCGTTTTGAAAAATTTCGGTTAAACGAATGGATGATTGAGTTGGCTTCTTGTTTGTCTGCACCTTCCCTTGCCCACTGTCCAATACATGGTCCACAGGCATTGGTGAAAATTTTTGCATTAAGGTCTTCGAAAATGGAAAGTAATCCGTCTCGTTCTGCTGTAAAGCGAACTTGTTCGGACCCTGGATTGATTCCAAATTCAGCTTTGGTTTTAAGTTTTTTGTTTACAGCTTGCTTAGCAATTGAAGCTGCTCTTGATAAATCTTCATATGAAGAATTTGTACATGAGCCAATAAGTCCCCATTCGACTTGTAAGGGCCATCCGTTTGATTTTGCTACTTCTTTCATTTCAGCGACAGGTGTTGCTAAATCGGGAGTAAAAGGTCCGTTAACGTGTGGGGTCAAATGATCTAAATCAATTTCAATGACTTGATCAAAATAGGATTCTGGATCTGCATAAACCTCAGGATCTGCTGTTAGATGATCTTTTACCTCATTGGCAGCATTGGCTACATCGTCTCTTCCTGTAGCTCTTAAGTAACGTTCCATTGAGTCATCGTAACCAAAAGTAGAGGTAGTTGCTCCAACCTCAGCACCCATATTACAAATGGTACCTTTACCAGTACAAGACATTGACTCTGCTCCTTCGCCAAAATATTCGATAATTGCTCCCGTTCCTCCTTTGACAGTAAGTATTCCTGCAACTTTAAGGATAACGTCTTTCGGGGCCGTCCATCCGTTTAATTTTCCTGTAAGTTTTACTCCAATCAATTTGGGAAATTTAAGTTCCCAAGCCATGTCGGCCATTACATCTACTGCATCTGCTCCACCCACACCAATGGCAACCATTCCTAGTCCTCCTGCATTAACGGTATGAGAGTCCGTTCCAATCATCATTCCACCAGGGAATGCATAATTCTCTAAGACCACCTGATGGATAATCCCTGCTCCAGGTTTCCAAAATCCAATTCCGTATTTGTTTGAAACGGATTCTAAAAAATTAAAAACCTCAGCTGAGGTATTGTTTGCTGATTTTAAGTCTTTAGCTGCTCCCTCTTTTGCTTGTATTAAGTGATCGCAATGCACAGTTGTAGGAACTGCGACTTTTGCTTTTCCTGACTGCATGAATTGAAGTAGTGCCATTTGAGCAGTAGCATCTTGACAAGCAATTCGATCGGGAGCAAAATTTACATAATCTGTCCCTCGATTAAAAGGCTTTTCCGTCTTTGTTTCCCATAAATGCGAATACAAGATTTTTTCGGTTGCCGTAAGCGGTTTTCCTGTTAGCTTTCTTGCAGAATTTACGCGTTCTGGGAGGCGGTTGTATACCTGCTTGATCATTTCAATATCAAAGGCCATAGTTGTGTATTTAAATTCACCACAAAAATAAAAAATAAACAGTAGTATTTGCCTTTAATTTCAGGGATTTAAACACGGGCTTTGTAAAATAAAAACTTGTACTTCTTTTACTTTAATTATTATGTTCCTCAAACCAAATTTCATAAATTTGGACAAGCCAGCATTCAAATAATAATTTTGTCTCGAAAGCATGTTTTTTCAGAGTCAATTCATTGAGATAAATCAATAATTATGAATGAAACTTTCAGATCTACTTGTCCAATGACCAATTTGTTAGATCTAGTCGGCGACAAATGGTCGCTCATTGTAATCCGCGATCTACTCCTTAGCAGAAATACTTTTTCTCAGTTGATTCAAGAAGGCGAAGAAAATATTTCAACCAATATCTTGACTAATCGACTTAAAAAACTCAAAAATTATGGTTTCATAGATTTCGTTAAAAATAGAAACGATCATAAAGTGAAGCATTATTATTTGACTGATAAAGGAATTGATTTGAATAGGGTTCTCCATGAAATGTCATTGTGGAGTAGTAAATATCTCACTCATGATTTCAATGAAGTTTCTACCATAAGGTTTGAACAGAATAAAGACTTGTCTAGAGATTTGATTCTTTCAAATGAAAGGGATGCTTATAAAAAAGAACGAGCAAAACTTTTGGAATTTCATTTGAATCCTGAATCCCACAAAGTTCAATTTTAGGAGTTTGCAACTCGAAAAACTTCTTTAGAGGAAATCAAATTGATTCTTTTTTACTAAATTTATATAAAATTAAAAAGGCCTTTTACATTTAAATAATAACATAAAGTAAAAATGAGAAATTTAACATTTATATTTTTTTTAATATTGTTTATATTCACATCATCTAAGCCAGCTATATCTGAATCATCAAGTCAACGTGATTTAGTTTACTTGTGTTCCCATCCTAGTGTGAAATGTTATTACAAGGAACCGTGCAGACAATTCTTTAAAGTTTGTACAGATTCTAATTCAAAAATTATAAAAGTTTCTGAGTCTAGGGCGAGAGCTATGGGAAAAGAAGAATGTGAATGTGAAAAATAATACGTAAAATTATTCTTCCTCTACAACCTCTTTCTGAGCCTTGCTCAGATTATACTTAATTAAGACTTCGTGTGTTTTCAGACCAAGACTATTAAGATTATTTTTTAAAGACATTTCGTAAGAGTAGCCTAAAGTAAATTGATTTAAATTCAATAATACTAAAGGGCTTATTGTATTTGATGTACTGTAATTAAATCCAAGTTCAAAATTTTCGTTAAAGTCTAATGAAATATTTGTCATTAACAAAGACTTACTTTCTCTACTTGATTTTAAAAGGATATTGGTTTTTAGATTTAGACTTTCAGTTACAGATAATTTATATCCAGTACCAATAAACACAGGGTTTACCTTAGATCCATAGAAAACTAGATCTTTATTTTGGTTAGAAAACATTCTCGGTATAGAGAAAGAGAAGTAAAATCTTGGAAGCTTTAAAAGTAAACCTACACCAAGATTGGGAAAAAATCTTACGGAATTATCTAAAGCTGGATCAAAAACTTCTTGATTAGCAATATCGCTTAAATCTGCTTTTGAAAAATCAGATCCTCCTTTGATTCCTAGAAAAAGATGTTTATCTGAACTAAAATCTAATTTATAAGAAAAATCTATGTATGAAATTGTTCTACTTTCTATAAAATTTTTATTCGAGTATATCGAAAGTCCTAGACCAACATTATTTTTTCTCGAAGAAGAAATAGTTAAGAACTGACTTGTTGGTGAATTTTCAATTGCAGCCCACTGATTTCTTGAGACTAATGAGATTTCATTGGAGAAATTTGACCCAGCATAGGCTGGATTAAAAAAGTTCATTTGATTGAAAAAAAAAGATAGATTTGGATCTTGTTGTGAATAAGTCTCAATAGTAACCAAGAATAATAGTATGAAAAAAAATTTAAAATTCAAGCTCTATCTTGTTATATAAATCCACCCTTGCATGTCCACAGCTCCATCCATATTGAGATCTATTATAAATAAGTAACTGCCTTCAGGTAGCGGAAAATTATCTTTATTTGTTCCTTGCCAATCATTTTCATAAGGACTGCTACTAAAAACTTCATTACCTGAGACGTCATATACCCAAACCTTATTTAAAGGATACCTTATGATTTCTTTGAGGTACCAAGCATCGTTGATACCATCTCCATTTGGACTAAAAAACTTAGGTAAATCTGGGAGAATGAAATTTGAGTCATTTTCAATAAATTCTTGGTCAGGATTATATAAAAGTGGTGCATTATCAAATTCATTTGGAACATTATCTCCATCAACGTCAGAATCAAAATCATCAGGAACAAAATCATTATCGAGATCTGCTGGAAAACTATTAGAATCTAACGGATCAGTTCCCAATAATTCTTCATCAAAATTTGAATATCCATCGTTATCTCGATCTTCATCTGAATTGTCACCTATAGAGTCTCCGTCCGAATCTAACCATTCAAATGGGTTATTAGGGAATTGGTCATTCTCGTCCTCATATCCATCGTTATCATCATCAAGATCGGCATTATCACCAATACCATCTCTATCAAAATCAGAGGATTCATTTGGATCATTTGGGAACATATCTTGTATGATATAGTCATCTTCCCAATTTACACTAATATCGTAAAAACCATCATTGTCATCATCAAGATCTGAATTATCGGGTATTCCATCATTATCATCATCCTTCCATTCTTCTGGATCAAATGGAAATAAGTCTCTTATATTTAGATAGCCATCATTATCTGAATCATCATCGTAATAATCTAATATCCCATCATTATCAAAATCTCTAGGGAAGGATCTAAAATCAAATGGATCAGTTCCCATAATTATCTCGTCAGTATCATTGAATCCATCTCCATCTGTATCAGTCAACTCGTCCCTTTTAATAATACCATTAGATGAAGGAGTAGCCTCTTCAATAGATACATTTCCATTTTCATCAACCAATATTTCGAAAGTTTCGTCATAATAAAGACCTTCCCAGTCTGTTGCTCTAATTATAACTGATTTCACCACATTAGCTTTTCCACTAATATTACTGAAGTATAATTTATTGTTTTTAATTGAGAAAATATCTCTATTAGGGGAAATTTCGGGTATTGAAGCAGTTAAAATCTCTTCTTCATCATTATCAGCCATTTTAATCCATGAAATTAATTCTCCTTGCTTTTTACCTACATCTGGCAAAATAATATCAACTGGAGGTTCATTTACATCGACCAGAACAAAATTCAGGAAATCTGTTTGAGTATCATTTGTGTCTAAATGGTTTACAAATGATGCTGTTTTATTTTCTTGAAATTTAGCTTTAGTTTTTTTAACCTTCCACTTACCTACATTAGCCTTTTTTGTTAAGGAACTATTCCCTTTTCCAGTCAAATTATCTTTTATTTTTGAAGGTTCAGATGATTGAATTGTACCCCCAAAATTTTTAGACGTAGATGGATATTTAGAAGTAATCGAACCATCAAAATTTAATTTTTCAATATACTTAAATAAAAGTTCACTAACGGTTATGTATTCTCCATCTTCAGTTGTTTGAATAATACCATTTGCATCACCATATTCAGTATTTAATTCAACAGCATTGTTCTTTAAATTTCCAAGAGCCCCTAAATTTCCTAATTTTTGATATCCCCAACCCCATAATACATTAGAATTATTATCATTTACTGTTTTCGCAATTTGAAAATTATAACCTCCAACAATTTTATCCCATGTGAAATTCTCAAGATTTCTCAAAGCATTATTCTCTTCATCATAAAAAACAGGATTCGCAATAGCTGTTGGTATTGGTTTATCTAAATTGTCCCCTGTAGCCAAAGAACCGAGATCATTATCCCCAAAATTATACATCATTCCATTTTGGGTAATCACAAAACTACTTTCAGCGGATGCATTAATTTCCTTAACTGCTTTATCGCTAAAGAAAGCAACTTCAATTGGGGTGGTTATTGTTTCACCAAATTTATCATAAGTTATTACTGTTGATGCAGTAAAGGTTCCCTCTCCAGATTCAAATCCTACTAGTTTTTGTTTTACATCAGATTTTGTAAGCCCTAATTGACCTTGACTATTTTCGCCCCATGAATAAAGTTTATTAGAATTGGTAACAGCTAGAGCATGTCTTTCCCCTAGAGAAATATTTTTAAAAATATTTTCTTCTGGGGTAAATACATTAACTAATATTCTGAAGGACTGTTGGTCATCAGTACATTCTGGATCCTGAAATCTTTGTGTAATATTATATTCTGATGTATTAGAAGCAGTATTTGATTCTGAAAAGAAAAAGGTAGATTGAAAGTCTTTTGTTTTATTTTTGATTGACAACATAGTGGATGTTGCTGTTCCGATATCTTCAAAAACAAAATTTCTATCAATTTGTCCAGATTCTTGTGCATACCTAAGCTTTGAAATTAATTTATCAATTGCCTTTTGGCTTGCTTGATAATTAGTTTTCATATTAACATTATTAATTGTTTCTCTAAAAAATACTTGATCTAAAATTATGCTATATTCAGTAGAGCCATAATAATTTTCTTTTAAAACTTCATATGTAATTTTGTCTTCTTTCTTTTTGGTTCCAATTGTTGTGGTAACTGTATTATAAAAATCATCATCGTTGTCTGGAGATTTTACAGTAATTTTTGGATTGAAAGGACCAAACTTTAATTGCGTGAAGATAAATTCTTTTTTACCATTAACATCATTAATATTAATTGCGGTGTAACTTGATAGACCTGAAGTGTTACTAAATTCTGCTAAAAAATCTGTCTCAAATTGATCTAAACTTCCTTTATATTCAACCCCTATTTGATAAGGACCTAAGCCAAGAGAAACTAAACTTGCCGTTCCTGTTATGGGTGGAATAATATATTTCACTATACCAGAAGAGGGATTATCATTTATAGTAATCGTAACCTCTTTAGAAATTAAATCTCCACACGGATCGTCAGTTAGTTGTTTGTAAATATTTGATCCTGTTCCCCAAATACCTCCATTTATATCTTCAATTAAAATTGTTTGATCAGAACCATCAAAGTCATGAAGTTTTTTCCATTGTAGGCTTCCAATTTTCTCTGGCATTGTAAGAGGTCTCCAAGAGTTCATGAAAAGGTTTTCCCCGGCTGCCAATAACGAATTGGATTTATCAATGTACATAAACCCACCTTTAAAAGCCTTAAACTGGAGCTTACCATCCACTTCTTTGATGTCATTTAATTCTATATTTTTAATTCCATCATTACCAATGTATTTTACTTCTGTAGGTAACATTATAGATTCTTCGTCTACTTTATCTAAACCTAAACCAAGAGAAAATTTTCTATTATCTCCCCAGGCGTATAATTTATCATCTTCGTTAAAAGCAAATACACGCCCAGAAATTGCAATTATTTTTTTCCATTTATTTACTACATTAACCTGGCGGCCTCCAAAAGTTAATTCTGATGGAGCTAAATAATTTTCTGCTTTAATAGATCTATTACCTTGTCCTAACTGACCGTATTCATTATCTCCATAAGAATAAACCTTTCCCTCATCTGTTCTTATAAATGTTTCTGTTTTTGTAACTACAACTTCTTCAACTTTACTCACATCAATTTCTTTCCAGTTGATGGTCAGACTCATAGGTTTGTTGTAAGGTGGTGCTCCTGTTCCTAATTGGCCTTGATCATTTGATCCAAAAAGTTTTAACTGATTATTTGTATTTATCATTCCTGTCTGCTGGTCACCTGCGCTTATTATATTTAATAGTCCAAATCCTACAGCTGGCTTTATAGGTTTCTTATAGGTTTGATTTTGTCCATTCCCTAGCTGACTACTCAAATTAGTGCCCCATGTCACTAATTCTCCCTTATTAGTAATTAAAGCTCCAAATGACTTCCCTAGATCAACATCTTTTACTTTTGTGGTAGTATTTGAGGAAAGAGAATTTCCTCTCGAAAATCTTGATCGAAAAGATCTATTTCCAAATCTCGATGAAGAAAGAGTATTTGTTTCTTTAAAATCAAGATCAATTTTTATTGGTTCTTTAATAGTGAAACCAAAAAAGTCTCCATTTTTCCAATATTTATCATATACATTTTCTTCATCACCATTATCATTTGTGAAGGTATAGAGTGGTAAAGCGCCGTAATTGACTCCCCAACCATACATATCTCCCGACCTACTTACTGCTGCATAAGTAGACCCAATTTGGTTTGAGTTCCATCCGGTTACACTCCTCCATTTTGTTCCTACACCTAGAGAAACTAAATTATCGTCACTGATAAAAGATTCAAATAATTCTGACTTTGATTTGAGTCCATTTAAACTTGGATAATAGTCCTCAAGGTCAGATTTTCCATCATCATCTGTGTCGTTTTTATCAGGGTTTGTTCCAAAAATAAACTCATCTCCATTTGAAATAAAATCTCCATCTCTGTCTGGATCTTGATCATCAGCTATAAAATCAAAATCAGTATCTCTCCAATCTTCAGATGGATAAAAAACTGCAACATCTTGACCATCAAGGATTCCATCATCGTCACTGTCATCATCTAATATGTTATTTATTCCATCACCGTCAACATCATTAATGTCATAAATAGTAAACCCTACCTGTTCCTTGTCAAACTGATCTGGATAACCGTTTTGATTGTATAGCTCAATCAATTTGGCTTCATAGATATCAGGTAAGTTATCATAATCTTGATCATCAAAATTATTATCCTTAATAAGGGTTGATAAATTTATTTCAGGAAATAAATCATTAATTTTTGTTTCAATTTGATCAAGTAGTCCGTCATTATCATCATCATTATCAAGATCATCTGAAATTCCATCATAATCTGTGTCTTTCGACTTGTACGGATTAAGAGGATATGCATCTAGACCATCAATTACACCGTCTCCATCGGTGTCATTTTCTTCAGGACTCGTGCCAATATAAATTTCATACTTATCAGACATGAAATCATTGTCCTTATCCATCAATGGAAAAATGGTTGAAGAATATGTATCTGTTTGATTCAAAGTTTCATCATTATCTAAATAATGATCGTTATCATCATCATTATCGGCATTATTTCCATATCCATCTTGATCATTATCATACCATTCTTTCGGATCCAATGGGAAAGCATCATCTCCATCATTTATTCCATCAAAATCAGTGTCAGCAATTCTTTTAAGGGTTCTGATTGCATCTTCCTCATCATTTGTTAAGCCATCTCCGTCAATATCTGTATCAATAATTTTTGGAGAATCAGCACTTGGGTCATAATCAGGATTATTTTCATCATGCCAATACATGTCTATATAACCGTCTTCATTTAAATCTTTCCACCTTTCATCAGGTATTCCGTCATGATCTGTATCAAGAACTGCGTATCTATCTAACGGTGCTTCGTCAGAAAAATCATCAAAATAGTCATTATCAGTATCCCACCAATAAATATTTGTGCCTTTTAAAATTTCTTGGTCGTTAGATAATAAATCCCAATCTGTATTAGTATCAGCATTATCACCAATTCCATCAAAATCCCAGTCTTGCCATTCATTTGAATCAGTAGGAAATTCATCCTTACCTTCCCAATAATCCAGTGAAGTGAAGATTTTAATTTTGTGACTCCACCAGTTTAAATACATCCATGGTTTGGTGATACTCGAACCCTTAATTATTAGGGTCGTATCTGAAAGAACAGCCGTTAAAGTCTGTGTAGATGAAGTATTATGGTCAGTAATTTGAAGCCCATTAATTTGATTTCTGAAGTCTTCTAAAATCTGGTTAGCTGTTTTAGCGGGATTATCATTGTCAATGCTAAGCCGTTTAAGTCCATTCGAATCATCTATACCAATTTCAAATTGATCCCATAACTCTGAAATGGTACTTGATTGTGTCGCTACAGGATTTAACGTAATACTTTCAATCCAAAATCCATTTTCATCTCTATTTTCATAAAATGTAATCGTACTTGTACCAGTTAATGGATCATATGAAGGAACTCCTTTTGATAATGGCCCATCAGAATAAAAATCACTATCAGAGTCAAATAAAAGTGGGTCTGTATTAAATTCAGTTTTTTCCCATTCGTCATCTAACCCATCATTATCATCATCCCAGTCTCTCTCATTTCCTACTCCATCCTTATCGGTATCGAATTGTTCAGTTTTGTCCCAAGGTATATCATCTATATCATCATTAAAACCGTCACCATCAGTATCCTTCATAAATGGATTACTTCTTTGAAATCTATCCTCGTTTATTACAAAAATTCCTTTAGTTTCATCCTTATTTAGGACTCCATCATTATCTGAATCTTGGTCCGTCTCATCTGGTTCACCATCACCATCTATATCATAATAAGAACCCTTGATTAGAGGGAACATATCATAAATATATTGTTTTGCTCCAAGTATTTTATTCATTGGAATATCAAGACCTCTTCTGTTACCATCTGTATAATAACCATAACCTAAATAATAACTTTTCCATTGTTCAAGGGTAAACCCTGAACAACATTTCCAAGGACTTAAAGCAGCCTCTAATCTTATATTCTGATTTGGAATATTGGGGTCAGTTTTATCAAGATGTAAAAAGTCTTCAAGACCATCTGAAAAAGAATCTCCATCTGAATCTACTGGGAAAATATTTGGGTTATTTCTGTCTCCCTGAAATTTATCTTCATCATAGTCAGAAAATCCGTCACCATCACTATCATCATCTGATTCGAATTTGGCATTATGATTTAGCCCGTCAGAGAGACCATCCCGATCAGTGTCCCAAAAGTTTTTATCGGTTCCTATATGCATTTCGTAGGAATCTGATAATCCATCATTATCTGAATCAAATGTCTGATTTGACTCAGTCCAAACAAGTGGTTCAGGGTCAACAATATCAATAAAAGTATCATTATCGTCGTTTTTATCAGTCAGATCACCAATAAAATCTAGATCATTGTCTTCATCGTCTAATGGATCGTATACAGCAATATCTAGAAAATTTAAAACCCCGTCTCCGTCAATGTCATTGTCAAAAAAGTCATCTATCCCATCGCCATCTGAATCCCAAAATTTGGAGGGATCATTTGGAAACATATCATACATGTAATTATCAAAATTATCTGTACCAAATGGTAACCCATATATACTTAACCTTTTCATAGAACAACATCCCGAACCATCTCCAGTTTCTTCAGGCTGAAATCTCCAGCCATATTCACTCCAAATATTTCTCTCGCTAATTCCCGTATTGTATGCTGTAAGAGATGATATACTTTTTGTAAGTATAATTGGAGCTATGAGATCTACGGAATCATCTGAATTATTTGCTGACCTTATATGGAGTCTGTTTTGATCTATCACAACACTTAATTGAACATTATTTATAGTTCCCTGCTCATCAATTTTTTGTTTTATAAATAGTAGCCAATCTTGTACTTTATATTGTTGATTACTAACCACATTAAATTCATACTCTTCAAAATTGTCCCCACTTCCTATTCTAAATTTATATTCTTCTGGTTCTAGCCACAAATCAGGATTAGCAACTATATAGGTTCTTTGCCACCCTGGTTTGCTAAATCGAAAAGATCTCCCATCTGGTATGCCATCATTATCTGAATCCCAATCTTGATAATTTGAAATTAAATTTCCGTTTTGGTCAACTTTAGTTTGTTCATAATTATCTGACAAACCATCGTTGTCACTATCTGAAATGGAATTTGAACTAACTAATGGATTTTCTCCGATGAATTCTTCATCAAAATCCATCATCCAATCATTATCATCATCCAAATCTATATCGTCAGGAATACCATCGGCATCAGAATCAAATTCATATTTTTTGATGTAAGGGAGTTCGTCGCTGAAGTTCACAATTCCGTCACCATCTATATCATTATCAGAATTATCTCCTTTCCCATCACCATCAGTATCACTATATTCAGTTGGATCATTTGGGAAAGCATCAATTAAATATTCCCTGTTTGTTTTTCCATATATAACTCCATTATATTTAGTTAAAACTTCACCGACATTTTCTGATGAAATACTACTTCTATACCAATTCCCTCTGTATCTGGCAATATCTCTATCAATAGAAAATACTTTTAACCTTTTTTCATCATTTATATAACCTAAATATGAATTAGTAGAATAAAAATTAAATTGTCTTCTAATCTCACCAGTTGATGGGTTTGGTATTCCCCTTACTATCAAAAAATTTCCATCGATAAAAGTTTCAAAGTAGGATCTATTTTGATTACTTTCTTGTCTATCATATGGTATATAATTTCTATCGTTTTGAAAACGGTTGTAGAAATAATCAAGAATATCTTTCCCTGTTTGTATGCTATTGTCTACAGTTAAGTAGTACTCAAAACCAGAATCATAGGGTTCAGAATCGTATCCTTGGATTCTCAAATAATAACTTTCTCCTAAAATTGGCTTGGCTTCAAGATCTGGAACCTCAATTGCATAAACCCAATTGTTATCTTCTCTATATGGATATTTATACCCATCACTATAGCCATCTCCATCGCTATCCCAATTAGCAGGATCACTGCCATTTACATTTATTTCGTAGTTATTAGAAAGTCCATCTCCATCATTGTCAAAATATTCAGATCCTGGAAAACTTTCAGGATTCAAGGGATCACTGCCATTAAATATTTCATCATCGTCTAAAAATCTATCTCCATCATCATCGAAATCTATTTCATCTGCAAAAGTATCCTCTTTTCTAAAATCATATTCTCCAGTGGCATTACAATGACACTCATCTGCTTCTTCTCCCCAAATTTCGTTATCATTATAATCGCGAATACCATCCCAATGTCCAAAGTCAGAATTTTTAGATTGTAATCTATCATTAGGAAAAGCATCAATTAAAATCTCAACTTTGTAATCATCCTTGAAAGAATCTCCTTTTGTTATTTCAATAATAGAATAGGCTGTTTTACTTCTTGAAAACCTGTAGCTTTTATTTATTTTAAACTTCTTTTTGAATTTTTGGTTCCCTTTATGAATAACAACAAATAAATACGTTTCAAAAGCCCCTTTGAAATAAGGATTATTAATATCATACCTTTCAGATCCCGAATTGTTTGGGTCGGGCTCCATAGTAATAAGAGGCTCACTATCGTCAAAATAATACTTAAAAATTGTAGCACTTGAATTTTTTGATAAAACATCATCAATTTCAACCGTTGCATCAAAATTTTCTAATGAAGTTTCTGATCGAGTATGAGTTTTTATTGAAGCAGTGGTAATAGATATATCCTCAATTGAAACTTTATCAAGGCCTTGGTTTGTGTGATCTGTTATCTGTATATAAAGTTTTTCATCAATACCGTCACCATCAATATCTGTGTCTGTATTATCCCCAATTCCATCGTTATCATAATCAGACCATTCATCTCTATCCGTAGGGAATGCATCTGTTCTCCATCTGGTCTTAGGCATCCACCTATCATACTCTTCGACATACTCCCATTCTATATTTCCATTGGTTTGATCAAACCCAAAGCATTTTCTCCAATTCTGTTCATACCAAACATTACCCGATTGATCTTGAATTTTAATCCACTTTGAAGAATCGCATTCCCCATCCATATAAATACCATCACCGTCAGAATCGGGATTTGTAGGGATTGAGCCAATTAAATTTTCATATTCATCAGATAAACCATCTTCATCGGTATCTTTGGTCCCAGCAGTAGGTTTTGGATCATTTGGATCCCAAATTTCATTTGGAAAATAATCGTTTAAATCGTCAACTCCATCACCATCGGAATCAGCATTGTCTTTGTCTGTTTTTAAGAAAAATATTTCAACCCAATCTTCAACTCTGTCCTTATCAGAGTCAGTTATTAGTGTAGGGTCATTGGGCCAATCATCCCAACCATCCTCTGCCCAGTCACCATCTGAATTATTATTAAAGGGATCTGTGCCTGTACCGCCTTCAGATTCTGACAACTCTTCAATTACATCTGGTAAATAATCCCCATCTGAATCTAAAGGTTGAGAATCCCATTTTTTTGGATTTGTATTTATTCTGGGATGGGTTTCATATACGTCAAGATAACCATCATTGTCATCATCCTCATCTTCAATGTCATCAATATCATCCCAATCTGTGTCTCGTAATTTATTAATGTCATTTGGACTGTCATCTCTTACGATTATGATTCCATCTGAGGAAGTAAATAAACAATCAGAATTCCACTCATCCTGAGTAATTCTTCCATCTAGATTACAATCTCTCTCAATTTCAACAAACCTGTAATAAACTAGCCATGGATCACAATCTCTTCCACATAAAGCTACAAGTTTTTGAATAATCTCTTCTCTTTTATTCTTATCTACTCCGTCCCAACCATTAAATAGGTCACCATCTGAATTTTTATTAAAGGGATCTGTTTTATTGAATTCTGTTTCAAAATAGTCAGGTAATCCATCTCCATCAGAATCATATCTGTATAAAGAAGTTCTAGGAAACAAATCATCTTTATCGGACACACCGTCCGAATCTGTATCTGGATTGTATGGGTCTGTCCATAACTCCTGTTCATCTTGATCACTTATTTGATCTTTGTCACTATCTAAGTGCTCAAAATTAAGTCCTTTTATATTAGGTTCCATATCAACACCGTCTAGAACTCCATCTTCATCAATATCTGGATTGAAATCGTTATCATCCACGCCTGCATCTAATCCGTCATTGTCTCGATCAAATTGTCTATTAGGATCTCTAGGAAATTGATCATTCCCATCAAGAATTTTATCCCCGTCAGTATCTGATTTTAAAAAATTAGTCCCAATTGATAATTCAACCAAATCAGGTATCCCATCGTAATCCTGATCTTTCTTAAAGGCAGGGTTATTTGGATAAGCATCATCCGCATCAGCAACTCCATCGTTATCCGAATCAATAGTCGATTCATCAGGTTCGTCTCCTATATCTAAGTTTCTTAGAGAGAACATATCACCAAACTCATCTATGGCAATTAATTTATTGTTGAGAGTCAAATCTATCCATCGCTTATTTTCTCCTATCCTTTTTGGTGTTGGAATTATAACACCATCATATATTCCCCAAACGTATAGTGCTCCAGAGTCAGTTATACCAGCGACAGTAGCATCGTATATATTTTTTTGGCTGTTAACATTTGGGTATTTTGGGTTTTGAAAATTTTCAGAAATCTCTATTTTTTCCCATCTTAAATTCCCAATTTCATCTGAGGAATTCCAAGTTAAAACAGGTTCTGGAAAAGGTATAAATATATCTATCCCCAAATTCTTTTCTACATTGACTAGTGGCATGAAATAGTTTTCATCCGTAGGTTCTACATTATAATTCTTGTGTTTACTAATTTCGTAATCATAGGTATCAATCCCACCGTAAACAGTTCCCCATGCATATAATTTTTTTGATTCTTTTTCTATACCAAACGCAAAAGTCTTACCGAATGCAAAATCATGAAAATAAATTGTTCCTTCACTTAAATTCAATTCATTATCAATGTAAGTCTCTACATTGATCCAGTCAGCAATATCCATGGGTTTATTTGGGTCCGTACCAATTAGTTCTTCAAAAGCATTTGAAAAGAAATCAAAGTCATCATCTGGTGGAGTATTTGCAGCATTTTCAGAATAGTTATTGGTATTTTCAGTATCATATAGTTGTTCGTCAAAGTTATAATACAAATCATTATCACTATCCATGGCACTCCAAAAATCATCATTTGGAAGAGTTTTGATTTTTACGGGCGTATAGTAAATATCAATACTAGGTTTTTTTTCCTTTTTCTCATCTTCGTCAGGGTCTACATAATTAAAAATTAAGGATTCTTCCCTACTAATCATCTTGGGGATAATTCTTTTATCATTACTACCCCAAGCCCATAATTCGCCTTTATCATTCAAAGCCATGGTAGTTTTGTAATGTGTTTTAACCTTTATCCAGTTTTGCAATTTGTCGTCATATTTTACCTTTCCTATGGTGTCTCCGACTGAAAAAGTTTTTTCGCCCTGATATCTAACAAATTCAGGGATTTCAAATGTTTGTTTTGGTAATACAGCCCAACCATCAGTTGTGGTAAAACTAGCTATGTTTGTTTTGATTTGTTCACTGCCAATTTCAAGAATCCATTCATATTCGTAAGTTGTATCAGAACTCAATCCTGTTATTACTTTATCAAAATATCCAAGATTAAAATCTTGCGTATTGCTTATAGTTCCAACTAAAGTGTTGGTTGTTAATTCGGATGTACTAGACCCTTGTGATGAAATTAATTTATTAACTACTAATCTAATTTGACCACTAAATAGTTCATCTGAAGCCTTATTAACCTCAAGAGATAATTTTACATTATCATAATGAATTTCAGTTCCAGGTAAATCATTATTCAAGAAAATTCTTCTTTCTTGAGAAAAAGCTGAGTAACTTAGGCAAGAGCCTAAGAAAATTGCTAAAAATATATTAAATAAATTCTTTGTTATTCTCATAACTAATAAAAAGGATTTAAAAGCTTTGCCTCCAATTCAAATGATTTACAGTTCTTAACAGGTAAAATTAGGTAATTTTATCTGAATCTAAATAAAAAAAGCCCTCCATTTCACTGGAAAGCTTCTCACTGGTTGAAAATATCGAACACAATTCGATTTAACAACACACAACTTCTTAAAAAAGCGGTCTGGACGGGACTCGAACCCGCGACCCCATGCGTGACAGGCATGTATTCTAACCAACTGAACTACCAGACCTAATTAGCGTGTGCAAATATACGCTCCTATTTCAATTTGCCAAACAAATACCGACAAAAAGAAAATTTAAAACAAAGACGTTGTGAAGCCTAAATTACAGCGTCTAGAGCCTCGGCATAAGCCGTCTTGGGTGAAACACCAACATGCCTCCCAACCAATTCTCCTTTGTCAAAAACTAAAACTGTAGGGATGTTTCGAACACCATACTTGGCAGCAAATTCCTGATTAGCATCTACATCCACCTTTCCTACTACGGCTTTGCCGTCATAATCTTGACTTATTTCGTCTATGATAGGTCCTACCATTCGACAAGGACCGCACCATGCCGCCCAAAAATCAACCAGTACTGGTTTCTCTGATTTTAATACTACTTCTTCAAATGTTGCATCTGTAATTTCTAATGCCATATTAAATATTTTAAGCGCAAAGTTAAATAATTAATGGATTTTCACTCAGTTTTAAAATCAAATTTACTTATCCAATTATACCTTTTCCCAATTGATTCAATTGAGTTTGTAATGCCAGGATTCTTGGTCTAAATACTGAAGTAAATCGGATGTAATTTTTACCTTTTGCTTCTTACTGTTCAGCATTAGCTTTACTTTCTTTTTGGAATCGTAAACGCTAAAATACAAAGACTGATCCCCCTTGTAAGACTTTAAATTATCTTGTAATGTCAAAATCTGCTCCTCTTTCAGTTGATGAATATCCAGCTGGAGTGTCAACTTTTTTGCATTAGTTTCAATGGTGTTTTGTAACATTTCAAACTGTAAATACTGCATTCTTGGCGCTCCAACTTTTCCAGTTTCTCTATTTGTCCAACCCTCGCGTATCGAAATTCGAATTCTAATAAATTGGTTTACAACCAGAAAATGACGGTATTTTAAATAATCTTCTCCAAAAATTCGAAATTCATACTGATCTGTAAAATCCTCCAGAGTAAAACGCGCCCAACCTTTTCCGTTTCGACTCTCTAAATGCTGGACATCATTAACGATCCCTCCCAAGCTTAATTCTCGCCTTACCAAATGACTCAAATCACCCAAATGATTCAGAGAGATATTCATAAAATGTTTCATTTCATGGGTGAAATCGTCCAAGGGGTGGGAGGAAATGTAAATTCCTACAACTTCTTTTTCTTTTTTCAAACGAATTAAATTCGTCCAGGATTCACAATTCGGAATGGTCAAATCCTGATAGGTCTCATTGGTCGCATCACTGAACAAACTGGTTTGAGAAGAATTTAAGTTTTCTTGATATTTTGCTCCAAAACGGAGGGCTTTTTCTAAAAAAGTAATCCCATCTCCATCTGGATTAAAATATTGAGCACGATGCACATTTGACAACGAATCCAATCCGCCCGCCAAAACCAAATTTTCAAATGCTTTTTTGTTTGCTGCACGAAGGTCTATTCGTTTAACAAGATCAAATATGGAAGTGTACTTTTGTTCCTTTCTCTGTTCAATAATCGTTTCTACAGCACCCCGCCCAACTCCTTTTATGGCTCCCATCCCAAAGCGAATTGCTTGTTGGTCGTTTACAGTAAATTTATAAAACGACTCATTGACGTCAGGACCTAAAACATTAAGTCCCATACGACGGCATTCTTCCATGAAAAAAGTGACTTGTTTGATGTCATTCATATTATTGGAAAGTACTGCAGCCATGTATTCTGCAGGATAATGCGCTTTTAAATATGCCGTTTGATATCCAATCCAAGCATAACAAGTAGAATGAGATTTATTGAAAGCATATGCCGCAAAAGCTTCCCAATCCTTCCAGATTTTCTCTAATACCTCCTCGGGGTGTCCATTTGCTTTACCTCCGTTTATGAATTGAGGTTTTAACTTTTGTAGCAATGCAAAAATCTTTTTCCCCATTGCTTTTCGCAAAACATCAGCATCGCCCTTTGAAAAACCCGCAAGTTTTTGAGAAAGCAACATCACTTGCTCCTGATAAACTGTAATTCCGTAGGTTTCTTCCAAATACTCTGCCATTACTGGAAGGTCATAGCTAATTTCTTCCTGACCGTTTTTTCGATCTACAAAACTCGGAATGTACTCCAAAGGCCCTGGACGATACAGAGCATTCATCGCAATCAAATCAGCAAAAACAGTCGGCTTTAAATCCTTTAAATACTTTTGCATTCCAGCAGATTCGTACTGGAAAATCCCTACTGTGTCCCCTCTTTGAAACAATTCATAGGTTTTTTGATCATCTAGAGGGAATGTATCCGGATCCAAATCTACATTGTACTTGTATTTTACAAGTTTGACCGTGTCTTTTATGAGCGTGAGGGTCTTGAGACCCAGAAAATCCATTTTTAACAAACCTGCATCTTCTACAACCGAGTTATCAAACTGAGTTACATACAAGTCCGAATCTTTTGCCGTAGCCACAGGAACAAATTGAGTAATATCATCCGGAGTAATGATTACACCACAGGCGTGTGTACCCGTATTTCTTAGGGAACCCTCCAGCACTTTGGCTTGTTGAATGGTCTCACCAGACAAACTTTCTTCTTCTGCTAAATTTTTGATTTCATTTACACGCAAAACTTCATCTGCTCTCAATTTTTCTTTCAATTCCTGATCGGTTGAATTAAAGATTTTTGAAAGCTTAATATTAGGAAGTAACTTTGCAATCCGATCGGCTTCACCTAATGGCAAATCCAATACTCTAGCGGTATCCCGTATCGAAGATTTTGCTGCCATGGTTCCATAAGTAATGATTTGCGCTACCTGATTGGAACCGTATTTTTCTATGACATAGTCCATAACGCGACCCCTCCCTTCATCGTCAAAATCAATATCAATATCGGGCATACTTACCCGATCAGGATTTAGAAAACGCTCAAAAAGCAAATCATACTCAATCGGATCAATATTGGTAATCTTAAGGCAATAAGCCACCACCGATCCTGCTGCGGAACCCCTACCCGGACCCACGGAAACATCCATACTGCGGGCAGCAGCAATAAAATCTTGTACAATTAAAAAATAGCCCGGGTAACCAGTATTGGCAATTACATCCAATTCAAAGTCGATCCGCTCTTTAATTTCCTCGGTCAGTTCTGCATAACGTTCTTTTGCTCCTTCATAAGTGAGAAAGCGCAGGTAATTATTTTCCCCTTCTTTGTCTTCTTCACCTGTGGTGTCTTGATATTCAACCGGAATTTCAAACTTGGGAAGCAAAACTTCTCGTGCCAGTTCAAAAGGCTCTATTTTGGATACTATTTCATCAATATTCAAAATGGCCTCAGGCAGATCTTGAAAGAGCACTTTCATCTCATCCTGTGACTTGAAATAGTATTCCTGATTGGGGAAGCCATAGCGAAACCCTCTTCCTCGTCCTATGGGAGTCGCTTGTTTTTCCCCTTCTTTTACACAAAGTAAAATATCGTGGGCATTAGCCTCCTCTTTATTGGTGTAGTAGGTATTGTTGGTCGCAATTAATGGAATGTTGTGCTTTTTAGAAAACTGAATTAAAACCTCATTCGCACGATCTTCTCCTTCTTCTCCATGCCGCATCAATTCAATGTAAAAATCGGCTCCAAACTCAGCATGCCACCATTGCAAAGCCTCTTCTGCCTGCCGATCCCCAATATTTAGAATTTTTGAGGGCACTTCTCCATAAGTGTTTCCCGTCAGAACAATCAAATCTTCCTTGTACTGCTTTATCAATTCACGATCAATCCTAGGGACATAATAAAATCCAGAAACATAGGCTGCTGAAGTTAGCTTTGCCAAGTTGTGATATCCTCTTTTATTTTTTGCCAAAAAAACAATCTGATATCCATCATCTCTTCTGGTCTTATCCAAATGATCCTCACAAACGTAAAATTCACACCCGATGATAGGTTTGATTTTTTGTTCAGCCTCCTTATTGTATGCATTCAAAGCTTTAATAAAATGAAAAGCACCCATCAAATTGGCATGATCTGTAAGTGCCACAGCGGGCATCTTGTACATGGCAGCCGCCTCAACTAACTGACTAATTCTTGAAGTGGCTTGCAGAACCGAAAACTGACTGTGGTTGTGAAGATGGACAAAAGAAGCTTCTGTCAAAATTCCTTCCTCAATATTTCCTGTTTGTTGGGGTGTTGAAGGACTTACTTCTTTTTTTAACTTTTTTGATGCCTCCTTTAAGTTTTGATGTTGAAGCCCGATCAGTTCAAAAGCATGTGGATGGGCTTTCAATTCGGCGACTAACTCAGCGGAGGTCAAAACCTGTGGGTGTAGCTTGTCTTGACGTATCAATTCTAAAAAAGCTCTGGAGGTAGCCTCTACATCAGCTGTGGCATTATGCGCCTCTTCAAAACTCTGTTGAAATAAAAAATGATAGAGTTCCCCTAAAGTTGGCAATTTAAATTTCCCCCCACGACCCCCAGGGAGTTGGCACAACTGAGCGGTCTCCTCAGTACATGTATCGATTACAGGCTTCTCTTCTAAAGGGTCCGACAAACCTGCTCTTAAAAATTCTGCCCCCATAATGTTTCGGTCGAAGGAAACATTGTGACCTACAATGTAATGGACTCCGTCTAATGCCTTTTGGAAATCAGCCAAAACGGTGGCCAAAGAGACACCTTCGGCCATAGCCAAAGCTGTAGAAATTCCGTGAATCTGTTCCGAGTCAAAAGGTATGGTGAAATCTTCAGGCTGAATCAAATAGTCCTGATGCGCTACTAATCCACCTTTCGAATCGTGAATTTGCCAAGCAATCTGGATACACCGTGGCCAGTTTTCACTGTCTGTTAAAGGTGCATCCCAGCGCTTGGGCAATCCTGTAGTCTCGGTGTCAAAAATCAAATACATCCTAACGAAAATAGCAAATAATTACGGGGGTTGAAAAAGGAGTTGTACGGACTTATTAACGGTTTTAAAATTCTGATTTCTTTAATCACTGAAAACCCTTTAAAACGAATAAAATTTATGGATTGTGAATATAAATTCTGGATTTGTACCTTTAACTTGAAAAAGAAAAATACGTATGCCACTGCTGGAATTTACCTCCAAGGGAATTTACTGTAAACAAGCCGACGTCTATCTGGATCCCTGGCGGGGAGTAGATAAAGCCCTTGTGTCGCACGGGCATTCCGATCATGCACGTTGGGGAAGCCAACACTACATTACCCAAGAAATCAATGTCCCTGTTCTAAAACATCGTTTAGGAAACATAAGTGTTAGCGGTAAAAAATACAATGAGACCTTTACAATAAACGGTGTTCAATTTTCTTTTCATCCAGCAGGTCATGTACCCGGTTCCTCGCAAATTCGTGCCGAGCATAAAGGGGAGATATGGGTTTTTACTGGCGATTACAAAACCCAATCGGACGGTATTTCAACCGAATTTGAACCTGTTCCTTGTCATACATTTATTACGGAAAGCACCTTTGGCCTACCGGTTTTCCAATGGGAAAATCCAAGCCAAGTACACGAACAAATCAACCAATGGTGGGCTGCAAATCAGGCTGAAAAAACAACCAGCTTATTGATGGGTTATTCATTGGGAAAAGTGCAGCGACTACTCAAACATTTAGATCCTTCTATCGGAAAGATTTTTACCCATGGAGCTAGCGAACACATGACCCAAGTCCTTCGTCAGTTTATTGATTTTCCAGAAACAGAATTGATTACACGAGACACAACTAAAAAACAAATAGAAGGAAATTTGGTGCTGGCTCCTCCCGCTGTTTTAGGAAGTGCTTGGGTCAAAAAACTAGGAGTTGTCGCTACAGGATATGCCTCAGGCTGGATGGCATTTCGAGGAGCAAGAAGAAGACGTGCCGTGGATCGCGCCTTTGTTTTATCAGATCATGCTGACTGGAAAGGGTTACTCTCTGCAATTAAAGCAACTGGGTGTGAAAACGTAATTACTACACATGGCTACACTGAAATTTTTGCTCAGTATTTAAACGAGCAGGGGTGGAATGCAAAAACACAAAAAACACAATACGAATCCGAAACAGAGGAAAAAGCACTTGCCGAATGAGACGTTTTGCTGCTTTGATTGAAACTCTGGATGCCACCAATAAAACAAATAAAAAGGTAGAGGCACTGAGTCTGTATTTTCAAAATACGCCCAAAAAAGATGCACTTTGGGCGGTTGCACTTTTATCACATCGACGTCCATCCAGACCCGTAACCACAACTCTTATGCGTACGTGGGCAGCGGAACTCGCAGCATTGCCTGAATGGCTGTTTGAAGAAACCTACCACATTGTAGGCGATTTAGCCGAAACCATTGCCTTACTTATTCAAAAAGAAGGTTCGGGAGCTCCTCCCTCTCTATCACTATGCATAGAGAATATCATCGCCTTAAAACCCAAAACCGAACAAGAAAAAAAAGATTACATATTAAATCAATGGCAAAACTTAAATCATTTTGAGCGTTTTGTTTTTAACAAGATTTTGACGGGTGGCTTTCGCATAGGGGTAAGTCAAAAGTTAATGACTCGGGCACTTTCAAAAGCCGTCGCTATTGATGAAACTATTTTGGCTCACCGATTGATGGGACAATGGAGTCCGCAAACCACAACTTTTGATCAACTGATCCTACATCCCAATCCGGAAGATCAGATTTCTCAACCCTACCCATTTTTTCTAGCACACCCTGTAGAGAATTCCTTTTTCAATAAAGAAAACCCTCAGAAGTGGCACGTCGAACACAAATGGGATGGTATGCGTGCCCAACTGATTCTCAGAAAAGGAAAACACTTTTTATGGAGCCGAGGAGAAGAGTTGATTACGGATAAATTCCCTGAACTTGAAGTATTGAAAAACAAACTCCCAGAAGGAACTGTAATTGATGGTGAATTGATTCCTTTTAATGAAAATATTATTGGGAACTTTCAAGAGCTTCAAAAACGTATTGGACGTAAAACAGTTTCCCAAAAACTACTTAAAGACATCCCCATTGTCTTGATGGCGTACGATTTACTCGAATTAGACGGACTGGATCTACGACCACTTCCACTTAGCGAACGGCAAGAAAAATTGACCAAACTTTGTCAAGAAAATTGCAGTCCTAATCTGCCTCTTTTGCAATCAAAAATTTATCATTTTTCTGACTGGGAAGCAGTCCGAGCAGAAAGAGAAAAAGCAGATGAAAAACGCAGTGAGGGACTTATGATAAAAAATAAAGAAGCTCCCTATGGTGTTGGTCGAAAAAAGGGAAGTTGGTGGAAGTGGAAATCTGATCCGAAAAATATTGATGCCGTTTTAACCTACGCCATGCGTGGTCACGGAAGAAGAACGAACTTGTACACCGACTACACCTTTGCCCTTTGGCATAAAGGAGCCTTAGTGACTTTTGCAAAAGCCTATTCAGGACTTACAGATGCTGAGATCAAAAAACTAGATCAATTTATTAAACAGAATACATTGGATCGTTTTGGTCCAGTCCGTCAGGTAAAACCCGCTTTGGTTTTTGAAATTGCCTTTGAAGGAATTGCTCCTTCTTCTCGACATAAAAGCGGCATTGCAGTTCGGTTTCCAAGAATTTCAAGATGGCGACACGATAAAAAATTGGAAGATGCCAACAGCCTCGACGACTTAAAAAAATTGTTGCCATGAAGAATGTAGAACAATGGTTTAAGTCTCAAAAATGGAACGCTCAATCGTTTCAAAAACAGTGTTGGAAAGCCTATGCAGCAGGAAAAAACGGGATGCTTCATGCTCCTACTGGAAGCGGGAAAACCTATGCGCTATGGGGTGGAATTGTGGCAGAAATGACGCAAATGGAAAAACCTCCAAAAGGACTGAATGCCCTCTGGATCACTCCCCTTCGTGCTTTGGGTGTAGAGATTCAGAAATCAACTCAAAAAATGCTAGCCGATTTTAATCCTGAACTCCAAGTAGGACTTAGAACCGCAGATACTCCACAAAGTCAACGAGCAAAACTTTTAAAAACACCCCCCTTTGGGTTGGTGAGTACCCCAGAGAGTGTTCATGTTCTTTTGGCAAATAAAAACCACCAACGCTATTTCAGCCAGCTTAAAGTAGTTGTAGTAGACGAATGGCACGAACTTTTAGGAAGTAAAAGAGGGGTACAAGTAGAATTGGCTTTAGCTTACTTGCGTTCGCTACTTCCCAATCTAAAAGTTTGGGGTATTTCAGCCACACTAGGTAACAAAGAATTGGCTCGAGAAATTCTTCTCGGGCCTACAGTCAATTTTGCTGTCATAGAAGCTAAAATTCAAAAAAAAATTAGAGTTCATTCGTTGCTCCCCAAAACCATGGAACGATTCCCTTGGCGGGGTCATTTGGGAATCCATTTACTCCCACAAGTGCTGAAAATTGTTCAAAAAAATAAAAGCACCCTTATCTTCACCAATACTCGTGCGCAATGTGAAATTTGGTTTCACCGGATTTTAGAAGCCTCTCCCGAATTGGCTGGATCAATTGCCATGCACCACGGTAGTATCGATAAAAAAATTCGCCTCTGGGTCGAGGAAGCCTTACGAAATGAAACGCTGAAAGTAGTGGTTTGTACCTCGAGTTTGGACTTAGGAGTTGATTTTAGCCCTGTGGAAAACTGCATCCAAATTGGAAGTCCAAAAGGAGTAGGACGATTTATTCAACGTGCCGGACGTAGCGGTCATCAGCCCAAAGCTGGGAGTTCTATTTATTTCTTACCGACCCATGCCATGGAACTAATCGAATCGGTAGCTTTACAAAAAGGTATTAAAAATCAAAAAATTGAAGATCGTATTCCCTACCTCAATAGCTACGATGTTCTGATTCAGTTCCTGATGACCTTAGCCGTAGGAGCCGGTTTTGATCCTGTAAAAATCTATCCTGTTGTAACCTCCAGTTTTTGTTTTCAAGCACTTGATCAAGAGCGTTGGCAGTGGATTCTCAACTTTTTGATACGAGGAAGTCAATCCTTACAACACTATGACGAATACAAAAAATTAATTTCCTCAGAGGAAGGCTTACTCAAAGCTGCCAATAAAGGGATTGCACTCCGGCATCGCCTGTCAATGGGGACCATCGTAAGCGGAAATGATTTGAAAATCCGCTACCAAAAAGGGGGGTATTTGGGTTCCATTGAGGAATGGTTTATTGCCAAATTAAAACCCGGAGACACTTTTGCTTTTTCAGGAAAAAATCTCGAACTCTTACGTATTCAAAAAATGGAAGTAATCGTAAAAAAATCCAAAGTAAAGCAAGCTAAAATACCTGCATGGATGGGAGGTCGGATGAGTTTTAGTGCGCATTTAAGTGATTTGCTAAAAGAAGCACTTTTTGAAGATCAAAATAAAACTACACGAGAATTTCAATCCTTACTTCCTGTTTTTGATCAACAAAAAAAGGAGTCTGTAGTTCCCCAACCCCATGAATTACTCATTGAACGTTTCGAGACCAAAGAGGGGTTTCATACTGTTTTTTATCCTTTTGAGGGATACGCACTTCACGAAGCCATGGCTAGTCTATTGGCCTATCGAATTAGTTTACTTTCACCCATTTCCTTTAGTATGTCTTACAACGATTACGGATTTGAATTACTTTCCGATCAAGCCTTTAGCCAGGAAGCTTTTATGGACAACAACCTTTTTTCTTCAGAACATCTTTTTGAAGATCTTGTACAAAGTATTAATATCTCAGAAATGGCAAGAAGAAGATTTCGAGACATAGCGGTAATTTCAGGATTAGTTTTTCAAGGGTTTCCAAACAAACCTATCAAATCAAAACATTTACAATCAGGATCCCAATTATTTTTTGAAGTCTTTAAAGACTACGAGCCTGATAATTTGTTGTACCAACAAGCCATCGAAGAAACTTTTGATCACGGAATGGAACGCGGAAGGATGCAACTCGTATTCGAAGCATTAGAACAAAAAACCATTGTATGGAAAAATTGTTCCCAACCTACTCCATTTTCTTTTCCACTAATTACGGATCGTATGCGCTCTAAGCTCTCTTCTGAAAGTTTAGAAGATCGTATTAAAAAAATGTATTTGCAACTGGAAAAAGCGGCAACAGAATGAACGTTCAAATCAATAACAATCATTTCATCTTGCATCCGAGTGGTGCCGTTTATTGGGAAGAAAAGCAAACCTTACTTCTCGCAGATGTACACTTGGGAAAAGTGGCTCATTTTCGGAAAAACGGGATCGCTGTTCCCCGTAAGGCTGAAGGTTCTTTTTATCAGAAAATGGAAGTCATTGGCTCTCGCTTTTCAATAGAACGCATTCTCTTTCTGGGAGATTTGTTCCACAGCTTTCAAAATAACGAATGGTATTTGTTCGAAGCCTGGGTCAAACAACAAACGTTTGAGATGGTTTTAATTACTGGAAATCATGACGTTATCCCCGCATGGAAATTTGAAGCGCTTGGACTTACGGTAGAAAAGCAACGAGAAGAAGCAACTTTTTTCTTTTGCCACTTTCCAAATCCAAAAACAGAACGTTTTGTTTTTTGCGGACATTTACATCCTGGAGTACGGCTCACTGGTGTGGGCAAACAGCAACTAAAACTCCCGTGTTTTTATCAAAGTTTTGATCAACTTATTCTCCCGGCTTTTGGAGCGTTTACGGGCTTACATCTGGTCAAGCCCAAAGTAGAAGAACGCATCTATGTAACCACAGGAAAAGAAGTAATGGAGGTGAAAAAAACTTCTTAATTCGTTACATCAAAGTTTTCCCAAAAAGCGGTATTCGTTTTCACTTTGTCCAGTCTGGATTGTTCCTTTTTAAAACTTATTTGGTTAAATCTTAAAGGTATTAAATTATCTTTACCAAAAAAAGCAATCAATACACTGTTAAATTCATTTGACGGGCTTGCTTCTCAAAAAGCACTTGAATCGGCGTTTTTTGAGAAAACTTGTGTCCATTTACGAGGTTTGGTGGGTTCTGGGATGAGTTTTCGAGTGGCCTCTGCCTTTCAAAAAAACCAACAGTTTTTGCTGCTGGTGTTGGATGATCCTGAACAAGCAGCCTATTGTTTGAATGATTTAGAGCGCTTACTCTCTCCCAATGAAGTGCTTTATTTTCCAGCAAGTTACCGCCAACCTTATGCTCCGGAAACTACAGACAATGCCAATATTCTTTTAAGAGCAGAGGTTCTAAAAAAACTAAGTACTTCTAAAAAACCCAGGATCGTCGTTACTTATCCACAGGCTGTTTTTGAAAAATTGATTTCCCACAGGACGCTAAAGCGCATTGGTTTAACCTTAAAAAAAGATCATGTTGTTCCACTTTCTCATCTCAACGAGCGTCTTTTTGAAATGGGTTTTGAACGGGTTGACTTTGTTGCAGAACCCGGTGAATTTGCGGTCAGAGGGGGAATTATTGATGTGTTTTCTTTTGCCTACCAACATCCCTACAGAATTGAATTTTTTGATGATACCCTAGAACGTCTTTCCAGTTTTCAAGTTGAAAATCAAAGGTCGATTGCAGCTTATGATACCATCGAGATCTTACCTGATACTTCCAATTTAGAAACTACGGATCATCGTAAAACCATTTTGGAATTTTTTCCCTCCAACAGCAGTTTTATCTTTGGAAATTTAGATAAAATTACCCGTCAGCTCAAAACGTTCTACAACAAAGCCAAAGAAACCTACAAAAGTGAAGGAATCGAGTCCCAATACCCTCCAGAAACTCTTTATGTGAGTCCTGAAGAATGGATTGCAGACTGTAAAGAAAAATCATTATTTCTTTTAGAGCGTTCGGATCAAATGGATGTGAGTCGTCAAATTTCATTCAAACAAAGTCCACAACCCGCCTTTAATAAAAAATTTGATTTGCTTATTGAATACCTCAATAAAAACAACGAAAAAGGATATCAAAATACCCTGTTTTGCAGTCATGAACAGCAGGCAAAACGCTTTCATGATATTTTTCAAGAGCAAGAAGAAACGGTTCATTACACAACCCAAGTGCTCCCTATTTTTGAAGGTTTTGAAGACATCGAAGCGCAATGGGCTTGTTTTTCAGATCATCAAATTTTTGAACGCTATCACAAGTTCCGATTGAAGTCAGATCGCACTAAAAAACAAGCGCTCAGCCTAAAAGAACTTACCCAAATGGAGGTCGGTGACTATGTGACCCACATTGACCACGGTATTGGGAAATTTGGAGGACTCCAAAAAATTGAGGTTGAAGGAAATACCCAAGAGGCCATTAAATTAATTTATGGAGAGCGAGATATTTTATACCTAAGCATTCACTCTCTTCACAAAATTAGCAAGTTTAACGGTAAAGATGGGGCACCTCCCAAGTTGAACAAACTGGGATCAAAAGCGTGGAAGGCACTCAAGCAAAAAACCAAAAAACGTGTTAAAGAAATTGCATTTGACCTGATTCAACTTTATGCCAAACGAAGACAAAAGATTGGATTTGCCTACCCTCCGGATAGTTATTTACAATGGGAACTTGAAGCCTCTTTTTTGTTTGAAGACACTCCGGACCAAAGCAAGACTACTGCTGCCATAAAAAAAGATATGGAATCTACCCAACCCATGGATCGTCTTGTATGTGGAGATGTTGGATTTGGGAAAACAGAGCTAGCCATACGTGCTGCTTTTAAAGCAGTAGACAATAGTAAACAAGTAGTGGTTCTGGTACCAACCACCATATTGGCCTTTCAGCATTTTAAAACCTTTTCTGCACGCCTCAAAGCCCTCCCTGTTCGGGTAGATTATCTGAATCGTTTTCGATCTACCAAAGACAAAAATCAAATCTTGAGTGATCTTGCTGAAGGTAAAATTGATATTCTCATCGGCACGCACCAATTGGTAAATAAGAATGTTACATTTAAAGATTTAGGTCTTTTGATTGTTGATGAAGAACAAAAATTTGGTGTGGCTGTCAAAGAAAAAATTCGCTCTCTAAAAGCCAATATTGACGTACTAACCCTCACTGCCACCCCCATACCTCGAACCCTCCAATTTAGTCTGGTGGCAGCACGAGATTTATCCGTCATCGCTACTCCTCCTCCCAATCGCTATCCCATAGAGAGCGAAGTGATTCGCTTTAGCGAACTCCAAATACGCGATGGAATACTCTACGAACTTCAGCGCGGAGGACAAGTCTATTTTATTCATAATCGAGTAGAAAATATCAACGAGGTTGCTGGACTGATTCAACGTTTGGTCCCCGATGCCCGCGTGGGTATTGGTCATGGACAAATGGAGGGAAACAAACTCGAAAAAACACTTTTGGGCTTTATGGAAGGGGAATTTGATATTCTCATCGCTACTACCATCATCGAGAACGGTTTGGACGTTCCCAATGCCAATACAATGTTTATCCACAATGCTCAAAATTTTGGTTTAAGTGATCTTCACCAAATGAGAGGTCGTGTAGGAAGAAGCAATAAAAAAGCATTTTGTTATTTCCTAACTCCTCCCCTGAGTGCTATGAGTAGTGATGCTCAGAAAAGGATTAAAACAATTGAACAATTTTCAGCCTTAGGTTCAGGAATTCAAATTGCCATGAAAGATCTAGAAATTCGTGGTGCAGGAGATTTGTTAGGAGGAGAACAAAGTGGCTTTATCAATGAAATTGGATTTGAAACCTATCAAAAAATCTTGCAAGAAGCTATTGATGAATTGAAGGAAAATGAATTTAAAACGCTTTATCAAGAAGAACAAAACGATACACTTAGAACCTATGTCAAAGAGGTTCAGATTGACACGGACTTAGAGGTGTTCCTTCCTGATAATTACATCAATATCGTTAAAGAACGTTTGGCTTTGTATCAGAAACTCAGTACACTGAAAACCCAAGACGAATTGAATGACTTTGAAAACCAACTGATCGATCGCTTTGGTCCACTTCCCAAAGAGGCGCAAGAGTTAATTGAAAGTGTTCGGTTAAAATGGATTGCTACCCAATTAGGTATGGAGCGTTTGTTAATTAAAAAAAATACCTGCATTTGCTATTTTATTGCAGATCAGCAAAGCGCTTTTTTCCAAACCCAAAATTTTACTCATATTTTGAACCAAGTGCAACAAAATCAAGAGCAAATGGTCCTCAAGGAAAAAAACACCCCACAAGGACTCAAACTACTCTTGAGAATCCATATGGCAGACAGCATGCAAACGGTTAAAGAATGGCTCGAAAAACTTCTTTTGCCTAAAGCTGCTTCAAATTCTTAATCACCCTAAAAGCTGTATTAACCTGATCTTCGTGCATCAGTATTGTGAACTCATTCGAGGTTGAGATGACTTCGTTAATGTTAACCCCCTCCCAAGATAGGCGCTGAAAAATAAAATAATAAATTCCAGGTATGGTTACATTCTCAATGGGAAGTTTCATAGTGATCGAGGAAAGGTTTTCTGTTTTCGAAAAACAAGTTTCTTCTTTAAATAAGTCATCTACGAGAGGGGCAATATTCTGACTAACAATAATATTACTTTCAGAAACCCCTCGTGAAGAGGTGTAAAAAACTTCTTGCTGTTGTTCTATTGCTTTTAGTAAATTGGATTGGGCAAAAAGCAAACTCTCTGAGATTAGAAAACTGTAATCGACCAAAGAAGACCGAACGGTAATATCGCCAAGGTTCTTCAAAACTTTAATAATTTGTTTGGTTTGAACAAAATCAGCTGTATCTGAAATTCGCTTTAAGGCCATTACAATGGCTCCAGGCTTTACAGGCTTTTTGGTTCGTTCTTCAATATCTTCTTGAATGTTTCTTGCAAGAGATGTTAGATTAATAATTCCATCGGAAAGTGCCGAAGATAAATAGGGTTTGGTTTTGATGTATTCTACTACGGTAGCCGCAATTGTTTTCATTTCAATTTACTTTTATTTAACAAAAGTAATTATTTAACACAAAATGTTAAATTTAAAACATTATTCCCAAGCATAAAATGCATTTTTTATGTGGTTTATGAACCATTTGTCTTTCTTTCGAGTTAGAGCAATAACATCAAACCGAACTTCTAAATCAAGTTCATTTTCTTCAATGAAGTGATCTACCGCCTGAACTAACAGCTTGATTTTTTTTGAAGAAATAAAACTTTCAGGAGTTCCAAAAAAGGTAGTACTTCTAGCCTTGACCTCAACACAGATTAACTCATTTTTATGGCGAACTAACAAATCCACTTCGGCATGTCGGTAACGGTAGTTTTTTTCTAAAAAGATGTATCCTTTTTCAATGAGAAAAGCGAGGGCTCTTTCCTCAGCTTGTTTCCCAAAGAGATTGTGTTGCGCCATGTCAATTGATTTGGTGTCAATTAAAGATACAATGTTAAGCTCTAAAAAGAATGAGATTTACGTATTTTTGGAAAAATTTAAATCATCCATGCCGAAACGCTACACAGTAACCGCTGCCCTTCCTTACACTAACGGTCCGATTCATATTGGACATCTTGCAGGAGTTTACATTCCAGCAGACATTTACAGCCGTTATCTGAGAGGCAGAAAAAAAGATGTGGCTTTTATTTGTGGTAGCGATGAACACGGGGTTGCAATTGCTTTAAAGGCAAAAAAAGAAGGGAAAACACCCCAACAAATCATCGATCAATACGATCAACTCATTCGAGAATCTTTTGAATCTTTTGGAATTTCTTTTGATCATTATTCTAGAACCTCACGGAAAATACATCACGAAACCGCGCAAGAGTTTTTTAAAACACTTTACGAAAAAGGGGTTTTTGAAGAAAAAGATTCAAAACAATTATTTGATGCTGAAGCACAGCAGTTCCTGGCCGACCGATTTGTTACTGGAACTTGTCCCCTTTGCCAAAATCCAGAAGCTTATGGCGATCAATGTGAGAGTTGTGGAAGTAGTTTGAGTGCAACCGAATTGATTCAGCCAAAATCCACTTTGAGCGGAGCCCAACCAGAACTTAAAAAAACAAAGCATTGGTACCTCCCCTTAAACCAATTTGAGGACTTTATTAAAGAGTGGATTCTTGATGAACATCAAAACGATTGGAAACCCAATGTTTACGGTCAGGTCAAATCTTGGATTACTAATGGTCTTCAAGCGCGTGCGGTAACACGTGATCTAGACTGGGGAATCCCAGTCCCGTTAGAGGGAGCCGAAGGAAAGGTCCTTTATGTTTGGTTTGATGCGCCCATCGGTTACATCTCTTCTACCAAAGAGTGGGCAGCAGCAAAGGGAGTGGACTGGAAACCTTATTGGTGCGATGAAGACACTCAGTTAGTTCACTTTATTGGGAAAGATAATATCGTATTTCACTGTATCATTTTTCCTGTGATGCTCAAAGCCTCTGGACAGTACATTCTTCCTGAGAATGTTCCTGCGAATGAATTTTTAAATCTAGAAGGGCAAAAAATTTCAACCTCAAAAAATTGGGCCGTCTGGCTCCACGAATACTTGGAGACCTTTCCTGAACAACAAGATGTTTTGCGTTATGTACTAACGGCTAATGCACCAGAAACTAAAGATAACGACTTTACTTGGGAAGAATTTCAAGCTCGAAACAACAATGAACTGGTTGCCATTTTTGGAAATTTTATCAACCGAGTAATGGTGTTGACACACAAGTATTACCGAGGAACCGTTCCTGAAGCAGGAGACTTACAATCAGAAGATGTTAAAGTATTGGAAGAAATGGCGCAACTGCCCGAAAAAATCGGCCAGTCAATTGAAGCCTATCGTTTTAGAGAAGCCAGTCAAAGTTTAATTCGCTTAGCTCGTTTGGGAAATAAATATTTAGCCGATGCAGAGCCCTGGAAATTAATTAAAACTGACCCAGATCGAGTAAAAACCATCATGAATACTTCCCTACAACTTTCGTGTGGATTGAGTATTCTAAGCGAACCCTTGCTGCCCTTTACTTCTTTAAAACTGAAGGAGATGCTAAATCTTCAAAACGAAAAACTCAATTGGGAGTCAATTACTGAAGCCAAGGTCTTGATAAAAGCCGAACATACTTTAGGAGAGGCTGCTCTTCTGTTTCAACCCATCGAAGATAGTCAAATGGAAGCCCAGAGAGAAAAACTCAGATCGGCCGCTAAAGAGAACGATCTGGAAGAAAAAGATCTTGCACCATTGAAACCAACTGTCTCATTTGAATCATTCGATGCCTTAGATTTTAGGATTGCAGAAATTATTGAAGCGAAAAAGGTGAAGAAGACTAAAAAATTAATGGAACTAACCGTTCGATTAGGAGATGAAATCCGCACCGTAGTATCTGGTATTGCACAAGATTTTGATGAAGCTGATCTACTCGGTAAAAAAGTAACCCTTTTGGCCAATCTAAAGCCTAGAACCCTTAAAGGTATCGAGAGTCAAGGAATGATACTTTTGGGAGAAAACAGTAAAGGCAAGTTTGTTTTTGTAGGACCAGAAGATGTAAGCGTGAACTCGGGTACTTCCATTAAATAGTAGTTTTATCAGCGCTATTCCTATTGCATACCATCCAATCTACCGATTGCCTTTACCAGAAAATCATAGGTTTCCCATGGAAAAATATGAGTTACTCCCCCAACAACTTATTTTAGAGGGAACGTGTAAAAGAGAAGATTTTTTTGAACCTAAGCCAGCTTCGATGGAACAGGTAATTCGTGTTCACGATCCACTTTATGTAAAACAACTTTCTAAATTAAACTTGAATAAAAGTGAGGTTAGAAAAATTGGTTTTCCGTTGAGCAAAGCACTTGTTCAAAGAGAGTTTACCATTGCAGGAGGAACAGTAATGGGAGCAGAAAAGGCACTTAAAAGTGGGATTGCAATGAATATTGCAGGTGGAACTCACCACGCATTTAGAGCTCATGGGGAAGCTTTTTGTTTATTAAACGATCAAGCCATAGCAGCACAATACCTTTTGGATAAGGGCAAAGCTAAAAAGATTTTAATCCTTGATCTAGATGTCCACCAAGGAAATGGAACAGCGGAGATTTTTAAAAGCAATGATTTCATTTTTACTTGTTCAGTTCATGGTGCAAAAAATTATCCTTTTAAAAAAGAAGAAAGTGATCTTGATTTAGCCCTTGAAGATCAAACAAAAGATGAAGCTTACTTAGAAAAAATACAGCTTCTTTTACCTGATCTGATTGATAAAATTAAGCCTGATTTTATTTTTTACCTCTGTGGTGTTGACATCCTAGGTACGGACAAATTAGGACGGTTAGATTTGTCACTAGAGGGCTGTAAAAATCGTGATCGACTTGTGCTTCAACAGTGTCATCGTCAGGGGATTCCAGTACAATGTAGTATGGGTGGAGGGTACTCAAAAGACATTAACGTCATTGTTGAGGCCCATGCAAATACGTACCGCGAAGCTGCAAAATTGTACTTTTAAGAACGCCAAGTTTGACTTTTCATTTCCAAGGCAGCGATAACAATATCTTTCCTGCTGACTTGCCCTACAAGTTGGTTGTTTTCCAGCACAGGATATCTTCTTCTACTGCTTTTAGAAAATAGAGCTGCAGCGTCAAAAACACTTGTGTTTGATTCAATGGTATCAACCTTTTTACTCATAAAATGTGCTACGGATTTGTCTAAAATTGGCATATTAAAATAGCGACTATCTGAAATTTCTTTCATACAATCCGCCTCCGAAATCACTCCAACCAACGTTCCCGATTCGTCCACCACTGGACCACCAGAAATTCGATGCTTAATAAACGCTCTCATTACTTCATGAATGGACTGCTCTGGTGCAAAAATAACCAATTGACGTTTCATGATGTCTGACACGGTTAATTTACTGGGAGTTACCCTTGCTTTTTTGGCTCTTTCTCCTTGAAAACTTTTTATCGGCATAACTATTTGATTTTAGGTCTTTTCAAGATACAATTTTTAATTGAATTTTAAAAACTGCCTTTTAAAAGGGTGAGATTAAATAAAATATATCTGTATTATTGTCAAAATGGAACAGGTGAAACAAGTGGGTATTTTAGGGTGTGGCTGGCTAGGAACAAAACTCGCCCTAAAGTTAAGCGCTCAAAACTGGAATGTAAATGTTTCAAGTACTTCCGTAGAAGGGATGAATGCCCTCAAAGAAAAGGGATTGAATAGTTTTCAACTTAGATTGTCAGAAAATTCTTTGGAGGGAGACTTGGCTTTTTTCGATGGACTGGACCAACTTGTAATATCAATCCCTCCTAAACGAACTGAAACAGATCCTTACAGTCAAAAAATTAGGTTTTTATTAAAATTTCTCCAATCAAAAATTAACTGTAGGGTTATTTTCCTGAGCAGTACATCTGTGTATGGAAAAAAGAAAGGAACTTATCATGAAGGGAGTCTCTTATCCCCCGACACACCCTCTTCCTTACAGCTTATTCAAAGTGAAAAAATGATTCTTGAATCCTCAAATCCTGGGGTTGTTGTTCGCTTGGGCGGTTTAGTCGGAACTGACAGAAATCCTATTTTCAAACTGTACCATAAGCTGATTCCTAATCCCGATGGAGTTCTCAATTTTATTCATGAAACTGATGCCGTAGAGGGTATTGTACAACTTTTGACCCATAATGAATTGGAGGGTGTCTTCAATTTAGTAAGCCCTCACCATCCCAAAAGGAAAGACTACTACCTTTACATGGCAAATAAGTTTTTACTTCCTACCCCTAAATTTGCACTTCACGATCCTCCTTTAGAGCGAAGGATTGATGGCTCAAAAATTGAAAACCAAACTAGTTTTTCTTATCAAGTTGACAATTTGTTAATATAAATTTTGTCATTAATTGAATTGAACTGAACGATTTGGTAAATTGGGGTACTATGTTAAAGCAAAGTCAATACATCGCGATTTTAGAAAAAATTTTAACCCATCTAAAAAACTCAAAACTTGAGTATTTTAAGGCTTCCGATCATGCCGTTAGTCCAGATCAAAAGCGATTTTTCAATCAACAAGGCTTGCAAAGAAATCGTTTCTTTCAAAACGTTTTAAGTGAATTACAACAACTAGGGGTGTCATCTGATGACCTGATCATTAGTAAATTTAATTTTGATCAATTGTTAATATCAACCATTGATACGCTTAAGGCTTCCGCTTTAGAAAAATGTTTGCATTCGGATGAATCTCTTTTAGAAATGTACACTGAATTGGAAGGCTACACAAATACAAACTTAAATTTAGCCAAACATATTGAAACTCTTGAAGGGGCTATTTCTCAAAACAAAGAATGGGTATCAAACTTTAAAGTAAAAAGTCAAAAGTCAATCTAATTCTCGATTTGAGAGTCAGTTTCAAAATCTTGATCTTCATTTTGTAGAGAAATCATTCTTGAAATAAATCCATTGTAGTATTCATACAATAGATTCAGAGCAGGGATCAGGGAATCTGTCTTGTAATGTTTGGTGAAGTAACGTGTCTTTTGAACTTGCATTTCCACTACTTTTAAACGGCTCTTTATTTGAGGATATTCCAGTTTCCTTGGCATAGGCCCTGAACGTAAATCTTTAACAGTCGAGTTTAGTGCAATCAAATCAACTTCTATTCCGTCAAAATTCAATTCTTTAATCCGTTCCATAGATTTGTGAAGGTTTTGAAGACCTTCCCAATCATCGATTCCATTTTCTATTAAAAAGGCATCAGGATAATCAATTAAGCTAAGATTAGGCGCGATCAATGAGTCCGTATCCTTGGTTACTTCTGTTGTGTTAGAGGTAGTCGTGGTTTGAATTTTCTTATTATCGGCACAGGATGAGAATAAAACAACAAATAACAGTAAAAAAGTGTTTTGATTAAGCATGCATGTTTTTTTAAATCCCCACAGAATTGATTTTAATCAAAAGTAGGGTAAAGAATAAGAATTGAAGAACGTAAAGATGAAAAGGATAAGCCCCTTCAATTTTAATTTCCCATTTGTGAAAAATCATTTGAAGAGGAAGTGCTACCAAACCCCAACCCACATAATTGTGCAAAGAAGCCATCCCATCAGCAAAAGTCCAAAAATCCAAAACCGGGGCAACCGGTTCAATAACTAGATCCAAGCTTAACATCAACCCCACACCAACAAGAGTTTTAATCCAAAATGAATGTGTAAAAAAACTCGCAATACTCCCCGTAATAAAGATTAAAATACACCAATTGATACCGATGAGGAGCGGAACCTCCATAAATTTGATCCCTAACACAGCTCCGTAAGAATACTCCCCGAAAATAAAACCGTAACGAACCCCAATAATTTCGGCTGCCATTCCCACCGTAAAACAACTTAAAAATAAGATCAGAGCCCTTTTGGATAACTTGGTGTTAATCAGCAGTAATAAAAAACTCAAGAGAAGATTTATGGGTGTTGCCCCAATGAACCAAGAGGCATCACTGTAGATGATCCCAATAATCCCTGAAACGTGAAATAGCCATATAAAAAATAGGGACAAATTCTGTTTTGTAAGAAGCACTTTATTACTCATTAGCTAACTTTTGGGATCATATCATCTACAATTTTAGCAGAAAGAAGACACAGAGGTATTCCTCCACCTGGGTGCACGCTCCCCCCACAAAAATATAAGTTTTTTATGCGTTTTGAAAAATTGGCATGCCTTAAAAATGCAGCCATAGTATTGTTACTAGAAGCTCCGTATAAAGCTCCCAAATGAGATTGTGTTTTATCTTGAATTAAAGGGGGCGTAAGGACTTCTTCACAAGAAATTAAGGGTTCGATCTCTGTTCCGAGTTCTTCAGATACTTTTGATAGTATCCTTTCACGTAGACGGGTTACTATTTCATCCCAATCTTGACCATGATCTGCCGGGGTATTGATCATGACAAACCAGTTTTCGCATCCTTTTGGAGCATCAGTAGGTACATCTTTAGAGGTAATATTGATGTAAATGGTTGGATCTTCGCATACGGTTAAATCTTCAAAAATGGCTTTAAATTCTTGCTGATAGTCCTCTGAGAAAAAAATATTATGAAGTTCCAAGGCTTCAAATGATTTTTTAATTCCCCAATAAAAAATTACAGCTGAGCTGGATCGCTCTTGTTTGAGAATTTTAGTCGGCGATTTCAATTTGGGTAATAATTTCTTGTAAGTAGGGTAGATATCCATATTGGAGACCACTAGGTTGGCAGGAAAAAAATTGGACTTTACTTGGACTCCTTGTACTCTATTTTGGTCAACTTTAATTTCAGTAACCTCAGTGTCAAAATGAAATTCTACACCGAGTTCGACAGCCAATTTATGAAGGGCTTGAGTAATAGAAACCATCCCTCCTTTTGGAACGAATGTACCGTAATGTCCTTCCAAATGTTGAATTAATGTCATGATCCCCGAAGTTTGGAAAGGATCCGAACCGTTGTAAGTAGCATAACGATCAAAAAGTTGAACTAGCTGAGGAGAAGAAAAGGACTCTTCATTTACCTGATGTAATGTTTTGGGTAGTTCCAATACCTTTAGGTTTGCTAAAGCTTTGATCGTTGCAGGAGTTAAATAGGTTTTTAGTTTATGCAGTGAATTTTCTAAAAAAAGAGAATGTGTCAAAGCATATTTTTTATGAGCCCTATTAAGGTATTGCTCTACCTTTTCTTTGGGCTCTTCAAAAACACTTTCAATTTCATTTAAAAATAAGTCGCGATCAGCGAAGGCTCTGAATTTTTTTTTATCCGACCAAAAATAATGGCATCCTACCTCTTTTTTCTTGTAATCAAAATAGCTTTTATGATCTACCCCTGCCATTTCAAAAAGTTGAGTTACAAAATGCGGCATGGTAAACAATGAAGGGCCTGCATCAAAACGAAAACCATTCAATTCAAAAGCAGAGAGCTTGCCGCCAGGATACGTATTTGATTCAAAAACCGTTACCCTGTATCCTTTTATTGCCAAGCGGACACTAGTTGCTAATCCTGCTATTCCCGAACCTACAATTATGGCATGATTCATTGACTCATTTTTTTACAGTATCTGAAAGTAAATAAAACCGTGAAAATAGATCTTCTTTGTACCATTTCTTTTGTCGTGTCTGTTGAACGATTTTCGCATGTTGCTTTCCCTGATAAGCAAATGTATTAACAGCATCAAAATCATCCCAAATACTTACCGTTGCTTGTTGGATAAAAGGCCATTCGCCAATCCCCTTGTAATAAGAAACCCCCTTGGCTTGCTTAATTGCTCTGCTCGCAGCAGGAACAGCTTTCCAAAAGGAAAGTAAACGACTCCATCGTAAAGTTGCCCTAGTAATTACCACTGCTTGAAGCTTTTCAGTAGTATTTTGATCTAAATCACCCTCCTGTTTTTTAAAAGGGTTGGTTCCACTCCATTGTCCATAACTTTTAACTGCTTTTAATTTCAAATCCCTCTGAACAAATGCTTTGTTTTGGTATTCCAAAAAAACAGGATGCTCTTCAAAACATTTAACATAATCCGATTCATCCTCCCAAACCCCAAGAAAAGCATAGGTCGAGAAGTCGGGTCTTAGACTGAATCCATCTCCACCCCCAGTTCCTAAAAATTTGTAAAACTCTAATCCTTTTACAGAATTCATTTGAAATCCAACACTTCCCATCCTTCTAAATGCCCAAAATTTATGCTTTCGAAATGAAAAAAAAGTTAAGGTTGTGACTTTCGACATGATCGTTTTTAAAAAGTATTAGCTGTTACTCTAATATAGCTGAAATTTTGAGGGCACGAACGAAAAAGGAAAAAGAAAACGTCTCTGCTTTGGATTTTAGAATTTAACTTTTGGAAGTAATCTTGCAGAGACGTTTGAAACCAAATTGAATTTAAACTTGTTTAAAGATAAATAAAAAAGGTTACACAAACTATTCTTTTGATATTATTTTTTTAAAAGAAATATTGATTTTTATTAGTTCTTTCATCAAAAAAATATTTATCTAATTGTAAATCATTAAGTTATATTTTATAATTAATAAATTTATATAGTAAAAAAATTTAATTTAAATTCACTAAAAATATTTTCAGATGAAAAAAATGAATCGTTTTGATTTTTTTATTTACGTTCTTATCATTGGAAACATTGTTGCGATGGTATTAGAATCACATCAATCGATTCAAATTAGATTTTCAGAATTCTTTCATTATTTCGAACTCATTTCCATTTTAATCTTTTCGTTTGAATACCTCTACAGAATCGTAGTTAGCTACAAAGAAAAACAGTGGTCAGGTGTAAAAAATTATGTCTTTAGCTTTTTTGGATTGATTGATCTGGTTTCAATACTCCCATTCTACCTCAAACAGTTCGTCCTTTTAGATGGGCGTTTTTTCAGGATACTTCGATTGTTTAGACTCACTCGTGTATTTAAATTAGGGCGTGACAGTAAGTCGCTAAAGCTTTTTATCAAAGCACTCTCGGCAGTAAAAAGTGAATTAAAGTTTACTTTATTTTTGTCCGTCTTGACCATTCTATTTTCTGCCTCAGCCATATATTTTTTAGAAAACAAGGCCCAGCCAGAGGTATTTTCAAGTATTACGGCTTCTATTTGGTGGGCTACAGTTTCGTTAGCTACCGTGGGTTACGGTGATATTGTCCCTGTAACCATCTGGGGAAAGGTGTTTGCTTCAATTATTTCTCTTGTAGGTATCGGGATAGTAGCTATTCCTACCGGAATCATAAGTGCATCTTTTGTCGAAGAAATTCACAATTCTAAAAGATAATACCTAGTAATTTTTTTTAAATTTAAAAATCACGAAATTGTTCAATCAATTCTAAGAACATGAAAAAAAATATTGTTACCACCATACTCTTTTGCTTTTGTTCAACGCTAATGATTGCTCAAAAGTCAGTTGAAGGAAAGAATATTCTTATTGTTTACGGCGGATGGGATGGTCATAATCCCGAGTTTTTTGCAAAAAAAATGGCGGCTTGGCTTGAAGAACGTAAGGCGAATGTTATCCTTTCTGAAAGTACAGCATCATACACTGACAAAGAGTTGATGCAATCTCTAGACCTTGTTATCCAACACATTACAATGAGTAAAATTTCTTCTAGGGAATCTAATGGATTAAGAAAAGCTATTGCTAATGGGGTTGGTCTAGCGGGCTGCCATGGTGGATTGGGAGATTCCTTTAGAGATGATACCGAATACCAATTTATGATTGGTGGGCAGTTTGTTAAACATCCTGGAGGCCAAATCAACTACAAAGTAACTATTTCAGACGCCAATGATCCTATTACTAAAGGGTTGAGTGACTTTGAACTGAAAACAGAACAATACTACATGCACATTGATCCCGTAATAGAAGTCCTTGCAACCACAAAATTCAGTGGAGAACACGATTCTTGGATTGAGGGAGTTGAAATGCCCGTAGTATGGAAAAAACCTTACGGTAAGGGTCGAGTATTTTATTCGGCTTTAGGACATTCAAATGATATTTATGAAGTACCTGAAGTTTGGAGCATCATGACCCAAGGTTTGATGTGGGCTATGAAATAAAAGTAATCCCTTCTTAACTATTTTACATTCCCTTTTATTTTGGGTTATCTTTGTATTGTTATGAAAAGAAAAATTGCAATCATAGGCTCGGGGTTTTCTTCTCTCTCGGCGGCGTCTTATCTCGCAAAACAAAATTTTGAGGTTCACGTTTTTGAAAAAAACAGTACCCTTGGTGGTAGAGCAAGACAACTTAAAAAGGATGGGTTTACTTTTGATATGGGCCCTTCATGGTATTGGATGCCTGATGTTTTTGAGTCTTTTTACAATGATTTTGGAACAACTACCAGTGACCTGTATGAGTTGGAACGTTTGGATCCTGGATATCAAGTTGTTTTCGGTGAAAAAAAGTCCATTTCGATAGGGGATTCCCTAGAAAAAATTTATGAAGTCTTTGAACAAGAAGAAACCGGTAGCCAAAAAAAATTAGAGCGATTTATGGCATCAGCTAAGGAAAATTATGACATCGCCATAAAAGATTTAGTGTACCGTCCAGGGATATCTCCCTTAGAACTGGTCACTCCAGTTACAATAAAAAAAATCAACTATTTCTTAAGCACCATCAAAAAAGACGTTTACAAGGAATTTAAAAGTCCTAAACTTCGTCAAATACTTCAATTCCCAGTACTCTTTTTAGGAGCCAAACCGTCCAAAACACCCTCTTTTTATAATTTTATGAATTGGGCTGATTTTGGATTGGGAACCTGGCATCCAAAAAATGGAATGTATCGTATTGTTGAGGGTATGGTGCAAATTGCTGAATCCTTGGGGGTTGTTTTTCACACAAATGCATCGGTAGAAAAAATTCAGGTGAATTCCTCAGGGAAAGCAGAAGGTATTGTTGTAAATGGAGATTTGATCGATGCAGACATAGTGCTTTCAGGTGCTGATTATCATCATACAGAAACTCTATTAGATCAATCCTACCGTGCTTACAGTGAAAGCTATTGGGACAAAAAAGTATTTGCTCCCTCGTCCCTTTTATTTTATGTCGGGGTAAACAAAAAAGTTAGAGACGTGCATCACCACAACCTCTTTTTTGATGTTGATTTTGATACGCATGCGCAAGCAATTTACGACACCCCGAAGTGGCCTGAAAAACCTCTTTTTTATGCAAATTTCCCCTCTGTAACGGACCCCTCCATGGCTCCTGAAGGAAAAGAAGCTTGTTTTTTGTTGATTCCCATAGCACCTGGCATAGAAGATACTTCAGCATTGAGGTCACATTATTATGATTTGGTAATGTCGCGTTTAGAAAAACTTACAGGACAAAATTTGAAGAAGCATGTGGAGTTTGTCGAATCATTTTGTGTTAACGATTTTGTAAAGGAGTACAATTCATACAAAGGAAATGCTTACGGCTTGGCCAATACACTACTTCAAACCGCTTTTTTAAGACCCAAACTCAAAAGCAAAAAAGTAAACGACTTGTATTTTACTGGACAGCTCACAGTACCAGGTCCTGGAGTACCTCCTGCACTTATTTCTGGTAAACTAGTTGCTGATTTGATATCAAAAAAAACTTAATCTTTCGGATTAAGAACCCACCAAATAAACTCGTATTCACTGTCCCTAACTGCAATTACTGAGTCTAACATCTTTGTACTGGAAACAAGAGATTCCTTGTAGATTTGCAATTGCTCTTGCACTGAATATTCCCACAATTCCAAGCGTTTATACAAATTGTATTTAATGAATTTATCACTTTGAATGTATTTTCTGTTTTCAATCCAAAATTCGTTGTAATCAACATCAACCCAAGGTAAATCATACACCCATTTTGTGGCAATGCGATTGGTAAATTGATTCACTAGACTTTCTTCTATTTTCCCTGTATTTTCGATCAAATAACTCAGTTCTACACCATCATAAATTTTAGTCATCTCCAATCCTACCTCTTTGGGTAACAACCGAAACGTTCCATCTAATTTTATGGCATCAAAATTAACTCTAGGCGGATTAAAGGGATCTCTCTGGGTGTACCCTCCCATGGGAGCAAAATAATATTTGCCATCGGGTTCTTCCTCGTCCTCGATATTATCAATAAAAACACTGTCATTTTCTTTTTCCCAGCGATCGTATTGTTGTCGATACATGTTAACTACCCAGTCGATTTGCTCGATATAAGTATCCGTGTATGAAATCATTTCGTCCACTTCTTCTCTAAGATTTACAAGGTTTTCTATCCCATCAGATCGGTTTTCAGATTCTCCTCCCTGCTGCTCAATTCCAAAAGATACCGTGACACCAAAAACAAGGATGATAAATTCTACAATTGATTTTTTAAATCGATCAAAAAAGTCTTTGATATCAAATCGATCACCAAGTGTTATTAAACGTAAAAACCAATTTAACTTTTCCTTTTCAACTCCAGCAGTTTTGGATGCATTCGCGTATTCTTCTCTAGAAATATACCCGTCCTTATTACTGTCTATCTTGTCAAAATCATCTTTATTTCCCATGAATTAAATATAATAGTGAGCAGTGTTATGCTAAGATAATTAAAAATGAACGAAATCACGCTTTACAAAAAGTACTTTAACTCTTATCTGTGGTCTGTTCAAATGGAATTTTTGGATCATATATTTCTGCGAACAGTTTGAAGAGTTGTTTTTCAAACATCTTTAAAACTTCTGAATCAATGGATAAAGCACCCTTTCCCCCTTTTTCTTGATTTCTTACCGATAAAAATTGATTATCAAAATTTTTAAGGGGAATTATCCCCGAATTCACAGGGGTTTTATCTTTTAAGGCATAAGCGTAGAGCATGACTTGAAAAAGTGGTCCTTTTTTGGGATTTGTTACCAGTTCCTCCCAATTTACAAAGCTTAAATCTGCAGCGTTAACATTGCCCGTTTTATAATCTACAATTCGAGAAATCCCATTCAAGTTATCAATTCGATCAACCGTCCCTTTCAAATAAACCTCTTTATTAATGACAGGTACAAAAACGGGTAAATGGAATTTTTTTTCCAAACCCTTTATTGTGAGTTCATTTCCATTTTCTACAAAACTTTTTTCACGTTCAATAAACTGTTTTAGTATGCGACAGGTCACTTCTAGGATTAAATAATTTTTACCCGTGTAAAGTGCTTCATGAGGATACTTCTCTTTAAAAATTAAATTCAATTTATCTGGAAGTATTTTTAGCATTTCATCATAGTGTTTTGGCTCCATCACCTTATCCAGAAAAGGTTCGTATAAAAACTCTAAAATTTTGTGAATTATTGTTCCTTTATCTGCAGCATTAATGTCACTTTCAAATTCATCCTCTGGTCTTATCCCTAACAAGCGTTGCTCGTAAAACTGATAAGGATCTCGTAAGTATTGCAAAAGAGAAGAAGGAGAAAATCCTTGAGTACCTACCGCTACCAAACGATCCATTACAGCAGCAGATTTGACAGCTTGTTTGGGGGTCAACGACTGGGCTTGGAGTTGAAAATCAAGTTGCTTGAATTTTATTTCATGATTGGGGAGTTTAAAAAACTCCAGCTGAATCAAAAATCGACTCTTTTCTCCAGAAAAGAGTCCTTCAGAAGCATCATTATAAAAAAGGCTTATTTTCTTGGCTCGTTGCAACAACCTAAAAAAGTGATAGGCATACAAATGATCTTGCTCTACAAAAGTATTGAGTCCGAACTTTTTACGCACATCAAAAGGTATCCATGAAAAAGGAGTTTTTCCAAAGGGAAGAATCCCTTCATTAACGTGAGTAATAATCACATGATCAAAATCCAAAACGCGTGTTTCTAAAACTCCCATAATTTGAATTCCAGAAAATGGGTCTCCAGCAAAATCAACAGTCTCTTTCTCTAATAGCTTTAAGAAAATCAGTTCAAGTTCATCAAGGGCTTTTATTTCAGGGTTGGCAATCGTGAACTCCAAAACCTGTTCCCATAGTTTCAACAACTGATCCGTACAGTAAATATCTAGTTTTGAAAAGGAGTATTTCTTTTGGTGTTTTTTGATCAATTCAGAAAGCCTGATCATACGCTCTACAAATGTAATTGGAGTTTCAAATGAGTTGAAAATTAGATCTCCCTCAATTGATTTTCCCATAATTGTTTCGCTACTTATTTTTGCCGTGCGTTTGCTTTGTTGCAGTTGTAGCATCTTTTTTAGAGGTAAACCTGAGTCTTTCAAAAGGCCCTCTAAAGCTTTATTCTCTGATAACTCGATAACAGTCGATAGGGAAAATTGCCCGTTTTCAAAGGCTTTAAATAATTCAAATATTTTAAGAAATGACGTTACCGTTCCCAAATCTTTTAAAGGATAGCCCATGGAGGCATTCCAAGGAACATTTTCTGATGAAATAGCCGTCAAAACGGGGTGTAAAATCCCTTCATCTCCCAATACAAGAACAATTTTATCTTCTGGATGGGCCTTGTAGATTTCAATTGATTTTTGAACAGCAGCTCTTGCTTGCGATAAGTTTTTACTTACATTGATTATCTCAATTTGTTTACTTTCTGAAAAATGATTCGATAATTCAGAGGAAGGATTTTGATTTAAAAAAGCCCATTGTTTCGTGTATTTTCTGATAAAATAGGCCGCACTATGATGAGGATCTTGATAGAAATATTGATCCAAATCCCAAATTACCTCTGCCTTTTCTTCGGCAATTAGTTCTTGAATGATGGTTTCCTCGGCTTTGGTCAACGCATTAAATCCAACAAAATAGTGATAGGGAAGTTTTGATTGTAAATAATGACCTAAGTTTTGGGTAGCCTCCCGATACTGCAATCCTGAATAACCTTTTTGTTGGTTTTGAAGTTGCAGATACAATTCTGAATAGTACTTAGGGACTCTTTCTTGGAATTTAAAAAACTGCTTGCTCAGGTCTCCTTGTTTTTTGGGGTCCCATTGTTCAATCCTTTCTACTGCACTCATGAAACTAAAAATTTCTTCTGCAGGAACCAATTGGACATCAATCTCATTAAACTCCTGTAAAAGTGAAGGTGCCCAATTAAAAAACTGACTAAAAGAATTTTGTTCTTTTTCAGGAGTAAGCTCTTGGTAAATCTTAAAAAATGTAAAAAGGAGGTCAATATTCGAAGCTTTTTGAATCCCTGATAAATTTGTTATAAAACTTTCAATACTTACTATTTCTGGGGCTATCGTGGGATGTTTTAGTTCATTTTTTATTGCCTCTTTTAAGAATTTGATTGCCCGAATACTCGGTACAATAACTTTAATCTGATCCAACTTCTTGTCAGATTCAGTGATTTTTTTCGCAACATCATTTAAAAAAAATTGCATTCTTAAAAGTACTAAAATAGTGTAAGGCAGATTCCATACTCATTGAGAAGTTCATGAGAAGTATTCCATCGCTTATCCTTTTGAAATTATCTTGATTTCATTATTGATGTAAACCAATTTTGACTTCACTTGCTTAAATCCCAATTGAATCAGTGCATTTCTATAACTTTCAATTTGTTCTTCATCTTCAATTTTTGGGGTTCCTGTTTTGTAATCCAAAACCGTGGCGCTTCCGTCTGAAGTGATATTAATCCGATCTGGTCGTAAGATTGGTCCATTTGGAATTAGAATTTCACGCTCGCATAGGACCCTGTCAGTTCCCTCAAAATAGGTTTCCAATTCCGGATGGTTTATGATTTGATTGATCTCATGTTCCATAATGTTTTTGGTTCCCTCCGAAATTATTCCCAGTTGAAATTCTTCATCCATTACTTCTGAAAGTAGGTCCTTATGGGTTATTTTAGAGAGAAGATCATGCATAAGCAATCCTTTTTCTTGTGCGCTTGAAACCTCATCTAGATCTCTAGGAAAGACAATTAAATGGTTCTTCCAATGATTGGATATTCCAATCTCTACTTCTAGTTTATCATTTTCATTTATTACTTTTTCAGCGGAAGACCTAGGAATAGCTGCTCCCATCTCAAAAGGAGTATTTTGATCTAAATCATGTCCTTGGCCAAGGACATACGAAGTAAATAAATCGGCATAAGTTTTAGCTTCGGTTACTTCTTTGGTTTCTTGAGTAATCACGTACAATTGATTTTTAGCTCGTGTCAAGGCTACATAGAGCACATTTAAGGCATCCAATTCTTTGGCAATTAGTTCTTGCTCATAAAGAGATTTTGCAGCCTCTCCGTAAAGTGGCATCTGACTTGAAAAATTGAACCATCCCCACTGGATGTTTTCTAGTGATGAATTTTGAAATGAATACCAAATCTTATCCTTTAAATTCGGATGTATCGGTGTGTCCATAAAAGGCAAAATGACAACTGGAAACTCCAAACCTTTCGCCTGATGAATGGTCATAATACGAATAGCGTTCATGTTTTCAGGGGTTGCCAGTCTCAATTTTTCTGATTGGGTTTCCCAGTAAATCAAATAATCCGAAAGTGACGCCTTTTTTTGTTTTGAAAACTCAAAAACATCTTCTAAAAAGGTAACGATAAATGGGTCGTTAGCATTTAAAAATGGAAAAGAAGCAATAATGTAATCAACCGTTTCTATCAGAGAAAACCCAGTCCGTTTATTTGGGCAATAGCTCGACCCATACGTTCTGTTTAGATATTCGAAAAACTCGGAGGAGGAACGATGAATTAGATCTTTAACAACTCTAAAATATTCTGTTTTTTGACCCTTGTGCCACTCCCAAAATTGATCAAAAATAAGCTTATGCTCAACCCCACTATTAGGCCGTTTTAAGAGTTTTAACGCTGCAATAACAGATTGCACCTGGGAAGATTTTCCCACAGCCAATGCATCTGAAGAAAGAATTTTGTATCCTTGAGTAGTAAGTCCTTCCCCAATAGCCACTGACTGTATTTTTTTACGAACCAATACAGCGATCTCTTTTTGTTGGTAATTAAGGTTTATTGCCTTTTCGATGGCTTCTAGTGTTTCCTGAACATAAAGTGGTATTTTTTCTTCTTGTTTTCCCCCTTGGGCAATCGCTTTGACTTGGACATAGCCTCCAGGATTCTTCAACTTTTGTTGGCTTCCGTCTCCATAAATTGATTGAACTTCAATACTAGACCCCATGTGAGTTAAATGAGAGAAAAAAGTGTTATTGAACATAACAATAGCTTCGTCAGACCGATAGTTTACATCCAGATTTTTTATAAAAGCCTCAACTTGAAAAGGTTTGGACTTTTTATTTAAAAGATTAATAAACTGGGCAATATCTCCACCACGCCATCGGTAAATGGCTTGTTTTGGATCACCAACCAAAACAAGTGATCCTTGATCCCCTGATAGTGATTCAGACTCTAGAGCATTCCCAATTAAAGGAATCAAGTTCGACCATTGCAAGGCTGAAGTGTCCTGAAATTCATCCAAGAAAAAATGTTGGTACCGTTCTCCAAGTCTGGAGTAGATGTAAGGTGCCTCTTCTGCTTGAACTAATGAGCTGATTTTATGATTAAACTCTCCTAAAAGTCGAATTTCTTTTTCAATTTGAAGAGTTTCAAGTCCCTGTTCAATCTGTTGGAATATCAATCTAGGAGTCCAATATCTTAATGTTTTTTTTAGCAGTAGGCTAAATCCAATTTGCTTTTTTAAGCTTAAGAAAAGAGAATAAAGTTTTGGTCTTATTCTATCAATTTGTTCTTTTATTGAGGTTTCAGTGTTTTTTTTATAAAGAGAACCTTCACCACTAAGCATTGCTTCAAGCTTATTTTTGTAAAGCTTTTCATAGGCTCCTTTAAGTACAAAATCTAGGTGTTTATGAAGTATTTGACGGATAAAATCATCAGGCTTTAAAGTGTGATCTTCTAGTAGTTCTGTAAAATCGTTAACTAGAGCTTTTACCTTTATTTCTGAATTTTTTAAAGCACTTTCTAATTGCGCTTGATCCGATTTATGTGTCTTTCTATTTTTTTCTCTGAGGTCTGCTAAAGGGATTCTATCGTTTTCATTGAGCAGTAAAGAAGCAAATTCCTCTAAATCTGTTTGAACGTCCCAACTCATTCCCTGATTCACTTTGGAAAGACTCAATTCAAGCAATAAATGAGAAATGTATTCATCTTTACCTATTTGGTCAATTACAGATCGAACTACTTGATCCAATATGCTTTTTGAGTCAAGTACCACTTCAAATCCTTGAGGCAATTCAAATTCTCTGGCAAAGGTTCTAACTATTCTGTGGGTAAACTTGTCTAAAGTAATTACATCAAAGCTTCCGTATTCAAAAATGATATTTCGAAGCATTTTTTCTGCCCTATGTATCAATTCTTTAGGATCTATTCCAAGATCTAAGGCTAAATTTTTTTGGAGTTGCGGATCTTTTGGAGTCCTATGGGAAAGATCCTGTAGCGATTCCAATATCCTTGCCTTCATTTCGTTTACTGCTTTGTTTGTAAAAGTGAGTGCTAGCATATGCCTGTAAGGCCTTGGGGTTTTTGACCCAAGAAGTGCTCTGAGATAATACAAGACTAAGGTGTACGTTTTCCCCGATCCCGCTGCAGCATTTATAATATGAAAATTGGAATGAGTCATGACAGTAGATAGCTTATTAAAAGTAATGCTTTTCAAAACTTAGACTCGTATTCAGAAAAGAAATTTTTAATTTTGCATAAATCTTAAAATAAAAATTATGGCTTTTGAATTACCCGCTCTATCATACAACTACGATGCCCTAGAGCCACACATTGATGCACGAACTATGGAAATTCACCATGGCAAACATCACAACGGTTACACAACCAAACTCAATGCTGCTATTGCAGACACTCCTCTAGCTGATCAGTCTATTGAAGATATTTTGACTAATCTTGATATGAACAATAAAGCTGTGAGAAACAACGGTGGTGGATTTTTTAATCACTGCCTTTTTTGGGAAATGATGTCTCCCAACGGAGGCGGATTACCAACAGGAAAATTGGCTGCTGCTATTGATGGTGAATTTGGTGGTTTTGAAGAATTCAAAACTGCTTTTGCAAATGCAGCAGCAACTCAATTTGGGTCTGGATGGGCATGGCTTTGTGCTCAAAAAGACGGAAGTGTTAAAGTCTGTGCAACTGCAAATCAGGATAATCCACTAATGCCTGGAATTGGGTGTGGTGGAACTCCAATTTTAGGTATTGATGTTTGGGAACATGCATATTACCTAAATTATCAAAACCGTCGTCCAGATTATATTAATGCTTTTTTTAATGTAATTGATTGGAATAAAGTAGGCTCTCTTTTCGAAAAAGAAATTTAGAATAAGTGTAAAATAAAAGGGAGGAATAAATTCCTCCCTTTTGCCCCAAATCTTACCATGAACTTAACCTACTTATGTTCTGGTTTTGTAAATGTATCTTTACTGGTGAAGGCTTAACCAATTCATCGTTTAAAAGTCATTTTTTTGGATAATGCGTTTAGGGATGGAACTGTTGTAAAAATAAAAAGGAGGAATAAATTCCTCCTTTTTGCCCCAAATCTTACCATGAACTTAACCTACTTATGTTCTGGTGATTCAAATATGGACTAACTTAACTCCTGAAATGAATTAATTCGTTTAAATGCTATTTTTATGGATAAAGTGTTTTAATACGCTCTCTTGTTGTTCTTTTCAACAAAATTGACAAAAGCTTGGTTAACTACTCTACACCCTCCGGGGGTAGGATAATCTCCTGTAAAGTACCAATCTCCTAAGTTTTTGGGACAAGCTTCATGCAGTCCATCAACGGTCTGAAAAATTACTTCAACCTCAGCTCGAATACTATCATTCTTAAGAAGTTCTGAAATCTTACTCGATATTTGTTCGTTTGAGTACGGAGCATAAATCGATTTAACAAAGTTTGGTGGGGCTGATTCTTTTTCGTCTAGACTCTGTTTGCATTTTTTGTAAACAGATTGAATCACTTTTTCATAATTTCCGTCTTCTTCAAGTAATGCAAGTGCGGCTCTAAAAGCAATGAACTCCTCCAGCTTTGCCATGTCAATACCATAACAATCAGGATAACGAATTTGTGGGGCACTAGATACTACCACTATTTTTTTTGGACCTAAACGATCCAACATACGTAAAATACTTTTTTGTAAAGTGGTCCCTCGGACGATACTATCATCTATGATAACCAAATTATCTGATGGCTTTACCACCCCATAGGTGATGTCATAAACATGAGCCACTAGATCATCCCGATCACTATCCTCAGTAATAAAGGTTCTAAGTTTAGCGTCTTTAATTGCAATTTTTTCAATCCGTGGTTTAAGTGATAGCAGTTTTGATAGTGCCTCACTATCGGGTTGACTTGATTTGAAAAGTTCTTCGTGCAGGGTTTTGCGTACATGATCTTGAACAGCGCCAATAAGTCCATAAAATGATGTTTCTGCTGTATTGGGGATAAATGAAAAAACACTGTTTTCTAAGTCACCACCAATGGCAGTATGCACTAATGGGAAAAGTGCTTTCCCTAAATTCTTACGTTCTTGATAAATTTCTGCGTCCCCCCCTCTGGAAAAGTAAATTCGTTCAAAGGAACACGCTTTCTTTTCTTGTGGTTCAATGATTTTTTTTATGGAAGTACCTCCCACTTTTTTTGTAATTAAGGCGTGACCTGGCTCAAGTTCTTCAACCTTATCATAGTCTACATTAAATACGGTTTGAATTACAGGGCGTTCGGAAGCTACAACTACAATTTCATCGTCAGAATAATAATAAACGGGTCTTATTCCTACAGGATCTCTCAAAACAAACGAATCTCCATGTCCTAATAATCCTGCCATAGCGTACCCTCCATCCCAATTTTTTGAAGCTTTGCGGAGAATTTTAGACAGCTTGAGTCGTTCCGCAATTAATGGAGATGCTTCCTTTTTTGTGTAGCCTTCTTTTCGCAGTTTTTTGTAGATTTTGGCTACGGCGTCATCTAGGAAGTGGCCGATCTTTTCCATTACAGTAATGGTGTCCGCTTTTTCTTTAGGATGCTGACCGAGATCGACCAAATTTTCAAAAAGCTCATTAACATTGGTTAGGTTAAAATTCCCAGCCACTATCAAATTTCGATGCATCCAATTGTTTTGCCTTAAAAATGGGTGTACGCTTTCAATATTATTCTTTCCAAAAGTTCCATACCGCACATGTCCCAACATCAATTCCCCTACATAGGGAATTTTATTTTTAACTTCTTGAGAGTCAGAAAGGATTTCGGGATTACTCTTTATCTCCTTTTGAATCCGGGTATTGATGGTTTTAAATATTTTTTGAATGGGTTGTTGTTCTGCAGAACGCACTCTACTGATGTAACGCTGACCCGGTTTCATGTCGTATTTGATACTGGCAAATCCTGCACCATCTTGACCTCGATTGTGTTGTTTCTCCATCAACAAATACATTTTATTAATCCCATAAAACGTACTCCCGTATTTTTCTTTGTAAAAGGATAACGGTTTTTTTAGTTGTAGAAGGGCAATTCCACATTCGTGCTTGATCGCATCACTCATCAGATACTCATGTTATTTCGATTTCAAATTCGGTTAGTGATTTAAAGGCTTGGATTCTTTGTGCTAATTGAACAAAGGTCATTTTTTCTAGAGCTTTAGTGCCAAATTCCTGAACAGTAAATGAAGCTAAAGCAGATCCTACAATAACTGCTGTTTTCATGTCATCAAAAGTAATTTTCCCCCGCTGGACTAAGTAAGCAGTAAAACCGCCAATAAAACTATCGCCAGCTCCTGTTGGGTCAAACACCTCTTCTAAAGGCAAGCCAGGCGCACAGAAAATATCATCTCCATTGAACAATAAGGCACCGTGTTCTCCTTTTTTAATAACAACATATTGAGGTCCCATAGCATGCAATTCTTTGGCGGCTTCAACCAAGGAATGTTTTTGAGTGATTTGTCTTGCTTCTTCATCGTTTATTGAAATTACATCGACCTTTGCTATGAGTTCATCCAGTTTTTCTCTGTAACTCTCAATCCAAAAATTCATGGTATCCATAACAACTAAATCTGGTTTTTGAGTCATTTGACTCAACACTTCCAGCTGGAGATTGGGATCTAGATTACCCAATAGGACCACACTTGCATCTTTAAAATCTTCAGGAACTTTGGGCTTGAATTTTGTAAGTACGTTAAGCTGCGTATCAATTGTTGTACGAGTGTTTAAATCGTTGTGGTATTTCCCACTCCAAAAGAATGTTTTTTCTCCCTCAAGTTGTTCAACACCTTCTAGGTCAAGTTTTTTGGACTTCAACAAGTCTAGGTGTTGGGTCTCAAAGTCAGACCCAATGATAGATAACAATCCGCATTGTGTTTTAAAGTGTGATGCTGCAAGACCAATGTAAGTGGCGCAACCCCCTAGAATTTTTCCTGTTTTCCCGAAAGGGGTTTCAATAGCGTCATAAGCAATAGTACCTAAGACTAAAAGTTTATTGTTCATATTACAAAAGTAAAAAACTCTTGAAGCCTATCGAGTTAAATTTTAAACAATTATCAAGCAAAAGTAAACAACCTAAGAAGCCCTGCCATTTTGTTTTTCTATTTGTTCAAAAAAAGTATCCGAAATCAAATTTTTACTTTTTGCGGCTTGAACTGCCAATTGATCGCACCGCTCGTTTTGCGGATGCATATTGTGTCCTTTAATCCACTGAAAATGAATTTTATGTTTTCTGTACACTATTAAAAATCGTTTCCAAAGGTCAACGTTTTTCTTGTCTTTAAAGTTTTTTTTCTCCCAACCGAAAAGCCATTTCTTCTCAACGGCATCCACCACGTATTTGGAATCAGAATACACCACAATTTCCAAAGGAATTTTTTTGAGTTTTTCTAGCCCTACAATCACCGCCAACAATTCCATTCGATTGTTTGTAGTTCGGACAAATCCCTGTGAAAATTCTTTGACATAGGACATCCCTGCCCACTCTAGTATTATTCCATAACCTCCAGGGCCGGGATTCCCAAGTGATGACCCGTCCGTGTAGAGGTAAACTGTTTTAGACTTCATTGGACTCCTTTTTTAAAAGCTGATCAATCACTGAAGGGAAATGACGATGTTCCAACGTATGTACTTTTATTGCAATATCCTCTACCCTATCCTCATCCGTTAGTTGAACTTCTTCTTGAAAAATAATAGCTCCCTCATCATAAGCTTCGTTTACATAGTGTATGGTAATCCCTGTAACTCTTTCCCCATTGGCTTTCACTGCTTTATGTACGTGATGACCGTACATACCTTTACCTCCGTACTTAGGAAGGAGTGCAGGATGAATGTTAATTATTTTGTTTGGAAAAGTATTTACCCAATCGTTCCCTATCTTCCATAAAAACCCAGCCAAAACAATTAGATCTGGTTTTAAATCAATGACCTTTTTTAACAAACCTCCTTCAGTAAAGTCAGCTTTATTAAACACTTCTGCCTTCAAACCAAACTGCTTGACACGCTGAATCACCCCTGCATTTAAATTATTTGTTAAGACCGCTACCACGGTTACTGATAGGTCTTGTTCAAAAAAGCGGCAGATTTCCTCTACATTTGATCCGTTACCCGAAGCAAACAATATTATTCTTTTTGTCATTAAAAATGAGTTAATACGCAGTAAATATAACACAATACGACACCATGTACTGCTATGAAATAAAATTGAGACTGAATATTCAACATCAATTTATTGTAATCTTTCAAAGTTTTATATTTTTGCTAAAGATAAATTTAACTAAACTAAATCATGTCAGACATTTCCTCAAGAGTAAAAGCCATCATAGTAGACAAACTAGGTGTTGATGAAAACGAAGTTGTAGCAGAAGCAAGCTTTACAAACGACTTAGGAGCGGACTCATTAGATACCGTGGAATTGATCATGGAGTTCGAGAAAGAATTTGATATTCAAATTCCAGATGACCAAGCAGAGAACATTGCAACGGTTGGTCAAGCGATTCAATTTATTGAACAAGCTGACTAATTAAGACTTATGGAACCAAGACGTGTAGTTGTTACCGGATTGGGAGCCCTTACACCAATAGGCAATACCCTCTCAGAATATTGGGAGGGTTTGCTTTCTGGTGAAAGTGGGGCTGCACCCATTACTTATTTTGATCCTACCTTATTCAAAACGCAGTTTGCTTGCGAACTGAAAAACTTTGATCCACTGGATCATTTTGACAGAAAAGAAGCTCGTAAATACGATCGTTTTGCCCAATATGCAATGGTAACCGTTGCGGAGGCGCTACACGATTCAAAACTCTCCTTAGATGAAATTGACAAGGATCGGGTTGGAGTTATTTGGGGTGCCGGTATCGGTGGTTTGGAAACCTTCCAAAATGAAGTGCTTAATTTTGCTGCATCAAACGAAAATCCCAGATTCAATCCTTTCTTTATTCCTAAAATGATAGCGGACATTGCACCGGGATTAATTTCGATTAAATATGGGTTTAGAGGACCCAACTTTGCAACCGTTTCCGCCTGTGCCTCAGCTTCTAATGCAATGATAGATGCCCTCAATTACATACGTCTAGGTTATGCAGACGTCATGGTTACGGGAGGCTCTGAAGCGGCAGTTACAAAAGCAGGTATTGGAGGATTCAACGCCATGCACGCTCTTTCAAAACGCAATGACGACCCTAAAACAGCTTCGAGACCTTTTGATAAAGATCGCGACGGTTTTGTACTTGGAGAAGGGTCTGGTGCACTAATTTTAGAATCTTATGACCATGCTATTGCTAGGGGTGCAACCATCTATGCAGAACTAGCAGGAGGTGGACTTTCAGCTGATGCACATCATATGACAGCTCCCCATCCAGAAGGCTTGGGCGCAATAAAAGTAATGGAAAACTGCCTTCGCGATGCGCAACTTCAACCCGAAGATGTTGACATCATTAACATGCACGGTACCTCAACACCCCTTGGAGATATTGCAGAATCCAATGCCATTATTTCAGTATTCAAAGAGCATGCATTTAAGATGAATATTAATTCAACAAAATCCATGACGGGTCATTTACTCGGTGCAGCTGGAGCGGTTGAAGCCATCGCTTCTATTATGGCGATGAAGCACAATATTGTACCCCCTACAATCAATCATCAAACGCCCGATGAGGGAATTGACCAAAAGATCAATTTTACTTTCCATAAACCCCAAAAAAGAACAGTTAATGTTGCCCTTTCCAACACATTTGGTTTTGGAGGACACAATGCCTGTGTATTGTTTAAAAAAATCCCTTAATTTTAAGGTGTGAAAATATTTGATTACATATTTAATTCCCGAACAGAAACGTCCGGGAATTTTTTTTTAGAGCTTCGTAAAAAGCTCCAAATCAAAACACAAAATCACAAACTCTACAAAGAAGCCTTCACCCACAGCTCTGTTAATCTGAAAAATAATTCTGGAGATCCCATAAATTTTGAGCGTCTAGAATTTTTAGGAGATGCCATACTAAATTCGATCATTGCAGAATTTCTATTCCGTTATTATCCTACTGCCAAAGAAGGATCTCTGACCAAACTTAGAGCTAAAATTGTAAGCCGAACGAAACTCAATCAAATTGGAAAAGAATTGGAACTCCATGCAATAGCAGAAATTGCAGATCACCATAAATTTTTTGGGGAAAATATCCACGGCAATCTGCTAGAATCTTTAATTGGAGCACTTTTTGTAGATAAAGGATATGAGAAAACCAAAACCTACGTAATCTACCACATCATTCTTCCCTATGTCAATATGGAGGGGTTGGATTCCTTAATCTTGAGTCATAAAGCGTTGTTGATTGAATGGAGTCAAAAAAATAAAAAATCCATTGAATTTAAAACAGATAAAGATCTCGGGAACCATCCTAAAGTAACCTATTTATGTCTGCTTTTTTTAAATAATAAATGCATTGCCAAAGCAAAGGACTCCTCTAAGAAAAAAGCTGAAGAAAAAGCTGCAAAAATAGCCGTAAGGGTCCTTAAAATTAAACCCAATGCACAATGAAATCTGGAACTAAAGTACACTTATTAACCTATGAAGATCAGGACTTAGAAGACTACTTGTTAGGTATCCACACTGATTTAGAAGCATTTCAAATTGCCTTTTCTCTCAATAAATTCTGTGAAGCAAAGTTCGCGAGAATCGAAGATATTTTGCTCAATAACCATAAAGCTGCTTTTTGTTTGTATGAATGGAAAAATATTCTGATGGATGTCAATACGTTACTTTTCTCGAACAAATACAAACAAGAATCAATCCAAGAAAATACAAATATTGATACATTATTTGACCTTCCTTTAAGAAATGAAGTATCTTTAATTCCTGAATTTAAACAGGTCGACTTTTTCATAAAATCCAGCCATTTGGAAACCATACAAACACTTTCCAAATCTCTAATTCCAGAGAGAGGAATAACGATGACATATGAGGTCCCTTCAAATAAAATAAAAAACCGATTGAACTTAATATTTGATTAATGAACATTATCAAAAAAACTAAAATTGTTGCTACCCTTGGTCCTGCAACTTCTTCAGAAGAAGTCATTGAAAAAATGATCTTAGCAGGAGTAAATGTCTTTAGAATCAATTTTTCTCATGCAGATTACAGCGATGTAAGTGATCGAATCCAAATGATTCGTAAAGTAGATGAAAAGCTGAATACCAATACTGCAATTTTGGGTGACCTTCAAGGCCCCAAACTTAGAGTTGGTAAAATTGAAGAAGGTGTTGTCGTAAGTCCAGGAGATGAAGTTCTCTTTTCTACAGACGAACCTTTTCTAGGAAATGCCAAAAAGGCTTACATGAATTACCAAAACTTTCCCAAAGACGTTTCCGAAGGAGAACGTATTTTATTAGATGATGGTAAGTTAATTTTTGAAGTCTCAAAAACCAATAAAAAGAATGAAGTTGAGGCGGTTGTAATTCAAGGAGGTCCTTTTAAATCAAACAAAGGAGTTAACTTACCCAATACGAACATTTCCCTACCCGCATTAACTGAGAAAGATATCGAAGACGCAAAGTTTATTTTTAAACAAGATGTGGATTGGATTGCGTTATCTTTTGTTCGTTTCAGTCAAGATTTAATCGATTTAAAAGAATTGATGGCTGAACATACGGATCGAGAGATTCCAATCATCTCAAAGATTGAAAAGCCCGAGGCTATTGAAAATATTGATAAAATTATTGCCTACAGTGATGGTCTCATGGTAGCACGAGGAGACCTGGGTGTAGAAGTTCCCGCACAGGAAGTTCCTTTGATTCAAAAAAAATTGGTCCTTCTTGCAAAAACAGCTAGGATTCCAATCATTATTGCTACTCAAATGATGGAAACCATGATCGATAGTTTAACCCCTACCCGAGCGGAAGTAAACGATGTGGCTAACTCGGTAATGGATGGTGCTGACGCAGTAATGCTTTCAGGAGAAACTTCCGTAGGAAAATATCCAGTTGAAGTCATTAAAACCATGTCTGATATTTTAACAACGGTAGAGAATTCAGAATTGATTGAGGTTCCTCATGATCCTCCAACCATCCGAACCAAACGGTTCATTACAAAATCTATTTGTTATCACGCCGCTCATTTAGCGAATGATATTGATGCTAAAGCCATTTGTACCCTTACAAATAGTGGTTATACTGCCTATCAAATTTCTGCATGGAGACCTCAGGCTCATGTTCTAGTTTACACTTCAAATAGAAGGATTTTAAACCAATTGAATCTGCTATGGGGGGTAAAGGCTTTTTACTACAACAACCTCAACAGCACTGATAAAACTGTTGAAGAAATCAATCAAATTGCTTGGGACAAAGGATATGTCGAAAAAGAAGACATGCTAGTGAATCTAACTGCAATGCCCATTGAATCTAAAGGAATGGTCAATACATTAAGGGTTTCGGTTATCTAAAAAGGAAGGCTTAATTGCTCACTTTTAAGCATTTTTTTGGAAGGTGGTTTATTGACTTTGTTCACGTTTAAGTTGGATAAAGAGATCCCAATCAGTCGGACTGAATTCAATAATTTTTCTTGATACAAAAGGTTTTTTGCTTCTTCTAAAATCAAATCTTTATTGGAAAGATAAAGGTTCCCTGTTTTACTTCTTGTTTGCTGAATAAAATCACTGTATTTTATTTTTAGAGTTAATGTTTTGCCTGCTACTTTATTCTTTTTTAACCTTTTATCTAAATTTTCCGCCAATTCCTTTAGCTTCTCTTCTAGAAATAATTCACTAGTAAGGTTCGAACTAAAAGTTCGTTCAATTCCTACTGATTTTGGAATTCTGTGTGGTTTTACAACACTGTTATGAATCCCTCGAACAACATGGTAGTAATAGGATCCTGCTTTACCAAAATGCTTTGTCAAAAAGGAATCGGATTGGCCTTTCAAGTCTTTACCGGTGTAAATTCCCAGATGATACATTTTGAGTTTGGTTTTTTTTCCAATACCATGAAATTTTTTTACATCTAAGGACTCTAAAAAAGAAATTACTTCGTTAGGAGGAAGAGTTTTCTGTCCATTAGGCTTGTTCCAATCACTTGCGATTTTGGCTAAAAACTTATTTATTGAGATTCCTGCCGAAGCGGTAAGATGGGTTTGAGATTCAATTTTTCTTCTGATTTCTTCTGCTATTAGAGTAGCCGAAGGATACTCTGAGACATCCAAATAAGCTTCATCTAATGATAGCGGCTCTACCAGTGGGGTGTATTCTAAAAAAATAGCTCGGATGGTTTCAGAAATTTCCTTGTAACGATCAAAACGTGGCTTGGTAAAAATTAGATGGGGACAGAGTTCCTTAGCCCTACGCCCGTTCATTGCGCTTCGCACCCCGAATTTACGAGCTTCATAGCTTGCTGCAGCCACCACCCCTCGATTTCCACCACCTCCTACCGCAAGGGCTTTCCCACGCCATTCGGGATGGTCTAATTGTTCTACTGAAGCAAAAAAAGCATCCATGTCGATATGAATGATTTTACGTTGATCTAGGGGTAAGTTTACTGACATCAATAAATCGTTAAAGATTTAATTTATTTCAGAAGAATGAAAATTATACTCACGTTCTACGCGACAAATTTTTAGATCAAAATTGGCATACGCATGATCTTTCCCGTAACGCTGTGCCAAAAGGTGTTTGGTGTTTTGCTTCCAAGTCTCAATCGATTCAGTAGTTTTCCAATAACTAATAGTTACACCCTTTCCAGAATCTTCCCGATAACTTTCCATTCCCAAAAATCCAGGTGTATTTTGAACCTCCTCTCTCATTTGATTGGAAAATTCATGATACACTGGATCCTTCACATCATTTAAAGTATTCGAAAAAATTACTGCAAAATAAACTCCTTTCACTCGTCTTTGTAAATTTTTACGGTTTGCTTCCCATTATTATCCACATGTGCTCTGTACATGCCTGGAGTATTCATCTCCATAGCAATATTGCCTTGGTTATCAATCCCTACAATACCTCCATCACCTCCTAAACTCGCAACTTTTTCATGTATTACTATCCGAGATGCTTCTTGAATTGAAAGCCCTTTGTACTCCATAAGTGCGGAAATATCATGAGCCACAACGGAACGTATAAAAAACTCTCCCCAACCCGTAGCAGAAATTGCACAAGTTGCATTATTTGCGTAAGTACCTGCTCCAATAATCGGTGCATCCCCAATTCTATTCCATTTTTTATTGGTCATTCCTCCTGTTGAAGTTCCCGCAGCAAGATTCCCATTTTGATCCAAGGCAACACAGCCAACGGTTCCATAGCGTTGATTTTTCAAAAAGGCTTGTTCTGTAGCAGTAGTCTCTTTTTTCTTTTGCTCCGATTCTTTGACTCTTTTAAGTGCTTGAATTCTGCGTTCTGTAAAAAAATATTCTGGTGCTACTATTTCTAATCCTTGCTCACTTGCAAATACATCTGCCCCTTTGCCAGACAACATAACATGAGGCGAATTTTCCATCACTTGAATAGCAGCAGAAATAGGATTTTTAATCGTCCTAACACCTGAGATTGCACCTGCATCCAGAGTAGCTCCATTCATAAAAGAAGCATCCAGTTCTATTGTCTCGTCCGAATTGAGTACAGCGCCTTTTCCTGCGTTAAATAGGGGAGAGTCCTCCATTACATGAATTGTTTTTTCAACAGCTTCTTTACTGCTTCCCCCCTTTTTTAAAATCTCATAACCTACTTGAACCGCTTCTGCTAATACCTTTCTGTATGCCGCTTCTTTTTCTGGAGTCATATTTTTCCTTAAAATTGTTCCCGCACCTCCGTGAATAACTATCCCAATGGGTTGAGGTGTTGCCTTATTCTCTTTTTTTGATGAAGTACAAGCCCACATCATTGAAACGACAAAAACTATACTTAAAACTCTAAATTGCATCTGTTTTTTTTCTTTAAAGTTAAGTTTTTTCTTTTTTTGAGCGAAGTCATTTATTAAAATGGAAATTACAATTCCTTCATTACCCAAAATAGAGTATTTTTATAAAAAAAAGTATGTATTCTATTTTAAAGAGCGTCCACTCCTATTGGGCATTTTTTGTACTTATCATTTTGGTTATTGCTATTTTAAACGCCTTCCTCGGCAAGTCTAAGGGAAGAGAATTTAGTACTACCGATTTACGAATCAGTCTTTTTGGTCTTATTTTTTCTCATATCCAATTGTTAATAGGACTGATTATTTACTTTGTGTCTCCTTGGTTTGACCAGTGGAGTGCCTTGGGAATGGGAGGGGTAATGAAAGACGCTCAAACACGATTGTATTTAGTTGAACACCCCGTCACAAACTTACTTGCTATTGTTTTGATCACTATGGGCTGGTCACTGCACAAAAGGCAATCGCTTTCCTCAAAAAAGTTTTTACGAATTGGTTTGTTCTACACTTTAGGATTACTTTTACTATTAAGTAGAATTCCATGGGATTCTTGGTTATAACTGGACTGCATTATTCATAATGAATTTTACTGGCTCCAACTCTACCTCTTCAAATAAAGATTCCTTTGCAGTTATTGGAAATGGCAGCTGGGCTACTGCTCTAGTCAAAATATTTACAGACAGTGGAATTCATGTCAACTGGTATTTTAGAAAAAAGGAGAAAGCAACTTACATCGAAAAGTATTTGCATAATCAAGACTATTTGACCCAAGTCAAATTTAATCCTGAAAAAATTACTCCAAATTCAGATATTAACGAGCTTATTCAAAAAAGCAAGTGGCTTGTTCTAGCAACCCCGTCATTATATTTAGAAGCGCTTTTAGAACAAGTTAAAACTCCACTATCAGACAAAATTGTGATCTCTGGAGTGAAAGGTATTTTACCTAAAAGTAATCTCCTTCCGGGGGCTTATTTAAACACAAATCTGGGACTCCCAAGAGCTCATTTTGTGGTTCTTTCCGGACCTTCTCATGCAGAAGAAATTGCATTAAATCGACTCTCTTTCTTAACGATTGGCTGTAGTGATTTAAATATTGCAAGTTTCCTAAAACAAAAAATGAAAGCTCCTTACCTTAAATTGAAAACCTCTGATGATATACTAGGTATTGAATATTCCGCTACTTTAAAAAATATTTTTGCCTTGGCGGCTGGCATTGCCAAAGGATTGAATTACGGTGATAATTTTCAAAGCGTCTTGATAAGTAATTCCGTCATGGAAATGAAACGACTTCTAAAAAAAATATCCCCCTCAAAAAGAAACATAAACCATTCCGTGTATTTGGGGGATTTACTGGTTACAGCTTATTCCATTCACAGCAGAAACAGACGCTTTGGAGAATTGATCGGTAAAGGGTTGCGACAAGAGCAAGTTCAAAAACAAATGAAAATGGTTGCAGAAGGTTACTTTGCCTCTAAAACAATTTATGATCTTAAACGGGATCTAGACGTTAAAACTCCCATTATCGATGCTGTGTACGCAATCCTTTATCAGCAAGAATCTCCTGAAAAAAGTTTTAAAAATTTGGTTCAAGAACTTACCTAAAGTGTGGCTTTAAATTGTTTTAAAAAACGAATGTCGTTTTCAAAAAACAAACGGATATCACTGATTTGGTACAAAAGCATGGCAATACGCTCAATACCCATACCAAATGCGTAACCTGAATAAATTTCAGGATCAATACCACAATTTTCAAGCACATTCGGATCTACCATTCCACAACCCATGATTTCCAACCAACCCGTTCCTTTAGTTATTCTGTAATCTGTTTCTGTTTCTAATCCCCAATAGATATCTACCTCAGCACTAGGCTCTGTAAAGGGAAAATAAGAAGGCCGCAATCGAATTTTGGAATTCCCAAATAACGCATTGGTGAAGTATTGCAAGGTTTGTTTTAGATCTGCAAAAGAAACATCCTTTGCAATGTAAAGACCCTCAATTTGATGAAATATGCAATGCGATCGTGCAGAAATCGCTTCATTTCTGAAAACACGACCTGGGGAAATCGTTCGAATAGGAGGTTGGTTTTTTTCCATGTACCGTACCTGAACAGATGATGTATGTGTTCGCAATAAAATATCTGGATCGGTTTGAATAAAAAAAGTATCCTGCATATCGCGCGCCGGGTGGTGTTCTGGCAAATTTAACGCAGTGAAATTATGCCAATCGTCCTCAATTTCCGGTCCTTCTGAAATTGTAAATCCGATTTGAGTAAAAATATCTATGATTCTGTTTTTCACCACGGAAAGAGGATGTCGGTTTCCTGATTCGATCGGAAACGGGGTCCTGCTGGGATCCTTTATTTGAAAGTCATTTGAAGTTGATTGCAGTTGTGACTGGAGAAATTTGATTTTTTCGCTTACCGCTTTTTTAAGATGATTTAGTTCTTGTCCGTATGCTTTTTTTTCTTCATTAGGAACCGTTCGAAATGCAGCAAACAAGTCATTTAAAATTCCTTTTTTACCGGCATAGCTAATCCTAAAATTCTCAATGGCTTTTGGATCCTTACTCGAGAAGGCGTCGACCTCTTTCAAATATTTTTTTACTTCTTCAATCATAAAGCAAAAATAGGATAGTTTTATGAAATGACTCCTTGTCGAACAAAGTAATCTACTACTGCACTTTTTACCAAGATACTCTGCTCCCCTGGCTTTAAGTTTGGTAATTGCTCAACCAACTCGAAATGGGGCCATCCTTGAGCATCAATGAAATCAAAGCGATAATAACCAAAAGGTTCTAGGACTGTACACAAACCTACATGAATAAGGTTGACATTGTCTTCTTTTTTAAAATGGTCGTGGGGCTTACCGTACTCCTGAAGACCGATGAGATAAAGTACGCCTTCCACATCAACCTCATCCCCCTCTGAAAATTTTTCAGTCAGTAGTTCAATGATCTGCTCCCAACGGAGTTTCAACCGTTTATCTCTGGTATTATCAGCCATACACAAAGATATTATTTCTCAAACTTTTAGCGATTAAAAAATGATTTATCCCTTAAAATTAGATTAAAAAAAGCAGTACTTTAGAATATGAATATTTTGGATGTTATCGTATTGTGTTGTTTGAGCTTCGGTCTTATTCGAGGACTTATCAAAGGGTTTGTAGTTGAAATTGCTGGTGTTGTTGCTCTTTTTGTCGGAGTATTAGGAGCCTTCAAATTTGCATCTACTTTTGCTTTCTACATCCATTCATTTGTCGAGTTAAATCCAAAAGTGGTTCAAGGGGTCAGTTTTTTGCTGCTTTTCATTGGGATTGTTTACGGGATTTCTCTTTTAGCTAAAATGCTAACCAAGACTTTACAAATTGTTGCTTTGGGTCTCTTAAATCGATTGGCAGGAGGGCTCTTTGGACTCGTTAAATGGACTGTCATTCTCAGCGCATTGACCTTAGCACTGAATCAAATAGAAAGTGTCATTTCTTTAGTTCCTGAAACCCTGAAAGAAGAATCTTTTAGCCTTCCCTTTTTAATTGAATTTGGAGACTTTTTATTTGAATGGATTTTACAAAACAACTCGTTGAGCGAGCAAAAACTTATTTAGTTTACTTATTCAAATTTCTTAAGTCCGCATTTAGCAACCACCCCTCAGAACCATTTGCTATTCTAATTTTTTGCCATTCTGCCAATGAATCCAAAAGTTGAAGTTTTGTTCCTTCATGCAAAACAAACAACAGATCTCCCTGTTGGTTAGGCTCTGACCAAGTGTCAATTTGTTTTGAAAAAAGAATTGCATATTGGGTTTGTTGTGAGGTACTATCCTTAAAAAAAGTAATCAAAAAGCTGCCCATAAAGAAAAGAAACAAAACAAGAGATAAAAAAAAGTATCCTCTTTTGAGTCGAGTGGTTTGGGTAAATAAATATCCTAAAAACAAAAGAGCTGAGAGCCAGAGCAACAACAAGGTCAATTTCGACCACATGTCGGTACTGAACAATTCGAAAACTCGCTTTTGAATCTGAGCAAGTTGTGACTCTGGTAACGGTTCAATAGCATCTAAAGTCATGTTTTGGGCAAAAGAACTATTGATTTGAATGTCTTGATTTTCAGGAGCCAGTTGTTTTGCCTTTTCAAAAAAGTAGATGCTCTCCGCAACTTGATTTAAACGATAATAAGCATTTCCAAGATTGTAGTACAGTTCCGAACTGTGTTTACCGTCATTCAAAATTTGTTCATACAATGTAATTGCTTTTCCATAGTCTCCGTCATTGTATGCCTTATTTCCTTGAGAAAAAAGTTCTCCAGATAATTCTTGTGCATTTGAGGCAAATACATTGAAAATTAAAACAAGACCTAGAGCGAGGAAATTGTCCAATTGAAAAAAAGAATTTATTAATGGTTTCATAATTGTCTGTCTATTGTCGCCATAACACTACTGGCCCGCTCATAATCTGCTTGAATACTTACTGTTGAACCCGGTGCGTAGCGAGCCAATTCGCAATTTTCAACAAGGGCGATAAAGTCTTTTGCTAACTGAATTTCTACATTTTTTTCTCTCAATAAATCTTCTATTTTAGATTTGCTAAGTTCATTGGTTTCAATTTTAAGTTTGGCTTTTAAATAATTGTGTAATGCCCGCTCCAAGGCCTCATAAAATTGAACTTGATTCCCAAATGCTTTTTTAGCAGAACTTAAATATTTTCTAGCAAGTTTTTGAGCTAAACGCTGTTTTGTACTGGCCCTATCTTCTGTTTTTTGAAAAATAAAGCGGTTTATTAAATATCCCAAAATTAGTATCAAAAAGGGGAGTGTAAATAAAATCCAAAACTTGTAACTCAACCAAAATGACATTGATTTTATGGGTCGAAGATTCGTTTCCAACTGAATGAATCTAAAGGCGCTATTTGATGTTGTTGGTAAAGATTTCTTTGATGCAATTTGATTTGTGTTTACATTGGAAGTTCCTGCAGTAGGCCCTTCGTAAACATCAACAATTAATTCCTGAGACCTTAAGGTTTTGTATGTTTTTGTTTTGGGATTAAAAAATGAAAAACGAATTGAAGGTACTGGATACTTGCCCTGAAACTGAGGGACTATGGTGTAGGTTGATTCAACTGCTCCTTCGGTCCCAGCTAGGGTCGTCTTGATGTTTTCACTCCGCTCTGGTTCATAGACCTCAAGAGTTTTGGGAACATTAATCTCAGGTAATTTAAAGAGATTTAAATTCCCCTTGCCATTAACTTTAATTTTAGCTTGAAAAGACTCAGAAGCTTTAAGAGCTTCTTTTGTTAGGATCACATCAAAATCAAATTGCCCCACCGCTCCAGAGAAACTGTCGGGTTGACCTTCTTTAGGAAGAGGTTTAACGTTGAGTACGCGCCTTCCTGCTGTAATTGTTTTTTGGGCTTGGGTCAGAATTCTCATACCAAATAAATCACGCCGATTGCTAGGTGCAGTAAGGCTTAAATTTAATGTTAAAGGTTCTAAGCTTAACCTACCCGATTTTTGAGGATAGAGTACTACTTTTTGCCATATTACTTCGTTGTAAGGTTCTCCTTTGTAACTACCCCTTGGATTTACTTGTACTCTTCCAATGTTAATTTTGCTACTCCAAAAATCACCATAGCTGGGTGATTCAAGCTCTTGGACATCCGTAATTGAAATGGGATTTCTGAAATAGAGTTTGTACACCACACTAATACCCTCATTCAGATAGGGGGACGCATTGGAAATTTCCGCAACTAAGTGAATGTTTTCATCAGTAAGGTAATCAATATTATTAGGATCGTTAGGCTTTTTAACTGCTTCTGTGACCTGGATTTCAATAGGAGAGGTTTTGTAAACTTCTCCCTGAATGGTTATTGCTGCCTGCCCTAGAGTAACCTTCCCTTTTGCTTTTGGTGTCAAAAAATAGGTGTAGGTTTTCGAAAAACTACTGACCCCATTTACCCAAGATCTATTTACTGATTGCTGAGGGCCGCTAACCACTACAAAGTTTAAAAAATTAGGGGGAGTAAAATTATCTCCATTTTCATTCATCACAAAATCAACACGAAGCCGTTCATTTAAACCTAGCCTTTTTTTACTGACCTTTGCGTCAAAAGTAATTTGGGCTTGAAGGCTAAATGTAACTCCTACAAGGAAAAAAAAGAGGAATAATAACGTTTTCTTCATAGTTACCAATCTTTTTTCCCTCTAACCGGTACCCCTTTTACTTTTTTAGCATTGACTTTATCCTGAACTTTTTTCTCTTGATTGTTCATAGCCTCTAATAAACTCTGTACCTGCTGAGGGGATAACTGCCCTTTTTTTGGAGCTTGCTTTTTATTTTCAGGCTTTTTGTTTTGCTCGTCCTGTTTGTTTTTATTTTGATCTCCTTCATTTTTGGGCTTCCCTTCGTCTTTATCTTCGTCTCCTTCATCGCCTTCTTTGTTAGGGTCTTTTTCATCCTTGTTTTCCTGATCCCCTTCCTGATCATTGTTGTCCTTTTCTTGATCTTCTTCTTTTTCTTGATCTTGCTGATCTTTTTGGTCTTTCTTATCGTCTTGTTCTTGCTCTTCAGGAGGTTTTTCGTTTTCTAAAAGTTCCTTTGCCAAAGCATAGTTGTATCGGGTTTCGTCGTCAGAAGGGTTGTTCCTAAGTGCGTTTTTGTAAGCTTCAACTGCTTTTTGATATTCCTTTTTCTTCATAAAAACATTTCCCATATTATGAAATGCTTTGTGTTTATCTTCTTTTGAAGAGGCAAATTTTTGTGTCTGAAAAAAACGCTGTGAGGCCTCGTCATATTGTTTATCTAAAAAATGAATATTTCCTAAATTGTAAAGAGCAGTTGATTTTTCAGGAGCCATAGACAATGCTTTTCGAAATGATTTTTCTGCACCAGCATAAGCCTCTTCCTCAACCTGAGTGTTGCCCTCATAAATGTGATTATTAACCTTTCCTTCCTGTGCTTGAAGCAAAGTAAAAGCACTCATAATAAAAATCCAAAACGCATTATTTTTCATTTTCATTTTCATTAAAAAGGTTCAACTTTTGCACCCATTTTGTTTTGGTTTCAAACAAAAATAAGTCCATTAAAAGAAAAATTAAAGCTCCGATCAAAAAAGGTTGAAAACGGTCTTTGTAACTCACAAACTTTTTAGCTTCAAATTCTTTTTTATCCATTGCTTTCAATTGTTCTGAAACAAAATCTAAAACGGCTTGCGTATCATTTCCATCTTGGTACAACCCATCGGTTGCTGCTGCAATGGATTCCAGTACAACTGCATTGCGTTTGGTAATCACAACTTCTCCGTCAAAATCTTTTTTGTACGACTCTGTCACTCCATTGCGCTTCAACGGAATGGGAGCTCCATTTTCAGTACCTACTCCAAAAGTAAAAATCTTGATTCCCAGATCGGCTGCTCGAGCTGCTGCATTGGCTGCCTCATCAGAATGATCTTCTCCGTCCGAGATCAAGAAAATAACCCGATTTGTTTGGTCTTCATCATCAAAAAACGTGCCTGCTAGATCAATTGCGTTGTCAAGGGCTGTTCCCTGCGAAGATAACATATCCGTATTCAGTGCTTGTAAAAACATTTTTGCTGCACCGTAATCTGTTGTAATGGGAAGCTGGGGTATTGCTTGTGCAGCATAGGCAATGATTCCAACACGGTCGCTAGCTAGTTGATTGAGTATGGCTGAAACCAAACGTTTCGACTTTTCAATTCGGTTGGGTGCAATATCTTCAGCTAACATACTTTTTGATACATCAATCGCGAAAACGATATCCACTCCTTCTCGTTTTACGGTTTCCAATTGAGTTCCGATTTTTGGATTCATAAGGCCGAATACCATCAAAACAATTGAAAAACTAAAAAAAATGAGTTTTAAACTGGGTTTGAAATCCGATCGGGTGGGACTCAACTCTTTAAGTAAAGCTGGGTTTACAAATTGAGATTGTAATTTCCTTTTCCACCTCAACACGATAAAATAGACCACCCAAAATACTGGGAGCAAGCCCAATAAGTAAATAAAATGATATGCGTCTATTTGATACATTAAATAAAACTTTTAAATAAAGTGTTCCTTCCCAACCATTCTAGTGCAAGCAATACCAGCGCAATAAGTACCAAAATTCTGTATTTCTCTTCGTAATTGTAGTATTTGAATTCTTCGATTTCGGTCTTTTCCAGCTTATTTATTTCAGCATAAATTTCTTCTAATTTTTTATTGTCTGTTGCTCGAAAATAAACGCCCCCTGTTGCAGATGCAATTTCCTTGAGTAACGCTTCGTCAATCTCAACTTTAGTCATCCCGTATTTAAACTCCCCTGTTGGTAAAATTGCAACTGGTGCTCTTGCGGTTCCATTACTTCCTAACCCAATTGTGTAGGTTTTAATACCAAATTCTACAGCCAATTCAATTGCTATTTTAGGATCGATAAAACCTGAATTGTTTACCCCATCAGTCAATAAAATGATCACTTTACTTTTGGCTCTGCTGTCTTTCAATCGGTTTACGGATGTAGCCAGACCCATCCCAATGGCAGTCCCATCCTCAATTAAACCTTGATAAGCAATCTCTCTCAATGCACCCTTTACAATCGATTTATCACTAGTAATAGGGGTTTTGGTGTAACTCTCTCCGGCATAAACGACCAATCCAATCCGATCTGAAAGTCGATCATCCACAAAAGCCGAGGCTACACGTTTTAAAGCACTTAGTCGATCGGGTTTTAAATCCTGAGCCAGCATACTCGATGAAACATCTATCGCCATGATAATATCGATCCCTTTGTTAGTTTTTGTTCGCGTGGATACATCCACCGTTTGGGGTCGAGCAATAGCCAGGATTATTAGTCCTAAAGCCAAAATTCTAAATATAAAAAGTAGGGGTCTAAGTAGGGTTAAAAGAGATCGCTTTTGTCCAAAACCTGATAAAGAAGAGATTTTTAGACTTGCTTGTGTTTTTCTCCAAGTCAACACATACCACACTGTTACAACAGGCAGCACACACATCAGCCAGAGGTAATTAGGATTTGCAAAATAAATTCCTTCAAACATGGTTTAGAGTTCTTTAATTAAATCTAAACTATTAAGAATACGTTGCTCAATTTCTTGGCCGTATCGATCTTCCTTTTCATACATCAAGGTTAGAATAATGGTTCCTTGTTCAAAGGTAAACAGGTATGCGCTAAAATTACACCGAACTCGTTTGGTTTGTTTCTTTTTTGGGTAATCCAAAGTACCGTAAACTTTAGCAACTGGAATCCCAGAGGGCAAGGTTACCGCATCATTTTTAATAAATATGTTCACTGCTCCTTCAGATTCAAAGTTTGAAATGATTGAGTTTACAAGTTCTTGTCCTTTTTCTAAATCAGCCTGTTTCGGATCTGCTGAAAGGGGTTCAGCTGCCTTGGCTTGATTCTTTGGAAAATCAAAAGCAAGGTTGATGTAAAACGGACTGTCCAGCGATCCGAAACGAAATTGCTGCACGGGATCCTCGGAAGATGAGATGCGTTCAAGTATTTCTGGAGTTTCCACGGCTAACGGGGGAGTTCCGTACTGACTTTTAAACCATTGTCCGCTTACAAGAAGTTTTGTTGGGTATCTAAGGATTGTATCCCTTACAGGATAGTAACCGTAGACCAACATACAAATAACAAGTGCCAAAACGGTCAAAATTCCAGCTCCAGAAATTCCCCAAATCCATTGTTCTTTTCTCCTTTTTTTTGCCAAAAATTCTTGATAAGCAGCTTTTTCCCGAAGTTCTTCTTCAGTAGGCTCAGGAAGCGCTTCCTTAGTTTCTTTAACCACATGTTCAACTGCCTTACGATCTTCAGTAGCCGTGTAAATTTCAGGCAGTGATTTGGCAAATTTCACTAAGTCTGCGTTTTTTAAAACCTCTCTTAAGCTTTTAAGTGTTTTAGGATCCAAATCAAGAGACCCTGAATCTTTACGAAGCTCCAACTTGACTAATAATTCCTCCGAAGTACTTTCAAGGGCATCAATTTTTGCCTCTTCTTCAAGATAGCGACGAACAACATCGGTAAGTCTTGAATAATATCTTTTGAATTCCTCTTGCTCTGAAAGTATTTCACTTTCTAATGCTCTGAGTTCTTCAATTGCTCGTTCAAAGGGCGGAAGTTCTCGTGCACGTAATTCTTTTTTTCGCTTTTGAAATAAATAAGTATAAAAAACCCCAATCAAAATAAGCCCTAACGCAAGCCCCCAAAGAATCTGAGCGATCAAAGCATCGTAATTTTTTTTCACCTGAGTGAGTGGCTTAATATCATACAGTTTTTGCTTTGTAGTATCCACCACAATGGGATCTACACGAATTGAAATTAAATCTGCTATTTTTGAAAAACCGTCAACCAAAACCTGCTGTTGAGGCAAAAAATAGTTCCCTGTATCAAACTGAATTAACGCATACTTCTTGGTGTACAAAAAATGAGATTGAGCACGAAGAGTATCTATTGGGCTTTCATCAAGTAATTCAAAGGGAGCAAAAATGGGCTGTTCAGGAAAACTAACTTGGGCTGTGCTATCCGCCTTCACTTGAATCGTGTAGTTGAGCTGTTCACCTATCTTAACTGCTGTTGTGTCCACGGCTACCCGCAACTCCACTGATTGTTGTGACCAGATTACAAAAGGTGTAAGAAAGGTCAAAAGCCACAAACTGAATTGCTTTATTTTATCCACGTGCTTTAAAATATCCCAATAATTTTTTAACATAACTCTCTTCTACGCTGCAACTCAAGTGTCCAGCCCCATTCATTTTGAATAATTCTTCAAAACTTCCTACACGAGTTGCGTAATGCGCTGCGTACTTTTTCCTAATTTGTTTAGAAAATGTATTGATCCATTTCGTGCTTCCTGTCTCCGCATCAACCATGGGTACCAAACCTAAATTAGGAAGCGTTTTCTCCATAGGATCAAAAACACGTATTCCTGTTAAATCATGTTTCTTAGCAGCAATACGAAGTGTTTTTTCATACCCTTGATTCATAAAATCAGACAGCAAAAACACAATTGCCTTTTTCTTTAGAACGCTAGAAAGGAATTCTAGAGCAGAAGAAATATCTGTTTTTTTACTCAAAGGATTAAATTCTAATAACTCTCTAATGATTCTCAACACATGAGATCGTCCTTTTTTAGGCGGTATGTACAATTCGATCTGGTCTGAAAACAAAACCAAACCCACTTTATCGTTGTTTTGTAGGGCAGAAAAGGCTAAAGTAGCTGCTATTTCTGTCAGGATTTCGCGCTTGAATTGTAATCTTGTCCCGAAGGATTCTGAACCACTTACATCTACAACCAACATTAATGTCAATTCTCGTTCCTCTTCGAAGACCTTTACAAAGGGCTCATTGTAACGTGCGGTAACATTCCAATCAATAGCCCGAACGTCATCGCCAAACTGATACTGACGAACTTCACTAAAAGTCATTCCACGTCCTTTAAAAGTTGAGTGGTACTCCCCTCCAAAAACATGGTCACTCAAACGGCGAGTCTTGATTTCGATTTTACGAACTTTTTTAAGTAACGCTTTAGTGTCCATTAGGATGCTGTTCGTGAAAAGATTTTTAAATTGTATTGAGCTAACTAGGGAACTTCGACTTCATTTATGATCTGAGTTATCAAATCTTCAGAAGTAATATTTTCTGCTTCAGCCTCATAAGTCAAGCCAATCCGATGTCTTAAAACATCATAAATTACCGCCCTTACATCTTCAGGAATTACATAGCCACGATGTCTTAAAAAGGCATGACATTTGGCTGCTGTTGCTAAATTAATACTCCCTCTGGGTGAAGCACCAAAGCTTATTAAAGGTTTGATTGATTCCAGATTGTACTTTTCAGGATAACGGGTAGCAAAGATCAGATTTAAAATATAATTTTCAATTTTTTCGTCCATGTAAACCTCTCGAATTGTATCCTGAGCTGTTAAAATTTGTTTGGTAGTAACTACAGGGTTTACTTGAGTTGCAGTTCTGTTTAAGTTGTTTCTTACGATAAGTTGTTCTTCTTCCAGCTTAGGATAGTCTATCACAGCTTTTAGCATAAATCGGTCTACTTGAGCTTCTGGCAAGGGATATGTCCCTTCTTGTTCTACTGGGTTTTGGGTTGCCATTACTAAAAAAGGAGCTTGTAGCTTGAAGGTCTTATCTCCAATAGTTACTTGTTTTTCCTGCATGGCTTCCAATAGTGCTGATTGTACTTTTGCTGGAGCACGATTGATCTCATCTGCCAAAACAAAGTTGGCGAAAATGGGTCCCTTTTTAATCGAAAAATCGTTTTCCTTGATATTGTAAATCATGGTTCCAACGACATCTGCTGGTAATAAATCAGGAGTAAATTGAATACGACTAAAGCTACCCTTTACGGCTTGACTTAATGTATTAATTGCTAATGTCTTGGCGAGACCAGGAACTCCTTCTAATAAAATATGTCCTCTGCCTAAAAGTCCGATCAAGAGCCGTTCAACCATGTGTTTTTGCCCCACAATGACTTTGTTCATTTCTAAAGTGAGCAAATCTACAAAGGCACTTTCCTTTTCTATCTTATCGTTGATTGCCTTAATATCAATCATGTCAATATTCTTGTTTTCCATAGAAATTTTAGAATTTTTTTGGATTGCAAATTTGTAAAATTAAAACGCGTTTTCTTGTTAACAATTGGTTAAAAAATCAGGGGCTTTACCCTGAGTTTGGTTTTAAATGTTATTATTTTAGAAGTGAATTTAATGCATTTTAATTAGATGAATCCATTTTCAAGAATTATTTCCGGGACCATGACTTGGGGAGCATGGGGAGCACAAATGTCACCCTTGGAAATGCAGCAACAGATAGAAAGATATTATGCTCTTGGGATCACAACTTTTGATCATGCAGATATTTACGGTGGCTACACAACTGAAGCTGAATTTGGCGCAGCATTTCGTAAAACCAAAATTGTTAGAGATCAAGTGCAATTCATTACAAAATGTGGAATTCAAATGCCTTGTGAAGCACGTCCGCTTCCCATAAAACATTATGATTATTCCGCAAAACACATTCAAAGAAGTGTAGAAAATTCCCTTAAACTATTGCAAACAGATTATCTAGATTTGCTACTGCTCCATCGCCCTAGCCCCATGCTCGAAATAGAGGCTGTAGCTCAAACGATAACAAAACTCAAAAAGGAGGGTAAAGTAAAAACCTTTGGTGTTTCTAACTTCACTCCAACTCAAATTCAATTATTGCAAAAAGAGATTCCCCCAATGTGGAACCAAATAGAATGTTCGCTGACACATGAAATTCCTCTTTTTGATGGTACACTTGATTTTTTAAATGCTCAAAATATTGGGACTATGGCATGGAGTCCTTTAGGGTCATACTTCAAGGAAGATTCCAAAAAAAAATCTCGAATTAAAAAATGTTTGGATTCGCTTTGCCAGAAATACAACTGTTCTGAAGATCAACTTTTGCTGGCTTGGTTACTCTCACATCCCTCAAAAATTTACCCTGTTGTTGGAACCACATCCACTGAAAGAATGGAGAAGGCACTGCAGGCATCAACTGTAAATTTGGAACTTACCGACTGGTTTTTACTCCTTGAGGCAAGTCAAGGAAAAGTTGTACCCTAAAAGCATAAAAAAATGAAAAATAAAATCGTTTGTATCACTGGAGCAAGTAGTGGAATTGGTTGGGCTACAGCCATGGCTTTTGCAAATCATGGCGCACGTTTAATCCTTTGTGGGAGGCGTAAAAACAAATTGGAAGAACTGCAACAACTTCTCAACACAGAATGCAAACAATTGATTTTTGACGTAAGAAACCGGAAAGCTGTTTTTCAAGCCTTTGAAAGTTTACCTAAAGACTGGGAACAAATTGATATTTTGATTAATAATGCAGGAAATGCACATGGACTTGATCCTGTACAAACTGCAAATATTGACGATTGGGATGCTATGATTGACGGAAATGTGAAGGGACTAATGTATGTTACTAAGGCAGTACTTCCTCAGATGGTTTCAGCCAAAAGAGGACAGATTATCAATCTGGGTTCTATTTCTGGAAGAGAAGTTTATCCCAATGGAAGTGTTTATTGTAGTAGTAAATTTGCTGTTGACGCATTCACCAATGGCTTGCGAATTGATCTCAATCCTGTTGGGATTCGTGTTGGTGCCATTCACCCTGGGTTAGTTGAAACAGAATTTTCAAATGTCCGATTTAAAGGAGATCAAGAGCGCGCAGCAAAAGTTTACCAAGGTATTGAAGCCTTAACACCAGAAGATGTAGCCGACGCCATTCTCTACATGGCCAATGCTCCAGAAAAAGTTACCATTGCTGATCTAGTTATTTTACCCACCCGACAGGCCAATTCCTACGTCAACAATAGATTATCCTAAATAATTTATGACCGTAGAGCCAAAACTCCGTGAATTTGGATACGATATCGTTCATTTTGATTCTCCTGATATGCGTGGAATTGATGTTGCGCTTCTTTACAGAAAATCCTTATTCCTTTTAGAATCTACCAAAAAATACAAACTCTTTTTGACGGATCCCAAGACACAACACAGAAGAACTACTCGGGATCAATTGGTAGTAAGTGGTTTTTGGCATGAGGTAGAATTTACGATTTCGGTTAATCATTGGCCCTCAAGAAGAGGAGGCCAAAAGCGAAGTGAAGCCTCACGAAATGCAGCAGCTCAACTACAACAAAAAATACTGGATTCGATTCAACGCAAAAATCCATCAGCCTATCTGATTAGCATGGGTGATTACAATGACAATCCAAACGATGAAAGCGTTTCGCTTCTTACTCAAAAAAGCAATTACAGACCTCATTACGAACCCTTATTCAATCCCATGAGAAAACTCTTTCAAAATGGAATTGGGAGTTTGGCCCATCGGGATCGTTGGCATTTATTTGATCAAATCCTACTTTCACAAAATTGGAAATCAAAAAAGGGTGCAGTTTTTATTAAATCCGCTGTATTCAATCCTCCTTTTTTGAGAAATCCCGAGGGAAAATTTAGAGGTTATCCTTATCGAACTAATGTTAGTGGAAATACCTTAAATGGATATTCCGATCATTTTCCTGTTTATGTACTGATCGGAAAAAAAGGGAACTAAGTGTTTTACTCTTCAACAATTTCTGGATACAGAAAATGATTGTAAGGAAATCGAGTAATGTGAATTTTTCGCACTTCTTGATAGACGCGTTTTCTAAATTCATCTAAGTTTTCCTTGTTCAATGCGGAAATAAACAATGCTTTCCCATTGGCTTTATGAAGCCATGTCTTTTCCCATTCTTCAATAGAATAATGCCTTGGCCCACGCGCTTCTATCAGTTCTGTTTCGTCCCAAGGTTCTGGTCGATAAGCATCAATCTTGTTAAAGACCATTAGCGTTGGTTTGTCCAAACTTTTGATCTCTTTCAAAATTTGGTTTACTGAATCAATATGTTCTTCAAAATTCGGATGCGAAATGTCTACCACATGAAGCAACAAGTCTGCCTCTTGAACTTCATCTAAAGTACTTTTGAATGACTCTACCAATTGGGTGGGCAACTTTCTAATAAAACCAACGGTATCACTCATCAAGAAGGGCAAATTCCCAATCACCACTTTTCTTACCGTGGTATCAAGTGTAGCAAATAATTTATTTTCTGCAAAAACATTACTTTTTGAAATAACATTCATCAAAGTGGACTTCCCAACATTCGTGTAACCGACCAAAGCAACTCGAATCAAAGCTCCTCGGTTTCCTCTTTGGGTAGCCATTTGTTTGTCAATAGTTACTAGTTTCTTTTTGAGCAAAGTAATTTTGTCCCGAACAATACGTCGGTCTGTTTCAATCTCTGTTTCTCCAGGACCGCGCATACCGATTCCACCTCGCTGTCGTTCTAAGTGAGTCCATAATCCTTTTAATCGTGGCAGCAAATATTCGTATTGTGCAAGTTCGACTTGTGTTCTGGCATAACTTGTTTGTGCCCGTTGAGCAAAAATATCCAAGATCAATCCCGTACGGTCTAGGATTTTACACTTTAAGAGTTTTTCAATATTTCCTTGTTGTGCAGGTGTGAGTTCATCATCAAAAATCACTGATGAAATATCGTTTGCCTTAACAAATTCGGTTACCTCATGCATTTTTCCAGATCCAATAAAAGTTTTGGGATTTGGAGGGTCGATTTTTTGAGTAAAACGATTCATGACTTGACCTCCAGCAGTGTATGCCAAAAAAGCCAACTCGTCTAAGTACTCTTTAGATTTTTCTGCATTTTGTCTGGAATTGATAACCCCGATCAAAATTGTCTTTTCTACATCAAGTGATTTTTGCTCTATCATCTCAAGATTCCCATTTTTTTAATTCAACGTTCTTTCCGTCAAATACAACATAGGTGAAATGGTTCACCCAATCGCCAAGATTGAAATACTTTGAATTTGATTGCAATTCAATTTCCATAGGAATATGCCGATGGCCAAAAAGGAAAAAATCACGGTGTTTTTCCTGAAGCTTCCGCTTTGAATACTGAACCAACCATTCTTTTTCTTCTCCTAAAAAAGCTGCATCTTCTGCTCCTGAAATTAATTTGTTTTTAACTGAAAAATAATGTCCTAAACGCATTCCAATATCAGGGTGAAGTAAACTAAATAAACGTTTTGCCAACGGATTGGTAAAAAGTTTTTTCATGCGTTTGTACCCTATGTCGTTTGGGCCTAATCCATCACCATGTCCGATAAGAAAAGAAGTGTTTTCAAAAATAAAATCTTTGGGTTTGTGGTACACCGAGATGCCCACTTCAGTTTCAAAATAATCGCGCATCCACAAATCGTGATTCCCTACAAAAAAATGTACTGGAATTCCACGGTCAACGAAATTTGCCAATTTGCCGAGAATCCTAACAAAACCCTTAGGAACAACTTTTTGATATTCAAACCAAAAGTCAAAAAGGTCGCCCAATAAAAAAAGGGCAGCGGTCTCGTTTTCTATGGCTTCCAGCCAATGTAAAAATTTCTTTTCGCGCTTTTTACTTGCCTCAACAGTAGGAGCTCCAAAATGCTGGTCAGAAGCAAAATAAATTTTTTTGTCTTTTGGAATTTTCATTTGATTTGTCTAACCAATAGCCTGATCAAGATCTGCAATTAAATCACGGACATCTTCAATTCCGACACTCAGCCGGATTAAGGCATCTACCACGCCACTTTTTTCACGTATTTCTTTGGGTATTGAAGCATGGGTCATACTCGCTGGGTGTCCTGCTAGGCTTTCTACTCCCCCCAATGATTCGGCGAGTGTAAAAAGTTTTAGTTTTTCAACAATTTGAATGGCCGAATCATAATTTGCTCCTTTAGTAATAAAAGACAACATTCCTCCGAAATCAATCATTTGAGATTTCGCAACTTCATGATTGGGGTGATCTTCAAAACCAGGCCAATACACTTTTTCAATTTTTGGATGGTTTTTTAAATAGCTTGCAATCTGTGCAGCATTTTCACAATGACGTTGCATTCTAACATGTAGGGTTTTAATACCCCTTAAAGTTAAAAAACTGTCCATAGGTCCAGGTACTGCTCCGCTCGCATTTTGAATAAATCCAATGCGCTCGGCTAAATCAGCATTGTTGGTTACCAAACTCCCCAAAATCAGATCTGAGTGTCCGGCAAGGTATTTTGTTGCTGAATGCATCACAATATCAGCTCCCAAGACAAGTGGCTGTTGCAGGTAAGGCGAGGCAAAAGTATTGTCAACCGCCAGCATGATTCCGTTAGATTTACAAAGGGTTGCTACTGCTTTGATATCAATAACATTCATCATGGGATTGGTAGGAGTTTCAACCCAAACCATTCTGGTTTTGTCAGTAATAGCTTCTTCTATGTGTTTTGGGTTGTTCATGTTCACAAACTCAAACTGGATCCCAAAATCTTCAAAAATCTTGGTAAATAACCGATACGACCCTCCGTACAAATCGTCCGTAGAAATGACTTTGTCTCCTGGTTTTAATAACTTTAATACAGCATCCATAGCTGCTAATCCAGAACTAAAAGCAAAACCATATTGTCCCGCCTCAATACTGGCAAGAGACCGTTCCAAGGCTTGTCTTGTAGGGTTGTGGGTTCGGCTGTACTCAAATCCTTTATGCCCACCAGGAGTTGTTTGAGCATAAGTAGATGTTTGATAAATGGGCGGCATTACGGCTCCATATGCCTTGTCCGGAGTTTGCCCTCCATGAATTGTTTTGCTGTTAAAGTGCAATGAGTCCTTCATCTTCTCCTTGTTTTATTCGATGTAAAGGTATTTGATTTTGAACAAACCCTCGGTTTTTCAATAAAATGATTTTTCTTTGCAACTCAATCTCTCAATTATGCGCTACTTTTTTTATTTGAGCAGCTGCGACAGTTGTAAACGTATCATGAAAACTCTTGATTTGGATGATTCTATTGAATGCATTGACATTAAAAAAAATCCACTTACGGAACACCAACTTGAGCTTCTATTTCAACGTACCCAAAGCTATGAAGCACTTTTTAACAAACGTGCACAACGCTACAAGCAAAGAGGGTTAAAAGACCAAGTATTATCAGATACAGATTATGGTGAACTTTTATCGGATCATTACACTTTTTTAAAACGTCCTGTATTACTTTATGAGAAAACTATTTTTATTGGAAATAGTCCGAAAGTAGTTGAGGCAGCAAAAACATTTTTGGATGAACAATAGAGTTCTTGCTCTCTTAGCCGCTTTTAGCGCGACCACTATTTATGGAATGAATCACACCATCGCAAAAGTAGTAATGCCACATTACATCGGGGCTTTTGGATTTATCATGCTTCGTGTCGTGGGTGCTGCTGTTTTATTTTGGACCGTGAGTTTATTTACCCCCAAAGAAATCATCGAACGAAAAGATTATTTTAGAATTATTTTTGGTGCCTTACTAGGGATGTGTATCAATATGTTAATGTTTTTTAAAGGACTTCAGCTTTCCACGCCCATTAATAGTGGAGTAATCGTTACCCTAACCCCCATAATAATTTTGATTTTGTCTGCTTTTTTTCTAAAAGAAAAGCTAACCAGTATGAAGTTTTTAGGAATTATCTTGGGATTTTCAGGAGCACTGTTGCTCATTTTGTATGGTAATACTTCACAGGTAGTGAATGCTCCTAATGTAACTCTAGGCAATAGTATGATGCTAATCAATTCAATCTGTTTTGGCTCCTATTTGGTTATTGTTAAACCTTTGACAAAAAAATACAGTACGGTTACTTTAATGAAATGGATGTTTCTACTTGGAATTTTCATGACCTTTCCTATTACTTATTCTGAGTTTAGTGAGGTCTCGTGGAATACGCTCCCTTTTGAAGCCCTTTGGCGCATGGCTTTTGTCATTGTGGGAACCACTTTTTTAACCTACATGTTCAATGTTTATGCGCTCAAAACACTGCCTGCTACAACTATCGGGGCTTTCACGTATTTACAACCCCTAATCACCATCCTCTATGCAGTGATTACTGGGAATGACATTCTAGATGGGGTTAAAATTAGTGCCTGTTTGTTGGTCTTTTTAGGGGTGTATTTAGTTTCCAAAAAAGCAAAACTAAAAAGTGTTATCCAATAAAAAAATAAGAGTTTTCACTTATTAATTTATTCCATCCCTGTTTCCATGAGTACCAGAAGAAGTGCCGTTTGGATCGACTTATGTCCCTCCTTATTGATCCACCACTCATCCAAAGAATGAGCTTTTCCGCCATCACCACCTCTACCAATTGTAACTGCAGGAATTCCTTTAGCGATTGGAATATTAGAATTTGTTGATCCTCTGGTCAGATAAGGCTTTGCTCCAAAAGCAGCTGTTGCTGCTAGAGTTCGCTGCACTAAAGGCAGCTGAATGGATAATTCACCAGAGGGTCGGTTCCCAATTTTCTCAAGGGTTACAGTTAAATCAGGACCTTGTCTTTTAATTCGATTTTGATCCACTAAAGCATCTTGAACTGCTTTTTCTAAAAGAGCCTCCATCGCACCCAATCGTTTGGGATCAATTGAACGGATATCGATCTGCATGATGGATTCAAAAGGAACAGAGTTAATGGAAGTTCCACCAGTTAGCACGCCTACATTGTAACTTGTTTTCGGACCTTCTTTGGTGTACTGATCCGCAACCTCTACAAAATTACTGATCGCTTTTCCAAGTGCATGATGGGGGTTTGCCAATCCGAAAGCTCCCCAGGAATGCCCTCCAGGTCCTTTAAAAGTGACTCGATAGCGATACGAGCCGAGACCTTTATTGATGATACGATCCATCGTTCCTCCATCAATACCTATCCAACTGTCTATCTTAGGTCCTCCATCTCTAAAAAGATGCTTTACTCCACGCAAATCTCCCAAACCTTCTTCACCAACAGAACCGATAAAAAGAAGATTGTCTTTGGGCTGAATATTTTCTGTCTTCAATGTTTCCAAAAGGGTTAATAACATACTCAATCCGCGGGTATCATCTCCAATGCCTGGAGCATAGAGGGTGTCGTTTTGAATTCGAACTTTCACATCTGTACCTTCTGGAAAAACGGTATCTAAATGAGCATCTAATGCAACTGTCCGATCCCCTTGACTTCCTTCAATAATACCCAAAACATTTCCTTCTGAATCCATCCAAACAGTATCCGTCCCAAGTTTTCTGAAATACTCAGCAAAAACTTTCGCTCTTTTGACTTCTTTAAATGGAGGTGCTTCAATTTCAGTTAATTCAATATGGCGTTTCACGGTTAAAGGGTCCAATTGTTCTATTCGTTTGAATGCGGATTGAATTTTTTTGTTCTTTAGATATTTCTGAGCCACCTTGGAATATTTCTTATCAATTTTCAATTCTTCTTGTGCCAAAATAACGGTTGAAAAGAGAAATAATAATGCGGTAATTAGTCTATTTAAATCCATTGGTTTTTATTTTAAATCTATGGGTTTTTTTCCATGTTTACGTGTGTCAGAGGCAGATATTACTTTGTAATCTTTAGTTTTATTTGAATCCTCAAATTGGGTGATGAGTTCCTTGGGTAGTGCACTGAGCTTTCTTGTCTTAAGGTTCATCCAAGCTCCCATCATTTCACATCGAGCCATGTTTTGTCCTTCCTGATCATAAAAATTATGTTCAAAAGAAAAAAAGGTTCCGTCATCACTCATTCCAGCCAATTCAAAGGATACTCGAATCTTATCATCGGGCATTGCTTCTTTAAAATAAAACAATTGTTCGTTGAAAACAATGGGGCCAATGGCTCTTTGTTGAAGGTCCTTATGAGACAACCCTATGTGATTTAAAAAGGCCATCCGAGTTTCACTAGCGTAACTTAGGTAAGTGATGTTTGCTAAATGACGGTTGGCATCTAAATCATTCCATCGTATTTCAAATTCTTTTAAAAACATGCTTCATTTTTTTTATAAAGCTATTCTTTTTCTATTTTTAACAAAATTTATTTTAATGAAAAACATCCTCCCATTCCTAATGATCGCTCTTTTAGTAAGCTGCGGTTCAAAAGAAGAAAAAAAGAAAGGATTTGAATACAACAGAACTCAAAAAGAAATTAAAAAGTCCTCTGTTTCAAGTGGATCTGCTGTGCCTATTGATATGGACAATAAAGGGATTGGACCCATAACTTCAGTGGACTTTAGTAATCCCGTTGACCAAGAAATGGTTTCACAAGGAGAAAGTGCGTTCAAACAAAAATGTACTGCCTGCCATATGCCTGCAAAAAAATTGATTGGGCCTGCTATGAGTGGGATTTACGAACGTCGGAGTCCAGAATGGGTAATGAATTTATTGTTGAATCCAACCGAAATGTTAAAGCAAGACCCTATTGCTAAAGCCTTGCTTAAAGAGTACAATAATGTGATGATGCTCAATCAGAATCTCTCTCGGGAGGAAGCCCGCAGTATTGCTGAATACTTGAGAACTTTATAACGACCACGCTTTACCACCTGTAGTTTCCATCAGATCTACACAGCCTTTTTGTTCTCCAGGAACAGGAGCATAGGCAAGTACGTTTTCTCCGATAAACTCATTGGTCTTGAAAGCATTGATTGTGAGCCCTCGTAATTGTTTTGCAAATTCCTGAGCCTCTTTCTCTCCTTCTGAAATTGAATTTCCAGGCTTTAGGTATTTAGCTAGTACTGCATCCCAATCCGAAGTCGCCATTTGATCTACTTTTTTCCCTGAAATTTCAGAGCTGGCAGATAAAAATGACTTCCATTGGTTTGCCAAGCGAGCTTGTCCCTCAGCATCCCAAACGGCTGCTATGTAAGCATCTGTAAATTCGGGAAGTTTTAGTTCTATGGCTCCGGGGATATCCGTTGATGGAATAATCAATTCCATCAGTTGCGAAATTTTACCAAAGTCATTTGCATTGAAATACGCGGGAGCATAGGTAGCTGCCGATTGGCAACTTTGAAACAAACTAACCACCGTGGGAGTGACCGCGATTGCACCAATTCCAGATCCAATATTTTTTAAAGCTTTTCTTCTATCCATTTCTATTGTATTATAAATTCATTTTTTTTAATTCTTCTACAGCATGGTTTGCTGCTCTTGCTGTCATTGCCATGTAAGTTAAAGACGGATTTACGTTTCCGGCAGAGGTCATTGCTGAGCCATCGGTCACATAGACATTGGGTACACTGTGAATTTGATTGTTCCCATTCAACACAGATGTTTTTGGGTCATTCCCCATTCTTGCGGTTCCCATCTCATGAATTCCATTACCTAAAATGTATTCATCATCATAAGTCCGAACATCTTTTACACCAGCAAGCTCAAGCATTTCAGCGGCTTGTTGTGCCATATCTTTACGCATGTTCAATTCATTTTCCTTAATATTAGCATCAAAGATAACAGTAGGAAGACCCCATTCGTCTAGATTGGCATAATCTAAGGTCATTTTATTTTCGTGATACGGAAGTACTTCACCGAAGCCAGTAAGTCCGAGAGCCCAACTTCCAGGTTTTGTAATGGCTTCTTTAAATTCAGCTCCATATCCTAGTTCGGCTACATTAGAAGACCAGCCTCCGCGTCCGCCACCGCCTTGGTATCCATATCCCCGAACAAAGTCTTTACGGTCGGTAGCTCCTCCAATATTTCTAAAACGGGGGATGTAAACCCCATTAGGTCTTCTTCCCGTGTAATATTTATCTTCAAATCCTTCTACTCTTCCTTGAGCACCAACTTGAAAATGGTGATCCATTAAATTATGCCCGAGCTCACCCGATTCATTCCCCATTCCGTTGGGAAAATGCTCAGATTTGGATTGCATCAATATGGAAGTAGAGGCAACCGCAGAAGCACATAGGAATATTACTTTTGCTTTAAATTCAAAAACTTCTTTGGTTTCAGCATCAATTACACGAACTCCAGTTGCGCGTTTATTATCAGCGTCATACATCACCTCATGAACCACAGAGTTAGGTCTGAGGGTCATGTTTCCTGTTGCTTCAGCCATAGGTAGTGTAGAGGAGTTACTTGAGAAATAAGCTCCAAATGGACATCCTCTTCTACATCGATTTCTGTATTGACAATTAATTCTTCCTGCACCTGGCTTAGTTCCTTCAGTTATGTGGGCAACTCTTCCAATGGTAACTACACGATCATCATACTGTGATCCTACCGCATCTTTAAGTACATCCTCGGCGCAATTGAGCTCCATAGGTTTTAAATAATTTCCATCAGGATACTGAGGTAATCCAAGATTTTCCCCGCTCACACCAATGTGTCCTTCTACATAGTGATACCATGGTTCTAGGTCTTTGTAACGAATTGGCCAATCCGTCGCAATCCCCTCCTTAGCATTGGCTTTGAAGTCAAAGTCTGTAAGCCTGTAGGACTGTCTTCCCCATGTCAGGGAACGTCCCCCCACATGGTATCCTCTAATCCAATTGAAAGGTTTTTCTTCACTGTATGGATGTTTCAAATCATTTACAAACATGTGCTTTGTAGACTCTGAGTTTACATAGTTAGTTCGACTTTGTTTGGGCTGCTGTTTTCTAATTTCTTGAGTAATTACGTCTCCTGTTTTGTAATCCCAAGGATCGTCGTTCATGGTTGTGTAATCCTCTATGTGTCTTAGCATTCTTCCTCTTTCCAAGACCAAGGTCTTCAATCCTTTTTCACACAATTCTTTTGCTGCCCATCCACCGCTAACACCGGTACCTACAACAATGGCATCATAATTTGTTTCCATCAATCTGTTTTTTGTTTTTCAAGTAAACTCAAATATAATTATTTTTAGTTTTTAATTTTAATAATTTAAATATATTTAAGGATTAAGAATTTTCGGATCTTTATTAGTCTTTAATAAATACCTAAATCTTAGGCTTAAATTTAAAATGACAATTAATAACGTTTATGAAACCAAACAAAAAAAACTTTACAATGCGATCTATTATTTTATCCCTTATCACCCTAACCTTGATTTTTTCTTGTCAAAATCCAAAAAAATCAACTCCCGCTGCTAAACCCTTTTTCAAGCTCTCATTAGCTCAGTGGTCTTTTAATAAAAGTTTTCGTGAGGGAGGAGTGTCTCCTTACGAGTTTGCCAAACGAGCAAGCGAACTCGGCTTCGAAGGCTTGGAGTATGTTAATCAACTTTATCCCGATGTGATGAAAAGTGAGGATAAAGTAGCGGCGATTCAGACTTTTGTTGAAAAAAATAATGCCCTAGCAAAGCAATACAACATGCAAAATGTTTTGATCATGATAGACGAAGAGGGTGATTTGGCAAGCTCGGATGAAAATACACGTCTGGAAGCCATTGCAAATCATAAATTATGGGTAGATGCTGCAAGTCAAATGGGTTGTAGTGCGGTTCGTTTAAACCTTTTTGGCGAAAAAGATCCTGAAAAGTGGATCGAAAACTCCATCCTTAGTTTATCTGATTTATCTGACTATGCTGCAGATAAGAACATCAATGTTATTGTTGAAAATCACGGCAGATTGAGTTCTAATATTCCTTTTTTGATGAGAGTCATCAACGGAACGGGAAAAGCAAATTGCGGTACTTTACCCGATTTTGGAAACTTTTGTATTGCTGATGAAGGATATGGATCGCTCTTTGACGGGAGTTGTGAAAAATTTTATGATCCCTATCAAGGTGTTTCTGAAATGATCCCTTCTGCCTTTGGAATGAGTGCAAAATCTTACGATTTTGATGCTGAAGGAAATGAAACTACTCTGGACTACAGCCGTTTAATTTCAATTGTAAAAGAGGCAGGATATACGGGCTTTGTAGGGGTAGAATACGAAGGAAATCGTTTGTCCGAGGAAGAAGGAATTATCGCTACTCAAAGTTTACTTAAAAAGATTGCTGCTAAACTTTAGGCATGAGGTTCACCACCAGGTTTCAACTTTCTTTTTTATTTTTTCTTGAGTTTTTTATTTGGGGAGGTTGGTTTGTAACCATGGGGACTTTTCTTTCACAAAGTTTTCAAGCTAGTGGTAACCAGCTGGCAATGGCTTACGAAACCCAATCCATAGGAGCCATTATCGCCCCTTTTGTAATTGGGCTGATCGCTGATCGCTACTTTGCTGCGCAAAAAATTCTAGCCATACTTCATTTGGTTGGTGCAGGATTGCTTTTTTACGCAGGACAAGCAGAAAGTTTTTCGAGTTTTTACCCTTACATTTTTATCTACATGCTTTTGTACATGCCTACACTGGCTTTGGTAAATTCTATTGCTTTTCATCAAATGGAAAGCCCATCAAAAGAATTTGCTCCTATTCGGGTTTTGGGGAGTTTAGGGTGGATTATTGCAGGGCTTACCATCGGATTTTTAGCTTGGGAAAATGCTCAAGTTTTGAAAAATACTTTTTACATGACTGCAGCTGCTTCAGCAATATTGGGAGTTTACAGTTTTACCTTACCCAACACCCCTCCAAGAATAAAGCGAAGTGAAAAAATTAGTTTAAAAAATATCTTAGGACTTGATGCGCTTGCCTTATTGAAAGATAAGAGTTATCTGATTTTCTTTGTTGCCTCCATTTTGGTTTGCATTCCATTGGCCTTTTACTATCAACATGCCAATCAATTTTTAAACGAAGTAGGTATGCAAGCTGCAGCTTCCAAAATGGTGATGGGTCAAATTTCTGAGGTATTCTTTTTACTTCTTCTTCCTGTTTTTCTAAATCGATTTGGACTTAAAAAAGTCCTTGTTTTTGGTGTGCTTGCCTGGGGGCTTCGATACTTATTATTTGCCTTTGGAGATGCAGGTCAAAATACTTGGATGCTGCTGTTTGGAATTATCTTACACGGCATTTGCTATGACTTTTTCTTTGTTTCAGGGCAAATTTACACAGACTTTAAAGCGGGGGAGAAATACAAAAGTGCTGCGCAAGGACTCATCACATTGGCTACTTACGGCGTAGGAATGCTGATCGGTTTTCGCTTTGCAGGATGGCTTACTGATCAATACGTAAATGAAGGAGGACATTTATGGAAACAAATATGGATTCAGCCTGCCATTTTTTCTTTTGTTATTTTAATCTTATTTTTAGTTTCTTTTAAGAATGAAACCATCAAAATAAAATCAACATGAGTAAAATTAGACTAGGTGTTTTAGGTGGAGGCGGTGACTCTTTGATCGGAGTTCTTCATCGAGTAGCCTCAAGTATGTACGATCGTTACGAAATCACGGGAGGCGTTTTCAATCCTGTTTATGAAGAAAATATAAAATTTGCTGAGCAGATTGGTGTCAATACTGATCGGGTGTATGTGGACTTTGATACATTAATTGCAGAAGAAATAAAAAAACCAAAGGAGGAGCGAATTGAGGTTGTTTCTGTTTTGACCCCCAATTTCTTGCACTTCCCCATGGCAAAAAAACTTCTTGAAAATGGATTTCACGTCATCTGTGAAAAACCACTAACAACGACCTACGAGGAGGCCAAAGAGTTAGAAACTTTACAAAAGAAACACAACGCCATTTTTGCTGTTACCTACACCTACACAGGGTATCCAATGGTTCGTCATATGAAGCATATGATTGCTGAGGGTGAATTGGGAGAAATTCAAAAAGTTGATATTCAATACTATCAAGGATGGATCAATCCAGTAATTCACGATCCTGAAGTACGAAAAACCGTTTGGCGCTTGGATCCAAAAAAAGCAGGAATCAGTTCCTGTATTGGAGACATTGGAACTCACGCATTTCAAATGAGCGAATATTTAACTGGAATGGAGGTCAAATCCATATTGGCGGACTTGAATACCTTATACCAAGACAATACATTAGATATTGATGGAACGGTTTTGATTCGATTTTCAGAAACGGTAAAAGGGGTAATCCGTGCAAGTCAAATTGCAACAGGTGAAGAAAATGGCTTGACTGTTGCCATTTATGGAAAAAAAGGTGCTTTCCGTTGGGAACAGGAAAACCCTAACTTTCTTTACCACTTAAAAGACGATGAACCTAGAAGAGTTATCAAACCTGGAAATGCTTATGCCTCAGCCGTTGCACAAGATGGAACCAAACTTCCTGGAGGACATCCAGAAGGAATCTTTGATGCAATGGGAAATATTTACAAAGGTGTAGCAAAAGCCTTGAGAAATGAAAAATCATTTAACGGAGAGTATCCTACCATGAACGATGGTGTTCGAGGAATGCTCTTTATTGAAAAAGTTGTTGAATCTCATAAAAATGGAAACGTATGGCGCAGCCTGGAAAATCAATGAAAACAATAAAAGGACCCGCGGTCTTTCTTGCTCAGTTCGTAGACAATAAAGCTCCTTTCAATTCTTTAGACGGAATGTGTAAATGGGCTGCTGATCTCGGGTATAAAGGAATTCAAATCCCTACTTGGGAACATTTTTTAATTGACCTAGACAAGGCCGCTGAAAGTCAAACTTATTGCGATGACCTGAAAGGAAAAATCAATTCCTACGGATTAGAAATTACGGAACTCTCAACACATCTTCAAGGACAACTAGTTGCAGTGCATTCCGCATACGACCTGATGTTTGATAATTTTGCGCCCGATGCGGTCAAAAATAATCCAAAAGCGCGAACGGCTTGGGCAGTAGAAACCATGAAAAAAGCTGCAATTGCTAGTAAACGTCTCGGCTTAAAAACACATGCTACATTTTCTGGAGCATTGCTCTGGCATACCTGGCATCCTTGGCCACAACGTCCTAATGGATTGGTTGAGTTAGGGTTTAAAGAATTAGCCAAACGGTGGAAGCCCATCCTCGATGTTTTCGATGATAACGGAGTGGATGTTTGCTACGAAATTCATCCGGGAGAAGACCTCCACGATGGTGTAACCTTTGAACGCTTTTTAGAAGCAACAGGGAATCATAAACGTGTCAATATCCTTTACGATCCGAGTCATTTCGTTTTACAACAATTGGATTATATCGAATACATAGACCATTACCATGAATTCATTAAGTCCTTTCACGTAAAAGATTCTGAATTCAAACCTAATGGGAAAAAAGGTGCTTTTGGTGGTTATGGCGATTGGATTGACCGAGCAGGAAGATATCGATCACCAGGAGACGGACAAATTGATTTTAAAACCATTTTTACAAAACTTACCGAGTACGGGTGTGATTTGTGGGCGGTAATGGAATGGGAATGTTGTATAAAAAGCCCTGAACAAGGTGCGAGAGAAGGGGCTCCCTTTATCCAAAACCATATCATTGAAGCAACACAAAAAACCTTTGACGACTTTGCGGGTGGAAATGTTGATGAGCAGTTTTTGAAAAATATTTTAGACATCTAATGAAAAAGTTTTTACTCCTCTTCTTTGCATTAGGTCTTTTGACCAGCAGTACTATGATTATTGAGAGCCCCTCGCCTAATGAGGATGGTTGGGAATCTCTTTTTGATGGCGAAACCTTAAATGGATGGCATCGATTTAATAGGAAAGGGGTTCGTCCAGTTTGGACAGCCAAAAACGGAGTATTGACTTTCGATCCAGCACTTCGCCCCAAGGGCGATTATGTGCACGATATTGTTACTGATAAAATTTATAAAAATTTTGAGCTTTCAATCGAATGGAACATCTCAGAAGGAGGAAATAGTGGGATTTTCTGGGGAGTTCAAGAAGGTGAATTGCATAATAAACCCTACGCAACAGGTCCCGAAATTCAAGTTTTAGACAACGAACGTCATCCGGATGCTAAGGCCAATCCTAAATTTCATCAGGCAGGTGCACTTTATGATTTGGTTCAGCCCTCCAAAGATGTTTGCAAACCAGCCGGTCAATGGAATCACATATTACTTTCCATAGATCACATTAAAAACAAAGGGAGTGTAAAATTAAACGGGACTCAAATCGTTGAGTTTCCCCTAAGTGGACCCCAATGGGATGCCTTAGTCTCCAATTCTAAATTTAATGATCAATGTGAATTTAAATACTTTGGCAAATTCAAATCAGGTAAAATCGGTCTTCAAGATCACAGCGATAAGGTTTCCTTTAGGAATATTAAAATTCGAAAACTATAATATAATTATTGTATGATAATGTCCATGACGGGTTACGGAAAAAAAGAAACCCAGTGGGAGGACAAACGCATCAGCATAGAAATACGTGCATTAAATAGTAAAAATGCAGATGTTAACTTGCGGACCCCCTCTTATACAAGAGAACTTGATACTGAAATTCGTAAACGAATTGCCGCCAAAATGAATCGCGGGAAGATCGATTTGAACATTCATATCGAATTTAATGGTCAAAACGCACCGACTAAAATCAATACCCAGATTGTAAAATCCTATATGGATCAACTAGAAGCTTTTGGGGACACCACTTTGAGTGAACGCTTAGCTCTTGCCATGCGATTACCTGATACCCTGAATTCGGATCGCGATTCACTTAATGATGAAGAAAAGAAAGTGATTTTTGAGCTTTTAGATACGGTCATAAAAGACATAAATTCATACCGAGCGGACGAAGGTAAATCCTTAGAAAAAGATTTCATACTCCGAATAGATCTAATTGAAAGTCACTTAGAAGCCCTTAAAAAAATTGAACCCGAGCGCAATCAGAAAATAGAACTTAAACTCCGCGAAGCGCTAGCTGACTTAAAAATTGAAATTGATGCCAATCGTTTTGAACAGGAATTGATTTTTTATTTGGAAAAATTTGATATTACCGAGGAAAAAGTACGCCTGAAAAATCATCTAGACTACTTTAAAAAAATCATGAAAAGTGAAGCTCCTGTTGGAAAAAAATTGGGCTTTATCGCTCAGGAATTGGGCAGAGAGATTAATACAATCGGATCCAAGGCAAATCATTCTGAACTTCAAAAAATTGTTGTTCAAATGAAAGATGAATTAGAAAAAATAAAAGAACAACTCTTAAACGTTCTGTAAATTGAAAACAGGAAAACTCATCGTATTTTCCGCACCTTCTGGAAGTGGAAAAACTACTCTGGTTAGGTATCTACTCAAACAGTCACTCCCTTTAGGCTTTTCGATTTCAGCTACTTCCAGACAACCACGAGGTGCAGAAAAAGAAGGAGAAGACTATTATTTTATGAGTCCTGAGCAATTTCAAAAACAAATTCTTCAGGACGCCTTTTTAGAATACGAAGAGGTTTATCAAGGTTTGTTTTACGGAACGCTTCACACTGAACTGCATCGGCTTTGGGAACAAGGAAAACACATCCTTTTTGACATAGACGTTAAAGGAGGGTTAAACATCAAAAAAAAGTACCCCGATAACACCCTCTCTATTTTTGTTCAGCCCCCGTCAATTGATGTATTAAAAAAAAGGCTTCAAAATCGTGCAACAGACAGTGAGCAAAAAATTGAAGAGCGAATACATAAAGCTCAATTGGAAATGACTTTTGCGTCTCAATTTGATCATATCTTAGTTAATGATAATTTGGAAAAAGCAAAAAAAGAGGCCGTTCAACTTGTAACTAACTTCATAGAATCCTAGAGGAATCCCTACCTTTGCTTTGTGAAAAAAGTCGGTTTGTATTTTGGAACATTTAATCCAGTTCATAACGGACATCTGGAGCTAGGAAATTACTTTCTTAAGCATACGGATCTGGACCAAGTTCGATTTATTGTTAGCCCTCAAAACCCCTTTAAAAAAGATCAAGAACTTTTAGCAGATCATCATCGTTTGGAAATGGTTCGTCTTGCATTGGAGGGAATCCCTGATTTATTATGTTCTGATGTCGAATTTTCCCTTCCCAAACCAAGCTTCACTATCAATACACTTAAATACCTCAAAAAAAATGAACCCAATGTAGAGTTTGTACTTTTAATGGGTGAAGATAATTTGGTTACTTTTGATCAATGGAATGCTTATCAAACCATCCTCTCTCTAGTGGATTTGTATGTCTATCCGCGAAACCATAAGGGTGAAATTCCACAGGCATTAGCCAGCCTACCTAATATCCATTTGGTTCCTGCTCCCAAGTTAGATTTCGCTTCTCAAGATATCAGAAGAATTTTACGTAAAGGAGGCTCCGTAAAATCCTCTGTTCCTGGACCTTCCTTGGTCTATTTAAAAAATAATCGTTTTTACCAATAGAAAATTCACTTTTCCCATCTTAAAAAAAGGAAGAACCCAAAAATTCTCAATAAACCTCATTTATGATGCCTTCCAAACGCTTAGTCAATGCCTGACGGCTCCAATTTTCTATCCCGAGAAACTTGTTCTTTAAGTTTCCTTTCCCTTTGATTGTCCTTTCTAAAAGTCTTTCGATTTCTTTTAACTGATGTGCTTCTATCATCTCTGCTGCTGATCCTTGCATTAAAAAGCGGCCCGCTTCAGATTGGGGATTCCCTATCGATAATATGGGTACTTCCGTAGCCATGTACTCTAAAAGCTTTCCTGAGATCATTTGTGTCTGCGCCCCTTTAAAAATAAAATTGAGTAGTAAATGAGCTTGCTTCATCAAGGCAATAGCCTTCTGATGCGACAAATAACCAAGATGCTGAACTTCAATATTAGGTGATGTGTTTTTTATGGTTGCAATAATATGAGGATCAATATTTCCTGCCAAGGAAAAACGAATCTTGTAACTCTCTGAAAAGCGATTCAAAACCTCTAAAAAAGTTTTGTAATCTTGATTTTCTGTAAGCAATCCTGTAAAAACGATATGAAAAACTTCTTTTGGAGGTTTCCCGCTTGTGGCATGCATCAAATCTGCATCGTAGCCATTGGGTAATGCGGTAAAGTTTTGTTGTGGTGCTTTGGCCTTTAGCTGCTCATGAAGTTTTCCTCCCACCGTAGTGATTACTCCGTCCGCATTTTGTAAAACTGTTTTCTCTTGGGCTTGGTCATTGGCAAGGGTTCTTGCAGTTCGATACAATGAAGCGTTATAAAAAATATCAGTCCAAGGGTCTCGAAAATCCACCCACCACCGTATCTTAAATTGTTGTTTTAATTGTAAGCCAACCCAATGTGAAGAATGGGGAGGACCTGTTGTTATGACCTTATCAATTTTTTCATTTTGAATCAATTGCTGTGCTGCTTTTAAAGCATAGGGTCGCCATCCTTTTCGAGCATCTGGAATAAAGTAATTCCCGCGAATGTACGCTGCAATTTTTCCAAAAAGAGATTTTGTTTTTACCGCACCTTGAGGAATCCCGGATCGACTGTTTCCAGAGACTAAATGAGAATACCATCGTAAAGGCTCTCGTGTTTTGGTTTTGATAACTTGGATTCCTTTTACTTCTTCCAAAAGACTGGAGTCTAAAATGGGGTAGGATGCTTGGGATTCTTCAACCGTAATTACTATGGGTTCCCAACCCAATTTTTTTAAATATTTAGCAAAATACATCCATCGCTGTACTCCTGAACCTCCAGAGGGGGGCCAGTAATAAGAAATGATCAAAATTTTTTTAGCTTGAGCCTTCACTTTTCTTTTTTGCCTTCCATAAAGGTACGGAAGAACAGGCTTCTCCGTAGAATAAACTTTTTACTACGGGTTGCAATCTCTGAATCAATTGAATGTAAGCATCTTTTGGAATGGAGGGGTCAGAACATCCTTTGATCATCAAAGGCTTGTCTTTGTAAGGAGTCAAATCAAGTTCCCTTAAGGTTTTGGAAAACAAATGGCGTTCCAAATCTTCCAAACTTCCCATTACAACTTCTTTTGCAAAGGGTTGTAAATGGCTACAAACCAAAAGAGAGGCCCAGGCAGGTAGAATCGCGTCTGAGGAGCATTCAAGAGCAATAAAATGGTCTTGATAACGAGACCAGTCCTCTTTTTTAAGCGCTTCTCGGAAATGTTTTTCACGTAAAATAAAGCCTTCTTCCAACCACTGAGAAAGGTCTATTTGGCTTCGGTGACCTTGAGGAATCCATTCTTCCAGATCAAAATTGATCAAGGGACTTTTCGCAACTTTATTGACGATCTGAGCTCCCATAGGTTAAAGCATTCCCAATTCCAATTTGGCCTCTTCGCTCATCAGTTCCTGAGTCCAAGGAGGATCAAATGTGATTTCTACCTCAGCATCTTTTACCTCGTCCAAAGATTTTACTTTTTCTTCTACCTCCATAGGCAGAGACTCTGCCACAGGACAATTAGGGGTGGTCAAGGTCATTAAAATTTTTACATCCCTATCTTCATTGACAAATACATCATAGATCAATCCCAATTCATAAATATCCACAGGGATTTCAGGATCGTAAATCGTTTTTAAAACCGTGACAATTTTTTCACCTAAGGTTCCAGTATCTGTTGTTTCTGACATTGCTATTAATTTAGTTGAGTTTGATAAGCCACTGCGTACATTTTGATTTGTTTGATCATAGAAACTAAACCATTGGCACGGGTGGGTGATAAATGCTCCTTTAACCCTATTTGATCAATAAAATCGGTTTGTGCTTCCAAAATAGCTTTGGGGGGTTGGTTGGAAAAAACACGAATTAAAATAGCTATTATTCCCTTGGTAATAATGGCATCACTATCAGCAGTAAAAACCAATCGGTCATCTTCTAAACCCGCATGAACCCATACCTTGCTTTGGCATCCCTTAATAATGTTGTCTTCTGTTTTGTGTTCCTCTGAAATCAGGGGTAAGGATTTACCCAGATCAATCATGTACTCGTAACGTTGCATCCAATCTTCAAATAAGGAAAACTCCTCAATTACCTCTTGCTGTTTCTCTGTGATCGTTTCCATACGTAATAAAATTATAAAATTTATTGCAACATTGCTATGGCTTTCTGAAGCCCTACAACAAGACGATCTATTTCTTCTTTGGTATTGTAAAATGAAAAAGAAGCTCGAATGGTTCCAGGAATTTGATAAAAATCCATAATGGGTTGGGCACAATGATGTCCCGTGCGGACTGCGATTCCCATTTGATCTAAAATACTTCCAATGTCATAGGGGTGAATCCCTTCAACATTAAAGGAGATGACTGCAGTTTTTTCAGGCGCTTCTCCATAAATTTTTAACCCTGGAATTTTAAGTAGTGCTTCTGTAGCATAATCTAACAAAGTGGCTTCATAAGTTGCAATAGCCTCAAAACCAATCGAATTCATGTAATCTAATGCGGCTCCAAAAGCAATCCCTCCTGCGATATTAGGAGTGCCTGCTTCAAATTTGTGAGGTAGATCAGCATAAGTCGTTTTTTCAAAAGTTACTGTAGCGATCATTTCTCCTCCTCCCTGATAGGGTGGAAGTTGATTCAATAACGATGATTTCCCGTAAAGCATCCCAACACCGGTTGGGCCACAAAGTTTATGGGCTGAGGTAACGTAATAGTCTGCATCCAATGCTTGAACATCAGGTTTGATATGAGGACACGCTTGGGCTCCATCAATTAGAACTTCTGCTCCTACTCCATGTCCTTTTTGGATAATTTCTTCAATAGGATTTACCGTTCCTAAAGCATTGGAAACATGATTGACAAAAATCAAACGTGTTTTTTCATTTAAAAGGGTTTCAAATGCATTGCTGTCAAGAGTACCCAATTGGGTCATCGGAATTACTTTTAAAATTGCTCCTGTTCTTTCACAAAGCATTTGCCAAGGAACGATATTGGAATGGTGTTCGAGTGCTGATATCAGAAGTTCATCACCGGGCTGAAGTATATTTGTGTACCCTGTTGCAATTAGATTAATGCTTTCTGTAGTTCCAGCAGTAAAAATAATTTCATGAGCATGTGCAGCATTAAAATGATTCTGTATTGTTTTTCGTGCAGCTTCATACGCCTCGGTAGCTTCTTGGCTCAATTTATGAACTCCTCTGTGAATGTTCGAATTCAACCGGGTGTAATAATCAGTGATCACGTCAATCACTTGAACAGGTGTTTGCGAAGTTGCTGCATTGTCAAAATACACCAAAGGCTGTCCATTTACTTTTCTAGAAAGGATAGGAAAGTCAGATCGGATTTTGTTTACGTCAAACATTTTATAAATCGAATCCAAGATTAACTCCGAGCTTCTTTGCAATTTGCCCGTTGATACGTTTCTTTAGAGAAGGAAGTTGAACGCTTTCTAAAACATTATTTGCAAAAGCGTATGTCATCAGTGCCTTGGCTTCTTTTTTGGGAATTCCTCTAGATCGAAGATAAAAAAGTGCTTCCTCATCTAACTGTCCAATAGTACATCCGTGAGAGCATTTTACATCGTCTGCAAAAATTTCCAATTGAGGTTTTGTATTTACCGTAGCCTTGTCGTCTAAAAGGATGTTATTATTTTGCTGAAATGCGTTTGTTTTTTGCGCAATTTTATCAACCAAAATTTGTCCATTAAAAACTCCTTCCGAACCTTCTGCAAATATCCCTTTGTAGTCTTGATGACTTTCACAGTTTGGCTGCGCGTGATGCACCAAAGTTGCATGATCCACATGTTGCTTTCCCTGTAAAATAGTCACTCCTTTAAGGGTAGACATAACGTGTTCTCCTTTGTGGAAATAGCGTAAATTATTTCGAATTATCTTACCTCCCAAAGAAAAAGTATGGACGCTCGCATGGCTGTTTTTTTCTTGAACAATAAATGTATTGTCAATTAGCGAAGCCGTTGGAAGGTCATTCTGTAATTTGTAATAATCTAAAAATGCACTTTGATGAACATAAATCTCAGTAACGCAATTGGTTACCACAGGATGTTCTTTAAGACTTTGATGGCGTTCAATTATCTGAACCTGAGCATTTTCATCAACTACAATCAAATTTCTTGGTTGAAGCCACAAGGCATTTTCATTACCTGATGAAAAATGGATGATTTCAATCGGCTTCTCAGCTACAATACTTTTAGGGATGTAAATGTAAGCTCCCTCTTTTGCATAAGAGGTATTTAAGGCCGTCATACTATCGTCCTTGGGTGCTATTTTGTTGAAGTATCTGTCTATTAAATCACGATATTTTGGCTTAGTTAAGGCTGCTGACATCAAACAAACATCCAATCCATCGTGGGTGGTATTCGATAAAAAAGGACTGTAAACCCCATCGATGAAGATGACTTTATACGTATCTGTATCGTAGAGGAAATATTTTTTTACATCATTAACGTCGATGCTAGTTGTGGACTTCGGAAATAATGCATAGTCTTTTTGGGTCAATGCCTCTAAAGAAGTGTACTTCCAAGCTTCCTCTTTTTTAGATGGAAATCCCTTCTCTTCAAAAACCTTGAGCGCAGTAGCTCTGGTTTCATAGATACTGTCATTGAGATCCAGATCTTCCTCAAAAGCGAGATGTGATGAAATTAATTTTTCTTTAAATTCCATATTATGCTAATTCTTTGATCCAATCGTATCCTTTTGCTTCCAGTTCGTGCGCCAATTCTTTAGTTCCTGATTTGACAATTTTTCCGTCAAAAAGGACGTGGACAAAGTCAGGGACAATGTAGTCGAGTAACCTTTGATAATGGGTTATTACTATGGTTGCATTGTCTTTACTCTTGAGTTTATTGACTCCATTAGCAACAATTTTAAGAGCATCAATATCCAGTCCAGAGTCTGTTTCGTCTAAAATAGAAATAGAGGGCTCTAGCATCGCCATTTGAAAAATTTCATTTCTTTTTTTCTCTCCTCCGGAAAAACTTTCGTTCAACGATCGAGATAAAAACTTAGAATCAATTTCGAGAAGCTTTGCCTTTTCTCTGATTTTTTTAAGTAATTCACTGGCGGGCATGTCTTCCAAACCTTTTGCTTTTCGGTTTGCATTAATTGCCGTTTTGATAAAATTTGTCACAGACACACCTGGTATTTCTACTGGGTACTGAAATGAAAGAAAGACTCCTTCATGAGCACGTTCTTCGGCATTTAATTCGGATAAATCTTTTCCTCTGAGGAGCATTTTCCCTTCGGTTACTTCATAATCTTCGTTTCCGGCAATCAATGAGGATAAGGTGCTTTTCCCCGAACCGTTGGGTCCCATTATTGCGTGTATTTCTCCTGCCTTAACGTCGAGGTCAATTCCTTTAAGAATTGCTTTCCCTTCTACTTCAGCGTGTAAATTTTCTATTGTTAGCATATTTATTTTTTTATCCTACGGATCCCTCTAGGGAGATTTCTAATAATTTTTGTGCCTCTACAGCAAATTCCATGGGGAGTTTGTTTAAAACCTCTTTGCTGAATCCATTAACAATCAGCGCAATAGCTTTTTCAGTATCGATTCCTCTTTGGTTGCAGTAAAAGATTTGATCTTCCCCGATCTTACTGGTAGTTGCTTCGTGCTCTATCTGAGCTGAATTGTTTTTTGCTTCGATGTAAGGAAAAGTGTGTGCACCGCAATCGTTGCCCATCAGTAAGGAGTCGCACTGTGAAAAGTTTCGAGCATTTTTAGCTCGAGCCCCTACTTGTACCAACCCACGGTAACTGTTTTGTGATTTCCCCGCAGAAATTCCTTTAGAAATAATTGTGCTCTTGGTATTTTTCCCTAGATGAATCATTTTGGTTCCTGTATCTGCCTGCTGATAATTGTTGGTCACAGCAATAGAATAAAATTCTCCAACAGAATTATTCCCCTTTAAAATACAGGATGGATATTTCCAAGTTACAGCAGATCCTGTTTCTACTTGAGTCCATGAAATTTTAGATCTTTCGTGGCAAATTCCACGTTTGGTCACAAAATTAAAAACGCCTCCTTTACCCTCTTTATCTCCGGGAAACCAGTTCTGTACTGTAGAATATTTGATCTCTGCATCGTCAAGTGCAATCAGTTCTACTACAGCGGCATGTAGTTGATTTTCATCTCTGGAAGGAGCGGTGCATCCCTCCAAATAACTTACATAACTTCCCTTATCCGCAATTACAAGTGTCCGTTCAAACTGACCCGTTCCAGCTTGATTAATTCTAAAGTAGGTGGATAATTCCATAGGGCAACGTACACCTTTGGGTATGTAACAGAACGAACCGTCAGTAAAAACTGCGCTGTTGAGGCCTGCATAATAATTATCTTTTGGCGGAATTACCGATCCAATGTATTTCTTTACTAAATCTGGATGCTCTTTAATTGCCTCAGAGATTGAACAGAAAATAATTCCTTTTTCTGCTAAAGTTTTCTTGAAAGTGGTAGCTACCGATACAGAATCCATAACAATATCTACAGCAACACCTGATAGTTTTTTTTGTTCATCAACTGAAATTCCAAGCTTTTCAAATGTTTTAAGCAATTCGGGATCAACCTCATCCAGGCTTTCGTATTTGGGCTTGGATTTTGGTGCAGAATAATAAGAAATCGCCTGTAAATCGGGTTTTTTATATTCAACATTAGACCACTCAGGTTCTGTCATTTCAGACCAAGATTCGAAAGCTTTCAATCTCCATTCTGTCATCCATTCAGGTTCGCCTTTCTTTTTGGATATTTTTTTTACAATATCTTTATTCAAGCCACTAGGGAACGTATCTGAATCGATATCCGTGTAAAAACCGTACTCGTATTCTTTGGTTTCTAATTCTTTTTTTAATTCTTCTTCAGTGTAAGCCATATTGTTTTTTTATAATGAAAAACTTTCACCACAGCCGCAAGTTCGTTGTGCGTTAGGATTGTTGAATACAAATCCTTTCCCATTCAGCCCTCCTGAATATTCAAGTGTGGTTCCAATCAAGTAGAGGAGACTTTTTTTGTCCACTAAAATCTTGACCTGATTGTCTTCAAAAAGTTTATCGTCAATATGAAGTGCATGATCAAATCTTAGATCATACGACAATCCCGAACAACCACCACTTTTGACTCCAACACGAACATAATCCGTGGAAGGGTCAAAACCTTCCTCTTTCATGAGCAATGCAACTTTGTCTTTTGCTGTTTTAGCAACCTTTATCATCTTATAAAGAATTAATCTAAATAATATACAAATATAGCGTATTTATTGAGATTTGCTTAAAAGACCTATTGATTTAAACTATTAATAAATTGGGATATTTAATTCCAAACAGCCACAAAAAGATCTTTGCCTCCTTTAGAATTGGAAAATAGTCCTGAAGTACTTTCTGTACTCCCTACCACAATTAAGTCTCCCTTTGAATTCATGGTTACTGCCTCTGCAAGATCCAACCCTTCACCTCCCAATCGATGCTTACTCAATATTGCTCCATTGGCTAGGGTGTAATAAAGAATTACATCATTATTTGGTGCTCCGGTCCCCATTTGATCAGAACCACTATGACCAATTGCAACTAAGGTCCCGTCTGGTCTTTGAACAAGATCATTCAATGTGTCAAATCCTTCGTCTCCTAAATTCAAGGTTTGCACTAACTCCCCATTTGAAGAAAGACGAACAAGAAGTCCGTCGGAATCCCCATAAAACTTACTAATATCTTTATCTTGACTTGTTGACTGTCCTGCAATGAGATATTCTCCTGAAAAGGTTTCAATAATAGCTTTTCCGATATCGTATTCACTACCACCCACAGAACGTTCCCAAAGTAAATTTCCCTTTGAATCAATTTTTACTACCCAAAGGTCGTATCCTCCTTTCGGATTTGAAATGTCAACATCTTGACTTTCTGAACTTCCTGCCAAAACAAAATCTCCTTCATTCGTCTGAATTGCATCATAGGATCTATCATTGCTGGTTCCACCAAAATACCTCCTCCATTGTAAATTCCCGTCAAAATCCAGTTTGTGGCACCAAAACTCCCCAACGCCGTGTTTTGCAGAACCCATTCTATGCTTACCATCTTGTCCTTCTCCATTGGAGGCTGTAACATCCAAAAACCCATTGAAAAATAATCCCCCATCAGAGGTAGCAATGATATTATAAGCATGGTCATGTCCTAAAAATCCAAAACTTTTTTGCCATAGTAATGATCCTTGGGCATCTGTTCTGAAAATCCAGTTATCATGTTGACCTTGATTTAAAGTGGCATCTCCATCGTCACTTTTGCTGTAACCTATTGCAGCATAGCCCCCATCGCTGAGTTGAATTACTCCATGTCCGCGATCGTCATCAGAACCTCCATAGGTTTGTGTCCACTCCAAATCAAATTCAGAATTAAGTTTCAATAAAAAAATATCGCTTCCCGGTCGATTCTTATCTGAAAAATCTCCATTTAAACTTTGTGTATTTCCAACAATAATAAAGCCCCCATCTGCAGTTAAACTTATGCCATGGGCAATGTCTTCTTGAGTTCCACCAAAAACGTTGACGATTTCCCAATTTCCATTCACTAAAGGCAAAAAAGACCAATTTGTTTCACTTGAGGATGTACACCCTGTAAAGACTAAGAGAAAGAATAACTTTATCCAAGACTTCATTACTCTTGAATAGCTTTAACTAAAAATAAACCTGATTCTATGTCATTGATTGCAATAACTCCACTTTCAAAGTAAGGATAAACATTCCAAGCGCCATTAAAAGAGGCTCTGTTATTCGAAGGAAAAGTATCAAAAAATCCTATTTCTTCAATTTGTTTTTCATCGATCCCACTAATATCAAATACTCTAAGACCAGCGGTGTAACTTGCCATAAAAAACTGTTCTCCTTTGGTGTATCCGTTGTGGTCAATCGAATTTACATTTGCATAATAATTTAAATGAAGCTTGGGCGCTGAAATATCAGTCAAGTCAAATACTCTTGTAGAGGTCGGAGAACCCAAGTTTAATTCATCCAACTCATCACCAAGGAAAAAGTAACGGTGGTCTTCCGAAAGATACCCCTGATGAGTATATCCTCCATTTTCATAAGCAATGGATTGAATCCACTCAGGGTTTTCCTTATCGCTTACATCAACAATGACCACCCTATTGTTCGCTCCTCCATCACTATTACTTCCAAAAAGAAGTTCTTTACCTTGGTAATTTGTGTCAGGCCCCTGATAAACCACAATTTGAGCATCATGGGTGTAAGCAGCCGTTTCGAAGCCTCCAACTAAAACAGGGTTTTTAGGGTCGTTAATGTCAATAAAAACAGGACCTCCTTCATAAAGCGCTGATCCAATGACGTATGCAAATCCCGTTTCTTCGTTAATGGCAATGTTATGTGCATTTCCAAAATCTTTCATTCTGGCATCTGCAGTAAAAGTTTGTGGCTCTTCAAGACCTCTCAAGCGGGTTAAATCGAAAACCTGCATCCCATGGTCTGGAGCTTCACTTACAATAAAGGCGTGGTTGTTAAATACTTTGATATCTCGCCAGGCACTCGGACTGGTCGCTGTCGGTAATTTACCCAAATAAAGAGGGGTTTCAGGATCTTCAATTGAAATGAATGCTGTACCATCATCCAAACCATTAAGTACATATTCTATCCCTGTTTCAGGATCGGTCCAACCCCAATTATCATTTGCAGAATTACTATTAAATTGACCCAGTGAGATCCTAGAAAGAAGATTAAATCCTTTACAAGGATATGTTCCAGCCATTCCATTTTCGCAAGGAGTAAAGGAAACTGTTAATTCAGTATCTGTAGAATTCGTTGAACTCGATGACATCGAATCATCGGTACTGGAGTCAATTTTAGATGAATCAACAGACTCATCTTTGGTACAGCTTAAAAACAAAAAAAGGAATAAAATTTTAAGGGCAACAAATCGCATTGGAATTTTTTTTAAAATTAATAAAAAAACATATGGCTTGTAAAGCTTTAACATTTTACAAGGGTTCCTTACTTTTGACCCATGTTTGAAGATAAAAATACATCAAAAACTCCTTTAGGAAATCTGGGAGAGTTTGCCTTAATTGATCACCTGACACAATCGGTGAAACTTCACAATAAATCAAGTGTTTTAGGAATTGGTGACGATGCGGCAATTATTGAGCATTCCAAGCATCAGACCTTAATCAGCACCGACTTGTTAATCGAAGGAATTCATTTTGATTTGAGTTACATGCCTCTAAAACATTTGGGTTACAAAGCTGTGATGGTGAATCTGTCTGACATTTATGCAATGAATGCCAGACCAACACAAATAACGATCTCCTTGGCGGTTTCAAATCGATTTACCCTAGAAGCATTGGAAGAATTGTATGAGGGAATTAATCTCGCCTGCCGTAATTACAAGGTTGACCTAGTTGGAGGAGATACAACCAGCAGTACCGCTGGTCTAATGCTTTCGGTTACAGCCCTTGGAAAGGCCTCAAAAAATAATATTGTAACTCGAGCGGGCGCAAAAGAAAATGATTTGTTGGTGGTTAGTGGAGACTTAGGCGCTGCTTACACAGGTCTTCAGGTTTTGGAGCGTGAAAAAGCTGTGTTTAAAGTTAATCCAAATTCTCAACCCGATTTAACATCCTACAGCTACAGCATAGAGCGTCAGCTTAAACCTGAAGCTAGAAAGGATATTATTGAATTATTGAATGAATTGAAAATTATTCCTACATCAATGATTGATATCAGTGACGGACTTTCTTCAGAAGTATTTCACCTTGCAAAATCCTCTAATGTCGGTTTCCATCTTTTTGAAGAAAAATTACCTGTAGATCCAGAGGTAAACCTAATTTGTGAGGAATTTAAGTTCAATTCTACCACGGCTATTTTAAATGGAGGTGAGGATTACGAATTACTCTTTACAATTGCTCAAAAAGATTTTGAGCAAATCAAAAATCATCCTTTACTTACTGTTATTGGCCATGCCGTAGATAAAAACGCTGGTTGTCAGCTTATCACGGGATTGGGACATCAAATCGAATTGACTGCGCAAGGCTGGCAATCATTTAAAGATAAAGAAAACTAGCCCAGGGCAACGTCTAAGGTCATCATCACAATAAATCCACCAATAAAACCAAGAGTTGCAATATCCGTGTATTTGTCTTGCTGTGTTTCAGGAATTACCTCTTCAACAACCACAAAAATCATAGCTCCAGCAGCAAATGCAAGTGCATAGGGTAAGAGTGGAGTGAAAAATGTAACCGCAACAGCTCCAATCACAGCTGCCACAGGCTCTACTATTGCAGAAAGCTGTCCGTACCAAAAACTTTTAAAACGACTGACTCCCTGCCTTCTCATTGGCATGGAAACCGCAATTCCCTCAGGAAAGTTTTGAATTCCAATCCCGATAGCCAATGCTACTGCTCCCGTTATGGATGCTTCAGGGATCCCCGCCGCAACACCTCCAAAGAGCACCCCAACAGCTAAACCCTCTGGAATATTATGTAACGTAATTGCTAAAACGAGTAAAGTGGTTCGATGCCATGGGGTCTTAATCCCTTCGCTTTCTTTAAAATTGATATGAATATGTGGTAAAACTTTATCCAAACCAAAAATAAACATGGCGCCCAGAGCAAACCCAATTGCAGCTGGGATAACCTTTACGAATCCTTCTCCAGGACTCATTTCGATTCCTGGGGCCAATAAACTCCAAAAGCTAGCTGCAACCATGACACCCCCAGTAAAGCCAAGTAAACCATCTAGTAAAGCGCGATTCATACCTTTGACAAAAAAGACAAGTGAGGCGCCCAAAGCGGTAAGTCCCCAAGTAAACAAGGTTGCATAAAATGCACCCGTAACAGGGCTTATTGATTCAAAAAAATCTATAATTGTATCCAAAATTTTTTTTGACAAAAATAAAGACTTCAAAGGAATAATAGTACAGTTCAGCCCGATTTAATTACTTTTACCTTGAGTTGTTTATGAAAGAAGCAAAATTTGACTTTATCATTTGCGGAGGGGGAGCTGCAGGCTTGCTTTTACTAAAAGCAATGCAAGAGGATACTTTCTTTTCTGAAAAAAAGATCCTACTCATCGAAAAAGAACTCAAAAACAGCAACGACAGGACCTGGTCGTTTTGGGAAAAAAGGCAGGGTAATTTTGATGATTTAATTTTCCAAAAGTGGGACGAAGCGGGCTTCATTAGTTCGGAAAAAAGCCAGTACTTTAAACTAGCTCCTTACCAATACAAAATGCTCCGCTCCGCTGCCTTTTACAAAAAATACTTTCCTTCATTTACCGATTCAAAAAACGTTCATGTCCTCAATGCTAACGTACAAAAACTAGAATCAGAATTGGAAAATACAAAGGTGGTAACCGATCAAGGAGTTTTTACTGCTCCTAGAGTATTCAGTAGTTTATTTGATCCAAAGGCATTGCTTTCCCAATCAAAATACCCTGTGCTCAAGCAACATTTTATCGGTTGGTTTGTCAAAGCACCAAAGGGGAGTTTTGATCCAAATAAAATCCTGTTTATGGATTTTAACATCCCTCAACATCAGCAGACTCGATTTTTGTATCTACTCCCTCAAGACGATCAACATGCATTAATAGAGTACACCTTGTTTTCAAAAGAACTATTGGCCGTTGAAGAATACGAGGATGGAATAAAAAAATACTTGGATAAAATTGGAATAACAGATTACCTCATAGAAGAAAAAGAGCAAGGCAACATTCCCATGAGTTGTTTTCCATTCAGTCAGTCCAATACCACTTCGCTGCTTCACATTGGAACGGCTGGAGGCTGGACCAAAGCCAGCACAGGATTTACTTTTAAAAATACCGTCAGACAAATCAATCGATTGATTCCTTTTTTGAAGACAGGAAAACCGATGACAGCCTTTAGTCAAAAAAATCGATTTTGGTTTTATGACCTACTCTTTTTAGATGTTTTGGATCAATACAATGCTTACGGTAGCGAACTTTTTATTCGCATGTTTGACAAAAATCCTCCTATCAGAATTTTCCGTTTTTTAGACGAAAAGACTTCTCTCAGAGAAGAAATTTTAGTTCTTTCTTCCTTTTCATTCAAACAAATCGGATGGTTTTTAACCGCCTTTTTCAAAAGGTTATTTTAGAATTTTCTTTGCATTAACTGATTCGCAAAATCAATTAAAACAGTACTGGCTTCTTGATTTAATGATAAGGATTCCAGTGTATTAAATGCTTTTTGAGTGTAATTTTGCATCAGTTTTTGACTGGCCTCTGCGGCACCTGTAGCAAGAAAAAGATCTTTTACTGCTGAAATTTTATCTTCAGTAGAAAATGCCTCACTAGTTTTAAACCACTGTTTTAATTGAACTTTTTGGTCGTCAGAGCCCATCATCAGTGCTTTGTGATACAGGATGGTTTTTTTATTTTCGATAATGTCTCCTCCTATTTGTTTCCCAAAGGTTTCTGGATTACCAAAAGCATCTAAATAATCATCTTGTATTTGAAAAGCCATCCCAAGAAAGATCCCAAAATCATAAATTTTTTGAGCTTCTGCTTCATCTTTCTCTGCGACATAAGCTCCCATTTTAAGTGCACATCCAACCAAAACTGCCGTTTTAAGTCGAATCATTTCTAAATACGCATCAATGGTTGTTTCGTTCTGACTTTCAAAATCAACATCGTACTGCTGACCTTCACAAACTTCAATGGCTGTTTGGCTTAAAAGACGTGTTAGTTTTCCAAATAGCAGATTAGGGTAAGCTTCTAAGGCTTGATACGCTTGAACAAGCATGGCATCTCCAGAGAGAATTCCAGTGTTAATATCCCACTTGGTATGAACCGTTTTATGCCCTCTTCGCAATGGAGCCTCATCCATGATATCGTCATGCACAAGTGTAAAATTGTGAAACAATTCAACTGAAAGTGCAGCAGGAAGACCTTCTTTCATTTTTCCTTGATACAAATCTGTAGCCATAAGGGTAAGCATAGGGCGTATGCGCTTTCCTCCTAAATTAAGAAGATAGTGAATGGGCTCGTACAAACCTGCTGGAGTTTCCTTTTTGTGAACGGAATGAAGGTAATTTAGAAACTGTTCGCTGTAGTATGACATTTCATGGTTTTTTTGTAAAAATAAACTTAATCATTATTTTAAAAAAGAAACTTTGGAAACTTTTGTTGTTTTTTTAGTTTCCTTTACTACCTTTGCAAAAAAAAGAAATGAAAGATGAAATTGTAAACCAGGCAATAAGCCTTTTTTTACAATATGGGTTTAAAAGTGTAACTATGGACGAAATTGCCCAACACATAGGCATCTCAAAAAAGACAATCTATGCTCACTTTTCAAATAAGGAAGCCCTAGTTGAAGAAGCAAGCTTTTTTCACTTCAATCGCATCATAGAGAACATTCAAAATATTTCCAAACAAGCTAAGGATCCAATCATTGAATTGTATCAATTGAAAAGGGAAGCACTAAAACACCTTTCGAATGAACAAAATTCTCCGCAATACCAACTTCAAAAATATTATCCTTCACTGTATGCCAAAGTCAAATTTAAGGAATTTGAAATCCTGAATGATTCTTTTTCAAATAGCCTCATTAAAGGAATAGAAACAGGGCTTTTTAGAAGCGATATCAAAGTAGATTTTATTACTCGAATTTACTTTAATGGAATTAAAGGAGTCACAGACATTGAATTATTCCCTATTGATCGATATAAAATTGACCAATTATTAATTGACTTTTCGGAATACCATCTACGTGCGATTTGCACTCCTTTAGGCTTGGAAAAACTAAAAAATTATAAAAAAGAACTCAACCTATGAAAACCAACCTCAAGCTACTAATGCTCTTGATGTTATGCTTTAATCAAATCATTGCTCAAGCTCTGCCCAAACGTGTTACATTAGAACAGGCCGTTACTTTCGGACAAGAAAACAACCGACAAATACTGAACGCAAGTCGAGAGGTACAACGTGCTTACAAGGAACGCTGGAGCACCATAGCCATTGGCTTACCACAGATAAGCGCAAGCGCCAATTACCAAAACTTCCTTGAACTCCCAACCTCTTTGATCCCTGCTCAATTTTTTGGTGGAAAAGAAGGCGAGTTTGCTGAAGTACAGTTTGGAACACCACAAACTATGGATGGTGGAGTAACTCTTCAGCAATTGTTATTTGACGGTTCCTACATTGTGGGGTTGGAAGCTTCAAAAGTTTATCTGGATATTTCAAAAAATATTCTTGAAAAAACAGCCTTAGAAATTAAAAAAAATATTGTGTCAACCTACAGCTCTGTTCTTCTCATTGAAGAAAACATTCTCTTCTTAGAAAAAAACAAAACCAATCTGAGTGCAAACCTTGAGGAGGTAAGAATCTTGTACAGAAACGGCTTTGACGAAGAAGAAAGTGTGGAACAACTTCGCTTAACACTATCAGGGGTTGAAACACAACTTCGTTATGCTCAAAACACAAAAAACATCACATTGGATATGTTGAAACTCCTTATGGGATTTCCAACTGAGTCCCCTCTGGAGCTTGTAGATAATTTAGAGGCACTTACTACCGAAGGGCTTTTTGATGAAAAATTTGAATCCGATTCAAGTCTAGACAACAACATTGACATCAAAATTGCATCCAGTAACTTGAAATCTGAAAGTTTGTTGTACAAATACGAAAAATCAAAAAACCTCCCTCGACTGGCTGCTTTCCTCAGTGGAAATTACACAGGGAATAGTCAAACGTTCTCCTTTGTAAATTCTGATCAGAAGTGGTTTGGCGCTGCACTTGTTGGAGTCAATCTACAAATTCCCATTTTTAGTTCTTTTAAGCGAAGAGCACAAACACAAAAAGCCAAAATCGCCGTTGAACAAGCAGAAACAACATTAGAAGAAACGGAAGAACGTATCAATATTGAATTTCAGGCAGCCTTAAACGAATATGAATTGGCCGTAGAAACGTATTTCACAAATAAGGAAAACTTGGCACTAGCAAACCGAATTGAACAAAAAAATCAATCGAAATACTTTGAAGGAATGGCAAGTTCTTTTGAACTCCGTCAAGCACAATTGCAGCTCTACAGCGCCCAGAACAATTACATATCAGCCATTCAAAATGTCATTCAGAAAAAATTGAATTTAGAAACACTACTTAACACCACAGATCAATGAAAAAAGCAATCCTTTTAATCAGTCTCTCTTTAGTATTGTCCAGTTGTGGGCAAGGTACAGAAATGGAACAAGGCAAAAGTACTTCCTCCAACAGTCTGGAATCCTTACAAGCACAAAAAACCAAATTAACGGAACAAATCAACTCCGCTACTTTGAAGCTTGAGGAAGTAAACGCTGCTATTGATAAAATCTCAGTCAACGAAAAACGTGTTTTGGTAACGGCGTTTCCTCTTCAAGCTGTGGATTTCAAACATACCATAGAAGTTCAGGCCAATATTAAAACTCGACAAAACCTAGACCTTTATCCTGAATTCGGAGGAAAACTTGATCGTATTTACGTTAAGGAAGGACAACTCGTTAGTAAGGGTGCGTTACTTGCTAAAGTAGATGATGCTGGACTTCAAGAACAAATGGAGCAAATTAAACTTCAATTGGATTTAGCAAAAACTACTTTCGAGAGAACTGAACGTTTGTGGAATCAAAAAATTGGTTCTGAAATGATGTATCTAGAAGCTAAAACACGCTATGAAGCCCAAGAAAAGCAATTGGCACAAATGAAGCGTCAACTTGCTAAGACTAAAATTTACGCTCCTTTTAGTGGTACAATAGATCAACTATTTACAAATCAGGGAGCCAATGTAGCGCCAGGGGTTACACCCATTCTTCGAATTGTCAATCTAAAAAGTATGTATGTTGAAGCCGATGTCCCAGAGAACTACTTGACTTTTATTGTCAAAGGAAGCCAAGCACTTGTAGAAATCCCTGTACTTGGACAAATACAAAGTACCCTGATTCGCCAAACCGGGAATTACATCCAGCCAAGCAATCGGACCTTCAGAATAGAAGCTCCTCTTGAAAATCCGAATAGGGAAATTAAACCCAATTTAAATGCAAAATTGAGTGTTATTGATTACTCGAACCCAAAAGCTCTAATGATTCCCAGAAGAATTCTCAGAGCCAATTCAAAAGGGCAAAATTATGTATTTGTTTTAGCTAAACCTGAAGGTGAAAATAAATTTGTTGCAATACAACGTTTTGTTCAATTGGGGAAAACGAAGAACGAAATGATTGAAATAACTAAAGGTGTTTCCGAGGGTGACTTACTCATCGATGAGGGGGTTGGCTTCCTAGAGCCCAATCAGAAAGTTAAACGAATCGAGCAATAAATCTGACCTCAAATGAAAACACCAAAAATTAAAGAATTTGCACTATCCAGTTGGGCAATCGATCACCGAACTGTGGTTTATGTAATTATGATCCTCTTTTTGATTTTAGGAATAAGCTCCTATTTCTCAATGCCCAGAGAAACCTTTCCAGAAATTAATGATACTAAAGTTTTTGTCAGTACCGTGTATCCTGGAAATACAGCTGAAGACATCGAACGTTCCATCACTGACCCTTTGGAAGAGGTCTTAAAAGGTGTTCCAAATTTAGTAGAAATACGTTCTACCTCTTCTGAAGATTTCTCTGTAATTGATATTGAATTTGATGAAAATATTACTATTGATGAGGCCAAACAGAAAGTCAAAGACCTTGTCGATGGAATTACAGCAGGTCCTGACTGGCCTGTATTTAACAATGCCAAAGTTGAACCCAATATTTTTGAGTTGGATTTTTCCGAACTTCAACCCATTTTGAACATCACCTTAAGTGGCGATTATCCCATTGAACAACTCAAAGTCTTTGCTGAAAAAATTGAATCTCGTATTGAACAATTATCCCAAATTAAAGAGGTTAATATTCGCGGAATCCAAGTTTTTGAAGTTGAAGTTGCTGTGGATATTTACAAGATGACTGCCGCTAAAGTTTCGTTTAATGATATTTTAGGAGCTATTTCCAGAGAAAATACGACCATCTCAGGAGGGAATATTGTCAGTGGTGGTCAACGAAGAAACATCCGGTTGTCAGGCGAAATCGAAAACCCTGATGAACTCAAAGATTTTGTTGTAAAGACAGATAAAGGGCCTGTGTATCTGGGCGATCTTGCTGAAATTACTTTTAAAGAAAAGGAAGTGACTTCTTTTGCACGTTCTTTTGGTGAAAAAGCCATCCTTCTTGACGTGGTTAAAAGGGGAGGTAAAAATCTTGTGCAGGCCTCTCAAGAAATAAAAGCTCTAGTTTCTGACAATTCGCTTGACTTACCCAATGACTTGGAAATTGTAGTGTCCAATGATCAGTCTAATATGACACTAAATCAAATCAGTGAATTGGTCAACTCCATCATCTTTGGGGTGATTTTAGTTGTTACTGTTTTGATGTTCTTCCTTGGATTTAGAAATGCCCTTTTTGTAGGATTTGCCATACCCATGTCAATGTTCATGTCTTTTATGATTCTCTCGTTTTTAGGGTACACAATGAATACCATGGTCCTTTTTGGACTAGTTATGGGACTTGGAATGTTAGTGGATAATGGAATTGTTGTTGTTGAAAACGTTTATCGTTTGATGGAAAAAGAAGGATATTCCAGAATACAAGCTGCTAAAGCTGGTATTGGAGAAATTGCCTTCCCAATTATTGTTTCTACAGCAACAACGATTGGGGCTTTTGTACCTCTAGGTGCTTGGCCAGGACTCATGGGAGAGTTTATGATCTATTTCCCCATTACACTATCCGTCGTTTTGGGTTCTTCTCTCATTGTAGCAATTTTCTTTAATTCCATGTTGGTGTCTCAATTTATGGACATCAGTGAAAAAGAAATCAGTTCTAAATCTTTATGGAGACTAACATTCTTTATGGGGGGGTTAGGAGTTTTACTATTATTTGCCTCACCTCAAACGCGTGTTTTTGGAAATCTAATGGTTTTAGTGCCTATCCTTTTTTGGTTGTACAAGCTATTCTTAAAAAAGTGGGCTGTTGCTTTTCAGACATCATTCTTGGTTCGTTTAGAAAATGGCTACAGAAAATTCTTGAGTTTTGCCCTTCATGGAATCAAACCTTATTTATTTTTAGGAGGAACTTTCATCCTCTTATTCCTCTCATTTGCACTTATGGGAATTTTCCCTCCAAAAGTTGAGTTTTTCCCAGATAACCAGCCCAAACAAATCTTGGTTTTTATTGAATATCCTGAAGGAACCGCAATTTCAAAAACCAATCGTACTACCAAACAAATAGAGAATGAAATCTTATCGGTTATGGCCCGACCTGAATTCAACAAAAATGGAAAAAACCTTTTGGTTGAATCTATGGTTGCACAAGTTGGAGAAGGTGCTGGAAATCCAGTGATTGATAACGGGAATACAAATGAGCTTCCTCATAAAGGGAAAATTACATTAACCATGCAGGAATTTAAATTTAGAGAAGGGGTCTCTAGTGAAAGTCTGCGAAAAGCAATTCAAGAACAATTATTTGAAAAATTCCCTGGTGTTGCCATCTCTGTTGAAAAAGATGCCAATGGACCTCCCGCAGGATACCCCATAACAATTGAAATTACAGGTGCTGGTTATTTGGAACTCATCCAGACGGCCGAACAAATGAAAGATTTTCTCAATAGAGTAAATGTAAGCGGTGTTGAAGAACTCAAAATTAACGTTAACAAAAACAAACCCGGTACACAGCTAGTGATTGACCGAAAAAAGGCGGGTGAACTAGGCGTTTCGGCTTCTCAAATTGGACAACTGTTAAGAACCTCCCTCTTTGGCTCTAAAGCTGGAGTATTTAAAAAAGATGGAGATGATTACGACATTAACATACGGTTCGATAAAGCAAACCGATACAATAACGACGCTTTGTTTAACCAAAATATCATTTTTAGAGATCAGGCGACTGGACGAATTAAAGAAATTCCAATTGCAGCTTTGGTTACCCAGAAAAGCATTACCAGTTTTAATGCTATTAAACACCGTGAACTCACTCGAGTGGTAACTCTTTACTCTCCTGTTCTGGCAGGATTTAATGCCAATGAGGTTGTGGATCAAGTGAAAACAGCACTCAATAATTTTAACCTTCCCAATGGCGTTAATTTCAAGTTCTCTGGTGAAATCGAAGAACAAGAAAAAAACATGTCTTTCTTGTCTAATGCACTGGCTGCCGCTTTGGGTATTATTCTGTTACTACTTGTCTTCCAATTTAACTCCATTTCCAAGCCACTGATCATTCTCTTATCAATCTTTTTAAGCTTTACAGGGGTGTTTTTAGGGTTAATATCATTTCAAATGCCTTTCGTTATCCTTATGACCATGATGGGAATTATTGCTCTCGCTGGAATAGTAGTAAATAATGGTGTGGTACTTCTGGATTACACCCAACTGCTCATTGATCGAAAGCACGACAGCGAAGGATTAGAAGCTGAGGTACTTCTTTCAAAAAAACTGGCCATACCCGAAATTATTGAAGGGGGAGCAGCGCGTTTACGTCCTGTAATTTTAACTGCCATTACCACCGTTCTTGGTTTAATCCCATTGGCCATTGGATTGAATATTGACTTTTTCTCTTTATTCTCCGAATGGGATCCTAAAATTTACATCGGTGGAGACAATGTAATTTTCTGGGGGCCTTTGGCTTGGACCGTCATTTTCGGATTGACCTTTGCTACTTTCTTGACCTTGGTGATTGTCCCTGCTACATTTACTATTGTCTATTCAATAAAGCTTTGGATCAAGAAGATTTTATAAAGATTAATAAATCCTGAGGTTGACCCCTCAGGATTTTTTATTTTTGTCCAACATTTATTTAGCATGCATAGATCTCATCATTGTGGAGCACTCTCCATAGAACAACTCAACCAGAAGGTAACCTTATCGGGCTGGGTTCAAAAAAATAGAAATAAAGGATTCATCGTTTGGATTGATTTAAGAGATCGTTACGGGCTTACCCAATTGGTATTTGATGAAGAACGCACTCCGAAAAATGTCTTTGAAGCGGCCCAAGGACTGGGTCGCGAATTTGTCATTCAAGTTAAAGGAACCGTTATTGAACGAGAGTCTAAAAACCCAAATATGGCTACAGGTTCCATTGAAGTTTTGGTGGAAGAATTGAATGTTCTAAACCCTTCCAAGACACCTCCCTTTACCATAGAAGATCAAACCGATGGCGGTGAAGAACTACGAATGCAATACCGTTATCTTGACCTGAGGCGAAATCCCGTAAAACAAAATATTTTGTTTCGACATCAAGTTACTATGGCCGTTCGCAATTACCTCTCTGATGCTGGATTTGTTGATGTAGAAACTCCCTATTTAATCAAATCTACACCTGAAGGAGCTCGTGATTTTGTGGTTCCCTCTCGAATGAATCAAGGGCAGTTTTATGCCTTGCCTCAATCTCCTCAAACCTTTAAACAACTTCTCATGGTAGGGGGATTAGATAAATACTTTCAAATTGTCAAGTGTTTTCGGGATGAAGACCTTCGGGCGGACAGACAGCCTGAGTTTACTCAAATTGATTGTGAAATGACTTTTGTAGAACAGGAAGACATCCTGAATCAGTTCGAAGGATTGACCCGTCATTTACTCAAAGAAATTAAAGGGGTTGAAGTTGCTAAATTTCCAAGAATGTCCTTCGATGAGGCAATGAAAACCTATGGGAATGACAAACCTGATATTCGCTTTGGAATGATTTTTAAAGAGTTGAATGCGCTTGCTCAAGGCAAAGGGTTTGGTGTATTTGACAGTCAGGAATTGGTTGTAGGAATTGCTGTACCGGATGCTGCAGAAATGAGTCGAAAAGAAATTGATGCTCTAATTGATTGGGTCAAAAGACCACAAATTGGAGCTAAAGGGTTGGTTTATGTTAAATGCAACGAAGATGGTAGTTTTAAATCTTCTGTAGATAAGTTTTTCAGCCAAGACGACCTCTCCAAATGGGCTAATCATTGCGATGCTCAAGCAGGAGATTTAATTTTAATTCTGTCGGGTGAAACTAAAACAACCCGAACTCAGTTGAGTGCACTCCGAATGGAACTCGCCACACGTCTAGGTTTGAGAAAGTCAGATGAATTTGCTCCGCTTTGGATTACTGATTTTCCTTTATTGGAATGGGACGAAGAAAGCAAGCGTTATCATGCCATGCACCATCCTTTTACAGCACCCAAACCCGACAATCTAGAATTGCTTCAATCAGATCCAGGGGCTGTGAAAGCCAATGCTTATGACCTTGTTCTCAACGGTAACGAAATTGGAGGAGGGTCCATTCGTATTCACGATCAAGCTCTCCAAGCACAGCTTTTTGACCTGCTTGGGTTTACAAAAGAAGAAGCCGAAGCCCAATTTGGATTTCTTATGAATGCCTTCCAATATGGAGCGCCACCCCACGGGGGAATTGCCTTTGGACTGGATCGTTTGGTAGCCATTTTAGGAGGTGAAGAAACCATTCGAGACTTTATTGCCTTCCCTAAAAACAATGCGGGAAGAGACGTTATGATCGATGCTCCTTCCGCCTTAAATAAAGAGCAGATGAAAGAATTGCATCTAAAATCTACCGCAGCACCTAAAGAATGAAACTTTTATTGAGGTTTTTATTTATTGGTATCCTGAGTTGCCTCGGGTATGGACTGTATCATAAAACTCAAATCAACTTTGAGGAAGGAGAGCGCATTATCGGTTTTACTGTACTGACTGGGGCCTTTGTTTTTTTACCCCTTTTTCTTTACCATCGTTGGAAAGGAAAACGCCTGAAAGACTACACCTTAAGTGAGGAAAACTTTAAGAAAATGAGGGATAACAAATGATCTTTTCTCAAATACTTCTATCAAAGGAGTAAATTTATGATACATCATTTAGCCTTTAGGTAGCTTTACTCCATCCTAAGGCTTTAAGTGCCTAAGCTCGGCTAACTTCTCTATTTTTTTAGTAAAATTCATTGAAAAATATTGAAAATCAATTGCTTTCAATAATAAAAACTGTTAAAAATCGGTTTGTCATGGATTTTAAACCTACCTTTGCATCATAATTTTTAAATAAACACATGACTGGTACAGTTAAATTTTTCAATGAAGCTAAAGGATTTGGTTTCATTACCAACGATGAGTCTGGCGAAGACGTATTCGTTCACATTTCAGCCCTAGATGGCGTGACCCTTAGAGAAGGGGCGAAAGTAGAGTATGTAGAAGAAGAAGGTAAAAAAGGGAAGCAAGCTTCCAACATCAGCCTATTATAATTTATATATGCTTACTATGATTCAAGCACTTCTTCAATGAGGTGCTTTTTTTATGCCCTTTTCTTAGCAAAGAACCGATCCAAAATATTTTTAGACTCCTCCGCCAACACACCATTTCGAATGGCTGTTTTGGGATGCAGATTCAATCCAGCCTGAGCAAAACCCCGTTTGGAATCTGAGGCGCCATAAACGACTCTTTCCAGTTGACTCCATGTTAGCGCCCCTGCACACATTACACAAGGCTCTAAAGTAACGTAAAGGGTACAACCCACTAAATATTTCCCATTTAAAAAATTTGCTGCTGAAGTAATGGCTTGCATTTCGGCATGTGCCGTAACATCGTGAAGGCGCTCTGTTAAATTATGAGCTCGGGCAATGATTCGATCCCCAACAACAACAACGGCTCCTACAGGAATTTCGTCTGCATGAAATGCTTTTTCTGCTTCTAGTAAAGCTTGTTTCATAAAGAAAGAATCGTCCAATTGCATCCTCAAAAATACAAAATCTAAGGGCATTCAATCCCTCTGGGATTTATGTACCTTTACGGCATGTCAAAACCTGTTTTGGGTCACATACCAGATCCTTTAACATTGCGAGAATTTGATCAAGAACAATTGCCTGATTTGGCTGCTTACTTGCGTAAAGCCATAATTGATTCTTTGGCGAAAGGAGAAGGACATTTGGGATCGAGTTTAGGTACAGTGGAATTGAGTATTGCCTTGCATTACGTTTTTAATACACCAGACGACCTACTGTTGTGGGATGTGGGTCATCAAGCTTACGGTCATAAAATGCTTACTGGAAGAAAAGTAGCCTTTGATCAATTACGTCAACTAGGTGGCATTAGCGGATTTCCAAAGCGAGAAGAAAGTCCCTACGATGCGTTTGGAACTGGACATGCAGGTACTGCAATTTCTGCGGCTTTGGGAATGGCAATCAGTGCAAAACTTCAAAGTATTGAAAGGCATCATATTGCCGTGATCGGAGATGCTTCAATTGCCAATGGAATGGCTTTTGAAGCTCTAAATCATTTGGGAACTACCAATGCCAATGTCTTGATTGTGTTGAATGATAACAGTATGGGGATTGACCCCAGTGTGGGGGCACTCAAAAATTATTTTGATGCGGTAAAAAAAGAAAAGGCAAACCTTCCCAATTTTTTTCAAAATCTAAACATTACCTATTCAGGCCCTATTGACGGACACGATTTAGATTTGTTAGTCAACTATTTTAAAGAAGAAAAAAAGCAATCTGGTCCAAGGTTGCTCCATCTGGTAACCAAAAAAGGAAAAGGGCTTCCTATTGCAGAAAACAAACAAGTCACCTATCACGCACCCGGAAAGTTTGACCCTTTGACTGGTAAACTGAATCCCGCAAACGGAAAACAGAAAATTAAATTTCAGGACATCTTTGGAAAAACACTCAAGTTTTTAGCAAAACGAAATGCTAAAATAGTGGCAATCACACCCGCCATGCCAACTGGCAGCGGTTTGGTAGAAATGATGGAGGAATTTCCTGAACGTTGTATTGATGTCGGAATCGCAGAACAACATGCGGTCACATTAGCTGCGGGTATGGCTACCCAGGGCTTGGTGCCTTTTTGTGTAGTTTATTCCACTTTTTTACAACGCTCTTACGATCAAATAATCCACGATGTAGCCCTCCAAAAACTTCCTGTGATTTTTTGTATTGATCGGGCAGGAATTGTAGGACATGACGGTCCAACACACCACGGAGTCTTTGACATGGCTTATTTGCGTTGCATTCCAAACCTCACAATAGCTGCACCTCGCAATGCAAAAGCACTTCAAGATTTAGTTTACACTGCCCAATTGGGCTTGGATCAACCTTTGGCAATTCGTTATCCTAGAGGATACAGTCAGCTAGACGAGCTTTCCTTTAACTTTGAAAAAACAGAATGGGGGAAAGGAGAACAATTAAAAACGGGAAGTCGATTTGCGTTACTTTCCATCGGTACACTAGCTCAAACCATCAGTGAATCCCTAACAAAGTTGGTGAATTCGGAATGGTTTGCTCATTTCGATTTAGGCTTTGTAAAGCCACTAGATGCTGAAATGTTACACGGTATTTTTAAAAATTATGAACGTATTCTTGTTTTTGAAGAAGGAACAGTAAAAGGGGGAGTAGGAAGTGCTGTATTAGAATTTGGTGCACTACACCGATATTCAACTCCAGTAGATTTAGAAGGAGTCCCTGATGAATTTGTAACACATGGAACAACTCAAAAGCTTTTAGAAAATCTAGGGTTGGATGTTCATGGGATTTGTAAAAAATTAAATTCTGTTT